>Ga0196981_1000022_pt1 | contig 246769 bp, 244 predicted proteins | sample S3_2013CmetaG_FD_155462 | JGI IMG/M metagenome (GOLD analysis project Ga0196981, IMG submission 155462) | Soil microbial communities from Anza Borrego desert, Southern California, United States - S3_20-13C | ecosystem: Environmental > Terrestrial > Soil > Desert | place: USA: California...
TTGAGCGTTAGCCAATGACCCGAAGGCCTTCAACCAACTTCCTCACCAACAAGTACCCACACCTATCGGTTGTCCTGATTTTTAAAGAGCAGTGTCGCCGTAGCAACGAGAGCCGCGCATTATACAGACCGGATTCTCTTGGTCAAGGGAAGATCGAAAATTTCTTTCTTCCTGCGCGCTTCGTTGTTCGAAGCGAGGCGCGCATTCTACAGACCATTTGATTTCGGTCAAGGGGGAAATTCAAATTCTCTTTTCCCGCCGCTCGCCTCGCCGTTGAAGCGAAGGCGCGCATTCTACAGGTCGCAGGATAGCGGTCAAGAGGGATTTCACAATTTCCTCCCAATGCCCCGGAATTGTTCCTGCTACATATATAGTGTGACGCGCGCAAACTTTCGCTTGCCCACTTGGGCAACGATAACGCCGGCGTTCAATTTCAACGCCTTATCGCTTACCTTCTCACCATCCAGCTTAACCCCGCCCTGCTCTATCATGCGTAAGGCCTCGGAGGTACTGGACACCAATCCGGCCTGTTTCAGCATTTGCGCAACGGCCATTCCACCATCCTGGCACTGCAGACTGACTTCCGGCAGGCCTTCAGGAATCGCGCCCTTCTGGAAACGCGCCTCGAAATCTGCCAATGCCTGCTCCGCAGCTGCAGCCGAATGGAATCGAGCAACAATTTCCTGAGCGAAGCGCACCTTGATATTACGAGGGTTAGCTCCGTTGTCTACATCGGCTTTCCAGCCGCGAATCACATCGAGCGATTCGAACGAGAGCAGTTCTATGTACTTCCACATCAAGTCGTCGGATACCGACATCAGCTTGCCGAAGATTTCCTGCGGCGACTCAGCAATGCCGACATAATTGCCGAGCGACTTGGACATCTTGTTGACCCCATCCAGCCCTTCGAGCAATGGCATGGTCAGGATGCACTGCGGCGCCTGGCCGAACTGCTTCTGCAACTCGCGTCCCATTAGCAGATTGAATTTCTGGTCGGTACCACCCAGCTCCAGATCGGCTTTCAATTCGACCGAGTCGTAGCCCTGCAACAACGGATAAAGGAATTCGTGGATGGCAATGGGCTGATTCCCTTTATAGCGCTTGTTGAAATCGTCCCGTTCCAGCATGCGTGCCACGGTATGTGTGGCAGCGAGACGGATCATTGCCGCAGCATCCAGCTTGCCCATCCAGGTGGAATTGAATACCACCTCGGTCTGCTCCGGCTTGAGTATCTTGAACACTTGATCCTGATAGGACCTGGCATTTTCCTTGACCTGCTCCTCCGTCAACGGCGGGCGCGTAGCACTTTTGCCGGTAGGGTCCCCGATCATGCCGGTGAAATCGCCGATCAGGAATAGCACCTGGTGCCCAAGCTCCTGCAGTTGGCGCAATTTGTTAAGCAGGACCGTATGCCCGAGGTGCAAATCCGGAGCAGTAGGGTCGAATCCGGCTTTGACGCGCAATGGCCGGCCTGATTTCAGCTTCTCCACGAGCTCCTGCTCTATCAGCAGTTCATCGCAGCCGCGCTTGATAATGGTCAATGCATCGTTCATTGTTGACATGACAAATCTTCACCGTTAAATATATTTCTGTTAGCATGCTCGCTGTCCCAGCCATCACTTCCCAAACGAGGAGCGCCTGTGCAACAGAGTAAAGGCCGCATTTTATCGCAAATCAAGGCATCTCAAGAACGAAAGCTTGGCCTGCGCTGGTTGCTCGCATTCTCCTCCCTTCCTCTTTTCGGCGTCATTACCGCATTCGGTATCGCACCGCAAACTACGGTTCAGGATGTTCCCGTACAACTTGTCGTCGAAGAATTGACCTTGCAAACCGGCTCGGTCATCGAAGAGCTCGTTCTGAACCAGGACCCGTTATGGCAAGCAGATGAGGTGCGCAAAGACGATACGCTCGGCACCTTGCTGGAAAGACTCAATATCCGCAATGCCGCGGCCATCGAGTTCCTCCGCCAATCGCCGGATGCAAGCGCCCTCGCCTCTAAGTTGCGTCCAGGCCGCCCCATTCTTGCCAAGACGACGGCAGAGGGCGAATTGCTCGAATTGCAGTATCAATACGATTTGAATGCCGCGCTGCAGGTCAAGCTGGACGATGGCAACTATGACGCTGAACGGATTCAGCTCGCGGAAGAAAAGCGTACCGAACTGAAATCAGCGCAGATTCACAGCTCGCTCTTTGCCGCGACTGACGAAGCCGGCATTCCCGATGCGATTGCAATGCAACTGGTAAAGATTTTTTCTTCCGATATCGATTTCCATCTGGATCTACGTCAAGGCGACCGTTTGACGGTAGTCTACGAAGCCGGATTCAGCAATGGCGAGATGGTCAACCCTGGACAGGTGCTGGCCGCTGAATTCGTCAATCAGGGAAAAACATATAGTGCAATCCTCTACCGGGATAGCGATGGCCGCTCCGACTACTTTGCGCAAGACGGCAAAGCATTGCACAAAGCCTTCCTGCGCTCGCCGCTGGAATTTTCGCGTATCAGCTCCGGATTTACGTTGGCACGCTTTCATCCCGTACTGAAGCGGTGGCGTGCACACAAGGGCGTGGACTATGCCGCCCCCATCGGTACGCGCATCAAGGCGACTGCGGATGGCACTGTTGCTTTTGCCGGCAAGCAAGGCGGCTATGGCAATGTAGTCATGTTGCAGCACGCTGGCGGCATTAGTACGGTGTATGGCCATCTTTCCCGCTTTGCCGCAGGTTTGCGCAGAGGGCAACGGATCTCGCAAGGCGATGTCATCGGCCATGTCGGCATGAGCGGATTGGCTTCCGGTCCACATTTGCACTATGAATTCCGGGTACATGGACAGCATCGCGATCCTCTCAAGGTCGCACTTCCCAATACTGCAACCATCACAAATATCAATCAAGCCGCTTTTCAGAAGCAGGCACAGCCCTTGCTGGCCCAACTCTCTCTTTTACGGAACAGCCACACCGCATCCCTCGAATAATGGCGTTCTGTCCATGGGCGCCATTTCAAACAGATCACGCTCCAAACCTCCCGCTAGCATCCCGATTTACCCGTGCGATTTCCTCTTGCTAGCCCGCATAACCGGATATTCCAGGTCTGATGAATAGGTCTGATCGTTTTATAGGCTTGATGTCGGGCACCAGTCTGGATGGTGTGGATGCTGTTCTGGCCGAGATTTCTCCCCAGGGCGTTCGTATCCAATACGACGCATTCCTGGCGTTCCCCCTGCCCTTAAGGAACGAACTATTGCTGCTGAATAGCTCTGGCAGCAATGAAATCGAACGTAGCCAGATTGCCGCCAATCAGCTTGCTCAACTTTATGCAGAGTGCATTGCAGATTTGCTATTGCAAGCCGGAATCGAGGCAGACCTAGTCAATGCGATCGGCAGCCACGGCCAAACCATACGGCATCGGCCAGATCTTGGGTTTACCGTACAGATCGGCAATGCACCCTTGCTCGCGGAGCTCAGCGGCATACGCGTCGTAAGCGATTTTCGCAGCCGTGACGTCGCTGCCGGCGGGCAAGGGGCTCCACTCGTGCCCGCGTTCCACCATGCGGTGTTTGCCGACGAGGCAAAACATCGCGTCGTCCTCAATATTGGTGGAATCAGCAATATTTCGTACTTATCTCCGAGTGGAACCGTTTTAGGATTCGATTGCGGCCCGGGAAATCTATTGCTGGATGCCTGGATACAGCGCCATCTTGGCTCCGCGTATGACAGAGATGGCGCCTGGGCCGCTAGCGGCACAGTCATTCCCGCGCTACTAGCCCAGCTGATGGACCATGCCTGTTTCAGTCTGGCTCCTCCCAAAAGCACCGGACGCGACGATTTCCACATGCCTTGGCTGGAACGACACCTTTTGCCCTCTTATGCCCCGGCCGATGTACAAGCGACTTTGCTGGAACTGACAGCCGCAGCAATTGCTCAAGCCCTTACTGCCTACTGCAGCGAAGCTGCCGAAGTCTACCTTTGCGGCGGGGGGGCCTATAACAGTACATTGCGATACCGCTTGGAGCAATTATTGCGTCCGAGAAAAGTAGCGCTCACTGATGAGCTCGGCATTCCGGCCCACCTCGTGGAAGCTGCCGCCTTCGCCTGGCTTGCAAAACAAGCGGTCGAAGGGCTGCCCGGTAACCTACCCTCCGTGACCGGCGCGGCCGGCCCCCGCATACTCGGGGCTATTTATCCGGCATAACATTTAAGCGCTTGCCTCATCCGGCCTCTGGCCTTTAGTATTGACCCTTTCTGTGCAATCAAGACACGACACTCCTATGAAGCCGACCAAATCCACACTCACTCTCGATAACGGGGTCGATGCGATTGATTTACCTGTCTTGTCAGGCAGTCTCGGCCCTCAAGTCGTCGATATCCGCAGCCTTGCCGGGCATGGTTATTTCACTTACGACCCCGGCTTTCTTTCGACGGCAAGCTGCAGCTCGAATATTACGTATATCGATGGCGAGAATGGCCTGCTGTATTACCGCGGCTACCCGATCGAGCAACTTGCGGAACACTGCGACTTTCCTGAAGTAGCGTATTTGCTGATCAACGGCGAACTACCCAATGCCGAGCAGAAGAAGCATTTCAGCGACACCGTGCATCGGCACACGATGCTCCACGACCAGATGAGCAACGTCTTCCGTGGTTTCCGTCGTGACGCGCACCCCATGGCAGTCATGGTGTCGGTGGTAGGCGCGATGGCGGCCTTCTATCCGGAACATGCCGACGTCTCCGACCCACGCTTGCGCGAAATTGCCGCTTTCCGCTTGCTGGCCAAGATCCCGACGGTCGCCGCTTGGAGCTACAAGTACAACATCGGCCAGCCATTCGCCTACCCGCAGAATCGCCTGAATTATGCCGAGAACTTCATGCACATGATGTTCTCGATCCCTTGCGAGCAGTACACCCCGAATCCGGTCCTGGCGCGCGCGCTCGACCGCATTCTCATCCTGCATGCCGACCATGAGCAGAATGCGTCCACCTCGACGGTGCGCGTGGTGGGCTCCAGTGGAGCCAATCCTTTTGCCTGCATTTCGGCCGGTATCGCATCACTATGGGGACCATTGCATGGAGGGGCCAACGAAGCCACGTTAAAAATGCTGGAGGAGATCGGTGATATTTCGCGTATCGGGGAATATATCAACCGCGCCAAGGACAAAACTGACTCGTTCCGCCTGATGGGCTTCGGCCATCGCGTCTACAAGAACATGGACCCGCGTGCGGCCATCATGCGCCAAACCTGCCATCAGGTACTGGACGAACTGGGACTGCACGACGACCCAATGTTCAAGCTCGCGATCAAGCTCGAACAGATCGCGTTGGAAGACGACTATTTTGTCAGCAAGCGCCTTTATCCCAACGTGGATTTTTATTCCGGCATCGTCATGCGTGCGATGGGAATACCCAACTCGATGTTCACGGCCATTTTCGCTTTGGCGCGCACCGCAGGCTGGGTTGCCCAATGGAACGAGATGATTTCCAGTCCCGAGCATCGCATCGCGCGTCCGCGGCAGTTGTATACCGGGCCTGCACGGCGCGATTTCATTCCAGTTGGGCAGCGCTAAACAAAAAAGGAGGCAATGCCTCCTTTTTGTTATTGCTTGACCAGCGGATCAGGCCGAGAACGAAGATCCGCAACCGCAGGTCGTGGTGGCATTCGGATTACGAATGACGAACTGGGAGCCTTGCAGGCTATCCTGATAGTCGATTTCCGCGCCGATCAGGTACTGCAGGCTCATCGGGTCGATGAGCAGCGTTACGCCATCCCGGTCCACGCTGGTATCGTCTTCGTTAACGATATCTTCGAAAGTAAAGCCGTACTGGAAGCCGGAACATCCGCCACCAGTCACGAATACGCGCAGCTTCAGATCCGGCGTACCTTCCTCTTCAATCAGTTCCTTCACTTTTTTTGCCGCATTGTCGGTAAAAACAAGCGGGCTAGGAATTTCAGTCACTGCGTTCATTTCAGACTCCTTGAAATCTATCTTGCAATTATCCGCCTAGGATTCAATCAGGTCAATCCTGACCTATCGTAAGCTCTTGATTTACCACGTCTGAATCATTGATATATACCAGCTTGCCCTCGACTACGGCGCCAGTGTGGATTTCCAGCGTTTTGTAGTACACATCACCGGTGACCCTGGATTTGTTTTGAAGTTCAACATAACTTCTGCCTTTGACAGGCCCGGTCACTGTCCCGTTGATGACGACATGTGAGGATTCGATCGCGCCTTCAATACGCCCATGCTCGCTCAAGACCAGCGTACAAGCTTTTCCAGCCACTTCCCTAACCTCGCCCTGGATGCTGCCGTCCACGCGCAATCCACCGCTGAAATGGATGTCTCCCTTGATCGTGGTTTCAGCGCCGATCAAGGTTTCGATGCGAGAGCTGGGCTTGGGCTGATTTTTTCGAAACATGTTTTGATTCCATTAATCCGGCAAACTGAACGCCTGGCTCAGGCCAGGACGCGTCGCGCCAGTTTCGAGAAATTCCACGAGCAAACTCTTCGCTTGCATCGATTCCGGAATACTGAACACGCCTTCCACTTGCCGGTACTTTTTGAAGCTCACTATCATACCCGCTTGCTGTTCATCAAGGTCAATCATACGACTCACATTTTTTCCGTCCTGCATACCTTGCAAGGTCAGGTACAGAGTCCCTCGCATCGTTTTGGCCTTGGAGCCCGTTTGCGCCAGACTTATTTCATAACGATATTCCGAAGGCTTGGCCGTTTTGACTATTTTCACGCCTTGCAACTGCGGGACTGCAGCTTCGCCACGTTCCGCAAGGATGCCTTTATAGAAAGCCACATCCTCCTTCAATTGCATGATTTCGTCCTGCAGCAGCGCCATTTCCTTCACCACATTGCTGCTGGTTGCCCGCTCGACTTGCAATTGTCGCTCCGCTACCGCCAGTTGCGCCAGGATGGCTTCACCTTGCGCCAGGGAGATAGGAGCACGGCCGGCCATGAACTGCCAATATGCCAAGCCATACCCGATTGCCAGCACCACGATGATTGCTGCGGCCTTCATGTACCACGGGTACTGGGCTCGGATAGAAACGCGTCTGTCGAGCGGCCCGCGTCTTCTCAGCCGATGCAATGTGCGCTTCATGGCAGAAGTGGCACTAGCTCCAAAGCAATCGTTTCATCGAAGCCGAACATGATGTTCATGTTTTGCACGGCTTGGCCCGCAGCGCCCTTGACCAGGTTGTCGATCACGGACAAGACCACGACCGTATCGCCGTTGCCGGGACGATGCACTGCAATCCTGCATTGATTGGAGCCCCGTACCGACCGTGTTTCCGGGTGCGAGCCCGGGGGCAGCACATCAACGAACCGTTCATTGCGGTATTGATTTTCGTATAACGCCTGCACATCGACGTCTTGCGTCAACCGGGCATACAAGGTGGCATGTATGCCGCGTATCAATGGCGTCAGGTGGGGAACAAACGTCAACCCGATGGTTTTATCGCACATTCCAGTCAGCCCTTGGCTGATTTCAGGCAGGTGACGATGGCCCGCTACTCCATAAGCCTTGAAATTATCGCCCGCTTCGGCAAAAAGGGTATGCGTTTCGGCCTTCCGCCCGGCACCGCTGACGCCGGATTTGGCGTCTGCAATCAAGTGCGACTCATCGGCCACGCCCGCTTTCAGCAAGGGTAGGAACCCTAGCTGGACGGCAGTTGGATAACATCCTGGGTTTGCCACTAGGCGCGCGGAAGCTATCTTCTCGCGGTGCAACTCAGGCAGACCGTAGACCGCTTCGGCAATCAGATCGGGGCAGGCATGCGGCATGCCGTACCATTTTTCCCATACCGACACGTCCTGGATGCGAAAGTCGGCAGCCAGGTCGATCACCCGTACGCCGGCCTCGAGCAATGCTCGCGTTTGTTGCATCGCAATACCGTTCGGGGTGGCGAAAAATACGACATCGCACGCAGTCAGATTGGCGTGTGCCGGATCGATAAAGGCCAGATCGACAAAGCCGCGCAGGCTGGGAAACATATCGCTCACCGGCAGCCCTGCCTCGCCGCGCGAGGTGATGCATGCGATCTCGGCATTAGGATGGACGGCCAACAAACGCAGCAATTCAACGCCCGTATAACCGGTGCCGCCTACGATCCCTACTTTGATTTTGTTCTGTTGCATGGTCAGTTTTTCAATGAACTATCAAGACAGAAGCGGCCCATATTAATGAGCCCCTCTGGAAAAGACAATCAAAAGCACCATTGATTGCCATTCAGCGCCACAAAAACAAAAAGCCGCATAAGCGGCTTTTTGCAACAAGCTTGAAACGCTTTAGCGCTTGGAGAACTGCTTTGCGCGGCGAGCCTTGCGCAGGCCGACCTTCTTACGTTCGACTTCGCGGGCATCGCGGGTCACGAAACCGGCATTGGAGAGCGCGCTCTTCAGTGCTGCATCGTAATCGATCAGGGCGCGGGTAATACCATGGCGGACCGCACCGGCTTGGCCGGATTCGCCACCGCCGATCACGTTGACCATGATATCGAAGCTACCTTCGTTATTGGTAAGCACCAGCGGCTGACGCAGAATCATGCGCGACGTGACGCGGGAGAAATATTCATCTGCCGGCTTGTCGTTGATGACAATGTTGCCCTTGCCGGACTTCAGGAATACACGCGCCACAGAGCTTTTGCGGCGGCCGGTTCCGTAGTTGTATTTACCGATCATGCTGGATCCTTAGAGTTGCAGAGGTTGGGGTTGTTGCGCCACGTGGTCGTGCTTCGGACCGGCGTAAACCTTGAGCTTGCGGAACATCGCATAGCCCAGCGGCCCCTTCGGCAGCATGCCCTTGACAGCCTTTTCCAGGGCACGGCCCGGGAAGCGCTGCTGCATCTTGCTGAAATTGGTGGTGGAAATACCGCCCGGATAACCGCTGTGACGATGGTAGAGCTTGTCGTCAGCCTTGTTGCCGGTGATCTTGAGCTTGTCGGCATTGACTACGACGATATAATCGCCCGTGTCCACATGCGGGGTATAAATGGTCTTGTGCTTGCCACGCAGGCGATGCGCAATTGCGCTAGCCAAGCGGCCGAGCACTACGTCCGTGGCGTCTACCACGAACCAATCGCGCTTAACTTCGTGCGATTTAGCAGAAAAGGTCTTCATCGGAGCAACCGTATTTCGCTGAAAAATGAAAGGGGTGGATTCTATGTCAAGCGTAAGCACACTGTCAAACGAAATCTGAATGGGCTGGCTTATCACCAACGTCTTCGCCGCTCTGCTACTGCCGCCATTGAGCTTGTTACTCTTGCTCGTACTCGGAGCAAGCCTGCTACGCAGTCGTCATGCTGTGCTTGGTCGCCGCCTGCTATGGCTGGCGATCGCCTTGCTTTACTTGCTCAGTACGCCAATGGTCGGGCAAAAATTACTGGCTGCATTGCAGTTGCCTTATCGCACGCCTGATTTTGCCGCTGCCCAAGCCATCGTGGTACTGGGGGGCGGAGTGTATCACGGCGCGCCTGAATATAATCGGGATACGGTAAGCAGCTATTCGCTGGAGCGCTTGAGGTATGCCGCCAAATTGCATCGCGCTTCCGGCCTTCCCCTCCTCGCGAGCGGCGGCAGCCCGGAGGGCGGCGAAGCGGAAAGCCTGGCCATGTGGGCAGCATTGCGCGCGGATTTCGGAGTGGAAACCCGATGGGTTGAAATCACATCCCTGAATACCGCACAAAGCGCAAAAAACAGTTACGCCATCCTGCAGCCATCCGGAATGACCCACATACTGCTCGTCACGCATGCCTGGCATATGCGGCGCTCCCAGGCCGCCTTCGAAAAGGCGGGTTTTACGGTTACGCCTGCCCCGACGATTTACACCACCAGGCGCAAGCTGACCTTGCTCGATTTCATGCCTTCGGCCAGCGGCTTGATGCAATCGCGCATCGCCTTGCATGAATGGATTGGCATCGTCTGGTACAAGCTCAAAGGTTCAGCTTAATGGATAACTCGCGCAAAGCCCGGCAAATATTGCCGCTCCGAGCCAGTTATTGTGCAGAAAAGCCTTGAAACAGCCGGCGCGCTCGCGTTCCCGGATCAGGGTAAAGTGATATAGCGCGAAGCCGGCAGCTACTGCCAAGCCCGTAAAATACGGCCAGTTCAAACTCGTCTTCCAGCCTACCCAGCCAAGTATTCCCAGCATCGTCGCATAGCAGGCCATGATCGCCGCAATATCATATGCCCCGAAAAAAAGAGCAGAAGAACGAACGCCGATCTTGACGTCATCGTCGCGGTCCACCATCGCGTACTCGGTGTCGTAGGCGATGGCCCAGAACATGTTGGCTACCAGCATCATCCAAGCCAGAAAAGGAACACCGCCGGTCTCAGCGGCAAAAGCCATCGGAATGCCAAATCCGAATGCAATGCCGAGATAAGCCTGCGGGATGGAAATGAAACGTTTGGTATACGGATAGGTGAGCGCCAGGAATAGCGCGCATATCGATAATAAAATCGTGAGCTTATTGAGCAGCAATACCAGGCCGAACGCCATCAGGCACAACAATGCCGCAAGCACCAGCGCCTCGCGAGCGCTGACTTCGCCAGTCGCCAGCGGTCGTGCTTTCGTCCGCTCGACATGAGCATCGAATTTACGGTCAGCGTAATCGTTCATTACGCAGCCGGCGGATCGCATCAGCACGGTTCCCAGCAGGAATATCCAGAGAACCAGCCCATCGGGATTCCCGTTGCTCGATATCCACAGAGCCCATAGCGTCGGCCAAAGCAGCAGCAGTATGCCGATCGGCTTGTCCAGCCGCATCAAACGCCCGTACGCATCCAGCCGTGCCATCAAGGTTTGCATCGTTCCAATACTCCCGGTAAAAACACTTCCGTGACCAGAATGGGCGCATTATTCAGCAGAAACACCGAACGCCTTGCCCACAGGCAATCCGGCCGCTCCGCCAGCGATTCGACGGCACGGGCATAGAGCGCATGATGCGGCAAAAGCTTGCGGAAGGCCAAGGGCGTGCGGATCACATGGGGATTGGCGAATAAAGCCGCTCCCAATGGTTTCGTCCCCAGGCGGCCCAGGCTGTGCCAGGCACCCCGCAAGCTGTTGCGCGGCAGCACGCTGTGCGCAAAGACCACCGGGTGGCCATCCGAGCACAGGCTTACCTCCCGCAGCAAGGCACGCTCATGGGGGCGCATGCGTAGCAGCAGCGCCTCGTCCGGTAGCGGACGCGCTCGGCGCTGCCGCACACGTTCCACTGAAAATCTTCCGCATTTTGCACGCAGACGCTGGGTCAGCGAACCGTCGTCCACCAGCCAGTGCCGGAAACCGCCGCTGCCGGGCGGCTTGGGCAGCCAGGCGGTACGAAAAGGAAAAGGGCTGGAACGTTTTTTCACGCGGCCGATTATGCCATACGGTCAGTTACGCCACGCTGCCTGTGCCTAGACCTTGACGTACTCTTCCGCCTTGCGCAACCATCGCTTCAAGTGCGCTTCCGCCACCTGCGGCGAATCCCGCAGCAGGCGCTCGGCAACGCCCCTCGCCTGGTCCAGCAAATCGGCGTCCCGCTCCAGGTCGGCGATTTTCAGCAATGGCACCCCGCTCTGGCGTATGCCGAGAAACTCGCCCGGGCCACGCAGCGCCAGATCGGCGCGTGCGATTTCGAAGCCATCGGTGTTTTCATAGATGATCTTGAGTCGCGCGCGGGCCGTTTGCGACAACGGCGCCGCATACAACAGAATGCACACGCTTTGCGCCGCGCCGCGCCCTACGCGGCCGCGCAGTTGATGCAATTGGGAGAGCCCCATACGCTCCGCATGCTCGATGACCATCAGACTGGCATTAGGGACATCGACGCCCACTTCGATCACGGTCGTGGCTACCAGCAGCGAGATTTCGTTGGCGCCGAAGGCCTGCATCACCGCCTGTTTCTCGGCGGGCTTCATGCGGCCGTGGACCAGCCCGATGGCTATCTCCGGCAAGGCCGCGGTCAAATGCTCGAAAGTTTCCAGCGCGGTCTTCAATTGCAGCGCTTCCGACTCCTCGATCAAAGGGCAAACCCAGTAGGCCTGCCGTCCATCGAGGCAAGCGTCGCGCACGCGCGCCAGCACCTCTTCGCGGCGCTCCTCCGATACGACTTTGGTTGCGATGGGCGTGCGACCGGGCGGCAACTCGTCGATGACCGACACATCCAGGTCGGCGTAGTAGCTCATCGCCAGCGTTCGCGGAATCGGCGTCGCGCTCATCATCAACTGATGCGGCTGCGTGCCTTTCTGGCGCAGCGCGAGGCGCTGGTGCACGCCGAAACGATGTTGTTCGTCGACCACCGCCAATCCCAGCTTGGCGAATTGCACCTGCTCCTGAAACAACGCGTGGGTGCCGACCGCGAGTTTCGCTTCGCCGCTGCCGACAGCCGCCAATGCTTCGGCGCGCGCCGCTTTGGCTTGCGTGCCGGACAGCCATGCCATGGAAATGCCGAGTGGCGACAGCCAGTCCTGCATTTTCCGGTAATGCTGCTCGGCCAGGATCTCGGTCGGCGCCATGATCGCTGCCTGCCAGCCGTTCTCGATAGCCTGCAGCGCGGCCAGCGCGGACACGATGGTCTTGCCGCTGCCCACATCGCCTTGCAGCAAGCGCTGCATCGGATGCGGCTGGGCAAGGTCGCTGCTGATTTCCGCCCAGACTTTCTGCTGTGCGGCGGTGAGAGTGAATGGCAAGCGTTCGAGCAACGCGGATGTCAGCGTTCGTTTAGCCTGCAGACGCGGCGCACCCTGGCTGCGGCGACGCGCATGATGGCGCCGCATCGAAAGCTGTTGGGCCAGCAGTTCATCGAATGCCAGGCGGCGCCAGGCTGCATGAACGCGCTGCTGCAATTCGTCCAGGTTGGCACTAGGCGGGGGGCGATGCAGGAATTCCAGGCTATCGGCAAAACCAGCCAATCCCAGTTCTTCGATGACACCCAGCGGCAACGTCTCGCTAACGTCGGCATGCTGCAGCGCCCAATCCACCAGCTTGCGCATGCTGGGCTGAGTCAGGCCGGCGGTGGTGGGATACACAGGTGTAAGCGCCTCGCTGAGCGGCACATTCTCGCGCACGGGACGGCATTGCGGATGGACCATTTCCATGCCGAAGAAACCGGGGCGCGCTTCGCCGTACGCGCGAATTTTCGCCCCGGGCTTGAGCGCCGCGACCTGGCTGGGATAGAAATGCAGAAAACGCAGATGCAGCAGCCCGCCATCGGCATCCTGCAACTGGCAGATCAGCGCCTTGCGCGGACGATATTGGATTTCGGCATGGACGATCTCGCCTTCGACCTGAGTGGCTTCGCCAGGGCGCAGATCGCGGATAGGCGTGATGCGGGTTTCGTCGACATACCGAAGTGGCAGGTGGAGCAGGAGATCCTCCGGTTCGGCAATGCCGAGCTTGCTCAGCTTGCCTAACAGCGTCTTGCTGACCCCCTTGATTTCGCCGAGACCGGACAAGGCGTTTTCTGCGTCGGCTGGATTAGTCGCGCAGCACGAGCACGGCGTCGGCTTCCACCAGCGCACTGCGCGGGAGCGAGGCGACGCCAACCGCAGCCCGTGCCGGGTAGGGCTCCTTGAAGTATTCCGCCATGACGCTGTTGACCAGCGCGAAATGGCCGAGATCGGTAAGGAAGATATTGAGCTTGACGATGTCTGCCAGCGAGCCGCCGGCTGCCTGGGCCACCGCGGAAAGGTTGTCGAACACGCGGCGCACCTGCGCATCGATGCCGTCGACCATTTCCATGGTCGACGGATCAAGGCCAATCTGGCCGGAAAGGTACACGGTACCGCCGACCTTGACCGCTTGGGAATAGGTGCCGATTGCCTTGGGAGCGCCGTCAGTGCTGATGATTTGTCTTGCCATTGCTGTTCCTTGTTTATTGATGTTTGTGATCGGAAGCCGCGCCCTTGACGCGGTTGATGCGCACGACTTCGGGAATCTTGCGCAGGCTGCGCATCAGGCGCGCCAGATGTTCGCGGTCTTCCACCTGTACGGTGAAGTTCATATTGGTGTACGCGCTATCGTCGCTTTCTTCCATGCTGACATTGTCGATATTCGACCCGGCGGCGGCGATACCGGCGGCGATCTTGGCCAGCACGCCGGGCTGGTTGGCTGCGGCCAGCTTGAGATTGACCTTGAACAACCGCTTGGTGTCCGGGTCCCACTCCACGTCCAGCCACTTGTCCGGATCCATGCGGAACTTGCGTATCGCATGGCAATCGTGGGTATGCACCACCAGCCCCTTGCCCTTGTTGATAAAGCCGAGGATGGGATCACCCGGAATCGGCCGGCAGCATTGCGCGAACTGCACCGCCATGCCCTCGGAACCGCGGATGGTGATGCTGCCGAGATGGGCGCCGGTGCGCTCGCCGGAAGTTTCCGCCATCGCCAGCAGTTGGCGCGCCACCATCACGTTCAACCGCTTGCCGAGACCGATATCGGTCAGGATTTCCTGCTTGTTCTGTACGCCATAATCGCGCACCAGCTTCTTCCAGCGCTCGTCGCTGATGTCGGAAGGTTCGGCGTGCAATGCACGCAGGGCCTGGTTGAGCATGCGCTCGCCCAGCAGCGCAGACTCTTCGGATTTCATCGTTTTCAGGAAATGCCGGATATGCGCGCGCGCCTTGCCGGTGCCGACGTAATTGAGCCAGGCCGGGTTGGGCTTGGCATGGGCGGCGGTGATGATTTCCACGTGGTCGCCGTTATGCAGTTCGGTGCGCAGTGGCGACAGTTCGTGGTTGATCTTAACCGCCACGCAGCGGTTGCCCACATCGGTGTGCACGGCGTAGGCAAAGTCCACCGCGGTGGCGCCGCTCGGCAACGCCATGATCTGGCCCTTGGGCGTGAACACGTAGACCTCGTCGGGAAACAGGTCGACCTTGAAGTGCTCCAGGAACTCGACCGAGTCCGTGCTTTCGCTCTGGATTTCCAGCAGGCGCTGCAGCCACTGGTGCGTCTGCTTCTGCAAGGCGGAAAGATCCGCGCCGCTGGCCTTGTACAGCCAGTGCGCCGCGACCCCCGCCTCAGCGATGTTGTGCATCTCGCGGCTGCGGATCTGTACTTCGATCGGCGTGCCGAACGGGCCGAACAGTGTCGTGTGCAGCGATTGATAGCCGTTGGCCTTGGGAATTGCGATGTAGTCCTTGAACTTGCCGGGAATCGGCTTGTACAGTGCATGCAAGGCGCCCATTGCCAGATAGCAGGTAGGCGTGTCCTTGACCAGGATACGGAAGCCATAGATGTCGAAAATCTCGGAGAAGGTGCCGGTTTTTTCGACCATCTTCTTGTAGATGCTGTAAAGGTGCTTTTCCCGGCCGCTGACTTCGGCCTCGATATGCATGTCGGTGAGACGCTGCTTGATCGCATCGAGGATCTTGCCGACCACTTCCTTGCGGTTGCCGCGCACCGCCTTGATCGATTTGGTCAGCACCGCGCAGCGCATCGGGTAGAGGTTCTTGAAGCTGAGGTCCTCCAGTTCCTGGTAGATCGCGTTGAGGCCGAGACGGTTGGCGATGGGCGCGTAGATTTCCAGCGTTTCGCGGCCGATGCGACGGCGTTTTTCCGGCGCCATGATGTCCAGCGTGCGCATGTTGTGCAGCCGATCGGCCAGCTTTACCAGAATCACGCGCACGTCCTGCGACATGGCCAGCAGCATCTTGCGGAAGTTTTCCGCCTGCGCGTGCGTGGCGGTCTGGAACTCGATCTTGTCCAGCTTGGAAACGCCGTCCACCAATTCCGCAACCGGCTGGCCGAACTGCTCGGCCAGCTGCTGCTTGCTGACTTCCGTGTCTTCCATCACGTCATGTAGCAGCGCCGCCATCAAGCTGGGCGGATCGAGGTGCAGCTCGGCCAGAATGCAGGCCACGGTAACGGGATGAGAAATGTAGGGTTCACCGCTCTTGCGCAGCTGCCCTTCATGGGCGGCGGCGCTGAAGCGATAAGCCGTCATCACTTGCGCGATGTCTTCCGGCTTGAGATAAACCTTGAGCAGCTGATTAAGCTGCGAGTCTTCGCTGTCGGCTGGCAGCAAAGGGGGTGCAGGTGGCGGTTTTACTGCGTGGACTCGACCACCCATTGCATCAAGCGATCCTTACGCTTGCCCGCGGCTAAGGATTTCCAGGCCCACCTTGCCGGCGGCGATTTCACGCAGCGCGACCACGGTTGGCTTGTCCTTGCCCGCATGGTTGACCAGCGGCTCGGAGCCATTGGCTACCTGGCGCGCGCGATAGGCGGCAGCCAGCGTCAGGTGAAAGCGATTCGGGATTTTTTCCAGACAGTCGTCTACGGTGATACGGGCCATGATGCATCCTTGTGAAACGTGCTCAAACGATGAAATTCTGAAGCAATTCCTGATGCTGCCGCAGCTGCTTTTCACCGCGCAGGCGTTGCGCGCGGATAATCGCCAGCAGGTCATGAATTGCGGTTTCAAAACGATCATTGATTATAACATAGTCGAATTCGCCCACATGGCTGATCTCCTCCCGCGCTGCCGCCAGGCGCCGGGCGATAACGGCCTCGGAATCCTGCGCCCGGGTATGAAGCCGGCGCGCCAGTTCCTCGAGCGAAGGCGGCAGCACGAATATGCCCACCGAGTTGGGATAAAGGCTGCGTACCTGCGCCGCGCCTTGCCAGTCGATTTCCAGCACCAGGTCGCGGCCTTCCGCAAGAACCGATTCCACCAGCGTCTGCGATGTTCCGTAGCGAGCGCCGTGCACTTCGGCGCTTTCGAGAAAGTCGCCCTCCTCCAGCATGCGCAGAAAACGCTCTTCACTGACGAAGTTGTAATCCACGCCATCTTCCTCGCCGGGCCGCATTGCGCGGGTGGTGTAGGAAATCGAAAGCCTGACGGCGGGGTCCATTTCCAGCAGCGAGCGAACCAGACTGGTCTTGCCGGCTCCGGAGGGTGCGGTCACGATAAAAAGGCTGCCTGTGTTTTTCATGTTGTCATTCCAGATTCTGTATTTGCTCGCGCATTTGCTCGATCAGCACCTTGAGCTCCATTGCTACCTGCGAGGTATCCGTGGATACCGACTTCGAGCCCAGCGTATTCGCTTCGCGGTTGAGTTCCTGCATCAGGAAATCGAGGCGCTTGCCGACCGCTCCGCCGGCCCCCAGGATGCGCCTTACCTCCTGTAGGTGTGTCGTTAGCCGGCCGAGTTCCTCGTCCACGTCGATTTTCTGCGCAAACAATGCCAGCTCCTGCCGGATGCGCTCTTCATCGACCGTCTGCATCGCCTCGCGCAGACGTGCCGCGAGCCTTTCCTGATATGCCTGCATCAAGGCAGGCAGCAGCGGGCGGACCTTGGCAACCTGGGCCTCCATCGAGGCCACGCGCTCGAGGATAAGGGTTTTCAATTTCTCGCCTTCGCGGCCACGCGAATCGGTCAGGTCCTGCAGACACTGCTGCAGCGCGGCAAGCAGGTCTGCAGCGAGCGTTTCGCCGGAGACCTGCCCCGTCGCCAGCACTCCCGGCCAACGCAGAATATCCGCGACGCTCAGCGGACGGCTTTGCGGAAAACGTTGCTGCACGGCCGCACTCAACAGCACCAGCTGGTCCAGAATGGCGGTGTTCACCTCGCCGTTAACCGCTGCGTCCACCGGCGGCGCCAAGGTTACCCGGCATTCGATCTTTCCCCGCCCCAGCCGGGCTGCGATGGCTTCACGCATGGCGATCTCGAAGCAGCGCAAGGACTCGTCCATGCGCATATGGACCTCCAGGTAGCGATGGTTGACCGCGCGCAAATCGAGCAGCAGGGTACCGGCCGCGGTTTCGCGCTCCAGCGCGGCGAAGCCGGTCATGCTATAAATCATGGTGGTTATCCTGACAATTTTCACCCAATCTTATCAAATCCACGCGGGTTCATGACAAAATAGGTTTCGCCGTTTCATTAAGCACCCATATGCAGGAACAACAGAGCCGTCCATTGCCTTCCGGTTATCAGCTGCTGGATTACCAGATCGACCGGGTGCTGAGCGGCGGCGGATTCAGCTTCGTCTACCTCGCCCGTGACAAGCGCGGCAACAAGGTGGCCATCAAGGAGTATCTTCCTACCTTGCTGGCGACCCGACTCGATGATGAAAAGGTGGGCCCCAGCTCCGCAGAAAACGTCAACGGTTTCCGGCACGGGCTGAAATGCTTCTTCGAGGAAGGCCGCGCACTCGCCAAGATCGACCATGAAAATGTCGTGCGCGTGGTCAATTTCTTCCGCGCCAATGACACGGTCTACATGGTGATGCAGTACGAGCGCGGCAAATCGTTGCAGGATTACATCCGCAGCCATCCGGAACCGGCCAAGGAGTTGTTCGTGCGGCGGCTGTTCGATGAACTGCTGACCGGGCTGCGCGAAGTGCACACTCACAAGGTGCTGCATCTCGACATCAAACCGGCCAACATCCACATCCGGCTTAACGGTTCGCCCGTCCTGCTGGATTTTGGCTCGGTGCGGCAAACGCTCACCGAAGTCCAGCCGCAGAGTTCGCCCAGCTACACGCCAGGATTTGCCCCGCCGGAGCAGTATTTCGACCGCAAGCTGCTTGGCCCGTGGAGCGACATCTACAGCGTCGGGGCCTCGATGTATGCCTGCCTCATCCGCGCCGCGCCGCTGGCAGCCGACTTGCGCAGCAGGAAAGACACGCTCGTTCCCGCACTGGAAAAAGGCCAGGACATTTATTCGCCGCGCCTGCTGGAAATCATCGACTGGTGCATGCGTCTCGATCCGCTGAAGCGTCCGCAAAGCGTCTTCGCGCTGCAAAAAGCGCTGCGGGAGCACCTGACCGAAGAAACGAAAAAAGTTTCGCTGTTCGACTCCATCCGCAGAAAACTTTCCGCAATCGGCTCCGCATGAAGTTCACCATCTATCAGGACAGCCGCCAAGGGCCCCGCCAGTACAATCAGGACCGGGTGGCGCATTCGTACAGCAAGGACGCGTTGCTGACCGTCCTGGCCGACGGCATGGGCGGGCATCGCAACGGCGAAGTGGCCGCGCAATTCGCGATCGAAGTGCTGACCGAGTCCTTCCAGCGCATGGCACGGCCGACCTTGCCCGACCCCGCCAAATTTCTCGATCAGCATATCTGCCAGGTACATGACGCGATCGACCGCCATGCGCTGCTGAGCGATATGCCGGAACCGCCGCGTACCACCATCGTCACCGCACTGGTGCAGCATGACGCGCTTTACTGCGCCCACGCGGGCGACTCGCGCCTGTACCACTTCCGCAACGGCCAGCTGTTGTTCCGCACCGAGGATCACTCCAAGGTGCAGATGCTGTATAGCAAGGGCAAGATCAGCAAGGAAGAAATGCTGACCCATCCGGAGCGCAACAAAGTCTACAGCTGTGTCGGCGGCGACGAGCAGCCGCAAATCGAGATCGCGCCCGCGCGCGAATTGCAGGATGGCGATATCGTCCTGCTCTGCACCGATGGCCTGTGGACCTTGCTGGAAGAAGAGGAGATTGCCGCCATTCTTCAGAATGGCCCTGTCACCGACACCGTTCCCGTGCTGTTCGACCTCGCCGAATCGCGCGCCGACCAGGGCGGCGACAACATGAGCGCCGTGGCGTTTACCTGGGGAAATCATGCTTATGGCGGCTTTTCGGTATCGACCGCCATGATGCCGCTCGACCTTAACACCACGATACGGGACTTTTCCGCCCGCCGACCCCAAGCAGCCGCGAGTGTGGATTCCGACAACGAACTTGCCGATGACGAAATCGAACGGGCAATCGCCGAAATCCATGCCGCGCTGGAGAAAATCCCCCGATAGCGCTGCGGCCGGAGCTTATAATTCCGTTTTGAATTGAAGGACAGACACATGCGCCCAAGCAAACGCGCCCCGGGAGAACTGCGGCCCATCGAGATCATCCGCCGCTATACCAAGCATGCCGAAGGATCGGTACTGGTGAAGTTCGGCGACACGCACCTCATCTGCACGGCCAGCATCGACGAAAAGGTGCCGCCCTTCCTCAAGGGCAAGGGCCAAGGCTGGGTAACCGCCGAATACGGCATGCTGCCGCGCTCCACCGGCAGCCGCATGCAGCGCGAGGCAGCACACGGCAAGCAATCCGGGCGCACGCAGGAAATCCAGCGCCTCATCGGGCGCAGCCTGCGCTCCATCATCGATCTCGAACTGCTGGGCGAGCGCACCATCCAGATCGACTGCGATGTGATCCAGGCGGACGGTGGTACGCGCACAGCAGGCATTACCGGCGGCTTTGTCGCGCTGCATGACGCGGTGAGCTTCCTGCTGGAGAAGAAGATGATCGATACGACGCCGCTCCAGGACTTCGTCGCCGCAATCTCGGTCGGCGTTTTCGCAGGAACGCCGGTGCTGGATCTGGACTACATCGAGGACTCCGGTTGCGATACCGACATGAACGTGGTGATGACCGGCAGCGGCGGTTTCGTCGAAGTGCAGGGTACCGCCGAAGGCACGCCGTTCCGGCGCGAGGAAATGGATGCGATGCTGGATCTGGCGCAAAGCGGCATTGCCGAGCTGATCGCGAAGCAGAAAGAAGCACTTGGCCAATAGCTTGCAGAAACTGGTCATCGCTACCGGCAACGCCCACAAGCTGCATGAAATCAAGGTGTTGCTCGAACCGATAGGCATCGAAGTGCTGCCGCAATCCGATTTCAATGTGCCGGAAGCGGCCGAGCCGCACGGCACCTTCATCGAAAACGCGCTGGCCAAGGCGCGCCACGCCGCCCGGCTGACCGGCCTGCCCGCGCTGGCCGACGATTCCGGCATCTGCGTCGCGGCGCTGGGTGGCAAGCCCGGCGTGATCTCGGCGATTTACGCCGGCGAGCCGCGCTCCGATGCGCGCAACAACGAGAAATTACTGGCGGCCATGCAGGGCATGGCAGACCGCCGCGCCCATTACCACTGCGCGCTGGTGCTGCTGCGCCATGCCGATGACCCCCAGCCGGTCATCGCCGAGGGCCAGTGGCACGGCGTTATTCTGCAGGCGCCGCGCGGCGCGGGCGGGTTCGGCTACGATCCGCTCTTCCTCGATCCGGAACTCGATCAGACCGTGGCCGAAATTTCCACCGAAGACAAGAACCGCGTCAGCCACCGCGGCAAGGCGTTGCAGATGCTGGTGGAAAAATTGCGCAGCATTCAGGACTGATGGCTTCGATTCAGCTTCCCGGCACGCTGACAGCGCTGCCCCCGCTTTCGCTTTATATCCATATCCCGTGGTGCGTGCGCAAATGCCCGTATTGCGACTTCAATTCGCACGAGGCACGGGCAGCGATACCGGAGCAGGATTATGTCGACGCGCTGATCCTCGACCTGGAGCAGGCACTGCCGCTGATCTGGGGCCGCAAGATCGTCAGCATCTTCTTCGGCGGCGGCACGCCCAGCATTTTCTCGCCGCAGGCCATCGCTAACATATTGAGCGCCGTTCGCGCCCGGGTGCCGCTAGTTTACGAAGCCGAAATCACGCTGGAGGCGAATCCGGGCACGGTAGATGAAGCGCGTTTCACCGGCTTCCGCGACGCAGGCGTCAATCGCCTTTCGCTCGGCATCCAGAGTTTCAATAGCCGTCATCTCGCCGCGCTCGGCCGTATCCACGACGAATCCCAGGCCCGCAGCGCGGCAGAAATTGCGCTGAAGACCTTCGAGCGGGTAAACCTGGACCTGATGTATGCCTTACCGGAGCAGAGCATGGACGAAGCGATGTCGGATGTCCGCATCGCCTGCGACCTGGGACCTAAGCATCTGTCTTGTTATCACCTGACGCTGGAACCCAATACGCCGTTCTACCGCACGCCCCCTTCGCTGCCGGACGACGACACCAGTGCGGCAATGCAGGAAGCGATCGAGGCCGAACTGGCAGACCGCGGGTTCCTGCATTATGAAACTTCCGCTTTTGCCCAGCCGGGCAAGCAATGCCGCCACAACCTGAACTACTGGCTGTTCGGCGATTACCTCGGCATCGGCGCCGGCGCGCACAGCAAATTGTCGTTTCATGACCGCATCATTCGCCAGTCGCGCTACAAACACCCGGCGAGCTATCTGCAAAAGACCTCAGCGGGAGAGCATATCGAACGCGAGCAGGTACTGAAACCCGCCGACCTCGGCTTCGAATTCATGATGAATGCCCTGCGGCTGACGGAAGGTTTCGACGCTGCGCTGTTCCAGGAACGCACCGGCTTGCCGCTATCGGCAGTGGCTCAGGCGCTTTCCGATGCAGAGGCGAAAGGGCTGGTGGCTAGGGACTTGGTGAAAATCGCGCCCACCTTGCGTGGGCAGCGCTATCTCAACGAATTGTTGCAGATGTTTCTGGACTGAGCTTATTCCACACGCTTGAGGCGGCGGCCTTGCTCTTCCTCAATCGGCTGTGAATTGGCCTTGATCGAATCCTGCATGGCCTTGGTATTTTCCTCCAGCGATTTCAGCCGCTGATTGAGCTTGTCCAGTTCCTGCCGGCGTTGCTCGGAACGCTTTTCGAGCGCCTGATACGCCGCCGCCTGCTCCTTGCTGGGCGGAGCAGACACTTTCGCGCTTTCCTGCGCGGCAGCCTTCGCTGCAGATGCCGGCTTACGCGATGCTGCGGCACGCCTGGCTGGTTTGCCGGCTTTGGATGACAAGGCATGCAGAGTCGGCAGATGCAGGACCGTCGGTTCCTCGAATGTCTGTGCCGGCGTCAAGCTCTGCAGCTTGCCGCGATTCATGGCAATGGCGGATGCCACGAATCGTTGCTGCATGCGGGGGTCCTTCGGATAAAACAGGGCCGCCAGCGAATTCAGGCTTTCGCCCGGAAGCATTTGCCACTCCATGGCATCGTTGCCAGTCGTTGGCACGGCTTCTCCGGCAGAGGCCGTACCGGCCATGCCCCACAGCAACGAGCCCATCGCCAATACGTTAACGAGCAACTTCCACATAGCCTGACTCCTGTTTATTTCACTCATTATTATTCAAATGTTGCCAAATAGGCACGCGCGCGCTTGATTGCCTGGCGTACCTGCTGCGGCGCGGTGCCACCGATATGGTTGCGGCTGGCAAGCGAGCCCTCCAGCGTCAGTACTGCGAATACATCGGCCTCCACCAGCGGCGAATAACCCTGCAGGTCAGCCAACGGCAGGTCGGCCAGATCGCAATTCTGCGCCTCGGCATGGCGGACCGCGCGAGCCACGACCTCGTGCGCATCGCGGAACGGCAAGCCCTTTTTCACCAGATAATCGGCCAGATCGGTTGCTGTGGCAAACCCTTCGGCGGCAGCCAGGCGCATCGCCGCTTGGTCCACGGTAATCCCCCGCAGCATGTCGGCGTAGATTTCCAGCGTCACCAGCAAGGTGTCGGCCGTGTCGAACAACGGTTCCTTGTCTTCCTGATTATCCTTGTTGTAGGCCAGCGGCTGCGATTTCATCAAGGTCAGCAGGGCCACCAAATGGCCATTGATGCGACCGGTCTTGCCTCGTACCAACTCCGGTACGTCGGGGTTTTTCTTCTGCGGCATGATGCTGGACCCGGTGCAAAAGCGGTCGGCTATATCGATGAAGCCAAAGCGCGGGCTGGACCACAGGATCAGTTCCTCTGAAAAGCGCGAGAGATGCGTCATCATCAGCGCCGCCGCGCTGGTAAATTCGATCGCGAAATCGCGATCCGATACCGCGTCCAGCGAGTTTTCGCAGATGCCCTCGAAGCCCAGTTCGCTAGCGACGCGTTCGCGGTCGATGGAATAGCTGGTGCCCGCCAGCGCGGCAGCGCCAAGCGGCAAGCGGTTGATGCGCTTGCGTGCGTCGGCAAAACGTTCGGCATCGCGTTTCAGCATCTCGTAATAGGCCAGCAAGTGATGGCCGAACGTCACTGGCTGCGCCACCTGCAAATGCGTAAAGCCGGGCATGACGGTATCGGCGTGCTGCTCTGCCAGTTCGACTATCGAGGCTTGCAGGTTGCGGATGCCCGCCAGCACGTCGTCCACCGTGGCGCGCAGCCAGAGCCGCACGTCGGTGGCCACCTGATCGTTGCGCGAGCGGCCGGTATGCAGGCGCTTGCCGGCGTCGCCGATCTTGTCGGTCAAGCGTTTTTCAATGTTAAGGTGCACATCTTCCAGATCGAGCAGCCACTCGAAACGGCCAGCCCGGATTTCTTCGAGGATTTCCGCGAGCCCGCCTTCTATGGCAGCCACATCTTCTGCCGCGATAATGCCCTGCGCACCGAGCATGCGGGCATGGGCGAGCGAGCCCTGGATATCGAATTCGGCGAGGCGTTTGTCGAACTCGACCGAGGCGGTGTAGCGCTTGACCAGTTCCGCCACAGGTTCGTTGAAGCGGCCGGACCAAGCCTTTGATTTATCTTGCATCGCGAAAAGTGATTACGAATAATGTGGAGAATGCCAAGTATAAATCAAAACCCTCCGCCGCTTTCCATCAAGCTTCCGGACCTGCGCAACCTGGGCGTGCAGCTGCGCGTGCTGGTGCTGGCGAACGCGATGGCGGTTGTTGCCGCGATGCTGATCGGGGAAACGCCCGCCGCCGCGTGGCGGGAACTTTTGCAAATCTCGGCGGCCATGCAGCCCGTGCTGCTGGCCAGCATGCTGCTGCTGTTCGCGATGCACCGTCGGCTGGCGCGCCTCCCCTATCGCCAGGGCGTGCTGGTGGTGTTCCTACTGGTGCTGGTGCTGACCGCACTGCTGCACGCCGCCGCCAGTTGGCTGTTTGGCGCGGAGGCGACGCCGTCGCTGATCCGGATGTGGTTTTTCAGCATTATCGTCACCGGTACGCTACTGGCCTATTTCAACATGCGCGGACGGGCGCTTTCCCCGGCCATTACCGAAGCCCGGCTGCAGGCGCTGCAGGCGCGCATCCGCCCTCACTTCTTGTTCAACAGCATGAATGCGGTCCTGTCGTTGATACGCAGCGATCCGCTGCGCGCCGAATCCGCGCTGGAAGACCTGGCCGACCTGTTTCGCGTACTGATGGCCGACAATCGCCAGTTGGTGCCGCTCGAAGGCGAACTGGCCTTGTGCCGGCAATATCTCGCACTGGAAACATTGCGCCTGGGGGAGCGGCTGAAGCTGGTGTGGCACATTGACGGCATGCCCAATGAAGCGCTGGTGCCGCCTTTGCTGTTGCAGCCCTTGCTGGAAAACGCGGTATATCATGGCATCGAACCTTCGCAGGATGGCGGCGAGGTCGTGATCGACATTTACCGCAAGGGCAACGAAGTGCACATGGTATTGAGCAATCCGTATCGGCGTGACAGCACCCATCACAGCGGCAACAAGATGGCGCTTTCCAATATCAAGGAGCGGCTGGCGCTGCATTTCGATGCGGAAGCGCAATTGAAAACCCGCGTTACCGACCAGCAGTACGAGGTGCATATCGTGATTCCCTACCGGACCGAACCATGAGCGACGACATCCTCAAGATACTGCTCGCCGACGACGAAGTCCCGGCGCGCAACCGGCTACGCGAACTGCTCGCCGACATTCCCGGCGCGCAGGTGATCGCCGAAGCCGGAAACGGCAAGGAGGCGCTGGCATTGGCCTCCGAAGTGCTGCCGCACGTCATGCTGCTGGATATCCGCATGCCGGAAATGGATGGCATTGAAGCCGCCGAACACTCGCTCAAGCTCTATCATCCTCCGGCGGTCATTTTTACCACCGCCTACGATATGCACGCGATGCAGGCGTTCGAGATGAACGCCGTCGACTATCTGCTCAAGCCAATCCGCCGCGAGCGCTTGGCCAATGCGCTGAAAAAGGCTCGTGCGCTGCTGCCCGCGCAAATGGGAGGCATCAAGCATCTGCGGCCACAACGCACGCATTTCAGCATTACCGAGCGGGGCCGCATTCTGCTGATTCCCGTTCATGACGTCATTTACCTGCGGGCGGAATTGAAATACCTCACGGTACGCACCAAGGAGCGCGAATACCTGGTGGAAGACTCCTTGATCAATATCGAAAAGGAATTCTCCGACCTGTTCGTGCGGCTGCATCGAAATTGCCTGGTTGCGCACAGTTCCATCCGCGGCTTCGAGAAACGGCATAACGAAGAAGGCGAAAGCCATTGGGTAGCGCTGCTGAAGGAGCTCCCGGAAACGCTGCCGGTAAGCCGACGACAGCAGCACATCGTGCATGAACTCGGGGGATAACCTGATAAAATCGGGCCTTCAGCCAACGTTACGATTCATCCCATGAGCACTCCCTCCCGCAAGCTGGTCATCGCCTCGCGCGAAAGCGCCCTCGCCATGTGGCAAGCCCGCTATATCCAGGCTCGCCTGCAGGCGCTGTACCCGGATGCGACTGTGGAAATCCTGGGCATGACCACTACCGGCGACCAGATCCTGGACTCCCCGCTGGCGCGCATAGGCGGCAAGGGGCTGTTCGTGAAAGAATTGGAGCAGGCCCTTGCCGACGGACGGGCCGATCTCGCGGTGCATTCGATGAAGGATGTGCCGATGAATCTGCCGGAAGGGTTCACGCTTGCTGCCACCGGCGAACGCGAAGACCCGCGCGACGCTTTCGTTTCCGTGCGCTTCTCGCGCCTGGAGGACTTGCCTGAGGGCAGCATCGTCGGCACCTCCAGCCTGCGCCGTCAAAGCCAATTGCAGGCACGCTTTCCGCATCTCCAGATCGAGTCATTGCGGGGCAATTTGCAAACCCGATTGCGCAAGCTGGACGAAGGCCAGTACGCAGCCATCATCCTGGCAGCGGCCGGGCTGATACGCCTGGGGCTTGAAAAACGAATCACGCAACTGATCGGCCCGGAAAACAGCATACCCGCCGTCGGCCAAGGCGCCCTTGGCATCGAAATTCGTGCCGATCGGGACGACATGCGCGCCCTGCTCGAACCGCTGAATCATGCCGATACCGCCGCCTGCGTCGAGGCCGAGCGCGCGATGAGCCGCGCGCTGGCCGGCAGCTGCACGGTACCGCTGGGCGCCTATGCGCACATTGACAATGGGCGGCTGCGCATGAGCGGTTTCGTCGCAACCGTCGACGGCAGCGAAATGGTGCGCGATTTCATTGAAGGCGCACCCAAGGATGCCGACGCACTGGGCCGCGCCTTGGCGGAGAAGCTGATCGTCCATGGCGCCGACCGCATCCTGGCCGCGCTTGACCATGCCTGACCAGGCGCTGGCGGGATTTGGCATCGCCATCACCCGCCCTGCCGAACAGGCGCGCGTTCTGTCGGACCTGATTGTCGCCAGCGGCGGAAACGCGATTCCGTTTCCGTTATTGGCCATTTCCCCTCTCGCAGACTATTCTGCTTTCGACCAGATTCTGACCGGCCTTCCTGGTTGCGACTGGGGGATTTTCATCAGTTCCAACGCGGTACAACAGGGCATGCCGCGCGTATTGGCTCGTTTTTCCCCATTACCGCCCAACCTGCGCTTTGCCGCCATCGGCCCAGCGACTGCGGAGGAGTTGGGCCGCTACGGCGTAAGCCAGGTATTGATTCCTGCCGGGCGCTATGACAGCGAAAGCCTGCTCGCACTGCCGGAAATGCATGACATGCAGCATCGTCGCGTGATTATCTTCCGCGGCGCCGGCGGACGTGAACTGCTGGCCGACACGCTGCGCGCGCGCGGTGCGACCGTTGCATTCGCGGAGTGCTATCGCCGCGTCAACCCCCAACGCGATACCGGAGACTTGCCGCGCCTGTGGCAAAATGGGCAATTGCATGCACTGGTCGTTACCAGCAGCGAAGCCTTGCGCAACCTTTTGCAACTGGCCGGCAATGCACGCTGGCTGCGGGAAGTCCTGATCTGCGTCAACCACCCGCGCATCGCGGAAGCGGCAGCGGCATCCGGATTGCGTGCCGTCGTGGCCGGATCGCCGGGTGACGAGGCCATGCTGCAATGCCTGATCCATCACTTGCAGGATCCAACAAGAACATGAGCGAAGAAACCAACCTCCCGGAAACCTCCCATGCTCCCGGCCTGGTCACGCAAATCGCGCTGGTCCTCGCCGCACTCGCCTTGGCCGGGACGGTGTGGCAATGGCTGGATAGCCGGCAGCGCACGGTCGCACTGGAGCAAACGCTCACTCAGCGTTTAAGCCAATTCGACGAACGCAATCGCGAAAGCCTGGTGTTATCGAAACATGCCGAGGAAAACGCCGCGCAGGCCTCCGCCAAGGTCACCTTGCTGGAACAGCGCTTCGAAGAATCCCGTTCGCAGCAGGAAGCATTGCAGACGCTGTATCTCGAGCTCGCCAACAATCGCGACGAATGGACGATTTCCGAAGTCGAGCAACTGCTGATCATCGCCAGCCAGCAATTGCAACTGGCTGGCAACGTCAGGCCGGCCCTGCTCGCGCTGCAAACCGCCGACGCCCGTTTGCAGCAACTCGACAAGCCGCAGGTGCACGCGCTGCGCAAGATCATCGGCGCCGATATCCAGCGTTTGCAAGCCTTGCCCAGCGTCGATATCGCGGGCATGAGCCTGAAGCTGGAAGCCTTGGTGGATACGGCAGATAAGCTGCCGCTCGCCAGCGATCGCCACCCCCGCGCGGCAGAACCGCCCATGCCGGATTGGGACTCCAATCCCTGGCGACGCCTGACGCAGGAAATATGGCAGGACATCAAGCGCCTGGTGCGCGTCGAGCGCATGGATCAGCCTGAACTGCCATTGCTCGAACCCGAGCAGGCCTATTTCCTGCGCGAAAACCTGAAGTTGCGCCTGCTTACCGCTCGCATCGCCTTGCTGCAGCATGACGAATCGACTTACCGCGCGGACCTGCAACTGGCGGACAAGTGGCTCAAGCGTTACTTCAATACGCAGGATGCCGCCGCGCGCATGGCCCTGACTACTCTGCAGCAACTCTCGTCCAGCGACATTTCCATCGAAATTCCCGATGTCAGCGAGAGCCTGAATGCCGTCAGCAAATACAAGCTCTCGCTGGAACGGAAGCAGCCTTGAAACTCCTGATTGGCCTGCTTTTCATCCTGATCGGCGCGGTTGCGCTCTCGCTCGTGGCCGGCTCCAACGATGGTTATGTACTGATCGTCCAGCCGCCCTACCGCGTCGAAATATCGCTGAACTTGCTGATCATCCTGGTGGCTGCGGGCTTCTTCTTCATGCATGGGGTATTGCGGCTGGTGCAATACACCTTGAACCTGCCGCAGAACGTACGCAACTTCAAGCGCGAACAGCGCCGCAAGACCGCACACGCCTCCTTGCTGGAAGGGCTCCATGCCCTCGTCGAGGGACGCTATGCCAAGGCGGAAAAAGCCGCCGCCAAGGCGCTCGACCTGGGTGAAGACGCAGGCCTCAGCGCGTTGGTCGCTGCACGCGCCTCGCACAAGATGAAGCTGCTGGGAAAGCGGGATTATTATCTGGCCGAAGCAGAGCGGCTGGCCCCGGAAGCCAGCCTCTCCCGCCTGCTGACGCAAGCCGAGATGCTGCTCGATGAACGCCTGTATGCATCGGCTCTGCGTACCCTGCAGCAACTGGAAAAACTGGAAGCCAATCATATTCCGGCGTTGAAACTGCAGTTGAAGGTGCACCAGCGCCTCGGCAATTGGGAGCAGGTGCTGTCGGTTCTGAATCAATTGGAAAGGCGCGATGCCATCGAGCCGCTCCATTTGCAGCAGTCGCGCTACCACGCGCATATGCAATTGATCGAACGCCGCGCCGGCGACCGCGATGCCCTGCTCGCTTACTGGAGCAAGGTGCCGGAAAACGAACGCCTCGATACGCAACTGGCTTGCGCGGCGGCACGCGCACTCAACGATGTCGGCGAAGGCACGGTTGCCGCCAAGCTCATCGAAATGAGCCTGGCCCGGCAATGGTCCAGCGCGTTGGCCGCGCTCTACGGCGACTCCACGGGAGAGGATACGGTCAAGCAATTGCAGCAGGCCGAAGCCTGGCTGCAAACCCATCATGGCGACGCCGGGCTACTGTTGTCGCTAGGCAACCTGTGTATCCGTCAGGAATTGTGGGGCAAGGCGCAAAGCTACCTGGAAGCCAGCCTCAGCGTCAGGCCGGGAAGCGCCGCGCACCTCGCGCTGGCGCGGCTGCTGGAACGCAGTGGAAACCAGGAAGAGGCGTACCGGCATTACCGGCACAGCCTGGAATACGCACTGCGCTAGACGTTAAGCGCTGACTTTCGCCGGAACCGGCGGGGCAAAGGTAAAAGCGTCCGAGAAAAATTCCTCATGCGGCAGCCCGGCGGCGACGAAATCCTTGTGCGCTGCCTCCACCATGGCCGGCGCGCCGCAGCAGTAAACCTGGTAATCGCTCAAATCCGGATGGTCGTGCAGCACGGCCAGGTGGACGAAGCCGGTACGGCCGGCCCAGTCGTCTTCGGGGCGTGGATCGGACAGCACCGGCACATAATCGATGCCGCTCTCGGCTTGCCATTGCTTCGGCAAATCCGGCAGATAAAGATCACGCAAGGCCAGTGAGCCGCGATACAGCTTCATCTTGCGCGCCATCTTGTGATGCAGGGCATGCTCGATGATGCCCTTGACCGGCGCGAAGCCGGTGCCGCCGGCGATGAAGATGATGGGCTTGTCGCTCTCTTCGCGCAGATAGAAGCTGCCCATCGGGCCTTCAAAACGCAGAATGGTTTTTTCCTGCATTTCACTGAACACATATTCGGTGAACTGGCCGCCCGGGATCAAGCGCAGGTGCAGCTCGAGCAGGTCGTCGTTGTGCGGCGCATTGGCCAGCGAAAAAGCACGGCGCTTGCCGTCCTTCAGCAGGAACTCGATATATTGGCCGGCCAGGAATTGCAGCCGCTCGTTGCTAGGCAGCTTGAGGGTCATGACAATGACGTCATGGGCAACGTGCTCCAGCTGCTGTACCCGGCACGGCATGATGCGTGAGCGGATGGCATTGCCGGTATTCACTTCGCGGCATTCGATGACAAGGTCGGACAGCGGCTGCGCGCAGCAGAACAAGGCCTTGTTAGCTTCGATTTCCTGATCGCTCAGCGCGTGCGGATGATAGGCGTTGTGCTGCACCTGCCCGTCGAGCAGCTTGCCCTTGCATGCCCCACAAGCGCCGTTGCGGCACCCGTAAGGAATATTGAAGCCTGCCTCCAGCGCGGCATTGAGAACCGTGTCTCCCGCCGGGACCGAAAACTGATGGCCGCTGGGCTGGATGGTCACCCTAAAAGACATGCTTATCCTTTGAATACGCGGAGAAAAACGCCCAGTTTACCATAGCGGGGGACCTAATCTTCCCGGCGCCACTCGCCTTCGATCACGTCGTCGTTCATGGGCGCCGTCTTGCGCGATGCCGGCAATGGGGCCATCAGCAGCAGCAGGGCCGCTACATCGCTCAGCACGCCGGGCAGGATCAGCAGCACGCCGGCAATCATTTTCTTGGCACTGGCCAACAGCGCCATGATGGGATGACGGCCTTCCTGCAGGGTCTGGATCAACCGCGCAAACACGACAATGCGCTCTTCCATGATCAGGGCCGCTCCAAATGCTGCACTGGTTACCACATAAACCAGCACCCACCAGCCGTAGCGCGACGCCAGCTCGAACAGCAGCACCACCTCCAGCACGGGGAAAGCGAGTAAAATCATAAATATGAGCAGCATGCGCATCGATGAAAGCCTTATGGATAAAATTCTTGTGATCAGCAATCTGCCCGATCAGGACAGCGCCACGCGTCTGGCGGAGATATTGATTAGTCGTGGACAGGCAGCGTGTGTAAACGTTCTCGCCCCCTGCACCTCAATCTATCATTGGCAGGATAAAACCGAAAGCGCTCAGGAAGTGCCCTTGCTGATTAAAACGACCCAGGAAAAATACGCCGAAGTGGAAAGCACCATACGCGCCCATCACCCTTATGAACTTCCGGAAATCATCTATGTCCCAATCGCGGGCGGACTTCCCGCCTACCTGGAATGGATTTCCAAAGAAACCACCCGCTGAGTTTCCCGCCCCGATGCTACGTTCCCTGATCCTTATCTGCTGCCTGCTGGTGCCGCACGCCTTTGCCGAAACCAGCGGTCGAAGCCTGTTTATCGAAGAACCCGAACAGAAAGTGCTCGATCCGGACGAAGCATTCAAGCTGAAAATCGAAGCGGTGGACAACCGGACACTGAAGGCCCGTTTCACGATTGCCCCCGGGCATTACCTTTACCGCGAACGCATCAGCTTCAAGACCAAGGAAGGCGCAAGCAGCCGCATTGCCGGCATCGAGCTTCCGCCCGGGGAAACCAAGCAGGATCCCAATTTCGGCGAAATGCTGGTCTTCCATCGAAGCTTCGACAGCAGAATCCTGCTCCAGCATGACGGAACCGCTCCGAAAACGCTGACCGTACTGGCCAGCTACCAGGGTTGCAGCGACCAGGGGCTGTGCTACGCCCCCATCCGCAAAACATTGGAGGTCGATCTGTCGTCCGGGCAAGCAGCCGCCGGCGCCAGTCCTGCCGGCAGCGAAACCGATCAAATCCGTACCCTGCTGCAGGGCGGCAAGCTGTGGCTGATCGTACTCGGCTTCTTCGGCTTCGGTCTGCTGCTTTCGCTGACGCCATGCGTGCTCCCGATGATCCCCATCCTTTCCGGCATCATCGTCGGCCAAGGCCAGCATCCTACGCGCCTTCATGCCTTCAACCTGTCTGTCGCCTACACCCTGGGCATGGCGGTCAGCTATACCCTGGCCGGTATTGCCGCCGCGTTTTCGGGACACCTGATCAGCGCCGCCTTGCAAAACCCCTGGGCACTCGGCTTCGGCGCCCTGGTTTTCGTGCTGCTGGCGCTCTCGATGTTCGGCTTCTATGAGTTGCAACTGCCGAGCTCGCTGGAAAGCCGCCTGGTGAATACGACCAATCGCATCAAGGGCGGGCGCTTCATCAGCGTGTTCGCGATGGGCGCGCTCTCGGCGTTGATCATGAGCCCGTGCGTTGCGGCTCCGCTGGCCGGTGCGCTGCTGTATATCGGGCATACCCACGATGTGGTGCTGGGCGGCGCGGCGCTGTTCGCGCTGTCGCTCGGCATGGGCGTCCCCTTGCTATTGCTGGGGGCCTCTGCCGGCGCGCTGCTGCCCAAGAGCGGCCCCTGGATGAACGCGGTACGCAACTTCTTCGGCGTGGTCATGCTTGGCATGGCGATATGGCTGATCGCCCCCGTCATCCCCGCGTCACTGCAACTGGCGCTATGGTCGGCGCTGCTGATCGTGCCGGCGATCTACCTGCATGCGCTCGATGGCCTTCCGCCGCGCTCGGGCAATTGGGCCAAGTTGTGGAAAGGCATCGGCATCATGTTGCTGGTGACCGGTATTGCATTGCTGCTCGGAGCGCTCTCAGGCGGCCGCAATCCATTGCAGCCATTGGCCGGTTTGCGGGCAACCGCCGGCACAGCAGCGCATGTCCCGGCGCTGCCGTTTCAGCGCGTGAAGAATGTCGCCGAACTGGACCAGGCCATACGGCAGGCGCAGGGTAAATTCGTGATGCTGGATTTCTACGCCGACTGGTGCGTCGCATGCAAGGAGTTCGAGCAGTTCACCTTCGCCGATCCGCGCGTGAGAAAAATGCTGGAAAACGCCGTGCTGCTTCAGGCCGATGTCACGCAAAACGGCCCGGAAGATGCCGCCCTGCTCTCGCGCTTCGGCTTGTTCGGCCCTCCCGGCATCATCTTTTTCGATCCGCAGGGCACCGCAATTCCTGCCGCGACCGTCGTCGGCTACCAGAACGCCGAAAAATTCCTGGTGACCCTGAATGCCGTTTATGCACGCAAGGAGAGCGCATGCGCATCGTCACGCGCGTGCTGATCGGCCTCCTGCTGCTGGCAGCCGTCGGGTTCCTGGCGTACCGGGTACTGGTTCCCGCCACGGGTACGGCAACAAAGGAAGCCGCTACCGTTCGTCCCGTCGACATGTTTTTCGCGGCCACCTTCCCCGATCAGAATGGTGTCGCGCAGACTTTCAGCCAATGGCGCGGCAAGATCCTCGTGGTCAATTTCTGGGCAACATGGTGCCCGCCGTGCCGGGAGGAAATGCCCGAACTGTCGGCTTTCCAGGATCAATACCGTTCAAAGGATGTGGTCGTGCTGGGAATTTCCACGGATGATGTCGCCAAAATCCGCGATTTTGCGAAAGAATCGCCCACGACTTATCCCTTGCTTGCCGGTGATTTTGTCGCAATGAGCCTTGCCGAAAGCCTGGGGAACAACAAGGGCATCCTCCCTTATACCGTCCTGCTGCGGCGCGATGGCAGTGTTGCGGGCGCCTATGTCGGACGCGTGGACATGCAAATTCTGGAAAAAGATGTGCTTGCTTTGATCGATGCGCGATAAGCATTTGTAATTACTGTAAATTCGCTTATCTTCAGCGAATTCGCTAGACAACACCCCCCGATCTACGGCAAACTTGCCCCCTTGCAAACCATTCACTGGCTGAAAAACCACCTGAAATGGCTGAAAAAACAGGCGTCAAATCCATTCTTGTCCTGCATGGCCCCAATCTGAACCTGCTCGGTCTGCGAGAGCCGGAACATTATGGCAAGGCCACTTTGGAAAGCATCAATGCCCGATTGTCCGAACGCGCCACCGCAGCCGGCATCTCGCTCGAAGCTTTCCAGAGCAACAGCGAAGCCGACCTGGTCGGCAAGGTGCAATCCCTGGCAGGCAACAAGGCCGATTTCATCCTGATCAATCCTGCCGCGTTCACGCATACATCCGTCGCCCTGCGCGACGCGCTCGCGGCAGTCAAGATTCCGTTCATCGAAGTTCATCTTTCCAACGTACATGCCCGAGAGGCTTTCCGCCATCACTCCTATTTCTCCGACATTGCCGTCGGCGTCATCTGCGGACTGGGCGCGCAAGGCTACGAGCTGGCGCTGGAATACGCTCTCAACGCATTAGGCTCAACAGAGGTTTAACATGGATCTGCGCAAACTAAAAAAACTGATCGATCTGGTCGAGGAGTCCGGCATCGCCGAACTGGAACTGACCGAGGGCGAGGAAAAAGTCCGCATCAGCCGCCAGCCGGCCGGTGGTCAGCCGCAATTCTATCCTTACATGCAGCAACCCATGATGCACATGGCCCAACCCACGGTAGCAACGGCAGCCGTGGCCCCGGTGGCAGACAATCCCACGCCGGTGATCGAAGGGCATGTCGTCAAATCTCCGATGGTCGGGACGTTCTATCGTTCCCCCTCTCCCGAATCCAAGGTTTTCGTCGAGGTCGGCTCCAGCGTTTCCGCAGGCGATACCCTGTGCATTATCGAAGCCATGAAACTGCTCAATGAAATCGAATCGGACCATAGCGGCGTCATCAAGGCCATCCTGGTCGAGAACGGCCAGCCAGTCGAATATGGCGAACCGCTGTTCATCATCGGTTAATCAAAGGACTTCCCATGTTTGAGAAAGTCCTGATCGCCAATCGCGGCGAAATCGCCCTTCGAATCCAACGCGCCTGCCGCGAGCTCGGCATCAAGACGGTGGCCGTGCATTCCGAAGCCGACCGCGAAGCCAAATACGTGAAACTGGCGGATGAATCGGTCTGCATCGGGCCGGCCCCGTCCGGCCAGAGCTACCTGCATATTCCGGCCGTCATCAGCGCCGCGGAAGTCACCGATGCCGAAGCGATCCACCCCGGCTACGGTTTCCTGTCCGAGAACGCCGATTTCGCCGAACGCGTCGAGCAGAGCGGATTCGTTTTCATCGGACCGCGTCCCGAAACCATCCGCCTGATGGGCGACAAGGTCAGCGCCAAGGATGCCATGCGCAAAGCCGGCGTGCCTTGCGTCCCCGGTTCGGAAGGCGCGCTGCCGGAAGACCCGGATGAAGTGATGAAGATCGCCAGGCAGATCGGCTATCCGGTGATCATCAAGGCGGCGGGCGGCGGCGGGGGGCGCGGCATGCGCGTGGTGCATACCGAAGCGGCGCTGCTGGCTTCGGTCAACATGACCAAGGCGGAAGCGCAGGCGGCGTTCGGCAATCCCATGGTGTACATGGAAAAATTCCTCGAGCAGCCGCGTCATATCGAAATCCAGGTGCTGGCCGACGAACACGGCAATGCCGTCTACCTGGGCGAGCGCGACTGCTCGATGCAGCGCCGCCACCAGAAAGTCTTGGAAGAAGCCCCTGCGCCCGGCATCGACCGCAAGCTGATTGCCGTCATCGGCGAACGCTGCGCCGAAGCCTGCCGCACCATCGGCTATCGGGGCGCTGGCACGTTCGAGTTCCTGTATGAGAACAACGAGTTCTATTTCATCGAAATGAACACGCGCGTGCAGGTCGAACACCCGGTTACCGAACAGGTCACCGGCATCGACATCGTGCAGACCCAGCTGCGCGTGGCCGCCGGTCAGAAGCTGCCCTTCAAGCAGAAGGATATCCATCTGCGCGGTCATGCCATCGAATGCCGCATCAATGCCGAGGATTCGCATACTTTCGTGCCGTCTCCCGGCCGTATCACCGGCTTTCACATGCCGGGCGGCCCGGGCGTCCGCGTCGACACGCATGCGTATCACAACTACATGGTGCCCTCACATTACGATTCCATGATCGGCAAGCTGATCACCTACGGCGATACCCGCGACCAGGCCATCGCCCGCATGCGCATCGCGCTTTCGGAGATGGTGGTGGAGGGCATCAAGACCAATATTCCGCTGCATAGCGAGCTGATGAACGACGCGGCTTTCCGCCAGGGTGGCACCAGCATCCATTATCTGGAGAACAAGCTCGGCATCGTCAGCAAGTAACACGCGCCAAGCTCAGCAGGAAACCAAAGATGCCCTGGCAATCGCTTGAAATTACGGCAGGTGAAGAAGTCGCCGAAACGCTCAGCGATGCGCTGATGGAACTGGGCGCGCTGTCGGTCAGCATCGAAGATGCCGACGCGCAGACGGCCGACGAGCAACCGATTTTCGGCGAACCGGGCGAAGCGCCGCCGGGCATCTGGCGCCACAACGTGGTCAGCGCCCTGTTCGATGCCGATGCCGATATCGCCGACGTGATGCAGCAGTTGTCGCACGCCACCGGCATGCGCAACCTCAGTTACTCGGTGCAGGCGGTGGCGGAACAGGATTGGGTACGTGCGACGCAATCGCAGTTCGACCCCATCCGCATCCGCGACGATCTGTGGATCGTGCCCTCCTGGCATGTCGCCCCCAATCCGCAAGCGCTTAATATCGTGCTGGACCCGGGCCTGGCCTTCGGCACCGGCAGCCATCCCACCACACATCTTTGCCTAGCCTGGCTTGCGGACAACCTACAGCCGGGCGCAACCGTGCTCGACTACGGTTGCGGCTCCGGCATCCTTGCGATAGCCGCCAAACGACTTGGCGCGGGCGAAACGCTGGGGGTGGATATCGACCCGCAGGCAATGGTTTCCAGCCGCTACAACGCCGACAACAACCACGCCGATGTGCGCTTCATCCTGCCCGACGAGATGCCGGCCTTCGTGGCGGACGTCGTCGTCGCCAACATCCTCGCCAGCCCGCTCAAGGTGCTGGCCCCCGCACTGGCATTACATTGCCGCAGCGGCGGACACATCGCGCTTTCCGGCATCCTGCGTGAACAGGCGGAAGACGTTTCCGCTTGCTACGGCGAATGGTTCGAGATGAACCCGCCGCTCCCACTGGATAACTGGGTACTTCTCACGGGCCGCAAAAAATGAGCCTGCTTACCAGTTGCCCCGGCTGCGGCACGGTATTTAAAGTAAAACCCGAGCAGCTGGTACCCAGCCGCGGCGATGTCCGTTGCGGCAGCTGTGGGCAGATATTCAATGCCTTGCAGTCGCTAAGCGTCGCCGAGCCTTCGCAAGAACCCCTGGAGCACGAGGAGATCCAGTCGGAACACGAGCCGGCAGGTGAGATCAGCGAAGAGGAAGCCATCGCCCTGGAAGCGACGCTGGCCCAAACCGTTATCGAGAGCGAGGCCGAAACCCAACAGCCGGAGCCGGCCTTGGAACCTCCGGCCGAAGCCGTACCGCAACCCATTTCTGAACCCGCGCCTCTTCCCCAGCCTGCTCCGGTTTTTACTCCGGTTGCCGAGCGCCAACCATTCGGCAAATCCAGCCCCGCCCCTAAGCCAGCAACCTCAAGAGCGCGCCGCAAGCGGCGTATCTCCTTATGGGGATGGCTACTCGTCTGTGGGATATTGGCCCTGCTCGCCATCGGCCAGGCACTTTATTTCCTGCGTTCCGAGATTGCCGTCTGGCTGCCGCAAACCAAACCTTTTCTGGTGCAGGCCTGCGCAACCGTCGGATGCAAGGTCGAACTGCCGCAGAACGTGCAACTGCTGAGCATCGATGACTCCGACCTGCAGGAACATGCCGAGCACAAAAACGTCCTGGTGCTGTCGGCAACCATCATCAATCGCGCACGCTACCCGCAAGCCTATCCGCTGCTGGAGCTGACGCTGACGGATATTCATGACAAGCCCATCCTGCGCCGCACGTTACGGCCGCAGGAATACCTGCCGGCAGGAACCGATCCGGAAACCGGGCTGCCGGCCGGTAGCGACCTGCACGTCACCCTGCCATTCACCGCGACGGGGATCGCCGCCACCGGCTACCGCGTCTATGTGCGCTACCCCTAAATCCGTCTTGCGCCAAGCTGCAGACCATAACAAACGTGTTAGCATAATTTCAAATTTCAGGACGACCGCAATGACTGCCCATGACACCCTTTCCCAAGCCAAAGTCGACAACATCGGCCGGGCCGCAGCCAAGCTGCACCGCCTGCTGAAGGAGCTTGGTCATGCCAAGGGCTTGCAACAGTCCGCAGCCACCATGCCGGATGCACGCGAGCGCTTGAGCTTCATCGACCAAACGATGCACGAGGCGTCCGAAAAAACCATCAGCGCCGTCGAAAACTCCCTGCCCCTTACCGACAGCACCCGGAAAACCTGCGCCGATCTGGCGAATCGCCTTTCGGACGCACCGGATTTGGCACACCATAGCCTGGTGCAGGAAGCTGTGTCGCATATGGGAGAAATCGCCGCGGCGGAAGAAATGCTGCGCCACAACCTGCTGCAGATCATGGAAGCGCAGGAGTTCCGCGATGTGGCAGGACAGATGGTCAACAAGATCCTCGATGCCGCGGCCGAAATCGAGAAAATCCTGCTCGATATATTGCGCGAACATGCGCCGGATGCCGATACCAGCTCTCTTATCCGGACCGATGGCCTGACCGCCGGCCCGGCGATGCAAGCAAAAACTGGCGGCCTGAATGGTCAGGACGAAGTGGACGACCTGTTGGCATCCATGGGTTTTTGAATTCCGCAGCATTCCCGCACTAGAAATGTGCGTACCATTGTTTTCATGGTGCACATTCTCCCCCCTTTCCTCCACGCCCTTTCCCCGCCTCATGCTACCAATCTGTTTTTAAAAAGAAATATGTAGTTGGCACAGCTGTTGCTATCGTTGTCTCAGGGATTAATTTTAATGGGTGCACCATGCTCCGTGTGATGCTTGTCGACGAGAATCAGGAGCGTTCCGCTCCGTTGCAGCAATACCTTGTCGAGGCTGGGTACAACGTTGTCGGTCATCTTTCCGACACGGCGGACTTGAACAGGGCCGTTGCCCAGATGCAGCCGGACGTGATCATTATCGATACCGAATCGCCCAGCCGCGACACGCTGGAACATATTTGCGTGGTCAGCCGCGACGATCCGCGCGCCATCGTGATGTTTGCGCACGACGGCGAAACGGAAAAGATTCGTGCCGCGACGCGCGCCGGTGTATCGGCCTACGTGGTAGGCGCTCTCGAAAGTGCCCGGCTGAAGCCGATCATGGATGCCGCGATGGTGCGCTTCGAGGAATATCAGGCGTTGAAGAACGAACTGGAAACAACCGCGACCAAGCTCGCGGAACGCAAGATGATAGACCGCGCCAAGGGCATTTTGATGAAGCAGCGCGGGCTGGATGAAGATGCTGCGTACCAATCCCTGCGCAAACTGGCGATGCAACGCGGTTTGCGCATGGGGGATATCGCCAAACAGGTAATCCAGGCCGCTGAACTGCTGGCCTGATAAGAAAGTGAATTGACGGGGCCGCCCAACGTGGGGCGAAACCGGGGGTTTCAAGTGTGCCGATGCAGGCATGCGCCAAGGACAAAGGCGTCTTTCTGTCGATCCGGAAGTTTCGGGTCGGTGGAAAGACGCCTTTTTTGTTGCCTACAGTTTTTTTGACTTTACAAGATGCAATCGAAAGGAGCACTACATGAAGTTCATCGATAAGAAACCGGACGCGCTGCCGGTCAGCCCGGAACGCCGCCAGTTTCTGCAGGGCGCGGCTGCCGCAGCCGGCGCAGCGGCAGTCGTGGGCATGGGTTCGCTGGGTATCCAGAAAGCAGCATGGGCCGCCGGTTCCGATGCACCTGAACTGACCGAAGTGAAGATCGGCTTTATCCCGCTCACCGATTGCGCACCGATTGCCGTGGCCTCGGCCATGGGGTTCGACAAGAAATACGGCATCAAGATCACGCCTTCCAAGGAAGCTTCCTGGGCCGGCGTGCGCGACAAGCTGATCAACGGCGAACTGCATGCCGCGCATGTGCTGTACGGCATGATGTACGGCGCGCAACTCGGTATCGGCGGTCCGCAGAAGGACATGAACGTGCTGATGACGCTGAACCACAACGGCCAGGCGATCACGCTTTCCAACCAGCTCAACGAGAAGGGCGTCAAGGACGGCCCGACCCTGAAGCGCATGCTGGAAAACGAAAACCGCGATTACACCTTCGCCCAGACCTTCCCCACCGGCACCCACGCGATGTGGCTGTACTACTGGCTGGCGACCTATGGCATCCATCCGTTCAAGGACGTGAAAACCATCGTCGTGCCGCCTCCGCAAATGGTCGCCAACATGCGCGTCGGCAACATGGACGGCTACTGCGTCGGCGAACCGTGGAACGCTCGCGCCATTTCCGACAAGATCGGCTTCACCGTCACGACCACCCAGGATATCTGGACCGATCACCCGGAAAAGGTGCTGGGCACGACGGCCGCATTCACGGCGAAATACCCCAACACTACCCGCGCCATGCTGATGGCCGTGCTGGACGCCAGCCGCTACATCGACGTGACCGCCAACCGCGCCGCCGTGGCCAAGCTGATCTCCAGCAAGTCCTACGTCAACGCGCCGGAAGACGTGATCCTCGGCCGCTTCCTCGGCCACTACGACAACGGTATCGGCAAGAAGTGGGAAGACCCGAACTACATGAAGTTCTTCAATGACGGCAAGGTGCCGTTCCCCTACCTTTCCGATGGCATGTGGTTCATGACGCAGCACAAACGCTGGGGCCTGCTCAAGACCGATCCGGATTACCTGGCTGTCGCCAAGAAGGTCAATCGCATCGACCTCTACAAGGAAGCCGCCGGCGCCATGGGGATCAGCGTGCCCAAGGACGACATGCGGTCTTCCAAGCTGGTGGACGGCGTGGTGTGGGACGGCAAGGATCCCAAGGCTTACGCCGCTTCGTTCAAGATCAAGGCTTAAGGAACAGGAGAGAGCTATGAGCGCAACAATCGTCGCAATCAAACCGGAGGCAGCGGAGCCCGCTCCGTCTGCCGGCGGAGCACCCCAGTCCCTCCCGGTTGTCGTGGAGGCCGCCCCCGTTGTCGGCGAAAAGCGTCAGCGCATGATGAATATATTGAGAAGCATCACCCTTGCCGTATTGCCTCCGATGATGGGCCTGGCGATGTTCATCCTGATCTGGGTCGGCATTAGTCTGGTGGCGCCGGCCCTGCCGGGGCCGGCCAAAACCTGGGATTCCGCTGTGGTACTGTTCAGCGACCCGTTCTACCAGAACGGCCCGAATGACCAGGGCATCGGCTGGAACATCCTGAACTCGCTGCAGCGCGTGGGAACGGGGTTCGGCATGGCGGCGCTGATCGGCATCCCGCTGGGCTTTGTGCTGGGACGTTTCAAGTTCGTGAACGACATGGCCTCGCCCATCATCAGCCTGCTGCGTCCGGTGTCGCCGCTCGCCTGGCTGCCGATCGGCCTGCTGGTGTTCAAGGCGGCGGATCCGGCCGCGATCTGGGTGATCTTCATCTCCAGCATTTGGCCGCTGGTGATCAACACCGCGATGGGCGTTTCCAAGGTGCCGCAGGATTACCTCAACGTGGCGCGCGTATTGAACCTGTCCGAATGGAAAATCGCCACCAAGATCATGCTGCCGTCCGCCATGCCCTATATTCTCACCGGTATTCGCCTGTCGATTGGCGTGGCCTGGCTGGTGATCGTCGCGGCGGAAATGCTGACCGGCGGCGTGGGCCTGGGTTTCTGGGTGTGGGACGAGTGGAATAATCTCAACGTCGAGCACATCCTGATCGCGATCTTCGTGGTCGGTATCGTGGGTCTGCTGCTCGAACAGGCGCTGCTGCTGCTCGCCAAGCGCTTTAACTATTAGGGCGTGTTAATGTCAATTTCACGCCTGCGTTGCCAAGAGAACGCGATGGATACAAGGCGCGAGGCGCGGCGAATGGTTATTCCATTCGCAAGACTTGCAACGCAGCAGACGCGCGTTCTCTTGGCAACCCTTCGGGACGGGGGCGATTTGGGCGCCCTCCTTTGTCGCAAGCCATTTGTAGTGGCTTTGCAATACTGCGCGTCTTGCTTCGCGGAGGGCATCCCAAATCGCCCCCGTCGCAGACGCGAAATTGGCGTTAACACGCCCTAAAGGAGTCGCATCATGGAAAAATATGTCTCCCTCGAATACGTGGACATGGTATTCAGCGGACGTCAGGGCAAGTTCTGCGCACTGCGGGATGTGAACCTGTCGATCAACCAGGGCGAGTTCGTGTCCGTCATCGGCCACTCGGGCTGCGGCAAGTCCACCGTGCTCAACCTGATCGCCGGCCTGCTGATGCCCACCGACGGCGTGATGCTGTGCGCCGGCCGCGAAATCGGCGGCCCCGGGCCGGAACGCGCGGTGGTGTTCCAGAACCACTCGTTGCTGCCCTGGCTGACCTGCTTCGATAATATCTACCTGGCGGTCGAGCGCGTCTTCGGCAGCACGGAAGACAGAGCCTCGCTGAAGAAGCGCACGCACGAAGCGCTGGCGCTGGTCGGCCTGACGGCGTCGGAAATGAAATATCCGAACGAAATCTCCGGCGGCATGAAACAGCGCGTGGGCATCGCCCGTGCGCTGGCGATGGAGCCCAAGGTCTTGCTGATGGACGAACCGTTCGGCGCGCTGGATGCGCTGACCCGCGCCCACCTGCAGGACGAGCTGCTGGGGATCGTCAGCCGCACCGGCAGCACCGTGGTGATGGTGACGCACGATGTGGACGAGGCGGTATTGCTGTCCGACCGCATCGTGATGATGACCAATGGCCCGGCCGCGACAGTGGGAGAGATTTTGACTGTCGATCTGCCGCGCCCGCGCAATCGCCTGGAACTGGCCGAAAATCCGCAATACCACCACCTGCGCGGTGAAGTGCTGCGCTTCCTGTACCAGCGGGAAGCCAGGGCTGCCGCCTGAGTATTACAACAACATCCAGATTCACTTACTTTCAATTAAAGAGGAAAACATGATCAAGCTTCGCAACACTACCCTGGCAAGCCTCGTGGCCGCAGCCGTCACTGCCGTACCGGCTTACGCGGAGGAGGCTCCTGCCGCACCGATGGAATACACCTTCCTGGATTCCGTCAAGGCCGGCAAGCCGCTGACCAACTTCCGCCTGCGGTACGAGCATGTGGATGATGATGTTCCGGCGCATACCGAGAATGCCGATGCCTTTACCCTGCGTAGCTTGATCGGTTGGCAAACCGCTCCTTGGCATAACTTCAGCATCGCCGCTCAAGTGATCAACGTCGGTGTATTCGATGATGACTACGACAACTTCGACAAAGGCGTAATCGAGCCAGGCAAGGCGGCTTATCCGCGCGTGGTCGATCCTGATGATACCGACATCAATCAGTTGTTCGTTGAATGGACCGGTATTCGGAATACCAAGCTGCGTCTCGGCCGTCAGTCGGTCAAACTGGACAATGTTCGCTTCATTGGGAACGTGGAATTCCGCCAAGTAATGCAGGTATTCGATGGCGTTGCGTTGGAAAACAAGAATCTCATTCCTAATACAAGCGTTTATCTTGCCCACTTCGAGCGCGTGAAGCAGATCACTACCAAGTATCAGGATGCCAATGTTGAAATTGCCAACCTCAAGTACAGCATTTCCCCGAGCGAAAGCGTTGTTGGTTATGGCTACCTCGTGGACTGGAACGGTACACAAGCCAGTAATCCCAATAATGAAACTACATCCAGCAAAACATTGGGTCTGCGTCTCGATGGTACGCGTGCAATCAATCCTGACTGGAAGGTGCTATATACCGCCGAGTATGCCAAGCAGGACGATTACAAGGATGGCAACAAAAATATCGACTCCCATTACGCACGCTTGGGCGGCGGTGCAATGTTCGGCACCTGGTACGCGCGTCTTGATCATGAAGTCCTGTCCAGTAATGATGGCGTATCGGCTTTCCAAACTCCCTTGGGCACCAACCATCTGTTCCAGGGTTGGGCCGACCTGTTCCTGACCACTCCCCGAGCCGGGATTAAGGACACTTTTGTTTCCTTTGGCGGAAAAGTTTTTGATGTGGCACTCACTGGCGAGTATCACATCATAAAATCGGATGAAGACTTCCAGGATGCGGGGATCGGCATTGGTGATAAATATGGCAAGGAACTCGATCTTGCCGCTACCTACACTTACAAGAAATGGATGAGTAAGGTGGAATATGCCAAATTCCGTGAAGATGATGTTTTGACCGGCACTGGCGCAAATGCCCGTAAGCGCGACACGGAAAAAGTCTGGCTGACCGTGATGTACACCTTCTAATCGGACCTGTCTGAATAGAAGCAAAGCTGCCGAGACCGGACCAGTTCCGGTCTCGGTATTTCTCTCAGGCCATGAATCAACCGTCGCGGCGCCTGTCTATCCTTTTGAGCAGGAACGCGAATTTTTTGCGCACACCGCCCTTGACGTGCCGTGCCTGCAAGGCGACTATCATGCATCAGGCTCACTAACCGTTTATACAGGTGAACGGCGATGGAAAATTTCGATTTCGATGAATGGTCCGCCCTGGCCCGCGTCGCTCCGGAGGAGTTCGAGTTCCGGCGGCATTCCGCCATCGAGCGCGTCATTGCCGGCTGTACCAATACACGCCGCTTGCGCGGCCTGCAATGCCGTATCGATCTTGAAAGAGCCCGCGCCCGTTCTCCCTTGAAGGCCTGCCTGCGTCTTTCGTCGCTGATGTGGGATTCGTTTTACGAATGCCACCACCATCTCAACATCCTGGCTTATGGAAACCGAAACCGTGTTTTTGCTGCGGCCGAAGAACCTGTTCTACAAGCCCGGATCCTGCCTTTCGGCCCCCGCAAATAATCCCACGAAATCGCGTTATTGGCTTTCGCCCTCAATCAGTGCAGCATAGGTGCGACTGCACCACAGACAGGCATTTAGGGCGTTTTAAACAAAAAATAATGCTGCGCTAATTCTTATTCATCAATTACTTAAAAAATATGGCATGTGGCTTGCTTCAAGCCGCTCTGTTTTAACTTTTCTATTTGACGGAGCATCATCATGGATCGCAGCTTCTGGAAAGCCGGCCATACACCGACACTGTTTTCAGCATTTCTCTATTTCGACCTTTCGTTCATGGTCTGGGTACTTCTCGGTCCGCTGGCCGTTCAAATTGCCGCCGACCTGCAGCTGACTCCCGCACAGAAAGGTCTGATGGTCGCCACGCCCGTACTGGCCGGCGCCTTACTGCGCGTCGTCATGGGCGTGCTGGTGGATCACCTGCAGCCCAAGCGGGCCGGTCTGGTCGGCCAGGTCATCGTCATGATCGCGCTCGCGGCCGCCTGGCTGTTCGGCATTTCCAGCTACCAGCAGACCCTGCTGCTGGGCGTCGGTCTGGGGTTCGCCGGAGCCGCGTTTGCAGTTGCGCTGCCGCTGGCTTCGCGCTGGTATCCGCCGCAGCACCAGGGCGCCGCCATGGGCATCGCCGGTGCGGGTAACTCCGGCACTGTGTTCGCTGCGCTGTTCGCCCCGACGCTGGCCGTGTGGTACGGCTGGAACTCTGTGTTCGGCCTGGCGCTGATTCCGCTGGCGATCGCTTTCGTCGTCTATGCGATTTTCGCCAAGGATGCTCCGGACAGCCCGCCGCCCAAGACGCTGCAGCAATATGCCGCCGTGCTCAAGGACAAGGACGCGTGGTGGTTCATGTTTTTCTATAGCGTCACCTTCGGCGGTTTCGTCGGCCTGGCGCAATCGCTGACCATCTACTTCAACGACCAGTACGGACTATCGGCCGTGACCGCGGGTTATTTCACCGCCGCCTGCGTATTTGCAGGTTCGATCGTGCGTCCGTTCGGCGGCTTCATTGCCGATCGCATCGGCGGCATCCGCACCCTGCTGATCATGTACACGCTGGCCGCACTGTTCATCTTCGGCGTGAGCTTCGCCCCGGAAAGCCGCTGGATCGCACTGGCTGTCTTCATGGCCGCGATGCTATCGCTGGGCGCGGGTAACGGCGCGGTGTTCCAGCTGGTGCCGCAGCGCTTCCGCAAAGAAATCGGCGTGATGACCGGCATGGTCGGCATGGCTGGCGGCATCGGCGGCTTCTATCTGGCTTCCAGCCTGGGTTATGCCAAGCAGTTGACCGGCAGCTACCAGATCGGCTTCATGGTTTTCGCTGGTCTGGCGATCCTGGCGCTGCTCGGCCTGCAAGGCGTGAAAACCCGCTGGCGCACCACCTGGGGCTCATCCGCGGTCACCAGCGCCAAGATCTAACCGCCCTTTTCGCGCCGAGCCACAGGGCGCGCAGAAAAACAGAACGGCGATAACCGCCGAAAGATTCTCTGTTAATCTGTGCGCCCTGTGGCTCGTTAATTTTTTTGGAATTGTCATGCCGCTCAAATTCAGCCTGGGTCAAGCAACCGAAACCGGACCGCGCACGCGCAACGAAGACTTTTGCGGTGCGGTCACCCCTCTCGCCGAAACGCTCGCCGCCAAGGGCGCGCTGTTCGCGGTCGCCGATGGCGTGTCGGGCGGTGCCGGCGGGCGTGAAGCAGCCGAATTGACCGTCCGCGGATTGCTGTCGGATTACTACGCAACGCCCGATACCTGGGAAGTCACGGCCGCACTGGACAAGGTCATCGACCCGCTCAACCGCTGGGTCGTGGCGCAGGGTTCGGCCAATCGCGATCTCGCCGGCATGGCTTCTACCCTTTCCGTGCTGGTGCTGCGCGGTACGCGCTACATCCTGGGTCACGTCGGCGATACCCGGATTTACCGTTTGCGCGGCAATGACATGACCCTGCTGACCATCGACCACGTCTGGGATCGACCCGATATGCGACATGTTTTGAAACGCGCTATCGGGCTCGATGCTCACGTGGCGATGGATTACAGCGAAGGCGCCACCCAGGCGGGCGACATATTCCTGCTGGCCAGCGACGGGGTGTGGGAGCCCTTGGGCGATTTGGGCATCCACCAAACGCTGCTGCTGCACCGTGAATTTCCGCAGCGCATCGCGGAAGAGTTGGTACGCAAGGCGCTGGCAGCTGGCGGGCAGGACAATGCCACCGCGATGGTGGTGGGTGTCGAAGAGCTGCCCAGCGAGGATTGGGGCGATCTCCTGGCGGAAGGCCGACGGTTGCGCCCGCCGCAAAAAAAGCTGGCGCCCGGCATGATTCTGGACGATTTCGAGATCGTCGAGGTCCTGCACGAATCGCGCGCGACCCTGGTTTACCTGGCACGTCATATATCGACGGAGCAACCCACCGTCATCAAGACCTTGCAGCCGATATTGACCGACGATCCCGTCTCCTGCAACGGCTTGCTGCAGGAAGAATGGCTGGCGAAACGGGTGGTCGCGCATTATTTTCCCCAGGTACTGCCCTGCCCGACGCGCAGCATGCTGTACTACGCGATGACCTGGCACAAGGGAGAAAGCCTGGAGCAGAAACTCGCCCGCGGACACTACTTCACCGCCGTCGAAGCAGCCGGCATCGGCATCCGGCTGCTCAAGGGGCTGGGTGCGCTGCACAGACTCAACATCCTGCATCGCGACATCAAGCCCGACAATCTGCATTTGGGCGACGATGACCGCCTGCGCATTCTCGACATGGGAGTAGCGGTCAGTTTCGGGCTCGGCCAGGAACCGCTCGCCAGCAATGCGGGCACGCCCAGCTATCTGGCTCCGGAACTCTTCTCCCACGGGGCGCCCTCGGTGTCGAGCGATCTGTATTCGGCCGGGGTAACGCTGTATCACCTGCTGACACGGCACTATCCTTACGGCGAAATCGAGCCCTTTCAGCACCCCCGTTTCGGCGAGCCGATCCCGCCGACACGCTACCGTCCCGACTTGCCCGGCTGGCTGGAAAATATTCTGCTCAAAGCCTGTGCACGCGACCCGGAATCTCGCTTCGAAACGGCCGAGGAATTCCTGCTCGCACTGGAACGTGGCGAACATCAGCCCGTCTTGCCACCGCCGCGCATGCCGCTGGTGCAACGCAACCCGCTCCTGCTGTGGCAAGCGATTGCAGCCCTTTCGCTGATCACGAATTTGTTGCTGATTTTCCTGATTGCCGTGTCCTGATTCATAAATGCACCTTGCTGGTGCAATGATTTTGAGCGAGCGCATTGATTCGGGGCGCGCTAGGCATTCAGTCCTCTATTTCCCGTAATAACTCCTTGATCCACAAGTGATCGTGAAAATTGGCATTCAAATTGCTTAGAAGATATTAAGGCGCTGTTTATAAACCATTTTTATCGTAAGAGTATTTCAGTGGCGCCACTTTATTACGAGGTTATTTCGAATATGAATGCAGGCAAGGTCACCCTCATCGGCGCCGGCCCGGGCGACCCGGAGTTGCTAACGCTCAAGGCAGTGCGCGCGTTGGGCGAAGCGGATGTCGTCCTGGTGGACGATCTGGTCAATCGCGCGGTGCTCGGGCATGCGCCCCAGGCGCGCATCGTCGAAGTCGGCAAGCGCGGCGGGTGCAAATCGACCCCGCAGCATTTCATCAACCGCATGATGATCGCATTGGCGCAGCAGGGACAGCACGTGGTGCGCCTCAAAGGCGGCGATGCGTTTCTGTTCGGCCGGGGCGGCGAGGAAATGCTCGCACTGCGCGCCGCGGGCATCGCAATGCAGATCATCCCCGGCATCACCAGCGGCACGGCGGTCCCCGCCACGCTGGGTATTCCTGTGACTCACCGCGAATTCGCTCATGGCGTCACCTTCGTCACCGGGCATACGCAGGACGGAGCGCCGGTCAATTGGCGCGCGCTGGTCGAGAGCCGCACCACGCTCGTGATTTACATGGGCATGAAAAACCTGCCGGATATCGTTTCCGGATTGCTGGAAGCCGGAATGGCCAATGAAATGCCTGCCACGATCATCCAGCAGGGCACGCTGCCTGAACAGAAGCAAGTGATCACTACGCTCGCATCGTTGCCGATGGCTTCACGCCAGGCAGGCATGGCGAGCCCGGCGCTGATCGTGGTGGGAGACGTGGTTTGCCTGGCGCAAAGCGAAGCGCTGAATGATGCGCTGAAGTACGCCGCCTGACATGGCGCGCAGCAATTAGATACAGAGGAGAAGTACCATGGAAAAAATGAAACTGGTGGTCGTCGGCAACGGCATGGCGGGGATGCGCACCGTGGAGGAGCTGCTCAAGATCGCTCCCGAGATTTACGACATCACCGTTTTCGGCGACGAGCCGCACCCCAACTACAACCGCATCATGCTGTCGCCGGTGCTCGCAGGCGAACAGACGGTGGATGACATCGTCATCAATAGCCGCGAGTGGTATGCCGAGAACCATATCACGCTGCACGCCGGCAAGCGCATCAACAAGATCGACCGCGTCAAGCGTGTTGTGTATGCCGAAGACGGCACCGCCGCCGAATACGACCGCCTGCTGCTGGCCACCGGCTCCAAGCCATTCATGCTGCCGATCCCGGGCAAGGACCTGGAAGGCGTGATCGGCTTCCGCGACATCAGCGACGTGGACGCCATGATAGCCGCTTCCAATCAGCATAAGCATGCAGTGGTCATCGGCGGCGGCCTGCTCGGCCTGGAAGCTGCCAATGGCTTGGCGATCCGTGGCATGGACGTGACCGTGGTACACCTGCACGACTGGCTGCTGGAACGCCAGCTGGACAGCGTTGCCGGCAAGATGCTGCAGAAGTCGCTGGAAGACAAGGGCCTCAAGTTCCTGCTCGGCAAGCAAACCGAGCAGCTCGTCGGCGACAACGGCCGAGTCAAGGCTGTGCGCTTCAAGGACGGCCAGGAAGTTCCGGCCGACCTGGTGGTGATGGCCGTCGGCATCCGCCCCAACTATGCGCTGGCCGAATCGGCGGGCATCCATTGCAACCGCGGCATCGTGGTCAACGACACCATGCAGACCTTCGATCCGCGCATTTATTCCGTCGGCGAATGCGTCGCGCACCGCGGCACGTCTTACGGCCTGGTGGCGCCGCTGTTCGAAATGGCCAAGGTGTGCGCCACCCACCTCGCCAACTTCGGCATCGGTCGCTACACCGGTTCGGTGACTTCGACCAAGCTCAAGGTCACCGGCATCGACCTGTTCTCGGCCGGCGACTTCATGGGCAACGACAAGACTGACGAAATCGTGCTGCACGACGCCGTGGGCGGCGTATACAAGAAACTGGTGCTGGAAGGCGACCGCCTGGTCGGCGCATGCCTGTACGGCGACACCGCAGACGGTTCCTGGTATTTCCAGATGCTGAAGGACGGCAAGGAAGTCCACGAAATCCGCGACCACCTGATGTTCGGCCAGAACCATCTGGGCGACGCCGGCCACAAGGGCCAGACCCAGGCAGCGGCGATGCCGGACACCGCCGAGGTCTGCGGCTGTAACGGCGTGTGCAAGGGCACCATCGTCAAGTCCATCAAGGAAAAGGGCCTGTTCAGCCTGGACGACGTGCGCAAGCATACCAAGGCCTCGGCCTCCTGCGGCTCCTGCACCGGCCTGGTCGAGCAGATCCTTGCTTCCTGCATTGGCGGCGCCTACCAGCCGGCCGACACCAAGAACAAGCCCATGTGCGGCTGTACCGACCTCAACCACGGCGAAGTGCGCGCGGCGATCCGCGAACGCAAGTTCCTGGACATCCCGACCGTGCAGCGCGAACTGAAATGGCGTACTCCCAACGGGTGCGCCTCCTGCCGCCCCGCGCTCAACTACTACCTGATCTCCACTTGGCCCCACGAGGCGCAAGACGATCCGCAAAGCCGCTTCATCAACGAGCGCGCGCACGCCAACATTCAGAAGGATGGCACCTACTCCGTCGTGCCGCGCATGCTGGGCGGCCTGACCACTCCCAACGAGCTACGCGCTATTGCCGATGCCGCCGACAAATACCAAGTGCCGACCGTCAAAGTCACCGGGGGGCAGCGTATCGACCTGCTGGGCGTCAAGAAGGATGACCTGCCCAAGATCTGGAACGACCTCAGCCAAGCCGGCATGGTGTCCGGCCATGCCTACGGCAAGTCGATTCGTACGGTGAAGACCTGCGTCGGTGCCGAGCACTGCCGTTTCGGCACCCAGCTGTCGATGGCGATGGGCGTCAAGCTGGAAAAGATGCTGTTCGGCATGTGGGCGCCGCACAAGGTCAAGCTGGCGGTGTCCGGCTGCCCGCGCAACTGCGCCGAGGCCGGCATCAAGGACGTCGGCGTGATCGGCCTGGAATCGGGCTATGAGCTTTATGTCGCCGGCAACGGCGGCATCAAGACCGACGTTGCGCAGTTTTTCTGCAAGGTACAGACGGACGAGGAAGTGATGGAGTACTCTGCCGCCTTCCTGCAGCTCTACCGTGAAGAAGGCTATTATCTGGAACGCACCGTGCATTATGTGGATCGCGTCGGACTGGATTACGTGAAATCCAAGGTGGTGGAAGATGCCGCCAACCGCAAGGCATTGTACGAACGCCTGCTGTATGCGCTGCAAGGCTACCAGGACCCGTGGGCGGATCGCGTCGAAGAAACGCCGAAGCGCCGTCAATATGAATTGATCAGTATTTAGCATTTAAGGTTTAGAAGATGAGTGAATGGAAGCAAGTGGCCGCCCTTGAGGATATCCCCCGCCTGGGCAGCCGCGTAGTCAAGACTGCAACCCAGGACATCGCGGTCTTCCGGACCTCGGAAGACAAGGTGTTCGCACTGCATGACCATTGTCCGCACAAGGGTGGCCCGCTGTCGCAAGGCATCGTGCATGGCGAAAAGGTGACTTGCCCTCTGCATGGCTGGAACATTGGTCTGTGCGACGGTCAGGCGGTGGCGCCGGACGTGGGCAGCACCGAGTGCATCGAAGTAAAGCTGGAAAACGGCATCGTTTTCCTCAAGACATAGCAACAATCCCGGTACCGGCGGTGCAATGAAATATGCATGGCCGACACCGCGGATCCTAGCCGCAAGATGCGGCGAGTCGCAGCAACTTCCGATATCGTTGCAATGAGGCAACGCAGAAAAGCCGGGATGAGCAATACGGTATTTCCGATCTTTTCGTATGACCGGCTGGCGCACGGCGTTGGCCGCTTTTATTACATGTAACAACCCTGTATAGGAGATTCAAATGGCAGTAATCGATCGCGTTCTGGTAGGCGAGGCCCTCGTCATTGACAACCGTCCTGACGGCAGCGGGCTGGACCTGCTGAACGTCGCCCACATCGACCTCATCATGGGTCCGCGTGGGTCTGCAGCAGAAGAAGCCTTCTGCCGCACGCTGACCGACCAGAAGCAAGGCGTCAACGGCCTGCTGGCCGTGGTGGCCCCCAACCTGATGGCGAAGCCCGCCACGGTGATGTTTAACAAGGTCACCATCAAGAACGGCAAGCAAGCTGTTCAAATGTTCGGCCCGGCGCAGCGCGGCGTGTCGATGGCGGTGATGGATTGCGTGGCGGACGGTACGATCCCGCTGGAAGAAGCGGACGACGTGTTCATCTGCGTGGGCGTGTTCATCGACCACAAGGCGGACATCGACGAGCGCATCCAGGAATGGAACTACCAGGCCACCAAGCAGGCGATCAAGAGCGCCGTGGCGCGCGAGCCCAAGGCCGCCGACGTGGTCAAGCAGTACAAGGAATCGGCGCATCCGTTCGCAGCCAAGAACTAAAACGGCATATCATGGAGCTTGTCCCGGACGACCCGGGGCAAGCGCTTTGACAAACTGTTCTTACTATTACGCGGCTTGAAAATATCCATGCAGGAAACACGATCCACTTGTTGCTATTGCGGCGTCGGCTGTGGCGTTATCATCCAGTCGGAAGACGATCGCATTGTCGGCGTACGGGGCGATCCCGAGCATCCGGCCAATTTCGGACGGCTTTGTACCAAGGGTTCCACCCTGCATCTTTCCGCCCGCAGCGAAGGCCGTGCCCTTTACCCCGAAGTACGCCATGACCGCGCCGAGGCGCGTCAGCGCGCGAGCTGGGATGAAGCACTGGATCACGTCGCTGAACGTTTCGCCGCCATCATTCGCGAACACGGCCCCGATGCCGTCGCGTTCTATATTTCAGGCCAGTTGCTGACCGAGGACTATTACGTCTTCAACAAGCTGGCCAAGGGCCTGATCGGCACCAATAACGTCGATACCAATTCACGCCTGTGCATGTCTTCCGCGGTCGCCGGCTACAAGGTCACGCTGGGCGCGGACGCCCCGCCCGCCTGCTACGAGGATATCGACCACGCCGGCTGCCTGTTCATCGCCGGCTCGAATACCGCGTTTGCGCATCCCATCCTGTTCCGCCGCATCGAGGATGCGCGGAAGCGCAACCCGGACATGAAGATCATCGTCGTCGACCCGCGCCGTACCGACACCGCGCAATACGCCGACCTGTTCCTGCCCATCCAGCCGGGCACCGATGTCGCCCTGTTCAACGGCATCCTGCATCTTTTGTTGTGGGAAGACCTGGTCGATATGGATTACATCCGCGCCCACACCGAGGGCTTCGATGCGCTCAAGGCCACGGTGCGCGAATACACACCGAAAATGGTTTCCGACATTTGCGGCATCAACGAAATTGACCTCGTCACCGCCGCCAAATGGTTCGGCCAGGGTCCGACCTTGTCGCTTTACTGCCAAGGCTTGAACCAGTCTTCCAGCGGCACAGATAAAAACAGTGCGCTGATCAATCTGCATCTCGCCACAGGCCAGATCGGCAAGCCCGGCGCGGGGCCGTTCTCGCTGACCGGCCAGCCCAATGCCATGGGCGGCCGCGAAGTCGGCGGCATGGCCAACCTGCTTTCCGCGCACCGCGATCTCGCCAACCCCGAACACCGCGCCGAAATCGCCCGGCTGTGGAATGTCGACGACGTACCCGCCGTACCCGGCAAGACGGCCGTGGAGATGTTCGACGCGATCAAGAGCGGCGAGATCAAGGCAGTGTGGATCGCCTGCACCAACCCTGCACAGTCCATGCCCGATCTCGGCAGCGTGCGCGACGCGCTGGAAAAGGCGGAACTGGTCGTCGTGCAGGAAGCCTTTCACAATACCGACACCACGCTTTATGCCGACGTGCTGCTGCCCGCGACTACCTGGGGCGAAAAGGAAGGCACCGTCACCAACTCCGAACGCCGCATCACGCATGTCAACCCGGCAGTCAGTGCGCCGGGCGAGGCTCGCCACGACTGGGACATCGCCGCCGATTTCGCGCACCGGCTGGGGCAGAAGCTCGACAACGGCCGCGACGGCGCAGCGTTATTCCCCTACGCCAGTGTCGAAGACGTGTTCAACGAGCACCGCGAAACCACGCGCGGCCGCGATCTCGACATCAGCGGCCTGAGCTACGGCCTGCTCGATGTGCAAGGCCCGCAGCAATGGCCTTTCCCGGAAGGCGCCACAGCAGGCCGTGCCCGGCTCTACAGCGACGGTGTATTCGTCAAGCCGGGCGGCAAGGCGCATTTCGCCAACACTCCTTACAAACCCACGGCCGAGAAAACTGACGCGCGCTATCCGTTGCATCTGAACACCGGCCGCCTGCGCGACCAATGGCACGGCATGAGCCGCACCGGCAATGTGGCGCAGCTGTTCAACCATGTCGAAGAACCGTTGCTTTCCATGCACGAAAGCGACATGTCGCGCCGCGACATCGTTTCAGGCGACCTGGTCAAGGTCAGCAGCCGCCGCGGCAGCCTGGTGCTGCGCGCGCAGGTTTCCGAGGAAATGCTGCCGGCGCAGACCTTCATCCCCATGCACTGGGGTAGCCAGTACATGAACGGCATGGGCTGCAACAGCCTGACCATCGGCGCCATCGACCCGATCTCCAAACAGCCGGAACTCAAGCATGCCGCGATCAAGGTGGAAAAGCTCACCCTGCCCTGGCAAATGATCGCGATGCGCCGTTGTGACGACCTGAGCGTGCTCGACCGCGTGCGCGAATTGCTGGAATGCTTCGAATACGCCACCTGCGGTCTTTACGGCCGCAATCCCGGCATCGTGGTCCTGCGCGCCGCGCACCAGCAGGCGCCGGAAGAAGCGATGATCCGCGAGCTGGATACCCTGCTCGACATGACCGACGCCAGCAAGACCATCAGCTATAGCGATCCCAAGCGCAACGTCTCCAAGCGCATCATGGTGGAGGACGGCCAGGTGATCGGCGTGCGCCTGCTGGGCGAAACGCTGGCCGCGGGCTGGCTGAAAGAAGTCATGGTGCAGGGCAACTTCACCGACGAGCTGCGCCGCTGGGCACTGGCGCCGCTGAGCGCTCCTCCGGTCGGTGGCAAGAGCCGCGGCCGCATCGTCTGCAATTGCCTGGATGTTTCCGAACTGGAGATTCAATCGGTAGTCGCCGAAGGAGACGCCACACTGGAAAGCCTGCAAGCGCGATTGAAGTGCGGCACGGAATGCGGCTCCTGCGTTCCCGAGTTGCGGCGCCTGGTAGCTGCCGTCAAATAGACGGCGGCTCACAAAACGCTGTTTATTGCGGTCTTGGGTATGGGTGAAATATCTAGTAGGTGAGCCACTGCCAGCGTACGCCCAGCATAGCCTCATCAGCGGCCTGGCCATCGTTGCCAGGGTTCAGGCGGTACACCAGGCCGGCGGACAATGAGGCGCGCCGACTGAGCGAAGCGAGATAACCGATCTCAAAATCTGTCTCCCGCGCGCTACTGGCGAGACTCAAATTTTCGCGGGCATAGCGGTAGCTACCGTCCGAGTTCACCCCCACGGCCTTGTCGATTCGCATGCTGCCCGATATGGCGCTCAGAGGCTGGCTTATGCTAAAGCTCAGGCGGTCGTCCTTGCGTAAAGCTTCCTCGCCCAGCAGGGAGATGCTCCAGCCCAAGCTGGCAGTATCGCTGATACCGGCAATCATTCCACCCGACAGATCCGAAGCGGAAGTCGTGCCCACACTGATGTTGCCACCCAGCCATAACTTGGGGTGGAGGCGATAAGCACTGCTCGCCATGACATAGCGCGAATCGACGCTGCCATTGATGGCTAAAGCGCCCGTCGCGGCGCCTCCCAGCAGTCGGTCGGATTCGCGCAAATGCCCAGCCGACATCGCAAACTTGCCGTCCTCGAAATCGCGGGTGAATTCCAGTACCCCCATCAGCGAGGAACCGCTCCGCTCGTACGAGGTCATGCCAAAGCCGTCGACCGACAGTGCGTTGAGGCCGAGCCGACTGCCTGACATCAAGGCAGTTTTTAAGGTCCAGCCATTTTGCAGCGGGACACCATAACCGGAAAACGCTTCTGCCTGGGCAAACTGCATATACGGCGCTTCGAGCGGGCTCTGTCCGGTCAAACCGAGGCCGGAGAAAGGCGTACCATCCAGACCGAGAAAAGTATTGGCGAAGTTTGCAGTGCCGAATGCGAACTCTTCTCCGCCAGCAAATTTCCGCCGTATGGCAAAGGATTGCGCCGTTATCTTGCCTGGCTCCTCGGTATAGGCGGCAGCAAGCTGCAAGCCGTTACCGAATTGTTTCACCCCGTAGCGCAACCGGGCATCCATGCCTGAAAAGAGTTGCGTCAGCGACAGGCTGGCCTCCGAAGCGATCATGTCCCGCAGATCAATCTGATAGTCTCGATTGTAGCTGTCGACCATGATGGTGCGAAACGCGCCGGCATCCGCAGCCGCAAGTATCCTGCCACGGATCATGCGGCTCGCCACCATCTTCGTTCTCGTCGGTTTCTTTCCTTGCTTGGTAGGTACCTTGGTTTTGCCAACCGGCTGCATGGCCTTTTCCACATTGACTAGACCACGGCCATAAACGTTATCCACCCCCTTGGCGCCGAGGTCAGTGGCAGTTGTGAACAGGATACTCGCCACATCCTTTGCCTTGAGGTGGGGCCAATAACTTTCGAGCAATGCAACGGCGCCACTGACATAGGGCGTCGCCATCGAAGTGCCGGAAAGATAGGCATACCAGGGACTACTGCCGCTCAATCCTTCGATACCGGAAGGAATCGTTGACAGTACATCTACGCCGGGAGCCACCAGATAGAAATATTTGGCATCTCCGGCCTTGTTGGAAAAACTCGCAAGCCGATTGTTGGCATCCACCGCACCGACGGCGATGATCTGTCCGTTGGCCCATTTTTGCGAGGCATAGCGGGCAGGCCAAGAGGGGTTGGCGGCACCTTCATTGCCGGCGGCGACCACGATGACTGAATCTACGGCAACATTGCGATGCAAAGCCTGCTGGACCGAGAGATAAGCGCCTCCACTCCACCCCAGGCTAAGGTTGATCACCTGAGCGCCTCGCAACCGCGCGTAGTCAAGCCCGTCGGCAATATCAGTAAGATAGCCGCTTCCTTCCGCATCGAGGACCTTCACCGGCAGGATATGAGCATCGGGCGCCATACCCGTCACATAACCGGAACCGGCGTTAGCAGCGATGACACCCGCGACATGGGTGCCGTGCAGATTGTCGTCACTATTGGCGCCGGCGAGCAGAGCGACATCGTGAACAAAGTCATAGCCCGCCAGTACACGACTGTCGAACTCGGAATGAGCACCCCAGACGCCGGTATCGAGCACACCGATTACCACGCCCTTGCCGGCCATGTCCCTGGACCAGGCATAATTGGCTTTGATGCGCAGAGCGCCGCTGGAATATTTGAGTTCGGTGGAGGTGGGAGGGAGAGCCTGCGCTTTGAGTAGATTTTCCTGCTCGCCCGCATAAGCGACGGAGTTGAGCGCAATGAGGCAGCAAAACATTATCCGGGTAAACATCGTCACTCCAATGTGATGCGCTTACACCGGATTGCCGGCAGCCCCGCTACCATGAGAGGAATCTGTTAGGTCGGAAGCTTTGCGTCCCTAGCTTTCACCAGGTTTGCCTTTTCAGCGCGATTTGCGTTTAGTGTACGCCTGCTGGCAGTTGAGGACTATCGGATATGTCTGACAAATTAGCGTAAACGCCGGGTGAATAGTGACAACGCGAGTTGGTAACCGGTCATCGCCAGCTGCGGATCATAGCGTTCCCCCTCATCGCGCATGAAGGCATGCTGCCCGTTGAATTCGTGCCAGGTGAACACCAGGCCTTGCGTCTCATTCAGTGCCTTGTAAATCTCGGCGCGTTTCTCGCCCGGGATATGCGGATCCTGCTTGCCCCAGATCATCAATAGCTCGCCCTTGATTTCGTTGCGGCGCTCCATGCTGTGCTGGCCCGGCTTGTTGGGGATGGTCGTGGTATGCAGATCGGTGGCATAGAAGCAGGCGGTAGCCTTGACCTCGGGCTGCAGCGCGGCGCGGAACGCCAGGTGGCCGCCGATGCAGAAACCCATCGCGCCGATTTCGCCGGTGCACCACGGTTGCTGTTTTGCCCACGCAATCATGGCGGCATTGTCGGTATCGTAGTTTTCCACCGGTTTGGCCGACTTGTCGGCATTGCCCTTGTCCCGGCCGGCGTCGTCATAGCCGAGCACGGTGCCGATCGGGTTGAGCTCGTGGAACACCTCCGGCACCAGCACCGCATACCCGTGGCCCGCCATGATGCGCGCCGCACGTTCGATGGGACCGGTCTGCTGGAAAATTTCGGAGTAGAACAGGATCGCGGGATAACGCCCCTCGCCGGCCGGCCGATGCACATAAGTGCGCATCGTACCGGTAGGCGTGGGTAAATCGGCGATATGGCTTTGAACAATCATTGAAATGCTCCTGGGGAGATGGATTAGCGCGACTTGGTATAGGAAAACTGGATGATCCGCACGAGGACCATCATTTTACATGCTTCGTGCGGAAAGGACTAAGCGCCCCTCTCGCCGACGCGACAGCTAGGCATGCGCCGCCAGGCAACGGGAAGCGGTGACATGCGCGGCGCGGCAGATAGGAACGAAATCCTCGTGGGTCAGCGAAGCACGGCCGATCAGTCCGCCATCGATATCCGGCATCTCGAAAAGCTGTTCGGCATTGGCTCCGGTCACGCTGCCGCCGTAGAGGATGCGAACATTGGCGGCGATTTCCTCGTCGCAGCGAGCGATACGCTGGCGGATGAAGGCATGCACCGTCTGCGCCTGTTCCGGCGTGGCCGGTTTGCCGGTACCCACCGCCCATAGCGGCTCGTAGGCCAGCACGGCCTTGGCCAGCACCTTTGCGCCGAATCGCCGGATCAGCGAATCCAGCTGGCGCCCGACGATATAATCCGTCCAGTCGGAATCGCGCTCCTCGGCCGTCTCGCCCATGCAGAAAATCGGAATCAGGCCAGCCTGCTGCGCCGCCAGGAAACGGGCCGCGGCAGTATCGTCGGTTTCGTGGAACTGCGCACGACGTTCGGAATGGCCGATCAGTACGTGGGTACAGCCGTAATCCACCAGCATGGGAGCCGACACGGCGCCGGTCAGCGCGCCATTCTTGGTCGAGCAGATATTCTGTGCGCCCCAGCCCACGTTGGTGCCCTGCAGGAGTTGCTGCGCCTGGCCGAGATAAGGATAAGGGACGCAGACGACATAATCGGCATTGTCGAGGTCGCGCACGCCTGCAATCAGGCCATTCAGCAGCACCTTGTTCGTGGGGATGCTGCCGTTCATCTTCCAGTTGCCGACCACCATCTTGCGCCGCATGATTATTGTTCTTCCCTATCCACAGTCAAGCCTCATTCTAGCGCTAAAGTCCGTCGCTGCGCACGCGGTCTCAGACCGCCGGCAAGGAGGACATATCGATGACGAAGCGGTATTTGACGTCGCTTTTCAGCATGCGATCGTAAGCCTCGTTGATTTCGTCCATCCTGATCATTTCGATATCCGACACGATGCCATGCTCGGCGCAGAAATCCAGCATCTCCTGCGTCTCTGGTATGCCGCCGATCAGCGATCCGCCCAGTTTGCGGCGCTTGAAGATCAGGTTGGCCACGCTGGGCGAGGGATGCGGCTGGTCCGGTACCCCCAGCAGGCACATCGTGCCGTCGCGCTTCAACAGCGCCATGTACTGGTCCAGGTCGTGCGGCGCGGCAACGGTATTGAGGATGAAATCGAAACTCTGCGCATGCTGCTTCATTTCGTCCTGATTTTTGGAAATCACCACCTCGTCCGCGCCGAGGCGTTTGGCATCAGCGGCCTTGCCCGGCGATGTCGTGAACAACACCACCTTGGCGCCGAAGGCATGCGCAAACTTGACTGCCATGTGTCCCAAGCCGCCCAGCCCGACGACGCCCACCTTCTGCCCCTTGCTCACTTTCCAGTGCCGCATCGGCGAATAGGTGGTAATGCCTGCGCACAGCAGCGGCGCCGTGGCGGCGAGGTCCAGCTTGTCGGAAATGCGCAGCACGAAGCGCTGGTCCACCACGATATGATTCGAATATCCGCCATAGGTCGCCTTGCCGGTATGCTTGTCCGGGCTGTTGTAGGTATACACGCACTTGTCGCAATATTGTTCCAGGCCTTCGGCGCACTCGGCACAACTGCCGCACGCATCCACCATGCAGCCCACCCCCGCCAGGTCGCCCGCCTTGAAATTGCTGACCTCGCCGCCGACCTGCACTACCCGCCCGACAATCTCATGCCCGGGCACGATGGGAAACATGGTATTGCCCCACTCGTTCCGCACCTGGTGCACATCGCTATGGCACACGCCGCAATAAAGAATCTCGATCTGCACGTCCTGCGGACCGGGATCGCGGCGTTCGAAGTGAAAAGGACCCAACGGGGATTTCGGATCGTGAGCGGCATAGCCGTGCGCTTTCTGCATGTCTGCTCCTATTCGGATATCGGATGAACTTACAGGGAAGGCCAGTTCGACAAGCAGCCCGTGGGCAATGTTCAAACGGATTTAGCTGAAATTACGGCCTTTTGCGCAAGGGTTCCAGCAAAGGCTTCAACCCGTTGTGATCCATTTCCTGCATCAGCGCGAGCAGCCGGCCAATCTCCCCGGGCGGAAAGCCCTCCCGCGCAAACCAGTTCAGGTAATTGCCCGGCAGGTCGGCAATCAGGCGTCCTTTGTATTTGCCGTAGGGCATGGTGCGGGTGACTAAAAGTTGCAGATCTTCTGGGTTCATTGCAGGCTGATATTCCGGTGCATTACGGGAGGTACGCTCCTGTGGTTATGTACGATACCGCACAGACTCTTCCATCAAGTACGCCTAACCTTATAACTGCTTGTACAAGCAGGTGATGGGTTACCGGCAGCAGAAGGCACGGCGCTGGCAATCATTGATTCGATGTGCCGCCTCTTCTGGAGAGAATCATGAAGAAAATGTTAATTATCGCTCCCCTGGCCGCCTTGCTGCTCAGCGCCTGCATTGTGGCTCCGCCACAGCCTCCGCGCGTAGTCGTGGCGCCTGCCCTCCCTGTAATTGTGGAACTGCACGCCGAACCATATTACTACCAGCACGGTTATTACTATTACTACGACAACCATCACTGGCGTTATTCGGATTCCAGATCCGGACCCTGGACGGATCTTCCCAGAAGCCACTATCCCAAAGAGACCAAATTCAAAGGTCAAGGCAAGGGACGCGGAAAAGGCCACGGTCATGACCGCGACCATGATCACGATCGTAGATAACGGGATTTTGCATTTGCCGACATGAGGAGCTTGCAGCGTGGATTCTGCGGACTCAATGCCTGCGCGTGATGAAGCGCGAGTAGAAATTGCAGGGGGTAAAGAGCGAATAAGATATCCATTTGCAGGTACTATCTGGCTTCGCTTATCAATACGCACTTTCCTCATGCAAACCGAAGTCAAAGAGCAACTCCTGTACGCCATCGTCGCAGCCGTCCAATTGCCCAACGTGAGCGACGCCGAGTTCGAGGCGTCGCTCACCGAGCTGCGCGAACTGGCAAAAACACTCGGCTATCAAGTCGTCCGCACTTTCATCCAAAAGCGCGCCAGCTTCGACACAACAGCCTATCTTGGCGTCGGCAAGCGTCAGGAAATAAAGCAGTTCGTCACCGCCGAAGAAGGGCTGGATGATGACATCGTCCCGGCCGGGCACGCTATCGACATTCTCTTCGTCGACCACGAGATTTCACCGTCGCAGGCGCGCAACCTCGAAATCGAAGCAGGCTGCCAGGTGATGGACCGCACCATGGTCATCCTCGAAATTTTTCATCGCAACGCCCGCTCGCGCGCCGCCAAGGCGCAGGTCGAAATCGCCCGCCTCGGCTACATGGCGCCGCGTCTACGTGAAGCGGCCAAGCTTGCCGGGCCGCAAGGGCGGCAGCGCAGCGGCGTCGGCGGGCGGGGAGCCGGCGAATCGCACACCGAGCTGGACCGGCGCAAGATACGCGACCGTATCGCCGAACTGCAACTGGAAATCGTCGCCATGGAAGCGGAACGCAAGACGCAGCGCGCCCGGCGGCAAGAGCGCCAGGGCCTCGCCGGCGTAGCGCTCGTCGGCTACACCAACGCGGGCAAGTCCACCCTGATGCGCGCGCTTACCGGCAGCGAAGTGCTGGTCGCCAACAAGCTCTTCGCCACCCTCGATACCACGGTGCGCACGCTCTACCCGGAAACCGTGCCCCGCGTGCTGGTCAGCGACACCGTCGGTTTCATCAAGAACCTGCCGCACGGCCTGGTCGCATCGTTCAAATCCACGCTGGATGAGGCGCTCGATGCCTCGCTGCTGCTCCATGTCATCGATGCCAGCGATCCGGGATACGAGCGTCAGCTGGAAGTCACGGATAAAGTGCTCGAGGAAATCGATGCCGACATCGTCCCCCGCATACGCGTTTTCAACAAAATAGACCATGTCGGAGATGAAGCGGCGCAAGCGGAACGCACTGCTCTATTGCGTGATCAATATCCGGATTGCGTCGTCATGAGTGCAAAGCGCCCTGATGACGTGGCGAAACTGCATGGGATCATCATCACGTTTTTCCAGCAGGACCTGATCGAAGCGGAGCTCTACCTGCCCTGGTCCGCACAGCAGCTACGCGGTGAAATCTACTCGAACTGCCAGGTGCAGGAAGAACGTTCCGACGATGAGGGGACGCACTTCCGGGTACGCGGCGAACCCGTCATCATCACCAATCTGCAAACACGGCTGCTGCATTTGGCATCTGGATCGACATGAAAAAAGAGCCTCGCAATGGAGGCTCTTTTCTTATCTGCTCATCAGGATCAACTTGCTGTTAATGCCATGGCTATAACAGCTTAAACGCCAATATGGCGACCAACGTTGGCGGCAAGGCTGCCATCAGCAGGCCCAAGGGATGAACCGAGCCTTCCGAGAATTTCTCGCGCAGGATGGAGATGCCCGCGGGATTGGGCGCATTGGCGATGACCGTCAAACCACCCCCCGTGACGGCGCCCGCAACCAGCGCATTCTGGAATTCGGGGCTGAGTCCCTCGACCAGTGAACCCAAGTAAGTCAAGGCTGCGTTGTCGGTAATGGCCGTCAATGCCGTAGCGCCGAAAAAGACAGCGTTGTCGTCCATGCTCATCAGCACCGGTTGCAGCCACCATTGCTGCAAGCCACCCAGCACCACCAGGCCCGCCAGGAAAAATGCCACCAGCAATCCTTCGCGCAATATCAGCGGGTTCTGGTGCGCGCTGTAAGCCATCGTCACGCCCATGAAAAAGAGGAACAGGGAGATGAAGATCTTGGGATGATGCGCAAATACAACCACCAGCACCAGGAAGAGCAGGTGCGCCACGACCAAAGGGATGGGGACGGCCATGGATGGCTGATTGCCGGCCTTCAGTTTTGTCAGTTCATTCCGGAAAAGCAGCATGGCGCCGGCGGCATTGAATACCACCGCAATGGCCGCTTTCCAGCCGAAATTGGTAAGCATGTACCAGATATCCCAGTTCCACTTGGCCGCGACCATCAATACCGGAGGCGCGGCAAAGGGGGTCAGCGTGCCGCCGATGGAAATGTTGACGAATAGCACGCCGAGCGTGACGTACTTGAATCTGTTGGAAACGGCGTGCGAGAACAGCGTTTCGCGAATCATCAAGGCGGCAAGTGTCATGGCCGCAGGCTCCGTGATAAAGGAACCCAGCAACGGGACGAAAGCCAGCACAACAAAGTACAAGGCCATGCTGCTCGGAAGCGGTAGATAACGGACAATGAACCTCACGATGGCACCGGCGAACTCGAGAATGGGGCGCGAGGCAGCGATGACCATGATCGCGAAAACAAACATGGGCTCGGTAAAGTTGCGCGTATCGAGATAGGTAGTGGCTTGTTCCGGGCCGCTGATCGTGAACATGAACACCATCAGCACCATGGCCCAGAAACCGAAAACGATTTCGATCTCCCCAAGCAGATGCCAGGTACCGGCATGCTTGGGGTGGACATGTGCCAAGTGCTGGAAATACTTGGTGGAAAAGGTATGGATGATGGCAATCGCAAACAGGATGGCAGCGATCACCTCCATCATTTGAGGAGCATTATGCATGGTCAGTTGAGTTCCCGCGAGGCGGCCCGACCTTCGCATAAACCTCCGATGACCTGTTGATCATCAGACCCGCGCTTATTTTAATTCATATTTTTGGAAGGGTCGAAAGAGATTCGAACCTGCTCATTCAGATGATCAGAGGATTTCATTCAGCAAGTAGAACGTGTTGTCTTTCAGCTTGTGCCACAGCCCGCGCTTGCGCCACGCCTCGAGTTCGATTTCCTTGCATCGGGGTGCGTATTTCTCGAACACGGCATCGAGCCGCTGCGCTGTTGCCGGGTCCAGAATCCCGAGCGTGATTTCGTCGTTGGTCTCGAAGGAGCGATCGTCGAAATTGCTTGAACCGATCGCGCTCCATATCCCGTCGATAGTCATCACTTTCTGGTGCAGCAGTGTGTGGGGATACTCGAACAGGCGGACGCCGCATCGCAGAAGTTTCTCAAAATTGCGGTGTCCCGCGTGTTGCACCATCGGGTTGTCGGACCCGGAAGTCGAAGGCATCAGCACCCGCACATCGACGCCGCGGGCAACGGCGTCCCCGAATGCATCGATTGCGTCCGGCTCGGGTATGAAATAAGGGTTTTGTATCCAGATCCGCTTGCGGGCGAGGCAGATGGCCGTGTGATGGAGTATCTTCACGGCCGGCGCGGAGCCTTCGGGCTTGGCATACACCGCATGGATCAACACGTCGCCCGCGGGTTCCAGCGTTGGAAACACATCGTCGCCGACGAATAGTTCTCCCGTTTCCCCTGCCCAGTTCTCGCTAAATGCGGACTGAACGCTATTGACGATGGGACCGTGCAGCCTGAGGCTGATGTCGCCGAAGTGCTCGCTGTCCTCGGCATCGCCCAGCCAGCTGTCGACGATGCAATGTCCTCCCACGAATGCTTCGCGGCCGTCGATGACGACGAGCTTGCGATGGTCGCGGTCATTCATCACGCCAAGATTGCGTAACGCTATTTCATGGAAAAAAACGACCCGGCATCCGGCCTCCTTCATCTGCCGCCTGGCTGCCCTGCCTATTCTTCGCGAACCCGTGGCATCAAGCAGGACGCGCACCTGCTTGCCTGCCTTGGCGCGCTCCGATAGCGCATCTGCCAGGCGCTGGCCGAGCACTCCCTCTTTCCACAGAAACGTTTCGAAATGCACGGACTTTTGAGCGGATCGGATTCGTTCAAGCAGGACTTCGAAAAAAGCCCCATTCTCCAGGACTTCTACGGAATTGCCGGCAATGGCCGTGCTGAGCGTGAGGCCGGCGACAGAAGGAATCAGCTCATCGATCGACAAATCGCATTCAATGTGGAGCTTGGGATCGCGGTGCCGCCGGATCGACCAGATAACGATGGATAGCAGCGTGATTATGCAAAAGAACACCGCTGCCGAAAAAATGGACACCTCGCCCCAAATTGATTGATTCATTTGTCAGCACTCGATTGAGGCCGGATGCAGAAACAGCTGCATGCGACAGGTTTCTCCTCGGCACCCCGATCCCTTTAGGCATGTTCAAGCCCCTTGATGATCGATGAATTGGGGAGAGCGTGGGTATTGGTTTATCCAGTTAGAGAGAATGGATTTCAAATAATTCAATCAAGGTTATTAAGGCCATTCGGATTTGGAGCTTGTTGAACTTACAGACTGAACTTATCGTGGCTATCCGCATTCTTAAAATTGCTGCAATATCAATTGTTCCGGAGAACTATATGCGCAACATACTACTTGCTCTTGTTTGCGCTTCCTCGTTCATCGCGTCCACTGCGCATTCAGCAGACAATATGCGCCCAGGCTTATGGGAAATCACTACGACGTCCGAGCTTTTACGGCTAGCGCCGCAGCTTTCACCGGACAGCATGGAAACCTTGAAGGATTTGGCCGAGAAGTATGGCGTCGATATGCCGCAAATTCAAAAGGGAGCAGCAACATCCCAGGCCTGCATTAGCCAAGAAACGGCCAATTCGAACGATCTACCCATTTTTTATCAAAAAGAATTGGGATGTAGCACTAAAAACGCGACCCGGAACGGAAACAAATACCGATTGGACTTCGTTTGCTCCAGTTCTCAATTGAAGGGAAAAGGAACCGCGGAAGGGATATTTTCCAGCCCGGAGAGCTTTCTAGGAAGGACGCATTTTGAAGGCGTTGCACACGGGATCCCTGTCGATGAGCAGGCCGATATCAGCGGCCGATGGCTGACCTCAAGCTGCGGAGAGTTGAATCCTCTGTAGGATTCCCGTCCAGTTAGTTGATTTCCCCCTATGAGAGTGCCGTCGTCATGCGGGCTGTTATTACGTAAAAATTTCGGCGGCACTGACTCTTGAATGGTTGGTTGTCCGGTTACAGCAATGCGACCAGATCAGACGGCAGCTTTGGCAGCGGCCGGGCGCAGTTTCCTTTTCGATGCAGCGCGCGCCCTGGTTTTTCTGAGCCAAATAACAATACCTGTTACCGACAGCATCGCGACCACCACCCCTGTTGCACATACAAATAGTTTCATTGGAATGCCCCACAAAGCAGCCAGGTGAATGCTGGTGATCCATGTGCGTATGGTATCGCCGCTGGCTGCTCCGGTGGGTAGCCACAAACCTTGGAAAGCGCCAGTGGCGGCATCGAATATTATGCTTGTGCTGCCGCCACCATGATCACGGATGTCACGGCTGCTTTGCACGTGGTAACGGTATATGCCGCGCAAGGGATCATAAATGAGTGCCGCCTCGCGAAGTACGGAGAAGCCTTTCTGACGTGCCTGTTCGGCCATCAAGCCCCGACCAGTGGAAAGGGCCTCCTGCCAATTCAATGCAGGAGTCAGAACTGGCCGGGCTTGCCGCGGGATGGCTGCGATTGTGGTCTGATGCGCGAACATCGTCTTCATCACCGGCTCGTAAACCTCAGTGAGATTAAAGGCAACACTGCTCCAGGCCACCACGAACAACATCGCCCACGGCCATAAACCGCCAGCACGGTGAAGATCGAGGTTAACCTTGTAACGGCCCTGTCCCCAGCGTACTTTCCATGACTGCCGCCATCGCGAGAACCAAGCCTGGCTACTTTTCCCCGCGGATGAAGAAAGATTTGAGGTCACCAGCATTTGCCGTCTTGCCGGAAAAGTCAGATACGCGCCCACAAAGCAGTCCAGCGTCCATAGCAATGCCACGATGCCAAGCACGTAACTTCCTGCGGTATCCAGGGCCAATGTGAAATGAAGCCGATAAATGAAGGGCATCAAGTTCTTGATGCCTTGCGCGATGTCACCCCATTTGCGTTCGCCCAGCACTTCTCCGGTGTAGGGGTTTACAAACACTTGGTCGTTGGGCAGCTCGGGCTCGATGCCGGTCGCTGGATCAGGCAATGCGAACAGCCGGATTACAACAGCGCTATTCGCATCGAGTGTGAGTGGCACCATGCCGACAAAGGCATCGGGATAACGTGCCTGAACCTGCTGCCGCAGGTTTAAGGGATCAAGCATTACTGCTGTGGGGGATGGCCGCGTAACCCGAAAGAGTTCTGGACTGGCCGCAGCGTCCAGCTCGTTGTTCCATGCCAACAGCGCGCCGGTAAGCCCGGCGAGGATGAGAAACCCCGCTATCGCAAGGCCCACATAGCGATGGGCCAGCGTTGCGATAGCGCGCAGGTTGCGTTTTCGCTGCATTACCAGTGATAACCGACACTCGCTGTCGCACGACGGCCATCACCATAGACGCAAGTGGCATAACTGCAAAGCATGGTGTCCTTGTTAGTCAAGTTATTAATATTGAGGTCGACGCTCCATGGCCCTGTGGTATATCCGAGCAAGGTATCAAAGGTAACGAAGGATGGGACAGAGGTACGCGTTCCATTCCAGTCTTCAGTGGTGCCTACATATCGAGCGCCCAGGCCGAATTCCAGGCCAGGCACCCACACATTCTCAAACTTGGCCCAGAGGGCCGCCTGGTGTTTGGGAACGCCGGCCTGGGGAAGGCCGACTTCGGCAGCCACTTCGCTTTTACGCGTAACCGCATCGGTATAGGAATAGGACGCGATCACCGACAGGTTATGCCTAAGCTTGCCCTTGGCTTCGAATTCAACCCCTTCGGAAAGCACTTCTCCAGTCTGCACTGGCTGGGGTAGACCGATGCGCCTCGATTTCACGTTGGTTTGCAAAAGACGATAAACCGCACCGGATGCCAGGAAGCTGCCATCCGCATTCTGCCAGCGCAAGCCCAGTTCTATTTGCTCGCCCTCGGTTGGCTTGTAGCGCTTGCCATTATTGTCCGTACCGCTCTGCGGCTCGAACGATTCGCTGAAGCTGACGAACGGTGCGAACCCATTGTCAAATTCGTATACCAGCCCGAAACGGCCGGAGAATGCACTGGTATCTTCTTCGTCACCGCCCACAGGAGCGCTATTTGCACGATCTTCGCGGCCTCCAATAAGCGCCGTCAGGCCGCCGAACTTGATTTGGTCCTGGACATAAACGCCTATTCGACGCTGCTTTTCCTCAGAATCAAAAGCGAGCGCAAAGGCGCCGGGATCCGATCCGTAAACGGGATCAAAAACATTGAGTGGGGCCAAACTTGCCACTTTCCAGCGGCTACCGATGGTGTAGCGTGAGAAATCGACACCGCCGGTCACCGTATGCTTGAGTTCGCCGGTCTCGAAGCGATATGTCAAATTGGTATCCGCGCTGATGCCTCGCGTGCTCTCCAGTTCGTCGTATGCGGTACGGTCTATCAGGCGCGAGTCGCCGGCATTGATGCCGTCGATGCCGGTGAAATGGATATGATTGCGGGAATCCAGGTAGCGCACACCGTGCTTCAGGCTCAGGGCATCGGAGAAATCATGACTGAACAAATAGCCGAGTGAATGCTGATTGGTGTCCTGCCGGTCGTAACCCGGCTCGCCGATAAACCGATTGCGCGGAATGCGGCCATGCGGACTCGAAATCAATGAGCCCTCAACCGGGACACCGTAGATATAGGCGGTGCGCCGCTTGTTGAAATGGGCTAGCAACGTCAGCGAGGTATCTTCTGAAGGCGCAAATCGCAAGGAAGGTGCGATATAGACCGTATCGTTGGGGATATGATCCACTTCGGTCTCGGCGTTGCGGGCAAGGAACACCACCCGGCCAGATACATGCTCGGACCATGTGTTTCCAACATCGAGCGCAAGCGCCCTGTGCTCATAGTTTCCTGCCTCGACCTTTACTTCATTCACCATGTCAGGGTGCGGTTGCTTGGTAATGACATTAAGAATGCCGCCTGGAGCTGCTGCTCCAAACAAAACCGAAGCCGCACCTTTCAGCAGCTCCACCCTTTCCATCCCATAGGGTTCCTGCTGCCCCGATGCCCAGCCGGATGCGCCAAGCTTCAATCCATCTCGGTACACGCCGCCGTTGCCATCTTGCAGGCGGAACCCGCGACTGTAGAACACATCGTATGAGTTGCTATAGCCCCAGTCATGCATGATGCCGGGCGTATATGCCATGGCCTCAGCGAGGCTGGTTGCTTTGGTGTCTTCGATCTGCTGCGCGGTCACAATGGCGATCGACTGGGGTGTTTCGATGACCTCCGAATCTATTTTGGTGGCTGTCCCGCTGCGCTTGGCTGCATAGCCTTTCACAGGTCCCCACGCGGTCTCCGGGGTTTCAGTCGCCGTTACCGCCACCTGCGGCAACGTGACTTCCTCCCCTGCCGTCGCAACCGTTTTCGATTTCACCGCTGTCGCCTGAGCTTTACGCAGGGAATAAGCATCCCCGCCCAATTCGACCCGTTCAAAACCGCTGCCTGCCAGCAGCTTGTCAAACCCATCATCAACGGAATAGGTGCCTTGCAATCCCTGGCTTTTTTGGCCTGCCAGCAGATCAGGATCAAATGCAAGCTTAACGCCTGAGATCGCGGCAAACTCAGCCAATACATTGCCTAGTGGGCCCGCTTGGATAGCATATTGCTTCTTGGATGCTACCGCTTCAGCAGCGTAGGCGGTGTTGATAGGCAGCAATGCTTGAGCAGCTATGCCAGCTATCGCCAAGTGAAGGGAAAGAACCAGTGCTCGGGGACGAGTACGGAGAGCGTGGCTGGTAGCGTGGCGCTGCCATGGGAACATCATGAGAGGCTTCCTTTCGAATATCGTGAATTGTTGTGCGCATAAATGCGCTTTCATTCAGTTCACCGAACGAGAAGGAAAAAGGTATCAGTCTTGTCTGGAATTATTTGTTGAGAGGTGCCAGGCTGACCCAGTAACGGGTAACGCTATTGATTTCAAGCGGCAGGGTTTTGACGAGCAAGTCCAGGCTGGCGTCGGTATTGCGCAATGGAAATGCCCCGGACACACGCATGTCCGCAATCGCTGGATCGCAACGCAGAATCCCGGGGCGGTACCGTGCCAATTCGGCGACCAAATCAGCTAAAGGCATATTGCGCGCGACCAGCATCCCATGCTCCCAAAGCGACTCGGTATTATCCACCGTCCCTTTCCGGGCAATCTTGTTCGCCTGAAATAGAGCATATTCCCCCGCATTGGCGATGGTGTGTTCTGTACCGAGCGTATTGATGGCGACCGCGCCTTCAAAAACGGCTGCGCGGGTTTCGTTAGCCATTTGACGAACTGAAAACCGCGTGCCGATAGGGCGGATGCTGCCTTGGGCAGTTGTTACGACAAATGAGCGTGGCTGCGGGACTCGGTCGCTGGCGGTGGTAATCAGGATTTCTCCCCTTATCAATCGCACCTGCCTCACCGCCTCGGTGAAGGAAACATCGATCGCACTATCTGTGTTCATAACAAGGCGGGAACCATCGGCAAGCGTCAGATGTTTCTGCTCGCCGGTGGCGGTCCTCATATCGGCGCTCCATTCAACCCAGGGCTCACGCCGCAAAGTCATCCACATGGCAGGTGTCGCAATGGCGAATAAGCTAATTGCCTTAAGCGCGCGGCGGCGATCAGGACTGATTATTCCTTTTAGAGCGCGGCGTCCGATGTCGCCGGGGACTTGACTGAAAGTGCTGAGCACAGTTTCAGCTCGCTGCCAGGCAGCAGCATGCTTCGGACTTTGTGATCGCCACTGCTCGAAGGCGTGGCGTGACGCTTCCGTATTTTCCCCAGACTGAAAGCGCACAAGCCAGTCGGCAGCTTCGTTCAGCAAAGCCGAATCAAGGTTATCTTGAGATATGGTGCTGTTCATGGGCGTCACAGCACTGCCATGCATGCAACGAAGCCATTTCGCATATGGCGCTTAACAGTAATCAGCGAAATGTCCATTTGCGTGGCAATCTGAGAATAGGTCAGACCGTCCAGTTGGGAGAGGAGGAATATCTCCATGGTTTTAGGCGGCATGCTGCGTAGCATGGCCTCAATGCGATAAAGAGCTTCCAGCACCAGCATTCGAGTTTCCGGGGATGGCGCTTGCGGCTCCGGAAAATGGGTAATGGCCTCCAGATAGGCGCGCTCAACATCAAGCCTGCGCCAATAGTCCACCATCAGACCTTTGGCGATATGCGTCAATAAGGCGCGTGACTGGCTTAAATCCAGCGTCTGACGCTGCCCTAATAAACGCAAGAAAGTATCTTGGGCGAGATCCGCCGCATGATGTGCGCAGCCGAGTTTTTTACGTAACCAATTATTCAACCAGCCATGATGGTCGCTATAGAGCGTCTGCATTGCTTGGTGTAATTGAGAGTCAGCCACGGACATGATGGATTTTCCTTGCGGGCTTTGCACCTCAAGGAACAAATAATAATGATTCTCATTCTATATGGTGCAAGTGATTAGTAGCAAGTATCCTTTTGTTTTGCAGGCACGATGTCGTGCTAGTGGTTTATTTGCGACTGGTTTGTTGCCCCGATACGCGAAGCGATGCCAAGGCGATACGACTCAGGCAACCGGAGATATTCGATCCATTTCATGCGCGAAGCACGACTGGTTCTTGCCCTTGCCCTTCGCGTAGTACATGGCGCGATCCGCCTTCGAAACCAAATCCAAAGCATCCGCGCCGTCCTCTGGAAAGCGGGCAACTCCAATGCTGACGCCAAGCTGAACGTGGTTGCCATTGCCGAGCCGAATAGGGGAATCGAGGGAACGATTGAGACGTTCGGCAAAATACTTCAACTGATCCACACCTTGTGCATTGTGCACGATGATGGCAAATTCATCCCCCCCAAGTCGTGCCAGGAAGTCGGCATCACGCATCGTCTCCCTGAATCGTCGAATGGCCTCGATCAGAGCCTCGTCGCCTGCGTCGTGCCCCTCTTGGTCATTGATCGCCTTGAACCCGTCGAGGTCCAGATAAAACAATGCCAACGGCAGATGAGACCGCTGGGCCATCGCGAGCTGCTGCTTGAGGTTGTCTTCGAACCCGCGCAGGTTTGGAATTCCAGTCATCGCGTCGTGGCAGGCCTGCTTTTCGAAATGGACCGCTACCTCATGCAGGTGGAGCGAGCTCTCGAACAAATGGGTAATGCGGCGGTAGCCGTAAAACAGAATGGACGAGATCACACCCAGCAGCACGACAGCGCCGGCGATAACCTGCCATAGATATGCGCGGGTTTCCTGCTCGATGGCGTGTTCCTGCTGCAGAAATTTCCGGTCTTGTTCATCCAGCGTTCGCCGGATATCGGCCATCACGACCTGACCCTGGTCTTTCGTCAACCGCAGGTGCGGCGCATAGGCGCCGGCATTCAGCTGCACCTGGAGCGTAGAAGCAATGAGCTGGAACTTGCGTGCCACCAGCTCCTGTAGGCGCGGAATGGCGGGTTTTAGTTGGGGAAAGTGGCCGGATAACTTCTGCAACGCGTCGAGTTGGGAGTTGGCTCGTATTTGCGCACCCTGATAAGGCTCGAGGAAGCTGGCATTGTTGGTAATCAGATAGCCACGCTGGCCGGTTTCCGCATCCACCATCGCCCGTGCCAGCTTTTCGATCACCAGGCGCGCCTCCTCGATCCGGACACGCTCCTCGTTCAGTCGATTCAATTGGTAGACAATGCCGAAAAGCCAGATGATGGAAATGACCAGCGCCACCGTGGCGGCCAATAACGGCCCCAGAATGTGGTGGCGATATTTGTATTTCGGCTCGGCCAAGGACAAGACGGAAGACATTATCGACGGCTCCCTATTTCGAGGCATTCATAACTTTGCCTTTCGAGGATGGCCGCTACTATGTGATGCGTTCGACCTTGCGACCAATATTAGTTAAGACAGGGATAATCATTATTCGTTGTTGCAGCATGGCGCATGTCAACTCAATAAGCTATCGTTTTCCTTGAAAATTCTTAATGAATGCAGGGAGTTAGGGGGCAATCAGTTGCACATCGATAGCCTCCGTTACGATGGACGTCAACAGTTGCTATTGGCAATAGCAACGCTCAGCATTCGGATATCACGTGCGGTGCCTGAGAACGAGGATATTAGCTGCGGCCTGCTGAGAGCAGAGCTTATTAAGCTTCGAATCTGGGGGCTCTTCACAAATAAAAAATAAGAGCCTCATTGAGGCTCTTATCCTATTCAAAATAGTGAAAACTTCCTACAGTTTTCACTTATTTGAGATTCTTTTCACTTATTCTGAGATCCTACATTTCTACGAGCTTACAATTACTTAAACATCTAAATTCCCTGCCCGCAGAGCATTTCCTTCAATAAACGCTCTCCGCGGTTCCACCTGATCGCCCATCAGCGTCGTGAAAATTTCGTCAGCTGCGATGGCATCCTCAATCTGTACACGCAATAGGCGGCGGACTTGCGGATCCATGGTGGTTTCCCATAGCTGCTCCGGGTTCATTTCGCCCAATCCTTTGTAGCGCTGGATGTTGAGGCCCTGCTTGGCTTCGTTGAGCAGCCAGTCAAGGGCTTCCTTGAACTCGGTAACCAGTTGCTGCTTTTCGCCGCGCTTGATGCTGGCGCCTTGGCCCAGAAGGCCGTGCAGCATGTCAGCCGTCTTTCGCAGCTGGCGGTAATCGCCACTGGCCAGCAATTCTGGGTCGATGATGCTGCTTTGCAGATTGCCGTGCAGGTATTTGTTGATTTCAAGACGATAGCTGGCGGTTTCCTGGTCAAACCCAACCTTGACCTCGCAGCCATAGTCGGCGAGCTGGCCGCGCAGTTCCTCGACGGCTTCCTCGGCGGTTTCCTGCGAGGTGAGATCGAGTTTTGCCATGTGTTGCAGGGAACGCAGCACGACTTCGTCGTACAGGGGCGCCAAGCGCTTCACGACCGCTTCCGAGAGGACCATTTCCTTGGCCATCTGCGCCAGCGCTTCGCCAGCGATGACATTGCCGCCTTCACGGGTCGTCAGTTCCGCATTGTTGAGTGCGGATTGCAACAGATACTCGTTGAGCTCGTGCTCGTCCTTGAGGTAGCGCTCGTCCCTTCCCTGCTTGACCTTGTACAGCGGCGGCTGGGCGATGTAGATGTGGCCACGCTCGACCAATTCGGTCATCTGGCGATAGAAGAAGGTCAGCAGCAGCGTGCGGATGTGTGCGCCGTCGACGTCGGCGTCGGTCATGATGATGATGCGATGGTAGCGCAGCTTGTCGGCGCTGAAGTCGTCCTTGCCGATGCTGGTGCCGAGCGCGGTGATCAGCGTGGCGATTTCCTGCGAGGAAAGCAGCTTGTCGAAACGCGCTTTTTCCACGTTGAGGATCTTGCCCTTGAGCGGCAGGATCGCCTGGAACTTGCGGTCCCGGCCCTGCTTGGCGGAACCGCCGGCGGAATCCCCCTCGACCAGGTAGAGCTCGCATTTGGCGGGATCGCGCTCCTGGCAGTCGGCCAGCTTACCGGGCAGGCCCAGGCCGTCCATGACGCCCTTGCGGCGCGTCATTTCGCGTGCTTTGCGGGCAGCTTCACGGGCACGGGCGGCATCGACGATCTTGCCGCAGATGATCTTGGCGTCCAGCGGGTTTTCCAGCAGGTATTCGGTCAGCTTGGCCGAGACGACTTCCTGAACCACAGGCTGCACTTCGCCGGAAACCAGCTTGTCCTTGGTCTGCGATGAAAATTTGGGCTCGGGCACCTTGACCGACAGCACGCAGGTCAGACCTTCGCGCATGTCGTCGCCAGTGGTGTCCACCTTGGCTTTCTTGGCGAAATCGTTCTGCTCGATGTAGGTATTGAGCGTGCGGGTCAATGCAGTGCGCAGCCCGGTCAAGTGGGTTCCGCCATCGCGCTGCGGGATGTTGTTGGTGAAGCACTGCACGGTTTCGGCATAGGAATCGTTCCATTGCATGGAGACTTCCACCGTCATCCCATCCTTTTCGCCGACCGCGTAGAACACCTTGGGGTGCAACACCGTCTTGCTGCGGTTCACGTACTCCACAAAACCCTTTACCCCGCCAGAATGCGCGAAGTTTTCGCTTTTGCCATTACGCTGGTCGATGAGTTCAATCTTGACCCCGTTGTTTAGGAACGACAGCTCACGAATGCGCTTGGCCAGGATTTCAAAGTGAAACTCGACGTTACCGAAGGTTTCCGTGGCAGCCATGAAATGGACCTCGGTGCCGCGACGTTCGGCGGTACCGGTTGCAGCTAATGGCGCAACCGGAACACCACGGCGGAATTCCATTTGGTAGGCCTTGCCGTTGCGGCATATCTTGAGGCGCAGCCAGTCGGACAGTGCATTCACTACCGATACGCCCACACCGTGCAATCCGCCCGAAACCTTATACGAATTCTGGTCGAACTTTCCGCCAGCGTGCAGTTCCGTCATGACGATCTCGGCAGCGGAACGCTTTGGCTCGTGCTTGTCGTCGTCCTTGATATCGGTGGGAATGCCGCGACCGTTGTCCGAAACACTAACCGAATTATCGGGGTGAATGATGACCTTGATATCGTCGCAATGGCCGGCCAAGGCTTCATCGATTGCGTTGTCCAGCACTTCGAACACCATGTGGTGCAAACCGGAACCATCGGATGTATCGCCGATGTACATGCCCGGGCGCTTGCGTACTGCATCCAGGCCTTCGAGGATTTTAATACTGGAGGAATCGTAATCAGTCATCTTATGGTTTCACGTGAAACATTCGGTTGAAATGGATTAATACTTAAATACGCATCGGCATGACGACATATTTGTAATTGTCATCGCCAGGAACAGTGACCAGACAGCTGCTGTTGGCATCTGCAAAAGAGAAGGTGATGTTTTCCGTACCGACATTGGTCAGCACGTCTATCATGTAAGTGACATTGAAACCGATATCGAGCGGATCGCCACCATAATTGATTTCGAGTTCTTCTTCGGCTTCTTCCTGCTCGCTGTTGCTACTGATCAAGCGCAGACTGTCCTTACCCAGGACCATGCGAATACCGCGGTATTTTTCATTGGAAAGAATGGAAGCGCGTTGCATGGAAAGCAATAGCATCTGGCGGTTCACTTCGAAAGTGTTCTGATAGCCGACAGGAATGACGCGGGTATAGTCCGGGAATTTACCGTCGATGACTTTGGAGATCAGTCGAATGCCGGAGAACGCGAAGTTAGCTTGGTTAGCGCTGACCTCGATGGAAACTTCGTCATCACTGTCATCCAATAGCTTGATTAGCTCAAGAATAGTCTTGCGAGGGAGGATAAGTTCCTGTTTTTCATAGGTTTGAACCAGCTCTGTCGAAGTGAAGCTCAACCGGTGGCCATCGGTGCCCACCACATTCAATCGATTTCCATTGACCTCGAACAAGAGGCCGTTCAGGTAATAGCGGATGTCCTGCTGTGCCATTGCGTATTCGACTTGGCGTAGCAGGCCTTTCAACTGATTCTGCGGAAGGGTCAGGGTCAGGCTGGTATCGCCGCTTCCCTTTGCCATCACCGGATAGTCCGCCGCAGGCAAGGTCTGAAGGTTGAAACGGCTCTTTCCCGCCTTGACTTGCATGCGGTTGTCGGTAATTTCGAGAGCGATCTGCGACTGGTCGGGTAATGCGCGGCAGATGTCGAGCAGCTTGCGTGCGGAAACGGTCGTAGACACATCCCCATTCGGCGTTGCCGGTAGCGACAGTGATATCTGCATTTCGAGGTCTGTGGCGGTTAGCGTAAGCATGTCCTGCTTTGCTTCCAGCAACAGATTGGTGAGGATAGGCAGGGTATGACGGCGTTCAACAATCCCGCTAACAGATGAAAGCGGTTTGAGTAAAGCTTCACGATCTATTTTTATATTCATAATACTAAATAACCTTAATAATATTTAATAATGCATGAATAATCTGTGGATAAGACTAATTCTCATTATAAATCAGTTAATTATTTTTTGACTAACCCTGCGTTTTTCACTCTGTATTTCTGTGGATAGTTTGTTGGGCGTTTGACCGACTTCTCCATATCGCAAGTTATCCATCTATTCACCCACAGCTACAATCTACCTTATCCTCAGTCCCTGATAACTTGCACCAGAAACGCGAGATCGTGCGCCAATCCTGGATCGTTCTGGCGTAATTTGGCTATTTCGTCGCAGGCATGGATGACCGTCGTGTGATGACGGCCGCCGAAGGCCTCGCCTATTTCCGGAAAACTGCGATCGGTCAGTTCGCGTGCCATGGCCATGGCGACTTGGCGCGGCCGTGCGACATTTCGTGAACGCTTCTTGGAATACATCTCGGCGACTTTGATCTTGTAATAGTCGGCGACCGTCTTCTGTATGTTTTCGATCGTCACCTGACGCCCGCGTACCGCGATCAGATCCTTCAGGGCTTCCTTGGCCAGCGGGACATCGATAGGGTTCCCGGTAAAACGGGCCATGGCCACAATGCGGTTTAGCGCACCTTCCAGTTCACGAACGCTGGAACGTATTTGCTTGGCGATGAAGAAGGCGACATCTTCATGCAGCACGACTCGTTGCGCTTCGGCTTTTTTGAGCAGGATGGCAACACGCATTTCCAGCTCCGGCGGCTCGACCGCCACCGTCAGGCCCCAGCTGAAGCGCGTACGCAGGCGTTCGTCCATGTCCGCGATTTCCTTCGGATAGGTATCGCAACTGATGACGATCTGCTTCTTGGATTCGATCAGGGTATTGAAGGCATAGAAGAACTCTTCCTGGGTGCGGCTCTTCTTAGCGAAAAACTGGATGTCATCGATCAGCAGCAAGTCGAGCGAATGATAGATGCGTTTGAATTCGTCGAAAGCGCGGTTCTCATAAGCCTTCACCACGTCGGTCACATAGCGCTCGGCATGCAGATAGCGTATCTTCGCGTCCGGCTTGTGCGCTCGCAGATGGTTGCCGATGGCCTGGATGAGATGGGTTTTCCCCAGCCCTACCCCGCCGTAGACGAACAGGGGGTTGTAACCGGCGCCTGGATTTTCGGCCACCTGTATGGCGGCGGCACGGGCTAGCTGATTGGCCTTGCCGGTCACGAAGTTATCGAAGTTGAATGCCGGATTGAGGCCGGAGATGTCCAGCGGCACCTTGACCTTCTGCGGCTTGGCCTCTGTTTTTTCCTCGGATTGAGAGGACGGTCTGGCCGCCTCCTGCGCAGGCGCATGACCATTTTCCGCCAGCACGAGTTCGATGATCAGCGGGCGATCGAACAGCTCCTTGCCGATCTGCTCGATCTTTCCCAGGAAGCGATCCTTGACCCATTGCTGCACGAAACGGTTAGGAGCAAACAGGCGTAGCCCGTCGTCGATGACCTCGCAGTGCAAGGGTTTGATCCAGGTGTTGAATTGTTGCGAGGACAGCTCTTGTTGGAAGCGCCCTAGACAAGTGGACCAGAAGTTTTCCATCGATGCCAGATGACCCCAGTGTAAATACGTATTGATGGTCGCCAGTTCGTACGCACCGCAGGGGTGGTCAAATATGGTCGCCGGGAGCAATGGATTCTAGCCTGTTTGCCACAACTTATCCACAAGCCGCAGAACAAATTAAAAGTTGACAGATCAAGGCAAAGCGCGGTTTAATTACGCCCTTTTTACCGTATACCAGCTACTCGGAGATTCACATGAAACGCACTTATCAGCCTTCCAAGGTTCGCCGCGCTCGTACGCATGGTTTCCTGGTGCGCATGAAGACCCGTGGCGGTCGCGCTGTGATTGCCGCGCGCCGTGCCAAGGGGCGCGCCCGTCTCGCAGTTTAATGCGTGACTGATTTCGGTTTTACCGGCCGATTCAAAATCAAGAAAACGGATGATTTTTCATCCGTTTTTAATTTCCGCAAGCGTATTGCGGGACGATTCCTGGTGATGCACTACATGCCGAATGCACTGGAACATGCTCGCTTAGGATTGATCGTCGGAAAGAAGACGGCACGCCGTGCCGTGCAGCGCAACTACATGAAGCGCGTGCTGCGTGAACTGTTCAGGCACGAACACCGCATGTTGGGTGGCGTCGATCTTCTGGTACGGCCGCAACTGGCATTCACACATGCGGATTTTGCCCTGGTCAAGGCTGAATTCCATCAGTTGATCAACAAGTTGTACGTACGAACCAATAGCAAGCAAACATAAATATGGCGCGTTTCCTGGTCTGGTTGATACATGGTTACCAATATCTGCTGAGCCCCTTGCTCGGCAGCAACTGCCGTTTCGTTCCCAGCTGTTCCCATTATTCCTGCCAAGCCTTGCAAAAATACGGCGTGTTGCACGGTACCTGGCTTTCCCTTCGCCGCCTGTCACGTTGCCATCCTTGGCACGCGGGCGGCCACGATCCTTTGCTGTAGTCTTTTGAAGAGCCTTCCATGGACCCTAAGCGTTTAATTCTGTTCGTTATTTTCTCCTTCTCCATCCTGATGTTGTGGGAGGCCTGGCAGCGCGATCATGCCCCTCAGCCGAAATCGCAATCGGAGCAGGCGCAATCCCAGCAGAATGCCGTTGATCCCGCGATTCCCCAGCCTGCTGCTGGTCAAGCTGCCCCGGCGGCGGTGCAGGAAAACGGATTCAGCTTGCCGAAAGGGCAGCGCATTCGCGTGCGGACCGACATGGTCCAGGCGGAAATCGATACCACGGGCGCCGACTTGCGCCGTCTCGAATTGCTGAAGCATCGCGACAACGATGATATAAAAAAGAACTTCGTGCTGCTTGACGACAGCAAACTGCCAACCGTGTATGTGGCGCAGTCCGGCCTCATCGGCAATGGCTTGCCATCGCATAAGTCGGTATTCACTGCCGCGTCGAACGATTACGTAATGTCGCCGGGTCAGGACAAACTCGAAGTCAGGTTGAACTGGAGTGGCGATCAGGGCGTGCAGGTCGACAAGGTCTACACCTTCCATCGCGGCAGCTATCTGATCGATCTCCGCTATGAAATACGGAACACCAGTGCCAATACCGTAGACACCTCGGTGTATTACCAGATCGTGCATGACAGCGAGTCGGCCAAGACGTCGATGATGATGCCGACCTTTACCGGCGCGGCATATTACACGGACGCGGACAAATTCAAGAAGGTCAGTTTCGACGACATGAAGAAGAGCAATCTGTCGAAGAATGCCAGCGATGGCTGGATTTCCCTGGTGCAACACTACTTCGTCGGCGCCTGGATCCCCAAGCAGGGCGTGGCGCGCGAGTACTACACCAAACAGCTTTCCGGCGACAACTTCTCCATGGGGGCCGTCAGCAGTCTGGGAACGATAGCGCCTGGCGCCACCGTGACGACCAACGCGCAATTCTTCGCGGGTCCTCAGGAGCACGAGCACTTGGCGGCCGCCGCGCCGGGAATGGAACTGGTAGTCGACTACGGCTGGCTGACGGTGATTGCCTCCCCCCTGTTCTGGGTATTGTCGATGATCCAGAAGCTGGTACAGAACTGGGGCGTGGCGATCATCCTGCTGACTGTGCTGATCAAGCTGGCGTTCTATCCGCTTTCCGCCAAGAGCTACAAGTCGATGGCGCAGATGCGTGAGCTGGCGCCTCGCCTGCAGCGCCTGAAGGAGCAATACGGCGACGATCGCCAAAAGATGCATCAGGCGATGATGGAGCTATACAAAACCGAGAAGATCAACCCGATGGGCGGCTGCTTGCCCATCCTGGTGCAGATTCCAGTGTTCATTGCGCTTTACTGGGTATTGCTGGGCAGCGTTGAAATGCGTCATGCCCCGTTCGCGTTGTGGATACAGGACTTGTCTGCGATCGACCCATACTACGTGCTGCCTATCCTGATGGGCATTACGATGATTATCCAGACCCGACTGAACCCGACGCCGCCGGATCCGATCCAGGCCAAGGTGATGATGATCATGCCGGTGGTATTCAGCGTGTTCTTCTTCTTCTTCCCGGCAGGCCTGGTGCTGTACTGGCTGGTCAATAACGTGCTGTCGATTGCCCAGCAGTGGCATATCAACCGGACGATAGGCCAGGCGACAGCCGCCAAAAAGAAAACGCGTTAACGCCAGCGCTGGAACGTGGCAGACTGCCGCAATGAAAGTCTCGCAACAGGACACCATTGCAGCCATTGCCACCGCCCCCGGTAGCGGCGGCATAGGGGTGGTGCGGGTCTCAGGTCCCGCCAGCTCTAAGGTGGCAGCGGGAGTGCTGGGGCATTGCCCTGCTCCCCGCCATGCGGGATACCTGCCCTTCCTGGATGCCGAGGGCAGCCTGATTGACCGGGGCATTGCCATTTATTATGCCGGCCCCCATTCCTATACCGGGGAGGACGTCCTGGAGCTGCAGGCCCACGGCGGTCCGGCCTTGATGCAGCTTCTCCTGCAGCGTTGCCTCCAGCTTGGCGCCCGCCAGGCCGAACCCGGGGAATTTACCCGCCGCGCCTACCTCAACGACAAACTTGACCTCGCCCAGGCCGAAGCGGTCGCCGATGTGATCAGTGCCGCGAGCGCCGAGGCAGCCCGCAGTGCGATGCGATCCTTGGCGGGGGAATTCTCGCAGCGCATTCATACGCTGCGCGGCAAACTGATCGATCTCCGCATGTACGTCGAGGCTTGCCTCGATTTCCCCGAGGAAGACATCGATTTTATCCAGCAAGGCGGCGTCTCGGACAAGCTTGCGCATATCGATCGCGAGCTGCAATCGGTATTCGCCGGCGCCAAACAGGGCAATTTGTTGCGGGAAGGCATACAAGTAGTCCTGGTCGGCCAGCCCAACGTCGGCAAATCCAGTTTGATGAACCAACTTGCCGGGGAAGAAGTTGCCATCGTAACTCCTGTTGCGGGCACCACGCGCGACACGATACGAAGCGCCATTCATATCAATGGCGTGCCGCTCCATATCATCGACACGGCGGGATTGCGCGAGACCTCGGATGAAGTCGAACAGCAGGGCATCGCCCGCACATGGCGAGCTCTGGAAAACGCCCATGTCGCGTTATTATTGGTAGATGCAGCTCACGGTATTACCGAGGTGGAAAAATCGATTCTGGCGCGATTGCGCCCGGATTTACCAAAGTTATGGATACATAACAAGATCGACCTGACCAATGAACCGCCTGCCTGTGTCGAGCGCTCGGGCGACAAGCACCTGTATCTTTCCGCCAAGTCGGGGGCGGGAATGGAACTGCTGCAGCAAGAACTACTTTATATCGCAGGATGGCAACCCGGCGGTGAGGGTGTCTTCATGGCAAGGGCGAGGCACCTGGAAGCTTTGCAGGCTGTGCAGGAAGGCCTGGACCGCTCCCGTGACTTGCTCGGACAACCCGAATTATTGGCGGAAGAGCTGCGGCTTGCGCAAGAGGCGCTCAATACCATCACGGGCGAATTCACGCCGGACGATTTACTCGGTGAAATTTTCAGCCGATTCTGTATCGGCAAGTAACACATCACTTTTTCTTGTAGCCGGTGATCATGGCCCGGATCAGGTTTTCCTTATGCGCGATACTTTCCGCCACGACACCGCTGATATGCAGCAATACCAGGATGACCCACGCCCATGAAAAGTCATGGTGCATTTTGGCAAGGGGCAGGGAAAGCGATGGCACCCAGCCATCGTTATAGACCCAAAGACCGGAGCCTACCGACAGCAGGCCATCCGCGATCATCAGGTAGATCACCAGGGAACCGGCGGGATTGTGTCCGATGAAGCGCTGAGCGTGGCCAGTGCAGATTTGCCACATATAACGTAGCGCACGGAGAGGCTGGAAGGGAAAGGTTGAAAAGCGGGCGTAGCCCTTGGCTTTGAAACCCCAGAAGATGCGGGCCAGCAGCAGAACGCCTGCCACGTAACCCGCCTGGGCATGAACATCACGATCCCAGATGGAATCGTGTGTCCAATATGCGACGGCAAATGCGCCGACCAGTAACCAGTGGGATGCTCTTACGAAAGCATCCCAGACATAGTGCATCGATTACTTGACGGTCAGCATGTAGGCGATGTAGTTGCCTTTTTCCTGGGCGGTACAGTCGCGACCGATGATTTCCAGGCAGTGCTTTTCAAAGTTCTTTTCGACCTTGGCGACATCGGAGAAGCGTTCGGGGTTGGCGGAAGGCGCCAGAGGCTTGATCGGCTTCTTGGTAACAATGTGCTTGCCAGGATTCGCAGGATTGCTGGTGTGGCAGGATGCGCAAGCGATTTGCTTGCCGCGGATCGTCAACTCACGGTTGAAGAAGGCCTTGCCTGCATCAGCGGACAGGCCTTTGGATTCTGGATCGATGTTCTTGGCGATGACTGCATACTTGTCAGCGAGCTTCTGTGCGCTGGCGGGATCTGCCATCACGGAAAAACTGGCAAGGCCAAGGGCGACGAGAAGGGCAAGACTGGTGTTACGCATGGTAATGCTCCTGTTTTAGTTAAAAATTAAGATAACTTGGATTTAGGCCGGGCGCAATTGTAGCATGGGCATCATGGGCGCTTTGAAGCGCCATAAAAATATAATCTCAGGCATCCGAGCCCTCCTGGAATTGCCAATTGTTCCACGTGAAACACTTCCATAACGCATGACGTGAGCAGCGCTTTAAAGTACCATACGCTTCCCGGAGCAGCAGGTATCCAAGAATGCAATTCCCTGAAAAATTTGACGTTATCGTCGTCGGCGGCGGTCATGCAGGCACTGAGGCGGCTTTGGCTGCTGCGCGCATGGGCCGCCATACGCTTTTGCTGACGCATAACATCGAAACCTTAGGCCAAATGTCGTGCAATCCTTCGATTGGAGGCATAGGCAAGGGCCATCTGGTCAAGGAAGTGGATGCCTTGGGCGGAGCCATGGCTGCCGCAACGGACGAAGGCGGTATCCAGTTCCGCGTTCTGAATTCCAGCAAAGGCCCGGCTGTGCGCGCAACCCGTGCACAGGCGGACCGCATTCTCTACAAGGCAGCGATCCGCCGCCGGCTCGAGAACCAACCCAATCTATGGCTGTTCCAGCAGGCGGTGGACGATATCATCCTCGAAGGCGAGCGCGTTGCCGGCGTAGTGACGCAGCTGGGCTTGCGCTTCCAGGCGAAGTCCATCGTGCTCACGGCGGGTACCTTCCTCGCAGGGCTGGTGCATGTCGGCCTTTCGAATTACCAGGCTGGCCGGGCCGGCGATCCCCCTGCCCTGTCGCTGGCGCAACGATTGCGTGAAATCGGATTGCCTGCAGGCCGGCTGAAGACCGGTACGCCACCCCGGATTGATGGGCGAACGGTTGATTTTTCCGTGATGGAAGTGCAACCAGGCGACGATCCCGCCCCGGTGTTTTCCTTTCTTGGCTCGGTAGACCAGCATCCGCAACAACTGCCTTGCTGGATCACGCACACCAACGAACGTACGCATGACATCATACGCTCCGGCCTGGACCGCTCGCCGATGTATACCGGTGTAATCGAAGGCGTGGGCCCGCGCTACTGCCCTTCGGTGGAAGACAAAATCACGCGTTTCGCCGGCAAGGACGCGCATCAGATATTCCTCGAGCCGGAAGGCTTGAGCACCCATGAAATTTATCCGAACGGTATTTCCACCAGCCTGCCCTTTGACGTCCAGTACGCGCTGGTGCGCTCGATCCGCGGCATGGAGAACGCGCATATCCTGCGCCCCGGATATGCCATCGAATACGATTACTACGACCCGCGCGGCCTGAAGGACTCCCTGGAGACCAAAGCGGTTAAAGGCCTGTTCTTTGCCGGGCAGATCAATGGCACTACCGGCTATGAAGAGGCCGCCGCGCAAGGCCTGCTCGCAGGCATCAATGCCGGACGCTACGCCACCGAGGAAGAGGGCTGGTGCCCCAGCCGCGACCAGGCCTACCTGGGCGTATTGGTCGATGATCTGATCACGCGCGGCGTCAGCGAGCCCTACCGCATGTTCACCAGCCGCGCCGAATACCGGCTGATGCTGCGCGAAGACAACGCCGACCTGCGCCTGACCGAGGCCGGGCGCAAACTGGGCGTGGTGGATGACGTGCGCTGGGAAGCGTTCTGCCGCAAGCAGGAAGCGATTGCCCGGGAAGAGGAGCGCCTGAAGCGTACCTGGGTGCAGCCCAAGACCTTGCCGGAAGCCGAAGCGGTACGCGTACTCGGCAAAGCCATCGAGCGCGAATATTCGCTGTTCGAACTGTTGCGCCGCCCGGATGTGAGTTACGAAGCGCTGCTATCGCTTCCAGATGCCGGGCCGGGTGAAACTGATCCTCACGTCAGGCAGCAGGTGGAGATTGCCGCAAAATACCAGGGTTACATCGACCGCCAAGCGGATGAAGTGGCGCGCAGCCGTCATTTCGAAGAACTGGCGCTGCCGGAAGATCTGGACTATCGCGATGTGCGGGGCCTTTCGATCGAGGCGCAGCAGAAACTGAACAAGCAGCGGCCGCAGACATTGGGCCAGGCTGGCCGGATTTCCGGCATAACTCCGGCCGCGATCTCGCTGCTGCTGGTTTACCTCAAGAAAAAATACAATGCGCGCGCCGTCAACGGCGCAGGGGAGAATGCCGCGTGAACCTGCAGGAAAAGCTGTCGCAAGGGTTGGCTGAACTGAAAATCGATCTCGCTCCGGTAGCACAGCAAAAGCTGCTGGATTACTTGGCCTTGCTCGAAAAATGGAACAAGGTGCACAACCTGACCGCTGTGCGCGACCCCCATGACATGGTGACGCTGCATCTGCTGGATAGCCTCTCGGTGTTACCCCATATAAAAAGCGGCCGCCTGCTTGACGTGGGCAGCGGTGCGGGACTGCCCGGCATTCCGCTCTCCATTGTCCGGCCCGACCTGCAGGTGACCGTGATGGATTCCAGCCATAAGAAGGCAAGCTTCATGCGCCAGGCCAAGGCAGCGCTCGAGATCCCGAATCTGGAGGTGGTCTGCGGTCGCGTGGAAGCCTTTCATCCGGAGCAGAAATTTGACATGGTAATCTCACGGGCATTCTCCGATCTTGCCGAATTCATGCGTTTGACGGGACATTTATGCGCCCATGGCGGGGTCTGGCTCGCAATGAAGGGCGTCTATCCCTTCGATGAACTGGCGCAGATCAAGGGTCCGCCCTCGGAGGTTGTGCCCTTGCATGTGCCCGGACTGGAAGCTCAGCGCCACCTTGTGTTTCTGAAAGCTGCCTGATGCGCATCCTGGCGATTACCAATCAAAAGGGCGGCGTCGGCAAGACCACTACCTGCGTCAATCTGGCAGCCAGTCTCGCGGCCACCAAGCGCCGTGTGCTGCTGATCGATCTCGATCCCCAAGGCAATGCCACCACCGGCAGCGGCGTCGAAAAAACAGGATTGAAGCATACGGTCTATCACGTGCTGATCGGCGACAAGTCGATCGTGAAAGTGAGCGTCACTTCCGATAGCGGTTTCGATGTAGTGCCTGCCAACCGCGAACTGGCCGGCGCCGAAGTCGAATTGGTGAATGAACTGGCGCGCGAAACCCGGCTCAAGAACGCGCTGGCAGAGATGGAAGTCGATTATGACTACGTCCTGATCGATTGCCCCCCTGCCTTGAACCTGGTGACGGTGAATGCATTGACCGCCGCGCATGCGGTGATGATACCCATGCAGTGCGAGTACTACGCGCTCGAAGGCTTGTCCGATCTGGTCAACACCATCAAGAAGGTGCGGGCTTACCTGAACCCGGGGCTGGAGATCGAGGGGCTGCTGCGTACCCTGTTCGATCCGCGCAATATGCTGGCGCAGCAGGTGTCTGCGCAGTTGACCCAGCACTTTGGCGACAAGGTCTATCGCACCGTCATACCGCGCAATGTCAGGCTGGCCGAGGCGCCGAGCTACGGTCAGCCCGCCCTCGCCTACGACCGCGCTTCCAAAGGCGCCCAGGCCTATCTGGCCTTGGCGGGCGAGCTTATCAATCGTAGCAGTGTAGTAACAGTCGGAGCGGCAAATGGTTAAAACCAAGGGTTTGGGGCGCGGTCTCGACGCGTTGCTGGGTGGCAATCTGGAAAGCGTGTCGGCGACCGATACTCTCCGAGTGCTAAGGGTGGAGCAGCTGCAGCCGGGAAAATACCAGCCGCGCACGCATATGGACCAGGATTCTCTCGCGCAGCTGGCAGACTCGATCCGCGCGCAGGGCATCATGCAACCCATCCTGGTGCGGCAAATCGCGCCGGAGTTGTATGAAATCATCGCCGGCGAACGCCGCTGGCGCGCCGCGCAAATGGCCGGCTTGCAAGAGGTGCAGGTGCTGGTGCGCGAACTGGCCGACGAAACGGCGCTGGCCATGTCGCTCATCGAAAACATCCAGCGGGAAAATCTCAACCCCCTGGAGGAAGCGAACGGCATCCAGCGCCTGCTGGACGAATTCGGACTCACGCATCAGGCGGCGGCCGAAGCCATTGGTCGCTCGCGCACGGCGGTTACCAACCTGTTGCGCTTGCGTTCCCTGGTTTCGCGGGTGCAAGAGATGCTGATGACCGGCCAAATCGACATGGGACATGCCCGCGCCTTGCTGTCGCTGGATGGTGCGCGCCAGATAGCGGCGGCGGAGCAGATTGCGGGCAAGAAACTGTCGGTGCGCGAAGCCGAGCGCCTGGTGCAACGGATTACGCAGCCGCGCAAACAAGCGGAACCGCGGGTATCCCGCGATTTGCAGAACCTGCAGGAAAGCCTTTCGGAGCAGTTGGGCGCGCAGGTGGCCATTCGCCAGGGCGCGCGCGGCAAGGGCAAGCTAACCATCGATTACAACAGTATCGACGAGCTGGATGGGATTCTCGCCCGCATGGGCATCAGCATGACGGCGGTCTAAGCTGCCGCGCGAATGTAACTTTTTCTTGACTTGCGCAAGCCAAAAACCGACAATCGCGGGCTTTGGTTGTGCATGGATTTATCCCCAAGATGCCTTTACGGGCATTTTTACGTGCGCACAACGCGGGCAGTTGAATAATGAAAAGATTAGGTCTCTGGCAGACAACCGCAATTCTGCTGGTTAGCCTCGCAGCCTATTTGCTGGCGGGCGTTCATGGCGCACTGTCGGCACTGGCGGGGGGGTTCTCGGTTTGGATAGGCAGTCAGCTCGGCGCCATGAGCATGCGGCAAGCCAAGACGGCAGTGCCGGACCCCGGAGCGGGTACGGCCTTGCTGCTGCTGTTGCGTGCGGAGGCGATCAAGATCGTCGTGATTGCCGTGCTGTTGCTGCTGATTTTCAAGTTATATGCATCGAATCTGGTGCCGGCCGCGCTGATCGCCGGCCTTGCCGTGGCAGCACTGTTGTCCGGCATAGGCATCATGCGCGTGAACGAAAAAGAGTAAAAGACAGGAATTGACGAACCATGGCAAGCGAACAGTTGACACCTTCCAGCTACATTGAACACCACCTTGGCTTCAACGCCAAGCCGGTGGGTGATGGCAGTTTCTGGGTATTGCATGTGGATACGCTGGTGATGTCCGCATTGCTGGGCATAGTAATTTTCGGCTTTCTCTGGTGGGTTGTGCGCGGCGCTACCGCCGGCGTGCCCAGCAAGCGTCAGGCCTTCGTCGAATTGCTGATGGAATTCATCGACAATCAGGTCAAGAGCATCTTCCATGGCAACCGCCATGCTTTCATCGCCCCCGCTGCACTGACCGTCTTCGTATGGGTTCTGTTCATGAATGCCATGGACTTCCTTCCCGTCGATATCATGGGCATGTTCTATCACAACGTGCTGGGCCTCGACCATTGGCGCAGCGTACCGACTTCCGACGTGAATGCCACCTTTGCGCTGGCGCTTTCCGTGTGGATTTTGATGATTTTCTTCAGCATCAAGGTCAAAGGCCTGGGCGGCTGGATCCATGAACTGTTCTGCTCCCCGTTTGGCAGCAACCCGCTGGTATGGCCGGCCAATTTCCTGTTCAACCTGATCGAATACGTTTCCAAGCCGCTGTCGCACTCGCTGCGGCTGTTCGGCAACATGTACGCTGGCGAAATCATCTTCCTGCTGCTCGGCATGTGGGCTGCAACCGGTATCGCCGGCACCATTTTCGGTGCCTTGCTGAGCGCCGGCTGGGCCATCTTCCACATCCTGATCGTGGTGCTGCAAGCCTTCATCTTCATGATGTTGACGGTCGTATATATTGCAATGGCGCATGAAAGCCACTAACCGATTTTTTGTTTGATTTAACTCCCTACTTGAAAGGAAATACGATGGAAAACATGCAACTTCTGGCGATGATCCAAGCTTACACCGGGATCGGTATCGGCCTGATCATTGGTCTGGGTGCCGCCGGCGCCTGTATCGGCATCGGCATCATGTGCGCCAGCTTCCTGGAAGGCGCAGCCCGTCAGCCGGAAATGATTCCTTCCCTGCAAGCCAAGGTATTCCTACTGCTGGGTCTGATCGACGCTTCCTTCATTATCGGTGTCGGTCTGGCCATGATGTTCGCCTTCGCCAACCCGCTCTTGAGTGTCGTCGCACAGTAATCGCGCTATCAGAGCTTATTGCTAGCCGCTAGGAGTCCAAATGAATATCAACCTGACCTTATTGGCGCAAGCGGTGTCTTTCGCCATTCTGATCTGGTTTACGGTGAAGTTTGTGTGGCCGCCGCTGCTCAATGCCGTCGAAACGCGTCAGAAACAGATCGCTGACGGCCTGGCGGCCGGTGAGCGCGGCAGGCACGAACTGGAGCTCGCTTCCAAGCGCGCTTCCCAGGATCTGCACGCCGCCAAGGAAAAGGCATCTGCCATCATTGCGCAAGCTGAAAAGCGTGCTGCCGAAATCATCGAAGAAGCCAAGGGCAACGCCAAGGCCGAGGGTGACCGCATCCTGACCGGCGCCAAGGCGGAAATCGACCAGGAAGTGAACCGTGCCAAGGAAGGCCTGCGCCAGCAAGTTGCGCAACTGGCCGTTGCCGGTGCGGAAAAGATCCTGCGCCGCGAAATCGATGCCAAGGCCCATAGCGACATGCTCAACGCGATCGCCAACGAACTGTAGGACAGAGGCAGACCCACATCATGGCTGAAGCGGTCACTATTGCAAGACCTTATGCCGTGGCGGTTTACCGCCTGGCAAAGGAAAAGAATGCGCTGGCGAAATGGTCGGACATGCTGGCTTTGGCCAGTGCCGTCGTTGCCGATCCGCAAATGCAGGCGGTTATCGAGGATCCGAAGTTCATCGCTGCCGATATCGAGCGCCTGGTGCTGACCGTATGCGGCGACAAGCTGGACGAGTCGGGCATCAACCTGATCAAGCTGCTGGTCGAATACGACCGGCTGACGATGCTGCCGGATATCGCCGGCATCTTTGAAGAGCTCAAGGCGCAGGATGAGGGCACGCTGGAAGCGGAAATTACCGCCGCCACCGCGCTGAACGATGCCCAAGTAAAGACATTGGTCGACCAATTGCAGGCGAAATTCGGCAAGAAGGTCGAGGCAAACGTCAAAGTGGACCCGGAAATTATTGGCGGGATCAAAATTGTAGTCGGCGATACGGTCATCGACGCTTCAGTCCGTGGCCGCTTGCAAGAGATGGCCTACACGCTGAAAGGTTAGGAGAAAGTAATGCAGTTATCCACATCAGAAATCAGTGAACTGATTAAAAGCCGCCTGGAGAATTTCTCCACCAGTGCCGAAGCGCGTACCCAGGGTACCGTGATTTCGGTGACGGACGGCATCGTTCGCATCCACGGCCTGTCCAACGTGATGGCCGGTGAAATGATCGAATTCCCGGGCAACACCTTCGGCCTCGCGCTGAACCTGGAGCGCGACTCCGTCGGGGCCGTGGTTCTGGGCGAATACGAACACATCTCCGAAGGCGACACCTGCAAGTGCACCGGCCGCATTCTGGAAGTGCCGGTCGGCCCCGAGCTGATCGGTCGCGTCGTGAACGCGCTCGGCCAGCCGATCGACGGCAAGGGTCCGATCAACGCCAAGATGACCGACAAGGTTGAAAAGGTCGCCCCGGGCGTGATCGCCCGTAAGTCCGTTTCGCAACCTGTGCAAACCGGCCTGAAGTCCATCGACTCCATGGTTCCGGTCGGCCGCGGCCAGCGCGAACTGATCATCGGCGACCGCCAGACCGGCAAGACCGCCGTTGCGGTCGACGCGATCATCAACCAGAAGGGTCAGAACATGACCTGTATCTACGTTGCGATCGGCCAGAAGGCCTCCACCATCGCCAACGTGGTACGCAAGCTGGAAGAGCACGGCGCGATGGAATACACCATCGTCGTGGCCGCCGCCGCTTCCGACTCCGCCGCATTGCAATTCCTGGCACCTTACGCCGGTTGCACCATGGGCGAATACTTCCGCGACCGTGGTCAGGATGCGCTGATTGTTTATGACGATCTGACCAAGCAAGCCTGGGCCTATCGTCAGATCTCGCTGCTGCTGCGCCGCCCGCCGGGCCGCGAAGCCTACCCGGGCGACGTGTTCTACATTCACTCCCGCCTGCTGGAGCGTGCAGCACGCGTCAACGAAGAGTATGTCGAGAAGTTCACCAACGGCGAGGTCAAGGGCAAGACCGGTTCGCTGACCGCCCTGCCGGTGATTGAAACCGCAGCCGGCGACGTGTCCGCCTTCGTGCCGACCAACGTGATTTCGATTACCGACGGCCAGATCTTCCTGGAAACCGACCTGTTCAACGCCGGTATCCGTCCCGCGATCAACGCCGGTATTTCGGTGTCCCGCGTCGGCGGCGCCGCGCAGACCAAGGTCATCAAGAAGCTGGGCGGCGGTGTGCGTCTGGCGCTGGCCCAGTACCGTGAACTGGCTGCGTTCGCGCAGTTCGCTTCCGACCTCGACGAAACCACCCGCAAGCAGCTGGAACGCGGCCGCATGGTGACCGAGTTGATGAAGCAGCCCCAGTACGCGCCGCTGAGCACTTCCGAAATGGCCCTCACGCTGCTGGCTGCCAACCAGGGTTACCTGGATGACGTACCGGTTGCCAAGGCGCTGTCCTTCGAGTCTGCCCTGCACTCCTTCGTGAAGTCCAAGTACAAGGACCTGATGGACAAGATTGAAGCCACCAAGGATCTGAACGGCGACGATCAGAAGGCGCTGGAAGCCGCAATTCAGGATTTCAAGGCAACCAACGCTTACTAAGGCGGAGACCAAAATGGCTGGCAGCAAGGAAATTCGGACCAAGATCAAGAGCGTTGAAAATACGCGCAAGATCACCAAGGCCATGGAAATGGTGGCCGCATCCAAGATGCGCAAGGCGCAGGAGCGGATGCGGCATGCCCGCCCCTATGCGGAAAAAATCCGCAATGTGGCGGCCCACCTGTCCCATGCGCAGTCGGAGTACAAGCATCCGTTCATCGTCAAGCGCGAGCAGGTGGCCAATATCGGCCTGATCGTCGTAACCTCGGACAAGGGTTTGTGCGGCGGCCTCAACACCAACGTGTTGCGCATGGCGATCAACCAGATGAAGTCCTGGGAAAACGAAAAGCGCGGCGTCTACGTGACCGCGATCGGCAACAAGGGCCTCGGCTTCATGGGCCGCGTCGGTGCCAAGATCAAGTCGCATGTCGCTGGCTTGGGCGATGCGCCGCACATGGAAAAGCTGATCGGTCCGATCAAGGTGATGCTGGACGCCTACATGGCCGGCGAGATCGACCAGCTGCACATCTGCTATACCCGCTTCATCAACACGATGAAGCAGGAGCCGGTGATCGAGCAATTGCTGCCGTTGTCCGGCGAGCAGCTGGGCAGCGCCGAAGGTCATTGGGACTACATCTACGAGCCGGAAGCCAAGGAAGTCATCAACGATTTGATGACGCGCTATATCGAGTCGCTGGTGTTCCATGCCGTGGCTGAAAACATGGCGTCCGAGCAAAGCGCACGTATGGTGGCAATGAAGTCCGCTTCGGATAATGCGAAGAATGTGATCGGCGAACTGAAACTGGTCTACAACAAGGCCAGACAAGCCGCGATCACCAAGGAAATCTCGGAAATCGTAGGTGGCGCAGCGGCGGTTTGACGCCAAGCGCCTTGAGATTGGGCGAAACTGATGTGAGCGTAGCGAACGTTAAGACGAGACCAGATGCTCAAAACGCGCTGCGGTGTAACGAAATCAAGTATAGATTGGGGAATCCAAGATGAGTCAAGGTAAAGTTGTTCAATGTATCGGCGCCGTGGTTGACGTCGAGTTCCCGCGTGACCAAATGCCCAAGGTGTATGACGCCTTGATTCTGGACGAAGAAGGTTCTACCGCAGAAGCGGGTCTGACCCTGGAAGTTCAGCAGCAGCTGGGCGATGGCGTGGTGCGTACCATTGCCATGGGCTCCAGCGATGGCTTGAGCCGCGGCATGAAATTCAAGGCGACCGGTGAACAGATCACCGTTCCCGTCGGCCACGGCACACTGGGCCGTATCATGGACGTGCTCGGCCGTCCTATCGACGAAGCCGGCCCCATCGAATGCGACGAACGCCGCTCGATCCACCAGAAGGCACCGACCTTCGAAGAGCTCTCCCCTTCCGTCGACCTGCTGGAAACCGGCATCAAGGTGATCGACCTGGTCTGCCCGTTCGCCAAGGGCGGCAAGGTCGGCCTGTTCGGCGGCGCCGGTGTGGGCAAGACCGTGAACATGCTGGAGCTGATCAACAACATCGCCAAGCAGCACGCTGGTCTGTCGGTGTTTGCCGGTGTGGGCGAACGTACTCGCGAAGGCAACGACTTCTACCATGAAATGGCGGAAGCCGGCGTCATCAACCTGGAGAACATGTCCGAGTCCAAGGTGGCGATGGTGTTCGGCCAGATGAACGAACCGCCGGGCAACCGTCTGCGCGTCGCGCTGTCCGGCCTGACCATGGCCGAAAAGTTCCGCGACGAAGGCCGCGACATCCTGTTCTTCGTGGACAACATCTACCGTTATACCCTGGCCGGTACCGAAGTGTCCGCACTGCTCGGCCGTATGCCTTCCGCGGTGGGTTACCAGCCGACGCTGGCCGACGAAATGGGTCGCCTGCAGGAGCGTATTACCTCCACCAAGGTCGGTTCGATCACCTCCATCCAGGCCGTTTACGTCCCTGCGGATGACTTGACCGACCCGTCCCCGGCGACGACCTTCCAGCATTTGGACTCCACCGTCGTGCTGTCGCGCGACATCGCCGCGCTGGGTATCTACCCGGCCGTGGACCCGCTGGACTCCAGCTCCCGCCAGCTCGACCCGCTGGTCGTGGGCGAAGAGCACTACAACGTGGCCCGTTCCGTACAGGCAACGCTGCAGCGCTACAAGGAACTGCGCGACATTATCGCGATTCTGGGCATGGACGAACTGTCGCCCGAAGACAAGCTGGCGGTGGGCCGTGCGCGCAAGATCCAGCGCTTCCTGTCGCAGCCCTTCCACGTCGCCGAAGTGTTTACCGGTTCCCCGGGCAAGTATGTTTCGCTCAAGGACACCATCAAGGGCTTCAAGGCGATCGTCAACGGCGAGTACGACCATCTGCCGGAGCAGGCCTTCTACATGGTGGGCAGCATCGAAGAGGCCGTCGAAAAGGCCAAGACCCTTTAATCACCAGGCTGAGAGAACATGGCAATGACTATCCATCTCGATGTGGTGAGTGCCGAAGAATCCATCTTTTCCGGACTGGCTGAATTTGTAGCCATTCCGGCCGTGATGGGCGAAGTCGGTATTTATCCGCATCACGCCCCGATGATCACCAAGATCAAACCGGGTGCGGTACGCGTCAAGGTGCCGCATCAGGAAGAGGAAACGCTGATTTTCGTTTCCGGCGGCCTGCTTGAAGTCCAGCCCGGTGTGATTACGGTATTGGCGGACACCGCCATTCGCGGCCATGACCTCGATGAGGCCAGTGCACTCGAAGCGAAGCGAGTCGCCGAAGAGGCGATGCGCGACAGAGGCTCCGAGATCGACTATGCGCAAGCGCAAGCCGAACTGGCTGAGGCCGTGGCTCAATTGCGCGCTATCCAGAAATTGCGCAAAGGCCATTAAACCAGCATCGCAGCAAGCTCAAAGGCAGCCGGAAGGCTGCCTTTTTGCTTTATACTTACGCACTATATGTCGTCAGTTCGCAGCAATCTCAATATCGTGATCCTCGCCGCCGGCAAGGGCACGCGCATGCATTCCGATCTGCCCAAAGTACTGCATCGAGTCGCCGGCCGTCCGTTGCTTTCCCATGTCATTGCCTGCGCTGAAGCATTGGAGCCGCAGAACATTGTGGTTGTTTACGGTTTTGGCGGACAGCAAGTCCCGCAAGCGATCGGCCGCAGCGATGTACGGTGGGCGGAGCAGGTGGAGCAGCTGGGTACGGGCCACGCAGTGCAGCAAGCCATGCCGCTACTGGATGACGAAGGGGTAACCCTGGTCCTGCTGGGCGATGTCCCCCTGCTACGCGCGGAAACGTGCCGCACGCTGCTGCGCAGTGCGGAGCAGCATTTGGCGTTGCTGACGGTGGAAAAAGCCGAACCGAAAGGCTACGGGCGCATCGTGCGCAGCTTCGATGGGCGAGTGGAGGCCATTGTCGAGGAAAAGGACGCCAACGCCGAGCAGCGGCGCATCCAGGAAGTGAATAGCGGCATCATGGCGATGCCGACCAAGCTGCTCAAGCAGTGGCTGGGCAAGCTGGGCAACAACAATAATCAGGGCGAATATTACCTGACGGACGTCATTGCGATGGCGGTCGAGGATGGCATCGGCGTAGTTACCGAACGCGCATACGACGAATGGGAAGTCATCGGCGTCAACTCAAAATCCGACCTGGCTGGTGTCGAACGCATTTACCAGAAGAACGAGGCCCAGCGCCTGATGCATGGCGGGGTGACCTTGCGCGACCCGGAACGTTTGGACGTGCGCGGGGAACTGATGACCGGGCGCGATGTTGAAATCGATATCGGCTGCATATTCGAAGGCAAGGTCGAAATCGGCGACAAGGTCAGCATTGGCGCCTATTGCGTCATCAAGGATGCCGTCATCGCGAACGGGTGCGAGATTGCGCCATATACGCATATCGACACTGCCGTCGTCGGCAAGAACTCCCGCATCGGCCCTTATGCACGGCTGCGTCCCGGAACCGAACTGGTCGAAGAAGCCCATGTCGGCAACTTCGTCGAAATCAAGAACAGCCGCGTGGATCAGGGCAGCAAGATCAATCACCTGAGCTACGTCGGCGATAGCCTCGTGGGCAAGCATGTGAACATAGGTGCCGGTACGATTACCTGCAACTATGATGGCGCGAACAAGCACCGTACGGTGATCGGCGATCATGCGTTTATCGGTTCGGATACCCAGCTGATAGCGCCGGTGACCGTCGAAGCCGGCGCCACGATAGGCGCGGGTTCGACGATTACGCGCAATGCGCCCGAAAACGCGCTGACCTTGTCGCGAAGCAAGCAAATCACCATTCAAGGCTGGAAACGGCCGGAAAAAACCAAGAAATAACAACTATGTGCGGAATCGTAGGCGCTGTCGCGCAACGCAATGTCGTCCCTATCCTGATCGAAGGCCTGAGCCGCCTGGAATATCGCGGCTATGACTCGGCGGGCATTGCCATCCTCGATGGCGAAATCAAGCGCGTGCGTGCTGTTGGCCGCGTTTCCGAAATGCAGCAGAAGGCCAGCGCGGAGAATCTTGGCGGCCATGTCGGCATCGGCCATACCCGATGGGCAACGCATGGCGGCGTAACCGAGTCGAATGCCCATCCCCATGTTTCATGCGGCGAAATCGCGGTCGTGCATAACGGCATCATCGAGAATCACGAAGAGCAGCGCACCAGGCTCAAGGCCTTGGGCTATATCTTCGATTCACAGACCGATACCGAAGTCATCGCGCACCTGATTCACTATTACTTCAAGCAGGGTAACGACCTGTTTGCTTCGACGCGGAGGGCCGCTGCAGAATTGATAGGCGCTTACGCCATTGCCGTGGTGTCTATCCATGAGCCGGACATCATGGTTTGCGCGCGCCAAGGATGCCCGCTGCTGATCGGTCTTGGCGAAGGCGAGAATTTTGTGGCCTCGGATGTTTCGGCGATTCTCTCCGCCACGCGACGAGTGATCTACATGGAAGACGGCGATGTCGCCGTGCTGAGCCAAGCCGGGGTGAACCTCCTCGATAGCCAGGGGCAACCGACCCAACGCAAAGTGCATGTGAGCGAGGTCTCGCTGGCATCGATGGAACTGGGTCCATACACCCACTTCATGCAGAAGGAAATCCACGAGCAGCCGCGCGCACTGACGGACACCATCGAAGCGGTGATCGACGACGGCCGTTTCAGTACCGCCCTGTTCGGCGCAGAGGCGGCAGAGGTATTCAATCAGGCCGACAGCATCCTGATCCTTGCCGCCGGCACCAGCTACTATGCCGGACTGACAGCCAAATACTGGCTGGAAAGTATTGCCCGCATCCCGACCACGGTCGAGATCGCCAGCGAATACCGCTATCGCGATTCGGTACCCAATCCACGGCAGCTGGTCATCACCATTTCGCAGTCGGGCGAGACGCTGGATACGATGGAAGCGCTGAAGCATGCCAAATCGCTCGGCCAGCAATTGACGCTGGCGATCTGCAACGTGCAGGAAAGCGCCATTCCGCGCGCATCAAAACTGGTTTTCTACACGCGGGCGGGGGCAGAGATCGGTGTTGCCTCCACCAAGGCGTTCACGACGCAGCTGATCGGCCTATTTATCCTGGCCGGAACGCTTGCCAAGCAGCGTGGACTGCTCAACGCAGAGCAGGAGCAGGGCTACATTGAGGCCTTGCGCTATCTGCCCGGCAGCGTGCAGCACGCGCTAAACCTGGAACCGCAAATCCGCGAATGGGCGAAGTCTTTCGCCAACAAGCAGCACGCGCTGTTCCTCGGCCGCGGCATCCATTACCCGATTGCACTGGAAGGCGCGCTCAAGCTCAAGGAAATCTCCTACATCCATGCCGAGGCCTATCCAGCGGGCGAGCTCAAGCACGGCCCGCTGGCGCTCGTGGACCGCGACATGCCGGTGGTGGTGATCGCGCCTAACGATGCACTGCTGGAAAAGGTGAAATCCAATATGCAGGAAGTCAGCGCCCGCGGCGGCCAGCTGTTCGTGTTTGCCGACCTCGACAGCCATTTCACTGCCAGTGAAGGCGTGCATGTCATCCGCACGCCGCGCCATGTGGGGGTGCTCTCCCCTATTCTCCATTCGATTCCCGTGCAGTTGCTGGCCTATCACGCCGCGCTGCTCAAGGGGACGGATGTCGACAAGCCACGTAACCTGGCGAAGTCGGTCACCGTCGAATAAGGGAACATGTCCGTCGTCGCGGTGTTCAATCAGAAGGGCGGCGTCGGCAAGACGACGACGACGCTCAATCTGATCGCTGCGCTGGCGAAACGCGGAAAATTCCCGCTGGGCATCGATCTCGACCCGCAAGCTCACCTGACGCTTGCCAGCGGCGTGCGCAACCTGCCCAGTGCAGAAACTATATACGCGTTCTACAGCGAGCAAAAACCGCTGTCTCTAATTATGCGCGAGCTACCCACCGGCGCCCACCTGATTCCGGCGCATATGGAGCTTTTCAAAATTGATTCGCTCTACGGGCGCAACCCCAATATCACCAGCGCCCTGAAAAACGGCCTGACGCAGGAGCTGCTGCCGGACGAGACAATCCCGGTGCTGATCGACTGTTCGCCGATGCTGGGAGTGCTGTCCTTGAATGCGGTATTCGCTTCGCAGCGGTTGCTAATCCCGGTGTCGGCGGATTACCTGTCGCTGCAAGGCGTGAACCGGCTGGATGCGGCGCTCAAGGTGCTTGAAAAACCTTTAGGCAAGCGTATCCAGCGGCGCATCGTCATCACGCGCTTCGACTCGCGGCGCAGGCTATCCTATGAAATCTTCGATAAGCTGCGCGAGCATTATGGCGATGATTTGTGCGAAACGCGCATTTCGGAGACAGTCAGCCTGGCGGAGAGCCCGGTGCATGGCAAAGATGTGTTCTCGTATGCCCCGCATGGCCAAGGGGCGAAGGATTACAACGCACTGGCGGAGGAGTTGATCGGGATCGGATTCTTTGAACCGCCGAAGTAGCTCATTCGTTTAGCTCCTTCTCCCCTTGCGGGAGAAGGTTGGGATGAGGGGTTAAAACTATAAGGAAAAGCCGGCATTCGCCGGCTTTTCTATTTAAGGTCGGTCTCGGCCGACCGCCGAGTTACCCTTCTCTTGCTTGCCCAAGAGAAGGGTAACCGAGAGAAGGGCACCCCCTGCCGCGCTCCTTCGGAGTCTCCTGCGCTGTTGGCTTCAGCCGCGCCTCTGGCGCTTAACTTGTTACACAAGTTAGCCTACGCCGCAACAAGCTGTTTCGCAGCGTGTTGTCGCCAAGTCGGGCGGCAATCAAAACTCGCCCTAACAGGCCACGAAAAAATCGTGGCCTGTCGCGGAGCTCAAAACAGTTGATTGCCACCCCCCGTCTTGGCTGTGCTGCTCGGCGTGGCAGCAGGGGATTTTGCCGGTATGTCGCCTTGGGTGTAAGGCGTCAAGAAGGTGCATCTTACCGGGCTGATTTTACCCCCGAAATTAGCGCATAAGTTTTAACGTTCGACGAAGAGGTTAGGGCACATTGTGGATCAATACCCCAAGCGCTTGGCACATGACAACGCTTGTGTAGTTAGTGTGAGGTTGCCAACTATGATGGCCCACAACCTGATAGCCCCAAGAACGGTACATGGCGATGAGGGCGGTCGCGGGAGCCGCAGTATCGAGCACCATTTGCTTGCACCCCTTGGCTTGCGCATGGGCTAGTGCTGCATTGTGAAGGGATTTACCAAGACCAAGACCTTTTAGCTTCGGGGCCACCGCAAACTGGATGATGGACCAAGTGTACGGGTCACGATACAGCGTCAATGGCGAATCGGGCTGTGGAGGCCGAACGGTGATGGTGCCAACGTATTCGCCCTCTAGCTCGGCGACAAGGCCATGTCCGGAGGCAAAGCGTTTCGCCGTATCGGCAGCAGACTGATGCGTGCCCCAGTAGCGCAGCCCAAGGGCTGCATGAGGTGCATACGCAGCATGAATCAGTTGGGTAATTCGGTCCATCGTCGGTTGGTGACAGAGGGCGAATGCGCGCAAGGTCGGGCATGTGGTTTTGTGCTCTAGCGTTAGAAGCAGATTATTGAATTTACAGCCAATCCCAATCCACCCGCGACTTACGCGGCGCATTCCTCATCGCCCAATCCCAAACCCAAGCCGGTAACAGTTTCATGCAGCGCCCTACCAGCGCCATTTGCCAAGGCAGGATAACGTAGCGGCGTTTCTGGTCGATGACGCGGGCCATTTTGGTGGCGGCGGTGTCGGCGTCCATCATGAAGGGCATGGGGTAGGTGTTGACGTCGGTCATCGGTGTCTTGATGTAGCCGGGGCAGATGGTGGTGACGCTGACGCCGGTGTTGGTCATTTCCACGCGCAGGCTTTCCAGATAGCTGATGTTTGCTGCCTTGGATGCGGAGTATGCACTCGCTCCTGGTAAGCCGCGAAGGCCGGCGACACTGGCAATACCGGCCAAATGGCCTTGCCCGAAGCGGCGCATGGGCTCGATGAATGGATGGAAGGTATGCACCATGCCCAGAACGTTGATATCCATGACGGCGCGAAATGCGGCGAGATCTTCGGCGCATTCGGTCAGCGTGCCGCGGCTGACGCCGGCGTTGGCGATGACGATATCCGGGGTGCCGTGGCGCTGCATGAAGTCTTCGGCGGCGGCGCGCATTGCGTCGGCGTCGCGTACGTCCACGGCGTAGGTGGCGCATTCGGTATTGATGCTGGCGGCGAGTTCAGCCAGCAGTCCGCCGCGCCGGGCGACTAGCCCAAGAATCGCGCCTTGCGCGGCGTAGTGCCTGGCCAGGGCTGCGCCGATGCCGCTGGAGGCGCCGGTAATAAAAACCCGCCGGGCGGCGGGTTTGGATTGTGCGGACGGGATGGGCATCAACGCTTGCCGGTTTTTTCGGCGCGCGCCTTTGCGATCAGTTGGTCCGCCACTTTCAGCAGTTCCTCGGTACCGCCGGCCATGCTGATGGAGCTGACGTACTTGCCGTCGATGATCAATGCCGGCACGCCGGTCGCGCCGGAGGCGCGGAACACCTGCATCGCGCGCATGTTCTTGGTATTGACCGAGAACGAGTTGTAGGCGTCGCTCACTTTCTTGCGATCCATTCCCGACTGCTTGGTAATCCAATCGATGATGCCAGCCTCGTCATTGGCCTTGACGGCCTTTTGCTTGTGTATGGCAGTGAAGAATGGGGCATGCAGCTTGTCCAGCACGCCCAAGGCTTCCATCGCGTAATAGGCTTTTGCGCCCGGAGCCCAGTCCGGACGGGGAATGCCGGGGACGCGCTTGAAAACCACGTCCTGCGGCAGTTTCTTTACCCACACGGCCAGATGCGGCTCCAGTTCGAAGCAATGCGGGCAGCCGTACCAGAAGAGTTCGGTGACTTCTATCTTGGCGGGATTGTCGGTGGGGATGACCTGCTGGGTTTGCTGGTACTCGAAGCCTGCCTGCGGTTCGGCGATGGCCACGCTGGAAGCGAGCAACAGCAGGGCGGTAATAAACGATTTCATGGATTTTCCTTTATTGGTCGGGAACGTTGCTGTGAATCTTGATCAAGTCGGCATTGAAGCCGCTTTTGGTGAGCTCGGCGCGTGCCTTGCTGATCTGGTCCAGGTCGTTGTAAGGACCGACGCGCACGCGGTGCCATACGCCTTTGTCCGGTACGGTCGCCGTTTGCACCACGGCTTCGAGGCCAAGCAATGCGAGCTTGGCTTTCATGTTATCGGCTTCCTGCTCGGTCTGGAATGCGCCAACCTGCAGGAAATATTGTTCAGCCCCGGCAGGCATGTCATCCTGCTGTTGGGCTTCCTTGCTTTGCTGGAGCTCCTGATCCGTTACCTGGCTTTCGCCTGGGAGGATCTTGTAGAAATCGAAGCGGTTAGCATCGGGCTTTTCCTCCTGGGTTTCGGGAGGCACGGCATCTTCCGAATTCATGTTCTGGCCGGCGAGGGTGCCCGGCAAGGTCGTAGCGCTTTCATGCTCGATAAAAGGGCTCTTGCCGCCGGTGACCATGATCGCCACGCCCACCGAGATGCCTATCCCCAGGATCATGCCGACCAGGAGGCCGGTGAAGAAAGCATTGTTCTTGCCGGCAGGTTTTTGCCTTGAGGCGGTAGGTTTGTAGTCGCGGGTCATTTGCTTACATTTTCTCCGGAGCATGGACTCCGACCAGTTGCAGGCCGCTTTGCAATACAAAGCGGGTGGCGAATACCAGTGCCAGGCGCGCATGCTTCACGGCCTCGTCTTCCACCAAGAATTGCTGGGCATTGTAGTAGCTATGCAGGTCCCCGGCCAAATCCTTGAGGTAGTAGGCAATCATGTGTGGGGCGAGTTCCTGCGCCGCTGTTTCCACGGTTTGCGGATACTCGGCCAGGCGCTGCAGCAGCGCCAGTTCGTGCGTGGACGTGAGCGGCGCGAGGTCGGCCACTGCCAACTTGGCGGTATCGCCGCCCCATTGCTCCAGCACGCTGCAGATACGGGCGTGGGCATACTGGATGTAGTACACCGGATTGTCGTTGGTATGCGCACGTGCCAAATCGATATCGAAGATCAGCTGTGAATCAGCACGGCGCGCGGCCAGGAAATAACGCGTCGCATCGCAGCCGACCTCGTCGATCAGGTCGCGCAAAGTCACGTAGCTGCCGGCGCGCTTGGAGAGCTTGACCTCTTCGCCGCCGCGCATCACGGTCACCATCTGGTGCAGCACATAATCGGGCCAGCCCGAGGGAATGCCGATATCCAGCGCCTGCAAACCGGCGCGTACACGGGTGATGGTGCTGTGATGGTCGGCGCCCTGCTCGTTGATCACGCGCTGGAAACCGCGCTGCCATTTGTCCACGTGATATGCCACATCGGGTACGAAGTACGTATAGCCGCCCTCGCGCTTGCGCATCACCCGGTCCTTGTCGTCGCCGAAACCGGTGGTGCGCAGCCAGAGCGCGCCGTCCTGCTCGTAGGTGTGGCCGCTGGCGATCAGTTGCTGCACGGTCGCCTCGACCTTGCCTTCGGTATACAGCGCCGACTCAAGTGAATACACATCGAAGTGAACGTCGAAAGCGCGCAGATCCAGATCCTGCTCGCGGCGCAGATAAGCTACCGCAAATTCGCGGATGGCAGCCAGGTTATCCGGATCGCCGGCGCCGATGACATGCTTGTCTTCGGCGTCGATTTTTTCCTTCGCCATATAGGCCTTGGCGACATCGGCAATGTAGTCGCCGCGGTAGCCGTCTTCCGGCCAGGCTGCGTCGTCCGGCGTCAGGCCCTTGCAGCGGCATTGCACGGATAGCGTCAGGTTGTCGATTTGCGCGCCGGCATCGTTGTAATAGAACTCGCGGGTCACCTCCCAGCCGGTGGCATCCAGCAGGCGGCAGAGGCAATCCCCCACGGCCGCGCCGCGGCCATGGCCGACATGCAGCGGGCCGGTCGGGTTGGCGGAGACGAATTCCACTTGCACCTTGCGCTTCTGGCCGTGCTCGCTGCGGCCGAAACCTTCACCTTTGCTCAGGATGTCGCTTATCACCGCGTGTTTGGCGGTAGGGCTGAGAAAGAAATTGATGAAGCCAGCGCCTGCAATTTCCGCTTTCGCGACAAAAGGGGATGCTGGCAGCGCCTGGATTAGACTTTCGGCGATCGCGCGCGGATTCAACTTGAGCGGACGGGCGAGCGTCATCGCCAGATTGGTGGCGAAATCGCCGTGGTCGGCCGATTTCGGACGCTCGAGAACGATGGCGAGATCGGACTGTTCCGGGGCCACGGCTTTTGCCGCCTGGGTCAGTAATTCGGTAAGATGTGCTTTCAAAGCGATTCTTGATAGAAAAAATCGTTATTTTAACGGGTTCCCACGGAGCCTGCATTGCTATAACGGCCACCCACTCCTTTTCGATGACAGCATGAATATTCTCCGCGTCGCACTCGACGTGCCGCTCGCCACCCTGTTCGATTACCTGGACGGCGGCAGTACGGTGCAGCCTGGCCAGCGCGTGCTCGTACCCTTCGGCAGGAGACGTGTGGTGGGTATCGTGATTACACGCACGGCGGTTTCCGACTTCCCATTGGCGAAACTGAAACCGATCGCTTGCGCATATGAGGAGGAAGCTCCTTTGCCGCAAGCGGCGCTCAAACTGCTGGCCTTCTGCGCCGATTATTACCAGTATCCCTTTGGCCAGGCTTTGCTCGCAGCGCTGCCTTCCCGCCTCCGCGAAGCGCAACCGGCCAGCCTGCCGCGCCGTACAGGCTATGCACTGACAGCGCAAGCTGCGGACGCCGGTCTTGAATCGATACCGTCTCGCGCAATATTGCAAAGAAAGCTTTATCAGGCGCTACAGGAGGCCGGCCCCCTGGATGCCGCGAGCTTGGGTGCGATTGCTTCCGGTTGGCGCGCGGCCATTCGGCAGATGCAGGAAAAAGGCTGGGTTAGCGAAGTGGCGATGGAAAACTTGGCCGCGCTTCCGGTCGAAGCCAAGACAGCACTCACCTTGAATGAAGAGCAGCGATATGCGGTCGAGGCCGTGCGGACTGCCGGCGCGGGCTTTCGTGTCTGGCTGTTGCACGGCATCACCGGCAGCGGCAAGACCGAGGTTTACATGCAATTGCTGCAAACGGTGCTCGCTGCTCCTGCATCCCAGGCACTGGTGCTGGTACCGGAAATCAATCTGACGCCGCAACTGGAAGCGCGGTTCCGGGCGCGTTTCCCGAATCATCCCATCGTCATGCTGCACAGCCAGATGAATGAGAGTGAGCGCTTGCATGGATGGTTGCGGGCGCAGAATGGCGAAGCGCGCATAGTTATCGGCACGCGGCTGTCGGTATTCACGCCTCTGTGCCAGCTTGCGGTGATTATCGTGGATGAAGAGCATGACGCTTCCTACAAACAGCAGGATGCGATGCGCTATTCAGCGCGCGACGTTGCGATTATCCGCGCCAAAATGGCCGATGTGCCCATCGTACTCGGTTCAGCCACGCCATCATTGGAAACCTGGCACAACGCCCAAGCCGGGCGCTATCAATTGCTGTCACTGGGGACGCGTGCGGTCGAAAGCGCAGCCCTGCCGCAGGTGCGCTGCATCGACACGCGCATCAATCGCCCGCAGGATGGAATTTCGGCACAATTGATCTCAGCAATGTGCCAACGACTGGAGCGGGGCGAACAAAGCCTGCTGTTCATCAACCGCCGCGGTTATTCGCCGGTGCTTCTGTGCAGCGCCTGCGCCTGGGTTGCGCCCTGCTTGCGCTGCTCCAGCCGGCTGGTGGTGCATTTGCGGGATCGAAAGCTCCGCTGTCATCATTGCGGGCACGAGCAACGCCCGCCGCCGCAATGCCCGAGTTGCGGCAATGCGGATCTTCACCCCACCGGCCACGGCACGCAGCGCTTGGAGGAAGTGCTGGCCGGCATCTTTCCCGAGGCCCGCATCCTGCGGGTGGACCGGGACAGCATGCGCCGCAAGCATGCCATCAAGGACATGACGGCACAGGTCCACGCCAACCAGGTGGATATCCTGATCGGCACGCAGATGCTCGCCAAAGGGCACGATTTTCCGAATCTCACGCTGGTCGGCGTGATCGATACCGACAGCGCGTTGTTCAGCCCGGATTTTCGCGCCGCGGAACGCCTCTTCGCCCAGCTGCTGCAAGTCGCGGGCCGCGCCGGACGCGCGGACAAACCGGGCGAAGTGCTGATCCAGACCAATTTCCCGGATCACGTACTGTTTCACGCATTGCAGAAGCAGGACTATCCGGAGTTTGCCGCTTCCTTGCTGGAAGAGCGCAAGCTGGCTCATTTCCCGCCTTACTGTTTCGAGGCATTGCTGCGCGCCGAAGCGACGAACTTCGCTCCGGTGCAGGAATTTCTGGAATGCGCAACGAGGGCAGCGCGCGCCATTGAGAGCAAGGTAACGGTCTACGACCCGGTGCGTCCGCAGATGGAACGACTCAAAGGCATGGAGCGCGCGCAATTATTGATACAAGCCGAATCGCGCCAGGCCTTGCAGCAATTCCTGCAGGAATGGGTGGCACAGCTAAGAGCCTTGCCGCAGGGCGGCAAGGTCCGGTGGTCGGTAGACGTCGACCCGCTGGAGTTTTAGGCGGTGTGATATGGCCGGCTGAGCTTGTGGACGGCCTCGATCATGCATCCGGCATTCTCCGGCGGCGTGAACTGCGTGATGCCGTGGCCCAGGTTGAACACATGGCCGTTGCCCGAACCATAGCTCGCCAGGATATTGGCGACTTCGCGCTCGATGGCCTGCTCGTTGGAGAGCAGGATGGCCGGGTCGAAGTTTCCTTGCAAGGCCACCTTGTCGCCGACGCGCTTGCGGGCTGTGCCGAGATCGATGGTCCAGTCCAGGCCCAGCGCATCCGCGCCGATTTCGGCCATGCTTTCCAGCCATAATCCGCCGCCCTTGGTAAAGACGATACGCGGCACGACGCGGCCTTCGCGGTCGCGGATCAGGCCGGACAAGATGCGTTCCATGTAAGCCAGCGAAAACTCCCGGTACGCCGCATGCGACAGCGCGCCGCCCCAGGAATCGAAAATCATCACGGCTTGCGCGCCTGCTCCGATTTGCGCATTGAGGTAGCTGGTGACCGACTGCGCGGTGATATTCAGGATATGGTGCAGCAGGTCGGGCCGCTCATAGGCCATTTTCTTGATGATGAGAAAATCCGTGCCGCCCTGGCCTTCGACCATATAGGTCGCCAGCGTCCACGGACTGCCGGAAAAGCCGATCAGCGGCACCGAGCCGGCCAGTGCCTTGCGGATGCTGGCGACAGCGTCGATCACATAGCCCAGATGCTCGACCGGGTCGGGGACGATCAGCTCGCGGATTTCCTTTTCATTACGCAAGGGACGCTCGAACTTCGGACCCTCGCCTTCCGCGAAATACAGGCCGAGGCCCATCGCGTCGGGGACGGTCAGGATATCGGAGAACAGGATCGCCGCATCCAGCGGGAAGCGCGCCAGCGGCTGCAATGTGACTTCGGTCGCATAGTCCGGACTCTTGCACAGGCCGAGGAAGCTGCCGGCGCGTTTGCGCGTTTCGTTGTATTCCGGCAGGTAGCGCCCGGCCTGGCGCATCATCCACACGGGCGTGTACTCGGTGGGCTGGCGCATCAGCGCGCGCAGAAAGGTGTCGTTCTCGAGATGCGTCATGTCGTTCGCTCAATAAAAACGCCAAGCGGCCCAGTGGACTGAAACAGTTCCTGGCGCGCTTGGCGTCTAGTGGTTCATTAGTTTTAACGGGGCAGGTCGGATTTGCCCATCAGGAACGCATCGACTTCGCGCGCGCACTGACGTCCTTCGCGTATGGCCCAGACAACCAGCGATTGGCCGCGGCGCACGTCGCCTGCCGCGAATACCTTGGATACCGAAGTGGCGTAGGAGCCGTCGCCTTCGGTGGTCGCCTTGGCGTTGTTGCGCGCATCCTTTTCCACGCCGAATGCGTCCAGCAGCTTTTGTACCGGGCTGACGAAACCCATTGCCAGCAGTACCAGGTCCGCCTGCATTTCGAATTCGGAACCGGGGACTTCCTGCATCTTGCCGTCCTTCCATTCCACGCGCGCGGCGATCAGCTTCTTCACCTGGCCGTTTTCGCCTTCGAAGCGCTTGGTTACCACGGCCCAGTCGCGGTCGCAGCCTTCCTCGTGTGAGCTGGAGGTGCGCAGCTTGATCGGCCAGTTGGGCCAGGTCAGCTCGCGGTTTTCCTGTGCCGGCGGCTGCGGCATGATTTCGAATTGCGCGATCGATGCAGCGCCGTGGCGGTTGGAGGTGCCCACGCAGTCGGAACCGGTGTCGCCGCCGCCGATCACCACCACATGCTTGCCGGTGGCCTTGATCTGGTTGGGGACGGTATCGCCCGCGTTGACCTTGTTCTGCTGGGTCAGGAATTCCATCGCAAAATGGATGCCGGAAAGCTCGCGGCCGGGAACCGGCAGATCGCGCGGCTGTTCCGCGCCGGCGGCCAGGACCACGGCATCGAACTCCTGCATCAGGTCGTCCGCTTTCACGTTGTCGCCGACATGCTGGTTGACGCGGAATTGCACGCCTTCCATCGCCATTTGCGCCATGCGGCGGTCGATCTGCCATTTTTCGAACTTGAAGTCGGGAATGCCGTAGCGCATCAGGCCGCCAATGCGGTCGTTCTTTTCCAGCAGTACCACATCATGGCCGGCGCGAGCCAGTTGCTGGGCCGCGGCCATGCCCGCGGGGCCGGAGCCGACAACGGCGACCTTCTTGCCGGTCTTCACGGAGGGAATGCGCGGTTTGACCCAATCGTTTTCCCAGGCCTTGTCGATGATTGCGTGCTCGATGGACTTGATACCGACCGGGTCGTCGTTGATGTTCAAGGTACAGGCGGCTTCGCAGGGTGCCGGGCAAATGCGGCCGGTAAAGTCCGGGAAGTTGTTGGTGGAGTCCAGCACTTCCCAGGCGCGCTTCCAGTCCTGCTTGTAGACGAGGTCGTTCCAGTCGGGAATGATGTTGTTGACCGGGCAGCCGCTCATGCAGAACGGAATGCCGCAGTCCATGCAGCGTGCACCCTGTACCTTGGCTTCGTCATCCGACAAATGGAGCACGAACTCCTTGTAATTGTGTACGCGTTCCTTTACCGGCAGGTTGGCTTCCGACAACCGTTCGTATTCAAGGAAACCGGTAATCTTGCCCATTAAGCGGCCTCCAGCAATTTCTGTTCTGCGAGCTCGATCAGCGCGCGCTTGTATTCATTCGGCATGACCTTGACGAACCTGCCGCGGAAATCATCCCAATGCGCGAGGATGGTCTTCGCGCGCTCGCTGCCGGTATAGGCGGCGTGTTTCTCGATCAGGTGTTTCAGCGTGACTTCGTCCGGCTGGTCGAGGTGATGTACGGCGTCTTCCGGCACATTATCGACGTGATGCACTGTTTCCAGCGATACCATGCTCAGGTTGCAGCGTTTGTGGAACAGGCCGTCTTCGTCCAGCACATAGGCTACGCCGCCGGACATGCCGGCCGCGAAATTGCGCCCGGTCTGGCCAAGCACGACCACCGTGCCGCCGGTCATGTATTCGCAGCCGTGGTCGCCCACGCCTTCGACGACCGCAGAGGCACCGGAATTGCGCACGCAGAAGCGCTCGCCGGCAACGCCGCTGAAATAGCTTTCACCCATGGTCGCGCCGTACATGACGGTATTGCCGACGATGATGTTTTCCGTCGGGTCGCCTTCGAAGGCTACCGGCGGTTTGATGACGATACGGCCGCCGCACAGGCCCTTGCCGACATAATCGTTGCCTTCGCCGGTCAGTTCGAGCGTGATGCCGTGCGCCAGGAAAGCCGCGAAGCTCTGCCCGGCAGTGCCGGTCAGCTTGACGGTAATGGTGTCGTTCGGCAGGCCGGCATGGCCGTAGCGGGTAGCGACGGCGTTGGACAGCATGGTGCCGACGGTGCGGTTGACGTTGCAGATCGGCGATTCGATGACGACCTTCTCGCCGCGCTCGAGCGCAGGCTGGGCCTGCTCGATCAGCTTGTTGTCCAGTGCGCGAACGAGGCCATGGTCCTGCGCTTCGGTGTGATAGCGCGAAACGCTGGCATCCACGCGCGGCTGATAGAAGATCTTGCTGAAATCGAGACCGCGCGCCTTCCAGTGCTCGATGCCGGCCTTCATGTCCAGCAGGTCGGTGCGGCCGATCAGGTCGTCGAACTTGCGGATGCCCATCTGTGCCATCAATTCGCGCACTTCCTCGGCGACGAAGAAGAAATAGTTGACCACGTGCTCCGGCTGGCCGGTGAATTTCTTGCGCAGCGCCGGATCCTGGGTGGCGACGCCGACCGGGCAGGTATTGAGGTGGCACTTGCGCATCATGATGCAGCCTTCCACCACCAGCGGAGCAGTGGCGAAGCCGAATTCGTCCGCGCCCAGCAGCGCACCGATCAACACGTCGCGGCCGGTTTTCATCTGGCCGTCCACTTGCACCGCCACGCGGCCGCGCAACTGGTTCAGCACCAGCGTTTGCTGCGTTTCGGCCAAGCCGATTTCCCACGGGCTGCCGGCATGCTTGATCGACGAGATCGGCGAGGCGCCGGTACCGCCGTCATGGCCGGCGATCACGATATGGTCGGACTTGGCCTTGGCCACGCCCGCTGCCACCGTGCCGACGCCGGTTTCCGACACCAGCTTGGTGGAAATCGAAGCCTTGGGATTGGCGTTCTTCAGGTCATGGATCAGTTGCGCCAGATCCTCGATGGAATAGATGTCATGGTGCGGCGGCGGCGAAATCAGCCCGACACCCGGCACCGAGAAGCGCAGCTTGGCGATGTACTCGGATACCTTGCCGCCCGGCAGCTGGCCGCCTTCGCCCGGCTTGGCGCCTTGCGCCATCTTGATCTGGATCTGGTCGGCGCTGGCGAGGTATTCCGCCGTCACGCCGAAGCGGCCGGAGGCTACCTGCTTGATCTTGGAACGCATGGAGTCGCCCGCCTTGAGCGGGATATTGCTCTCGATGCGGCTCTTGCCGATCAGGTCGGACAGCGTGGTGTCTTTCGTGACGGGCTGGAAGCGCACCGGATCCTCGCCGCCTTCGCCGGTATTGGATTTGCCGCCGATACGATTCATCGCGATCGCCAGCACGGTATGCGCTTCGGTCGAAATGGAGCCGAGCGACATCGCGCCAGTGGCGAAGCGCTTGACGATATCCTTCGCCGACTCGACTTCTTCCAGCGGCACCGGGGGCGCGGCGGACTTGATGTCGAACAGGCCGCGCAAGGTCAGGTGGCGCTTGCTCTGGTCGTTGATCTGCTTGGCGTATTCCTTGTAGGTATCGTACTTGCCGGTACGCGTGGCGTGCTGCAGCTTGGAAATCGATTCCGGCGTCCACAGGTGGTCTTCGCCGCGAACGCGGAAAGCATACTCGCCGCCGGCATCGAGGTCGTTCGACAGCACCGGGTCGTCACCGAAAGCGGCTTGATGCTGCAGCACGGCTTCGCCGGCCACCTCTTCCATGCCTATGCCTTCGACGCTGGTGGCGGTACCCGGGAAATACTTGTCGACAAAGGCCGTATTGAGACCGACCGCGTCGAAAATCTGCGCACCGCAATAGGACTGGTACGTGGAAATGCCCATCTTGGACATCACCTTGTACAAGCCCTTGCCGATGGCCTTGACGAATTTCTTCTGCGCTTCCTTGACGTCCGGCACCTCGAAATGCGCGATGCTCTCGAACGCCAGCCACGGGCAGATCGCTTCCGCACCATAACCGGCAAGCAGTGCGAAATGGTGTGTTTCGCGTGCCGAACCTGTGTCGATCACCAAGCCGGTATTGGTACGCAGGCCGGCATTCACCAGATGATGATGCACTGCGGCGCAGGCCAGCAACGCCGGGATGGCGACGCGTTCGCGGCTCACTTCGCGATCCGACAGGATCAGGATGTTGTAGCCGTCATGGACAGACTTTTCAGCTGCCTTGCACAGCGCGACGATGGCGTCCGACATGCCCTTCCCGCCTTGTGCGGCCGGATAGGTAATGTCGGCGACCAGGGAGCGGTAGCGGTTTTGCGTCAGTTCGGCGATGGACTTCAGCTGCGCCAGTTCCTCCGGCATCAGCACCGGCTGGCTGGCTTCCAGGCGCAAAGGCGGATCGGTTTCATCGATGCCCAGCAGGTTGGGCTTGGGGCCGATGAAGGTTACCAGCGACATCACCAGTTCTTCGCGGATCGGGTCGATCGGCGGATTGGTCACTTGCGCGAACAGCTGCTTGAAATAATTGTAAAGCGGCTTGGTCTTGTCCGACAGCACCGGCAGCGCGGCATCGTTACCCATGGAGCCGGTAGCTTCTTCGCCGTTGGCGGCCATCGGCTGCAGGATGAACTTGATGTCTTCCTGGCTGTAGCCGAATGCCTGCTGCACATCGAGCAGGCTGGCGCGCAACTCGGTCTTGTCCTGGGCCTTGGGCAGGTCGCCGAGGAAATAGCGGGATTGCTCGATCCACTCGCGGTAAGGCTTGGCCTGCGCCAATTGCATCTTGACTTCGCTGTCGCTGATGATGCGGCCCTGCTCCATGTCGATCAGGAACATCTTGCCGGGCTGCAGGCGCCACTTCTTGACGATCTTTTCTTCGGGGAAGGTCAGCACGCCCATTTCCGATGCCATCATCACGTGGTCGTCGTCGGTGATCAGGTAGCGCGCCGGGCGCAAGCCATTGCGGTCCAAGGTCGCGCCTATCATGCGGCCATCGGTGAACGCTACCGCGGCCGGGCCATCCCACGGTTCCATCAATGCAGCGTGGTATTCGTAGAATGCGCGCTGCTCTTCGTCCATCAGCGGGTTGCTGGCCCAAGCTTCGGGAATCAGCATCATCATCGCGTGCGGCAGCGAATAGCCGCCGGCCACCAGCAGTTCCAGCGCATTGTCGAAGCAGGCGGAGTCGGACTGGCCGTCGACGATCAGCGGCCACAGTTTTTCCAGGTCGTCGCCGAGCACGCCGGACTTCATCGCCTCATGACGCGCTGCCATCCAGTTGACATTGCCGCGCACGGTATTGATTTCGCCGTTATGGGCGATCATGCGGAACGGATGCGCCAGATCCCAGGCAGGGAAAGTGTTGGTGGAGAAGCGCTGATGCACCAATGCAAGTGCCGATACGACGGATTCGTCCTGCAGGTCGCTGTAATAGGTGCCGACTTCTTCTGCCAGCAGCATGCCCTTGTAGTTGATGGTGCGCGAGGACAGCGAAGGAATGTAGAACTGCGCGGCATCTTCCAGGCGCAATGCGCGCACGGCATGTTCGATGCGCTTGCGAATGACGAACAGCTTGCGTTCGAAGGCATTCTGGTCAGCAACATTGCTGCCGATGAAAACCTGGCGCATGACAGGTTCGACCGCCCGTGCGGCAGCGGCGATATCGCTATTGTCGCGCGGCACGTCACGCCAGCCGAGCAGCGCCTGGCCTTCTTCGTGAATGACGCGGGCAACGACTGATTCGCAGGCAACGCGGCCATTACCGGATTGCGGCAGGAACACCATGCCGCAGGCATAGGAGCCGACTGCCGGCAATGTAATGTTGAGCTTGGCCGTTTCCTTGCGCAGGAAGGCATCCGGCAGCTGGATCAATATACCGGCGCCATCGCCGAGCTTGGGATCGTAGCCAGTGGCCCCGCGGTGCGTCAGGTTCTTGAGTAGCTGCAGCCCTTGCTGCACGATATGATGGCTTTTCTGCCCTTTGATATGCGCAATGAAGCCGACGCCGCATGCGTCGTGCTCGTGCGCCGGATCGTATAAACCTTGTTTAGCTGGCATGACCGCTGCCCCTGTATATCCCCTCGCCACCTGTTCGACAAACCGTCACGCACTGCATAAACCGAGGGTATTTATGCTGCGTTGCGCCACGCACCCGCGCGGCGAGCTAAAATTTGGGTGAAACCTTGTAATCTTACCGGCAATGAGGCCCTTCATCAACCATGAATTGTTGGGGAATGAATGCGAAAGTGCCTCGCAACGATTCATGCGATGAAGTTTACATAGCGATACTTCGCGGCTAATCGCGCATTGCTATGCTTTGGCAATGCGTTTGGCTGGTTCGTTCGTCGCAGCAGGCGGAGGAGGGTCTTCAAAAACCAGCAGGCGCAATGACAGGCACAACAGCACTGTCAGCACGCCATAGGCACCGAGGTACAGCCAGGTTGGCACCAATATCGGAGAAACATGAACGATGGCAATGAACATGGAGGCAATCAGCAGTGCAATCGCTTGCCCCAGAATCACGCTTTTTGCCATTGCCATGGAAGGTCCTGAAAGCTGGGACGGCCAGCGCTTGGCAAGCCGCCCCTTTAGCATGTAATACAGCAGAGTTGCACCAAGCGCGATGCCCATCAGGCTTGTATGGCGCAAGAACGAATCTTTTGCGACCTCTTCCTCCATCACGACTTTTTTGCCTGGAAGCAGGTAGAGTGTGTGTAAGTCGCCGGTGGCGTACTGTGCATCAAGATTTCTGCGCAAGCCTGGCGCGGGCCACGGTTCTTGTTGGGCGGCCAGGTATGTCCTGCCCGCGCCGGCATCGAAGGTGAATACGATATTGAAATGGCGGTTGGAGCCGAAAACGGAAGCGCTTCTGTCCGGATCGCGCACGTCGTCAATAGCGATTCGGACAAGCGATCCTTCGATGGTTTCCGCTTTCTGGTAATCGGCAAGCCGCGAAGCGATAAGATAGGCCGGATAAAAGGCGATGCCGACCGGCAGCATGATGAGAAAAAGATGCAACCCGAGCTTCGGCAGGAAGCGACCAGTTGCGTCAAATAATGCCTTGCTTGCCGACTGGATCGAAAACGCCTGCTTGGCCGACGCGGTTTCGGTTTCCTCGCTCGGCCCTTGATCAAGGTCAACTGCCACGCAATCTCCTAATTCGCCGGATGGCTTAAGTGATTGTCGGCAAAATGGCCGTTAACTAAAGGCCTTTCTTGCTGCAGCCAGCGTTTTCTCAATCTCGGCTTCGCCATGTGCAGCCGAGACGAAACCGGCCTCGAACGCCGACGGCGCAAGGTAGATGCCCTCATCCAGCATGTGATGGAAGAAGCGGTTGAATGCCTCCTTGTCGGACTGCATGACCTCGGCATAACTGGCAGGAGGTTTTTCGCTGAAGTAAACGCCAAACATCCCCCCGACGCTCTGCGCGCTGAATTTCACGCCCTTTTCTTCGGCGGCAGCGCAGAGGCCTTCGACGAACTGGCGGGTGCGTGCGGAAAGCCGGTCATAAAAGCCGGGTTCTTGCACCAGTTGCAGCGTGGCGAGACCAGCGGCCACGGCAACCGGATTACCGGACAGCGTGCCGGCCTGGTACACGGGACCGACCGGAGCCAGGCATTGCATGATATCGGCGCGGCCGCCGAAGGCGCCCACAGGAAGGCCGCCGCCGATCACCTTGCCCAGCGTGGTAAGGTCGGGCGTAACGCCGTATAAAGCCTGTGCGCCGCCCAGCGCAACGCGGAAGCCCGTCATGACTTCATCGAAAATCAACACGGCGCCATGCTTGGAGCATTGCATGCGTAATGCTTTTAGGAAGCCCGGCGCAGGGGCGATCAGATTCATGTTGCCGGCGACGGGCTCGACAATGACGCAGGCAATTTCGTCACCGATCTGATCGAACAGCGCTTCCACGCCTGGGATGTCGTTATAGGACAGCGTCAATGTATGCGCTGCCACTTCCGGCGGGACGCCCGCCGAACTCGGCTGGCCGAACGTCAGCGCACCCGAGCCGGCCTTGACCAGCAGCGCATCCGCATGTCCGTGGTAGCAGCCTTCGAATTTGACGATCTTGCTGCGACCGGTAAAGCCGCGCGCAAGGCGAATTGCGCTCATGGTCGCTTCGGTGCCGGAACTGACCAGGCGCACTTGCTCCATGCTGGGTACCAGCTTGATCAGCAGTTCGGCCATTTCCAGTTCGCGCGCAGTCGGGGCACCGAAGGACAGGCTGTTTTCGGCGGCCTGCTTGACGGCATCGATCACCACCGGATGGGCATGGCCGAGGATCATTGGGCCCCAGGAACCTACATAGTCGACATAGTCCTTGCCGTCCTCGTCCCAAACGTAAGCGCCCTTGCCACGCTGAAAGAAAATCGGCGTGCCCCCTACCGAGCGGAAAGCGCGCACCGGCGAATTGACGCCGCCCGGTATGAGTTTCTGCGATTGTTCGAAAAGCTGCTGGTTGCGAGAAGTCATATTGGTCTGTCTTGCTTGAATAGATTGGAAAATGTTTGTGCTGCCTGCCGGATATCCGGCGCTGTCCAAAGCGCACTAATCACGGCAACGCTATCTGCGCCTGCCTTGATCGCCAACGCTGCATTTTCTGCGGTGATGCCGCCGATGGCAATGACAGGCAGATCGAGTTGCTGTGCCTCATGAAAAAGTTCGAGGGGCGCACGTACGGCGGCCGGCTTGGTTTCGGAGCCGAAGCAACTGCCGAAAGCCACGTAATTCGCGCCTTGCGCCTTGGCTTGCCGCGCGAGATCGATGCGGTTGTAGCAGGAAACTCCGATGATTTTTTGCGGACCGAGCGCAGCGCGCGCCTGCGCTATCTCCCCATCATCGGCCCCGATGTGGACACCCTCCGCATCCAGTTCGGCGACCAGTTCGACATGATCGTTGATGATCAAGGGGGTGCCGTATTGGCGGCATAGTGCAAGCAATGCCGCGGCCTGCGTACGTCGTAGGGCGGTGGTTGCGGCCTTGTTGCGGTATTGCATCATTGCCGCTCCGCCTTGCAGAGCAGCCTCCGCCTGCGCGAGCATCAAGCCGGTATCGGACAAGTCCTGCGTAACGGCATAAAGGCCTTTAATCCTGCTCATCCTCTTCTTCACGCGCCCAGAACAGACGATCCGGAATGTGCTGACCCATGCCCGGCCGGAACCCGGCCTGCAAGGTCTGCCATGTATATTCCTGCGCCTCGGCGACGGCCTCTTCCATCGTCAGGCCATGGGCGAGGCAGGCGGCAATGGCGGAAGTGAGTGTGCAGCCGGAGCCGTGATAGCTGCCAGGCAAACGCTCCCAGGAGTAGCTGCGAATCAGGCCTTTTTCGGAATACAACGTATTGACGACATCATTGGTGCGTTCGTGCGTGCCGGTGATCAGCACGTATTCACTGCCCAGCGCGAGCAACTGGCGGGCGCATTCGTCCAGCGATTCGCCGTCTTCGTCATCGCTGTCGTCGCCGAATGCCAGACGGCGGGCTTCCAGGCTGTTGGGCGTGAGCAGCGAAGCTTGCGGGAACAGCAGGTCGATCATCGCGTCCTGAATTTCATCGCCGGCCAATTCATCACCGCGGCCGGAGGACAGCACCGGATCGATCAGTAACGGGATGTCCGGATAATCAGCGACGATTTCCGCGATCACCGCAACGTTCTCTACACTGCCCAGCATGCCCAGCTTGAATGCCGCGACCTGCATGTCTTCCAGTACCGTTCGCGCCTGCTCATTGACCCAATCGGCGTCCAGCGCCATCACGCTGTCCACGCCCAGCGTGTCCTGGACAGTGATGCCAGTTACCACCGACAGCGGATAGCAGCCTATGCTGGCGAGCGTCAGAATATCGGCTTGCAGGCCGGCGCCGCTACTGGGGTCAGTGGCGGCGAATGTCAGTACCATGGGAGGAACGGGTTTTGTCATTGGGGAGACTTAATGATTGCCTGAGGTAATCCCAGGCAAATAGATTCAAAATGCTATTTTAACGTAAGCAGCGCTCCGCCCGCAGGAAAACCTGCGCGTAGAAATTAGCTGCGCTTGGATAGCCGGCAAAGCTCGGGTATAATCGCCTCCCTCGTTGTTTAGGCCGCATTGTTTTTTGCAATGCACGCTTTCAATGGTGGCTGTAGCTCAGTTGGTAGAGCCCCGGATTGTGATTCCGGTTGTCGTGGGTTCGAGCCCCATCAGCCACCCCATCCCCTTCTTTCTGTTGTGCTGGTTTTGCAATGCCAGATGCGGCATGATTCCTGTTTTCCCTGTCGTATCCATTTCCTATGAACGATAACCAGCTCCTGCGTTATAGCCGTCATATTTTGTTGCCCCAGATCGGCATTGAAGGCCAGCAGGCATTGATGGACAGCCACGCATTGATTGTCGGCGCAGGTGGGTTGGGTTCGCCGGTGGCGCTTTACCTGGGCGCCGGTGGGGTAGGCAAGCTGACCATCTGCGATTTCGATAAGGTGGACCTCACCAACCTCCAGCGGCAAGTCATCCATACCACGCTCTCTATCGGCATCAACAAGGCCGAATCTGCGCGCCAGGCACTGGATGCGATCAATCCTGAAGTTTCGGTCGTTGCCATCCCCAGGAAATCGACCGAGGAAGAATTTTCCGAGCTCGTAAGCGCCGCGGACGTGGTAATCGATTGCAGCGATAATTTTGCTACGCGGTATGCCTTGAACCGGCTGTGCATGCGTTTTAAGAAGCCGTTGGTGTCAGGGGCTGCGATCGGGTTCGAGGGGCAGGTGACGGTGTTCGACATGCGCCACGAGGAGAGCCCTTGCTATCACTGCCTGTTTCCGGACACGGGCGCCGAGGGTGAAATGCGCTGTGCGGAGAACGGAGTCTTTGCGCCGCTGGTCGGAATGATAGGCGCAACTCAGGCGGCGGAAGCGATGAAGATTCTTCTGAAGGCCGGGCAGTCCCTGGAGGGGCGTTTGCTGCTACTGGATGTCATTGCGATGGAATGGCGTACCATCAAGTTGAAGCGTGACCCCGGCTGCAAAGTATGCGGGGGAGTTGCTTCACGTTTTTCGGCCCAGCCGTAATCTAAAGCCCGTCAGTCTTGCCAATCTCCTCCTCTCGTTATGGAGAGGAGAAGTTCCAAGATTATTTGCCGCCAACCAGCGCTTTGACCGCGCCGACCAGATCACCCGGTAGCAACACCAGCTTGCTGTTTTCCGAGGCGGAGAGCTTTTGCATCGCCTGGATATAACGGTCACCCAGCAGGAAGGTGGCAGAGGAATTGTTTTCCTTCACGGCTTCTGCAATCAGGCGGATGGATTCGGCACTGGCCTTGGCCGCGACCTCCTGCGCTTCGGCGTCTTTGCGCGCCGCTTCCAGCCGCGCTTCGGCATTGAGGATGATGGCCTGCTTCTCGCCTTCCGAACGGGTCACCAGCGCCACGCGTTCGCGCTCGGCCGAAGCCTGCATCTCCATCGCATGCTGCATGTTGGGCGAGGGCTTGATGTCCTGGATTTCCACCGATTTCACTGTCAGGCCCCAGTCCAGCGCTTCGTCGGCAATGGCCGTTTTCAGCTCGGCCTTGATGCGGTCACGCGAAGTCAGGGCCTCGTTCAAATCCATGCCGCCGATAATGGAGCGCAGGCTGGTCTGCACCATGTTGCGCATCGCTTCGTGAAAATTATCGATGCCGTAAACGGCGCGTTCGATTTTCGATACCTTGATGAAGGCGATGGCATTGGCAAGGATCACGGCGTTGTCCCGGGTAATGACTTCCTGTTGAGGTACATCCAAAATGATGTCCTTGGTCGTGACCCGGTAGCTGATCTTACTGAAAACCGGGTTGATCACATGCAGGCCGGGGCTCAACACCGCGTTGAATTTGCCAAGCCGCTCGACTACCCATTCCTCACCCTGCGGCACAATGCGGATGCCTTTCCAGATCGCGATCGCTACCAGAACGACCAATACATACATCAGCACGGACATGACGTTTCCCTCTAGTGATTAAGACGTTTTACGCGAAGGCTGTTGCCCTCGACGGCGATGATGACCGCTTCCGCGCCGGCTTCAATTTCTTCGCTGGATACGGCTGCCCATTCGCGGCTCCCCATGACGCCCTGCGTAAACTGGATGCGACCGTTGCTATGCGGGGTGACGGCTTCGATCATGGTCCCGACACGGCCAATGTCATCCCCTTGCGATTGGCCGATATGCAGGTCGGTGGAATGCTTCTTATAGTTGCGGCGCCAAATGACGAGGGCGCCGATGGAAAGTCCGGCGAACAGAAGCAGCTGAAATGCGATCGGCATGGTCGGCATCAGCCAGGTCAGGATGGCAAGCAGGAGGGCCGCGATGCCGAACCACAACACATACATCGTGCCCGTCAGCATTTCGAAACCCAGGAGCACCAAGCCGAGGATGCCCCATATCCACATGATTTCCAGCATTCCGTCCTCCCGTTCTTGTTTTCCGCCATCGTACCAGAGTTGAAACCCTGCGGCATTGCGCGCGATAAGGCTGGGCATTACACTCACTGCATAATAATTATCAGACTGGCGGGAGGGCATATGGGCAGCATCCTGTTTCTGGGGTTGATTGCGGTCATCCTGGTGTACTTCATCCTGATCTACAACAATCTCGTCGCGATCAAGAACAATGTCGCCAAGGCCTGGGCCAACATTGATGTCTTGCTCAAGCAGCGCCATGACGAGTTGCCCAAGCTGGTGGATACCTGCAAGCAGTACATGAAACATGAGCAGGAAACGCTGGAGAAGGTCGTCAGCGCCCGTTCTCGCGTGGCGGATGCACGCGAAACGCACAACATCGCCGCCTTGGGTGCAGCCGAAAGTGCTTTGCGCGCCGGCTTGGGCAACCTGTTCGCGCTGGTGGAGTCGTATCCCGACCTGAAGGCCAACGAGCAGTTCCTGCACTTGCAAGCGCGTATCACCGGCTTGGAAAACGCAATTGCCGACCGCCGCGAGTTCTACAACGAATCGGCCAATATCAACAACGTACGCATTCAGCAATTCCCCGATCTGATCGTGGCGCGCATGTTCCACTTTCCGTCGCAAACGATGCTGCGCTTCGAAGCTGCCGACCTGCAGGACGTGAATATCGCCAAGCAGTTCGCCTAAGCGGTTCGCAATGCCGCTTTTTTTGAAGGACGGCTACGTCAATCTGCTGACCTCGGGCAGCCATCTTTTTTTACTGCTGGTGGCGGCACGTATCAATGAACGACCTGTCTGGACGATCTGCTTTGCATTGATCGCCGCCATTAGCTTTTTCGCCTGGGTCTCGAATTTCAAACGAGGCCGGCTAATTGCGGACACGCCAACTTCAAGAATTGGATCCGCTGCCCAGGGGTACGTGGAACTGTATGGACACGCCAGAGGCAACGCCAACCACATGCAATCCACAGGCAGCAGCTTTCCGTGCATCTGGTATCGATGCACGACTTCCCGCCTGAATTCGGATAAGCGCTGGGTTCAGTCGGATGTCCGTATAAGTGATTCCTTGTTTGAAATCAACGACGGAAGCGGCGTCTGCATGGTGGACCCGGACCATGCCGAAGTCATAACCACGCATGTCCGCACGTGGTATGAAGGTGAGTATCGCCATGTCGAGGAGCAGCTGTTTTCCAGCGACCGCATCTACGTGCTCGGCGAATTCCAGACCATGGGTGGGGCCCATACCGCGCTCAGCCATAGGGAGGACATGGGCGCGTTGCTGGAGTCGTGGAAGCGCGATCCGGAGCATCTTTTGGAGCGCTTCGATCTCGACGGCGATGGCCGGATCGACATGAAGGAATGGGAACTTGCACGCAAGGCCGCAGCGCGCGAAGTTGAAAAGCAGCATCGCGCGCTGCGCCAGCAGCCGGGCGTGCATGTGATACGCCGCCCTGCTTCGGGTCGCATGTTCCTGATTTCCAATCTCTCTCCGCATCAACTCAAGCGCAAATACCAGTTATGGGGCGCATTCCATATCAGCATGTTTTTTGCGGGGCTTACGGCCGTTATCTGGCTTGGCGTGGGCTGAGCGGCGGCGGGGCTGTGATAAAATCCCGCCCCATGAGCGAACTCGACAAATCCTTTGAACCCAAGAACATAGAAAACCGCTGGTACTCCTTCTGGGAGAACAGCGGCTACTTTTCCGCCGGCCTGGACACGGCCAAAACCGACAATTTCAGCATCCTGCTGCCGCCACCCAACGTCACCGGCACGCTGCACATGGGACATGGTTTCAACCAGACGCTGATGGATGCGCTCACCCGTTACCATCGCATGCGCGGCGCCAACACGCTGTGGCAGCCAGGCACCGACCACGCCGGCATCGCGACGCAAATTGTCGTCGAACGCCAGCTGGACGCACAGGGTTTGTCGCGCCATGACCTTGGCCGCGAGAAATTCCTGGAAAAAGTGTGGGAGTGGAAAGAGCATTCCGGTTCCACCATCACCCGCCAGATGCGCCGCCTCGGCACTTCGCCCGACTGGAGCCGCGAGCGCTTCACGATGGACGAAGGATTGTCCAAGACCGTCACCGAAACCTTTGTACGCCTTTACCGCGAAGGGTTGATCTATCGCGGCAAGCGCCTGGTCAACTGGGACCCGAAGCTGCATACCGCCGTGTCCGACCTGGAAGTGGTGAGCGAGGAAGAAGACGGTTCGTTGTGGCACATCCGCTACCCGCTGGCCGACGGCTCGGGCTCGCTCACCGTCGCTACCACGCGTCCGGAAACCATGCTGGGCGATACCGCCGTGATGGTACACCCGGAAGACGAGCGTTATGCGCACCTGATCGGCAAGAGCGTGAAGCTGCCGCTGACCGAGCGCGAAATCCCAGTGATCGCCGACGACTATGTGGACCGCGAGTTCGGTACCGGCGTGGTCAAGGTCACCCCGGCGCACGATTTCAACGACTATGCGGTCGGCCAGCGTCACAACTTGCCCATCATTTCCATCCTCACACTGGATGCGAAAATCAACGACCACGCACCGGAAAAATACCGCGGCATGGACCGTTTCGACGCGCGCAAGGTCATCGTCGCCGACCTCGAAGCGCTGGGCCTGCTGGAAAAGATCGACAAGCACAAACTCAAGGTGCCGCGCGGCGACCGTACCGGCGTCGTCATCGAACCGATGCTGACCGACCAGTGGTTCGTCGCGATGACCAAGCCCGGAGAAAACGGCAAATCTATCACCGAACAGGCGCTGGAAGTCGTCGCCAATGGCGAGATCAAATTCCATCCGGAAAACTGGGTCAACACCTACAACCAGTGGCTCAACAACATCCAGGACTGGTGCATTTCGCGTCAGCTGTGGTGGGGCCACCAGATTCCCGCCTGGTACGGTGTCAACGGCGAAGTATTCGTCGCGCACAGCGAGGAAGAAGCGCGCCACCTGGCCGACAAGGAAGGCTATGCCGGCGTGCTGACGCGTGACCCGGACGTGCTGGACACCTGGTATTCCTCCGCGCTGTGGCCATTCTCCACGCTGGACTGGACGCCGGAATGGCCGGAGAAGTCCAACGCTGCACTTGACCTCTACCTGCCCTCCTCGGTGCTGGTGACCGGTTTCGACATCATCTTCTTCTGGGTTGCGCGCATGGTGATGATGACCAGACACATCACCGGCAGGATTCCGTTCAAGGACGTCTATGTGCATGGCCTGATTCGCGATGCGGAAGGGCAGAAAATGTCCAAGTCCAAGGGCAACGTGCTGGATCCGATCGACCTGATCGACGGCATCGGCATCGAAGATCTGGTGAAGAAGCGCACCACCGGCCTGATGAACCCAAAGCAGGCCGAGCAGATCGAGAAGCGTACGCGGAAGGAGTTCCCGGAAGGCATCCCTGCCTTCGGCACCGACGCGCTGCGTTTCACTTTCGCCAGCCTTGCCAGCCCCGGCCGCGACATCAAGTTCGACATGCACCGCTGCGAAGGCTACCGCAATTTCTGCAACAAGCTGTGGAACGCGACGCGCTTCGTGCTGATGAATTGCGAAGGCCAAGACTGCGGCATGGAGCCATGCACGGCCGACTGCGGACCGGATGGCTACCTCGATTTCTCCCAAGCCGACCGCTGGATTGTCAGCCTGCTGCAACGCACCGAGGCCGAGGTCGAGAAGAGCTTCGCCGACTACCGCTTCGACTACGTCGCGCAGGCGATCTACAAGTTCGTATGGGACGAGTACTGCGACTGGTACCTGGAGATCGCGAAGGTACAGTTGCAGAACGGTACCGTCTCACAAAAGCGCGCCACGCGCCGCACACTATTGCGCGTGCTGGAAACCGTGCTGCGTCTCGCGCACCCGGTGATCCCCTTCATCACCGAAGAACTGTGGCAGACCGTGTCCAAGTTCACCGGCGCTGAAGGTGCAACCATCATGACGCAGCGCTACCCTCAGGCGCAGCCGGAGAAGATCGACGATGCTGCTGAAACCTGGGTCGTCACGCTGAAGCAAGCCATCGACGCCTGCCGCAGCCTGCGTGGCGAGATGAGCGTTTCCCCGGCGCAGCGCGTGCCACTGGTGGCCGAAGGACCGAAGGCAGCGCTGGAAGCCTATGCTCCCTACTTCAAGGCACTGGCCAAGCTGTCGGACATGGATGTTGTCGAGACGCTGCCGCAAGCCGACTCACCGGTGGCGGTCATCGGAGATTTCCGCCTAATGCTGAAGATCGAAGTGGATGCTGCCGCAGAGAAGGAACGCCTTGGCAAGGAAATAGCGCGCCTCGAGAACGAGATCGCGAAGGCCGGAGCCAAGTTGTCCAATGCCGGGTTTGTGGACCGTGCCCCGGAGGCAGTAGTTAAGCAGGAGAAGGAGCGTTTGGCTGGATTCAGTGCAACGCTGGAGAAAGTGCGCGGACAATTCGCGCGGCTGAGCTAACGGAAAGCGGAAGCCATTCCGCTTTTCAGATGAACAGGCTGACGTCCGCTTCCCCGGCAAATTCGAAGAAAGTCGCGGCGCCTCCGATTTCAATGCCGTCGATGAATTCCTCACGTTTGAAGTCGAAGAGGTCCATCGTCATCTGACAAGCGATCAGCTTAACGCTGGATTCCAGGCAAATATCACGGAGTTCCTGGATCGAAGCGACCCCTTTTGAAGTGATTTTCTGCTTCATCATCATGGTCGCCAGCGATTCAATGCCTGGGAGCGCTTGCATCAGTGTGGGCATAGGAATGGGCATCGGCATTGCAGGATTTCCAAGCGGGCTGACCTTGAGGTGGGAGATATCCTTTTTCAGCAGCGTCAGCCCATAGAAGGTAAAGAAAATGCTGACCTCGTAGTCCAGTGCAGCCGCTGTCGAAGCCAGTATGAAGGGTGGGTAAGCCCAATCCAGCGTGCCTTTCGATGCGATCAAGGCAAGCTTCTTGGCCATGGCTTATGCTCGCTTTTTCATGACAAAGGTGAATTCGCCATTAGCCGCTTCGTGGCTCAGTAGTTCATGACCGGTCTGTTTGCAGAATGCCTGGAAATCCTTCACCGATCCCGGATCGGTAGCAACGATCTTCAATACCTGCCCGGGTTGCAATTCGGACAGCGATTTCTTGCAGCGCAGAATGGGCAGCGGGCAATTCAATCCGCGCGCATCGAGTTCCTTGTCGAATTCCATGATCTCTCCTATTTTTTCGGTTCAAGTACGAGGCCTGCCGCGCCCCAGCCAAGCACGCCGCCTCGCAGATTGAATAAATTTTTTCGGCCTAGTTGCGCCATGTAACTGCAGGCCTGAGCAGAACGTATTCCGCTGTGGCAATAAAATATCAGAGGGATGTCCCCTTCTAGGTTCTGAGCCTGCAGCGGCAACAGGTGTAGCGGAATATGGACTGCATCGTGAATGATCCCTCGCGCCACTTCGTCGTCAGAGCGGACATCGACAAGAAGAATCGCTCGTGAGCTGGAGAGCAGTGCTTGAAGAGTGGTACTGTCAATTTCCTTGAAAGCTGCCATGATATGTTTAGATGACCTGAATAATCCACTTATTCTAATATCGATAGTGTATGAAAGATAAGAGCAATTCGGTTGCCCAATTTCAGGTAGGGTACGAGGTAATTATTAAGCATGGCGCTGTTCGGTTAGCTGAGGTTCACCCTGTCGCCCGTACCTTTTCCTAACACCGTCAATACGATATATCTGAGATACGCACGCACTGAAAGTGTCTTGAGCATTTGCGCATCAGTTTCAGCCAGCAGCGTGGGCGTAGACATATCGATATTACTTATCTGGGCAAGCCCGGTAATGCCTGGGCGAGCCTCGAAAACATTGCGCGCTGTTCGTTCGGCAATAAGTTCTTCTTGATTGAGCAGACACGGCCTGGGTCCTACCAAACTCATTTCGCCTTTAAGTACATTCCACAGTTGGGGTAATTCATCCAGCTTAGTGCGCCGTAGAAAGCGGCCTAAGGGGGTAATCGATGATGCATCGGCCAAATGGGTCGCGACCGAAACAGTATTACAACGCATGGTCCGGAACTTGACCAGGGTGAAGGGTCGCTTCTGATGCCCCATTCTCTTTTGGCAAAAAAGGGGGGAGCCGGTATCAAATATTCCCAATATGAAGATAATCAACAAAATTGGAAACAATACCAGCAGGCCGAGAGCTGAAACTACAAGATCCAACAGGCGTATCATTGCTGCTCTATCGCGGGAATAAGCATCTCCCGCAATCCGTCCATCAACCCAACCTGCGACCGCCACCCCAACTCCTGCTCGATGCGTGCTGGCGAGTAACATTCCGAGTCGAGCAAGCGGGACATGACTTCAGAATTGAGCGGCAAAGGGCGCCCTAGCATTTCTCCGACCATATCACCGGTCTTGCCTCCTAATCGGAGAGCCCAGGCTGGCGCATGCCAGGAAAGCAGTGGTTTCGACGTTACGGCAAGAATTGCCTCGCACAGTTCTTTGCCGGAATAGGGGCGAGCATCGGCTACAATGTAGGTTCGACCATTCGCTTGAGACCGAACCGACGCTAGACGTATCACATCAACTACATCATTTACATGTACCAGCGATCTGCGATTTCCAGTTTCGGGAAGTCTGGGAAACCATCCGGCTTGCAAGCCTCGAGCCAATCGTTCGAGATTACCTCGCCCGCCCCGACCGTAGACCATCGCCAAGCGCAGAATGACCACATGCATGCCGGATTTTAGCCCCGCCTCCAATACCAACTCCTCCGCTGCACGTTTGGCGCGACCGTAAGGAGAAGTCGGCCGGCCAGGCCAGTTTTCATCTACGCACCGGTTATCCGGTTCGGCCATTGCCTTCACGCTGGAAAGAAAAATAAAGCGCTTCACGCCGCAACGTTCAGCCGCTTCCAGTAAGTTTTTTGTTCCCTGGAAATTTACATCCGTATGCAATTGGGGGTCGCTGGCAGATAAGGCGTGCGCATGTCCGGCGCAATGGAATATCGTGTCTATTCCGAGGCAAGCTCTTTCCAGAGTAGAAAAACTCTTTAAGTCGCCAATTGCCTCCTGTGCAAAGCCGGTCGGTCGGCGCACGAGTGCACGATACTCTTTTTGCATTAGGCGACGACCAATAAAACCCGTGGCACCGGTAACGAGGGTCGTCATCAGTCAATAAGCTCTGTATAAACAGCCATCGTTTCTTCAATCACACGCGTCAGCGCGTAATCTTCCTCGGCGATTTTTCTACCGTCTTCTCCCATTTGGCGACACATAGAAATATTCAGCAGCAGTGTTTTTAACGCCATAGCCAGGTTAGCGGCGTTTTTCGGTGGGACTAACATGCCATTTTTATTTGACCGGACAAGGTCCCGGCAACCCGGCATATCGGTGGTGACAATGGGCCGGGCACATGCCATTGCTTCAATCAATATTTTGGGAATGCCTTCGCCGTAATAAGAGGGTAGGCAGACAATCCTGGCTTGTGAAAGCACTGCAGGCATATCATTGCGATACCCCCACCATTCGATGACTCCTGAATCATGCCATTGCTGTAACTGCTCGCGCGAGACGGATGAGGGGTTTTCGGTATCCGGATCACCAACTAGGACAAAACGAGCAGAAACGCCTTGGCGATGAAGAAGAGCAGCCGCTTCAACAAACTCCCCAATACCTTTGTCCCAGAGCATACGCGACGCCAACATGACAACCGGTATTCCTAGTAATAGTGGCTGTATATGGTACTGGTTCAGATCGACCCCCGCACTGCGAATCAGGCGCACCTGCGTTGAATTTACTCCAGCCTTTTCAGTGACTACGGCAACATCGTCCAGATTTTGTAAAATCAAGCGGCTGTGTCTGTCGTTGCAGATGACTTGAAATGCTTTTATCAGAATGGGTCTGAGAATGCGGGCAAGGAGTTTTGGAGATGAAAAGACAAACCCGAGTCCACCAAGTGCATTCACTCTGGCCGGAACTCCAACCAGTCGCGCTGTTACCGAGCCGTAGATGACGGGTTTGAGTGCGACATGATGGACCACGTCTGGGCGCTCTCTCCGATAGATCACAAAAAGCTCAATCAAGGAAGACAGTTCCCGGATCAAGTTAAGGCTGGAACGACTCATACGCTGCAGTGGGATAATTCGAACTCCGGCCTGCTCGATCAATGCTTTATGCGAGGTAAGACGCGTGGCCACCGCTACGTCATGCCCTGCCGTCTTGGCTGCAATTGCCAATGGCAGCCGGTGAGAGCAGAAGTACCAATCTTCTGTTACCACGAATAAAATCTTTGATGGCTTCATCGAGCTCTTGAGTTACTTGCCTTGCGGTGCAACAGGAGGGCATTGAACAGAAATGCCAGAAGCTGTTCTGAATCTCGCAGTTGCTTCCAATATTTATTCGAAATTATATATAAGCTCATTTATGTTGAATTCAGGGCTAGGTAGATTGAGGCCATGGAACCTACCATGACGGGAATAAAGTCCATATATGACAAATAGTTGTTTTTTATAAAATTCTGCTGGAATTAATTTATCTGTAAGTTGATCTGTGTAGGTTTTGTAAGACTTGTAAGTCTGCGGTTTTCCGTTTGAGGTGATCAGCAGAAATGGATGGTTCGAATCCACGCCCATCCAGCCATTTTTTGTTTTCACTTCTGACGTAGCATGAGAGTTGGTACCGGGTATAAACAGGCTGAAAACACCATAACGTCCTCGCTCATAAAGAGCAGCATGCCGCGTTTCGAAACCGTAATAATTCAAGGCCTTCTCTGCAAACCTGGCACGATCATAACAACAACCATGTCGGCGAATGATGAATTGGTCGGGTTCTATGGTGTTGCCTGGAGGGGCACATCTGGTATGGGGTACAAGTTTTTTGATTGAGCGCTGTATCGACTTAATACACCCGATCTCAGCTTCGAAGTTCCGGATATTTGAACATTCGATCCCTACCATTAATTTTTCTATTGCTACTTTGTCGCTGGCGGTGATTTCCTTGCTAACACTGCCTGCTAGAAAAAAATAAGCGCAACTAAGAGTAGTTACCAGTAGGAGCAAGAGCAAGTGCTTTTGGAAGGAGCGCAACTTCACTTAATTTTTTCCTCGGCGGCCAACCACGCCTGAAACATCAGCACGCTCCACAGCTGGTGCGACCAGTTGCGTTTCCCGCTCAAATGCTCTTTCCACTTCATTCGAATAGCGGAAGTATCAAAAAAGCCCTGATTCTTCAGCTTTGCAGGGTCGAGTAACTCTTCAGCCCAAGCATTCAAAGGGCCGCGCAACCAGCGATCGAGAGGAACACTAAAACCCGTCTTTGGTCGATCTGTCAGCGCATTTGGCACATGACGATCGAGCACTTGACGTAATAACCACTTACCTGCGCTGCCCCGGATCTTCATCGATAGCGGGAGACTCCAGGCAAACTCGACCACACGATGATCCAGCATCGGCACCCGCGTTTCGAGAGACACCCCCATTGCTGCGCGGTCGACCTTCACCAGAACGTCATCAGGAAGATAGGAGACCGCATCGAGATACATCATGCGATGCTCGAGGTCAGCAACATTTGCCATATAAGCTTCATTCGGAACGACCGCAATGGGCTGCTTCTCGTTGCCAAGTATAACGTTTTCCGAATGGCGCCATTGCGATACCAGGCTAGAGTAGATTTCGTCGGATGACCTGACGGCCAGCATTTCAGCCAGCTTGTGTAGCTTGTCCCCCGGTGCACTATAGTGCCAGCGTTCTGGAAGCAAGAAGCCCATCTTGTTGAACCAGGAATCCCATGTGGCGGGAGATGCGGTCGTTAGCATGCCGGAAAGCTCCGTACGAATACTTTGCGGCAACCAACCAAATTTCTTCCACAGCGAGGCGCCACGTACGTAACGGTTGTATCCCCCGAAAAGCTCGTCTCCGCCATCCCCGGACAAACAAACAGTGACATGTCGGCGAGCTAGTTCGCTGACCAGGAAGGTGGGGATTTGGGATACATCAGCGAACGGTTCGTCGTACAGCTCAGGTAACCTGGGAATAACGGACAACGCCTGTTCGGGCGTTACATACAATTCCGTATGTTCCGTGCCCAAGTGAGCTGCTACAGCGTGAGCATGCTCGGCTTCGTTATAGCCTACTTCATGAAATCCTATAGTGAAAGTTTGAATAGGCCTGGGCGATTGCGCTTGCATCAACGCCACCACGGTGGACGAATCAATTCCGCCAGACAGGAAAGCACCTAGCGGTACGTCCGCCAACATTTGACCGGCCAGAGATTGACGCAGCAACCGCTCCAGTTCATCGATGGCCTCGGACGCGCTGCCTTGGAGCAGGTTGGCCTGTCCCTGCTCGGCTACCGCACGCAATGACCAGTAGGCCCGCGGCACAGCGAGTTTTCGATCGGCAATGTCTTCCGGGGTTATTTTCAACCAGGTGCCAGGGGGCAATTTAAAAATATCGCGATAAATCGAATAGGGTGCTGGAATGGTGTTACGGCGAAGAAATAACGTCAGGGCTTCCCGGTCAACTTCGCCCTTGAATCCTGGGTAGGCATGCAATGCCTTAAGCTCCGAAGCAAATAGTAAGGCCCCTTCCTGCAAACCGTAATACAGAGGTTTTTCTCCCATACGGTCTCGTGCCAGGCTTAGCGTCTTTTCCTGCCGATCCCATAAGGCAAAGGCGAACATGCCAACCGACTTTCGCAGCGCTTGTTCCATACCCCAGGCGGCGATCGCCGTCAGCAGAGTTTCCGTATCGGAATGTCCTCGCCAGCTTTGCGCGTTCTGCGAATAGCCTTGTGCCGCGAGTTCCTCCCGCATTGCAAGATGATTATAAATTTCCCCATTGAAGACGATGACGTAGCGACCGCATGACGAAGCCATGGGCTGATGGCCGGCGGAAGAGAGGTCGATGATGGCAAGGCGGCGGTGTGCTAACGCCAGACCTGAAGACGGATCGGTCCAGACACCTCCGTCATCCGGCCCGCGATGTACCATCTTTTGCGCCATGTCGCGTGCAATGCTTTCCAGGCTTATGCCGGCCTGCCCTTCGGGGGCAAAGAATCCACCGATACCACACATGGTCAGCGAGCCCTCTTATCGGATGCAGGATAGGATGCGGCGGGACCGCTGACAGACGTCAGCAGGCTTTCCCACAGGTCGCATATATATTTCGGCGAAAAACGGTTGTCGATTGCCTCGCGCCCGGCCTCCCCTAAGCGGCGTCTGAGCATTGGGTCGCCGAGCAGGCCGGACAATACATTTGCCAAGGATCGAAAGCGATCCTTACCCGGTATCACCAATAATCCAGTGCGGTCGTGGTCAATCAACTCATTGGTGCCGGGACAATCCGCAAACCCCACTACCGGTAAGCCATGTGACATTGCTTCCGCCGTCACTAGACCGAAAGCTTCGTAGCGGGAAGGAATAACAAACGCTTCAGCCAATCGATATTCTTCGTGGATGGCCTGAGTAACTCCCGGCATCGTTATTTGGTCTTGTAAACCCAGAGATCGTATCAATTGTTCAAGATTGGGGCGTAGTGGCCCTTCACCGATAATTTTCAGGCGCCATTGGGGAAACTGCGGTGCGATCAATGCAAAAGCGCGCAGCAAAGTATCGTGGTCCTTTTGTTCATCGAGACGGCCCACACACAAGAGAATTAACTCTTCTTTCATGCCAGCGACATCAGCGCTATAAGATGCGACTTCGACGGGATTTGGCATGGCCACCATCCGTTGCCGGAGCAAGCGAGGGTATCGGTTGCGAATGGCCTCGGACAGCACCGTCACCTTGGCGAGGAATAGCGCTGCCGCTCTTAGCAGAATGTATTGGAGGGGACGAGTGCGGTAGTGCTCCGGCACGATATGCTCGCTTCCCAGGACGGGTATAGCGGTGCCCACGAGGGCGAAAGCCAGGGGCACGAACATCGAATGCATAAAGCCAATTGCCACATCCGGGCGTTCGCTCAACACGGTTGTGCGTAATGCCCGGATGCGCCGCAATGTCTCGCGCAACCCGGCCGGCTTAGACGAGTTGCCTATGCTCAGGTCGACACGCCTCACCCGAGCATCCAGCGGATAAAAGGGCTCTCCTCCCGGAGGATCGAAAGTAACGATGGCAATGTCATGACCTCGGGCCGCCAGTGCCGAACATACCGTGCACAACACGCGTTCGGCACCCCCGACAGCCGATGCAAGTCTCTTGATGGCGAATATCAGTTTCATGAACGATCGACGAGTTTTTTGAGCGTCGTTTCCCAGCGATCGAAAATGACTTCCGGGGCATAGCGTGCCATGGCTGCAACGGCAGCAGAACCCATTCTTTGACGCATATCGTCATCCCTCATGAGCGTCTGCAATACGGTTGCAAGCGTTTGCGCTGAGCCGTTGCCTTCCGCCAGCAGCCCGGTCTTCCCAGGCTCGATCAACTGACCGACTCCTGCGCATGCTGCAAATCCTACTGCGGGCAGGCCATGTGCCATTGCTTCAGCGAGGGCGTTAGGAAAGCCCTCCCAGCGAGAAGGCAGGCAGAAAAGCTGGCTATCGAGATAATAGCGCTCGACGTCCTTTACTGCGCCTATAAATTCAATCCGTTCAGTCAGGCCCGTATCAGCCGCTAACTGCCTCAATACGGGTTCATCCTCACCTGCACCCACCAGCACCAGGCTCCACTCCGGAACCTGCCTGGCAATCTGCGCAAACGCTTCGATCAGAACAGACTGGTTCTTCTGGTAGCTCAACCGCCCCACTGTAAGCAGGCGGCGAGATCCCGCTTTTCCTGCCGGCTGAGCCAGGACTGTAGCCGAATGAACAGGATTGGGGATGCTGACGATCCGATCGTGCAGGTAAGAAGGGTATCCCGCTACATAATCGTCCAGTTGCACAGTGATGCAATCGGCCAGTCTGAATGTCTGGAAAATGAGGTTCCGGTTTTTGCCGGCGCGCAAATGATCAAACCGTTGTGGCGCATTTCTCTCCGCGGCAACGGTCGGCACGTTCAAGCCTAGAGCGGCAATCGCTGCGGTCAGGAACGGACCATGCTGGAATGCGATCATGACGTCGGGCCGCGCGCGGGAGATGAGCTGCCGAATGACGCGCTGACGCTGGAGTCTCAATCGCCAACCGGCCTTTTCGTTCGCATCGCCCATGTCCAGTTTGTGCCAGGTCACCCGTGCATCGAGTGGATAATGAGTATTGGCATTACGTCGATCCCACGAAAGCAGCTCGACCACATGGCCGCGGTTGACCAGTTCATTCATCAACACGATAGCCATGCGCTCGACCCCGCCCGAGACGTTATGGAACAGCCGGCTGACAAACAAAATCTTCATTGCCTGTTCAACTCGGACTGCATGTCACGCTCGTGCGCCAGGCGGGCGGGCGCGGAACGTAACAAATGCTTCGAGCCTGCAATCGGGTGTTGGAGCAGAAACAGGGACAATGCTCCGATGAACTTGAGACGCTGTCCGCTAAAGTGATAAAAGCGGACCTTGAACCAATTTCGGGCGTAGTGATATCGACCTTTTCTCGATAGATACTCGGCGTATTTATCTACCAGCTGCAACTCCGCCTTCAAATTTTTGTTTGGCGTTTTGTCCGATCCCACAGTGGCATGCTGCAGATAAAGCGTCTCGGAGCAACCGATAAAATGTCCCCCTGCCAAGGCGAGTCGTATAGCGAAATCCACGTCCTCAACTCGCCGCAGACAACTATCGAATCCACCTACTGACTTGAAAGTCGACAAGCGAGCCATCAAGGCGCAGGTTGGTGTCCCCGCTCCGTAAAATACCCCATCATTACGACCATTAAACAATAGGTAGTCGGCTACGATTTCGCCTTTGGGTACTTCCGTATGTGAACCTATAGCGGCGGCCCGCAACTCATAGCCATTGGGGTATCGGCGTGCTCCCGACGCATAGCACGCTACTAATTTGGCACCGTGCTTTGTTTCGTAATCACGCAGTGTTTCATATTGCACCCGCACACGTTCAGGGACGCTTTCATCATCATCGTCGAAGAACACGACGAACTCGCCCGATGCCTTTTCGAGGATAGTGTTGCGCGCTGCGGCGGCTCCGCCATTAACAACATGACGAACGGCATATACGCGCGTGTCGGCACTAGCAATGCTATTGATAATTTCCCAAGAGTCGTCCGTCGAGACATCATCGACCACCACTACCTCTAGATTCGGCCATTCTTGAGCAAGTGCAGACCGCAATGCGCGCTCAATGGTTTGCCCCGCATTAAAACAGGTCAGCCCGATGGTGATACAAGGTGTGGGATTTCCGAATGGATGCGTCATGACCGCTCCGGGGGAGGGTTCTCGTTGCTATGAAAGCGGCTAAAGGCGCGGTTCAAGCTAACGTTCGGCAACGCTCTGACCAACCGGCGAATCGTCAGGACGGGGTGACCTAAGGCCAATGTCAGCAACCGCGATGCAAAAACACTATGTCGCCCCTCCAGCCAAGCTTGTTTGACATCAAGCCAACGGCGGCAAAAATGGTATTGCCCTTCCCGTTCCATAATAGCGCGGTGCTTCTCAAGCAAAAGCATCATGTTGCGGTACTCCTCGGCCAAGCTTTTCTCGGAGGTCTTGGTCATTGTCTGGATCACCAGCGGGTGGGCAATGCCAACGAAATGCCCACCTATTTCGGCTAGACGTATGGTGAAGTCCGTGTCTTCGCCTCGCCGCAAACCGGGATCAAAGCCGCCTAAAAGACGGTATGTGGAAAGACGAGCCATCTGACTGCAAGTTGGGCAGGCACCGTAACCATCCTGCAAGGGGGCGCCCAGCAGGATACGCCGTGCCACAGAAGGGCCGGCAGGCGCACGTTTGCCCTCGACTTGCCCCATTGTGGGTTCGATACGCTCTTCGCCTTGGGAATAAACCATTTTACGAGCGGTATGGCATATCACTGGCGCTCCAGCTGCAAAACGGTTCTCATACTCCGTGATGCGTGCATATTGTTGAAGGATTCTTTCGGGCAGGCTTTCGTCATCGTCGTCGAAAAAAACCACGAACTCGCCATTTGCCTCTTCCAGAATGCGATTGCGCGACACGGCCACACCGCTGTTAGTCGTGTTGCCGAATACACGCAATTCGGGATGCTGTTCTGCCAGTCGGTCAAGAATTTTCCGGGTTCCGTCACTGGAGCAATCGTCTATGGCCACCACCTCGATCGGTCGCCAAGTCTGGGCCATTGCTGATGCCAACGCACGTTCAATGGTATCGGCTGCATTGTATGCAGTCAGGCCGATAGTGATAAGGGGAGTATTCACTGTCGGCCGTTCTCGGCTACTTCGGAGAGGAGTTCGGCCCAGCGATCGAACTGCACATGCGGGGCGAAAGCTGTCATTTGTCGTACTGCCTGTCCGCCCCGGCGGGCACGCTCGGCATGGTCTGCCATAGCCACTTCCAGTGTTTTTGCCAGCGTAAACTCATCGTCCAGACCGGAAGCCAGCCAGCCTGATTCCTCGCCAATCAGATCAGCCACCCCCGCCGCGTCAGCAAAACCGACTGCGGGAAGTCCGTGACATAGTGCCTCTGCCAAAGCATTGGGGAAACCCTCCCATAAGGACGGAATGGCAAATAGATGTGCCTGGACATAAGCATCGAAAATCTCTGCTCTAGCAGGTTCGATGCGAATTCGATCGGACAGCCTGCTTTCGATTACGATGTGTTGAAGCGAAGCTTTTTCCGGACCGTCGCCAATGATCTGTAAATCCCACTTGGGGTGGGCAGTAGCGATTCGCGCAAACGCTTTGATCAAACAATCAATACGTTTTTGCACACCGTCTAGTCGGCTTACAGCAAGCAATACAAAGCGTCCAGATGGATTAGCTGCTTCCGGACGCGCAGTTTTTCTTGCAATTGGTACCGGATTCGGAATCATCACTATCCGCTGGCGTAAGCTCGTAGGATAGCTGTTAGCAAATCCGGGCATCTGAACGGTAATACGGTCTGCCAAGTGCATTAGGGCGAAGCTCAACCAGCGTTGAAAGCGTGAATATCGTAGCCAGTAGATGGACGGCGCATTGCGCTCAGCAACGATTAACTTTACGCCGGAAGCTTTTGCTGCAGCATAAACCGTCTTGTCGCCGCTCATCACGAAACCGACTAGTACGGCTGCTTTCGTGTGTTTAATGGTTCGATACAGTTCATAGGTACGGCGTATTTTGTCCCAGTTACCAGCATGAAAGCCGAGTTTGGTCCATTTAGCAGCAGGGTGTAACGGATAAAAGGATGTGGCCTTTTGGGTATCCCAAGTCACTATTTGCACATCTACCCCACGATTAATCAGGCCATCTATCAGCATGCATAGCATTTTCTCGGCGCCGCCAGCTCGATTAGATAGCTGATAAAAATAAAACAACACCCGAGATTTTCCAGTGCCAGAAGTCGCATCAGTCATTCTTGTCATTCAATGAAAGTAAGGGCATTAGACGACGAAGAAGTCGATTATTACGGATGGCCCAGACAAGCACGATACTGCTTGCACAAAATCCTAAAATCAAGAGGATTAGTATCATTCGCACCATGCTGGAGGTGAACAAAGTTTCAAGCAGCACAGTCACGTGATTCTCAAATTATTACAAGAGCTTAGCATTCGCTAAGCGAGTTTTTTCTTATACTTGTAACCGTTACTCCAAAATTAATGCGTTCATTAGTCATAACAAACAAGGGCTTTGTAGAGGTGCGTTCATTCAATTGCCAAGTGTTGCTATAAACGGAATGAAGCGCTTTCATCACAGGCTCCGCTTGAATGCGATCTGTATGAACTTCGATAATCAGAAACCGGGTTTTACCGAAAATATCGAGCGCATGAGGAACAACTGCTTCCTCCCCACCCTCAATATCCATTTTTATCAAATCCACTTCATCCCATTTCAGCTGATCCAGTAAGGAGCTAAGCGTGATGCCTTGGACAATATCCCCTTCTCCATTTTCTATCACTCGATGTCCGACCGAAATGCCGCGCCGCATCAGGGTTAAGGGTTCGTCGTGACGCCAAATGCCATTATTGAAGATTTGCCAATTGAAGAACGGGTTAAGGTTTTTGTTGTTGGCGAGGACGCTGAAGGTATCTGAGGCTGCTTCAACAGATGCGACATGCGCCTGGGCTGAAAACAGAAATACACGCAGGGCAAAGCTGCCAATATTAGCCCCCAGATCGATTACGCGTGGGGTTTCCAGACCTGCCAGTAAGGATTCAATGCAGGCATATTCATCCTGTACCAACACTTCCTTGACTGCTACCCAATCCTCCTTTCGCGCTTGAAATTTACAGGGCCCAAGTTGAAAGCTGCCAATTTCAGGCTGTCGTCCTGAGCGAAGATAACCGTATGCCGCTAAAGGCGAGCCTATCATTTTGAAACAATGTACGTAGTCTTCGGCGAAGCGGCGAATGTAAGCTAAACGAGCAAAGTTTGTCATGACTTTACTCCAGTAATGACATAGCCAAGTGCGACATTGGCTAGGTTGTCGCCGAGTCTCTCGGGGTATCTTTCCCCGGGGCCGCGAGCCTTCACTACGGCATATAACAGGCCATACAAAGGTACCAGCATTTTTCTGAGGCGACTAAAAGGACCCGCCCCTTCAGTAATCGATAGGCCGCTGGTCATTACGTCCCAGACCAAGGGCCGTATTTCTAGATTGCACATGCCATATTTAGGAAGGGTTTCGTACCACCAGCTTGCTGTGGGCCGGTTGTAATCGTTCGGACAACCGTGAATGCGATATAGAAACGGAACGGCGAGAACGATTTTGCCCCCCGGTTTGAGGACGCGTACGAGCTCGGAAAGCACATTGTCCAGGTCCAGTACATGCTCGAGGGTATTAACCGACAAAACCATGTCGAAACTGGCCACATCCACCGGAATCTTGTCGCCAGGCTGAATAAGATAGGTAGGCTCCATAGTTTTGGCAATATTGACCGATTCATATTCTCCTGCACGCATCCATGAGCGGAGCTGGCTCAAATAGTGCGCTTTGTTCCCACCACCAAAGTCCAGTATCCGACCGGAATAGTCGATGCGCGAAAGCTCTTCGTACTCAAATGAACGGTAAATGGAAATATTGGATTTCCTGAAGAAGATCCTGAGATATCGTTTCCAAGTGGGTTTCAACGGTGGAATTAATATATTCATGTATTGCCTTTAAGGCGCGTTATGATTGAGTTAAGAAGACAGTCGAATATTGATGCAGATACCGCTCCGGTTGGATAATTTTCTATTCGCAATCCTTAGGATTTGATTCCCCAAAAAGCTGAGGCGCTACGGTTTTTCACATCTTCGCCGAGCAGACTCCAAATTTCTGCAAGCGGGTCAATATGTTTATTTTGTGAGGTAATCCAGTAATTGCACAGTTGAAGATCAAAGTAATGTGGATTTGCCAGAAGGAAGCATGCCAACAGGTACTGTTCGTTATAGGCGCGGGTTGACCAACTGGAAAAATAGTCGAAAGGCAGAAAAATATCGTGAAAACCGATGATGACCCCTTTTTTCAGCCGGGGTAGTATGTCCAACATAACGACAGTAACGTCAGAATTCATGAATGAGCGGTGAGAATTGTCGATGAACACAACGTCCCCCGGCTGTAACTGCTCAAACAATGATAAGTCAACCTGCTCCAGCGGTTGACGAATGATTTCATCGCACAAGGCATTAATTTCGACTCTGGGATAAGGATCGATAGAAATCAGTTTCGTCTTCAATCCGAAATATTCAATCGCCCGTCTGGCGAAGATCGTCGAATTTCCGGAGCCTACTTCCACAAAAGTCGATTTGGAACGGCTAACTGCCCAGAAGAGTGAAAGGGCGTCCAGCGCCGGAATGAAATGATTGTGCCAGTTGACCTTGGGCGTTAAATCCCCATTTTCCTTTAACATACGTACCAAGGGGGTGAATTGCTTCAAGCTATGCAGATTGGTTTCGATAGTAGCTGCTTGCTTTTCGATAATATCGCGAAGGAACAAATTGCCCTGCCCAAGCCATCTCGGACTCATATCGTACTCGTACTCGACGAATATCGGCTTGTGTCCCAGACGCAAACGATTCAAGTATTTCAAAAGACGTAGCATGTACTCCCTTTCAATTCATGTTTTGAAGACTAATTCTTATATTTATGCTTAATACCGGCCATCTTGAATTGGTGCAGTAGTGCATGAAGTGGCCTGCAGTGGTTACGTAAGAAGTTTTTTATAGCAAAATGCGTCCATAGCAACCATCCATGTAGGCTGTGGTATTCCTTTTCAAAGCGGAGCATGGCGGCAGCAATCCGTGTTTCTTCCACGGTCGATTCGTCCCTATCCGACTTGCCTCTGGAAGAGAATGCAATCCCCTCCACTCGGTACCTATCATTAAGCCTCTCATTGTCTTGCTCGCATAAGAGTTCAAGCTTTTGTCTGACAGCTGGATCCAGACTATAGTCGGAGCTCATATCGCTTGTTTCGGAAAGTTTTTCAAGGATATGAATGACCACACGCTCCGAAGTCTTGCTTCGAGGGGTGCGATTCAAAAGCTTCTTGACCTCGAGGTATTCTCGGGTTAAAGACTTATTCACCTGAACATCATGGCTGGCATACGGAAAACGAATGTGTTCCAGGCCTGCCCGGAAGAGAAAGTCTGAAATTGAGCTTTTTTTGTAGAGCGTCTCCCGAATGTAGGGGATCACTGCAAAATTGACAGGCTTGAGAGTCTCGGACCAGATATCCAATAATTTGGAATACATCAACAATGGCTTCATCAACTCAAAGAACTGTTTGTCGTCTTCGTAAAGAACCCGATCTGAAATCAACCTTTGGATCCTGACAGTCTGTCCTACTGCTGAAGCTAACCAATCCAGTTGAGGCCTAAGATAAACGATGATGCTTACTTCATGACCCTGCAGAAACTCTGCCAGCCGCTTGATCTTTTGTTCGTAAAGCTCGAAATACTCATCGCTGTCATTGGTATCCCATATTCTGGGTTCACCCCCGAAAAAATGCTCCGCGCTCAGGATGAGCAACTCGGCCTTGAGTTGCGCTGCTTCGGCGAAAAACTGAGCGAAGTATTCTTCTGCGTCTATATATGGAAAGCGCGACAAGCCGACCAGCGCATCGGCCACAGCATTATGCGCTCCCATCTCAACGGGCATGCCCGATACTCGCGCAACAGGATACAAAACACCAGCCTCTTGGAGTGTCTTGCGATTGAGTGTCAAAAAGGCCTGAATGGCAGAGGTGCCTGTTTTGGATTGACCGATATGAAGCAGGACTTTCACATTTCCCCCAAATATTACCAATTGCTCACCTGCTCTCAAGGCAAGTCATTCTTATTCATCAATCACTTTACTCTGCGTGAGAAGGTAGCGTCATCCGTTGCCAAAGCTTGGAGAGTCGTCCTTGCTGTTGCATCAGCGTTTGCCAGTTTCCCTGTTCGATCAGTCGTCCATGCTCAAGAACAAAAATGGAATCGGCGTCGCGTATCGATGATAAACGGTGGGCTATTAAGATAACCATCTTCTCGTCGCGCATATCGTAAACGGCCTCCATTACTTTTTCTTCCGACTCTGAGTCGAGCGCGCTTGTCGCCTCGTCAAAGATCAACACAGGCGGGTCATTGATGAGTGCGCGTGCCACCGCTATTCGTTGGCGCTGACCACCCGAAAGCTTAAGACCCATCTCGCCTACCGGGGTGGCATAACCCTCAGGCAATGCGGCTATGAATTCATGTGCATGAGCCATTTTTGCTGCGCGCTGAATTTCTTGTTCCGTTGCATTCGGCTTGAACAGCTTGATGTTGTCAGCTAGGGAACCACTCATCAGAGTTAATTCCTGTGAAACATAGCCAAAACATGCGCGCCAAGACTGAATGTTGAATTCCCGTATATCACGCCCATCAACCGTAATGCGGCCTTCGGAAACATCTATCAGTCGCAGTAGCGTATCGACAAATGTAGTTTTCCCGGCTCCCGAAGGGCCGACCAAAGCCAGTACTGATCGAGGGGGCAGGAAGGCGTCGATATTTTGCAAGGCCGGTTTTTTGCCATGCAAAACGCTTGCGTTTTCGAACCGAATGCCATGCTGCAATACACTGGGATGGCAGTCAGCGCCTTCCTGCCACTGGTGCTCTTGCGCATCCACGATTTGCTTGTAGATATTTGCAACGTATTCGTAGGCGGGTAACTGCACATACATCTGTTGGGCGGATGTCATGGTCATCGTGATTTTGCCGTAAGCCCGCATGAACAATACCAATACGAGCAATATATCGGCTCGTATACCAGTTTCGTGCCATTGGCTGCTCAACACGATACCCGCCGTCAGCGCCAACATGACGAAAAGTTCTGCCACTATTCGCGAGGCATGCGGAAGCATGAAGCCAATTTTTTCGCTATGGAAAATGGTCTGAAGCGAGGGGGCGATCATTTTCTCGATGGCGAAACCACGGGGCGCTGCCTTTACTGCTTTGATGTTATTCAGAAACTCCTGGGTTACCACCATCATCTGATTATTGCCTTTGACGATTGCCTGGGCATGACGCATCAAACGTTTTAGGATTAGTGAATTGAAAGCTACTACCGCAACTCCTACTGCAACCATCATCAGGGTGGACTCGACCGAAACGAGTAAGGATGCTGCTATATATGCAATGGCGACGAGCAGGTTGCTTATAAGGAGTAGAAATTTCGTCGTTGCAGAGGATAGGCGTCCTGTCTCTTGGGTAAGTGCATTGACCAGTTCGCCACGACTCGTATCAAGGAAGAAGCGCCAATGGGCACGTCCCAACGCCTCGAACAGCTGCTGGCGCCATACCAGTGTGTAATAGTAGGTATAAGCTCCTTGGTACCATGTTTGCAGCAACGTCAGCCCCGCCTGGACAGTGAAAGTAATGATCACTGCAGTCGCAACCCAGCCTAAGGTATAGGGGATTCCCGCCATCAAAAAGTATTTTTGGGCATAAGCTAGAAATCCTGCTCCGGTCCCATCCAGAGATATGCCTATGAATGGCAAGAGCAGGAAAGCCACGAGTATCCGCAGTCCATCAGTGGCGGCACAAGCTGCACTAAGTAGCGACAATGCCAGGAAGCGCTTTTTGAGTTTGTTTACAACGTCTCGAATAAAGTGATGGAGTGTGGCGCTCATTTGCAACCGGCAAGATTATTCGCAGCAAGGAAAAAGATTTCATCGCTCCTGATGCGACAGGATGTTATCGATTCGAGCAATGTGTTGATACGGGCAACGGTGTATGCAAGAGAAAGATCGGTCGCTATTTTCCGTCCCCGGCTTTCGGGCGGTTGCGGTCTTGCCGCTGCTTTGGCGATGAGCGGACGGTGCCAAATAATGTTCTTATTCTCATACGTTGCCATGGCCAATCCGGATTTGAAGCAGGACATTGTACAGTTCCGAGCATTTTTGCGGCTAGCCATTGCTCAGGTTCCGTGCAAAGCTATGCCTATGGAGCGTGATTTATTATCTATCGCAACGTCAAGAAAAGTATTTTTGTTGGCAGAGAAGGTATTGGAGACTGTCATAACGTAACGCTTGGGTAATTCATTAGTTTCGTTCCCCATAGCTTCGAAATAATGTGATTATGACAAAAAATTAAGCCCAACTGATTGTTGTTCAGCTGGGCTTCATGAATCCTGGTGGCCAGGGGCGGAATCGAACCGTCGACACGCGGATTTTCAATCCGCTGCTCTACCAACTGAGCTACCTGGCCACATCCTGTTGCCCGGTGAGGGCTTCAGGAGGCGGGATTATAGCAAACTCGCCGGCACTGGCAAAAGAAATTTCTCGCCTTGTTTGACTCCATCCGTGGGGTAGGGTACAAACCACTTTCTGCATTTACCGCCTGCATGCTTCAGGATTTTCATGGCCCAAGGTCTCAATTTCACTATCCCGCCTCTTGCAACTGATCTCAATCGACGACTTCAGGCAAAGGTAGACGGCAAGACGAAGCCACTAGGTGCACTGGGACGATTGGAGCGATTGGCGCTGCAGATCGGGCGGGTTCAGAAAACGCTGTCGCCGGAGTTGAAACGTCCTGTCATGCTGGTGTTTGCGGGTGACCATGGTGCAGCTGCGGCGGGCGTCAGCCCATTTCCGCAGGAGGTCACACGGCAGATGGTGCTCAATTTCCTTGGGGGCGGGGCAGCCATCAATGTATTCGCACGGCAGAATGGCATGGTGGTGCGCGTGATCGACGCCGGGGTCAATTACAACTTTGGCAACGTGGAAGGTTTGATCGATGCCAAGATCGCCTTGGGCACGCATAATTTTTTAAGCGAGCCGGCAATGATGCTGGCGGAATGTGAAGCGGCAATACATAAGGGCGCGGCATTGGCCGCGCAGGAGATAGCCGCAGGCAGCAATGTGCTTGGGTTCGGCGAAATGGGTATCGGCAATACCTCATCCGCCGCCATCATCACCAGTAAATTGTGCGGGTTGCCGTTGGACCAATGCGTTGGCCGCGGTACCGGACTGGATGATGCCGGTTTGCAGAAGAAGCGCATGTTGCTGGCTGAGGCAGTCGCCAAGCACAATTCCGGGAATGATGCGCTGAGCGTGCTGACCACGTTCGGCGGCTTTGAAATCGCGATGATGGCGGGTGCCATGCTGGGCGCGGCACAACAGGGCGCGTTGCTGCTGATCGATGGATATATTGCGACCTCCGCTTTGCTGGTGGCCGCCAGTCTGCAGCCCAACATCAAGGACTATTGCGTCTTTGCGCATGAGTCCGGTGAACCGGGACATGCGCTTCAGCTTGCTTGGTTGAAGGTGGAGCCGTTGCTGTCGCTCGATATGCGGCTCGGTGAAGGCACCGGCGCGGCGCTGGCCTATCCTCTGGTACTGGCCGCGGTCAATTTCCTGAATGAAATGGCTTCCTTCGAGTCCGCAGGCGTCAGCGGGCGCAGCGCAGAATGACACGCGAGTTCAGGCTGTTTTTCACGGCCTTGATGTTCTTTACCCGCATCCCCTGCGCCCGATGGGCAGGCAATTCGGAAGATGACCTGAATAGCGCTTCCAAGTATTTTCCGCTGGTAGGCATCCTGGTCGGGCTTGCGGCCGCCGCCGTTTACCTGATTGCAATGGAAGTTTTCCCGCTGGAACTGGCGCTGCTCCTCAGCATGGCTGCATCCTTATTGCTCACCGGCGCATTTCATGAAGATGGCTTGGCGGATGCGGCAGATGGTTTGGGCGGCGGATATGATAAAGAGCAAGTGCTCACCATCATGCAGGACTCGCGTCTGGGAAGCTATGGTGCATTGGCGATCATTATGGCATTGCTGATCAAGTTCCAAGCGCTTATGCACCTCCCCCCCACGCTTGTTCCGATAGTTCTTATCGCAGGGCATGCGCTTAGCCGTTTCTGCGCGGTGCTGGTAATTTCCACTCAGCAATATGTGCGATCGAGCGGAAAAGCCAAGCCGCTCGCAACGCGGCTTTCAAAGGGGGGCTTGGTGATCGCAGCACTTTGCGGCCTCGCGCCCCTCGCGTTTCTTTCGCCATTTATGCTTTGGTCGTTAATTCCCGTCGCACTTATATGGTTGTGGTTCAGCAGGTTGCTGCAACGCCGCTTGGGTGGTTATACCGGGGATTGCCTGGGTGCCATGCAGCAGCTGTGCGAGTTGGTTTTCTACCTGGGAATACTGGGGTTGAGCAGCTGATGGAGCTTTACCTCGTCCGCCACACCACACCCGCGATCCAGCCTGGTATTTGCTACGGGCATGCCGATCTGGATCTGCACGAAAATGCCGAGGCGGAAATTGCCGAAGTGCGCGCCAAGCTGGAGAAGGTATCCCCTGATGGGTTCTACACCAGCCCGCAACTTCGTTGCCGCCGGCTGGCTGCGGCCTTGCCTTGGGGCGAGGCATTGCAGGACGATAGGATCAAGGAGTTGCATTTCGGCGATTGGGAATTGCAGCGCTGGGATGCCATTCCGCGGGAAATCTTTGATTACTGGGCCACGCGCTTCGTGGAGCATGCCCCGCCGGGCGGAGAGTCATTCCGCGATTTGTACGGCCGTGCCAGTGCTTTCTTTGCCGACGCCGTCGAGCGTCATCCCGGTGCAACCGTTGTTGCCGTGACCCACGCCGGCGTCATACGCGCCTTGTTGGCGCATGCACTCAAATTGCCGCTAGAGAATGTGCCCGGCTTCCACCTCGATTTCGGCGGCGTGACCAAACTCATGGTTTCCGGCCCCCACATCAATATCGCCTATGTCAATCGTTGAGTGCCCCGCCCTGCTTGTCGCGGCGCCGTCTTCGGGTTCCGGCAAGACCAGCGTCACGGCGGCGCTGGCACGGTATTTCCGCCAACAAGGAAAAGAAGTCCGCGTCTTCAAGACCGGTCCGGATTTCATCGATCCCGGCGTGCTCGAATGCGCTTCCGGCCATCCGGTCTACCAGCTCGATCTGTGGATGGTGGGCGAGGCGGAATGCCGCCGGCGCCTGGCCGCCGCCGCCCGCGAAGCCGACCTGATCCTGATCGAGGGCGTGATGGGGCTGTTCGATGGCACGCCCAGCAGCGCCGATCTGGCCGAATATTTCGGCATTCCGGTGCTGGCGGTGATCGACGCTTCCGCGCAGGCGCAGACCTTCGGTGCGTTGGCATTGGGGCTGGCAACGTATCGTCCGGCGCTGCCTTTTGCCGGCGTGCTTGCCAATCGCGTCGCCAGTCCCCATCATGCCGGCATGCTGAAATCCAGTCTGCCGCCGGGTTTGCGCTGGTTTGGCTGGCTGCCGAAAGAACGGGAAGCGGCATTGCCGGAACGCCATCTCGGACTGGTGGGCGCCGACGAAATGCCGGACCTCGACGCCAAGCTGGACAGGCTGGCCGGAGCGCTGGTGATGGAGCAAGACCCCATGCCCGCCGCCGTCGCTTTCCCCGCAGCCGAGGCGCCAGCTCTGCCCCGGCTGTTGCGGGATATCCGCATCGCCATCGCCCGCGACCATGCGTTTGCCTTTATCTACCGCGCCAACCTCGACCTGCTGACGGCAATGGGCGCGACGCTGGAGTTTTTCTCGCCGCTGGCGGACAAGGCGCTGCCGGCAGCGGATGCCTATTACTTTCCCGGCGGCTATCCCGAATTGCATCTCGACACCCTGTCCGCCAATACCGGCTTGCGCGATGGCCTGCTGGCGGCGCAGGCGGCGGGCACGCCCATTCTCGCCGAATGCGGCGGCATGATGGCAATGTTCGACGCAATTACCGATGCCGGGGGCCGACGCATGGCGATGTGGGGCCTGCTGCCGGGCGAAGTGGAAATGCAGGCCCGCCTCGGCGGACTCGGCCTGCAAGCGGCGGAGTTGCCCGAGGGCACGCTGCGCGGCCACACCTTCCATTATTCGACGACGAAAACCTCTCTGCCGCCCTTGGCCAAGGCCACCAAGCAGTCCGGCAGCGAAGGCGAAGCGGTGTATCGCGTCGGCCGCCTGACCGCGTCCTACCTGCATGGCTATTGGCCGTCCAACCCGGAGGCGGCCGCGCGGCTGTTCATGCGATGAGCGATTTCAGCGAATCCGACAAGGCCGCGATTTACCGCGTCATCGCCGAGCGACGCGACATGCGGCACTTCCTGCCCGACGCGGTGCCGCCGGAACTGTTGGCGCGCCTGCTGCAGGCCGCGCATCTGGCGCCCAGCGTCGGCTACATGCAGCCCTGGCGCTTTATCCGCATCGCCGACCGGGAGCTGCGCACGCAAATCCACGCGCTGGTCGAGGCCGAGCGCGTCGCCACCGCTGCCGCGCTGGGCGAGCGCGAAGACGAGTTCATGCGTCTCAAGGTAGAAGGCATTCTGGAATGCGGCGAACTGCTGGTGGTGGCCTTGTCCAACGGCCGCGAGAAGCATGTATTCGGCCGCCGCACGCTGCCGGAGATGGATCTGGCTTCCGCGTCGTGCGCCATCCAGAACCTGTGGCTCGCCGCACGGGCGGAAGGCCTAGGCATGGGTTGGGTATCGCTGTTCGATCCCGCCAAGTTGGCGCGGCTGCTGGAGATGCCGGCCGGCGCCAGCCCGATCGCCGTACTGTGCCTCGGCTATGTGCAGGCATTCTACCCCCGGCCCATGCTCGAAACGGAGCGCTGGGCCGACCGCATCCCGCTGCAAACGCTGGTATTCGAAGACCGCTGGAAGCCCTGACGCGACTTTCATCTTGTTGTCATGCTAGCCCTTTATCATCGGGCCCCGTCTGACAGCAGGAGGATCGCATTGAACCACTCCTTCTACAACCTGATCGCCACCGGCATGCTGGTGGCAGCGCTGCCTGTCCCATCCGGCGCGCCGGCAGTCCAGGGGCCCGAATCGGTAAAGGACTGGTACGAAGCCGGTCAGCGCTTCATCCGCGACGCGGAACGCCTGAAACCGCAATTGGGCCAAGCAAGGAACGTCATTCTCTTTGTCGGCGATGGCATGGGTATTTCAACGCTGACCGCGGCACGCATTCTCGAAGGCCAATTGCAAGGCCGCCCGGGCGAGGAAAACCGGCTCTCGTTCGAGGATTTTCCCTACACCGCGCTTTCCAAGACCTATACCTGGGATCAGCAAACCCCGGATTCGGCGCCGACCATGACGGCGATGATCACGGGTTACAAGGCGCGCGAAGGCATGCTCTCGGTGGATCACCTGACACCGCGCGGCGAGTGCGATGCGGCTACCGTCGCGGCGCATGCGCTGCCCACGCTGCTGGAACAGGCGGCGGCAGCCGGCAAGGCGACCGGCGTGGTCTCCACGGCGCGCCTCACACATGCCACGCCCGCCGCGACGTATGCCCATACGCCGATGCGCGATTGGGAAGCCGATGCCGACCTGCCGGCCGGCTGCGGCGTCAAGGACATCGCCCGGCAACTGATCGAAGTATCTCCCACGGTGCGGGACAGCCTCAAGGTGGCGATGGGCGGAGGCCGCACCAATTTCATTCCGGCGACCCAGGCGGACCCCGAAAACGGGAAACAGGGCAAGCGCAAGGACGGCCGCGACCTGGTCGTGGAGTGGCAGCGGACGCGCGGCCAGGATGCGCGTTACGTATGGAACCAAGCGGATTTCGATAGGATCGATCCAGCGCAAACCTCGCACCTGCTGGGCCTCTTCGAAAGTGGCCACATGCAATACGAGCTGGACCGCGCCAAGGATAAAGGCGGCGAGCCGTCGCTGACCGGCATGACCGAGAAAGCCATCCGTATCCTTCAACGCGAGAAGCAGGGGTTTTTCCTGCACGTGGAATCAGGCCGCATCGATCATGCGCACCACGCCGGCAATGCCAAGCGCGCCCTGCTGGAAGTCATCGAACTGGCGCGCGCGGTGCGCAAGGCGCAGGAAATGACCGATCCGCGCGAAACATTGATTATCGTCACCGCCGACCACAGCCATGTCTTCACGATGGCCGGCTATCCGCACCGCGGGAACGATATTCTCGGCTTGGTCTCCGAGGTCCCGGAGACCGACGGCATGCCGGCGTTATCGAAAAAGGACAGGTTCGGCCTGCCGTACACCACGCTGGGCTATGCCAACGGCCCGGGATGGCGCGATCCGGCGGCGCATGGCGGCAAGCGCCCCGATCTCGCGCACGCGGATACGCATGCGGACGATTTCCTGCCGGAGGCGACCATTCCGCTGGAATCGGAAACCCACGGCGGCGAGGATGTCGCGATTTTCGCCAGCGGGCCGATGGCGCACCTGGTCCACGGCAGCATGGAGCAGAACTGGGTCTACCACGTGATGCGGCGCGCGTTCGGTTTCTGACGCTTACGCCGCGTTGCCCTGCCAGTCGCGGAAGATTCCGGTCAGCGCGTCCAGCCCGTCCGTCAATGCCGCCGGGCCGGGCTGCAAAATCAGGGGCGACTTGATCTCGAACAAGCGACCGTTCTTCACGGCCGGGATCGCGTCCCAACCGGCACGCGCCGCCACTTGCTGCGGCTGGAATTTCTTGCCGCACCAGGAGCCGAGGATGATGTCCGGCGCGCGGCGCACCACCTCTGACGGATCGGCGATGATGCGGTTGCCGGCCAGTGACTGGGCCGCAAGCTCGGGAAAGCAGTCCTCGCCGCCGGCGACTTCGATCAATTCCGAAACCCAGCGGATGCCGGAAATCATCGGTTCGTCCCACTCCTCGAAATACACGCGCGGTTTGCGCGGCAAGGCGGCGCTTGCGACCCGGACGGCATTGACCCGGGCGGCCAGTTCGCGAGCCAGCGTTTCCCCCTTCCCGCTTTCCCCGATCAGCGCGCCCAAGGTAGCGACCATGCGCAGGATGCCTTCCACGCTGCGGTGGTTGAATACGTAGACCTCGACGCCGGCCTTGATCAGGTCGCGTGCAATGTCCCCTTGCAGATTGGAGAACCCCAGCACCAGGTCGGGTTGCAGATCGAGTATGGCGTCGATCTTGGCGCTGGTGAAGGCGGAAACCCTGGGTTTTTCCTTGCGCGCTTGCGGCGGTCGCACCGTGAAGCCGGAAATGCCCACGATGCGGTCCTGCTCGCCCAGCAGGTACAGCGTTTCGGTGGTTTCCTCGGTGAGGCAGACGATGCGTTCGGGATAGCGAATGGTCATGGCAGCAGGTAATCCAGTTTGGCCCAGTCGCGCTCGCTTGAAGGATGGCCGAAGCGCAGGCTGGAAGTTGCGGGGAACAGGCGGGTGAGTATGCCGAGACGGATCAAACGGTCGTGCAGAACCTGCGCCTGGGGCGTGCATACCCATTGGAACAGCGCCGTACCGCCGGCGGGCGGAAAGCCGTGGCGCGTCAGCAGTTGCGCCAATCGAGCGCTTTGCTGCGGCAGCCACAGACGCTGCTCGGCCTGCCAGGCACGGTCAGCGAGCGCTTGCCGGGCCAGCCAGCGTGCCGGATGCGCCACATGCCAGGGGCCCAGCTTTTCCCGCATGTTCGACAGCAATTCGTCCCAGGCCAGCATAAAGCCGGCGCGGATGCCGGCCAGTCCGAAAAATTTTCCCAGCGAGCGCAGGACAATCAATCCAGGCTCACCGGCATGGGTCGCCAAGCTGTGCTCGGGCGTGGCGTCCATGAAGGCTTCGTCGACCACCAGCCAGCCGCCGTGGCTTAGCAGCTCGGCATGCCACTCCAGCAGCGTTGCCACGGGAAACAGCCGGCCCGTGGGGTTGTCGGGATGGACCAGCACCAGCACGTCCAGCGCCATGGCCGGCGAGTAGTCTTCGATGGCTTGCACGTGATGGCCGGCTTGTCGCCAGGCATGGAAATGCTCGGCATAGGTCGGTCCCAGGACGCCGACGCGGCAGGGTGGCCGCAGCTCGGGCAAGGCTTGGATAGCCGCTTGCGAACCGGCGCAAGGCAATAACTTCGTCGTTCCATAATAGTCCGCCGCTGCCGTCAGCAGGCCGTCTTCTTCCTCCGGCAGGCGGCGCCAGCATTCCGGCGGGAGGGAGGGGACAGGGTAGCCGATGGGATGGATGCCGGTGGAGAGATCGACCCAGCGGTCGAGGGGAATGCCATGCTCGCGGGCGGCGGCGGCGAGCCTTCCGCCGTGTTCAAGCATACACCAGACCTCCGGCGACCAGGGCGAGCGCCAGCCACAGGTAAACTCCGTGCCTGACCAGTGCCAGGGCGCGCTCGATATCCGCCGTCTGCGGCGCCTCGCCTGCGCCAAGGTCCGGACGCTGATGCCATTCGCCGTGATAGCGCGCCGCGCCGCCAAGCTTGACGCCCAGTGCGCCGGCGCCGGCCGACATCACCGGTCCCGCATTGGGACTGTCCCACGTCGGAGCCTGAACCCGCCAGCAACGTAATGCAAGACTGGTTTTACCGAGCAGCGCATAGCTGAGGGCCGTCAGGCGCGCCGGGATATAGTCCAGCACATCGTCCAGCCTTGCCGCCGCCCAGCCGAACATACGAAAGCGCTCGTTCTTGTAGCCCCACATCGCATCGAGCGTGTTGGCGAGACGGAACAGCAGCGCGCCCGCGCCGCCGAGGATGAAGAACCAGAACAGCGCGCCGAACACGCCATCGTTGCCGTTTTCCAGCACCGATTCCACGGTGGCGGGTATCGGATCGATGGCGGCGGAGTCGCGGCTGACCATGTAGGAGGCTGACGTGCGCGCTTGCGCGTCGTCTCCCGCCCGCAATGCCCGCGACACGGCACGCGCGTGCTCGTGCAGGCTGCGATGGCCAATGGCGAAATAGAGCAGCAGCACGTCGAGAACAGCGCCGATGACGGGCAAACGGCACAGCCAGAAGGCGAGCGCGACCAAAGGCAGGAGCAGCAATGCCACGCCCAGCACTCCAGCGAGCCGATGGCGCGCTCGTGCACGCCGTGATTCCGGGTTAAGCCTGAGTTCGATGCGATGTGCCACGGCGCCGAAGCCTACCAGCGGATGCCAGCGCCGCGGTTCCCCCAGCAGGCCGTCAAGCGCGACGGCGGCCACGGCCAGCAAGGGGGTTATGGGATAATGCGCGGATGAAATCATTGATGGTGCAAGGGACGACGTCGGATGCCGGCAAAAGCACGCTGGTGGCTGGCTTGTGCCGCGCTCTGTATCGGCGCGGGCTGCAGGTCGCGCCCTTCAAGCCGCAGAACATGGCATTGAATTCGGCGGTGACGGTGGATGGCGGAGAGATCGGCCGCGCCCAGGCGGTGCAGGCGATGGCGTGCGGCCTGGAACCGCACTCCGATATGAATCCGGTGTTGCTCAAGCCCAATAGCGACACCGGCGCACAGGTGATCCTGCAAGGCCGCGCGGTCTTCAACCTGGAAGCGGGCGCCTACCATGCCTACAAGCCACGGGCGATGCGGGCGGTGATGGATTCCTGGCAGCGCCTGATTGCGCAATACGAATACGTGCTGGTGGAGGGCGCCGGCAGCCCGGCGGAAATCAACCTGCGCGAGAACGACATCGCCAACATGGGCTTTGCCGAAGCCGCCGATTGCCCGGTGGTGCTGGTCGCCGATATCGACCGCGGCGGCGTGTTCGCGCATCTGGTAGGCACGCTGGCGCTGCTGTCCGAATCCGAGCAGGCGCGCGTCCAGGGTTTCGTCATCAACCGCTTTCGCGGCGATATCGCGCTCTTGCAGCCGGGGCTGGACTGGCTGGAGCAGCATACCGGCAAGCCGGTACTGGGCGTGCTGCCCTACCTGCATGGCTTGCACCTCGAAGCCGAAGACGCGTTGCCGCAAGCCGCTGCTCCAGCCAGGAAGGGCGCGTTGCGCGTCATAGCTCCGGTCTTCCCGCGCATCAGCAACCACACCGACTTCGATGCGCTGCGCTTGCACCCGCAAGTCGACTTCCGCTTCATCCCCTTCGCCACGCCGATTCCGCCGTCCGATGTGATCATCCTGCCGGGAAGCAAGAGCGTGCGCGCCGACCTGCAATGGTTGCGCGAGCAGGGCTGGGACGCAGCGATCAGCCGGCACCTGCGCTATGGCGGCAAGGTGCTCGGGATATGCGGTGGCTTCCAGATGCTGGGCCGCGCCGTGCACGATCCGCACGGCCTGGAGGGCGCGGCGGGCAGCAGCGCCGGATTGGGTTGGCTGGACATGGAAACCACGCTGCAATCGGAAAAGCAGCTGCGGCGGGTGCGCGGCCGGCTGCTGCCGGAAAGCGCGGACGTGGAAGGCTACGAGATCCATCAGGGCATCAGCTCCGGCGCGGCGCTGGCGCATCCGCTGGTGCAACTGGAGAACGCCGTTGACGGCGCGATTTCCGGGGATGGGCATATCATCGGTACTTACCTGCATGGACTGTTCGACCATCCGGCGGCATGTGCCGCCTTGTTGCGCTGGGCCGGACTCGCGGAAGCGGAAACGAACGATTACCGCCAGCACCGAGAAGACCAGTTGGACCGCCTGGCGCAGGCAATTGAAGAACACCTCGACATGCCGCGCATGCTGCACATCCTCGGCGTCGCTACCACGGTTAACCCTTGAGCGTCAGCGGCAGGCCCGCAGCTATGAAATGGACATGCTCGCAGGCCGCAGCCACAGCCTGGTTGAGCCGGCCCTGCTCGTCCTGGAAGCGGCGGTTGATTTCGCCCAGGGGTACGATGCCCATGCCGACTTCGTTGCTCACCAGGATGATGCGGCCCGGCAGCGTGGGCAGCAGTTCCAGGAATGCTTCGCGCTCGCTTTCCCAAGTTTTGTCCTGCGGCGGTTTGCAGTCCGGGCAGATCCACTGCGCCATCCATAGCGTCAGGCAGTCGACGATGACGCTGTGTCCCGAAGCGGCGCGTTCCCGCACAGTCTCGGCGAGATAGAACGGCGATTCGACCAGACACCAGTGCTCGGGGCGGCGCTCCTGGTGGTGGCGTACGCGGGCGGCCATTTCCTCATCCCACACCTGCGCCGTGGCTACATAGGTCACCGGCAATCCGGCTATTTCCGCTTGCCGTTCCGCGAAAGCGCTCTTGCCGGAACGGGCGCCGCCCAGTATCAGTTCTCGCATGGTCTTCTCCTTACCATTCCACGCCGGGCATGGCCTGCACCCCGGCCTCGAAGGCATGTTTCACAGGCTGCATTTCGGTGACGGTATCGGCGATGGCGACCAGTTCCGGCAGCGCGCCGCGACCGGTGACAATCACATGCTGCATGGATGGGCGATCCGTCAGGTCGTCCAGCACGGTATCGAGATCGAGATATTTGTATTTGAGGACGATATTCAGCTCGTCGAGCACCAGCACGCCGATGGATGGATCGTTCAGGTGCATCCTGGCGACGGCCCAACCCTGCTCTGCCGCGGCAATGTCGCGCTCGCGGTTCTGCGTTTCCCAGGTGAAGCCTTCGCCCATCACGTGCCAGGCGACATCGGGATGACGCTTGAAAAAAGCCTCCTCGCCGGTGTCGGAGCGCCCCTTGACGAACTGCACCACCGCGGCCTTCATGCCGTGGCCCAGTGCCCGGGCCAGCAGCCCGAAGGCCGCGGTGGATTTTCCCTTGCCGTTGCCGGTATTGACCAGCAGCAGTCCCTGTTCGGCATTGGCAGCCGCGATCCGACTGTCGATCAGCGCCTTCTTGCGCGCCATACGGGCGGCATAACGCGCTGCCCGTTCGGGATCCTGTTCCATCACGCCTGCTTACGCGCTTCTCCGCGCACCAGTGCGAAGGTCACATGCACGATCAATGCGACGCCTGCCCAGAACGCAAAGGATTGCAGGGTATGCGGGAAATACTGCACCAAACGCGTACCGAACTCGGCCAGACTGGTATCGGCAAAGCGGCCGGAGAAGAAGTAGAACCCGCCGCTGGTGAAGATTTCAGCCAGCGTCACGCTTGCGGCCAGGCTTGCCGCCAATGGCGGCAATGCACGCAGGCTGAAGCTGTAACGCTTTGCGAACCAGCGACCGGCCAGCCACAGCGTGGCATAAGCGGGCAACAGGAAGCCGTAAGCCGGGCTGACGCAGAATGCGCTGATGCCGCCGAAGGTCACCGCGATGTAGTCGATAGCGACGACTTCCGCCAGCAGCGCGCCGAACGCCCAGGCGCTACGCAGGTAAAAGCCGGCCAGGAAAAACACGACCCAGGTCGCTGGTGGCAGATTCAGCGCCGTGGCGAAATGATGGCCATGGGTAGCGGCGACCAGCAAGCCTAGTGCAATACCGATCCAGATTTGGTGTCGTTTTTCGAGGTTCATTGTTAATTCTCCTTATATCTGATTCGCAGAATTGTACTCCATGCGAAGGTTATTTCGGCTCCCAGCGCAGGCCGACGAAGAGGTTGGCGCCAGGAGTTTTGTAGTTGGGAGCGGTGGGATCGAAAATGTTGGCTGTTGTAACAAGCGCATATTCCCGATCGAACAGGTTGTTGACCCGGGCATTGACAGACCATTCTTCAGCAAAGCGATAGTTCGCGGTCAGGTTGACCAAGGTGTATCCGCCCAGCCTGAAATCGTTGGCGGCATCGTTATAACGGTGACCGCTCACAATCACTTCGCCGGCCATTTCCAGATTCCCCATCGTTTTCCCCAGCCAAAAGGTCGCATATTGACGGGCACGGCGCACCAATGTCGTATCTGTATCGTCATTTTTGGGGCTCAGCGAATCTAGATTGGCGCGCATGTGATAGGTGTCGAACCATCCTTCGTAGGCCAGGGTGATGCCTTTGATGGTGGCGTTGCCGACATTCACGGGAAAGTCGTTGGGAAGGCCTTGGCAACACACAAGCAAGTCATTGATCTTGTTGTGGTAAGCGGTGGCGGAAACCCGATGGTGCCCTTGGTCGTAAGTAAGCGTCACTTCCTTATTGCGCGAGGTTTCGGGCTTTAGGTTGGGATTGCCTTGATAAGTAAAGCCAAAGCCGAAATCTTGGAATGGCCAGTAAAGGTCGTTAAAGGTCGGTGCGCGGAATGCCGTCCCTACGTTTCCCGAAACTCGCCAGGAATTATTCAAGCGGTAGCCGTATCCGATATTGCCAGTACCGTGGTCGCCGAACTGCGAGTTGTCGTCACGACGCAATCCGGCACGAAATGCATGCGGTCCGTATTCCATGATGTAGTTGGCGAGCCAGCCATTGTTGCTTCTGTAATCACGCGAGAAGGCGGTATCACCCTTGACGCGGTCTTCCAGGCGGTCATAAGCCAGCGTGAGCGTGCCAACAGGAAGCGCCAGATCATGCTGCCAATAATATTGGCGCTGCTGGGTGCGAAGGCTGGATGCGCCAAAGCTGCCATTGCTGCTTAGATCGTCCATGCTTTCGCCTAGTTTGAGATGGCTGGTCCAAGCGCTGGTGATCCGATTGTCACTGGTGACGGCGAATACCTGCTGGCGCATGTCCTGGTGAGCGGCGAAATCATTGCCGTCGAATTCATTGCTGCCCTTGCTATGGAAAAACTGCAATCCGATCTTGTGTCCATCAGCAATCTTCTGGCTCAACCGGCCGGAAACGCTGAGGTTGCGGTAGCCGTCGTCATCCGCATCCCTTCCCTGATTGGTATCGAGGGAGGATATTCCATCGGTATCGAGCGAACTGACGTTCAGCGCAAAGCCGGTATTCCCGGCTTCGCCGGCCACGCTGGCGCCGGCCTTGCGGGTGTTATAGCTCCCGTAACCCAGGTTGGCGGTAAAGCTGGGTTTGCCCTCTGCCTTGCGCGTGAAAATCTGGATAACGCCACCAACCGCATCCGAACCGTACAGGCTGGAGACAGGACCGCGTACGATCTCGATACGCTCGATCTGTTCCGGAGATATTTGTTCGAACGAAGTCGTGCCGTTGGTAGCCGAACCCATGCGCATGCCATCGATCAGCACCACGACGGCCTGGGAGTGGGTGCCCCGAAGATGGACATTGGATGTGGCGCCCGGCCCGCCATTGGATTCGATTTGAACGCCGGGTTGCGTACGTAGGAGCTCCACCAGCGTCGACTGACCTGCGCGCTCGATTTCCTCGCGCGTGATGACGGACACGTCGCTCAGGACGCTATCGCGAGGTTCTTCGATGCGGCTGGCTGTGACGACAACATCATTGGTGTAGATGGATTCTTGCGCCTGAGCTGAAAAAACGGTCAAGGCTCCGGCTATGGTCGCCGGAATGAGGTATTTCATGATGACTCCCTTTGCGCATGCGACCCCGCATGCCGACAAAAACAGAAAACCGCAAAGGGAAATGGGATCAAGATGGGGAAAGCTTTACGCTGCCCGAGCCTGAAAACCGACACCCCGCGGTATTTCCAACGTGGTTGTTCAGGCCGGTCTCCGGGCTCGCAAGTTTTGGTTCATCGCCTTCCCGTGGATACCACAGTGGCATGTTGACGAACCCGCACTTGCTTACCGTTGCGGGGGCAGCACAGGTATTTCACCTGTTTCCCGTTTCACCTAGTCGCTGGACAGCGATGTCGGCACCTGACAACTTCCGGCATTTTAGCGGCAAAGGAAAGCCCTTGCCAGCAATGTGTAGTAATACTTTCACTAAATATTGTTAGCGGTTGACCTTTCAAGCTTTTTCCAATTATAGTTAAAGCATGGAAGCGGATTTGAAAGCGCTGGAAGACAAGGTTGCCCAGCTTATAGGCCTGTGCCATCAGTTGCGCACGGAGAATATCGATTTGCGGCAGGAATTGGCGCAGGCGCAGAACGAGGCGCGGCAGCTCAAGGAAAACATGGCGTTGGCGGGCGACCGCCTGGAAGCCTTGCTCGAAACATTGCCGGAAAACAGTCATGGCTGAAGCCAAAGGTATCGATGTCAGCATCATGGGACGCGAGTTTCGCGTTTCCTGCACCGATGAAGAATACGAAGCGCTGATGACAGCGGTTTCCTATCTGGATCGCAAGATGCGCGACATCCGTGACAGCGGTAAAGTGATTGGCGTCGAGCGCATTGCCATCATGGCGGCCCTGAATATCGCCCACGAGCTCTTGACCACAAGAAGCGGAGGGTTTGACATCGGGGACTTCAAGCGTAGAATCAATTCCATGCAGGAACAGATCGATCAGGCGGTAGCCGAGCAAAACGAGCTGTTCTGATTCATAGTTTTTTCCGGTTTGTTCCCTGCGGTGTTTGTCAGGCCATAGATTCCTTGAACCAATATCAAGCATCTGGTTGCGGCTTAAAACGAGTGCTGTTGTGCGTGCCCCATACGCGGGCGTGCCTGATGCGCTCCCGTTGCGACCCCCTGGTCTACCAGGTTCAGGATGCTGGTCTGACGGCATTTGCGGGGAACTCCATCATTTCCATTCCGGGTCTCCCATGCGCTACTGGTTAATGAAGTCCGAGCCCGGCGACGTTTCCATCGACGATCTCGCCGCTTTTCCCAACCAGTCCGTGGACTGGTACGGCGTGCGCAACTATCAGGCACGCAATTTCATGCGCGACCAGATGCAGGTCGGCGACGGCGTGCTGTTCTACCATTCCAATTGCGCCGAACCGGGCATCGCCGGCATCGCCGAGGTCAGCAAGCTGGCCTATCCGGACCGCACGCAGTTCGATCCCCAACACAAGTACTACGATCCCAAGGCCACGGCGGAAAATCCGCGCTGGTTCAACGTGGACGTCAAGCTGGTACGCAAGACGCGGCTGCTTGGCCTCAAGGAATTACGCGAAACGCCCGAGCTTGCCAACCTGCGCATCCTGCAACGCGGCAATCGTCTTTCCATTACCCCGGTCGACCCGCGCGACTGGGAGTTCATACTCGATAGATTGCAATAGCCATGGGCCAGCGCTATACCGAACTCAACCAGGAACTGATCCAGTTCATCTGGAAGCAGCAGATGTTTTTCGTGGCGACGGCGCCGCAGGAAGGCCATGTCAACCTGTCGCCCAAAGGCCTGGATTCCCTGCGTGTGCTGGATTCTCATACCGTTGCCTGGCTCAATGTCACCGGCAGCGGCAACGAGTCCGCCGCGCATGTGCTGGAGAATGGGCGCATGACCCTGATGTTCTGCGCCTTCGAAGGCAAGCCGATGATCCTGCGACTATATGGTCGTGCACGCGTGATCCATCCGCGGGATGAGGATTGGGATGAAATGCTGAGTCATTTTGACCGCCTGGCCGGGGCAAGGCAGATTTTCGTGCTGCAGGTCGAACTGGTGCAGACGTCCTGCGGCATGGGCGTACCGCTTTTCGACTATCGCGGGCAGCGCTCGCAATTGGTCGACTGGGCCGAAAGAAAAGGCGCGGACGGCATCGCCGAGTACTGGGAAAAGAAGAACCGGGTCAGCCTGGATGGCAAGTCGACCGGTATCTTCGATGAAGCGGCGGACTAGCCCAGAAACAATTTGTACGCCGGATTGTCGCTTTCGTCCCAATAGGCATAGCCCAGCTTGTCCAGAAATTCCCTGAACTCCGCATGCTCCTGCGGCGGCACCTGAATGCCGACCAGCACCCGTCCGTAATCCGTCCCATGGTTGCGGTAATGGAACAGGCTGATGTTCCAGTCATGGCCCATGTTTTCGAGGAATTGCATCAGGGCGCCGGGGCGTTCCGGGAACTCGAAGCGGAACACCACCTCATGCTCGACCTGCGGCGCATGGCCGCCGACCAGGTGGCGCACGTGCAGCTTGCCCATCTCGTTGTCGGTCAGGTCCAGCGCCGGCAGATCGTGGCGCTGCAGCATCTCGACCAGCTTGGTCGATTCGCCCTGCTGATGCGTGGTGACGCCGACGAAAATATGCGCCTGGGTCGCATCGGAATAGCGGTAATTGAACTCGGTGATGTTGCGATGGCCGAGCAGGCTGCAGAACTTCTTGAACGAGCCCGGTTTTTCCGGGATCGTCACGGCCAGCAGCGCTTCCCGCTGTTCGCCGATTTCGGCGCGCTCGGCGACGAAGCGGAGCCGGTCGAAATTCATGTTGGCGCCGGAGGCCAGCCCGATGAGCGTCTTGCCGTGCAGCTTGTGCTTTTTGACGTACTCCTTGATGCCGGCGACGGACAGCGCCCCAGCGGGTTCCAGGATGGAGCGCGTGTCCTCGAACACATCCTTGATCGCCGCGCAGATGGCGTCGTTGTCCACCAGGATCATCTCGTCCACGTATTCCTGGCACAGGCGGAAAGTTTCCTCGCCCACCTGCTTGACCGCGGCGCCGTCGGCGAACAGGCCGACCTGGTCCAGCGTGACGCGCTTGCCGGCAGCCAGGGAGCGCGTCATCGCGTCCGCATCCACCGCCTCCACGCCGATGATCTTGATTTCCGGGCGCAGGCGCTTGACGTAAGCCGCGATGCCGGAAATCAGTCCGCCGCCGCCGACGCAGCAGAAGATGGCATGGATGGGGTCCGGATGGTCGCGCAGGATCTCCATCGCGATGGTGCCTTGCCCGGCGATGACGTAAGGATCGTCATAGGGATGGACGAAGGTCAGTTTTTCCTGCTTTTCCAGTTCCAGCGCATGTGTGTAGGCATCGGAATAGGAGTCGCCGGCCAGCACGACCTCGGCGCCGCGGCTCCTGACGGCATCGACCTTGATCATGGGCGTGGTCGTCGGCATCACGATGACGGCTCGGCAATTCAACTTCTGCGCGGCCAGGGCGACGCCCTGCGCATGGTTGCCCGCGCTGGCGGCGATCACGCCGCGCTTCAGCTGGGCCGCGGTGAGATGCGCCATCTTGTTGTAGGCGCCGCGCAGCTTGAAGGAAAACACCGGCTGCATGTCCTCGCGCTTCAGCAGCACCGTGTTGCCGGTGCGCCGGGAAAGGTTGGGCTGCACATCCAGCGGGGTTTCCACGGCGACATCGTAGACGCGGGCGGTGAGGACTTTTTCGAGATAGTCGTTTTTCATCGATGGATGGGGCGTGTATCATTCAGTTATTGGTTAATCCAGCGATTATAAAGAAAACGCAAGCGCGAAAGGGTAAAGAATGGCAACGCAAGACGAACTCAAACAACAGGTTGCACAAGCAGCAGTGGCCTATGTGAAAAGCGGCATCATCGGTGTCGGCACCGGCTCCACCGCCAACTATTTCATCGACGAGCTGGCCAAGGTCAAGCACAAGATCGACGGCGCGGTGGCGAGCTCCGAAGCGACCGCCCAGCGCCTGCGCGCGCACGGCATCGAAGTGTTCGACCTGAACAGCGTCAGCGGCATGGAAATCTATGTTGACGGCGCCGACGAAATCACCGAGCACATGCACATGCTGAAGGGCGGCGGCGGCGCGCTGACGCGCGAGAAGATCGTCGCGGCCTGCGCCGGCAAGTTCATCTGCATCTGCGATGCCACCAAGCTGGTGCCGGTACTGGGCAAGTTCCCGCTGCCGGTGGAAGTGCTGCCGATGGCGCGCAGTTATGTGGCCCGCGAGCTGACCCGCCTGGGCGGCCAGCCGGTACTGCGCGACTTTACGACAGATAACGGCAATGTCATTCTGGACGTGCATGGCCTGACCATACTTGACCCCGTCGAAATGGAAGCCAAGATCAACCAGATCGTCGGCGTGGTCACCAACGGCCTGTTCGCCGCCCGTCCTGCCGACGTGCTGCTGCTGGCGACGGAATCCGGAGTCAAGACTTATACCCGCTGAGATTGCAACAAAACCGTCACAGTGGCGGACTAAACTGCTAGATTGAGCTCATTTCCAAGGAAAATTTATGCAATCCGAACATACCTCCAAGCAATACGATGCCGAACTCGAGTCCGTCCGCGCCAAGGTGTTGCAAATGGGCGGGCTGGTCGAACAGCAGATTGCGCAAGCATTGGAGGCGCTGGTGAGCGCCAACCCCAAGCTTGCCGATGAGGTGATCTCCAACGACCATCGCGTCAACGCACTCGAGGTGTCGGTGGACGAGGATTGCAGCCACATCATTGCGCGCCGGCAACCTGCGGCCGGCGATTTGCGCATGATCATGATGGTGGTGAAGACCATCACCGACCTGGAGCGCATCGGCGACGAAGCGACCAAGATCGCCCGCGTCGCGCAGAAGATTTACGAATCGGACCGCATGTATGCGCCGCGCTTCACCGAAATCAAGAACATGACGGCGATGGCGCGCGAAATGTTGCGCACTTCGCTGGACGCGTTCGCCCGGCTGGACGTCACCAAAACCGTGGAGGTCGCCCGCCAGGACGAGCAGGTGGACGAGCATTTCCGCGCCATCATGCGCCAGCTGATCACCTTCATGCTGGAAGACCCGCGCACCATTTCGATGTCGCTGGAAGTGCTGTTCGTGGCCAAGGCTATCGAACGTATCGGCGACCACGCCAAGAACATCGCCGAATACGTGGTGTACATGGTCAAGGGCAAGGATGTGCGTCATACGTCCGTGCAGGAGATGGAACGCGAAGCCCTGCAGTAGCCGGTTGCGGGCAAGCTGACCAGCCGTGAGCTTGCCTGCGATCATTCCTCCTGACCGTTACACGGAGTCCCGGCATTGAGCAAAAACGCGATGCCTTCCGAAATCGCTGCGGTCGATCTCGGTTCAAACAGTTTCCGCCTGCAAATGGCGCGGCTGGTCGACGACCAGCTGGTTTTTTATGATTCCCTGCGCGAAATGATCCGGCTCGGTGCCGGCCTTGGCAGGGATAAAATGCTCGATGCCGAGTCGCAGGAACGAGCCATTGATTGCCTGAAGCGTTTCGGCGAGCGCCTGCGCGGATTGCCTCCTCATGCGGTACGCGCCGTCGCCACCAATACTTTCCGTGTTGCCAAAAACGCTCCCCAGTTGTTGAAGGAAGCGGAAGCTGCGCTTGGGTTCCCGATCGAGATCATCGGCGGGCGTGAAGAAGCGCGCATGATTTACCTCGGCGTCAGTCATGGCCTGCCGGACACTCATCAGAAACGCCTTGTCATCGACATCGGCGGCGGCTCGACCGAATTCATCATCGGCGCCGGTTTCGACCCGCTGGAAATGGAAAGCCTGTACATGGGCTGCGTCAGCTACAGCATGAAATATTTTGCCGACGGCAAACTCAACGAAAGCAACCTGAACCGGGCCGAGATCGCCGCGCGCGCGGAAGTCCAGGGCATACGGCGCAACTATACCGCGGACTATTGGCAGGAAGCCGTCGGCTCTTCCGGCACGGCACGTGCGCTGGGCGAAGTGTTGCGCATTCAGGGCTTGAGCGATGGCCGGATAACCCTCGAAGGCCTGGAGTATTTGCGCGGGCAGCTGCTGAAAGCCAAGGATGTCAAAAAACTGCAGCTGGAAGGTTTGAGCGCCGAACGCCTGCCCTCCTTCCCCGGTGGTTTCTGCATCATGCTGGGCGCGTTCCGCGAACTGGGCATCGAGCAAATGGCCGTGGCCAGCGGAGCGCTGCGTGAAGGCGTGCTCTACGAGCTGGTAGGGCGTATGCACCATCACGACACGCGTGAAGCGACTGTGGCCCGGTTCAAGCGCCGCTATCATGTGGATGCGCAACAAGCGCGGCGGGTCGAATCGCTGGCGCTGATGCTGCTGAGGCAAGTAGCACCCAGGATGCAAGCGGCCGAGACGGCGGGCCGCTTCTTATCCTGGGCCGCGCGCCTTCACGAAATCGGCACTTCCATCGCCCATAGCGGCTACCACAAGCACTCTTCCTATATCCTCGAAAATGCGGACATGCCCGGTTTTTCGCGCATGGAGCAGAAAACCCTGAGCCTGCTCGTGCGCTGCCAACGCAGATCGCTGCCCAAGGCGCTGCTGCCTCCAGTGGAGGATGAGCGCTGTGCGCTGATCGTTGCGTTGCGGCTGGCGGTACTCTTCCACCGGAATCGTACGGATGGCCCGCTGCCGAAAATGATTTTCGAATGGAAGGAGGATGGCTTTCGCCTCGCCGTGGATCCGCAGTGGCTGGCCAACAATCCGCTGACCGAGAGCGCCCTGCACGCCGAAACCGCTTACTGGAAAGACGCCGGTATCACGTTTACGCTGGATTGATGGGCAACTCGTTCATCGCCGACTCCTGCCCGTACACGCCTAACAAGTATTGCTGGGCATTAAACGGGGAGCCGCGCGTGCCTTTCAAGCGATAACTTCCTTCCGGCAGCATTTCCCAGGCGGTAGTGTTGTCCTTGAGGTAGGGCTGCAGGCCTTCCTTGATCACGCGTTTTTTCAGCTTGGGATCCAGCAGCGGGAAGCAGGCTTCGATGCGACGGAAGAAGTTGCGATACATCCAGTCGGCGCTGGCGAGGTAAAGGTCTTCTGCCTTGTCGTTATAGAAATAGAAGATGCGGGTGTGCTCCAGAAAACGGCCGACGATGGAGCGTACGCGGATATTTTCCGACACCCCGGGAATGCCCGGACGCAATGCGCAGACGCCGCGTACGATCAGGTCGATCTGCACGCCGGCCGTCGATGCTTCGTATAGAGCGGTAATGATTTCCGGGTCCAGCAATGCATTCATCTTGGCGATAATGTGCGCCTTCTTGCCGGCGCGTGCGAGTTCCGCCTCGTTGCCGATCGCCTTGATCAGCTTCTGATGCAGCGTGAATGGCGACTGCCACAGATGCTTGAGCTTGCTGGCTTTACCCAGGCCGGTGAGTTGCGCGAACACGTCGTTCACGTCCTCGCAGATTTCCTCGTTGGCCGTGAGCAGGCCGAAGTCGGTATAGAGCCGCGCGGTCCGCTGGTGGTAGTTGCCGGTGGAAAGGTGCACGTAGCGGCGCAGCCGGTCTTCCTCGCGTCTTACCACCATCGCCATCTTGGCATGCGTTTTATGGCCGACCACGCCGTAGACCACATGCGCCCCGGCGTTTTCCAGCTTGGCCGCCCAATTGATATTGGCCTCTTCGTCGAAGCGCGCCATCAGTTCCACCACCACCGTGACTTCCGTGCCGCGCTTGGCCGCTTCGATGAGCGAGCTCATCAAGGTCGAGTCGGTGCTGGTGCGGTAAATCGTCATCTTGATCGCCAGCACATTGGTGTCGTTCGCGGCCTGTTGGATGAATTCCACGACAGGGTTGAACGACTGGAACGGGTGGTGCAGCAGGATGTCGCCCTTGCGGATGGCCTTGAAAATGTCTTCCTGCTTGATGATTTCCTTGGGCATGCAGGGAATGAAGGCCGGGAACTTGAGGTCGGGCCTGTCGACCCAGTCGGGTACCTGCATCAACCGCACCAGGTTCACGAGACCGTTGACCTGGTACAAGTCTTCCTGCCCCAGGCCGAACTGGCCAAGCAGGAAATCCGACATTTCCTGGGAACAATTGTCCGCCACCTCCAGGCGCACGCCGTCGCCATATTGGCGGTGCGTCAGCTCGCCCTGCAATGCCAGGCGGAGGTCGATCGTGCTTTCGTCGTCCAGTGACAGTTCGCTGTTGCGCGTCACGCGGAACTGATAGCAGCCGCGTACATGCATGCCGGAAAACAGCTCGCCGACATGAGCGTGCAGAATGGAAGACAGGAATACCAGCCCGTACTCGTTGCCTGCGATTTCGGCCGGCAGGCGAATGATGCGCGGCAGCGCGCGGGGCGCCTGCACGATGGCAATGCCTGAATTGCGGCCGAAAGCGTCCTTGCCTTCCAGTTCGACCGCGAAATTGAGGCTCTTGTTGAGTACGCGCGGAAATGGGTGGGAAGGGTCGAGCCCGATCGGCGTCAGGATGGGCATCAGCTCGCGGAAGAAGTAGGCGCGTATCCATTCCTGCTGCGCTTCGTTCCAGTGCGTGCGGCGCAGGAAGCGGATGCCTTGCTCCGCCAGGCGCGGCAGGACGATGTCGTTCAGCACCTGATATTGTCGCGCCACCAGCTGGTGCGCCTCGGCGCTGACACGTGCCATCACCTGTCGTGGCGTCAGTCCGTCCGGGGCCGTGCTGGGTGCGCCGAATTCGATCTGCTCCTTGATGTCCGCGACGCGCACCTCGAAGAATTCGTCAAGGTTGCTGCTGACGATGCACAGGAACTTGAGGCGTTCCAGCAAGGGGTTACGGTCATCCTCGGCCTGCGCGAGCACGCGCCGGTTGAATTCGAGGATGCCGAGTTCGCGATTCAGGAAGTATTCCGGCGACATAGTGAGCTTAGGCGGTGCCATCAAAAGCTCCAAAGCGTAACAGCGCTATGTGACGGATTTGTGACAGTTCTGCTTTACGGTTTCGGGGGGACATAACCGGAGGCCTGTTCCGCGCCTCCGCCGAAGAAATAAGCCTCGGTCTGTTCTTTCAGGTATTGCCGTGCGCGCGGGTCTGCCAGACTGAGCCGGTTTTCGTTGACCAGCATGGTCTGGTGCTTGAGCCAGCCTGCCCAGCCCTCCTTGGAAACGTTTTCATAGATACGTTTGCCCAGTTCGCCGGGGTAAGGAGGAAAGTCCAGGCCTTCCGCTTCGCGCCCCAGCTTTACACAGTTCACCATTCTTGCCATTGCCGTTACCTCTGATCATTCCGAAAGCGTTCATGATAGCCGATGATGCGGGGCAGGGCGAGGCTGTAGCAGTCTCGCCCTGCCCCGCCCGGGCTTAAAATTCCCCGCGCACTCCCAGCATGATGGAGCGCCCGCCCAGGGGAGCGATGTCCTTCAGGATGGAAGTGTGTTCCCGCGCTTCTTCATCCAGCAGGTTGGTCGCTTTGACGAAGGCATCCAGATGAAGTTTCGTCGGCAGGTGGTAGCTGACGATGGCGTCCACCATGGTGTAGCCGTCGGTTTCCAGCTCGTTGTCGGCAACGCGGTTCTGGCCAAAGGTACGGGTGACATCGAGCGCCACGTCGAACCGGCTGAAGGAATAATCCAGACCCACGCCCAGACGAAGCGGGGAAATGCGCGGCAAGGGGTCGCCGGTCCGGCGGTTCGTTGCGCGGACATAATCGCCCTTGAGACGCAGATCAAGCGCGCCGATGCCTTCGTAAACGTGGAACTTGCTGGCAATCTCCAGGCCCTTGAACACCGCCGGCACCGCCTGGATCTGTGACTCCGGCAACTCACCGCTGACGTTGTCGATCAGGCCCTCTTCGGTACGCAGGTTGCCGGTCAGCAGCGAGGTGATGTAGTTATCGAAGCGCGTATAGAAGCCGCTCACGCTGAAATTGTTGCCGCCCTTGCGCCAGCGCAACTGCAGGTCGAGCCCGTTCGATTTTTCCACCGAAAGGCTGCGGTCGCCCACCTCGTACTGGCCGGTGGCCGCGTGCGGACCGTTGGAATAAAGCTCATAGTAAGTGGGCGCCCGCTCGGTATGCGAGAGGTTGCCGGCCAGCGACCATGCCTCATCGAGGCGGTACAATGCTCCGCCGGAAAAGCTGGTGGGAGTATAGTCCTGGCTTTCGCTGGCGCCGAAACGTGGCGTGCCAGGATTGTTCGGATCGTCCGGACCGCCTCCGGCAGAGGAAACGCGAGTGCGTTCGACGCGCGCGCCGAAGGACAGCTTAAGCGCCTCATCGAATGCGGCGAGCGGCCATTCCTCGAATATATAGGCGGCCCGGGTATCGGTTTGCACCTTGGGGATCAACGCTTCATCGCCGGTGGCGCTGAAATCGCTGCGATGGAACTGTAGCCCCACGACGCCATTGAGCGGGCCTATCTTGCCGTGGGACGCTTCCAGCGAGCCTTCCCAGCCGCGGTTTTCGAAGGTCGTTCCGATCTCTCCGTCGTCGATTTCCTGATGTTCGTAATCCACGCGCGCCAATCGCACTTTCACCCGATTGATCGCCTCGCTCAAGTCACGTGCTTCGCCTGCGAGATCCCAGCGCGAGCTGTGCATGTCGATGCGCACGGCAGGTTCGGCCACCGTGCCGTAATAGGAGTTGAATTCCGAATAGGAAATGCCGGCGTAGCCATGTTCCGAAGTCAAGGAAGCGCCCACCGCCCCCCCATCGCTTTTCGAGGCACTGTTGCGCAAGGTACCGCGCGGTTCATCCGGCTGAGGGTCGGCTCGGCGCAAGCGCGAGGACCGTGCATAGCCCGGAATATCGAGGTCGTCCGTATCGCGCGTATAGCCATCCGCATGTATTGCGAACAAGCCGTTGCCGGCTTCCACGATCGCGGAGGTGCTGCGCTGCTTGTCCGCGCCGCCGATGCGGGCTTCGGCACGCCCGCTGACGCCCTGAATGGGATCGCGCGGAATGCGGTTGTCGATGGTATTGACCACGCCGCCCACGGCGCTGCCGCCATACTGCAAGGCTGCCGGGCCGCGCACGACGTCGACCTGTTCGATGACGAGCGGATCCAGCGGCACGGCATGGTCGGGGCTGAGCGAAGAGGCGTCTATCATGCCGATGCCGTTTTGCATCAGGCGGATGCGGTCCCCATCGAGGCCGCGAATCACCGGGCGCGACGCGTTGGGGCCGAAATAGCTGGAATGAACGCCCGGGGTGCCGTTCAGGGTTTCGCCCAGCGTGCTTTCCTGCTGCAGCACCAATTCCCGGCCATTCAGCACGGAAACGGGCGGCACCAGCTCATCGAGCGCACTGCCCAAGGGGTTGGCGGTGACAGAGGTTGTCGGCAATTCGATATGCAGGGAGTGATCGTGGTCGTCTTCCGCGGATGCTGGTTTGGCCAGCACGGCAAGCGCGGCGGCAAGCGCAATGGATAGGGCACGCGCCTTGGGCGCGTCAAATAAAGGATTCATGGCATTCTCGCTGAAATCAATGGGGAAACGCCGAACCTGCAAGGCCCGGTCGTAACGTTGAGCCTGCTATGCAGGCATTGATGCTTCAGGAGTACGCCGGAGGCGCGCGCGCGGAATAAGGGACTGCGGAAAGCGAATCGACGGCGGGGGAAAGTTCCCCCCCGCGGATGTGTTCGCCATTGGAGACCGGCAGGATGAATGCGGTGGAAGGGGCGGCGCCCGAGAGCCCGGCGTACACCACGCACTTTTCGCAGGCAGCCGTGCCATGAGGGGCCTGGTCCTGTTGCTGCTCCTGCAAGTCCGCATAGTGCGAAATGGCGTGCATGGCCGCGCCCTGCTGGCCGAGGCTGAACAGGAGCGCGAGAGTGAGAATGAGAAACATGCGCCGCAACATGGGCCGAATTCTAGCAGAGATACTTGAAAACGCGCCGAGGATTTCTGCCTGCTATTAAGCACGGTCATTAAATCAATGCGATCTGGACTTTATTGTTTGAAAAGGCTGGCTACCTCGAGGCGATCGCGTCCTTTAGCCTTGGCACGATACAAAGCCGCATCCGCAACCCTCAATAAATCTTCGACCAAATAGCCATGTAACGGAAACACGGCGATTCCCAAGGAGGCTGTCACGGCAGGCAATGCCTGACCGCCATACGTGAGGGCGATCTTCTTGATCTCCTGGCGTATCAACTCGGCACGCTCAGTGGTGATGTGCAGATCTGCCTGGGGCATCATGATCAGCAGCTCTTCCCCGCCAAAGCGGCATGCCAGGTCGCTGATGCGGGATATTCTTTTGATGGCAGCGCCAATTTCCCTGAGGACCATATCGCCGGCTTCATGCCCATAGTTGTCATTGAACGATTTGAAGTGGTCTACATCCAGCATGATCAAGCCGACTTCCTGGTTGGCTCGTTGCGCTCTGGCGATTTCCCTCGGCAAGGTTTCATCGAGATAACGACGGTTATAAAGCCCGGTCAAGGCATCAATAATGGAGCTGCTTCGCAAGCTTTCTTTTAATCTCAGGTTGGTCAGGGCCAGCCCAATCTGGTTTACTACCTCCGTCGCCAACTCCTCCACTTCCGGTTTAACCTGGAGCTTCTCTCCGTTGCCATCCCGGGTAGCAAATAAAGTGAGCGTGCCTATCATTTCATCCGTGGAAGCGATAGGAATGCAAAGCGACGCCATGTGGGTATCCGGGATATGCAGGCATGGGAGAGCATCTTTGCCAGGATCATAGAGGTAGGCATGATTACTGCGTGCAGCCCAGCATTCGTTGGGTTCAAAGCCCTCCACGGCGACGTTGCTCCAGTTGGCTTTTACGTCGAAATAATCTTTGGAATTGCTACGGATAAATAATGCGCCGGGATTTTCGGGAAACAGCTGTATGCAATATTTTTCAATGGCGATATAGGCTTCTTCAGGCGATATGACCGAATGGAGCACATCGACGAGTCGTGACTGAATGTTTTTTGTCTTGTTTCTTGCCGCTAGCGTTTCGGTGTATTGCAGGGCTTGCTGATGCAGCTCATTGAGCTTTTCCTGGGTGCGCTTGGTGGCTGTGGCCGTTTTGGTCAGGATGACAAAGGCCAGGGAGAAAAGTAAGAAAACGGTGATTGTAAGAAATATCAATACATAGTTGTTGTATTCAACGATCTCTACTTCCTCGCGCGCTAGCGTATTCAATTTATCGATTTCGATGTCCTTGAAATTCTCGGAAGCTGCACGGACCATATCCATACGCACTTTTCCCTCGCCACTTTTGATTCTCGCAACGGCTTCGTCGAAGCCTTTCTCTTGCATGACCGCGATTGTTCCGGTCATGCGTTCGAGGGAATATTCAGCCTTGTGCTTTAAATCCTGAAAATTCTTTGCCCGGGCCGCATCCTTCGAAGTGAGCCCTTGCAATTTATGTAATTGAGCATCCAGTTTTGTGCGGGCGTTGTAGTAGGGCTCGAGAAACAGAATATTGTTAGTGAGAACATAGCCTCGATGCCCTGTTTCGGCATCGATCATGCTGATCAATATCCCATCAACGGCATGGATTACTTCCCTGGCCTGATCGCTATCGCTATGGGCGGTTTGTAATTGTTTGAAGGCAAAGATGGGCATGGCAGCGCTTGAAACAAGCGCAAGAAGGGCGAGGACAATGGCTATCAGGGTGACTCTGGAGTGATGGGGGTCGCTCAATTAGTCTCCTTTTAGTGGCGTTCTAAGCTTTGACTTAAAAATATGCCATCCGATCAGAACGCATTAACCATATTTTTCTCCAGTGTATGGACGGGCCTGGCACCTGCCGTTATGGATTACTGTTTGGAGCCTCCCGGATTTTCTCCCCCACGATACGCCTTTTTCGGCATTTTATGCGCTGACGAATAATCCTCTACTTCCCTTGATAACGGCAAATCGTGGGCGTGGCCCGTCTCTCATGAGGAGGCTTGCAGGTAGGTTAGTGACTATGCGAGAGCTTGTGCTGCGACCAGTGCTCTGAGGCTCTCTGCAGCACTTGTTTCGTTTTTTGCTGCAGCGGTGGTTCCATGTAGGCGGCAATAAACCAGCTCATGGCCAGGCAACCCAATGCCGCGATCGAAACGGCGAGGCCTTGCTCCCACCCATTGCGTACCAGATACCCGGCCAGGAATCCTCCAAATGTCAGATGGACGAGATACAGCGGATACGTCATCAGTCCTATCGATCTGGAAAACTTGTGCAACAAGTGACGATTTTTGAGCTTGGGTTCCAAATGCATTCCCCGCATCAAGACGAACATCGCCACTAACCAGACGGCCATCGGGACGATGAAGGAAAAATCCTGGTTATTTCGCGCGGCTTCTTCGTAGCTATAGACGGCGATCTGGATGCAGCCGCCGATGAGGAACAGGCGCAGCCAGCCGAGTTCCGATGTGCCGCGAAACATGAGGAATCGGGATAGAAGCACGCCTATGGCAAAGAAGCAGCCGTGCTGAATGAGCAATAACTGCCGCCACCTCGATTCCTGCAGCACCGATTCGGTCCATGCCGTTTCAGGAAGCAGGTAAGCGCTCAACTGCATGGAGGCATGCATGCAACTGGCGGCCCCGATCCAGACGGCCAGCCAGAAAATAGCGTCGATTCTTTTGGAAAGCAGCAGCAGAAAAACCATGCCATAGAAGAAAACCTCGATGCCCAAAGTCCAGTAGACGGGATCGATCCAGGGCCCGAACGGTTCGAAGAAGATGCTGCGCAAGTAATCCTGCCAGCGATCCTGATTGAGTATGACGGTGTCCAGAAGAAAGCACAGCGTGGCGCAGATCCAGGCGCCCGGGCCCAGCCTGACGATTCTGTCCCGGAGAAATTTCCCGGCGGTGGAGTGGTAAGCCGAAATGGAGATGACGAAACCGGAAATGACAAAGAATATCTGAACGCCCACCCAGCCCCAATAGGAATACGGCGCGAGTTCCGGCAGCGATACCACCCCGCCTGACACCCAGAAAGCGCGTCCCTCTCTTGCCGACGACAAATACAGCAAGTGGTAGAACATCACCGCAAGGGCCGCAAAGAACCGCAGCGCGTCGACGCAAACAAAGTGCCGGGGCATTTCGTTCAGCCTGGATCGGGAGACCATGTCGCATACTCACAATGGGCGAGTATGCATAATTCGATAATTAGATTCGTTTAAACAATAGGTTAATTCTGTAATTCGATTAGGAAAATTCTGACAGAAATGTCAGGATCCAGAATGGAACTACCCGGCGCTGTTTTCGCTTACCCCTGCGCCGTGTGCCTGCTGGTCCGCATGATAGCTGCTGCGCACCATGGGACCGCAAGCGGCCTGGGTGAAGCCCATCGCCAGCGCCTGCTGCTCGAACCATTGGAAGCGATCCGGAGGGACGAAGCGCAATACCGGCAAGTGGTGCGGACTGGGCTGCAGGTATTGCCCCAGCGTCAGCATGTCGACATGATGCGCGCGCAGGTCGCGCATGACCTCCAGGATTTCCTCGTCGGTTTCGCCCAGACCCAGCATCAGGCCTGATTTGGTGGGAATGTGCGGAAAGCGCTCCTTGAAATCGGCCAGTAGTTTGAGCGAATGGGCATAGTCCGCCCCAGGACGGGCCTGCTTGTAGAGGCGGGGAACGGTTTCCAGGTTGTGGTTCATCACATCCGGTGGGGCTTCCGCGAGGATGGTCAGCGCCGTATCGAGCCGACCACGGAAATCGGGCACCAGTACTTCGATCTTGAGGTGGGGAGAATGCTCGCGTGCCGCGCGGATGCAATCGACGAAATGACGTGCGCCGCCGTCGCGCAGATCGTCGCGGTCGACGCTGGTGATGACGACGTATTTCAGGCGCATCTGGGCAATGGTCTTCGCCATCTTTTGCGGTTCTTCCGCGTCCGGCGGCAGCGGTTTTCCGTGCGCGACGTCGCAGAATGGGCAGCGGCGCGTGCACACGTCACCCAAAATCATGAAGGTGGCGGTGCCGCCGCTGAAGCATTCGCCGATATTGGGGCAGGAGGCTTCCTCGCAAACCGTGTGCAGGTTGTTGTCGCGCAAGATCTGCTTGATCTCGCGGAAGCGCGCACTATCCGGCACCTTCATGCGTATCCATTCGGGCTTGCGCATGGCAGGCTGCGGCACGATCTTGATCGGGATGCGCGCCGTCTTGGCCGCGCCTTTTTCCTTGCGGAGGGTACTTTCGCTCATGGTCTCAGTTTAGCTCAATTGGTTTTGCAGCAGCGTGACCAGCCGATCCGATAATGCATCCATATCGGTCTCGATCCCCAGGCTGTAGGTTTGCGTAACCGGCAATCCGCGGTAGCCGCAAGGGTCGATCGCATCGAATGGCGACAGGTCCATGTTCACGTTGAGGCTCAGCCCGTGATAGCAGCAGCCATTTTTTAGGCGCAGGCCGAGCGAGGCGATTTTGGCGCCGTTCACGTAGACGCCTGGCGCATCCGGCCGGCCTTGCGCTGCAACGCCATGTTCAGCCAGCAGCGTGATGATGGCGCTCTCCATCCGGTCCACCAGTTGCCTCACCGTCAGGCCCAGCCGTTTGATATCCAGCAGCAGGTAAATGACGATCTGGCCTGGCCCGTGGTAGGTGATCTTGCCGCCGCGATCCGTGCGCACCAGGGGAATGTCGTCGCGCCATGGCATGCGGACATCCTTCCTATTGAGGCCCAGCGTGTACACCGGCGGATGTTCGGTCAGCCACAGCTCGTCCGGCGTATCGCCGTTGCGTTGGGCGGTGAAGGCCTGCATGGCGTGCCAGGCAGGCTCGTAATCGGTGAGCCCGAGCCGTTTGACGACGACCAACTACAGCACCACCTTGACCATCGGGTGGCTGGTCAGCGCGCGGTAGAGGTTGTCCAGCTGCTCCTTGGAGTTGGCGGTGATGGTGCAGGTCAGGCTGGTGTAGTTGCCGCCCGAGCTGGTGCGTATTTCCATGCGGCTTGCATCGAAGTCCGGGGCATGAAGGGTGACCACGCGCACTACCTCTTCGGCGAAGCCATCCTGCGATGCGCCCATCACCTTCAGCGGAAATTCGGCAGGAAATTCCAGCAGCGTGTCTTTTTCGGTATCTGCCATGTTATGCCGGAGCCCGCATCACACGCGCCTTGTAATCCTGATAAAGCCCATGCAGGCGCCAGAACATCGGGCCGGGTTTACCGTCGCCTATGGCTTTGCCGTCGAGGGTGGTGATGGCGAGCACTTCCTTGGTCGAGGAGGTCAGCCACAACTCATCGGCCTGGCGGATGCGTGCCTGATCGAATTTGCCAATTTCTACAGGAATGGCGTGCGCTGCCGCCAGCTCCAGTACCAGGTCATAGGTAATGCCGGGCAGCATGTGGTTGTCCTTGGGCGGGGCGAGGATGACGCCTTTTTCCACAGCGAAAATATTGCTGGCAGCGCCTTCGGTCAGGATCCCGTCGCGAAACAGCACGGTTTCCGTTGCCGCGCCATCGATCGCCAGTTGCCGCAGCAGCACATTGGGCAGCAGGGAAATCGCCTTGATGTCGCAACGGTCCCAGCGATTATCAACGGCGGAAACGGCGGAAACGCCGCTCTCGCACAACGCACGCGGCGCGATGACCAGCGGGTTGCTCATCATGAATACGGTAGGTGCGACATTCTCGGGAAAAGCGTGGTCCCGTTTGGCCACGCCGCGGGTGATATGCAGGTAGACGTACTGGTCCTCGGGCTCGTTCTCGGCGATCAATGTGCGGATCAGGTCGGCCCATGCTTCATCGCTGTGCGGATTGGCCAGCCGGATCGCATCCAGGCTGCTGCGCAGGCGTAGGAGGTGCTCGCCGAGGCGGAACGGATGGCGCGAATAGACCGGAATGACTTCGTAGATGCCATCGCCGAAAATGAACCCACGGTCGAGCACCGGCACGAATGCCTGGTCGATCGGGAGGAATTTTCCGTTGAGATAGACGGTCTGCGGCATTACTTTTACTGGAGCATCAGCTTCAGGCTATCCCACAGGCGGCCGAAGATGCCCGCTACCGGCATTTCCTGTGCTGCTATCAGCGGCCGCTCCAGCACCGGCTTGCCATCCAGCGAGAGGCGGATGGCACCGACTTCCTGGCGCGCGCTCACCGGCGCGATTAACGGCTGCTTGCTGGCGACGCTGGCCTTGAGGCGCGCGATATGATTCTTGGGCAGCGTGACATAGAGGTCGTCCGCCACGGTGGCCGACAGCGTCTCGTCGCGGCCCTTCCACACCTTCAGCTTGCTGATCGCCTGGCCGCGCTTATAGAGCAGGCGCGATTCGTAGAACTGGAAGCCGTAGTTCAGCAGCTTCTGGCTTTCGACGGCGCGTGCGGTATCGGACGGCGCGCCCATGAGAATCGCGATCAGGCGCATGTCGCCGCGTTTGGCGGAAGAAACCAGGCAGTAGCCGGCAGCGGAGGTATGGCCTGTTTTCATGCCGTCGACAAAGGGGTCGACCCACAACAGCCGGTTGCGGTTGGCCTGCTTGATGTTGTTGAAGGTGTAGTCCTTGAGCGAATAGAGCCGCTTGTATTCACCGGGGAAATCGCGCACCAGCGCGGATGCGAGGATAGCCAGGTCGGATGCGGTCGTGTAATGGTTAGGATCGGGCAGGCCGGTAGAGTTCAAGAAGTGCGTGCCCTTCATGCCCAGGCGCGCTGCTTCCTTGTTCATCAGGTCGGCAAAGCCCTCCTCCGACCCGGCAATGCCTTCTGCCAAGGCCACGCTCGCGTCGTTGCCGGAAATGACGATCATGCCGTGCAGCAATTCGTTCACGGTGACCGGCTTGTTGGGTTCGATGAACATGCACGAGCCTGCGCCGCCGCCACAGCCCGCGCCGCCGCCCTTCCATGCCTTGACGCTGACAGGCAGCGTTTGCTCGAGCTGGAGATGACCGTTTTTCAGTGCCTTGAAGCTGAGGTAAGCGGTCATCAGCTTGGTCAGCGACGCCGGCTCGATGCGCTCATTCGCGTTTTGCTGGGCGAGCACGGCGCGGCTGTTGAAATCCAGCAGCAGATAAGCCTTGGCGGCCAGTGTCGGTGGCGGGGGGATGTCGTCCGCGGCAATAGCAAGGGAGGACAGGAACAGTAATGGCAGGAGCAGTAGTCTCATGGGATTTTATCGAGTCGTCGTTACGAGAGTGGATATTCCGAGCGTCTGGCGAATTCTGGCAGCGGCGCGCTCGGCTTCGTCGCGGCTGGCATACGGGCCGAGCCGGACGCGGTAGATGCCGTCAGTATACCAGTTCTCCATCGTCTCATTGCCGACCAGGCCTTTCTGGCGCAAGCGTTCGCTGAGCTGTTCGGCATTTTCGCGCGAGCGGAAAGCCCCCGCCTGCACATAGGAGCCGGAGGCGGCGACGGGTTTAGCCTGCGCGGTTTGCGGCACTTTCTGGATCGAGGCTTGCTCCGGCGGACGGGTATCGATGGCTTCCACTTCCACCATGCCGCTGCCTGTGCCGATGATGCCGAGACGATGGGCTGCCGCATAGGACAGGTCGATCACACGCTCCTTATGGAAAGGCCCGCGGTCGTTGACGCGCACCACGACGCTTTTGCCGTTGGCGGGATTGGTCACCCGGGCATAGCTGGGGATAGGGAGGGTGGTGTGCGCCGCGGTCATGCCGTACATGTCGTAGACTTCGCCGGTGGATGTTTTCCTGCCGTGGTAGCGCTTGCCGTACCAGGAAGCCAGGCCGCGTGCCTTGTAAGGCTTGAATTCGGTCATCGGCGTGTAATTTTCGCCGAGCGCGGCATAAGGCCGGTTGAAACGGCTCTGCAGCGGCTCGTACTTGGGCGTGGCGTCCGGGATCTCGTCGAGGTTGTCGGGAGGATTGTCGCCCGGACCGTCGTCCAGGTAATAGCCGCCGCCCTTGGTGGTCGGCTTGGCCGAATCCGGTTTCGCCGCGTCCTTTTTTTCCGTCTTCGGCGCCGGTGCCTCCGGCTTGGTGGCGACGCTGTTGCAGCCTGCGAGCAGCAGGAGCGCCATGAAGACCATGCTGTATTTTCTAGTCATCAACTCGTTACCAGTTTCTTATGGGTTTGTATGCTCATCAGGATACCAAAGCCGATCATCAGCGTTACCAGCGAGGTTCCGCCGTAGCTTATCAGCGGCAATGGGACGCCGACTACCGGCAGTATGCCGCTGACCATGCCCATGTTCACGAAGGCATAAGTAAAGAAGGTGAGCGAGATGCTGCCGGCCAGCAAACGGCAGAATGCGTTCTGTCCATTGGCCGCGATGAACATGCCGCGGCCGATAATGACCGCAAAAATCAATAGCAGCAGCAGATTGCCGACCAACCCGAATTCCTCGCCGAATACCGCAAAAATGAAGTCGGTGTGCCGTTCCGGCAGGAAATCGAGCTGCGATTGCGTGCCGTTAAGCCAGCCCTTGCCCGACAATCCGCCCGAGCCCAGGGCGATAGTCGCTTGTATTGTATGGTAGCCGGCGCCCAAAGGATCCTGCGTAGGATCGAGCAGAATCTCGATGCGTCGCCGCTGGTAATCGTGCAGCATATTCCACATCAATGGCGCGGCCGCTGCCGCCGCGATTCCGAGGCCGGCCATCAGGCGCCAGCTCAGGCCGGCGAGGAACAGCACGTAAAAACCCGAGGCGCCGATCAGTATCGATGTGCCGAGGTCGGGCTGCTTGAGCACCAGGCCGACCGGCAGCGCGAGCAGGATCGCCGCAACAATGTAATCCGAAAACCGCAGCGACTGGTCGCGCCGGTCGAAATACCACGCCAGCATCATCGGCACCGCGATCTTCATCAGCTCCGACGGCTGGATGCGCGCGACACCGAGGTCCAGCCAGCGCCGCGCTCCCTTGGAAATGTCGCCGAAAAGGAAAACGCCGATCAGCAATATCATGCCCAGCAGATAGAGCGGAACGGCAATACGCTGCAAATGCTGCGGCGGGATGTTGGCAAAAATCCACAGGGCACCGAGCGCTACCATGATATTGACCATTTGCGCGCTCATTCGATCCATACTCTGGCCGGAAGCGCTGAAAAGTACGATCAGCGCGACCGTCAACGTCAGCATCAATATGCCGAGCAGGAACTGATCGAAATGCTTGCCGAGCCGCTTGAACAGCATACTAATCGTGAGCATCGGGTTCTTCCTCTGCGGGTGGCGCCGCGTTCGGGCTGGCTTCGGGCGGCGGCGCAGGCGGTTCCTTGCCGAGCAGGTAGTAATCCATTACCTGCCGCGCGATCGGCCCGGCGGCGGAACCGCCGTGACCGCCATTTTCCACGATGACGGCCAACGCGATCTTGGGGGATTCCGCCGGTGCATAGGCGATGAACAAGGCATGATCGCGGTGCCGTTCGGCAACGAGTTTCTCATTGTATTTCTCATTCTGCTTGATGCCTACCACCTGCGCCGTACCGGTTTTTGCCGCGATCAGATAGGGTGCGCCGGCGCCCACGCTGGAGGCTGTCCCGCCAGGTTGGGTGACGTCCAGCATACCCTGCTTGACCAACTCGACGTGACCGGGGTCGAGCTTGACCCGATCCATGACCTCGGGGGTGACAGGACGTAAATCGCCATGGCCGCCGGGCTGAACGCCGGAAACCAGGCGCGGCCGGTAGGCGATACCATTGTTGGCCAGAATGGCGGTGGCCTGCGCCAATTGCATGGGGGTGGCAAGAGTGTAGCCTTGACCAATGCCGACAATCAGCGTTTCGCCCGGATACCACGGTTGCTTGAAACGCTTCTGCTTCCATTTGGGCGTCGGCAGCAGCCCACTCAGTTCGCCGGTCAGGTCGATGCCGGTTTTCTTGCCGAAATTGAAGTGGCTGATGAAGGCGCTCATGCGGTCGATGCCGAGTTCATGCGCCAGTCCATAGAAAAAGGTATCGCAGGAAACGGTAATGGCTTTGCGCATATCGACCATGCCGTGGCCGCCCGGTTTCCAGTCGCGGTAGCGATGGCTGCTTCCCGGCAATTTATAAAAGCCAGGGTCGCTGATGCTGAACGGCGGTTCGCGCCGCCCCGCCTCCAGCCCCGCCAGTGCGACGAATGGCTTGAACGTCGAGCCCGGCGGATAGATGCCGCGCAGCGGGCGATTGATCAGCGGCTTGTCCAGCGATTCGTTGAGGGCTTTCCAGCTGTCCGAATCGATCCCGTTCACGAACAGGTTGGGGTCGAAGGTGGGCATGCTGACGTAAGCGAGTATCTGACCGTTGTTGGGATCGAGCGCTACCAGCGCGCCTCGGCGGACACCGAAGGCCTTTTCGGCGATGTCCTGCAGTTTGGTGTCGATGGAAAGCACGAGGTTGTCGCCCGGCACCGGTGCAGTGCTGGAAAGAACGCGGACAGCATGGCCATCGGCATCGATTTCGACCTGCTGCGTGCCGGTAGTGCCGTGCAAGGTACGCTCGTAAAACTGTTCCACTCCCGATTTGCCGATATGGTCGGAACCCAGGTAGTTGGGATATTCGCCGTTTTTCTTCAGCACTTGCTGGTCGTTGTCGTTGATGCGTCCGATATAGCCGATGATATGGGCGCCTAGCGGTCCTTGCGGATAATGGCGGAACAGGCGCGAACGGATTTCCACGCCGGGAAAGCGGTAGCGGCTTACCGCGAAGCGTGCGGCTTCGGCTTCGGTCAGTTGCGTGCGCAAGGGGATGCTTTCGAAGCTGTGGCTCTGTTCGCGCAGTTTCTTGAAGCGCTTGCGGTCGGCAGGGCTGACCTCGACCAACGTCCCGATATCGTTGATGGTCTGTTCCAGGTCCTGCACCTTGGCCGGCGTGATTTCCAGGGTATAAGCAAAGAAATTATGCGCCAGGACAATGCCGTTGCGGTCCATGATGACGCCGCGCGTCGGCGCGATGGGCACCAGCGAGATGCGGTTGTTTTCCGCCAGCGTGTGGTAATAGTCGTAGCGCAGGAACTGGAGATGGATAAAGCGCGTGGCAAGGATGCCGAAACAGACCAGCATGACGATGCCCGCCACTCCCAGGCGCAGCCGGAAGTAATGCTGCTCTTGCCGGTGGTTTCTCAGCTCGAATCTTGAATTCATGCGGCTCGGGAAAGGTTCAAGATGAATGTTTGGCGTCGGCGTTGATCACGCGGGAAAACACCAGCAATTGCCAGAGCAGGACGCCGCTCAGGCTGGAAAGGAAATAACTCCATCCCGGCAGCGCATTCCCGGCCATCAGCTTGATGACCAGCAGGACTACCTGCGAGACAAGCAGGAGCAGCATGACATAACCCGCCTGCTGCCAGGCGCTGAACAGCACCAGCCGGCGCTGGTAGTAGAGCGCGAGGAATGCGGTGACGGTATAAGCCAGCGCATACTGGCCGAACAGGCTGCCGCTGGCGACATCGAGGAAGAGACCCATCATCCAGGCCGTTCCGACATTGCATAAATGCGGAGCCCGCAACATCCAGTACAGCAGTGCCAGCAGCACGAAGTCCGGACGTATCAGCAGCCCGAAGCCCGCCCAGGGCAGCAGGTAGAGCAAAAATGCCGCAGCCAGCGTGAGGTAGACGTCTTTAAGGCTTACGGGGCGCATTGGGCGTTTTCTCGGAGTTCTTGTCGGGGGATGGCGGTGGCGGCGGCACATTTTCGGCCGCGGGGATCAGCAGTACCTGGCGATGCGTCTGGATGCCGGCCGTCGGCAGGCAGGTAATGCGGGCAAAGGGCGCAAAGCTCTGGCGATCGATATGCGTGACTGTCGCTACCGCGAGGCCCGCCGGGTATACGCCGTCGATGCCCGAGGTGACCAGCTTGTCGCCTTCCTGGATATCGACATTGACCGGCAGGTAAGGCAGATCGATGGCGGCGCTGCGGCTGTTGCCGAACGCAATCGCCCGCAGGCCGCTGCGTTCCACCTGCACGGGAATCGCCAGGTCCTTGTCGGTGACCAGCGTCACTTCGCTGCTGAACGGATAAACCTGCGTGACCTGGCCAATGACTCCCAGTTCGTCGATCACCGCTTGCCCGGACGTGATGCCATGCCGTGCGCCGAGATTGACGACCACTTTCTGGCTGAAAGGGTCGCGCCCGCTATGTACGATTTCACCGAGGCGCGCGGGCTGGGGCATCGCGGGCAGCGCGGACAGCAGGCTACGCAGGTGCGCGTTTTCGGACTGCAGCGTCTGGAAGCGTTGCAATTCCATGCTGTTTTGCAGCGCGCGCTGGCGCAGCTGGCGGTTTTCATGGACCAGGCTGGTCTGGGTGGTGATGTAATCGCTGACGTAGAGAAAGGCATTGACCGGTGCGCGTACCGCGACTTCGAGCGGATGCAGCACGACGGAAACTCCCTGCCGGATTTCGGTCAGATAATGCAATCTGGCATCCACCGCCATAAGGACAATGGATAAGGTGGCGAAAAACGTCAGCCGCGCAAGCGGGCTCGGGCCGCGGACGAAGAAGGCCGGCGGGTGGTGATGGTCCATCGTGGACGGCACGAGAGGCCGTCCTTACGCAAAATCATTCATTGGCAAACACATTGCCCAGCTTGTCCATCTCCTCCAGCGCCCGGCCACTGCCGCGCGCAACGCAGGTGAGGGGATCTTCCGCGACGATGACCGGCAGGCCGGTCTCTTCCATCAGCAGGCGATCCAGGTCGCGCAGCAATGCGCCGCCGCCGGTGAGTACCATGCCTTTTTCGGCGATGTCCGCGCCCAGTTCGGGCGGGGTTTGCTCCAGCGCGGATTTCACCGCACCGACGATCGCGTTGAGCGGCTCGGTCAGCGCTTCCAGGATTTCGTTGCTGGAGATGGTGAACTTGCGCGGCAGGCCTTCCGCGAGGTTGCGGCCGGTGATTTCCAGTTCAAGCACTTCAGAACCGGGGAAGGCGGAGCCAATCTTTTTCTTGATCAGTTCGGCAGTCGGTTCGGAAATTTGCATGCCGTAGTTGCGGCGGATGTAATCGATGATCGCCTGGTCGAATTTATCGCCGCCCACGCGCTCGGACTTGGCATAGACGATGCCGCCCAGCGAAATGACGCCGACTTCGGTCGTGCCGCCGCCGACATCGACGACCATGGAGCCGGTCGCGTCTGCCACCGGCAGGTCGGCGCCGATGGCGGCCGCCATCGGTTCCTCGATCAGGTAGACCTGGCGCGCGCCGGCGCCAATCGCGGATTCGCGAATCGCACGGCGTTCCACCTGGGTGGAGCCGACCGGGACGCAGATGATGATGCGCGGATTAGGCGAAAACAATCGGGATTCGTGAATCTTGCGAATGAAGTACTTGAGCATCTGCTCGGTGATGGTGAAGTCGGCGATCACGCCGTCCTTCATCGGGCGAATCGCCTGTATGTTGCCCGGTGCGCGGCCCAGCATGCGCTTGGCCTCGATGCCGACCGCCAGGATGGTCTTCTTGACGGTGGGGCCGCCCTCATGCCGGATGGCGACGACGGAGGGCTCGTCCAGCACAATGCCTTTGCCGCGTACGTAAATCAGGGTGTTGGCGGTGCCGAGATCGATGGCGAGATCGTTGGAAAAATAACTGTTTAGAAAACCGAACATTTGTGTGCGTATCCCAAGCATGCTGCCGCATACGGATGTGTGCGGCTGAAGGTGCGATGTAAATCACGTTATAATACCGTATATCGCATTGAAGTTTAAGATTTGCATAAGGCCACGCATCAAAATGTCGCTTGAACTCTCCGACGTAAAACGCATCGCGCATCTGGCGCGCATCGAAATCGACGATGCCGGTGCGGAAACCGCATTGCAGCAGCTTTCCGGCATCCTCGGTCTGATCGAGGAAATGCAGGCGATCAATACCGACGGCATAGCACCCATGTCCCATTCGCAGGACGTGACGCAGCGCCTGCGCGAGGACATCGTGAGCGAAACCGATCAGCGCGCCCTGTTCCAGTCCGTCGCGCCTGCCGTGGAAAACGGCCTGTACCTCGTCCCCAAAGTCATCGAATAATAAAGCCATGATCAACAGCAGCCTGAAAGACTTGGCGGCCCTGCTCGCCGGCAAGAAAATATCCAGCCTGGAATTGACGCGCGAATTCCTGGCGCGCATCGGACGGTTTAATCCGGTCATCAACGCCTATGTGACGCTGGACGAGGAAAAGACCCTGGCGCAGGCGCGTGCTGCCGATGCGCGGATTGCCAAGGGCGAAGCCGGCCCGCTGACGGGCATTCCCCTCGCGCAGAAAGACATCTTCTGTGCCAAGGGGTGGACGACGACCTGCGGTTCGAAAATGCTGGAAAACTTCGTCGCACCCTACGATGCGCACATCATCGAGCAATTCGACCGCGCCGGCGCGGTGAACCTGGGCAAGACCAACATGGACGAATTCGCGATGGGCTCGTCCAACGAGACTTCCTATTTCGGCAAGGTCAAAAATCCATGGGACAAGGAGCGCGTGCCCGGCGGCAGTTCGGGCGGCTCCGCGGCGGCCGTCGCGGCTCGGCTGTGCGCCGCGGCCACGGGGACCGACACCGGCGGCTCCATCCGCCAGCCGGCCTCGCTGTGCGGCCTGTCCGGACTCAAGCCTACCTACGGCGTCTGTTCGCGTTACGGCATGATCGCGTTCGCGTCGTCGCTGGACCAGGCTGGTCCGATGGCCAAGTCGGCCGAGGACTTGGCGCTGATGATGAATGTCATGGCCGGTTTCGACGAGCGCGATTCCACCAGCCTGCAGCGCGACAAGGAAGACTACACCCGCGACCTCGGCAAGCCGCTGGCCGGCCTGCGCATCGGCCTGCCCAAGGAGTATTTCGCCGAGGGCCTGAACGCCGGCGTGGCGAAAGTGGTGGAAGACGCGATCGCCGAATACCGCAGGCTGGGAGCGGAAACGGTGGAAATCACCTTGCCCAACACGCGCCTGTCGATTCCTGTCTACTATGTGCTGGCGCCGGCGGAAGCTTCCAGCAATCTCGCGCGCTTCGACGGCGTGCGCTACGGTTACCGCGCGCCGGAATATACCGACCTGCTCGACATGTACGGCAAGACGCGCGCGCAAGGCTTCGGCGAGGAAGTGAAACGCCGCATCATGATAGGCACTTATGTATTGAGCGCCGGCTACTACGACGCCTACTACCTCAAGGCGCAGAAAATCCGGCGCCTGATCGCTCAGGACTTCACCGAGGCCTTCAAGCAGTGCGACGTCATCATGGGTCCTGCAGCGCCGGGTACCGCATTCAAAGTCGGCGAAAAGACCGCCGATCCGGTATCGATGTATCTGGAGGACCTGTACACCATCGCCGTCAATTTGGCCGGTTTGCCGGGCATGTCGATCCCTGCCGGCTTTTCCAACGGCCTGCCGGTCGGCCTGCAGATCATCGGCAATTACTTCGACGAGGCGCGCATGCTCGGCGTCGGGCATCAATACCAGCAAGCGACTGACTGGCACACCAGAATGCCGGGGGGAATCTAACCATGCAGTGGGAAGTCGTCATTGGGCTGGAAACGCACACCCAGCTCCAAACCAGAACGAAAATCTTTTCCGGCAGCAGCATTGCGTTCGGCGCCGCGCCCAACACGCAAGCCAACGCCGTGGATATCGCCCTGCCCGGCGTGCTGCCGGTGCTGAACAAGGAAGCGGTGCGCTGCGCGATCAAGTTCGGGCTGGCAGTCAATGCCGAGATCGCGCCGCGCTCGGTATTCGCGCGCAAGAATTACTTTTACCCGGATTTGCCCAAGGGCTACCAGATCAGCCAGTACGAGTTGCCTATCGTCGGCAAGGGTTCGTTGACGATACAGGTCGGCGACGAAGAGAAGACCATCAATATAACCCGTGCTCATCTGGAAGAGGATGCCGGTAAATCCGTGCACGAGGATTTCCACGGCATGACCGGTATCGACCTCAACCGCGCCGGCACGCCGCTGCTGGAAATCGTCACCGAGCCGGACATGCGTTCGGCAGCCGAGGCGGTGGCCTACGCCAAGAAACTGCACGAGCTGGTGCAGTGGATAGGCATTTGCGACGGCAACATGCAGGAAGGCTCGTTCCGCTGCGACGTCAACGTCTCGGTGCGGCCCAAAGGGTCCGACAAGCTGGGCACGCGGCGCGAAATCAAGAATCTCAACTCCTTCCGCTTCATGCAGCAGGCAATCGAATACGAGACCCGCTGGCAGATCGAAACGCTGGAGGACGGCGGCACCATTCAGCAAGCCACCGTGCTGTTCGACCCGGACACCGGCGAGACGCGATCGATGCGCAGCAAGGAAGAAGCCAACGACTACCGCTACTTTCCCGACCCCGACCTGCTGCCGCTGCAAGTGACGCCGGAGGATATCGCCAAGGTGAAGGCCACGATGCCGGAATTGCCGGAGGCAATGAAAGCCCGTTTCGAGCAGGAATACGGCCTGACAACATACGATGCCAGCACCATTACGGCATCGCGTGCGATGGCTGATTATTTCGTGGCGGCTGCATCCGGTTTCGGCGGCGAAGCCAAGCTGGTCGCCAACTGGGTGATGGGCTCGGTGGCAGCCAAGCTGAACGAAGAGGGCCGTGACATCTCCGCTTCTCCCGTGTCGCCGGTACAGCTGGCAGGGCTTCTGAAGCGCATTCAGGACGGCACCATCTCCGGCAAGATTGCCAAGGATGTGTTCGCCGCGATGTGGGCGGGCGAAGGCGATGCGGATGCCATTATCGAAAAGCAGGGCTTGAAGCAGGTCTCGGATTCCGGAGCCATCGAAAAGATCGTCGACGAAGTGCTGGCGGCCAATGCCGCGATGGTGGCGGAATACAAGGCCGGCAAGGAAAAGGCCTTCAACGGCCTCGTCGGCCAGTGCATGAAGGCGAGCAAGGGCAAGGCCAATCCAGCGCAGGTCAACGAAATACTCAAACAGAAACTCGGCTGAGAGAAACTCTAGTTTCCGTCTTCAGCCAGCAGTTTGATGGCACGCCATTTCTGCAGTCTTGTTGCCATGGGAATGGACGCGTTGGCCGGGCTGGTCGAAGGAAGCCGCACCAGTTCCATCGGCGGCAGATGCGTCAAGGTGGGCAAGGCGTATTTCCGGAATGCCTGCTCCGACTTGGCGCCATTGAAAAATACATGCCGTATGCCAGGATGACGCGCAAAGAAATCCGCGAAATCGTTGGCCACGATGGAAGCTTCCACGATGTCCGAATCGAGCGCGCTCACACGGAAGCATTCTTTCAGCACATCCCACAGCGCAACACCTTGCCTCTGTAAGACCAGCAGCCTTTCCGCATAAGGCAGCTCCGGTCCTGCCCCAAACAGTTCGCCCATGATTGGCCAGAACAGGTTGCGGGGGTGCGCATAGTATTGATTGGCTGCAAGCGAAGCATTGCCCGGCATCGAACCCAGGATCAATAGCTTGGCATCTGGCGCAGAAACGGGTGGAAAGCTGCAGACGATCATTGAGTTTGCCGAAATTAAAAAAGGCGATGCCGCATCGCAACATCGCCCGGAATTGTCTGAATAGCAGATTAGCTGTTCGGCATTTCGCCCATCGCGGTCTGCTGGTAGTTTTGCAAGCCGATTTTTTCAATCAGGCCCAGCTGCGTTTCCAGATAGTCGATATGGTCTTCCGTGTCGTCGAGGATATCCGTCAGGATGTCGCGCGATACATAATCCTTTACCGTTTCGCAGTACGAGATTGCCTCGATATAGTGAGCGCGGCCCGCGATTTCCAGGTCGAGGTCGCACTTCATGCACTCGGGCACGTTCTCGCCGATCAGCAGTTTGTTGAGGTCTTGCAGATTGGGCAGCCCGTCGAGAAACAGGATGCGCTCGATCAGCTTGTCCGCATGCTTCATCTCTTCGATGGATTCTTCATAGACAACTTTGGCGAGTCCCATCAGGCCCCAGTTCTTGTACATGCGCGCATGCAGGAAGTACTGGTTGATGGCCGTTAATTCGAGCGTCAGCGCTTTATTGAGGTGTTGTATGACTGTCTTGTCACCTTTCATGGTGAGCCTCCGCATGTTGGATGTAAAACATGCAGAATAGTCCGGCTCGCCAGCAGTGGCAATAGCGCAACGGGCAATTAGCCGAGCGCGACAGTATTTTCGATGGGAGATTGGGAAATGTTGTTTTGCTGGGTGCGCAGGATGCCCAGCGCGCATTGCGAGCAGCGCCCGCATTCGGAGGCAACGCCGAGCCGCTGGCGCAGTTCACGCATCGAGCAGGCGCCGTCGCCGATCGCTTCGCGGATCTGGCTATCGGTTACGGCACGGCAAACGCAAACATACATGGTTGCACCCAGAAAGAAATAATTCCGGGTACATTTTATCTAAATGAGAATCGTTGTCAATACTATTTAGATCACGCCGTATTCGTCGCGGTATTTTTGCACGGCTTGCTTGAAGGCCAGCAGTTCCGGCGCATCTTCCAGAAAGCGAATCAGGTCGGCCAGGGTGGCGATGCTGATGACCGGGACGCCGTTGTCGCGCTGCACTTCCTGCACTGCCGAGAACTCGCCCAGGCCGCGTTCCTGCCGGTCGATGGCGATCGCGACACCGCAAGGCACGGCGCCGTGGCTGCGAATGATATCCACCGACTCGCGAACAGAAGTGCCGGCGGAGATCACGTCATCGACGATCAGTACATTGCCGGAAAGCGAAGCGCCGACTATGGTGCCGCCTTCGCCATGGTCCTTGGCTTCCTTGCGATTGTAGGCGTAAGGTACATTGCGGCCTTGCCGGGCCAGCGCAATGGCGATGGCGGCGGCAAGGGTGATGCCCTTGTAGGCGGGACCGAACAGCATGTCGAATTTGACACCGGACTTGAGAATGGCTGCCGCATAGAATTCGCCCAGCTTCATCAGGCTCTCGCCATCGTTGAAGAGGCCGGCATTGAAAAAGTAAGGGCTGAGGCGGCCGGCCTTGGTTTTGAATTCGCCGAAGCGCAACACCTGCTTTTGAAGGGCGAATTGGATAAACTGCAAGGTGGCATCGGACATTTTTTTATACCGGGAAATCTGAATTGCGAATTATATCGTTAAACCTCAATGGCATTCGTTCCGCCACCACCAAGGGATTGTTCCCCTGGCTGGAAAAGCAGAACGCCGATATCGTCTGCCTGCAGGAGCTAAAAGCGCAAGCAGCGGACATGACGCGCGAAATGCTGCAGCCGGAAGGCTATTACGGCTATTTCCATTACGCCGAGAAAAAAGGCTACAGCGGCGTCGGCATCTATTCCCGGCGCCAGCCCGATGCGATCATCGAAGGGCTGGGCATGCCGGACATCGATGCGGAGGGCCGATATATCGAGGCGCAGTACGGCGATCTTTCCGTCATCTCGCTGTACTTGCCCTCGGGTTCCAGCGGCGAAGTGCGGCAGACCGTGAAGTTCAGCGTCATGGAACGCTTCCTGCCGCGCCTCATGCAGCTCAAGGCCAGCGGACGCGAGGTGGTGATTTGCGGCGACTGGAACATCGCGCATTGCGAAATCGACCTCAAGAACTGGCGCGGCAATCGCAAGAATTCCGGTTTCTTGCCCGAGGAACGGGCGTGGATGACGCAGATTTTCAGCGAGATGGGCTGGGTCGACGTCTACCGCCGTTTGCACCCAGACACGACTGACGAATGCTATACCTGGTGGAGCAACCGCGGCCAGGCATGGGCCAAGAACGTGGGCTGGCGCATTGACTACCAGGTGGCAACACCGGGCATCGCAGCCAAGGCGGTCTCGACCAGCGTCTACAAGACCGAGCGCTTCAGCGATCACGCGCCATTGACCGTGGACTACGACCTGTAAGAGCGATGGCACGCCGCAATCATTTATCTTTTGCTATGCTGAGCGCTATGCTTGGATCTCAAGGTGTAGGAGGAAAAATAACATGGAAACCGACAAAACCAAGGTCATCATACTCACCGGCCATTATCGTATCGTGGGTCATATCTCGGTGCTGCCGGAAGCGCGGGTGACCGATTACATCTGCGAATCCAAGGAGTTCATCGCCATCACCGAGGCGGAAATATGGGACCACGACCAGCGCAAGGTGGCGAGCGCCCACTTCATGAATATCAACCGCGAACACATCGAAATCATCATGCCCGAAGAGTCGGTGACGCAAGGGCTGGGATTGCCCTTGCGAAACGCTCCGCTATCCTGAATTAGCGCAAAGCGGCAGCGATACAGCTTGCAATACCTCGCCTGTCGCGGTGTTCTGCACGAACGCTGCGATTCCAACGGACTTCGTTTTCCATGCCTTGTCGAGCCCGATCTGCTGCTGCCGGGAGGCCGACGCCTTGCTATCCAAGGCAAAAGGTCCCAGCCACTCGCGCACGACAAAGTCGTGATGCAAGGTGACACCGGCATTCTCGCCAGTCTTGACGGTGCTGGTCAGGTCATTTTCGTAAACCGCCACATACAAGGCATGATGGCCTTCCTGAGAGACCTTTGCTTCGACGGAGAGGTCGAGCATGTTCGAGCGATGCTGTACTGAGAGCCGGATAGCGGCCTGCGGAGGAGTGCGGTTGACGGCGGCCAGTTCGCGTTCGAAGTGTTCACGGCTTCTCCAGTTTCGGTGGTCGCGTCCGTTGAGCAGGACTTGCGGGGTATAAACCAAACGAGAATTGCCCAGCAAAGCCATTTCGCGCTGTCGGGTCGTAAAGGCAGGCTGGGCGAAACGGTCCTGCCAGCCGATGTAGTCCCAGTAATCCACATGCAGCGCCAGCGGGACGACATGCGTATTGCCGACGCCCTGGTTTATAAAGCGGCTTAGCCAGCGGTCCGCAGGCGGGCAGCTGCTGCATCCTTCCGAAGTGTAGAGCTCGATCAGCGCGGCACGTTGAGACCCGCTGCTGGTGATGCACTCCGCTTGAGCCGCAGTAGAAAATGCAAGCGGCAGGAGTAATCCGATGAGATGGCGTATGCGCATGTATGCTCCTCAATTTACGTTTAGTCGCCCTGACGGGCGCGGCCTTACACAAGCGCCGATACCGGGCTTTGCCTGCATTGGGTATCATGGGCGGCAACCGACTTTCGAATCGTGCCGCCGATGAATCCCTACCTCGATATCTTCCGTAATCGCCGTGTGGCGGTGGTTTTCCTGCTGGGGTTTTCTTCCGGCCTGCCGCTGGCGCTCACCAGCGGCACCTTGCAGGCATGGATGACGGTGTCCGGCGTCAATCTCGCCACCATCGGCATCTTTACGCTGGTGGGGCTGCCTTACACCTGGAAATTCCTGTGGGCGCCGCTGATGGACCGCTTCGTGCCGCCTTGGCTCGGGCGCCGCCGCGGTTGGATCGCCACCATGCAGCTGGCGCTGATGGCGTCCATCGCCGCGATGGGTTCGCTGGATCCGGCAAACGCGCCTTGGGCGCTGGCGGCGCTGGCACTGATCGTCGCTTTCACGTCCGCGTCGCAGGATGTCGTGTTCGACGCCTATCGCACCGATGTATTGAAACCTGCCGAGCGCGGCGCCGGGGCGGCGGTTTCGGTGCTGGGTTACCGGCTGGCGATGCTGGTGTCCGGAGCATTGGCGCTGATCCTCGCCGACCAGATCGGCTGGCAGCAAACCTATTGGCTGATGGCAGGCCTGATGGGGTTGGCTGTGCTCGCCACCTTGTGGGGGCCGGAGCCGGACCAACAGGTCCAGCCGCCACGCACGTTGGCCGAAGCGGTCATCGAGCCGCTGCGGGAATTTTTCGGGAGGCATGGTGCCTGGTGGCTGCTGCTGCTGATCGTGCTGTACAAGCTGGGCGATGCTTTTGCCGGCTCGCTGACGACGGCATTCCTCATTCGGGGCGTGGAATTCACCCCGACCGAAGTTGGCGCGATCAACAAGGGAATGGGCCTGATCGCAACTCTGGTCGGCGTGGTCGCGGGCGGCGCCTTGATGGCGCGGTTGGGGCTGTTCCGGTCGCTGCTGGTATTCGGCGTTCTGCAGGCGATCTCCAACCTGACTTTCATGTGGCTCGCCGCAGCCGGCAAGGATTACGGCCTGATGGTACTGGCGGTCGGTTTCGAGAACCTCGCCGGCGGCATGGGAACGGCTGCCTTCGTCGCCCTCTTGATGAGCATGTGCGACCATCGTTTTACCGCAAGCCAGTACGCGCTGCTGTCGGCGCTGGCGGCGGTCGGCCGCGTCTATGTCGGTCCGGCCTCCGGCTATATGGTGGAAGCGGTAGGATGGACCACCTTTTTCGGCTTCACCTTCCTGGCCGCACTGCCGGGGCTGGTACTGCTTTGGATGATGCGCGGGCGGCTGGAAGCATTGGGCCGTGCCTGAACTCAGCCTGATTTCCGCGCTGCTGGTCGGCCTGCTCGGCGGGGGCCATTGCGCGGGCATGTGCGGCGGTATCGTCAGCGCGGTCAGCCTGTCCTTGCCCGGCCAGAAACCCAAGGTCGGCTACCACTTCAGCTATAACGCGGGGCGGATTGCGAGTTATACGCTGGCCGGCGTGCTGGCGGGATTGCTGGGCTCTTCCAGTCTGTTCCTCGATCACTTGCTGCCGGTGGAAAAGCTGCTCTACCTGCTGGCCAACCTGATGCTGATTGCGCTGGGGCTTTATCTGGCCGGGTGGTGGCGGGGAGTACTGATATTGGAACGCGCGGGCGGGGGGTTATGGAGAAAGATCCAGCCGCTGTCGAAGAAATTCCTGCCGGTTCGCACCTGGCGGCAGGCGTTCGCGCTGGGAGTATTGTGGGGCTGGCTGCCGTGCGGACTGGTCTACAGCGTGCTTGTGGCGGCACTGGCAACGGGCAGCGCCTGGCAAGGCGGCGCGTTGATGCTGGCATTCGGACTGGGAACCTTGCCTGCGCTGCTGGCAATGGGCATGGCGGCGGTCAGGCTGAAGAGCGTTCTGCAGCATCCATGGATGCGTCGCGCTAGCGGCCTGCTGGTGCTGGCTTTCGGTGTGGTCGGATTGCTGAGGCTGATCTAGCCGCCGTTGCCCAGACGATACATCGCGAGGCTGCCTAGCACGTTGGGCATGAAGGCGACCGGTTTGCCGTCGGTCAGCACCAGCCGCTCGGTCACGCGGATATTGTGATCGCGGCAGAAATTGTCGAAATCGCTGATGGTGCACAGGTGAACGTTGGGCGTGTCGTACCACTGATAAGGCAGGTTGCGCGAAACCGGCATATTGCCGGCGATCAGCTGGATGCGATGTTTCCAGTAGCCGAAATTGGGGAAGGTGACGATGACTTCCTTGCCTACCCGCAGCATGTCCTGCACGATGCCTTCGGTGTTATGCATCGCCTGCAGGGTCTGCGACAGGATCACTACATCGAACGATCGAGCCTCGAAGCCCGACAGGCCGGCTTCCAGGTCCATCTGGATGACATTGACGCCATTCTTCACGCACGCCAGCACATTGGCATCCGCGCGCTCCACCCCGTATCCGCGCACATTCAATTTATCGCGCAAGTAACCCAGCAGCGCGCCGTCGCCGCAGCCGAGGTCGAGCACCTTGGCGCCGGGTGCGATCCAGCGCGCGATAACGGCGAAATCGCGGCGTTCCGAAGCGGCTTCGGCGAAATGCATGTGCGCTTGGGCGGGCGTGTGCGTGCTCATCACTTGGCACCTCCGAACTCGATATTCTCCAGATAGGCGCGCACCACAGCATGGTAATGTGGGTCGGGCATCAGGAAAGCGTCGTGGCCGTGAGCGGCGGTAAGTTCTGCGTAGCTCACGGTCAGTTCGTTGTCCAGCAGCGCCTTGACGATTTCGCGCGAGCGGCCGGGAGAGAAGCGCCAGTCGCTGGTGAAGGACACTACCAGGAAGTCGGCCGTGGCCTTGGCCAGCGCTGCGCTGAGGTCGCCGTTGTATTCCACTGCCGGATCGAAATAATCGAGCGCCCGCGTCATGCGCAGGTAGGTATTGGCATCGAAGGTCTCGGCGAACTTGTCGCCCTGATAGCGCAGATAGGACTCCATCTCGAATTCGACGTCGAAGCTGTACCTGATCTCGTCGTGCTTCATCTTGCGACCGAATTTCGCGCCCATCGCATCGTCGGACAGATAGGTGATATGGCCCAGCATGCGCGCGATGCGCAAGCCGCGGCGCGGTACCACGCCGTGCTCGTAATAGTCGCCGCCGTGGAATTCCGGGTCGGTGATGATTGCCTGGCGCGCGACTTCGTTGAACGCCATGTTCTGCGCCGTGAGGTTGGGCGCGGCAGCGATGACCAGCGCATTCTTAACGCGGTCGGGATAAGTAAGCGTCCACTGCAGCGCCTGCATGCCGCCCAGGCTGCCGCCGATGATGGCGGCAAAGGCCTGGATGCCGAGATGGTCGGCCAGCCGTGCTTGCGACGCCACCCAATCGTCGACGGTGACGATGGGAAACGCGGAGCCCCAGGGTTTGCCGGTTGCCGGGTTGATCGTCCTGGGTCCCGTGGAGCCGCTGCATCCGCCCAGGTTGTTGAGGCCGATCACGAAGAAGCGATTGGTATCCAGCGGCTTGCCGGGGCCTATCATGTTGTCCCACCAGCCGGGATACTTGTCGTCCTCGCTGTATTTTCCGGCCACATGGTGCGTACCGGATAGCGCATGACAGATCAGGACCGCATTGGACTTGTCGGCATTCAGCGCGCCGTAGGTTTCATAGACGAGGTCGTAGGCAGGCAGCACCGCGCCGCTCTTGAGCGTCAGCGGTTCGGAAAAATGCGCGGTTTGCGGAACAACGATCCCGACGGATGATAAATCAGACATGACGCGATTATACTATGCCTTATGCACACTGCTTCTCCTCCCCATATCGCCTCTTATCAAGGCGTGGCGCCGCAGATCGGCGCCGGTGTTTACATCCATTCCAGCGCTTGCGTTATCGGGGACGTGGTCTTGGGAGAGGACGTTTCCGTATGGCCCGGCGCGGTGATCCGCGGCGACGTGAACCATATCCGCATCGGCGCTGGATCCAATATCCAGGACGGCAGCGTGCTGCATGTCAGCCACAAGTCGAGCTGGGACCCGAACGGTTCGCCGCTCGTCATCGGCAACAGCGTCACGGTCGGGCACAAGGTGATCCTGCATGGCTGCACTATCGCCGACGAATGCTTGATCGGCATGGGTGCGATCGTGATGGACAAGGTGGTGATCGAGCCGCGCGTGTTGCTGGGCGCAAGCAGCCTGGTGCCGGAAGGCCGCGTGCTGGAAAGCGGGCATCTTTATCTTGGCAGCCCGGCACGCAAGGTACGGCCTTTGACGGAGAGCGAGCTGGCGCATTTCCTGTATTCCGCCCAGCATTACATTCGCTTGAAAAACAATTACATGGCAGGTTAAACCGGAGCTTTCCGGCTTGATTCGGGTTATAATCCCGGCTTGATTTCAACTCAAGGAATTTCCCATGCGCATGGAAGTTCACGTGCACGGCTACATCGAACTGGTCGAAGGCGTCGGCAAGCGCCAGGTAGAAGGCGCATTGCGTCCGCTGCTGCAATATCTCGATGCGGAACATTTGAACGAAGTGCAAAGCCTGGAACCAGACCAGCCAGGCTTCGCGTTCAGCGATCGCAACTACAGCCTGGAAATGTGCTGCACGCTGGAAGTCGGGCGCAATTTCTTCTCGTCGCTGGAATCCTCGATGCAAGCGCTCGGCAAGCTGGTGGAGACCGCGACTGCGATCGAAGTCATTCTCTACCACGAGGATGGCCGGGACGAAACCCAGCTCATGTTCGTCGGCCCCACGTCTGCCGCGATTCTCGACGCGCAGCGCCGGCGCATGGTGGAGGACGTTTCCAACCTGTTGTCGCGCCACTTCAAGCAGGACGCCGTGGATGAGGTCTCCAAACTGATCGGGGATTTGTTCCGCCGCGAACAAGGCAAGACGATCCAGCCTGCTGCCGAGCAGGAGCCGGAAGATCCCACGACAGTACAGATTCCCGGTGAACCCGGGCGCCATCGCCTGCATTGATTCGTAGGCCGGACGGCCTACGAATGCTTTCCTAAAGTCACTCGCCGTATTCCAGCCAGGTCGATTGCATGGCCGATCTGGGTAAAGCCCGCTTCCCTCATCAAGGTGGCCACGCGTTCCGCCTGATCGTAACCATGCTCCAGCAATAGCCAGCCGTCCCGTTCAAGGTGAGCGGGCGCAAGCGCAATTATTCGCCGGATGTCATCCAGCCCCTGTGCGCCGGAAGCGAGCGCATCTGTTGGTTCAAAGCGCAGGTCGCCCTGACTCAGATGAGGATCGCCAACGGCGATGTAGGGTGGATTGCTGGCGATGATGTTGAATCTTTCTCCAGCCAACGCAGAAAACCAGTCGCTTTGCATAAATTGCGTATTGGCGGCACCCAGGCGTTCCGCATTCGCGCGCGCCACGTTTAGCGCATCCTCGGATTTATCCACGGCAATGACCCGTGCAAGCGTATCGTTGATCGCAATCGCGATGGCGATCGCCCCGCTGCCGGTACCAAGGTCGAGTATTTTCCGAGGCATGGATGGGTTCTGCTGCATCAGCCTTAACACGGTTTCCACCAGCGTTTCGGTATCCGGGCGGGGGATCAGCACCCCCGGCGCAACGGTGAACTCCAGCCCGTAAAATTCGCGCCGGCCGAGAATGTAGGCCACCGGTTCGCCCTGCAAGCGACGGCGCAGCAGGTGTTGAAAACGGGCTTGCTCCTCGCTGGTCAGCGCCTGTTCGGCATGGGCGATCAGCCAGGCGTGCGTAACGCCGAGCGCGTGACGCAGCAGCGTTTGCGCATCGACCCGCGCTTCATCGGCGGGCAGCCCCAAGGTTTGCGCCAGCTGCTGCCGTGCCTCGATAAGCAAGGCATGCGGCGTCACGGTCAGAGGGACTCTTCCGACAGCGTCGCCAGCAATTCGGCCTGATGCTCGGCGGATAGCGCGTTGATCAGTTCGTCCATATCGCCCTGCATGATGGCGTCGATCTTGTACAGCGTGAGGTTGATGCGGTGGTCGGTAATGCGCCCTTGCGGGAAGTTGTAGGTGCGGATGCGCTCGGAGCGGTCGCCGCTGCCGACCAGGCTCTTGCGCGTCGCGGCCTCCTTGGCCTGCTGCTCGCGCACTTGCACGTCCTTGATGCGCGCGGCCAGCACGCGCATCGCGGATGCCTTGTTGGAATGCTGGGAACGGCCGTCCTGGCATTCCGCCACGATGCCGGTGGGCAGGTGCGTGATGCGCACCGCCGAGTCGGTCTTGTTGATGTGCTGGCCACCAGCTCCGCTGGCGCGGAAAGTGTCGATGCGCAGGTCGGCCGGGTTGAGTTCCACGTCTGCCACTTCGTCGGCTTCGGGCATGATGGCGACGGTGCAGGCCGAGGTGTGGATGCGCCCTTGCGTTTCGGTTTCCGGCACGCGTTGCACGCGGTGGCCGCCGGATTCGAATTTCAGTTTCGAATAGGCGCCATAGCCTTCGATGCGGGCGATGATTTCCTTATAGCCGCCCAATTCGGATTCACTGGCGGAGACCACTTCCACCTTCCAGCGCTGGCGTTCGGCAAAGCGCGAGTACATGCGGAACAGATCGCCGGCGAACAAGGCGGATTCATCGCCGCCGGTACCGGCGCGGATTTCCAGGAAAATGTTGCGCTCGTCGTTGGGGTCCTTGGGCAGCAGCAGCTTCTGCAATTCGAGCGCGCTCGCTTCCAGTTTCTCCTTGCCGGCTTCGATTTCCTCCTGCGCGAACTCGCGCATCTCGGGATCGTTCGCCATTTCCTGCGCGGCGGCGATGTCAGCCTCGATCTGCTTGTAAGCGTGGTAGTGCTCGACGATAGGGCCGAGCTCGGCGTGCTCGCGCGAAAGCTTGCGGTAGTTTTCCATGTTCGCCGTCGCGCTTTCGCTGGACAGCAGCAGGTTGAGTTCTTCCAGGCGCTCGCTCAGGTGGGCGAGTTTTTTTTGTATGGTGGGTTTCATAAGGTCTGGTAAAGCTGGCGGATCAGCGCTTCGAGCGCTTCGCGATCCGTGCCGGTGGCGGTGTTGAGGGCATGACTGGGGGCATGCAGAAATTTGTTGGTCAGCGTGGCACTCAAGGCTTCCAGCACGCGTTGCGGATCCTCGCCGCGCGATAGCTGCTTCATCGCCTTTTCGACCTCGTGGCGGCGCACGCGGTCGGCATGATCGCGCAAGGCGCGGATGGTGGGAACCGCTTCGCGCGTTTCCAGCCAGTGCATGAAATTGTCGACGCGGATGTCGATAATGGATTCGGCCTCGGCAGCGGCCTGTTGGCGATTGCCGAGGCCTTCCTGCACGATCTGCGCGAGATCGTCCACGCTGTACAGGAATACGTCATCGAGATCGGCGACTTCCGGTTCGATGTCGCGCGGCACGGCGAGGTCGACCATGAACATCGGACGGTGCTTGCGCAGCTTGACGGCCCGCTCCACCATGCCGAGCCCGACGATGGGCAACTGGCTGGCCGTGCTGGTGATGACGATATCATAATCGGCCAGGTGGTCAGGCAGGTCGGCCAGCAGGATGGCCTGGCCGCCGAAACGCTGCGCGAGGAGCTGGCCGCGCTCCAGCGTCCGGTTCGCGACGGTGATCGAGGACGGTTGCTGTGCAGCGAAGTGCTCGGCGCACAGCTCGATCATTTCACCGGCGCCGATGAACAAGACCTTGAGCGGCTTCAGGTCGCCGAAAATGCGTTGCGCCAGCTTGACGGACGCCGCCGCCATGGAAACCGAGCTGGCGCCGATATCCGTGGTGGAACGGACTTCCTTCGCCACGGCGAAGGTCTTCTGGAACAACTTGTGCAGCAAGGTGCCCAGCGTGCCGGCGTTCTCGGCAATCTTCACCGCTTGCTTCATCTGCCCCAGAATCTGCGGTTCGCCGAGCACCATGGAATCCAGCCCGGCGGCAACGCGAAAGGCATGCTTGACGGCGTCGTGGCTATTCAATGTGTAGGTATAGGGCTGGATCGACGAAGGCTGGAGGCGATGGTATTCCGCCAGCCAGTCCAGCGCCGCCTGCGGATCGTCCGTGTTGCAGTACAGCTCGGTACGGTTGCAGGTGGAAAGAATGGCGGCTTCCTTTACCGGCCGATGCGCGGTGAGGTCGCGCAGCGCGAGGCTCAGACTTTCGCTGTGGAAGGCGACGTGCTCGCGGATGGAAACGGGGGCGGTGGTGTGGTTGACGCCTAGGGCAAACAGATGCATGGCGCAATTTTCCGTTATCGGGAGGGCTTAGGCAACAATTTCAGACGTTATTCTCTTTATAAATCAAAAACCGACGCTATTTGGGCAGATTCCGCCCAATGCTGGCCCGATTTCGATCGGTCAGCCGGCATCGTTTTTGATTTTCCTGAGGAATTAGGGGGTTTCTTGCTACCCGATTGCGGTTAAAATGGCGCTTTTGCCGATTAATCATGGAGGGATCATGAGCAAACAATTCCGCATCGCCCCCAGCATTCTGTCCGCGGACTTTGCCAAGCTGGGCCAGGAAATCACCGACGTCATCGCCTCCGGCGCCGATATCATCCATTTCGACGTGATGGACAACCATTACGTGCCCAACCTGACCATCGGCCCGCTGGTGTGCCAGGCCATCCGTCCGCTGACCGATGCCATTATCGATGTGCACCTGATGGTGAAGCCGGTCGATCGCATCATTCCAGATTTCGCCAAGGCCGGCGCCAACATCATCACCTTTCACCCCGAAGGCTCCGAGCACATCGACCGTTCGCTGGCGCTGATCAAGGACAACGGCTGCAAGGCCGGCCTGGTGTTCAATCCCGCCACGCCGCTGGACTACATGGACCACGTGATGGACAAGATCGACATGGTGCTGCTGATGTCGGTGAACCCCGGTTTCGGCGGCCAGAAATTCATTCCGCAGGCGCTGGAAAAACTGAAGCTCGCGCGCGCCAAGATCGATGCCTACACCGCCAAGACCGGCCGTGAAATCTGGCTGGAAATCGACGGCGGCGTGAATACCCAGAACATCGCCGAGATCGCCCGTGCCGGCGCCGACACTTTCGTGGCCGGTTCCGCGCTGTTCGGCGCGCCCAAGGACACCGACCCGCATCGCTACGACAGCATCGTCGCCGCTTTGCGTGCCGAGCTGGCCAAGGCCTGACGCCGTGCGCGCCGCTGTTTTCCTGATGGCAATGACGCTGCTGGCCGGTTGTGACAAGCTGACCGGCGCGGCGGACCAGAAGATCGCGGATGCCGAGGCTATCGGCTACGCCTGCCGCGTTTCGCAAAAAACGCCCGAAGATTGCATGAAGGAAAACGAGGCGCAAAGCCCCTCCTCGGTGCTGGACGGCTGGAAGTCGGCCGACAAGGACATCAAGGAAAAAGCCATCGATATCACTATGAGCAGCCCTCCGGCTGCAATGGACAGTACTGCCGAAGCAGCGAAGCCGGCCGAAGAGGTGCCGTCAGAAGGCGCCCCGCCGGATGCCGCGAAAGCCGCCGAACCGGCTGAGGCAGCCCAGGAAGAAAAAGGCAAAAAATAACGTGAGCAAGATAACCCCCGAATTTCCGCTGGCGATCAGCGCGGTCGTCATCGACCTCGATGGCACGCTGCTGCATACCGCACCCGACCTGGCCGAAGCAGCCAATCGCATGCTGGCCGAGCTGGGCCTGCCGCCAGTGGCCGAAGAAACCGTCAAAGGCTATGTCGGCAACGGCGTTGCGCAACTGATCAAACGCGTGTTGACCGGCACCATGCACGATGAGCCGGATACGGCGCTTTATGAGCGTGCCCGCAAGATTTACGATCGGCACTACAGCGAGGTCTTCAGCCTGTACAGCCGCCCGTTCCCGGATGTGATCGAAGGCCTGAACGCCTTCAAGCAAGCCGGTTACCGCATGGGCTGCATTACCAACAAGATCGCGAAGTACACCGAGCCGCTGTTGAAGGACACCGGACTCTACGATTATTTCGAGCTGATCCTGAGCGGCGATACGCTGCCGAAAATGAAGCCGGACCCCATGCAGCTGCTGCATGCCTGCGAGCAATGGGGCATCACGCCAGACAAGATGCTGCTGATCGGCGATTCCGGGAACGATACCCAGGCCGCGCGCGCAGCGGGTTGCCATGTGTTCTGCGTGCCTTACGGCTACAACCACGGCCAGGACGTCGGCGTCCTGGATCTGGATGCGGTGGTCAGCGGGTTGCTTGAAGCCGCCACGCTGATACGCAAGGCATGAAGATGTCCTCCCGATTCTTGAGCACAAGTTGGCGATGGTGGTGTTGAAGCCACGTCGCCGGGCGGTGCCGTAACCGCCGCTATCCCTAGCTCAGGATCTGGAGAACCGTATGCTGCACACATTGTCCGAACAGGAATTCAACGAACTTGCCCGTCAGGGCTACAACCGGATTCCGCTGGTCGTCGAGACGTATGCCGATCTCGACACCCCGCTGTCGCTTTATCTCAAGCTCGCCAACCGGCCCTATTCTTATCTGCTGGAGTCGGTGCAAGGCGGCGAGCGTTTCGGCCGCTATTCCTTCATCGGCTTGCCCGCACGCACGCGCATCATCGCTAATGAGCGCAATGTGCGCGTGGAGCGCGACGATGCGATTGTGGAAACCGCCGAGAACGTCAACCCGCTGGATTTCGTCAAGGCCTACCAGGCACGCTTCAACCCGGCTCCGCTCGGCGGGCTGCCTCGTTTCACCGGCGGGCTCGCCGGCTATTTCGGCTACGATACGGTGCGCTACATCGAGCGTCGCCTCGCTGCCACGCAGAAGAAGGACGTGCTTGGTACACCCGACGTGCTGCTGCTGCTGACCGAAGAGCTGGCGGTAATCGACAATCTCAGCGCCAAGCTTACCTTCATCGTCTATGCCGATCCGTCAGCGCCCCGGGCCTATGAGGCGGCGCGCGAACGCCTCAACGAGCTGGTGCGCAGCCTGCGCCAGCCGGCGGCAATTCCCAGGGCGGCGGCGATGCCGGCAGCCGTTGCGGCGTCCGAGTTCGGCGAAGCCGGATTCAAGGCGGCAGTGGAGAAAGCCAAGCGCTATATTTTCGATGGCGACATCATGCAGGTGGTGCTGTCGCAGCGCATGTCGCAGGATTTCCCGGCGCCGCCCTTGTCGCTATACCGCGCGTTGCGCAGCCTGAATCCTTCGCCCTATATGTTTTACTACGACATGGGCGACCATCATGTGGTCGGATCTTCGCCGGAAATCCTGGTGCGGTTGGAAGACGGCACCGTGACCGCGCGGCCCATCGCCGGCACGCGCCCGCGCGGCAAGACGCGCGAGGAAGACCTGGCGCTGGCCGAGGAGCTGCTGGCCGATCCCAAGGAGCGCGCCGAGCACGTGCAACTGATGGATCTCGGCCGCAACGACGTCGGCCGCGTTGCCGTCACCGGGTCGGTGCAGGTCACCGACAACATGATGATCGAGCGCTATTCGCATGTGATGCACATCGTCTCGAACGTGGAAGGGGAACTCAAGCCGGGCATGGATGCCATAGACGTCCTCAAGGCCACGTTCCCCGCCGGCACGGTCTCCGGTGCGCCCAAGGTGCGGGCCATGGAGATCATCGACGAGCTGGAACCTTCCAAGCGCGGCATTTATGCGGGCGCAGTAGGGTATCTGGGCTTCAATGGCGATATGGACCTGGCGATTGCCATCCGCACCGGCGTCGTCAAGAACAATACGCTGCACGTGCAGGCGGGCGCGGGCATCGTTGCCGACTCCGTGCCGCAAAGCGAGTGGATGGAAACCCAGAACAAGGCACGTGCGGTTTTGCGTGCAGCAGAGCTGGTGCTGGCCGGTCTGGACAACGGCAGCGACTGACGATCTTCGCCCAAATTCCTCCGGGGCTTTCGCCGGTTTACGTTTCCGGCGAAAATGGCGGCTAAATTCAATTACTAAAGTCATACGATGCAAAACAAAAACAGCTATACCTATGAGGAGTTGCTGGCCTGCGGGCGCGGCGAGATGTTCGGGGCAGGCAATGCGCAGTTGCCCTTGCCGCCGATGCTGATGTTCGATCGCATCGTTTCGATTACCGAAGACGGCGGGACCTACGGCAACGGCCAGATCGTGGCCGAGCTGGATGTGCGGCCGGACCTGTGGTTCTTTGCCTGCCATTTCGAGGGTGACCCGGTAATGCCGGGCTGCCTGGGATTGGACGCGATGTGGCAGCTGGTCGGGTTCTATCTCGGCTGGAGGGGCGGACTCGGGCGCGGCCGGGCGCTCGGTTCCGGCGAGGTCAAGTTCAGCGGCCAGGTATTGCCCACCGGCAAGCGGGTAACCTATCGCATCGATATCAAGCGCCTCATCATGCGCAAGCTGGTGATGGGCATCGCCGATGCCCGCATGGAAGTCGATGGCCGTGAAATCTACGTGGCAAACGATTTGCGGGTAGGTCTATTTACCCGCACGGATAATTTTTAGGAGGCACGATCATGCGTCGCGTCGTCGTTACCGGGATGGGCATCGTTTCCAGCTTGGGCAACAACAAATCGGAAGTTCTGGACAGCCTGCGCGAAGGGCGCTCGGGCATCACCTTCCAGCAAGAATATGCGGATCAAGGGCTGCGCTCGCAGGTGGCGGGATCGGTCAAGCTCGATGTACAGGATCTGATCGATCGCAAACTGTTGCGCTTCATGGCTAACGGACATGCATACGCCTGGGTCGCGATGCAGGAAGCGATTGCCGATGCAGGATTGCCGGAAGAGTTGGTCTCCAGTATTCGCACCGGCCTGATCGTCGGCCAGGGCGGTGCGTCGCACGAAAGCATCGTGGAAGGGGTGGATATCCTGCGCGAAAAGGGCGTGCGTCGCGTCGGCCCCTACATGGTGACCAAATCCATGGCCAGCGGCATCTCTGCGTGCCTCGCCACCGGCGCCAAGATCAAGGGCATCAATTACGCCATCAGCTCGGCCTGCGCCACCAGCGCGCACTGCATCGGCGCGGGTGTGGAACAGATCCAGCTCGGCAAGCAGGATATCGTGTTCGCTGGCGGCGGCGAAGAAGAGCACTGGTCGCTGTCGTTCATGTTCGACGCGATGGGAGCCTTGTCCAGCAAGTACAACGATACGCCGGATAAGGCTTCACGCACCTATGATGCCAATCGCGACGGCTTCGTGATCTCCGGCGGCGGCGGTATCGTCGTGCTGGAAGAGTACGAGCACGCGAAGAAGCGCGGCGCGAAGATTTACGCCGAAGTGGTCGGTTACGGTGCCACGTCGGACGGCTACGACATGGTCGCTCCTTCGGGCGAAGGGGCCATGCGCTGCATGAGGCTAGCGATGGAGGGCGTGGAAGGTCCGGTGGATTACATCAATACCCACGGCACCAGTACCCCGGTGGGCGATGTCAAGGAGCTGGAGGCCATCCGCGAAGTGTTCGGCGACCATGGCCCCGCCATCGCCTCGACCAAGTCCTTGTCCGGTCATGCGCTGGGCGCAGCCGGCGTTAATGAAGCCATATACACACTGCTGATGATGGATAACGATTTTATCGCCGCTTCGGCCAACATCGAAACGCTGGATCCGGCCGCGGAAGGCCTGAACATCGTGCGTGAGCGCATCGACAATGCCAACATCCACACCGCTCTTTCCAACAGTTTCGGTTTCGGCGGCACCAACGCCACGTTGACGTTCTCCAAGCGCCGTCTTTAAGGACAGACCATGCTGCTGATGCTGGACAACTACGATTCCTTTACCTACAACCTGGTGCAGTATCTGGGCGAGCTGGGCGAGGACGTGCGTGTATTCCGCAACGACGAGATCAGCGTCGAGGAGATTGCCAAGCTCAACCCGCGGCATATCGTGATCTCGCCCGGCCCTTGTACACCGAATGAAGCCGGCATCTCCGTCCCGCTGATCCACGAATTTGCCGGCAAGATCCCGATTCTCGGCGTCTGCCTCGGGCACCAGAGCATAGGCCAGGCCTTGGGGGGCAAGATCGTGCATGCCAAGCAGCTGATGCACGGCAAGACCTCGCCCGTATTCCATCACGATAGCGGCGTGTTCAAGGGGTTGCCCAATCCTTTTACCGCCACGCGTTACCATTCCCTGGTCATCGAACGTGACACCTGCCCGGACTGCCTGGAAGTCACCGCCTGGACGGATGACGGGGAAATCATGGGGGTGCGCCACAAGACGCTGCCGATCGAGGGCGTGCAATTCCATCCGGAATCCATCCTCACCGAGCATGGCCACGACTTGCTGAACAACTTCCTGAAGGCCTATTGATGCTAGCAGCCAAGGACGCCTTGCAACTGCTGCTGGATCGCGTCGACCTGACTCACGTACAGATGCTGGAACTGATGCGTCAGATCATGTCCGGTGAGCTGACGCCCGTGCAGATCGCGGGGATACTCGTCGCCTTGCGCATGAAGGGTGAAACGGTGGACGAAATCGCGGCTGCCGCCGAGGTGATGCGCGAATTATCGACCAAAGTGAAAATTGCCGTGGACGAGCATCTGGTCGATACCTGCGGTACCGGCGGCGATGGCATTCAGACTTTCAATGTTTCGACCGCCAGCGCGTTTGTCGCCGCGGCGGCCGGTGCCAAGGTCGCCAAGCATGGCGGCCGCTCCGTTTCTTCCACCTGCGGCAGCGCTGATGTGCTGGAGGCCTTGGATGTCAATGTCAACATGACACCGGAACAGGTAGCGCAATGCGTGGATGGAATCGGCATCGGTTTCATGTTCGCGCCCAACCACCACAGTGCGATGAAGCACGCCGCGCCGGTGCGACGCGAACTGGGCGTGCGCACATTGTTCAACCTGCTGGGCCCGATGACGAACCCGGCAGGCGCGAAACGGCAGGTGATGGGCGTTTTCGACCGCACCCTGACCGTTAAGCTGGCGCACGTTCTGCAGCGCCTGGGGAGCGAACATGTATTGGTCGTGCACGGGGCCGATGGCATGGACGAAATTTCCTTTGCCGGCGATACCTATATTGCCGAGCTCAAGGACGGGCGGGTAAGCGAGTTCGTGCTCAATCCCCGGCAGTTCGGCATGTCGCTGCACCAGGCTGCCAGCATTCGTGTGCAGAACGCCGAAGAATCCAAGGCAATTGTCCTGGCCGTACTGTCCGGCCAGGCCGGGCCGGCGCGCGATATCGTACTGCTCAACGCCGGCGCGGCCATTTATGTCGCGGGCGTTGCCGACAGTATTGAAGACGGTATCGCTGCGGCCGCCCGCGTCATCGATAGCGGGCTCGCCAAAACCAAACTCGATCAATTGGCTGCGCGAAAGTAGAAGGCGGCTATGTCGGACATTCTGAACAAAATCCTCAATACCAAGCATGCCGAAGTCGCCGATGCAGTGGCGCACAAGCCGCTGGTACTGATGCGCAGCGAAGCGCAAGACGCTGGCCAGCCGCGCGATTTCATCGGTGCAATCCGGGCGAAAATTGCCGCCAACCAGCCTGCGGTCATTGCCGAGATCAAGAAGGCGAGTCCATCAAAGGGCGTGATCCGCGAGGATTTCCGCCCGGCCGAAATTGCCGCGACTTATGCCTCAAATGGAGCAGCCTGCCTTTCGGTGCTGACCGACGAGCTTTACTTCCAGGGAAGCCCGGACTATTTGAAGCAGGCGCGCGCCGCCTGCGATATTCCCGTGCTGCGCAAGGATTTCATGATCGATCCCTATCAGGTCTACGAAGCCCGTGCGATGGGGGCGGACTGCATTCTGCTGATCGCCGCCGCATTGAGCCTGCCGCGCATGCGCGAACTTGAAACGATCGCGCATGATCTGGGCATGGCGGTGCTGGTGGAAGTGCATGACGGCGATGAACTTGATCTGGCATTGCAGCTTGAAACGCCGCTGGTCGGTATCAACAACCGCAACCTGCGTACGTTCGAAGTCACGCTGGAGACGACCTTGAGCCTGCTGTCGCGCATTCCGGCCGATCGCATCGTGGTCACGGAAAGCGGTATTTTCACTCCGCAAGATGTCGCGCTCATGCGCGGCCATCATGTCGATACTTTCCTGGTGGGCGAGGCTTTCATGCGCCAGCCGGATCCGGGCCTCGAATTGGCCAGGGTTTTCAATTAAGGAAGCATCATGACCAACGCATTCGGCAAATTCCCCTCCACCCGTCCCCGCCGGATGCGACGCGACGAATTCTCGCGCCGGTTGATGCGCGAGAATGTCCTGACGGCGAACGATCTCATTTACCCGGTGTTCGTACTGGATGGCGAAAACCATAGCGAGCCGGTCAGTTCCATGCCGGGGGTGCAAAGACAAAGCGTCGATGCATTGCTGCAAACGGCGAAAGAGTGCGTCCGGTTTGGTATACCGGCACTGGCGCTATTCCCCGTGGTAGAGCAGTCGCTCAAATCCTTGGATGCGAAAGAGGCTTACAACCCCAACGGCCTTGTCCCGCGCGCAATCAAGGCGTTGAAAAAGGAATTTCCCGAACTCGGCATCATTACCGATATCGCGCTCGATCCCTATACCAGCCATGGCCAGGATGGGTTGATCGACGACAGCGGCTATGTGATGAACGACGAAACGATGGCGGTTCTGGTGCGTCAGGCCTTGTGCCATGCAGAGGCTGGCGCGGACATCGTCGCACCTTCCGACATGATGGATGGCCGTATCGGAGCCATACGCCAAGCGCTCGAGTTCGACGGCCATATCCACGCGCGCATACTTGCCTACTCCGCCAAATATGCGTCCAGTTTTTACGGACCTTTCAGGGATGCTGTCGGTTCGGCCGCCAACCTCGGCAAGGGCAACAAGAATACCTACCAGATGGACCCAGCCAATACCGATGAGGCGCTGAAGGAAGTCGCCCTGGATCTGGAGGAAGGCGCCGACATGGTGATGGTCAAACCCGGCATGCCTTATCTCGACATTGTGCGCCGCGTGAAGGAAGAGTTTGGCGTGCCGACTTTTGCTTACCATGTCAGTGGCGAGTACGCGATGATGAAAGCCGCTGCGCAAAACGGCTGGCTGGATGAACGGGCCTGCGTCCTCGAGGCCCTGTTATGTTTCAAGCGCGCGGGCGCGGATGGCGTCCTGACCTACTATGCGCTTGAAGCCGCGAAGTGGTTGAAAGAGGGTTAGCGCGCTGAACTGTTGATGCGCTCCCGTTCCAGCTTGATGATATAGCGCTGGATAAGGGATTGCATCGAGTGATGCAGGTTGACGAACTGGCAGCCCGAGCGGAAGGATTTGCTGCCATTCTTGAGCGTGACTTCGAACAGGCTCTGTATGCCTAGTGTCAGTTCCAGCGTGCCGATACCCGGAAGATCGATGCGGCAGCCGGGATATACCGCACCCACGGCCAATTGCATGTCTAGCGTATTGAGGATCATGCCTATCCCGCCTGCGCTGATATCCACCACAGGAAACTCCTTGATGCGCCCGCCCTTCATTGGAACCATGCACTTCAGCGGATTAACGATGGGCGTCGTCAAACGGTAGTATTCGCGGCGCTGGAGTCGCAGCAACTGCTCCGGCAAGGTAATTTCAAAAGCAGGTTTCCCCTCGAAAGAAGCGCTTTCCAACCGGTGAGCAATAAACTGGACTTTGACCTTGTCGAGTGAGGTCACGAAAATGATCTTTTCGGCGTTGAGAATACGCTGGTTAAGCAGTTCGTTCGCGCCGCAGTCGAGTATGACGGCATCCCTCTCGGGAGCGACTTCCAGTACCGACGTCAGCAGGAGGTCGTTGCCGTCGTTGAAAAACGCGCTCACCATCTCATTGCGGCTGGCAAGGCCGCGCAAGACACGGATGATCTCAAGGCGATTGGTAACGAGGAAGCGCGAGTCGTCCGTGCTGGCGGTCAATTCAACGCTTAAATTCGATTCGGTCGTTTCAGCCATTTTTATCAGCCTTGTTGTAATAATGCCGCGACCGAGGCCATTCCTGCACGATTGGATACGTGCGATGCGCCTTTCGACAGCGAACGCAGGTCGTCGGTCTCGAAAACAACCAGATGGATGGAACCATGCTTTCCCTCCAGCACGAATACCGGCAAGCGATGCTTGTCCCCTCCAAACCGGTAGGGCTTTTCATGCACCTGGTAGAGAGTGCCGCGATTGAGCAGAAAAAGCTCAACATCCTTGAGGCTGTCCGCGAACAGGTGGATCTCGATGTCGGCATACCGTCCAGCGGTGCCGTCCAGCACTGCGCCGGATAAATGCGGGTTGAAGCGCTCCAGCATACGCATGACATCCAGGGCTTCGCTACGCAACTGATGGAGCAGCTGCGGTTGTGCCGCGCCATGAAAAAGTTCGTGATGCAAGCGGAGTTCCTGCTCCACCTCCGCATTGCTGGGCAAGCTATGGTCGTCATCGCAACCTAGCTGTTTCGCTGCCTTGCGCTTCGCCCTGGAGTAATCCGCCAAACCTTCTTCTGCCATCATGCGCGCAGCATGCTGGGCTATCAGTCGGCGCAGATGCTTGGAGCCGGATTCCTTCATGGGCTAATAAAGCTCATCAAGTTGCAGTTGTTTCTGTATCTGATCCCAGAAACCATCCGGGGACTCGGTAGGCTGCGCGATGGGTGGAGGAAATTCACGGTAGAAGTACTCGTACACGCCGCTCTCCTCCTCGCTTACCTGTTCGCCAGTTGCCGGATTGATTTTGATCGAGACGACACCCTCCGGTACCTGATAAGGCAAGTCAGGCGACCCGCGCAATACTTTGGCCATATAGCTGATCCACATCGGCAAGGCTGCCCGTCCGCCGGTCTCCTGTCCGCCAAGCGATTTGGGCTGGTCAAAACCTATCCATGCAATGGCCACCTGTTTCGGATTGTAGCCGGCGAACCAGCCGTCCACATGATTGTTGGTCGTGCCGGTTTTCCCCGCCAGATCGTAGCGTCCGAGCTCCCTGGCCTTGGCTGCGGTGCCGATGCGGGCCACATCCTGCATCATCGACGTCATGATGAATGCATTACGCGGGTCGATGACACGGGGCGCGCTAGTGCCGGCAATGACGGGTTTCGTTTGTTCGACGATATTGCCGTTGGCATCGACGATCTTGCTGATGATATGAGGGGTTACGCGATAGCCGCCGTTTGCAAATACCGCATAAGCGTTGGCCATTTGCCATGGCGTGACAGCACCGGAGCCCAATGCCATGGCTGGGTAAGGAGGATGGTCCTTGGCGGCAAAACCGAACCTGGTGATGTAATCGCGGGCATATCCCACGCCGATCGCCTGCAGGATGCGGATGGAAACCATATTTTTCGATTTAGTGAGAGCCGTGCGCATGCGCATGGGCCCTTCGTATTCATTGTCGAAGTTATGCGGTTCCCAGGCTTGTCCGCTGCCTGTTTCGGCGGCGGAAAGCATGAGTGGTTCGTCTTCAATCATGCTGGCGGGAGTAAAGCCTTTTTCCAGTGCCGCCGAGTAGATGAAAGGCTTGATGCTGGAGCCCGGCTGGCGCCAGGCTTGGGTAACGTGATTGAATTTGTTGCGGTTGAAATCAAACCCGCCGACCAGCGCATGCACTGCCCCGTTTTCCGGGTTCATGCCAACCAAGGCCGCTTCAACCTGAGGCAGTTGTGCAATATGCCATTGGTCCTTGACCTGCCGGACGCGGATGATGGAGCCTGGGCGCAGCTTTTTCTTGGCCGGGGCTTTTTCGCTCAAGGACTTCTGTACCAGTTGCAGGTCTTTGCCGGTGATTTCTATGACCCCGCCATTCTTGCGATAAGCCTTCACCAGCTTTGGGCTTGCCTCGAGAACCACGGCGGGCACGAGCGTGTGGAACTCGTCGATAGTGCTCATCGCATCATCCAGAAAGGCCGCCATGCTCTGTGACCCTGCGCTATCCAATTCGACGGAGCCTTCGGGCCCGCGATAGTTGTGGCGCCTGTCGTAATCGAGTATCCCTTGCAATACCGCATCATTCGCCGCTTCCTGTGAGGATTTGCGAATGGTGGTGTAGACCTTGAGTCCGCTTTTATAGATGTCGTCCTTATAACGGGCGAACATCATTTGCCGGACGATTTCAGCGACATATTCCGCGGAAAGCCCATGCGCCTTACGTGATTGTCGCAAGCGCAATGGCTGTGCCAGTGCAGCCTTGTACTGGTCGTCATTGATGAAACGAATTTCATGCATGCGGCGCAGCACGTAATGCTGGCGCTGCGTGGCGCGTTTCGGGTTGACATGCGGGTTATAGCGCGAGGGCGCTTTTGGGAGGCCCGCAAGCATGGCGAATTCGGCAGTATTAAGGTTATGCAAAGGCTTGCCGTAATAGACTTGAGCGGCCGCTGCGAAACCGTAAGAGCGCTGGCCAAGATAGATTTGGTTGATATAGAGCTCCAGAATCTGGTCCTTGCTCAGGCTATGTTCGATCTTGATTGCGAGAAGCGCTTCGCTGAGTTTGCGCTTGAAGGTTTTTTCACTGGAAAGGAAAAAATTGCGCGCCACTTGCATCGTAATGGTACTGGCACCCTCTTTCGCCCCACGGGCAGTCGCATTGGCGATAGCGGCACGCAGTACGCCAAGCGTGTCGATTCCGCCATGCTGATAAAAGCGTTCGTCCTCCGCAGCAAGAATTGCCTGTTTGAGCTCGGCCGGAACATCCTTAATCTTGATGAAAGCCCGGCGCTCTTCGCCAAATTCGGCAATCAGCTGCCCTTCTTCGGAATAGACGCGAAGAGGGATTTTTGGACGGTAGTCCGTGAGTGCTTCCAGCGAAGGGAGCTCCGGATAAATCAGAACGGTCGCGAGGGCTACTAGCGCAGTTAGCGCGAGGCCCATCGCAAACAGGGAAAGCAGTAGCAGCTGCCACCATTTCTTGGGGAACATCAGCGCGTCTAATTTATAGATAATGAACGCATTATTATATGACGGGGTAGGGAATATGTGGAATCAAAAAAAAGCTTTACAGTCCCTATGCTTGTTGCTAGCATCTAACGTAAATTATTAGCATTGCGTCTAACTATAAAGCATAGAAAGGGAATTTCAGTTTGAAATTCGACTTTTTCAAGGAGCATGCGTCTCCATTAATTGGGGTTGATATCAGTTCGGCATCCGTCAAGATGGTCGAGCTGAGCGGCGATGGCGCGGGCACGTATCGGCTGGAAAACTACGCCATCGTGCCCCTCGCCAAGGATTCCGTGGTGGACGGCAATATTGCCGGCCTCGAGCAAGTAGGAAGCGCTGTCGAGCGCGCCTGGAAATTGCTCGGCACTCGCGAAAAGCGTGCGGCCCTTGCCTTGCCCGCAGCTGCCGTGATCAGCAAGAAAGTCTTCATGCAGTCGGGTTTGCGCGAAGAAGACATGGAATTGCAGGTCGAAGCAGAAGCAAATCAGTACATTCCCTTCGCGCTCGATGAAGTTAATATCGACTTCCAGATTCTCGGACCTTCCCCAAACAATGCTGACGATGTCGAAGTGCTGATTGCCGCTTCGCGCAAGGACAAGATCGAGGACCGCATCGTCGTCGCGGAAGAGGCCGGCCTCAAAGTTGCCGTGATGGATGTCGAAACGTATGCCACAGAAGCGGCGTACGGGCTGGCGTGCAATCAGTTACCCAACGGTGGTCGTGAGCAGACCGTCATGATCATCGACATCGGCGCAGTCATGATGCACATCAATGTCCTGCACGATAATCAGTCGGTATACATTCGCGAGCAGAGTTTCGGTGGCGATCAGCTCACCCAGGAAATTCAGCGGCGTTTCGGCTTGTCTGCGGAAGACGCCGAGATAGCCAAACGTAAAGGCGGGTTGCCGGATAGCTATACCGCGGAAGTCCTGCAACCTTTCATTCAATCGCTGGCTTTGGAAGTGGCGCGGGCATTGCAATTCTTTACCAGCTCCACTCAATATAACCGGGTAGATCACATTATGCTGGCGGGCGGATGCGCGGCAATTCCTGGTGTGGATCAGGCAGTGGCAGAACGTACCCAAGTAAATACAATCACCGCCAACCCCTTTGTCAGCATGTCCATGTCCAGCCGGGTGAAACAGCAGAATCTCGCTGTTGACGCGCCATCACTGATGATTGCATGTGGACTCGCATTGCGGAGGTTTGACTAATGGCCGTCCGTATTAATTTACTGCCGTATCGTAAAATCCGCCGGGCAGAGCGGCAGCGCCAATTCAACTTTATGCTTATAGGTACGCTGGTTGCTAGCGCTGCAGTGGTGTTCATGGGTAACAATTACATCAGCGGTCAGATAGAGTCGCAGATGGAAAGAAACGCACGTTTGGAAAGTGCCATTGCCCAGCTTGATAAGGAAATTGCTGAGATCAAGGACTTAAAAGGAAAAATCAGCGCTGTTCTTGAGCGGAAGCGTGTAGTCGAAAATTTACAAAGCGGCCGTGGCAAAGCGGTAACTTTACTAGACGAAATTGCACGGCAATTGCCAGAAGGTGTTTACTTGAAGGGTATTCGTCAGCAAGGGGACATTATTACGCTTGATGGCGTAGCAGACACAAATGCACGTATTGCTACTTTGGTCCGAAATTTCGGAAGCTCTACTTTGATGGAATCGCCTGAGCTAATTGAAATCCATGCGATCATGGTTAATAACCTGAAGCAAAATGCGTTCACCTTGAATGTGAAACAAAAGGCGCAGCAGTCAGTTGCTGACGAGCAATAGGTAAAGCGATGAAATTAGAAGATTTCAATAATATCGACCCGAAAAATATGGGGGGTCTGCCTTTATATGTTAAGGCGGTTTTATTAGGAGGCATATTCATATTTTTGGTAGCTGCGGGCTATTGGTTTATGTGGAAGCCCGGGATGGAGGAATTGGAACAAGTCGCTACCAAGGAAAATGAACTAAGAGGTGTTTTCCTGACGAAAAAAAAGGAAGCAATCAACCTGCCTATTTATAAGCAGCAAATGGTTGAGATTGAGCGTACCTTTGGAGCCTTGCTGCGTCAATTGCCTGACAAATCGCAAATGGACGGTCTCCTAACCGATATTAATGAGGCCGGATTGGAAGTGGGGCTTGAGTTTGAGTTGTTTAGGCCCGGCCAAGAAAGTCCCGCTGATTTTTATGCAGTAAAACCTATTTCAATAAGAGTCATTGGTGGCTATCACCAACTTGGCGCTTTCGCACAAAATATCGCCAAACTTTCTCGTATCGTTACGCTAGAAGACCTTACGATTGCTCCCATCGGCAGTGGAGATAAGCTTGGCGTTAACGCCACAGCTAAAACCTTCCGCTATCTTGAGTCGGGCGAGCCTGCACGTTAAGCCAAGAGCTATCAGTGGAAGGGAGTTGGCATGACAAAAGCTTACATAGGGGACGGCGAGTGAAGGCATTAGTCACAATAACGAGTCTGGTGTTCATCCTAATTGGATGCGGCGGAGAGAAAGGGGATGACCTGGATCAGTTTATTCGAGAGTCTGGGGCCGGTTTAAAAGGTAATGTGGAGCCCCTCCCTGAAGTGAAACCATATGTGCCTGTCGCATATAATGCAGATGCTTCACTACATGATCCTTTTAAACCGCGTAAGGCCTTGGTTAAATCTAATGGTTTCCAGCCCAATCTAAACCGGCCAAGAGAAGCGCTTGAAGCTTTCCCCTTGGAAAGCCTGCAATTAGTGGGAATTATTACCAAAGGCAAAATGAAAATCGCTTTGCTCAAAACGCCAGAGAATACTATTCAGCAAGCCAAGATTGGAAGCTATCTTGGCCAGAATCTGGGTGTGATCATTGACATAGTCGATAAGCTGCCAGCAGAAGTAAAAGTCAAGGAAATCGTACAGGATGAACTTTCCGGCGAATGGACTGAACGCCCGGCAAGTATTGTTCAGCAGGAACAAGGATAGGGGTTAGGGATATGAAAACAGGGAATTTTGTTCAACTAGGGATGTGGATTTTCGGACTGGCCTTCTTTCCTATGAGCGCCACCTTTTTGAGTGCAGCTGAAACTGCTACTGGGCAAAATGCGATTGAAAAAATTGATTTCACCACGCTGCCCGGAGACAAACTGAGCATCAAGATTACGCTAAACCAGCCCATAAAGAATCCTCCTGCGGGCTTTAGCCTCACCGATCCGGCGCGGGTCGCTTTGGACTTCCCTAATACATCAAATGCCTTGCAAAAGAATTCCTTGAATGTAGATCAGGGCGTACTGCGCAGTCTCAGCCTGGCGCAAGCCAAGGGGCGTACACGGATGGTGCTGAACTTAACGAAGCCTTCTTCCTATACGACGAGCATCAACGGAAACGAGGTCAATGTTGAACTGCAAGCTTCTGATCGTGCGGCCTCCAATGCCGCAGGTTCCAGTACAGTAACTCGCTTTGCCGAAGCTAAAGTTAGCGGGCAACGTCACATGCTGAGTAATGTAGATTTCATGCGTGGCAAGAATGGTGAAGGTCGCGTGGTGGTTGAGCTGTCGGACAATGCAACGGGGATCGATATCCGGCAGCAAGGGCAGAAGATTCTGGTCGACTTCATCAATACGGATTTGCCGGAAAATCTGCAACGGCGCCTGAATGTGACCGATTTCGCAACACCAGTATTAAATGTGGATACAGTGCAAAATGGCAGAAATGTCCGCATGACCATCGAACCAAAAGGGTTGTGGGAACATTCCGCCTATCAGGCAGATCGCAAATTCATAGTCGATGTTCGCCCAGTGGTCGAGGATCCAAATAAGCTCATCCAAGGCAGCAAGCAAGGCTATAAGGGTGAAAAACTATCGCTGAACTTCCAGAATATCGAAGTGCGCTCGGTGCTGCAAGTGATCGCAGACTTCACCGGTTTCAATATCATTACAGGCGACAATGTCAGTGGCAGCATTACCTTGCGACTGAAGGATGTACCTTGGGACCAGGCATTGGACATCATTATGCAAACCCGTGGATTGGGTATGCGTAAGAATGGCAATGTTATCTGGATTGCACCAAACGAAGAGTTAGCTGCCAAGGAAAAATCGCGTCTGGATGCGGAACAAGAAATCGCCGATCGGGAGCCATTGGTAACGCAATCATTTGCAGCCAAGTATCAAAAAGCCGAAGATCTTAAGAAACTGATTGGGGATGCAAAGCAGTCCATCCTCTCCAAGCGGGGAAGTGCCGTCGTAGATGTCCGAAGCAATACACTTTTTGTTCAAGATACCGAGAAAAATCTGGCAAAAATCGAGAAAATCATTAATCAAGTCGATGTTCCAGTTCGTCAGGTTTTGATAGAAGGCCGTATTGTCTTAGCGGACGATGGGTTCTCCAAGGAACTGGGTGTTAGGTTCGGGGTTGGCAGAAATAAAAACTGGAATGACCCGGAAACTGCCGGTGTTACGGTAGGCGGAAGTTTATCTAATATTTATAACGTCAATACAACCCAAACTACAACTACACCAAATGACCTGAATGTTAATTTACCTGCGACTTCCCCTAGGGCGGGAGTATTTGGCTTCCAGATTTATAATATTCTGCATGGTTTCTTGTTGAATATAGAATTATCCGCAGCCGAAGCAGATAACAGAACAAAAACAATTTCTTCCCCCAAGGTCATCACCGGGAATCAGCAGAAAGCGGTAATTGAATCTGGTGTGGAAATCCCTTATCAAGAGGCTTCCAGTAGTGGCGCTACCAGTGTGTCCTTTAAGAAAGCAACTCTTGGCTTGGAAGTGACTCCACAAATAACGCCAGATAATAAGGTCAACATGGATTTGCTGATTAAGAAAGACTCTGTGGGTGATGTCACCAACGGCATTCCTGCCATCAACACTAATCGTGTGGAGACAAAGGTTCTGGTTGACAATGGAGAAACAGCAGTTCTGGGGGGGATATTTGAAGAGTCGACGACAAAGTCTGTAGACAAAGTTCCTTTCTTTGGCGATTTGCCAGTGCTCGGCCATTTATTCAAAAGGAATTTGGATTCGACGAGTAAGAATGAACTGTTAATCTTCATCACACCCAAGCTTTTGGACGAAACGCTAAGGACAGACTGATATACCGTTCTGAAGGCATCAGTTAAAATGCCCGTCATGCAAATGGCGGGCAATATTTTTTTTGTAGGGCTGATGGGCGCTGGCAAAACCACGGTGGGCAGATTGCTGGCCAAGCGGCTGGGCAAGACGTTTTTCGATTCCGATCACGAAGTTGAAAACCGTACGGGCGTGAACATCCCCGTCATCTTCGAACTGGAAGGAGAGGCCGGATTCCGCAAGCGCGAAACAGCGGCAATTGATGAGTTGACTGCCATGCATGATATCGTGCTTGCTACTGGCGGCGGAGCGGTACTATCCAAGCATAACCGTGAGAGCCTGAGCCAGCATGGAACCGTCGTCTATCTTCGGGCCAGCGTCAATGAGTTGTGGCATCGGACCAAAAACGACAAAAACCGGCCCTTGCTGCAAACAGACGATCCACGCGACAAGCTGGAAAAACTCTATTGCGAACGCGATCCCTTGTATCGAGAGATCGCCGACATCATCGTCGATACTGGCGAGCAATCCGTCAGCTCCATCGTGCAACATCTCGAAGAGTTATTGAACAAACATGCAAACGCTCACCGTTGAATTAGGGGACCGCTCCTATCCCATACATATAGGGCAGGATTTGTTAAGCCGTGCCGATTTGGTTGTTCCTCACCTGAAGCGCAAGCAAGTAGCGATCGTCACTAACACTACCGTAGCGCCCCTCTACCTGGAAAAGCTCGCCCAGCCGCTGCGAGCATACGGCGTTACCGTTTTTCCTATCATCCTTCCCGATGGCGAGCAGTACAAAAATAGCGAAACGCTCAATCTCATTTACGATGCGTTGCTCGGCAATCGCTGTGAGCGGAATACCACGCTGATAGCGCTTGGCGGCGGTGTTATTGGCGACATGACTGGGTACGCCGCCGCAACCTTCCTTAGAGGCGTTCCTTTCATCCAGATTCCGACGACACTGTTATCACAGGTCGATTCATCCGTGGGTGGCAAAACCGGCATCAATCATCCTTTGGGTAAAAACATGATCGGGGCCTTCTACCAGCCGCAACTGGTGCTGGCGGATACCGATACGCTGGATACGCTACCCGATCGTGAATTGTCAGCGGGTATTGCCGAAGTAATCAAATACGGCTTGATTCGCGATCCCGATTTCTTCGCGTGGCTTGAAACGAATATGCCGCAATTGCGAGCCCGCAATCCGCAGGCTATGGCATACGCGATCTATCGTTCCTGCCAGAACAAGGCGACTGTCGTTGCAGCCGATGAGAAAGAAAACGGCGAGCGCGCACTGCTCAACCTCGGCCATACTTTCGGCCATGCCATCGAAAACGGCATGGGTTATGGTGTATGGCTGCATGGCGAAGGCGTGGCGGCAGGGACCATGCTGGCCGCAGATCTTTCGCGACGCATGGGATGGCTGAGCACAGCCGACGTTGAACGAATCGAGCGCAGCTTCCAATCTGGCGGTTTGCCGACCAAGGCGCCGGCATTAGGTGTTGAGAAATATCTCGACCTGATGGGTTTGGATAAAAAAGTCGCGGATGGAAAAATCCGGCTCATCCTGCTGAAGTCCATCGGCAAGGCTGTCATGACCGGCGATTATCCGCAAGACTTGCTGCAGGAAACGCTGGCCCACGCATGAGCGGACTCGCCCCCTACGCTGCCTATCCGGAGCGCTCGCAGGGCAGGCAGCATCGCGAAGAACCGCCAGCCGGCCGTAATGAATTCCAGCGCGACCGCGACCGTATCATCCACTCCACCGCATTCCGTCGGCTGGAATACAAAACCCAGGTTTTTGTAAATCACGAAGGCGACCTATTCAGGACACGCCTCACCCATAGCCTGGAAGTCGCGCAAATTGGCCGCGGCATCGCACGCAATCTGGGATTGCATGAGGATTTGGTCGAAGCGATCGCGCTGGCGCACGATCTAGGCCACACCCCTTTCGGCCACGCAGGCCAGGATGCTCTGAATGCCTGCATGAAAGAGTCCGGCGGGTTCGAACACAACCTCCAGTCGCTCCGGGTAGTTGATTTTCTCGAGCAGCGATATGCCGAGTTCGATGGTCTCAATCTCACCTTCGAAGTGCGCGAAGGGATACTCAAGCATTGCTCTCTTCAAAATGCCCGGCAATTGGGGCAAATAGGGGAACGTTTCCTGCGCAAGCAGCAGCCCTCGCTGGAAGCGCAAGTGGCCAATCTGGCCGACGAGATTGCCTACAACAACCACGATGTGGACGACGGCCTACGCTCAGGCCTGATCACTTTGCAACAATTGTCCGAAGTGCCGATATTCGCTCGCCATTTGTTAGAAGTGCAGCAGCGTTATCCGCAACTCGAAGGGCGACGCCTGGTGCATGAAACGGTAAGGCGCATGATCAATTCGCTGGTGCAGGACCTATGTCAGCAAAGCAGCAAAAACATTAGCGAGGCAAATCCCGGGAATGTCGAAGACGTGCGTAAAGCCGCGGCTCTTATCGCATTTAGTCCGGAAATGCAGCAACAGCAGCTGGAGCTGAAACAGTTTCTTCGCAACCAACTTTACCGGCACTATCGCGTCAATCGGATGAGCAGCAAGGCGCAACGCATCATTCGCGAGCTTTTCACGGCCTTCCATGATGACCCTGCCCTGATGCCGGAAGAGTTTCAGGTGCGCGCTAAAGAGGAGCATGCCCGCGCCGTGGCGGACTATATCGCGGGCATGACGGACCGCTATGCGATTCGGGAGTACCGTCGATTATTCACGGTCGAGGAATTGCCGCTCTAAAACAAAAAGGACAGCCCGAAGAGCTATCCTCTATTGCGATTGGTGCCGGAGATAGGAGTCGAACCTACGACCTTCGCATTACGAATGCGCTGCTCTACCAACTGAGCTACACCGGCGAGGCATGAATTATAAGGTTTTGCCGGGGGCAGGGCAAACGACGCCTGCCGGCAAATCTAATGCTGCTTTGAGTATCCAATGACGCCAAGCATGAAGCGTACAAATCCATATGCTACCCACGCGAAAAAGCGGCGTGTCAACGGTGCCTTTTTCCAGTCGTCCTGCAGGATGCGTTGCGCTCCGGTATCGATACTGCGCTGAATATCTTCCCGCAGTTCGGTGGCGAATCCAGTGTCATTTACAACGACGTTGGCTTCATGGGAAAGCAGCAGGCTGAAAGGATCGATGTTCGAGGAGCCTACCGTCGCCCAATGACCATCGATGACCGCGACTTTCGAATGCATGAAGCTTGCATGGTATTCGTAGATTTCGATGCCGCCATTGAGCAATTGCCCATACAGGGCACGCGTCGCGTAATCAACCAACAGATATTCCACCCGCGCCTGCAGCAGCAGTACGACACGGACGCCACGGCGCGACGCGGCGAGAAGGGCTTGGCGAAAGCGTCGCCCAGGCAGAAAGTAAGCATTAGCGATGACCACTTCCTCCCGCGCCAGGCGAATCGCGGACAAGTACGCGCGCTCGATCGCGCGCCGGTAGAGGGCATTGTCGCGCTTCACGAAAGCGGCGCGCATTTCGCCGGCGACCGTGGTGTCCGCGTGAACGGTGCTCTTGCTGACCTGGCGCAATGCGGCCCAGGCAACGCGGCGCCACAATCGCTTCATGGTCGCATGCATGGGCAGCACCGCCGGTCCTTCGACACTGGCGGCATAATCGATACGCGGCGGCGTATGGCCCGGCGTATTCATGTCGTCGATGATGTTGATGCCGCCGACGAACCCGATCCGTCCATCGATCACGGCCAATTTGCGATGCAAACGGCGCAGGCGGTTACGCTTCAGCGTCCAGGGGGAAATCTTGGGTCGGAAGTAGAGAACCTCAATTCCGCTAGCCTGCATTTCTTGGACGAAACTCTTGGCAAGCTCCTTGGAGCCGAACCCATCCAGCAGCAGGCAAGCCTTGACGCCACGTGCGGCCGCCCTGCCCAAGGCGCCGGCGATGCGTAAGCCGATCGTGTCCGGTTCGAAAATGTATGTTTCGAGCAGAACTTCATACCGCGCCTCATCGATGGCTTTTTCCAGCGCGGGAAAGAATTCCGTGCCATTGCGCAGCAGTGTTACCCGGTTGCCGGGCAGCAGCCGGGTCATAAGGGAATCAAGGTAGCCGAAAGCGCAGCATGGTCGGAAACGCGCGCAAAAGCGGGGCCTCCATGGACTTGGGCGTTATGCACGTGAAAGCCGCGCACATAAATGCGGTCCAGCCTCAACAAAGGAAAAACGCTGGGGAAACTGCGCGCCGGCTTGCCGATACCGTGCTCGAATACTTCACGGAGATGCAAACTATCCGCCAGTGTCTGCCCCGCTTTCATGCGCCAGTCGTTGAAATCGCCGGCGATAATCAGCGGCGCATGCGGCGGAACCATGGACTCGATACGTTCACGCAACCAGAACAGCTGCTTCCTGCGCCATCGCGCGAACAAACCGAGATGTACGCAGATGCAGTGCAGATCCTGGTCCCAGCCGGGTATGCGGAGTTCGCAATGCAGCAGGCCGCGTTGTTCCGAGGAATGGGCTGAGATATCGATGTTTTCCCAATTGGTTATCGGGAATTTGGAAAGCAGCGCGTTGCCGTGATGGCCGGCCGGGTAAACCGCGTTTTTACCATAAGCAAAGTCGTGCCAGATGGAATCGGCCAGAAACTCGTGCTGGCTCTCGGTCGGCCAGAGGGGGAAGCGGCGCTTGTGGTGGGCATGAGCGCCCAGGACTTCCTGCAGGAAAACGATGTCGGCCTGCAGGTGACGGATCAGTTCGCGCTGCTCGTGCAGCACCAGGCGTGCATTGAAGCTGGTAACACCCTTGTGGATGTTGAAGGTGGCAATGCGTAGCTGGCGATGCATGGTCCCCTATCAGGAAACTTCCAGCATGCGGTCGAGCGCGAGCTTGGCCAATTCGGCCTCTTGCGGTGCGACATGGATGCGGTTGACGACGTTGCCCTCGACCAGGTTTTCCAGGGTCCAGGCCAGATGCTGCGGATCGATACGCGCCATGGTCGAACATTCGCAGACGATGGACGACATGAAGCGTACGATTTTGCCCTCCGGCTTCATGCGTTCGGCCAGGCGATTGACCAGGTTGAGCTCGGTGCCGACCAACCAGCGCGTGCCAGGTGCCGATTCGGCGACGGTGCGCAGAATGAATTCGGTGGAGCCGACGTAATCGGAAAGGTTGCAGACTTCGAAGCTGCATTCGGGGTGGGCGATGACCTTGCCCTCCGGATATTCGTTGCGGAAGCGCAGGATGTCCTGCGGGCGGAACATCTGGTGCACCGAGCAGTGGCCCTTCCACAGCAGGACTTTCGCGTCGTCGATCTGCTCCTTGGTGAGGCCGCCCAGCGGCAGGTCGGGATCCCACACCACCATCTTGTCCAGCGGGATGCCCATCTTGTAGCCGGTCCAGCGGCCCAGATGCTGGTCGGGGAAGAACAGCACCTTCTCGCGGCGCGCGAACGCCCATTCGGCAATCTTGCCGGCATTGCTGGAAGTACAGACGATGCCGCCGTGCTCGCCGCAGAAGGCCTTCAGGTCGGCGGCAGAGTTGATGTAGGTGACCGGCGTGAACGTGGTGTCAAAGTCGTAATGCTCGGACAATTCGCGGCGGCAGCGTTCGACCTTGGAAAGGTTGGCCATGTCGGCCATGGAGCAGCCAGCGGCCATGTCGGGGAGGATCGCGATCTGGTCCGGACGAGACAGGATGTCTGCGACTTCCGCCATGAAATGCACGCCCAGGAACACGATGAATTCGGCATTCGATTCGGCGGCGTAACGCGACAGCTTGAGCGAGTCGCCGGTGAAATCGGCATGGCGATACACACCTTCCTGCTGGTAGTGATGGCCGAGAATGACCAGGCGGTCGCCGAGCTTCTGCTTGGCCGCAATGATGCGCTGCTGCAGGTCGTCTTCCTGCGCAGCCTGGAATTTTTCGAATTTGATGGGCGCTGTTTGCATGATAGCCAGAATTTTAGTTTCTCTAATTACAACGTTAAACCGTGACGCTCGCCCAATGCGCGCAAGGCCAGCACATTGGTCCATGAAAAAACGCGCGTCGCTGCATGCCGCCAGTCTACCCACTCATACCGGAGATGTTCCTCCGGCGCGAGTGTGACCGGCATCGCAGTAGGGAGTTCCAACCCGAACACGTGCTCGGTATTGCGCATCACTCCCGGCGCATAGCGATGCCGCCAATGCGCGAAAATTTCATATTCGTTGGACAACTGCCAATCGACAAGATTGTAACGCTCGGCTTCCAGACCGGTTTCTTCCTGCACTTCGCGGATCGCGGTTTCGCGCAGGGTTTCCTCGCCTTCGCGGCTGCCGGTCACCGACTGCCAGTAGCCGTGCTTGTCCGCCCGCTCCATCAACAGCACTTCCAGCGCCGGGGTGTGGATCAGCACCAGTACCGAGATCGGCTGCTTGTAAGCCACTAATCGCCCTCGAAGGCGCAGAGTGCGTGCACCGCATAGCCGGCTTTTTCCAGACGCTCACGGCCGCCGATGTCCGGCAGGTCGATGACGAAACAGCATTCGACGACCTTGCCGCCAGCCTTTTCGATCAAGGTGGCTGCTGCCAGTGCGGTGCCGCCGGTAGCGACCAGATCGTCCACCAGCAGCACTTTCTCGCCAGGCTGGATCGCATCGGTATGCAACTCGACGCGGTCGCTGCCGTATTCCAGTGCGTAATCATGGCCGATTTTCTCGGCCGGCAATTTCCCCGGCTTGCGGATGGGCACGAATCCGATGCCCAGTGCAAAAGCCAGCGGCGCGCCGATAATGAAGCCGCGCGATTCGATGGCCGCAATCTTGTCAATCTGCTGGCCGGCATAACGATTGACCAGCTCCGTGATCGTGATGCGAAAACCGACCGGGTCCTTCAGCAGCGTCGTGATATCGCGAAACTGTATGCCCGGTTTCGGAAAATGCGGAATCGTGCGTATGCGCGATTTGACCGACATGCAGTTTCTATCCGGCGGCGTTCTGCTGGCGCACGCGGATATGCAGCTCGCGCAGTTGCTTCTCGTCGACTTCGTTCGGTGCCTTGGTCATCAGGCACTGCGCACGCTGGGTCTTGGGGAAGGCGATCACATCGCGTATCGATTCCGCGCCCGCCATCAGCGTCACCAGCCGATCCAGGCCGAAGGCCAGACCACCGTGCGGCGGCGCGCCGTATTGCAGCGCGTCGAGCAGGAAGCCGAATTTCTCCTGCGCCTCGTCCTTGCTGATCTTGAGCGCATCGAACACCTTGGACTGCACTTCCTGCTTGTGAATACGCACCGAGCCGCCGCCGACTTCCCAGCCGTTCAGCACCATGTCGTAGGCCTTGGACAGGCAGGCGCCGGGATTGGTCGCGAGCAAGTCTTCGTGGCCGTCCTTGGGGCTGGTGAACGGGTGATGCAGCGCGACCCAGCGATTGTTCTCCTCGTCGTGTTCGAACATAGGGAAATCGACCACCCACAGCGGCGCCCAGGCACGGCCATCGACGTGGCCCTTGTCATGGCCGACCTTGAGGCGCAGCGCGCCGAGCGCTTCATTGACCACCTTGGCCTTGTCGGCGCCGAAGAAGATGATGTCGCCGGACTGGGCGCCGGTCAGTTCCATGATGGCCTTGAGCGAGTCGACATGCAGGTTCTTGACGATGGGCGATTGCAGGCCGGTTTCGTTCAGCTGCGTGACGTCGTTGACCTTGATGTAGGCCAGGCCCTTGGCGCCATAGATCTTGACGAACTCGGTGTAAGCGTCGATCTCGCTGCGCGAAATCGCGGCGCCATTCGGCACGCGCAAGGCTGCCACACGGCCACCTTCCATGTTGGCGGCGCCGGAGAATACCTTGAAGTCGACGGTCTTCATTACCTCGGTGAGTTCGGTGATTTCCAGCGTGACGCGCATGTCCGGCTTGTCGGAGCCGTAGCGGTTCATTGCTTCGGCGAACGGCATGCGCGGGAAGGGGTTGGGCAGGTTTATGTCCTGCACGTCCTTGAACATCTTGCGGATCATGTCCTCGACGATGCTCATGATCTCTTCTTCGCCAAGGAAGGAGGTCTCGATATCGACCTGGGTGAACTCCGGCTGGCGGTCGGCTCTGAGGTCTTCGTCGCGGAAGCACTTGGTGATCTGGAAGTAGCGGTCGAAACCGGACACCATCAGCAACTGCTTGAACAGTTGCGGCGACTGCGGCAGCGCGAAGAACATGCCGTGATGCACGCGCGACGGCACCAGGTAATCGCGCGCGCCCTCCGGCGTGGAGCGCGTCAGCATCGGCGTTTCGACTTCGATGAAGCCGTTGCTGTCGAGATGGTCGCGCAGCGTCTTGGCGACACGGTAGCGCAACATCATGTTCTTCTGCATCGCAGGGCGGCGCAGGTCGAGGTAGCGGTGCTCCAGGCGCACGGTTTCACTCAGGTTGTCGTCGTCCAGCATGAAGGGTGGCGTCAGCGACGTGTTGAGGATCTCGATCTCGCTCGCCAGCATTTCGACCTCGCCGGTCGGGATGTTGGTATTGACCGTGCCCTCGGGACGCGGGCGCACCTTGCAGATGATCTTCAGCACGAATTCGTTGCGTACCGTTTCGGCGTTGGCGAACGCTTCGGGCGTGTCGGGATCGATCACGATCTGCGACATGCCGGTACGGTCGCGCAGGTCGATGAAGATCACGCCGCCGTGGTCGCGACGGCGATGGGCCCAGCCGCACAGGGTTACGGTCTGGCCGATATGTTGGCTGTTGAGTTCGCCACAATAATGAGTACGCATAGGAGGATCGAATCTATTTTTGAAGGTGGTTGATTAGTCGCCGGCGTAAGTGCTGGCAGGAAATTTATCCGCCGGCACGACTACGCCCATGGAAATGATGTACTTCAGTGCTTCGTCCACGCTCATGTCCAGCTCGATGACTTCGCTGACCGGCATCATCAGAAAAAAGCCGGAGGTGGGGTTGGGCGTGGTGGGAACATAGACGCTGACATGCTCGCCCGGCAGGTGACGCGCCACGGTCCCGCCGGGATGACCGGTCTGGAACGCGATGGTCCAGCAGCCGGCGCGCGGATATTGCACCAGGAGGGCTTTGCGGAAAGCCTGTCCGGAATCGGAAAACAGCGTATCGGACACCTGCTTGACGCTGTAATAGATCGATTTGACGACCGGCACGCGCGCCAGCAAGGCTTCCCAGAATTGCAGGATGCGCTTGCCGAAGAAGTTGGTGGCAATCACGCCGGTCACCAGTACGATCAGCACGGTCAGCAGTGCGCCCAGGCCAGGGATGTTGTAGCCCAGCCGCGCCTCGGGCCGCCAGGATGCAGGCAGCAGCAACAGGCTGCGGTCCATGATGCCGATCAGCGTGGTCAACACCCAGATGGTGATGGCCAGCGGGACCAGTACCAGCAGGCCGGTAATCAGATAACGTTTGAACATCGAAAGCCGGCCTAATGGCAGGCGCAACTACCGCCGCAAGGCGTGGCTGCCGGGGCGGCGCTTTCTTCCTTGGGCTTGGGCGCGGTGCCGCCTTTGAAATCGCTGGCATACCAGCCGTTGCCCTTGAGCTGGAAACCGGGAGCGGTCAGTTGTTTGGAAAAAGCGGCAGCATGGCATTGCGGACACTCGGTGAGTGGCTCCGCGCTCATTTTTTGCATGACGTCTTCCGCATGTCCGCACGCGGAGCAGCGATACGCATAAATCGGCATGATCAAACTCCCTAAAAAACAAAATTATACCTGAATAGGCAGTCGCTAATTAAATGCGGATTAGTAATGCGTTTTCAAGAGTATGACGGAGAGTAAGCATGCGTGAAGGGACAAATAAAAAGGAGCTTTCGCTCCCTCTGGGTAGGAATTGGATAAACCGGCAGAAAACCGCCGGTTTATCCAAAATTGAGAATTACAAGTCCAGGTCGAAGTTGTCCTTCTTGAAGTGGCTGCGGACTTTGACCTGGCAGGCATCCTTCGCATCGCCCGCCAAGCTGTCGCATTTCTTCATTTCGGCCTCAAAGCTGGCGTCGAGCTTCTTTTCTTGCGCCTCTTTCCTGGCCTCGCCTATTTCCTTCCTGGCCTCATACGTTTCCTTCCTGGCCTCGATGTCCGCCAGGGTTCGGTCGCGTGTTGCTTCCGCCTGGGTCACGCACAGGGATTTGGCGTCGCCCTTCTGGTCGTCGCAGCGTTCCTTGGCGACCTCGAAGTCCGCCTTGGCGCGCACTTTTGCGGCGGCAATACGTTCCTTGCCGGTATCCTTGTATGCCGCTTCAAGTTCGGCCTGCGCAATATTCTTCTTGGCATCGGCCTCGGCGATGCAGACATCGCGCTTGTTGCCCATCAGGGTTTTGCATTTTGCCTTTTCGGCATCGTGCGTTTTGGAGATGTTGTCTTTCTGCAGCTTGAAATCTGCCTTGGTGATGGTCTGTGCCTGTAGCGGCATGGCAATAAGCATGCACAACAGGCCCGGCATCGCTAGTTTTCGTAGGATATTCATATCGGTTCCTTTTCAGAGTCCGAGTAGGGCTAGATCCAGTTCTCGTTGCGGCAATTATCGTTGAACTGCCGAACCTGCTTTTCAGCCTCGTCCTTGGTGATTCCATAGATTTCCTGAATCTTGCCGGTGAGCATTTCCTTGTTGCCCTGGATCTGGTCGAGCTGGTCATCCGTGATCTTTCCCCACTGTTGATGTACCTTGCCCTTCACTTGCTTCCAGTTACCTTCGATTCGATCCCAATTCATAATCTTCTCCTTAAAACAGTAACGGCACACCTTTCTTCTTCGTTATGGTGCGGTGTGACACCATAAAGACCATGGTAAGAAGTTGCCGGACAGGCAGCAGTCGGTACGTGCCGTGAGTTGGTATCAGAGTTTGTGAGACAGGATTGTCGGACTACGCTGGCACGCGACTAGTCGTTGTCGGAACTGTCCAGCAGGGCGGCGGCTTCTTTTTCGATGACATCGATGGCTTCATTGAAGTGCATGGATTTATCGAAAAAGTATTTCACTCCCAGCGCCTGTGCTCGATGGCGGTAGATCACATAGGCATGGTTGGTCAGCACCATGCTGATAGGAGCAGGATAGGGAAAATCCGGCTTGTTGATTTCCTGCAGTACATCGAAACCGGTGCCGTGCGCGAGCTCGATATCGACCACCACCATGTCGAATCGCCGCGAGCGCAATACCTCGATGGCCTCTTGTGAGGTGCTGGCAAAACCGTCGAAGCGGGCGACATCGGACGAAGCCAGGGCTTCGGTCAACGCCTGGCGTATCAGCTTCGAGTCTTCGACCAGCATCACGTGAATGTATTCACGCTCAGCAACCCCGGTCAGTTGGTGCGGTTCAGCGACCATTTTTTTGCGACGCACCTCAAAATGTGATGATCCAGTAGCAGACATGATTGAAGGATGTTAAACAAGTTGTTGAGCTCTTGCTATCCGTGGCAGGACTACAAATTCCTGCACGCGAACTCATAATGTCCTACTTCACCAATTCGTTCTTGATGGCGTAATACGTCAAATCGGCATTAGTCTTCATGTTCATTTTCTCCAGTATCCGTGCACGATAGGTGCTGACTGTTTTGACGCTGATGAAGAGCTCTTCGCCGATTTCGGTGACGGATTTGCCCGTCGCCAGTTTGAAAAACACCTGGAATTCACGGTCGGACAAGGTTTCATGCAACAGCTTGTCGGATGGCTGCATCAGTTCGCTTGCCATCAATTCCGCCAGCGCGGAAGAAATATAAAGCCGGCCGGCGCAGATCGTGCGGATCGCCTTGATGATTTCATCCGGGTCCGCGTCCTTGGAAAGGTAGCCTTTGCAGCCGCTGCGTATCAGGTTCAGCGCGTATTGCTGCTCGGCATACCCGCTCAGGATCAATACCGGAAGGTCCGGAGCGACGCGCTTCAGATCGTGCAGCGTATCGACGCCGTTCTTGTTGGGCATGGAAATATCCAGCACCACGATGTCGAATTGCTGCTTGCGCACCTTCTGGATGGCCTCGTTGCCGCTAGCTGCCTCATCCTCCACGCGCAAGTCATTTTCAAGTTCAATCAGATTGCGCAGGCCCGACCTGACGATGCTATGGTCATCCACCAGCAAAATCTTTTTCATGATGAAATACCTGTTTGTTTTTTGCCGTTATCGCGGCAAGCGCCGCTGTATTTCTATTGACGCTTGCTCCAGTCGGCAAGTTCGTCGGCATGCTCTTCCTCCTTGGCGAGGATATCCTCCAGCATACGCCGCGTCGTCGGATCCTTGTCGCCGATATAACGAATCATTTCGCGGTAGGTGTCAATGGCGATGCGTTCCGCAATCAGGTTCTCACGGATCATTTCACGGAGGCCGCTGCATGCCACGTAATCCGAATGGCTGCGCTCGGCCAGGCCATGCGGCGAAAAATCCGGGGTGCCGCCGAGCTGCACGATGCGGGCAGCGATGCGATCGGCATGCTCCTGCTCTTCCTGGGCATGAACCGCGAATTCCGAAGTGATGGATTCGGAACTGAGGCCTACCGCGGTGAAGTGATGCATCTTGTAACGCAAGACGCAGACCAGCTCGGTCGCCAGCGCATGGTTGAGCAATTCGACGACTTCAGCGACATCGCCCTGGTAGCTGGACGTATGCGCTCCCTCCTCGATATCCCGCCGCGCATTTTCGCGAATCGCGGAAATATCGATATGAAAATGTGGGCCTTCCGGTGAAGGGGTGACCGTCGGTGTAGTTGCAAGTTGGGGTTCCATCTCAGCACTCCAGTTGATATGCATGGCGAAGCGCAACGCCGGTGATTGCGTTGCGCTTGCTCAGGGTTGAAGCGACTACTGGTCCTGGCCCGGCGTAGGCGAGCGATGAGTTAGCCAGTAGGCGATCAGCGCGCCGGCGCCGGCAGCGACGACCAGGCTGGCCAGCGGCCGCTCGTATATCACCCGGCGCGTACGCAGCTGCGTATTGTTGAGAGCGCTTGCCAGTTCGCCCTCATGCCCTTCCGCCCAGGCGGCGACCTTCTTGCTGACGCCGTCCAGGCTTTGGCGGACTTGCTGGCGAACATCGTAATTGGTATCCGGACGCAAGAGGTCGTAGATTTTGCTGAGCAAAAGCTCGATTTCGGACTTGATTTCCAGACCTTCCTTGCCCACGCGGTCGCTGACATCGTTCAAGGTATCTTTCGTTTCGGCGGTAATATCGGCCGCGGCTACCTTGGTCTTCGTGGTGATGTCTTCCGCCACTTCCTGCGCACTCTGTTTAATTTCCTGCACTTTGGAACTTAGCATGGTAATTTTTCCTCTTAAATAGGAGTTGAATGAGGATGTGTTCTCGCTCCTGACTTAGGTCTTGACGCGTTATTTGAATACGCCTATCAAGATGGAAACAATCGTAATGACCAAAAATACGAAGAATAGAATCTTGGCTATTTCGGCTGCGCCCGCTGCTATTCCGCTAAATCCGAAGAAAGCGGCAATCAGGGCGATCACAAAGAAAACTACGGTGTAATAAAGCATAGTGTCCACCTTTCTGTATTTTGAAGGCGCTTAAGCTGCACCCTTGAGAATTACTATAAACATCTAAAGCGGGCGCTCTTAGCGGCTATTAGATGAATCACTCGTAAGAAAGCGCTGACAGGGGTTAGTTTTTGCGGTCGCAGAAGGGCCGAGTATGAAGTTTTATTTCTGGTTCCGCGAAGCGGTAAGAAGCGTCGGCATACGCTTGATCCTGGTATTGGCGGGCTACGTCCTCCTTTCCATGCTGGCCATCGCGTTGACCGACGCCTGGATGGGTGCATTGGCCAGGCAGAATGACGGCCTGACCAAGAACCGGGTGGCGATGACCTTGGTCGCCGAGCTGCGCGCCAGCCTCAATGAGGCGGAAAGTACGCAGCGCGGTTACATTGTCAGCCTGCAGAACCGCTACATCCCCGTCGATGAAAAAGTCCTCGACCCGCAGACCAAGCGTGCGCAGGATTTGATGCGCATGCTGCAAACCCACATGGAAGCGGGAGGCAAGCCCAAGCGTCGCCATGCCGAAATGCTCAAGAGCATTGCGGCCGATGTGGAAGGCAGGATCGCCGAATTGCAAATTTCCGTGTCACTGGCGAACAAGGGCAATATGGAAGCGGCGATGCAAATGATCAATGCCGAGGAAGGCCGCAACCGCATGCGGCATTTCATGCAGGAGACGCAGGCACTCCAGAGCAGCATCAACGAAGATCTCACGGAAATGATGAAGAGGCGCGACCATACTATGGCTGCCGGCCGCTTTTCCGTGGCGGCCAGCATCCTGCTGGTGCTGATCCTGCTGGTGCTCTCCGTGAAGAAGCTGGTCGAAGAAATTGTCGATCGCGACCGGCGCAGCAAGAAGCTGGAAACCGATGTCGTCAATTTCGAACAGAAACTGGAAGAGCGCACCCGCATGCTGAAGACGCTGGCGGTGGATTATCAGTACGATGTGGAGCGCGAGCGAAGGAAGCTGGCGCGCGAACTGCACGATGAAATGGGCTCCATCCTCACCGCGACCAAAATGGACATTTCCTGGGTGTTACGCAAGATCAAGGATATCTCGCCCGAGGCCAGCGAGAAGTTGACGCGCACCCTGCGTTATCTCGACCAAGGCATCGAGCTCAAGCGTCGCGTGGTGCAGGACCTGCATCCGGCATTGCTGACGACTTTCGGCCTGCTTCCGGCTCTCAAGGCGCTCATCGAATCCGCGGCGGAAAGAAACCAGTGGGAGCTCGATCTCGTCCTGCCGGAGGAAGGAACCTACATCAGCGAAGCATTAGGATTGATCGCGTATCGCGTGGTGCAGGAAACGCTGACCAATGCCACCAAATATGCCGAGGCGACCAAGGTATCGGTGCACTTGCAGGTGGATGACCGTTACCTCAAGCTGGAAATCGAGGACAACGGCAAGGGTATGGACATGACGCAGGGATACGAAGTGACGCATGGCCTGAAAGGCATGCGTCATCGGGTGATTGCGATTGGGGGCAAGATGCAGATTGAAAGCGAACCGGGCAAGGGCATGTTCACCCTCGCCCTGATTCCGCTGGATGCTGCCGCCGAGCATCGTCCGGCAGTGGATGCCGAATGAGCCGGCGGCGGCAAGCGAAGGTTTAATCCCTTTGCTCTTGTTCAGCCTTGTTTTCGAGTTTTTCGCCGCCGGTTTGAATATCCTGGCCGGCGCCTTTCATGGTGTTGCATCCAGCCAGAACGATGACTGACATCAAACCCAGCGTGAGAGCGAAGCGCTTTATCATTTTCGATTCTCCATTGACTGTATAGAAACATCCGATTGCGAGCGCAGCCGGACGGGTGTATCCAGTGTAGGGACAAAGAAACACAAGCGCTGCTGGGGGAAGGACGAAAAGGCTGTCAGCGGAGTCTTACATGCCGCGCCCTTTATTCCAGTAAACGCGGTAGGCCTCCGCAGTGCCGGCAGGCGGCTGGGGCAGTACTTCGAAGGCCAGTCCCGGCTGCGGGTCGCACTGCTGGCGGAATTCCCCGGTAACCAGCACATCCCCGGAACCAGCCAAGTCTTCGCCCAAGCGGCTGGCGGCATTCACCTCCGCGCCAAACACATCGGTATCGCCTATGCGCAGCATGCGGCCGTAGCCCAGGCCGATGCATAGCAGGATTTTCTCTTCCTCCAGGCGATCCCGGTTGTAATCCTGCACCGTTTGCTGCATCGCCAGTGCGCATTGCAGGCACTTGTCGGCATTACGGAAAATCGACAGGAAAGAATCGCCTTCCACCTTCAGCACGAAGCCGTCATGCGTATCGATCACGGGAATCAGCAAACGCTCGGATTCATGAATGGTCTGCAGGAAATGGATGATGCCGAACTCTGCCACCCGTCGCGAGAAACCGGACAGGTCGGTGAACATCACGCACCAGTCCTCGCCGAACAGGTCCCAGATGCGCTCGTCGATGCGCTTTTTATCGGCACCCGGTTGCAAGCGTTCCTGGATCAAACGGGTCAGCCGTTCCTGGGAGCGGCGGGTATTGAGCGGTTCGTGGCGGGCCATGTCAAATTCTCGTTCGTTGTGATTCCTGGGATTAGGCCGACAGGACTTTCGGCGTTAGTCCTACGTCATCCGCAGCGGCCGTTCGGTACGATTTCATCTTAAACGTTTTACGTCGGGATTGCAGTTCATCCACATTTCTACGGAGCGCTCCCATGATTCCATTCGCCAATAAAATGTCCCCTACCATCACCGCCATGATCCGCATGGACCATACTCATGTGATGGCCGCCTTTCATCAGTATTCGCCTTTCAAGGACCACAAGACCAAGCAGGCGCTTGCCAATATCATTTGCCGCGGCGTCAGTATCCACGCCACGCTGGAAGAGGAAATCTTCTACCCGGCGATACGCGAGATCAGCCCCGAGGAGCCTGCCTTGTTGAAGAGTGCGCCCGAGCACGACGAGATGCGGCACCTGGTCGCCGTGCTGCTGGCGTCATCGTCCGAACGGTCGGATTTCGATGAAACGCTGCTGCAGCTGATGCGCCGCGTCATCCATCACGTGGCCGATGAGGAAACGCAGTTGCTGCCGCTGGCGGAAACGCGATTGAGCCACGCACGCTTGTGCGAACTCGGCGCGCAAATGACCAAGCGTCGGCTGGAACTGATGCGGCCGCATTTCACCGAAACCGCGGTCAACACGATGCGCGGCTTTTCGCAAAGCCGCCTGTTGTGGGCGGCGGGGGCACTACTGGCTGTGGGCGCGATCGCGACCCGGCATTAAAGAGGCCCTAAGCCCGAATTGCGCTGCAACCGGCGCGGCGCAATCAGAAGGCGGCGCTGGCCACGACGGTCATGCTGGGTATCGCGGCGCATTGCATGCGGCGGCGCAAACATTAGCAATCATCTTTTTCCACCAAGGAGTCCATCATGTTCAATCTCTTCAGCAAGAAAAAGCTGGCCATGGCCCTGCTTGCCATGTACGTAATGCGCCGCCGCAATCGGCGGCAACAACTGGGTTAGAGCACTAACGGTCGCGAAAGCGGCCGTTGGCTTATCGTGCGAGAAAAATCGAGCCATCTATCGATCGAACACAGCAGTCTTTGCCTGCGGCAGCGCCTGAACCGTTGGATGCTGAAGGTCTGACAAGCTAGCCCCTATCAGACTTCAACATGGATCTTATCGTCGCCCGCCCGGAAGGCCTCTACTGTCCGCCTGGCGATTTTTACATCGACCCTTGGCGGCCCGTGGATCGCGCCGTCATCACTCACGCCCATGGCGACCACGCGCGTTCCGGCTGCGGCCATTACCTCGCGGCCGCCACCAGCGCCGGCATTCTTCGTGCCCGGCTCGGCGCCGGAATCAACCTCCAATCCCTGGACTATGGCGAGCGCATCCGCCATCACGGCGTCGATTTGAGTTTCCATCCGGCAGGCCATGTCCTGGGCTCCGCGCAGGTGCGGCTGCAGCACCGGGGAGAGGTCTGGGTCGCCTCGGGCGATTACAAGATCGAGCCGGATGCCACCTGCACGCCCTTCGAGCCGGTTCGCTGCGACACCTTCATCACCGAATCCACCTTCGGACTGCCGATTTACCGATGGCGGCCGCAGGCCGAGATCTTCGCCGACATCAATGCCTGGTGGTCGTCCAATGCGGCCCAGCGGCGTGCCAGCGTGTTGTTCTGCTATGCCTTCGGCAAGGCACAGCGCATCCTGCACGCTCTTGATGCCAGCATCGGCCCCATCCTGGCGCACGGGTCGGTGGAGCCGCTCAACCGGGTGTACCGCGATGCCGGGGTTACTTTGCCTGCGACGCAGTATGTGGGCGATGTGAGCGATCCCTCACTGTTCAAGACCTCTTTCGTGCTGGCGCCGCCTTCAGCTGCGGGCAGCAACTGGATGCGGCGTTTCGGCGATTATTCGGACGGCTTTGCCAGCGGCTGGATGCAGTTGCGTGGCACCCGGCGCAGGCGCGGCGTCGACCGAGGTTTCGTCCTCTCTGACCATGCCGATTGGCCCGGCCTGCTGTCGGCAATTCATGCCACGGGCGCGCGGCGGGTGATCGTCACGCACGGGCAGGTGCATCCGCTGGTGCGCTGGCTGTGCGAGCAAGGACTCGACGCGCAGTCCTTCCACACCGAGTACGGCGGCGAGGAGGAGGCCACCGAACTTGCAGGCGCGATGCCCGGCAACGAAGCCGAGGAGGCCGCGCGTTGAAACAGTTCGCCGATCTCTACGCCCGGCTGGACACAACCACCAGCAGCAATGCCAAGCTTGCGGCGATGCGCGATTACTTTACGCAGGCATCCGCAGCGGATGCGGCCTGGGCCGTCTATTTCCTGGCTGGCGGCCGCCCGCGCCAACTGGTGCCGACCAAGCTGCTGCGTGCCTTGGCCCTGTATGGTTCGGGCGTGCCCGAATGGCTGTTCGAGGAAAGCTATCAGGCGGTGGGCGACCTGGCCGAAACCATCGCACTGTTGCTGCCGGAAACCGGGCATAGCTCCGGGGACGGCCTGGCGGTATGGATGGAACACAAGCTGCTTCCCCTGCGCGGCTTGCCGCCCGAGGACTTGCTGGCGCGCCTCCTGCCGCTGCTGGGTGAACTGGACCGCAATGCCAAGCTGGTCTGCATCAAGCTTATCACCGGCAGCTTCCGTGTCGGTGTGTCGCGCCTGCTGGTCACGCGTGCCTTGGCGGCGCTGGCCGGCCTCGATCCCAAGCAGGTGGCGCAACGCCTGGTAGGCTATACCGATCTCTCCGCGCAACCTTCCGCCGCTCATTTCGAAAGGCTGGTCGCGCCGGCAGAAAACGAGGCCGGCGCGGAGCGCAGCGATGGCCAGCCCTATCCCTTCTTTCTCGCCCACCCGCTGCAATTGCCGCTGGAAGCATTCGAGGAACAGCTCGGGCCGGTTTCCCGCTGGCTGGTCGAGTGGAAGTGGGACGGCATCCGCGGGCAGCTGGTCAAGCGCGGCGGACGGGTGTGGGTTTGGTCGCGGGGCGAGGAACTGGTGACCGACCGTTTCCCGGAGCTGGCGATACTGGCGGAAACATTGCCGGACGGCACTGTGATCGACGGCGAAATCGTGGTGTGGAAGGAGGGCCGGGTCCAGCCCTTCGCCTTGCTGCAGCAGCGCATCGGCCGTCAGAACCTTACCGTCAAGGTGCTCGCTCACGCGCCGGTGGCGGTGCTCGCCTACGACCTGCTCGAATGGCAGGGAGAGGACTGGCGCCCGCGGCCACAGGTCGAACGCCGGGCGCAGTTGGACCATGTCGTGGCACAGGCCGCGGCCGATGTCCTGAAACTGTCCCCCGTGCTCAGCGGCCGCGATTGGCAGGAGTTGGCGCGTCAGCGCGAGGCGTCCCGCAGTCTGGGAGTCGAGGGCATGATGCTCAAGGCGCGCGATGCGCATTATGGCGTGGGCCGCACCAAGGATGTGGGCGTATGGTGGAAATGGAAGATCGACCCTTATACCGTGGATGCCGTGCTCATCTATGCCCAGCGCGGCCATGGGCGCCGCGCCAGCCTCTACACCGATTTCACCTTCGCCGTATGGGATCGTGAGCAGGGCGCGCCGGAACGCAAGCTGGTGCCTTTCGCCAAGGCATACTCCGGCTTGACCGACGAGGAAATGCGCCAGGTCGATGCCATCATCCGCAAGACGACCGTGGAAAAATTCGGCCCCGTGCGCAGCGTGACGCCGACGCTGGTGTTCGAGCTGGGGTTCGAAGGCATTGCTTTGAGCCTGCGCCATAAAAGCGGCATCGCCGTGCGCTTTCCGCGCATGCTGCGCTGGCGCATAGACAAGCCCGTGGCCGAAGCGGATACCCTGGAATCGCTGAAGGCGCTATTACCTGCGGGCACACTCGTCGCATGAAGGCACCGTGCAGAAAGCAGGGCAGCGCAGCACCTACGCTCGGTGTTGTCTGGTAGCGCGGCGCGATGGCGCACCATTCTTCCAATCGGTGACAAGAATTGGTTGCCAACAACAAAAAACCCCGCATAGCGGGGTTTCATAGCATTAACCTTACGATTATTGTCGAAGGTCAACTCTAGAACGGAATATCATCCTCGAAATCATCGAAGCCGGAGCCCCCGCCCGCAGGCTTGGCGCCAGCGGATGACTGCTCGCGGGGCGCAGATTGACGCGGCATGTCATCGCCTTCGTCCATCACTTCAAAGGCATTGCCGCCAGCGCGCGCCCCCAGCATTTGCATCCGGTCGGCAACCACTTCGGTGGTTTGCCGCTCGTGGCCTTCCTTGTCGGTCCACTTGCGGGTTTGCAGACGGCCCTCGATGTAGACGGAGGAGCCCTTCTTCAGGTATTGACCGGCAACTTCCGCTTGTTTACCGAACATTGAAATGCGATGCCATTCGGTACGTTCCTGGCGTTGGCCGCTCTTGTCCTTCCAGGTATCCGTGGTGGCGATGCTGAATGATGCCAGCGCGTCACCCGAGGGCATGTAGCGCATTTCCGGGTCGCGTCCCAGATTGCCGACCAGAATTACCTTGTTCACCGATGCCATCTCATTCTCCCTTTCCATGTCAAATGCCAATTTTTTCTGTCACCTGACAATATTGCCTGTCACTATGAAAAAATCAGCTCCCCGTCTTAAATGCTGCATAGTTGGGGAGTCTTCGTTGGCTTGATCACTTGAAATGATCAATGACCAACTCGCCAAGTTGCCGATTATACCTAATGTGGCGGCGCTGATTTCATATTGGCATCTAGTGCGGTCAATTCAAGCGCAATAATGCCTGTCATCCTCCTCTGGGACTATCAGCATTGTTTTATTAATACCTAACGAAGAAAATCCGGTATCTCTGTCCAAGTTCGCGATTAGTCTTTCGTTGTGATCGCGACGGCTGAATCCTGGCGTCGACTTCACTGCGAAGCGACGTCTTTTGTGTTGCCGCCTATATGTCTGTCTGGAGTTGGACGGAAATGCACAAAATTTTGCTATCTTGAAGACATTAAGTGAATGATTAGAAGCGGCTACAACTCATGCACATGACATCCATGACAGAAGACGAACACTCGGCCCCTATCTTGACCATTTTGATGATGGGTGAGGCAGCGGCAAGCCTCGGCGTAATCCTGGAGACATTGGAGGAGGCATGCACCCACGTACTTCAGGTACAGGGTGGCGAGGAAGGGCTGAGGGTTATCGAATCCGAATTGCCGGACCTGATTTTGCTGGACGCAGCTATGGCTGGAGTGGATGCATATACAGCATGCCGGCGGCTAAAGGCTCAGGAAAAAACGCGCAATATCCCCGTCATTTTCATCACTTCGCCTTTGGATAACGAGAGCAAGAGCTCTCTGTTCCAGGCGGGAGGCGCGGATTATATAACCCATCCTTTTCAAGCCGAGGAGGTTCTCGCCAAGGTGAGCATGCATCTGCGCTTTATTGCCATGCAGAAAATGCTGGGGGAGAAGAACGGCGAATTGCTGCGTTATCGCATCCATTTCGAAGAGTTGGTCGCCGATCGAACTGCAGCGTTGAGCGCGGAGATTGAAGATCGCAAGCAGGCCGAGCTTATGTTGAAGAACCAGAGCCTGCGGCTTGAGACCTTGATTCAGGCGATTCCGGATCCGGTATGGCTTAAGGACCCGAGCGGCGTCTACAAGGCAGCAAACGCCGCGCTGGGACGCATGTTTGGCGCTGGCGTGGATGAGATTGTCGGGCACACGGATTTTGATTTCGTTGCGCCCGACCTGGCGGCTTTCTTCCGGCTTAAGGATCAAGAGGCCATGTCCAGCGGAGAAACGCGGACAAACGAGGAATGGATTCCTGAACGAGAGGGCGGGCAGCGGTTGTGGGAAACCGTCAAGACACCGCTCTACGATGTCACGGGTGCCGTAGTCGGCGTGCTGGGAATCACGCGCGATATTACTGAGCACCGGCGTCTTCAGGATGACTTGAGTGCCGAGAAGCAGTACCAGCGTGCGTTGCTGGACAATTTCCCGTTCATGGTATGGCTTAAGGATACGGAAAGCAGGTTCCTGGCCGTGAATCAGCGCTTTGCCGATGCGGCCGGGTATGAGGCAACCGAGTATTTCTATGGCAAGACGGATCTCGATTTTTGGCCGGAAGATCTGGCGTTGCATTACCAGGCCGGCGACCGCGAAGTCTTGCGTACCGGCGAAAAAATGAATGTGGAAGAGCACATCATCGACCGGGGGGTACGGAAATGGTTCGAGACTTACAAGGCGCCCGTCATCGTGGACGGCCAACTGCTTGGTACCGTCGGTTTTGCGCGTGACATCACCGAGTTCAAGCGGCGCGGTATGCTCGAGGAAGCTCGATTACGGATGTTTGAGCGTTTGACGGCCGGTGCCACACTCAACGAGGTGTTGGAATGTATCGTGGAGTATGTCGAGAAAACGCATCCGGATTTCATATGCAGCATCATGTTGGTGGATAAAAACATACGATGTCTCCGCTCTGGCCCGGCTTCCGTGTCCTTGCCGCAGGAATATCTGCAAGCGATGGACGGCATTGCCATTGGCCCCGGAAATGGTGCTTGCGGTACCGCGGCATGGAACAGGGAAACCACCATCATCGAAGACATACGATCCCATCCCCATTGGGGGCCGTATCGGGGCTTGGCATTAAAGATCGGATTTCTTTCCTGCTGGTCTGAACCCATCTTGGATTCCCATGGGGCGGTGTTGGGGGTATTCGGTATTTATCGGCGCGAGCCGGGGCGCCCTTCCGCGAGCCATCTGACGACAGTACGGCAAGCGAGCGGTTTGGCGGCGATAGTGATCGAGCGGAAGCTGGCGGAGGAGGCGTTGCATAAACGCGAGCAGGAATTCCGAACGCTAGCGGAAAACTCGCCCGACGTGGTCGCGCGCCTGGATGCCGATTGCCGTTATATATATTGCAATGCGCAAATGGAAAACGTCATTGGGCTGCAACGTGAATGGATACTGGGTCATCAACCCATCGAAATTAGCGATCACGAAGCTGTCTGGCAATTTCAGGAAAAGGTTAAGGAAGCGCTGACCAGCGGACGCGAAACCGAAATTGTTCATGTCATGGACCAGAGCTACGGCGCCAGGAAAATTCACGACCATGTGCGGTTCGTGCCGGAATTTGACCAGTTCGGGCACGTCGTCAGCGTGCTGGTCATCGGCCGCGATATCAGTGCCTTGAAAGAAACGGAGCGGCAATTACGTACGCTGGTGGAAAATATTCCCGACTTCGTGATGCGATTGGATACCGAGGGGCGCCATATGTATGTCAGCCCCGCTGTCCTTCGAGCTTTTGATCGCCCACAGGAATATTTCCTCGGCAGAACCTCGGTCGATATCTCGTTTTCCGGTGAACCCATCAGCGACCAGCAAATGCTGGAAGCGGTCCATAAGAGTGCTTCCGAGGGCGTGCCGGTAATGCTCACCATGACCATTACCCAGGCAGAGCAGCCGCAAGTATTGGACTTGATGTATGTGCCGGAACGCGACGAATTCGGAAAGGTCATCAGCGTCTTGGGCGTTGCCCGCGATATTACCAGCCTTCAGGCGGCGCACTGGGCGCTACAGAAGAAGGAGGCATTGTTACGCTCCTTGATCGATTCCATCCCGGATCTGATCTTTTTCAAGGATATGGATTCACGATATCTGGGATTCAACAAAGCCTTTGCCGAATATTGCGGGTATAGCGAAGCCCAGATGGCAGGCAAGACCGACTACGACTTTGCGCCGCCTGCGGTGGCGGAGGCGTACCGGCAGAAAGACCGTGAAATGCTGGCAAGCGGCAAGGCTCGCCACAACGACGAGTGGATAACCTATCCTGATGGACGAATGGTGCTGCTTGATACGCGGAAGACCCCACTCTACGGTGCTGGCGGAAAGATGATCGGGCTCATTGGAATCAGTCGCGATATCACCGAGCGCAGGCGGATCGAAGATGCGCTGGCGCGGCGAGAGCAGGAATTCCGTACGCTGGCCGAAAATTCGCCGGACCTGATTCTCCGCTTTGACAGAGCAGGCACTCTTGTTTATATCAATCCGGCCTTTGCCCACTATCTTGGCATCCCTCCAGCGCAGGCGCAGCAGACGAAGCTGCACGATATATGGCAGGCATTGATGCCGTGGGAGGACTACCATTCCCGGTTGAAGCAGGTGATGGCAAGCGGCGAAGATGATCAGATTCTGCTTGAATGGCGCAAGTCCGATGACACTTTAACCAGCCATTTGATGCAAATGATTGCGGAGTATGACGAGCAGGGAAACGTGGAAGGTGTGCTCGCCATCGGGCATAACATCACCGAACTCAAGGCGACCGAGCGAAGATTGGAAAAATCGCGGGCGCAATTGCGAGCGATGACCATGAAGCGCGAAGAGGCGCGAGAGGAGGAGCGCAAGCGTATTGCCCGGGAAATCCACGACGAGCTCGGGCAATTGTTGAGCGTGCTGCGGCTTAATATCACCACGCTCGATTATTGTTTTGGAGAGCGTGAGCCCGAACTGCGCGCGAAAGCGCAGAAAATGGTGGAGACCACGGATCGGGCGATTATCGTTGTACGCAATCTCGCTACCAGGCTTCGTCCGGCGGCATTGAATGCTGGCATCGTGTCCGCGTTGGAATGGCAGGCCCAGGCATTTCTCGACAATACGGGCATCGAATGCGTATTGCATTTGCCGGATGGCGAAATTGCGCTGGACGAAGAGCGGTCGATGGCCGTTTTTCGCATCGCACAGGAGTCGCTGACCAATATCCTGCGTCATGCCCAGGCAAGCCGTGCCGATATGTTCTTGCGATGTAAGGACGGCATATTCGAACTCGAAGTGCGCGATGATGGCCAAGGGTTCGATCCCTTGCGGCCCCCCAGCCAGGACTCGTTCGGCATTATCGGCATGCGCGAGCGGGCCTTGATGATGGGCGGGACTTTACAGATCGATAGCGAAATGGGGAAGGGTGCCGTACTCAGGCTGAGCATTCCGGTCGCGAGCGAGATGTCGCAAGAAACGGAGTAGCGTTACGATAACTAAGTGAGTTCCAAGGTCAAAAAAATAACAATTTGAGGAGAGTGCCGGATGATCAGGATACTGCTTGCCGACGATCACGCGTTGATGCGTGAGGGCCTGAAGCAATTGTTCGAATACACGGAAGACATCGAGGTGAGAGCCGAAGCGACCAATGGCGATGAGGTGATATCGCAATTGCAGAGAAACAGGTTCGACCTGCTTCTACTGGACGTCATCATGCCCGGCTTGCATGGCGCAGAACTGATCGAGCGTATCCGGCGCATTCCGCAATGTCCCCCTATCCTGATGCTCAGCATGCACAACGAGACGCAGATCGCCAGGCGCAAACTCAGGGCCGGCGCGAATGGCTACATTACAAAGGACAGTGCTCCCGCGGAATTGATGGAAGCCATACGCAAGGTGGCAGGGGGTGGTCGGTACCTTCCAGTCAACCTGGCCGAACGGATCGCTTTCGAAGTCGGGGATGCGGTTTCCAACCTGCCGCATGCCCTCTTGACCCATAGGGAGTTGCATATCCTCTGCCAACTGGTCCTGGGCAAGAAAATTGCGGAGGTCGCGCAAGAGCTCGGTATCAGCTACAAAACAGTCAGTACGCACAAGGCGAATATCAAACAAAAAATGAACATCAAGAGCGATGCCCACCTGACGCGTTACGCAGTCGAGAATGGGTTATTGAAATAGTTGCTATCGGTGGAGGGCTTCCCACCGCTCTCAAGTTTTTCCTCTCTCATTAGGAATTTTCCTAATCCTGATTAAATAAATCCCTAATCCGCCGCTTACTCAAAATAATCCTATGCCGATTGTGACGGGCGTCCCTTCTCTTGCATAGTTGGGCCGCCGCAGATAAGCACAAATAGCGCAGTGAATTGCAGATTGGGGGAGATGTGGCGGCAGACAAAAAAATAGCCATCGCCAAGTGGGCAATGGCAGCCTGCATTCTGATGGTCGTGGCAACAATGGTCGGGGTTCTTGCGGTCGGAGGGTTCAATCTTTACGCCGGATTGATTGCGGCCGGCTTGGTCATCCTGAATATTTTCCTGGCCTGGGGCATCCTGGCCGCATGCAAGGCGGCACTCCAGAACCAGGCGTCAGCTTTACGTCAGCAATACGAGATAGAAGCCCAGGCACGGCAAGCGGAAGCCATACCCGGCCTTGATCAGCTTTGCAGCGCCGTTCTGCCGGTATGGTCCGGCCATATCGAAATGGCGCGTTCGCACACCGAGCAATCGATTATCGAGCTTGCCAATCGGTTTGCCGGTTTGTCGCAGCGCCTCGACTCCGTTGTGAGCACCTCACATGGCGGCAGCCATGCCGGCATGATTACGTTATTCGAAAAAAGCCACGATGAACTCAATTCCATCGTCCTCTCCATGCGGGCGGCATTGGACGCAAAAGCCGCATTGCTGCGTGAGATCCATGACCTTTCAAGATTTACCGGCGAATTGCAGAAGATGGCGGAAGAGGTTGGCAATATTGCCAACCAGACCAATCTGCTGGCATTGAATGCCGCGATTGAAGCAGCGCGTGCGGGCGAGGCGGGTCGCGGCTTTGCCGTGGTGGCTGACGAGGTGCGCAAGCTATCGACGCTATCGGGCGATACCGGCAAAAAGATCGTCATGATGGTGGAAACCGTCAGTGAAGCCATTGCCTCCACGCTCCACATTTCCGAACAGTATGCCGAGCAAGACGAAAAAATGGCGATCACTTCCGGCGAGGTGATCGAGAGCGTGCTTGCCACCTTGCAAGGCTCAGCCGATAGCCTGGGCCATTCCACCGATGCCTTGCTTGCCGAAAGCCGCCACATCGGCAGTGAAATTTCCGAGGTGCTCGTTGCTTTGCAATTTCAGGACAGGGTTAGCCAGATTCTTGGTCATGTATGTGCTGATCTTTATAAGCTGGAGCAGCAGCTGGTCGGCCGGGAAGATTTGCCAAAGGGCCACACGCGGCAGCCCCTCAATGCCGATGCCTGGCTTGCCGATTTGGCTGCGACCTACACCATGCGCGAGCAGATCGAACTGCATACCGGGAATTCGGCTGCTGCCAAAGAAGAATCCGACATCACTTTTTTCTAGGAGAGAAACATGGCCAAAACCGTACTCATCGTGGACGACTCCGCGTCGCTGCGCCAGGTGGTCAGCATTGCCCTCAAAGGCGCGGGCTACGATGTAATCGAAGGCATGGATGGCAAGGATGCGCTATCCAAGCTCGATGGCCAGAAGGTCCATCTGATCATCAGCGACGTCAATATGCCCAACATGAACGGCATCGAGTTCGTCAAGGCGGCGAAGCAGCTTCCGGCCTACAAATTTACTCCGGTCATCATGCTGACCACCGAGAGCGGGGAATCGATGAAGCAGGCAGGACAGGCCGCAGGCGCCAAGGCGTGGGTGGTCAAGCCATTCCAGCCGGCGCAGATGCTGGCCGCGGTTTCCAAGCTGATTCTTCCTTAAATCGAATTCTAATGACGGGGCATTCTTAAATGGCGAGCAGCAAGAAAGCGGGCGGGCACTGTCGGCACGTGATCGAGGGGGAAATGACGATTTATCGTGCCGCCGAACTCAAGGATGAGCTCATGAGCAAGATCGACCAGCATCAGGAAATCGAGATCGATCTTTCCGGCGTTGCGGAAATCGATACTGCGGGACTGCAACTGATGGTGCTGGCCAAGCTGGAGGCTTCCATTCGCAACAAGCGGCTGCGATTCGATGGCCACAGTCCGGTTGTCACGGAAATCCTCGATCTTTCCGACCTGGCCGGATTCTTCGGCGACCCCGTCGTCATTTCCTCGCAGACGACATGATAGTCGGCTCGCCAAGCACAAAGGAATCCTTATGAATCTGGATGAAGCGTTACAGACGTTCATCATCGAAAGCCGCGATCTGCTGCAGCAGATGGAAGCCGCCTTGTTACAAATCGAGCAGTCGCCCGAGGACACCGACCTGATCAATGCGATTTTCCGCGCCGCCCATACGATCAAGGGCTCCGCGGGGCTATTTGGGCTGGACCAGGTCGTCTCCTTCACCCATGTCGCCGAAAGCGTCCTCGACAGGGTGCGTGACGGCGAGCTGGTCATCGATGCCGCGCTGGCGGCGCTGTTTCTCGAAAGCTGCGATTTCATCGGCCTCTTGATCGACCACATCGCCGACGGCAACGCTCCCGGCGAACATGTGAGTCTGCATGGCGAAGCCTTGCTTGGCCGGCTCAAGCTCCACCTCGACCCGGCGCAGACGGCACCTTCCGTTCAATCTCCTGCCGGTGCCCTGCCGACGGTGCGCGAACAGCATTTCGAGTCCGATGGCGGCGGCCAGGTCGAAACCGACAACTGGCATCTGTCGCTGCGCTTCGGCCGGGATGTGCTGCGGAATGGCATGGATCCGCTGTCCTTCATACGCTACCTTGCCACACTGGGCCGGATCGTCCGCATCGTCACCCTGACCGAGGCCCTTCCCAGGGCGGCCGAGATGGATGCGGAAACCTGCTACCTGGGTTTTGAAATCAGCTTCAAGAGCGACATCGACAAGACCGCCATCGAAAGCGTCTTCGATTTTGTGCGGGAAGACAGCAGTATCAGAATACTGCCGCCGCGCAGCAAGATTACAGAGTACCTGGAGCTGATCCGCGACCTGCCGGAAGAGGAAATGAAGGTCGGCGAAATCCTCGTCAAATGCGGCACGCTGACACCATCCGAACTGAATGCCGCCTTGCGCGCGCAAACCGGCACGGTGATGGAGCCGCGGCCCATCGGCGAAGTGCTGGTCGAAAGCCAGCTGGTCGAGGCGCCCCTGGTCGAAGCTGCGCTGGAAAAGCAGAAGCAGGTCAAGGAAAACCGCAACGCCGAAGCCAGCTTCATCCGCGTGGATGCCAACAAGCTGGACGAGCTCATCAATCTTGTCGGCGAGTTGATCATCGCCAACGCCGGCGCCAACCTGATCGCCCAGCGGGCCGGCATGGCCGGGCTGCTGGAAGCGACCGCCACCATGTCTCGCCTGGTGGAGGAGGTGCGCGATTCCGCGCTCAATCTGCGCATGGTGCAGATTGGCGGCACCTTCAATCGCTTCCAGCGCGTGGTGCGCGACGTCTCCAAGGAGTTGGGCAAGGATATCCGCCTGGTCATCAGCGGCGAGGATACCGAGCTCGACAAGACCGTGGTGGAAAAGATCGGCGATCCGCTGACCCATCTGGTGCGCAATTCCATGGATCATGGCATTGAGTCCGCGGAAGTCCGCCTCCAGCGCGGCAAGCCGGCACAGGGTACCTTGAAGCTCAATGCCTTGCACGATGCGGGCAGCATCGTCATCGAGGTTTCCGACGACGGCGGCGGCCTCAACCGCGACAAGATTCTGGCCAAGGCCATCGAGCGCGGCCTGGTCAAGCCCGAGCAGCAGCTTACCGACAAGGAAATCTACAACCTCATCTTCGAAGCCGGTTTTTCCACTGCGGATGCCGTCAGCAATCTTTCCGGACGCGGCGTCGGCATGGATGTGGTGCGCCGCAATATCACCGCGCTGCGCGGCACCATCGACATCGATTCGACGCCGGGTGCGGGCACGACGATGCGCATTCGCCTGCCGCTGACGCTGGCCATCATCGACGGCTTTCTTGTCGGCGTGGATAAAGCGGCCTATGTGGTGCCGCTAGACATGGTGGTGGAATGCATCGAGCTGACACGCGAGGACCACGAGGCGGCGCAAAGCAATGACCGCAACTACCTGAATCTGCGCGGCGAGGTACTGCCATACCTGCGGCTGCGCGACCTGTTCGAAGTTGAAGGGCAGGAACCGCGCCGCGAGAACGTCGTCGTCGTGCAATACGGCGGACATAAGGCCGGGCTGGTGGTCGACAATCTGATGGGCGAGTTCCAGACCGTCATCAAGCCGCTGGGTAAGATTTTCAGCCAGATCAAGGGCATCGGCGGCTTCACTATCCTGGGCAGCGGCGATGTGGCGCTGATCCTGGATGTGCCGCGATTGATGAAGCAGGCCGCGGGCAGCGAAAGCAACGTAATGGCGAAGGGGTGATGCAGATGTTGCGTTTTTCTGTCTTGGGTCTGCTGCTCGCTATCCTGCCCTCGCCTGCCTATGCCGAGACTGATGAGGATGGCCGTTTCTGGCTCAATCTGACCGCGCAAGGCGATATCGCCGAAAACTGGGGATGGTATTTCGAGCTGCAGCCCCGCTGGCGTGAGGAGGGAGACCGGTTCGAGCAACTGATAGTACGTCCTGCCCTCAGCTACCGGCTCGATGCGCGCAGTAGCTTCTGGCTAGGATACGGCCGTGTAGTGAGCCATCCTGCCACCGGTGGCACGGTCAACGAGGACCGATTGTGGCAACAATTTCTGCATCAGTTCGAATCGTGGCGCGGTGTGACATTGAGCAGTCGCACACGTCTCGAGGAGCGGTGGGTGGAAACGGGGGATGAGGCCGGCTATCGCCTGCGGCAAATGCTGCGTGCGACGCATCCACTACCAGGAATAGAAAAAGCTACCTTGGTGCTGTGGGACGAACTCTTTCTCAATGCCAATGATACCGATTGGGGCGCACGCGACGGTTTCGACCAGAACCGTTTCTTCGCTGGCGCCGGTTACGCCTTTTCGGCCCAAGCAAAAGCGGAAGCCGGTTATCTAAACCAATACGTCAATACCACGAAGACTGACCGGATGCATCATGTCTTGTCCGTCTCCGTGAACTATAAATTTTAAGCGCCAATCGCGAGGAGCAGAAAATGAAGAACATGAAGGTTGCTGTCAAGTTGGGCTTGGGGTTCGGCATCGTGGTGCTTTTACTCATGATGAGCGCCTTTGTCGGCATTAGCCGGCTGGAGCAGTTGAACGGCAACGTGAACGATATCGTCAACGACAAATGGCCCAAGGTCGTGCTGCTGCAGGAAGGCCTGGCCGGTGTGAACAGCATCTCGGTCGCCGCGCGCGACCTCGTGTTGACGGAGAATCTGGATGTGCGCCAACAATCGGTAGAGCGCATTCGTGAATCACGCGCTTCCATCAAGAAAGCCTGGGATACGCTCGCCCCCACGTTGATAATGCCCAAGGGCAAGGAAATGTTCGAGGCCATTCTCGAAGCGCGCGAACGTTATATTGCAGCGCAGGACAACCTGATCAAGCTCGTCGAAGGCGGCAAGGTGGCAGAGGCGCGATTGCATCTGGCCAATGAGTTCCAGCCGGCGTCGCAGGAATATCGCAAGCGGGTCAATGCCCTGATCGAGTTCCAGGCCCATTTGATGGGCGAGACCGGACAGGCTGCCGCCCAGACCTATGCCGATGCGCGCCAGTTCATGATCATCATCGCGATTGTCGCCGCACTCGCCGCGATCGTGATCGGGACGCTGATTACGCTGGGTCTCGTACGCCAACTCGGTGGCGAGCCGGGATTTGCCGCCGGCATCGTGACGCGCATTGCCGAGGGCGATCTGACCGTCGATGTGCAGGTCAAGCCGGGCGACACCCGAAGCATGCTGTATGCAATCAACAGCATGGTCGACAAGCTGTCCCAAATCGTTGGTGAAATCCGCAGTTCCGCAGTGACTCTTTCCAGTGCCTCCGAGGAGGTCTCCGCCACGGCGCAGTCGATGTCGCAAGCGACGAACGAGCAGGCTGCT
>Ga0196981_1000023_pt1 | contig 233552 bp, 198 predicted proteins | sample S3_2013CmetaG_FD_155462 | JGI IMG/M metagenome (GOLD analysis project Ga0196981, IMG submission 155462) | Soil microbial communities from Anza Borrego desert, Southern California, United States - S3_20-13C | ecosystem: Environmental > Terrestrial > Soil > Desert | place: USA: California...
AAAAAACGCAGGTATGTGGATAACTCGAAACGAGTTACCCACATACCCGCTAATGACTACAACAACAATGACAATTAATGTTACATTTAAACCCTAGAAAACGGTCAACGTCTGGCAGGCATGGACAAACTTTAAACTTTAAACTTTAAACTTTAAACTTTAAACTTAAACTTACTAATTAAAAAGATCCGCCTGGTCTTCAGCACGATTCAGGAGTTTTGAGTCCATGTTCTTGCCTGTTTTGGCACCGAGCTTTTTTAACTCCTCCACGCGGCGCACAAGGTTGCCACTTCCGACGGAAAGTTTTTTCATCGACTCTTCATAGAACTTTTTTGAGGAATCCATCAGTTGTCCAAGCCGGATAAGGTCTTCGGTAAAACCGACAAACTTGTCATAAAGATCTCCTGCCTTGTTTGCTATCTCCAGCACGTGGCGGTTCTGATACTCCTGCTTCCAAACATTTTTGATCAACTGAAGAGACGGAATCAAAAGTGTGGGGCTGACGAAGACAATTCTTTTGTCCAGCGCTTCTTCATAAAGATCTTTTTCCGACTGAAGGGCAAGTATATACGCTGGTTCAATGGGAATGAACATGATGATAAAATCCAAACTGCTTTCCGACATAACATTTTTGTGATACTTTTTTTCGCCGAGTCCTTTCATGTGTTGACGGATCGACACCAGGTGGCCCTTCAAAGCCAATGCTTTCTCTTCATCGGTTGAAGAATTTACAAAATTGCTGTAACCCGTCAAACTTACTTTCGAGTCGATGATCACGTGACGGTTTTCCGGCAACCGAATGATCACGTCGGGGCGAAACCGTCCCTCGGTGGTTGTGAACGATTCCTGGATAAAATATTCCCGGTCTTTTTCCAGGCCAGACTTCTGCAGGATGCTTTCGAGGATAAATTCACCCCACGCTCCCTGCGTTTTTGAGTCGCCCTTGAGGGCGCGCGTAAGGTTTTCCGCTTCGCGCGTCATATGCAGATTCAGTCTCTGAAGATTCTCCAGCTGTTCACGCAAGGCGGCGTTCCGCGAGATATTATCGAGGTGAGTATCTTCGACTTTTTTTTCGAATTGCTGGATCTTTTCTCCAAGTGGTTTCAACAGATCGAACAGACCGGTCCGGTTCTGCTCGGTGAATTTTTTTGTTTTCTCTTCGAGGATCTCGTTCGCGAGGTTCCTGAACTGAATTGTAAATTTCTCCTGAAGGGATTCGAGGTCTTTTTTCTGGTCCTGCAATTTCTCCTGGAGATTCCGGTAATCCGCTTCGGAGGCAGCGAGCTCGCCATTTAATCTGACAACTTTTTCATTCTCATTTTCGAGCCGTTTTTTAAGGTCAGCGAGCTGAGAGTCGAGAAATTTGTTTTTTTCCTGCGCGATCAGAACAGACGATGAATTTGAGAATTTTGCCCGTGCCAGGATCCAGCCAAGAACCCCTCCAACAACAATACCCGTGAACAATAAGGCGATCTCCATGTCACAAAGGTACCCACAATAAAGCAACTGATCAAAATCGGCCTTCCAACAAACAATTTGAAGAAAACCAGTTGCCCTTGCTGTAAAAGATCGTGATTCCCCGAACGAAAATGAGAATTTTCAGCGCAGATTTTTAACTTGCATTCCGTTTGAATCGAAAAAAAAGGAGTTATGGTGGAAACAATCTTAACAAGCCAGGAGGCAATTCAGCTGGAGGAAAAGTATGGCGCCCACAATTATCATCCGTTACCGGTTGTCTTAAATAAGGGGGAAGGTGTTTTTTTATGGGACATCGAGGGTAAACGATACTACGATTTTCTTTCCGCCTACAGCGCTGTCAACCAGGGACATTGTCACCCGCGTATCATCAACGCATTGATCGAACAGGCCAAAGAGCTGACGCTCACTTCGCGGGCCTTTCATAACGATAAACTGGGTATCGCGGAAAAGTATGTCTGCGAAACTTTCGGTTATCAAAAGGCACTGTTCATGAACAGTGGTGCCGAGGCAAATGAAACAGCGATTAAACTCGCCCGCAAATGGGGTTATCAGAAAAAAGGGATCGCAGAGAATACCGCCATCATCGTAGTTCTTGCAAAAAATTTTCACGGTCGAACGACAACGATCATATCCGCTTCTACCGATACATCCGCACGAAAAGGATTCGGACCTTTTATGCCTGGGTTTGAAATCGTTCCTTATGACAATCTTCCTGCATTGGAGAAAGCACTTTCAAATCCGCATGTATGCGGGCTGTTAATGGAGCCCATTCAGGGTGAAGCCGGAGTTTATATTCCACACGATGGATATTTGAAAGCTGCTGAATCCCTTTGCAAGAAGAATAATGTATTGCTCATGATGGATGAGATCCAGACGGGAATTTGCCGCACGGGCAAGATGCTTGCATCGGATCACGAAAGTGTCAGACCAGATCTATTGATACTCGGTAAAGCGCTGTCGGGAGGAACGATTCCGGTTTCATGTGTCCTTGCCGATGATGAAGTGATGCTTGTGATAAACCCCGGTGAACACGGTTCAACGTTTGGAGGCAATCCCCTTGCGGCCGCGGTGTGCATGGAATCGCTCCAGGTTGCAAAAGATGAAAAACTTGCCGAGAATGCTTCAAAGCTCGGGGAAGTATTCAGAAAGAGAATGCGGTTGATGTTGGAAAAAACAAAACTTATCACACTCGTCAGGGGTAAGGGACTACTCAATGCGATCGTCATCAATGACACCCCGGAAAGTGAAACGGCATGGAAGCTGTGTGTTGACTTCGCGAAAAACGGTTTGCTTGCAAAGCCGACTCACGGAAACATCATCCGGCTCGCACCGCCACTCGTGATTTCCGAGGAACAGATCCACGAATGCTGCGACATCATTGAAAATTGTGTTTTGAGGTACACAGGCAGAGCGTCTTAATTTCTCTCTACCCTCACACCGACGGCCAGAACACCTTCCAGTGTATCCGTCCGCATAAACTGTTCGAATTTGATCTTGTGCTTTCCGCGATAAGGAAATTTATGATCCTGGACGAGAAGAAACTGATGGTCGTAGATATCGCCAAGTCCGCTTGAGCCTTGTGGCTTACCTGTCTTTGGATCGAAGATCATCCGGCTTACAAGCTTTTGACGCGAAACCTTCCCGACTGAATCCTGCAGATAGTACGTCACAAACAACCTGGAAAACGGGTACTGAAGACTGTTGCGGACGTTGCAATACACATTGTATGAAGTTGTGGTGTCGAGAATCTCAAATTCGAATTCCGGTGTGTCTGCGAAGAGCCATGCACGGTCGTTGAAGTCAACATTTTTTTCGAACACGCGCGTGTCATCACATGCGGCAAGTAAAATTGTAGCAAAAACGATCGACAAGAAGATTCTCATCCCTGCTTTGGATTGCCTGGTTTTGGTTGATTGGGATTGCGGCCAGGGCCCTTGGGCGGGCCTCCGCGATTTTGTCCCCCCCGGTTATCACCTCCGCGGTTCTGATTGCCCCGGTTATCCGGGCCGCGATTATCGCCGCGGTTATCATTACCACGATTATCGCCGCCCTTTTTCTTTTTCTTTTTCTTCTTGGCCTTGTTCTTATACTTCTGATCCATCTGCTGAAGATCACTGTTCAGAGCCTCGACCGGCGCCTTTTCCTCTATTTCGTTTTTATCGAGTGAAGCAGGTTTTTTGCCTTCGCGATTCAGGCGAAGAATCTCGTTTACACGGTCTATATTCAATGCGTGCCAGGTGTTTTCCTCCTGGTAGCCGAACCACATGATCTTTCTGAAGATATCGGTTTTTTGCAGGGTGGCATCACCTTTTTCCGTAAACAATGGCCCCTCAAGTTTCGGGATGTCTTCGAGCGCCTCGATGTAAGTTTCCAGTTCGTAGTTCAGGCAGCATTTGAGACGGCCGCATTGTCCCGACAATTTACTGGGGTTCAGGGAAAGATTTTGATACCGTGCAGCGCTCGTGGCAACATTCTTGAATTCGCTTAGCCAGGTGGCGCAGCAAAGCTCTCTCCCACAAACACCAATGCCACCCAGCCTTCCCGCTTCCTGGCGCAGGCTGATCTGACGCATCTCAACGCGGATCTTGAACTCACCCGCAAGTATTTTTATCAACTCGCGAAAATCCACGCGGTCGTCGGCTGAGTAATAAAACGTGGCTTTGGTATTGTCAGCCTGGTACTCGATGTCCGATAACTTCATTTCAAGTTTAAGGTCTCGAATAATCTCACGGGTGCGGTAGAGTGTTGGTAACTCGCGTTTTTTTACTTCTTCGAATTTTTCAATATCCTTTTGATGTGCCAGCCGGTAGATCTTTTTTATCTCCGAATCGTCGGCCACTTTCTTCTTCTGCATTTGCAGCCGCACCAATTCCCCCTGCATTGAGACGTATCCCAGATGATGTCCGTTGGGAACCTCGACAATGATCGCGTCTCCTGTCGTCAGATTCAACCGCTCAGTATTGCGGTAGAATTCCTTGCGTCCGTTTTTAAAACGGACCTCGATGACAGCAAATTTATCCGATATAGGGGCATCCATGTTGGATAACCAGTCGAAAACATTCATTTTATTACAGCCACCGGTGCTACAGGCTCCATTATTATTGCAGCCTGAAACTTTCCCGTTTTTGACTGTACCACACGCGCAACCCATTTTTTTTATACCCCTTTATAGTTCAATAAATCATTCCCAATGTCTTTTCTGAAGTAAAGTCCATCCCATTCGATTTCCGATGCGCACGCATATGCGGCTTCCCGGGCCTCCTTCAGCGAGCTGCCGGTTCCGGTAATGGCCAGGACCCTCCCACCATCAGTCACTACAGTTTGTCCGCGGTGACTGGTTCCCGCATGGAAGATAAGCGCATTATTTTCTTTTTCAAGCCCGGAGATTGGTTTGCCTTTTTCGTAGTCTCCCGGATATCCATTGCTTACCAGGGCGATAGTTACGGCATGATGGCTTTCGACGTCAATCGAGTGGTTCTTCAATTCACCCTTGGCGGTTGCAACCAGCAATTCGAGCAGATCGTTTTTGATCCTCGGCATAACTGCCTGCGTTTCAGGATCCCCCATTCTCGCATTGTATTCGATCACAAAGGGATTTCCGCCCACATTCATCAGGCCTACAAATATAAACCCCTTGTAATCAATAGCCTCACGGTTTAGCCCGGCGATCGTTGGTTTAACAACCTTTTCCTCGACTTTTTTCATAAAATCGGGTGAAGCAAAAATAACGGGCGAAACGGCGCCCATTCCGCCGGTGTTTGGTCCGGTATCGCCGTCGCCGACCCGTTTGTAGTCCTTGGCCTCCGGCAGGATCACATAGTCCTTCCCATCCGTAAGTACAAAAACCGATAATTCGATACCGCTTAAAAATTCCTCAATCAGTACTTTCGCGCTGGCTTCACCAAATTTCTTGTTGACCAGCATGTCTTTGACTACGGCTTTGGCTTCGGCCTGGCTCAAACTCACAATAACTCCTTTTCCTGCCGCAAGACCATCCGCTTTGAGAACGATCGGCGGCTTGCAGGTGGCGATATAATCAAATGCTTCCTGGATGTTGGCGGCGGTAAAAGTTCGGGCCTTTGCGGTAGGGATACCGTTACGCAACATGAATTGCTTCGAAAAATCCTTGCTGCCTTCCAGCTGCGCACCGACCTTGCCTGGCCCGACGATGAGAATGTCCTTGAGCCATGGATTGCTTTCGAAATAATCGCGGATCCCTTTCACCAGCGGCGCTTCCGGTCCGACGATCACGAGTCCGATCTCCTTTTGCTGGCAGAACTGCCCAAGTTTATGAAAGTCATCGGCCGGTATTGCCACGTTTTCAGCGATCATATCAGTACCTGCATTACCGGGTGCAACAAACAACTGGCCGCATAAGGAACTTTGACGTATTTTCCATGCGAGCGCATGCTCTCTGCCACCATTGCCGATTAACAGGATGTTCATGATTCGGGTTCCAGGTTAAACCCCAAAGATAACCGCGAAAACGTAGTATTGAAATAGCCTGAAAGCTTATTCCGGGCGTTTTTGGCCGCCGAAACAAAAAAGGGACCCTGTTGTGCGGGGTCCCTTTGAGTGCTTGACGGCAAGATCTAATTCGCATATTCCGATAAGAACTTGATTCTCATTAAACGAATCTCCTCTTCGGAAAAGTCCGCGATGGATTGGTCATTCAACGCAGCCTCAAGGCTGTCTGTTTCTGCTGCCATAAAGTAATCGTGTATCTCATCCTGCTTGTGAGGATCGAGCACCTGGTCGATATAATAGTTCAGGTTCAGCTTTGTTCCGGAATAACAGATATTTTCAATTTCTGTCAGCAGCTCCTCAAAAGACAACCTGGTCGTGTCGGCGATTTCTTCAAGGTCAACTTTCCGGTCGATTTGCTGGATGATCGCGATCTTCGTCTTCGACTTGTTAACCGAGGATTTCACAACAACTTCGCTGGCAGTTTCGATGTCGTTGTCTTCGACATATTTCTTGATCACTTCGATAAACTCCTGGCCGAATTTGTTCACTTTACCCATGCCAACGCCGTTGACCTGGGCCATCTCTTCCTTGGTGGTCGGATACGTTGTCGCCATTTCTTCCAGTGACGGGTCCTGGAAAATCACATACGGAGGCAGGTCTTTTTCCTTCGCAATTCTCTTGCGCAGGTTCTTCAGCATCTCGTAAAGCTTGTCGTCATAAGCTTTCGGTGTCGACGGCCCCTTTTCGGGTGATTCTTCCTCTTCATCAACCTCGGTAGTGAAGTCGTGGTCCCGTGCCAATTCGATAGCATAAGGGTTTTTGAGGAATTTCTCACCACGCTCGGTCACTTTAAGGGCCCCGATGTTGTCAATATCTTTTTCGAGGTATTGATAGATCAATGCCTGCCTGATGACGGATTTCCAGAAATCGACGTCTTCTTCTGAACCCTTTCCATAGACATCGAGGTCGAAATGTCCGTAGCTTTTTACGTACTCGTCTTCAACACCGCGGATAACGTTCACAAGGTGGTTCAGTCCAAACCTTTCATTGGTTTGCCGCACGGCCTGGATCACCAGCTTGACATAATCGGTTCCGTCGAAACGTTCGCGCGGGTGCACGCAATTGTCGCACATTCCGCAATTCGTTTCTTTAAACTCTTCGCCGAAATAGTGCAGCAGTTGTCTCCGGCGGCAAACCGGAGATTCCGCATAATATTCCATCTCCTGCAAAAGGATTCGCGCATTCTCCCTTTCCTGAACGGGCTTGTCCTTATTGAATTTCTCCAGCTTGTTCAGGTCGTTGTGGCTGTAGAACATCAGACATACGCCTTCGAGTCCGTCGCGACCGGAGCGACCGGTTTCCTGGTAATAACCTTCCAGCGATTTGGGAACATCATAATGAACCACAAATCGAACATCGGGTTTGTCGATGCCCATGCCAAACGCGATGGTAGCAACTATAATATCGACTTCTTCATTAAGAAAATCGTCCTGATTTTTGATCCTCACATCGGGATCGAGCCCGGCATGATAAGGAGCTGCCTTGAAGCCGTTCACATTCACCAGCTGAGCGATCTCTTCAACTTTCTTGCGGCTTAGACAGTAGATGATCCCGGACTTCCCTTTATGGTCCTTTAAAAATTTGATCAGTTGTTTTTTGGTCTCTTTTTTCGGCCGGACTTCATAGTACAGATTCCTCCTGTTGAAGGATGAGATGAACACATCCGCCTCTTCCATCTGGAGATTTTTCTGTATATCGATCTGTACTTTGGGTGTTGCTGTTGCTGTAAGCGCAATCACTGGCATGTTCCCCAGATTGTAGATCATCGATTTGATCCGTCTGTACTCGGGACGAAAATCATGACCCCATTCCGATATACAGTGAGCCTCATCGATTGCAACAAATGAAACATTGACCTTTTTGAGGAACTCGATGGTTTCCTCTTTATTGAGCGACTCGGGAGCAACATAAAGCAGTTTTACGTTGCCGTTCATACAATCCTTTTTCAGTCTGGTGATCTCCCCTTTGCTGAGTGTCGAGTTCAAAAAGCGTGCGTTGACACCATAGGCATTCATTTGATCCACCTGGTTTTTCATCAGGGCGATGAGCGGGGATATAACGATAGCCAGACCCTCTCTGATCATCGCAGGTAATTGATAACAGAGCGATTTACCTGCACCGGTGGGCATAATGACAAAAGTATTTTTCCCGTCAAGCAAATTACGGATGATCCGTTCCTGATTGCCCCGGAACTGACTGTAACCAAAGATTTCTTTCAGTCTTTCCTTTAATATGTCTTTCTCTTCGACCAACATGTTTTCCTCTTGATAAAAACGTAAAATTGTATCTTTGTCCATAAGACAAAGCTAATTTTATAAAGCCATTGAATTTACAAAAAAATATTAAAAAAATTGCACAAGCCGTATTAATCAATGAAGCCAGGGCAATTGAAAATTTAATCAACTATCTTGATGGCGATTTCGAGGCCTGCGTGCAGCAAATTTATTCTGCAAAAGGGCGCGTAGTCATAACAGGCATTGGTAAAAGCGCAATCGTAGCCAATAAAATTGTGGCAACACTAAATTCGACTGGGACACCCGCTCTGTTTATGCATGCTGCCGATGCCATCCATGGGGACCTTGGAATGATCCTCAGGGACGATATTGTCATCTGCATTTCAAAGAGCGGCAACACACCCGAGATCAAAGTGCTCGTTCCACTGCTCAAACGTAGAGGCTCGAAGCTTGTTGCCCTTGTCAGCAATACAAATTCATATTTGGCGCAACAAGCCGATTACGTGCTCAATGCAACGATTGCAGAAGAAGCATGCCCGCATAATTTAGCTCCAACAACAAGCACCACTGCGCACATGGCCATCGGCGATGCACTCGCCGTGTGTCTGCTTGAGCTTCGGGATTTTTCAAGCCGTGATTTCGCCGAATACCATCCCGGAGGCGCTTTGGGCAAACAACTTTACCTCAAGGTGTCTGATATTTTTGGCCAACATCAGCTTCCTGCAGTTTCCGCCGACGCGCCACTGAAGCAGGTAATCGTTGAGATTTCGTCGAAACGCCTTGGTTGCACCGCCGTCATAGATGGGAACAATTTTTTACTCGGAATAATTACCGATGGCGACCTGAGAAGAATGCTGGAGAAAGGCATCGACCTCAACGGCATCAAAGCCTCCGACATCATGACGCGCAATCCGAGGAGCATCGAAAAAGACGAATACGCTGTTAAAGCGCTGCAATTGATGCAGGAAAAGAACATAACCCAGCTTGTAGTCATGGACGGAGATAAGGTCTCCGGATTTATCCACCTGCATGATCTGCTGAAAGAAGGGATTGTATAAAAAATCCGAAATAACTTTTAAAAAATTCCGTGACTAACGTCTTTTGCAAAACGTCTTATTGACAAACACCAGATGAACAAAAATCTATTTGTCGTTCTCATGGCCGGTGGCGTGGGAGTCCGTTTCTGGCCCTATAGCCGCAACTCCAGGCCTAAACAATTTCTCGATGTCCTCGGTACCGGCAAAACACTGATCCAATCAACTTTCGAAAGATTCTTGCCCTTATGCCCGGTCGAGAACATTTACGTCGTCACCCATGAGGAACATGCTGCGTTGGTAAAAGAACAGCTCCCGCTGCTGAAAGACGGACAGATATTGAGCGAACCAATGAGAAAAAATACAGCGGCTTGTATCACCTACGCTACTTACAAAATCGTCAACATCAACCCCAATGCAATTATCGTCGTTACCCCGTCCGATCACCTGGTATTGAAAGAAAGTGAGTTCCGCGAGGTAATTAAGAAAGCCGCTGACCAGGCCAAAGCTCAGGACAAGCTGATCACCCTTGGCATCAAACCAACCAGGCCCGAAACCGGATATGGCTACATCCAGTATCATCCGGAAAAAAGCTTTGCAAAGAAAGTGAAGACATTCACCGAAAAACCCGAGCTGACGCTGGCAAAGAAGTTTCTCGAAAGCGGCGACTTTGTCTGGAACGCAGGCATTTTTATCTGGGGAGCAAAGGCTATCATGGATGCCATCCATGCCTATATGCCGGAGATGGCGGAGGTGTTTGAAGAGATAAAAAATAAGTTGGGTTCACCCGGGGAACGGGCGGCGATCTTCGCAGCTTATCCTCAATGCAAGAATATCTCGATCGATTACGGTGTGATGGAAAAAGCAACCAACGTCTATGTCTGCCTGGGAGATTTCAGCTGGTCAGACCTCGGTTCCTGGGCTTCCATCCATGAAATTTCTGACAAGGATACAAACAACAATGTTGTAAACGCCAACGCACTCACATACGAGTCCCGCAATTGTATCATCAAGGGTTCACCCGACAAACTGATAGTTGCACAAGGCCTCAACGGTTACCTTATCGGAGAATTCGGAAATGTCTTTATTGTTTGCGAAAAAGATAAAGAGGAACAGTTTCGCCGTTTTGTGAATGATGTTAGGTCGAACGAAAAAGCGAACGAATATTTATAGTAAAGGCGCGCTCGTGGCCTGTTGGCTTTTAACTTTAGAACTACTAAAACCGGCGACAACTTCAATCTTGACAACCTTGAACATCAAACTTTAAGCTAGCTTCTGCGGCGGACCACCTCATAAATCGCAATACCGGTCGCCACCGACACATTAAGCGATCCGATCTTTCCTTTCATCGGAATTCTAACCAGTTCATCGGCGTCACGCAACAGGGCTTCAGCGATGCCGTCTTCCTCCGATCCAATAATCAGTGCGACGGGTCCGTTCAATTCAGCCTCATAAATACTTTTCTTTGTCTTTTCCGTGCAGGCAACAATCCGGATCCCATTTTCCCTGAGATATTTCATGGTCTTCTTCAGATCTTTCTCGCGGCAAACCGGCAAATGATTCAATGCCCCTGCAGATGTCTTCATGGCATCGCTGGTGATCGGAGCACCGCCTTTTTCGGCAATCACAATCCCATCTACGCCTGCGCACTCAGCACTACGCGCGATCGCACCGAAATTTCTCACATCTGTTATTCGGTCGAGGATCAATATGAAGGGCTCACGTCCTTCGGTATATGCGCGGTCGATCAGGTTGTCCAACGAGGCAAAAGTCACAGACGACAAGAGGCAAATCACACCCTGATGGTTTCTCGAAGAAAGTCGTTTCAATTTTTCAGCCGGCACGAAAGTATAAGGTGCATTACTTTCCCGGGCAACAGATATCAGCTCCTTGATCAGGTCGTTGGTCAATCCGGACTGGATCATGATCTTTTCGATTTCCTTGCCGGCGCGGATTGCCTCAATGACGGCCCGCGTCCCATAAATCATATCTGTTTTTTCCATTCGTGTTTTTAAAAAAATTAACGCGTCGCGGTTTTATTAAGGTTGATTCAGAAACGGGCGTTGCGCCATAGGTCAATGACTTCATACCAGGTTTCTTTGTATTTATCGTCGCGGATCAGAACAAAATTTTCCGGATCAAAGAGCGTTCCTGATTTCGCGAAATCAAAGGTCACTTCGAATAACGCGTTCTCATAGTGCCATACCTCCCGGTCATAAAACTTATAAACTTCATTTGGCAAACCAAAAATAATGTAAATCATTCCGCGGTCCGTTTTCCAACCCTCTTTATATGAAGTAAAATATTCGTTGGCCAACTCAACCCGACGGAAATAACTTCGGATCAGTTTTTTCGCCCGCTCAGCATCTCCCGTAATGCTCAACACGGTCCGGTCGAAAGCCTTCTTGTCCGGCGAAAGCTCAAGTCTATCATACTCCGACTTCGAGCAAATGTAAATAAACGGACCCGGCAGATTCTGGAAACGCGAATACTTGGGGTAATCATTTTCTATCCGCAAGGCAAATCCTTCCGCGGCGAGCGTATCCGTTTGAAACAGAAACAAGCCTTTGTCCGCCAGTTCAAAAGCCGAATCGCCCCGGAGCGTGAATACCGAATCCGGTTTCAATGTTTTTTGCACCTTTGCCAGACCTTCCGAAAATACCGGCGCTGATGCCGGAAACTTGTCGTTGTAGTAGGAAACGATCCACGAACTTTGCCTGCTGCCAAGAGTAAACCGGCTGGATGGACCAGCAAACGGCTTGACGACGGGACGTTGCTGGGAGATCAGAAAGTTGTTGACCGGGTAGTTGTCTTCAAGGGCGCAATAGAACAGCCACGCACGTTTCTGACTTTTGTGAATCACTTTTGCGACCACGACTTTGGGTGCCTGAGAAACCGCGAACACCAATTGCCCACGGATCTCGTTATCGGTTTGAACACTATCGTTAATGCTGATATTTAATCCGGTGCCTTCCTTCTGACTCAGCCCGTCCCGGACCTCCCACACAATACTCGTTTCGCCGATGTGGAAAGTCGTATCCCGGAGCCGTAGTCTGTACAATAAGTTCCATTGATCTTTTAATCTTACCGGCCTCAACTCAAAAGTAAACTTCTCCTCGGGGTCGTATAAATAACTGTAGTTGATGTCTCTGAGCGCCTGCGCCTGACCCAGTGCTGAAATTGCAATAAAAGCCAAACCGATAAATTTTTTCATGACCTCAACTTCTTCGCCAAATATGGGGATAAAAGTTTAATTGGTAAACGTCGCTCATTCAGGGGGTGAAATACTATTTTTGCGCCATGAGCAAAATTTTTACAACCGAAATCACCAGCGAGAAGATCATTTCCGATAATCCCATCCATCAACGGCTGTTCAAAGCATATGTTGCGGCCTTGCATTATATCACCGGTGATGTCCTGGAGGTAGGCTGTGGTGAGGGAAGAGGGATTTCGCTACTAGTCGAGCATGCCCGTTCATTTACCGCGGTGGATAAAATCAAACCGGTGATTGACGAGTTGCAAAAACGCTACCCCGCAGCATCCTTCATCAGCATGAACATCCCTCCGTTATCCGGTTTAAAGGACAACGCTTATGATGTAGTCGTGAGTTTCCAGGTGATTGAACATATACAAAATGATGCGCTGTTTCTCCGGGAGATCCAACGTGTACTGAAACCAGGAGGAACGGCCCTGTTGACAACACCCAATAAAAAAATGTCTCTGACCCGCAATCCATGGCACATCCGCGAATACCATCCTGCCGAACTGAAGGCTCTGGCCTCAACGATCTTTGCGTCGGTTGACCTGAAAGGAATCACGGGGAATGCCAGGGTGATGAGCTATTACAACGAGAACAAGAAATCGGTCCGGCGAATTACGCGATGGGATATTTTGAACCTTCAGCATCGTCTTCCTGCCGCCCTTCTGCGCATACCGTATGAGATCTTAAACCGGTGGAACCGGAACAAATTGCAGCATACCGATAACCAGCTTGTCGCGACAATCACCCATCAGGATTATATTGTGGTTGACGACCCGACGGAAGCCCTTGACTTATTTCTGATCGTCAAGAAAAGTTAAATTGGTTCAATTCAGTTTTTTTTTGGATACCAGTTGCAGCAGAAATTCCGGTGTCCTAAAGAACAAATCTCTTTTGAGGCAGATGACGCCGCGGCTGGGGCTTCCGGGTGTTATAAAAGTAATTAAGTTTTATAGCTGTTAAATTTTATATTTGGAGCGAATATTTACACGGGCATCGCACCTATTCAAAAACATATCGATGAAGGTCTTCTGATCGGGCGTCTAAGGTCGAAGGATAAAAGTGCGCTTGAATATCTATACGATCATTATTCCGGTGCGGTTTATGGGGTCATTCTGCGCATCGTGAAAAAACAGGAAGTTGCCGAGGAAGTGCTTCAGGACGTGTTTTTGAAAATCTGGGACCGGTTTTCCTCCTACGATGACAAGAAAGGGCGCCTGTTTACATGGGTCATTAATGTCGCGCGCAACCAGGCGATTGATAAAATGCGGTCCAGGGAAATCTCCAAAGATCAGAAAACCAGGGGGATCGAAAATGTCGTAAGTAAAATTGACAAAAAAGGGTTTACCGAACAGCAGGTGGAGAGCATTGGATTGAGCGACGTATTAAGGAACCTTCCGGAAGACCAGCGGTTTATCGTCGACCATCTTTACCTGAAAGGGTATTCGCAATCGGAACTGGCAGAAGAATTCAATATTCCTTTAGGAACCGTCAAGACGCGGCTTCGCCTCGCCATGAAACAATTAAGATTGACTTTAGGCATTACGTGAATATAAAAGAATACATATCGTCAGGGATCCTGGAATCCTATGTATTGGGAGAGCTCAACGCGCGTGAGAGAGCCGATGTGGAGCGGAACCTTGAGCTTTATCCGGAACTGAAACCGGAGCTCAATCAAATCGAGCAGGCGCAGGAGATGTTACTCATGGAAAGTGCCATAAGCCCATCGCCTGCCGTTAAAGCCGTCGTAATGAATCGTATTGAAAGCCGGCAGGCTAAAGTCGTGTCAATTTCAAGTACCGGTTCAACCGGTTTTTGGCGAATGGCCGCTGCCGCATCAATTACCGTCGCCGTGGTTGCATCCATCTTTGCCTATAACTTCCGGAACAAATGGAAGGCGGCTGAGGCAAATCTGATCGCCCTCTCGCAGCAAAACAGCCAGATCGCGGAAAACTACAACCAGGTAAATGATCGTCTCAATAAGCTTCAGAACGATGTCGACATCCTTACTGATCCACAGTTCAAAACCGTCGTAATGAAGGGAACAACCAATGCTCCGGAAGCTCTGGCGACGGTCTATTGGAATGAATCCACACGCGAGGTATATCTCCGTATCCAAAGCATGAAAGACCTCACCAACGAAAACCAATATCAATTGTGGGCTATTATCGATGGCAAACCCGTGGATGCGGGTGTTTTTGACGTCGAGGAAGGATTGGTAAAGATGAAAAATGTTGGAAAAGGGGCGGTTTTATTCGCTGTAACCATAGAACCACGGGGAGGCAAGGCGTCGCCAAGCCTCGAAACCATGCAGGTGAAAGGCGAGGTAGGAAAGGCTTAAAATGCCGCAAATTTGCCCGTTCCTGCCGCATATCTTACAGATACAATCCCGCCTATCATTTCGGGCAAAAAATAGGTCCATATTTAATAATTTTGTTATCCCCACAACTTTATGAATATGAGAACCCTGTGTGTTGCCATTTTAGTATTTATTCTCACGCTTAGTTCGAACGCCCAGAACACGGATTCACTCCTCCAGGTACAGTGGGAAGCGTCCGTCAAAAAATTCAATTCCGGGGATTACAACGATGCGGCCATTGGCTTTACGCAACTCATCAATTCAGGTTTTCCCAACAAAGAAGTCTATGTGAAACGCGGGGTCGCTTTTTATCAGTTGAAACAATTCGATAAAGCAAAAGCAGATCTCGACGAAGCCGTGAAAGCGCGTATCAACACTTCTGAGGTTTTCGAATATCGTGGAAATTCACGGTACAGCCTGGATGATTTTCGGGGCGCCTCAGCGGATCTTGAAAAGGCCGTTGCGATGGGATCCGGAAATTTCGAAACGTTTGCCAATCTCGGCAACGCAAAATTCAAGCTCGAGAATTACCGCGATGCAATACTTTATTACGACAAGGCTATGGCATCCGGAAAAGAAGATCCGGTTCTATACAACAACCGCGGAAAGGCGAAATTCAACATGCTGGATTTTAAAGGCGCCCTCCCGGACTTCGACAAAGCTATTACGCTCAAAGATGGATACGACAAGGCCCTTGAAAACCGGGCCGAGACGCGTTACCGGCTTCAGGACTGGGTGGGATCGACAGCAGATTTTGAAAAACTTGTCGCGAATGGTCGAACTGAGGCCGATATCTATCAGAAAATTGGTACCGGTAAATTTTTCCTTATCGACTACCAGGGTACGACCGAAGCATTGCAGCAGGTCGTGAATAAAGGCGTTAAAGACAAAGAAGTCTTTAGGATGCTCGGCCTGGCATATGCACAACTGGGAAAATGTCCTGACGCCTCAAAAAATCTTTCATCCGCCGTTGCGCTTGGGATCAGCGATAAAGACGTATTCTTTCATCTCGGCAGCTGTCAGTTTGAGGCGAAAGAATACGCAGCAGCAATCGAATCGCTGAGCAGGGCCCAAAATGGAGGAATAAATTCAAAGGAGTTGTTCGTGATGAAAGGAACGGCGGAATTTTTTGAAAAAGATAATGTTCGCGCCCTTCAGGATCTGGAAAAAGCAATTTCGTTAGGCGTAAAGGATGCGGGCGTGTTTCGAAATACCGGGGATATCAAATTTTTGAATAAAGATTTTGCGGGTGCCATCAAGTCTTATGATGAGTCGATCGCCCTCGGGTCAGACGATGCTGTGATCTACAATAACCGGGGGAAGTCCAAAGTTAACCTCGGGGATTTTAAGGCCGCGATCCCGGATTTTGACAGGGCGCTCGAATTGAAAAACGATTACGAAAAAGCGCTGGAGAATCGCGCGCAGGCAAAATTCAAGATCGAAGATTGGACTGGCGTTGTAGAGGACTATGAGAAACTCCAGGCCCGCGGACGAACCGAAAATGAGATTGCGCAGACCATTGGCCTTGCGAAATTTAAACTTGAAGATTACAAAGGGGCAGCCGCGGTTCTCAATGCGATCGTACAAAAAGGCGTAAAGGATAAAGATATTTTTACGATGCTGGGATTAAGCAATGCGCGGCTGAATAATTTCGCCGAAGCGATCAACAGCCTGACGGCAGCAGTCTCCCTGGGTGTTGGTGATAAAGAGGTTTTTTATCAGTTGGGATATTGCCAGTACAAGAACATCGTGTTTGCGCCGGCGATCGAATCTTTCAGCAGGGCAATCAAGGCCGGCCTGAATACCCGGGAAGTTTTTTTACTGAAGGGTAACGCAGAATTCATCCAGAAAGATTATTCCAGCGCTGAAAAGGACCTGGAAAAAGCAGTGTCGATGGGCGCAACCGATGCGGAAGCCTACAGAAATCTCGGCGACATTAAATTCCTTAAAAATGATTTTGCCGCGGCTGTTGCCAATTATGACAATGCGATCCGCGAAGGCTCAACGGAGGCGGTGATCTACAACAACCGGGGTAAGGCCAAAGCTAACCTTGATGATTTCAAAGGCGCGATCGCTGATTTTGATAGTGCGCTCGAATTGAAAAATGATTACGAAAAGGCGCTGGAGAACCGTGCCGAAGCAAAATTCAAAATCGAAGACTGGACCGGGGTTGTAGCGGACTATGAGAAACTCCAGGCGCGTGGAAGAACTGAAAGCGAGATTTCGCAAAAGATTGGCATTGCAAAATTTAAAGTTGAAGATTACAAGGGGGCATCCGCGGTCCTCAATCCGGTCGTACAAAAAGGGGTAAAGGATAAAGATATTTTTACGATCCTGGGCTTAAGCAACGCTCGGCTGAATAACTACGCCGAAGCGATCAACAGCCTGACTGAAGCAGTTTCTCTGGGTGTTAACGATAAAGACGTTTTTTATCAGTTGGGATATTGCCAGTACAAGAACATCGTGTTTGCGCCGGCGATCGAATCTTTCAGCAGGGCAATCAAGGCTGGCCTGAATACCCGGGAAGTTTTTTTACTGAAGGGTAACGCAGAATTCATCCAGAAAGATTATTCCGGCGCTGAAAAGGACCTGGAAAAAGCAGTGTCGATGGGCGCAACCGATGCGGAAGCCTACAGAAATCTCGGCGACATTAAATTCCTTAAAAATGATTTTGCCGCGGCCATTGCCAATTATGACAATGCGATCCGCGAAGGCGCAACCGAGGCGCTGGTCTACAACAACCGGGGTAAGGCCAAAATGAATTTAAACAACCTGCCTGAAGCGGTCGCTGACTTCGATAAAGCAATTGAACTGAAAAATGATTACGGGAAGGCTTACCTGAATCGTGGAACTTCAAAATACGAGCTGAAGGAATTTTCCGCCGTTACCGCCGACCTGGAGAAAGCAAAGACGTTGGATGGCGAATCTCCTGATATCTTCCGGATGCTGGGCATAGCCTATTATTTGACGTCCAAAAAAGACCATGCTATAATAAACCTGGAGAAGGCGATCAAAACCGGCGTCACAGAAAGTAAAGTCCATTTATTTGCCGGATATCTTCGCTTTGAAAACAACGACTTTAAAGGCGCCGTGGAGGGTCTTTCCTTTGCGGAAACTGCGGGTGAAAAAGAAGATGATATTTATTTAATGCGGGGAAAATCGTTTTACCAGCTGAAACAATACGCCTCAGCAATTACGGACCTTGAGAAAACCGTTGTGTCCGGAAAAGCGGATCTGGCGGCTTACGAAGCGCTGGCGCTATCATGCGTGCTCACCAATAAGGACGAGGCAGCGGAGCCACATCTTGAAAAAGCGTCCGGGCTCGGAAGTAAAAACAATGAAATATTTTTTCAGCTTGGCAACACACGTTTTAAGAAGAACAACTTTTCCGGTGCGATCGAAGCATACACGAAGTCGATAGGGCTCGGCGCGAGTAATGAGGTCATCTATAATAATCGCGGTAAAGCAAAATTGAATTCCGGCCTCGCTGAAGAGTCAATTCCGGATTTTGACCGTTCTCTCGGAATCAAAAATGACTATACACAGGCCCTGAAGAACCGCGGCGCCGCACGGTTTATACTCAAACAATATCCAGCGGTGATCGCCGATCTTTCGATTGTGGTCGCGCGGGGTGAGGCCGATTCGGAAGACTTTGCCAAGCTGGGCATCGCGAAGTTCCATATAAAAGATTTTGCGGGTTCCGTCCCGGACCTGACAAAATCAATTGAAGCATCAACGAACGACATCGACGTTTACATCTACCGCGCGAATGCGTTTTTCGAACTGAAAAATTTTGAAAAAGCAATTCCGGATTTCACGAAAGCCATCGAAAGCGGAAAAACAGAAACCGAATTATATTATAGACGCGGTGCGAGTTATTTTGAGGCGAAGGATTATAAGGCTGCGTTTCCGGATCTGGATAAAGCCATCGCGGACGGTCATCAGGAAGGACTCGCCTTCGATATGCGAGGATATTGTTATTACATGTCAGAAGATTACGAATCAGCGATCAGTGATTTTAACAAGGCGGTTGTTTATGATGAAGGTCTGGCATCGGCCTATTTTCACCGGGGTGATGCAAAATTTGTTACCGGAAAGGTTCAGCCTTCCATTGAAGATTATAGTAAAGCGCTATCGCATGGCTTGAAAGACCCCGTTCTTTTCAATAACAGGGGTAAAGCGTATTTGACGCTGGAAAATTACGCTGCCGCCATCGCTGATTTCTCGGATGCAATCAGCAAAAATCCCGAATATGCCAGGGCTTTCGATAACCGCGGTACCGCTTATTATAAAACTGAAAAATTTGAAGAAGCGATCAGGGACTTCAGAATGGTTGAAAAACTCACACCGAAGCCTGACGCTAAATTGTACCAGCTTCTCGGCGACTCGTATTACAATACGAAAAAGAAAGTTTTTGCACTTGAGTATTATTCAAAGGCGATTACCGGTGGCATTAAGGACAAAGACATGTTTTACAAACGCGGTGTGATGCTGGTTGAAAATGAAGATTTTGAAGGCGCCCTCGCCGATTTTAACAGCGCTCAGGAAGCTGGCGAGAATTCTGTCCAGCTGCATTTGCTCAAAGGCAAAATCCACATCTCGATGAACAACACAAAAGATGCGATCGCGGAATTGAATAAAGCCATTGAGCTTGATCCGCAGAACATCAACGCGCACTTCAATCGTGGTCTGGTACGCGAATCCGTTGAAGATTATGAAGCTGCGATGGATGATTACTCCACGGTCATCCGGCTGAATCCGGAGGATGCCCATGCATACTACAACCGCGCCAATTGCAAGGCCAGCCTCGATGACGTTGGGGCAGGAATTGCCGATATGGATGAAGCCATAAGGATCGAACCTAAAAATGCGATGTATTATAAATTGCGGGGTAATTTTTATTACCAGTTAAATGATAAAGAAAAAGCTTGTTTTGACTGGCGCAAAGCGGTTGAAAACGGTGATGCAAAAGCCCGTTACCAGATCAATAATTATTGCAAGTAATTCCGTCTTTATGACAATCCTGATGGAATTATTTTCTTTTCTTTCATTGAAAGACCAGCTCAGGCCGTCATTTTCAGGGTGGTGCTGACGTTTTTCTCAATTCTTGACTGAATCCTTACACACGAAAGGCCGCTTGGGCTTTCTCCCTTGATAAGACCGGCCGTAACGTGATCTTTATTGTTAACCAACCAGCCATATGAAGGGATTTTTTACGTTGATTCTTTTTGTTTGTGGTTGCAATGTCTGCGCAGGCACCGAAGAGTTCATAGGCAGGGTGGTGACGGTGATCGATGGGAACACTTTTGAAGTCATCGGGCCCGACAAAGAAATTCAACGGCTTGTGTTGGCGGGGATCGATAGCCCCGACCCTGGTCAGCCCTACGCCGAAAAGGCAAAAAGACTATTGGAGCAGCTTGTCCTTAACAAGGACGTACTGGTTCAGCTACAGGGGAAAAACAGGCTGGGTAATTACCTCGCAGTAATTACGCTCGTAAAGAATCAGAAGGACCCGAGAATTGAATTGCTGGAGGAAGGGTTGGCGTGGACGTCCGAAAAAAATCCGATGGCGGAGCTTGAGCAGATTCGAATGAAGGCTGTTGAGAAAGGCCGCGGGATCTGGCAGGATGAGAACCCAACACCACCCTGGCTTTACAGACGGGAACAATCTATGATGCAGGCAAAGTCTTCATAAAAAAATTTTAAATGGGGTTGTATAGAGAGGCGCATTTAATCGTGCGTCTCTTTTCTTTTCGGGCTTTTCTGCCATACAGCTGACCGCTAATTTCGCCAGTCGTCGAAAAACAGAACGGAACTCATTAGGGGTCGCATACTATTAGGCGCGTCTGTCAGTTATAATCTGAAAAACAGCTATGCGTTTTTTATTCATAATTGCCTTGATGATCGTGGCGGGTTCATCAGGTGCACAAACGGCAATCGGTCGCGACCAGGAAAAACGCGAGCCTTCTTCTCTTCATCCCGGACGCTCCGAAGACGTTTTTGCGCCGCAGATCAGTCACAAGATGAGCCCGGCGATGAAAAAAAGACTCAGAAAGCATGATGGCCCCCACGTTGAAACGTATGAAGAATATGTTGCACGCATGAAGCGCACGGTGAAGATGATTCGGAAAAACGAGAGGCTGATGAAGAAGCCACAATATTCCAATCCCATGTATTTCGGACACAAGCGGCCTCCAAAAAAACACAAGCCGTCGAAAATGCGGTTCTGCACGGAGTGCGGAATCCGGCACTGACGCATATTTCAATACGCCGTGGGACAAGCTCATTCGTTGACTTTCCCGTAACTTCACCACATGGAACTTGCCCCATTCATTGAGCATACCAATCTGAGTCCGCAACTCGCGATATCAGATATAGACCGGCTTGTGGAGGAGTCGAAGGAATTCGGGTTTGCCGGTGTATGTGTTCCTCCATTTTGGGTGCGACGGGCATTCAGGGAAAGAGGCTCATCCAAATTTTTTCTCGTTACCGTGGCCGGCTTCCCACTCGGGTACAACATGACCGAGACAAAACTTGATGAAATCAAGCGTGCAATCGATAACGGAGCAGATGAAGTCGATGTCGTATGGAATACAACAGCCTTCAAAACAGGTATCCCCTGGACAAAAATCGAGATAGCCAAGTGCAGTAAATTGGCACATGATCATCAACGAATATTGAAAGTAATCATTGAGACTGCTTATCTTTCCACTTCCGAAATTGAAGCTGCATGCAAGTTGTGTGCAGATGGAGGTGCGGACTTTGTAAAAACATCGACCGGTTTCGCACCTTCTGGCGCCAAAGTGGAAGACATTAAGCTAATGAAGAAAGTACTGCCGGCGTCCGTCGGGATCAAAGCATCTGGTGGCATTAAAACCTACGAGTTTGCCAGGGCGTTGATTGAGGCTGGTGCAACCAGGATCGGAACTTCATCAGGAATTGCGATTGCGAAAACAAACAACCTTACACCCTAAATCAATGAACCAATTGTTAGCGAATGTTTTCCCTTTGGAAAGCAACATTCCTGATCAATTCAGAATCCCGGTCCCAATCGAGCAACGCGAATATCTCATCAACGGCGAGCTGCGAATCTGGAATGGGAATCTCAACCCCGTACTTAGCCCGGTATTCACCAGCGATGGCACTTCCCAAAAACAAAAGCAAATCGGTAGTACCCCACTGCTTACATCCAAGGAGTCACTTGAAGCCCTGGATGCTGCCGTGAAGACTTATGATCTCGGGCGCGGCAAGTGGCCCACCATGAGCGTACTTGACCGCATCGGGCACGTGGAGAGCTTTCTTACGGCCATGCGCAACAAACGGGATGAGGTCGTGAAGCTCCTGATGTGGGAGATTGGAAAGACATTGAAGGATGCGGAAAAAGAATTTGACCGCACCATCGACTATATCGGTGACACCATTAAGGCATATAAGGAGCTGGATCGCAATTCTGCGAAGCTTGTTGAGGAAGCAGGTTTTATGGCGCAGATCAGGCGTGTTCCGCTGGGCGTGGCTCTTTGCATGGGGCCCTACAACTATCCATTGAATGAAACTTTTACGACACTTTTCCCGGCACTGATCATGGGAAACACGGTGGTCTTCAAGCCTGCAAAATACGGTGTGTTGCTCATCCGTCCGTTGCTCGAAGCATTCCGCGACAGCTTTCCGCCGGGCGTGATCAATATTATCTACGGCAGGGGACGAGAGACAGTAGGTGCACTAATGGAAAGCGGCAAGATCGACGTTTTCGCTTTTATCGGGACAAATAAAGGAGCAAATGAGCTCAAACGCCTTCACCCAAAGCCACATCGCCTGAAAGCCATCCTTGGCCTCGATGCAAAAAACCCGGCGATCGTTTTGCCGGATGCCGACATTGACAACGCGGTGGCTGAATGCATCACCGGCGCCTTGTCTTTCAACGGGCAACGTTGCACCGCATTGAAAATTCTGCTTGTCCACAAGCAAGTCGTCGATGTATTCCTGTCAAGATTCAATGAAGAAATAAAAAAACTGAAACCGGGAATGCCCTGGTCCCCGGGTGTCAGCCTCACACCGCTTCCCGAACCTGGCAAGGTTGAATACCTGCGCGAGTTGGTAGCAGATGCATTAAAACACGGAGCAAGCATCGTCAATGAGAACGGAGGGGAGTATCTCAACACCTTTTTTTATCCGGCAGTCCTGTATCCGGTAAATGAGAAGATGCGGTTGCACAGCGAGGAGCAATTCGGACCTCTAATACCCGTAGTGCCATTCGAAAGCGATGAAGAGGCCATTCAATATGTCGTCAACTCCAATTACGGGCAACAGGTCAGCATTTTCGGAACTGATTCCCGCGCCGTCGCCAAACTGATGGATGCATTCGCAAACCAGGTGGGCCGGATCAACCTGAATTCTCAAAGCCAGCGTGGACCCGACACGTTCCCCTTTAACGGAAGAAAAGACTCGGCGGAGGGTACGTTATCCGTATCCGACGCATTGAGGGTTTTTTCCATCCGCACATTGGTTGCGACTAAAAGCACCGATTCGAACAAGCAGATCCTTAGCAATATCATCCGCAATCGCGAATCAGCATTTTTAAGTACAGATTATATTATTTAACCATAACACACGATTGGAACCCTGGTTTTAACTTGCAACAATGATCAAGACATTTTCAATCAGGATATCTGGAAAAGTGCAGGGTGTGTTTTTCCGCGCGTCCGCAAAGGAAAAAGCGGACGAGTTAGGCATCGAAGGACTCGTCCGGAACGAAAAAGACGGAACGGTTCATATTGAAGCGCAGGGCGAAGAAGATGCGATTGAAGAATTTTTACATTGGTGCCGGCAGGGCCCGCCGCGCGCAAGAGTTGACCGTTGCGAAATTGCCGAGCAAGGACATCGTGAGTTTGACGGATTTGAAGTAAGCCACTAGGCCATCTTTCTGACAATCCCCTTTTGGGGATGCACCCGAATATCAAAAAAATTGGAAACAAAAACCTGCATCCGGGTATCTACCATCAGGACGGGGCTATCGGTAGGATAAAAAACAGTAAGGTCAAGTACGGCGCGAATAAAATTTGGATGTTTGCAAAATTCCTTTGTCCATTTTTTAAACTGAAGGGTCCATTCTTCCTGGTATCGCTTGTATTCATCCCCGCCGTCGAACAGGAATTGCAATTGATTGTCGCCGTAATTCAGAAACCGGAAGATACCCATCACGGTCAGATAGAATTGCTCCAGGTGACGGAAATCGGTACCGGTATGCTGCTGGATCTTAAGAACAGTTTCATCTGCGATGCCGAGCGGGTTGCTCTTCAATAAATATTCCACCTTTACGCGGTCAACCAGGTACTGAAGCAAGGACTTCTTAAGAGATAACTGTGCCTCCTCTAAAACGTAATTCTTGTCGAGCGGAAAGAATTTTCTAAGCAAGGTGATAAAGCGTTTGGCAAAATTAATAAAAAAAGGCCGTCTGTCGAAAGAAGGCCTTTTTTTGTGGAAGCATTTTCTTTTAGAACTCGTCAGCGCTCGAATGCTCAAATGACATCCGGTATTGCTCGGGAACGTCCCCGTTACGGAAGGCGCCAATCGGTACAGATGGATATATTTCTTCAAAGGTCCGGACTTCGTTCATGAAAACCCGGCGATTGATCATATGCCTGTTAAGTTTTCGCGGGTTATCGATTCCGGCCGCGCCAATCAGCTCAACAAAACTGTCAACGGTGTGCTTGTGAAAGTTGGCGACCCTGGTCTTTTTATCTTCCACCACCAATCCCTGTGCGAGTTTCGGGTCTTGTGTCGCTACGCCGGTTGGACATGTATTCTTGTTACATTCCAGCGCCTGAATGCATCCAAGCGCCATCATCATCGCTCTTGCAGTGTTGCACATATCGGCTCCCAACGAAATAGCCCGCACCATGTGAAATCCTGTCAGGATCTTTCCGGATGCTATTATTTTGACATGCTGCCGGATGTTAAATCCCTTCAGCATGTTGTCGACGAAAGCTAGCCCGTCCAGCAATGGAGAGCCGACAAAATTTGAAAACTCAGGAGGCGCCGCCCCTGTGCCACCTTCACCGCCATCGACGGTAATGAAGTCCGGGTAGATATCCAGTGCGATCATGGCCTTACAAATTGCAATGAACTCTGACCTCTTTCCGACGCATAATTTAAATCCGACCGGTTTTCCGTCGGAAAGATCGCGCAATCGTTTAATGAAAAGCATCATTTCCCGCGGCGTCGAAAACGCGCTGTGGTAAGGCGGAGAGAAAACAGTTGTTCCGGGCTTAACCAGACGGATGGCCGCAATCTCCGGTGTGTTTTTCTTAGCGGGGAGAATACCTCCATGTCCGGGCTTTGCACCTTGGGAAAGTTTCAACTCCACCATTTTTACTTGTGGCCTCAGCGCATTATTGCGGTAAGCCTCATCGTTGAAATTTCCCGATTCATCCCGTGCACCAAAATACCCGGTACCCACCTGCCAGATCAGGTCGCCGCCATATTTTGTGTGATGTGGGCTGATCCCACCCTCTCCGGTATTGTGGGCGAATCCGCCGATCTTTGCCCCTGCATTCAGCGATTCAACCGCGGCGCCACTTAGCGAACCGAAGCTCATTGCCGAAATATTCAGCACGCTTGCATCATAGGGTTGCTTGCAATCTTTGTTGCCGACATGCACTCGGGGCGAGTGATTTGATTTATGGAAATCTATGGGAACAATGGAGTGACTCATCCACTCATAACCTTCCGAATAAACATTCAGCTGTGTGCCAAAAGGTGTTGTGTCAATTTGCTTTTTCGCGCGTTGATAGATCACGGAACGGTCATTGCGATTGATCGGTGACCCGTCAATATCTGATTCAACAAAGTACTGCTGGATCTTTGGCCTCAGGTCTTCCAGAACATACCGCAGCCGACCAAAGAGTGGAAAATTCCGTTTGATGGATTGTTTGGTCTGGACCATGTCGTGGACACCCATGTAGATGACTGGCAGTACAAGAATGAAAGCAAACAATGCCGGCAACCAGAAGTAAGACCAGGCAGAAATCAGCAAAATGACACCGATGCTGGTTAGGACGAATAACTTTCTCATAGTAGGGTAGTAATGATCAAATATAGTAAATTCGATAGTGAAGGTTTGCGCTGTGGTTGCGCGAATTGCACTTTATTCTTACGTTGCAGCTTGAATATGAGACCGGCAGTAAAAAAATTGTTTCGTTTGCCGCGATCTCCTTTTTCTCCATGCTGCTGAAATATGAAATTAAAACGGAAAATTGCGATATTGATTATTATCCTGATCCTGTTGATTCAGGTGATACAACCCACCCAAAACAGATCTGGAGGGCTCGGTGACGCCGATATCAGCATGGTCCTCGACATGCCGAAAGGCCTTCACGAAACTTTTGTGAACAAATGCTATGATTGCCATAGCAACAATACCCGGTATCCCTGGTACTTTCACGTCCAGCCGATCGGCTGGTGGCTTGCCGCTCATATCCATGAAGGGAAGGAACATCTTAATTTTTCAGATTGGAGGAGCTACAACGCAAAAGACGCTGAACATGCCCTTGAAGAACTTGAGGAAGTCACAGAAGATGGCTCGATGCCCCTTAAAGCTTACATCATGCTTCATCCCGATTCCGAACTGACCGAACCGGAAAAAGAGGCAATTCTCGCCTGGATCAAAACAGTGGAATAAGAGAATTTAATTGTATTGAACAAACGACGGTGGCCGGACAAAGGACGCGCTGTACTTGACCCGCAGGTTGCTGCTCACACGAATGTTGAAGTGGCTAATGTCCGAGAATGTTCGGGGGTAATACATAAATCTCATCTCGACGGTGCCAAATACGAGATTCTCGTTTCGCGTTCTTACGCCGCCGCCGACTCCGAAATAGGGTTCGGACCGAAACAGGCTGACATTATATGGAGCAAGCCAGGCCATCTCCCCATATACAAATGGCGCAAACTTAAACCCGATTAGCTCAAGGGGGGTGAATACAAGCGTTTCAGTGCTGGCGTGAAATCGTTTGGTGCCCCACAGACTGTCGGCAACAAATCCGCGGAGTCCAAATTCATTGTTGATATCGAGCGGCAGGCTTGTCCGCTGGTTATATACATAAGTAATATCACCGCCAAACGTCTGGCGCATCAGAAGTTTTTTGTGGGCGATCAGCCTGCTTATCAGGTTGCCCGAGAGCAATACAGCCGCATCTTCGAACCCGTCATTATTAAACGTGCCCGTCCTGAGGAGGAAATTGTAAAATTGTCCATTCGGACTAACAATCGACTTGCCGATATCCAGGCCGATGTAGGGACGCTTAAGCCCCAATTGGCGAGACCATCCAAAGTATGCCGACATTGTGTGGCCATAAGGAATGTCCTCTGTCCGGCCGAAACCATAGATATACCGCGCAGTATAAAAATTTTGCTTGAAGAATGTAAGTCCTCCTAAAATATAGGTCCTGTTGCTGTAAACCGGGTTGCTTATCTCTTGTTGCTGGTCAGGGTGCCGCATAAAATGCTGGTCAAATGCCCTAAATGCAAAAAAATGCCGGTTGCGGTCGCGGTAGTTGCCATTCGCCCCGATATTGTATCCAACCCAGAAATCATTGACGAGGTAACGGTAATCGCGAAAAACCGTTTCCGCATTATCGTAAACGTTCTGAGACCAGTTGCGGCTGAGCTCAAGCCCCCCGGCAAATCGCGTATAAGGCGAAACGAGCGGGCGCTCCAGTTTTATATAGTAGGATTTTTCATCTTCGAGACCATAACTGCTGCCCGTATTCATTTGTGTATACCCGCCGGTCGCGCTGATGAAGCTTCCACCAATGCTGTTTTTCCGGTATAAAATCTCATAGCCGAAAACCGGGGATCGCTGTTCGTCTACGAGCCCGGAAAATTGAACACGTTGTCCATATCCAAACAGATTCGTGTCATAAAGTTTAAAGATCGTCCTGGTGGGACTTCGCGGGTTAAAACTGCCGCCCAGACTGAATACGTCTCTCGTCACGACAATAACATCGACCGAATCTGTAGTGTGTTCCAAATCTACAATAAACAGTTTTGCGTCCAGGATAAAATCCAGGTCCCGCAGGTACCGCTCATTGTCGGCCATTTTATAAGCATTCACCGCTTTGTTTTCACGAATGAAGAGGTTATCCCGGATCAACCAGTCTTTCGATTGGCTATGTATTCTGTTTCCGAATTTTGTAATAGAGGTTCGGATGCTTTTGGTGGTATCGCTTACGGATTTATCAAAGCCCAACTGGCGGATCTCGATCTTTCGGATCACCTTGCCTTCGTAGGGCAGAAAGAAATCCTCACTTTTGATCGTGGCCGTTGGGTTGGTCGACTGCTTTTTTGTAATGGTTCTCACAAGCTGTTTGGAGACCCTGGCGTTTTTGATGGCGTTGAAGATCTGTCCTTTGCGGACCGTGTCAGCAGGGTTTTTAAGGGTGTCTTTTTCCTGTGCAAAGGCACTGACTTCCCGCGCAATCAGAAGCAGGAAAAGTAAAACAAACCTCAAATACAACTTGCTCATATTCACCCAAGCTTATCCAATAAAAAAATCAGTACCAACAAATTAAGGACCGATTATCCCGGATGGCATATGCGTATTCAAAGAAGGATCTCAGCGAAGAACCGTCAGATTCGGTTGCTTGAGTCATTTCCTGTTGGCGATATAAACGCCCGCAATGATCAATGCCATTCCTGCAATATGCCCTGTAGCCAGCCTCTCATGGTCGGCGAGACCCCACACTACAGCGACGATTGGGATGATGTAGGTGGAAGAGCTTGCAAATAGCGGCGTGCTGATTTTGATCAGCCGGTTGAACAACACGGTGGCGATTGAAGTGCTCATTACTCCGAGCAAGACAAGATATCCCAATGGCTTCCATGCATCGGGGTTTGCCGAGATCGTGGAAATAAACGGCGTAAATAATAAGAGGTAAATCAGCGCCGGGGGAGCAATCAGCAAAAGAGCCACACTTGTAATTGTGACGGACTTTAGATCCGTAATCCGGAACTTAATGAAATTCACGTTGATGCCGTAGCACAAACACGCCAGGATCACAAGCATCGCGTAAAAGTTGACACCTCCGATCTGCCCGCCTGTTCTTGACATGATTAGCAAAACGGTCCCGGCCAGGCCAATGAGAATACCAAATACCGCCTGACTTCGAAAACGCTGCTGGAAAAACAGTGAGCCAACCAGGAGTGTACATATCGGCGTCAGGCTGTTGAGGATGCCGGTGATCGCGCTGTCCATCCGTGTCTGGGCGGTTGCGAACAAAAACGCCGGAATAAAAATACCCATCATGCCCGAAAAAAACAGTTTCCCGTAATCGGCGCCGTTGATTTCCTTTAATCGCGAGATTGCAAATGGCAAAAGGAAAAGTGAGGCCGCAACAACCCGGATTGCTCCAACTTCCCCGGGTTGAAATACCGTCAGCCCACGCTTCATCAAAATGAAGGATGTTCCCCAGATCAGGGAGAGAACGATCAACAGAATGATCGAGATCGCTTTGCTGGAGCCGTATTCGTTTTCGGTTGTGCGATTGGGCATAGACAAATATGCGCGCAAAGATGACAACTTTTGGAGAGTTTCAAACTCTCGAAAAGTTGGATTACATTTCGGGATGGGAAAAGGTTGGTCCTTTCAGACGGTGCTGCATAAATTTTCATTTGTAGCGCTTTTATTAAGCGGGATCGTGAATTTTTCCACGTCTCCCTCGCATAAGATCTTACCACAAGACCAAAAAACTAGGATAGAATTATCGCAGCGTTTGGACAGTGTTCCAGCGGGTTTTACATCAACCCTTTACAGGTTTTCAAGCGCGCGCAATTTTTTAACAACGGCTGCTTCCGGCAAGTGGTACCGTTCATTTGCATCTGCGACAGCAGGTTTTTAAGCAATACAATTTTTACCAGTCTGTTCTATTCCTCCTTGCCCATGTAAAAATTCCCTCAGAGGATGACCCTCAGGGATAAAACGGCGCAAGCTTCTTAAAAATCAGATCCGCTTTGAAACCATCATTTGCCAAATGAGGGCCGGATCGCCTTACATCTTATCATCCCGGTTATCATCCATGAAAAAACTCAAAAGAATTCTTAGAATATTATTTCTACTCATTTTACTTTTTCCAGCTGCATTCGGGCCTGGAATATTGACGTTTCACTCACACCGGTTTAATGACAAACGCGTCGCTATGGAAATGGCGGAAAAAAAGGATGAAAATGACGCGTAGTTATTTTTAAAAGCAACCGGTCGGTTGCCAGGGAGGCAGGAAGCGGAAAATGACTATTGTGGAGAAATTACATCATACAAGATAAACGGCTTTCAAAAGAGAATCGAATTTTGGATTTCCTGAAAACAGATCTATTGAATTGAATATCAGATGCCTTTTGCGTTTTTAAGCGGATGTTGAATCGGAAATTCTATGCCAATCCCACGGCGGTATGGTTATTTTCGAGCTAGCCAGCTGTGATCGGACCGAAACTGATTTATCATATTGGGAAAACCCATAATTTCTGAAGGTTGACGATCAATTTTGGCAGCACCGGGCGGAGTCGAAATAGACTATAAATGCTGAAAACGAGAGCTATATCTGTTGTTGAGTTAAAACGATTGCTGGTGGATCTCAAAGATAAACGTCCCGATATAGGTGTACGATTTCGGGTTGTGGGTGACCATTGGGATAAAAATTTCGCTTCGATCGTGTTTGTGACTGACCGTGGGGTTATTCTGAATGACGACGCCAACGACAAAATCTGCACAATACCGGATCTGAAAAATGTAATTCAGTTTGAAATTGACGGGCCATTCCAGAACTTCCAGCCCTATAACCACTATGACGTAAGCCCGTTTGGTGGTTTCTGATTCCTTCGTTTCATATCTTGCCACGAAATTTCGTTTCGAAACTATTTTTTTAAACCTCACCCTTGTGGATTCAGGAAATTGGATCATTGAAATCGATGGGATCACGGAATCCTTCAAAAATGAGTTTGGCGGCTTAACCATCGAAGAACTCAATTTTAAGGCTTCACCCGATACATGGAGTATTGCTCGGAACATTGACCATCTGCTCGTCATCAACCGAACCTACTATCCTGTGATCGAAGCGGTACGGGAAAACCGGCACTCCCTCCCTTGGCATGGCAGATTTAAATTCTTAGTGAACTGGTTTGGGAAGGTGATCCTGGAATCGGTTTCTCCGGATAGGCGCCGGAAAATGAAAACATTCCCGCTTTGGCAACCAGCCACCAGTCAAATTCCGGGCAATATTCTGGAGACGTTTGAAGACCATCAACACGCGCTTAAGGATTTGATCCTGTCCTCAGAGGATCTGCTTGCCAGGGGCGCCGTGATCACTTCGCCCGCAAACAGAAACATCGTCTACACACTGGCGAAGGCCTTTGATATCATCGTCACCCACGAAAAACGGCACTTTGAGCAGGCGAAAGAAGTGAAAGCCTGCCTGCCAGCAAATTCCGTCGTCAGACGTTGACCAGGATCCTGTCATAATTCTCACGAACCTCGTCGAGGATGCGTGTTACTTCTTCGAAGTGATTCGCTTCGACAAGGCGGAGGCGGTAAGATTTGAAATCCGCAATGCCTTTGAAATAGTTCGAGTAATGTTTCCGCATCTCGAAGATGCCCAGCCGGCTGCCTTTCCATCGCATGGAAAATTCCAGGTGTTTTTTTGCCGCCCGTATCCGTTCCGTTATGTCGGGCGGTGGAGGCCGCTCGCCATACTGAATGTAGTGTTTGATCTCGTTGAAAATCCAGGGATAGCCGATCGCAGCCCGCCCTATCATGATACCGTCAACACCGTAACGGTTTTTATACGCAACAGCCATCTGGGGCGAATCAATGTCGCCATTCCCGAAAACAGGGATGTGCATGCGTGGGTTTTCCTTGATCTTGCCGATCAGCGTCCAGTCTGCTGGCCCTTTGTACATCTGCACGCGGGTCCGGCCGTGAATGGTCAGGGCTTTGATTCCGATATCCTGGAGGCGTTCGGCCACTTCGATGATATTCTTCGTTTGGTCGTCCCATCCAAGTCTGGTTTTAACGGTCACCGGGAGGTGGGTGCATTTTACGATCTCCTCAGTCATACGTACCATTTTTGGAATATCCTGCAGCAAAGCAGCACCGGCGCCTCTGCATGCTACGGCTTTTACCGGGCATCCATAATTGATATCGATCAGGTCAGGATTTACTTCTGTGGCGATCCTGGCGGATTCAACCATATTTCCAATATCGCCGCCAAAAAGCTGGATGCCAACAGGCCGCTCGTATTCAAAAATGTCAAGCTTTTGAACGCTTTTCGCAGCATCACGGATCAGGCCTTCTGAGGAGATAAACTCCGTATACATCAGGTCAGCCCCTCCCTCTTTGCAAACAGCACGAAACGGCGGGTCACTCACATCCTCCATGGGAGCCAGTAACAGCGGAAAATCCCCTAATGCTATTTTGTCAATTTTCACCATATTTGCCTTCGCCTGAATCAGGCAAAACACAAAGTTAAGAATTTCCGCTAGCATGTTGGATAATCAATTTAATTCACAATCGAAACTTCCTCCAGCCGCTTCGGTAATCTTTATTTTACTCTTGGCAGCTTTGGGTTTCATCGCGGGAGGCGCCGCTGCTTATTACCTGTATCTGGCCTTTTATCCGGGAACAGAACCTGAGCTCAACAACGCGATCAACAATCTGAAAGACCATCCGGAAGCGAAGAACGTTTTGTTCTTCGCGCAGGCAGGGGCCACAATCGGAGGACTGGTTCTGGCGCCGATTGTTTTCCTCAAGACCCAGGATCAACCGGTTCTGCCTTATTTTTCACATAACCGGATCCCGCTTTCCATGTTCGTTATTGCCGGATGCACGGTCATCGTGTCTTTTGGTTTGAATAGTCTTTTCCTGAAGATGAATCAGGAGATGGTCTTGCCGGAATTCCTGAAAGCTTTTGAGGAATGGGCGCGGGCGCTTGAAGAAAAGGCAGCCGAACAAACCCAGGCCCTTACCCGCATGGATTCTTTGGCTGACCTGATGATCACGCTCGTTGTGATTGCCATGCTGCCCGCCATTGGCGAAGAGTTTGTTTTTCGCGGCCTTATTCAGAACGAATTGCACCTGGGAAGTCGCAACATTCACCTCTCCATCTGGGTTGCCGCTATCTTTTTCAGCGCCATCCATTTTCAGTTCTTTGGCTTTCTTCCGCGGATGATGCTCGGTGCCCTTTTTGGATATCTTTATTACTGGTCGGCGAATCTCTGGGTTCCGATCTTTGCGCATTTTGTCAACAATGCAATTCAGATTCTTGCATTGTATTATTATCAGAGGGGAAGTTTTGAGTTCGATCTGGACAAACCCGAGTCAATTCCCGGCAGCATGGTGGTTATCAGCACGGTTCTTACGGGGGGGCTGTTGTTTTATATATACCGTTATTTCAAAACTTACAAACCCGATACTCAACCTTTGTGACGGAAGCCATCAGGAAATACAACAACCTTACACAACGAATCATCACCGGCATCCTGGGAGCGGCATTCATTATCGCAGGTGTTTGTTTTGGACCGTGGACCTACTTCGTGATCTTTATCATCATATGTTTTTTTACACTCCTGGAATTTTATAAACTGACATTGACAAATGTCGCGCTTCCCGAAAGAGTTGTTGCTTTGCTCACCGGTGTATTGATCTATGTGCTCTCTTTTCTCGTCGAGATAAGATCGGTGGAGGCAAAATACTATTTCCTCATCTTTCCGGCGATGGCACTGATCTTCATTCTGAAACTTTACAACAAGCGTGATACGAAACCCTTTACAAACCTGGCATTTACGGTTCTGGGCATTGTTTATATCGCGGTTCCGGTCTCGCTGCTGAACTACGCCGTCTTTGATAGGGGCCACTACAATTTTGAGGTCATCCTGGGAATTCTCCTTATCCTTTGGGCCTCGGATACGGGAGCATACTTTGCGGGGACCTACCTTGGAAAGAACAAACTTTTTCGACGCATATCACCAAAAAAGACATGGGAAGGTTTCGCAGGTGGTGCCGCCCTTGCGCTGATATTTGCATATGGCATGTCAAGATATACAAATAGCCTTTCCGTTACAGCATGGCTTCTGGTTGGCGTGATCATTATCGTGGCAGGGGTCTTTGGCGACCTGGTGGAATCGCAGCTGAAGCGCAGCATCGAGATCAAAGATTCCGGCAACGTACTGCCTGGGCACGGGGGATTCCTCGACCGCTTTGATGGACTATTGATCACGGCGCCTTTCCTGGTTGTATTCTTTGAGTTGCTCCGATGATATCGGTGCTATGCGCCAAATTGTAGCTGGAATTAACGCGGTACGAATTGTCAACATTGTGGAGCCATTTGACCCCCAGCCATTTTTCAAACCCTGAACTTCCGCGGTAAAAAGAATAAGCCTGATCTTTTTGCGATGGCCAACCCCGATTGACGGGTATCCTGTTGGACGCGGGTGCCTGAATTCCGGGACTCGTTGAACAACATCACGTGCAATATCCGCTACTTGCCGCTCATATTTCGGTCTATCCCTGGTTAAGATGCGTCATCTTTTACATTCCTGGCCTTCTTGTGAGGCCATCCGCGCTGATAATCGCCAATTTTATTTGCTACCCTCTTCATTGCCGATATAGGAATAACTTTGCAACGATCCTTTAACGCGCTGATCAGGTTGTTTGGATCAGTTTTCTTTCTTTCCATGGCCCCGGAAAATTTTCTGTTGATGGAATTGTTCTCCGGCAAAAGAAAAACTAAACGGCTGGACTTTTGCAGAATTTAATCTTCTATTCGTATTATTTCGCATATAAAGAATTAGCTTTGCAACCGTTTGAGTTGCGCGAAATTACTCCCATCAGGGGAGGGTACGCACAATATTTGCAGCCTTGAAAATTCGAATATTGATCTCCAGATATGGCATATATTGAACCGGCTCCATTAAGTAAGGACAGAGAAAATCCTTTCGAAGCAATGATGTCAAGATTTCATGTGGCATCGCAGATCCTTGGTCTTGAAGATGAAATATACAATGTGCTGAAAGTGCCTGCTCGGCAGGTCATCGTCTCTTTGCCAGTAACAATGGATGACGGTGCGATCAGGGTCTTCGAGGGATACCGGGTAATCCACTCAACAATACTCGGTCCGTCGAAAGGCGGCATCAGATTCGACATGAATGTGAACCTCGATGAAGTCAAGGCACTTGCGGCATGGATGACTTGGAAATGTGCTGTCGTCGATATTCCATACGGTGGAGCAAAAGGCGGCGTTGCGTGCAATCCGCGTCAAATGTCAGCCGGAGAAATTGAACGACTTATGCGCGCTTATACCCAGGCGATGGCAAATGTTTTCGGACCAGACCAGGATATACCCGCGCCGGACATGGGGACGGGCCCACGCGAAATGGCATGGCTGATGGACCAATATTCACGCATCCAGGGCATGACGTCACCCGCAGTGGTGACGGGCAAGCCGCTTGTACTCGGCGGCTCTCTCGGACGCACCGAAGCTACAGGCCGTGGCGTAATGGTATCGGCAATGACTGCCATGGAGAAACTGAAGATCAATCCTTATAAGGCGTCAACCGCCGTTCAGGGATTTGGAAATGTTGGTTCATGGGCAGCACGTCTGCTTCATGAACGCGGACTGATCGTGAAAGCGGTCAGTGATATTTCCGGTGCCTACTTCAATGACAAGGGTATCGATATCGAGGCAGCGGTCCGGTACCGCGAAACAAACAAAGCATCGCTCGAGGGTTTTGGGGGTGCTGAAAAAATCTCAAACGAAGATCTGCTGACGCTGCCCGTCGACGTGCTGGTACCGGCTGCGACCGAAGATGTTATAACCGGTTCCAACGCAGCGAACATTCAGGCGAAATTAATTGTGGAAGGCGCTAACGGGCCGACCTCCTCAAAAGCTGACAACATCATCAATGAAAAAGGCATCATGGTCGTTCCGGATATTCTTGCGAATGCCGGAGGTGTCACGGTTTCCTATTTCGAATGGGTCCAGAACCGCCTGGGCTACAAGTGGACATCCGACCGCGTGAACCGCAGGTCAGACCGCATCATGAAGGACGCTTTCACGAACGTTTACAAAACATCACTGGATTACAAAGTACCGATGCGTATCGCAGCTTATATGGTCGCAATTGACAAGGTTGCAAAAACGTACAAGTATCGGGGCGGATATTAAAAAAGCAATGAGCGGACGTTGGGAAAAGAGAAATCATTAAATTTGTATGGCAAGCAAAACGGCTTGCCATTTGTTTTCCATATTAGTCTGAATAAAGACGCTTAAGAATCGATTAAATGACAATTCACCGCGAAGGACACATTGTATTGTTTGTTCTGTTACTGGTTCTGTTCGCAGCAAACTGGACGATCTTTTATTTCTATCCTCAAAGTATCTACATACAGAATTCCGCGATCCTGATCAGCGTACTTTTCTATTTGTTGATCCTTCAGTTTTTTCGCAACCCGGTATTTCAGATCACGCAAAATACCAAACATGTTTTGGCGCCGGCTGATGGCAAGGTCGTTGTTATCGAAGAAACCGTAGAAACGGAATACCTGAAGGATAAAAGAAAACAGGTGTCCATCTTTATGTCGCCTGTGAATGTCCACGTTAACCGCATGCCCGTTACGGGTATGATCAGTTTCCTGAAGTATCACCCGGGAAAATATCTGGTCGCCTGGCATCCGAAATCCAGTACCGAAAATGAACGCACGACCGTCGCTGTCAAAATGCAGAACGGCGTGGAGATACTCTTCCGGCAAATCGCCGGTGCCCTTGCGCGCAGGATCAAATATTATATTAAAGAAGGACAGGTGCTGGAACAGGGCCAGGAATTCGGTTTCATAAAATTTGGATCACGCGTGGATGTATTCCTCCCAATGGATGCAAAGATCACAGTCAAGGTGGGCGACATCACCAAGGGTGGAAGAACCATTATCGCGGAGCTTCCCTGAGCTAAAAATCCTAACAAGTGTAAAATTTTTTATGACATCAATTTCTGGTTTATCCCGGCGATCTTGCCTATCTTTCTAACCCAACAAAACCCTGTACACTAAATTTTCTGTTATCGCTGCTAATTAGCAGCAAAAAATTTTACTCTATTGGTTATGAATAGTCTGTCAATTCGTTTCTCATCCACCAGAGCTGATTTCTTTAGTACGCTCAACCAGCGCGTTAACGATTATTTTAAAACAAGAAGTATCAGCAGGAATGCAAATGCTGAGATGGTGATCAAAACCATTTTTATGTATTCGATTTACTTTGTCCCATATTTTCTCATGCTGGCGGGTACCGTCAACGGGACTTTCGCCATGCTTGCCTTGTGCATTCTGATGGGTATCGGCAAAGGAGGGATCGGGCTTTCGGTCATGCATGACGCCAATCATGGCGCCTATTCAAAAAAGCAATGGTTGAATAATCTGATCGGCTATTCTCTGAACCTCGTTGGTGGAAGTTCTTTCAATTGGAAAGTGCAGCACAATGTGCTTCATCACACCTACACAAACATTCACGATGTGGATGAGGATATCAGCCCCCGCGGGATCTTGCGCATGAGCCCGCATGGCCCATGGAAATTCTTTCACCGGTTTCAGCACCTGTATGCGTGGTTCTTTTATGGCTTGATGACCCTGGTCTGGGTCCTCGTGAAGGATTTTTACCGCATCATTAAATATCAGAAAGAAGGACTGGTCAAAAAGCAGAAGGCTTCCGTTTCGACTGAATGGGCGGTGATGATAGCAACGAAGTGTCTTTACCTAACGTACATATTCGTGCTTCCCGTACTGTTGCTCCCGGTTCCCTGGTGGCATGTCCTCATTGGCTTCGTGTCAATGCATTACGTCGCAGGTTTTATCCTTGCCGTTATATTTCAGCCAGCCCACGTCATTGATGGTACTGAATATCCGCTGCCGGATGAAAATGGAAAAATGGATAACAGCTGGGCGATCCATCAACTGTACACAACTACAAACTTTGCAAACAACAGTCGTATATTTTCCTGGTATGTCGGTGGCCTGAATTTTCAGATCGAACATCATCTGTTTCCAAACGTATGTCACGTTCACTACCGCAAGATTGCAACGATCGTTAAAAAAACGGCTGAAGAGTTTGGCCTGCCGTACAAATCCGAACCCACGTTTCTCGGAGCACTCGCAGGACATGCAAAGCTGTTAAAGCAGTTGGGTCAACGACCTGTTATGCAAATGCAGCCCATTTCCAACCACTGATTTGTCGATGAAGCCGCTTTTGCTTCTTCACGGAGCGTTGGGTTCAGAAAATCAGTTTCAGTTTTTAAAGGGCGCCCTTTCCTCGGAGGGTTTTTCTCCCCTTACGCTGAATTTTACCGGTCACGGAGGCAAGGCCCTTGACGGAGAATTCGGCATCGAACAGTTCGGCGCTGATGTGATCGAATTTCTAAAAATTTCCAGGATTCAATCTGTTGATATTTTTGGATACAGCATGGGCGGCTATGTAGCAACGTGGCTGGCTTGGCGGTATCCCGATATCATTGACCGTGTGATGACCCTCGGAACGAAATTCGATTGGAGTCCTGAAACTGCTTCAAAAGAAGTCCGAAAGTTGGATCCGGACAAGATCCTTGAAAAGGTTCCGGCCTTCGCTGCCATTCTCCGCAAACGACATCACCCTTCCGATTGGAAACGCCTGTTGAATAAAACGAGTGACATGATGCTTTCTCTGGGTGATCTGCCTCTCCTGAATGAAGAAAAACTTTCCGAGATCAATCAGACAATATTGGTCGCACTCGGCGATGCAGATGACATGGCCGACCGGGCTTATTCTGAAAAAGTCGCGGAAATTATTCCCAATGGAAAATTTTTATTGCTTGACAACACGCCGCACGCAATCGAGAAAGTGAATGTGGCGACGATCGTGTCGCTGCTTCGAGCTTTCTTGGGCCGTTAAAAAAAGCGCAATCCAGCCTTGCCTCCGAGCCACATTTGGAGGTCGAAGTCATGGTTTAATGAAGATTGGTGGATGACTTTTGGAAAATAGTCGGAAAATAATCGATCATTTGGCTCACCGAATCTGGCAACATGTCCGTTGAGGCTTACTCCGAATGCCAATGAAACATGTTTTGTAATGTGCAGGTCCAAACCGACATAGACTTTATTCAGCAGGTTGAGTTCTTCGACCTTCCGGGTTTCCATCACTTGTTGGGACGTTACATCCAGGTTCAACGAAGCCCACCGGGTCAGTTTTCTGGCGGATCCGATGCCATATCCAAAAGTCCAGAAGGTCGAGTCGTTTGAGAACGTTTCCGGTTTGGCCCCGGCGATCAGTATGTTATAAAATTTTCGTACGCCGGTTCTGAATGCGATGTTCGAGTAAAAAATTTCATCGGCAAAAAATTCAAGTTTATGGTATCCTTTCATCACGAAGCTGAACACACCCAGGGGCACTCCGCTGATTGAATCGCAGAAATTCACCAGTCCGATCTGGGTACCCCGAACCTTTGTCGCATAATTTAAGACTCCGCTGAATTGACTTCCGGTGATCGTGCCAGCGGTAAAATTAATGACAGGTCCGAATTGAACTCCGTGCACGTCGCCGGCAGTAAAATTGACCACGGCGCCAGCCTGGAGGCCTGAGAAATTGCCGGCGGTAAAATTCAGGGCTGGCGAAAGCTGGAAAGGACCTGCATCGCCGGTGACAAGATTGAAGGCCCCTGCGATTTGAGGGCCGGTTTGTTTCCCCAATGTTACATTTCCCGCGCCGGCAACAAAGGCGCCCTTCGCGAGCATCCTGCTCAAATTCACTGCTCCGGCAACCGAAATTGCGGAAACGGTATCCCAGTTCAGGTTTACTGCGCCCGCGACCTGTATGCCGAACGTTTTGCCGTAATTCCCATTGAGGACGCCGGCCACCTGAAGCCCCGTAAAATTCCCTCCCACCATATTAAATACCCCCGCTGCCTGCGCCCATTGAACATCCTCGCGGTCAATATTGAATACACCGCCTATCTCCGCCCCTGTCACGCCGCGGGCATATCCTCCGAGCAAGTTGAACGAGAAGTCGTTTGTTACGTTCGCACTTAGACGGTGGTTGGTTCCTGTAAAAGGGATCACCGAAAACTGGAACCTCCGGTGAAGGGTGTCTTGTATGTTCAGGATGTTCGGAGTCGGCGGAAGGAGGATTTTTGTTTTCCAGAATCGAATTATTTTTTGCGAAACACTGTCAGCAACAATCGCGATCTTTTTTTTATCAATGCGTACGGCTATGTTCAAAAGTCTCCGGCTGTTGGTGGGAACGTAAACCGTAGTATCTGTATAATTTTCTTTTTTAATGGCCAGTTGGATTTCGCTTGAATGGGGTCTGTTCACTTTAATCTCAAAATAACCATAAGCATCCGTTACTGTAGAGGAGAGGGTGTGCGGCTCGTAAACACTGACATTTTTGAGCCGGGCGCCTGTAGCTTCGTCAACCACGTAACCGCTGACGGTTTTCTCGTCTCTGGATTGCGCTTTCGCCCGCGACTTTGTCAAAATAATATGTTTGTTCCTAACCTTATATTCGACTGTTCCATTGAAAAGGTGGTTAAGAATTTCACGTACTGTTTTGTCGGAAAAGCGTTCGGTGACCAGTTTGCCGGTTTCGATCACAGTCGGGCTATAAGAAAAACTGAAACCACCTTGTTGGCCTATCTTTTTCAGCGCATCGTCGAGTTTTTCCTGCTTCAGTGAAATTGTTATTTTTCGTTCGAGAAGGGGTGTAGTTTCCTGCCCGGAAACATTCAGCGCAAAGAATAGAAGCAATAACAGTAGGGTCTGGTCAGATGCTTTCATGGTCACTCGGGGCAACCTGCTCCTTCAAGTAAAAAAACATCGCCCGATCGTTTCACGGTCAGGCCGAGCGTTTCGGCGATGATATTGGAAATTTCTTCGGTAGTTTCATTGTTGAAATTCACGGAAAGCCGGCATTCCTTTAACGCATCGGCAATCCGGATCTTCGTTTCGTAAACTTCATTGACCGTATTGATAATGGATTGAAGGTCGACGTCGGTGAATACAAAGAATTTTGTCTTGTAGGCGATTTCATTTACCTCGGGATTTTCAATGAAGAACTTGCCCGATTTTTTGTTATAAACCCCTTTCCCGTTTTCGCGCAGGTAAATACCGGTGTCGGTGTCGCTGAAAAACATCACCTCGCCTTCCTCAACGATTACTTCGATCGTTGAGGAATCGGGATGCGCTTTGACATTAAAAGAAGTCCCGATATCACGAATATAGACTTCGCCGAGATCCACAATAAAATTTTTATCCTCCTGGTGCCTGATGTTAAAGAAAGCTTCCCCTTTCAATTTCACTACATGCTGGTTTTTGCTTTTGTTGAAGGAGTATTCCAGCTCGGTGGTTTTATTCAGAAATACACCCGTGCCATCCGGCAGCGTATCCGACTCTATCTTGCCCTGGGTGATCAGTTGAACATGCGGTGTCACAGGCGACAGGTACCGGTAGCCCGCCACGGCGAGCGCACACAGGAATATCGCACTCGCCGCGAACTTCAACCATGCTTTGTAATTTGAAATTAACGGGACTATTTTGGCAGTAGGCTCAGTGATCAACTTCACTTCCATTTTTTTCCAGGCTGCATCCTGATCAAAATTCTGCCACGTTTTTACAGTCGGTACTGTGGTAAAGATCGTCTTAATGTGTTCAAAATACTGACTGTTCTCCGGACTGTCGGTGATCCAACCTTCAACATACTCCACCTCTTCCGCCGATGCTTCTCCGCAGAGGTATTTGCCGATGATGTTGTCGATATCGTATTCCTTTTGCTTCACTGCCTTAATCGATCAGTCTTCCAAATAGAGCCAGGTATGTATTCATCAATGCCACAATGAGAGGTAAATAGTCCTTCAATTCTTCCCGCATGATCCGGAGTGCTTTTCCCATATGATTCTCGACTGTTTTTACAGAGATCTGAAGTTGTTCCGCGATCTCCGAATATTTCAATTCCTCAAACCGGCTGAGCTTGAAAACGAGTCCGCACTGATCGGGAAGTTTTTCCATGGCGACCACGATCCGGTTTTCAAGTTCTGCTGTCTCGATAGAATGGCTCACCGCATCGTATCCGGGAGCGGCAAGCGCGATCTCTTCGCCGGCGTGTTTTTGTTTTATTTTTTCGTGTTTTAAAATATTCAGACAGGCGTTTCTTACCATCGCATACAAATACGATTTGGCGGAAGTACGGATATGAAGCGATGTTCTTTTTTCCCACACCGACAAAAACGTATTTTGAACGATCTCCTCAGCTTCCTCGCGGTCGTGCAGGAATGTATATGCGTAATTACAAAGTGGCTGGTAATAGGCTTTAAAATACATCTCAAAAGCTGTTATGTTGCCTGCGGCCAGTGCTTCAAATAGCTCTTGTTCAGAAAAATTCACCACTTTAAGGATAAAGACGGTGTAATTTACGGCTTTAGGGCATTTGAGTTATGACAATTCCTTCAGGATTTACCCCTACCCCCGAAAAAAATAACTTACCCAAGGGTTTCACTGACCCAGAAGCTTTGCAATGAAGAAATCTCAAGTATTCCGGTCTCAAGAACTTCGATCTGATTTTCACGCCGGCTGCTTTCGGTACCAGAAACAATGAATCCGTGCTTTGAGCGTATTTGAACCATGGAATTTGCCGGATACCACTTTTTAAAGTTGCCGGATCTGATCGCGGACCACTTTGTGTGTGTGTCAATGATACAGATACCGAGCCTGCCGACATAGTCCTCTGCCCGATCAAAAATTTGCCGGGCGTCATCAACCCAGACGTTGACTTCGAACTGGCCGCGGCTGATCAGGTAATCAAACGCCGTCGTGAGTGGATCCTGTAAGCCGCGCGTGCTGATAAACCGGAATGGCGCCTGGTGCTCCATGCGGAGCGTGATTTTGCGCTCTTCCGATGCGGGCATCACGACGACGTCAGTCTTGATCGATCGTTCAATCAGTTGATCTATCGCACCCGGAAGCGTTATAACCACCGGAGCCCACTCCAGCAGCGGACCTATACTTGCTTCATCGAACGGCGATCCGAGAATAAGAGCAGGCTCCTGGCCCTCTTTGACAAAATGATGTGACGACATGTGACTCCTCTGCGCGATTCAAAACGCAAAATAATTAAATTGCGTGGTAATTTACCCTATGCTATCAGCCGACACTTGTTTCCGGATCTTTGACCAAAGTATCATCGATTATCACAAACGGGATAATGTTGACGCGCCGGTAAAAAATCCTTATAGCCCCGGATCGTTAGAGGGGCTTTTATACGTGAAGAATTGGATCGATACTGTTCAATGGCACCTTGAAGATATCATCCGCAAGCCCGATATCGATCCCCGTGAGGGAATTCTGATCAAAAGACGTATTGACAAATCAAACCAGGACAGAACCGATACCGTTGAAAAGATCGACGACCAATTCCTGGCAAGTTTTAAGAATGTTGTCCCAAAACCGGCAGCGCGAATGAATTCCGAGACTCCCGCGTGGCTTTTAGACCGGATGAGCATTCTGATGCTTAAAATCTATCACATGAAAGAGCAAACTGAGCGGAAGGACGCCGAACCCGATCATATCAATCGTTGCCAAGAAAAACTCGATGTGCTCCTGGAGCAAAAAAATGACATGCGTACTGCTTATGACGAATTGCTCGAAGATATTGAAGCCGGTAATCGTAAATTTAAAGTCTACAGGCAAATGAAAATGTATAACGATGCGTCATTGAATCCGATGTTATACAACCGCCAGGATTCACATAAATAAACAATTATTGTCGGTTCATCGTTAACTTGTTTAGTTTTCCATCTATCTGATATTTCTTTGTCTGTGCAAAAAATACTCGTCGTACGCTTTTCTGCCCTCGGTGACGTCGCACTGATGGTGCCAGTCATAAAATCATTTGTTGCCACCTATCGCGACGTCGAGGTAACGGTTGTTACCCGTCCGAAATGCGCACCTCTTTTTTACGACATCGAACGAGTTGTTTCGTTTCCCGCGGATGTGGATTATACGTATACCGGTTTTTTCGGTATGCGAGACCTGTTTCGCACGCTGGTCAGGAAAGGGGATTACGAGGTAGTGATCGATTTCCATGACAGTATTCGCACCATTATCCTTCGAACGTTTTTCAAGCTCTTCGGAACCCCCGTGGTCGTTTTTGACAAGGGCAGGGCGGAAAAGAAAGCGTTTTCAGCAGGAGGAAATTACGCGATAAAAAAGCCGTTGATACATACCGTCACCCGTTATCAAAAGACTTTTGAAAAGGCTGGATATCCTTTCAATCTGGTGGATCCGCCATATTTCTCATTGAATGAACAACTGTATGCAGCTGCGAATGAATGGCTGGCGCAAAAAAACCTTGTTAAAAACGAAAAGTGGATCGGCATTGCGCCTTTCGCCATGCATGCAACAAAAATATGGCCTCTCGAAAACTATGTTACGCTGATCAGTGAAATCCTGCAAAACACAAGCGCGAAATTTTTTCTTTTCGGTGGCGGAGAGAAAGAAATAAAGTACTTCGAAAATCTTGAGCAAAGGTTTCCGAACAATTGTGTTGTGGTTGCAGGCCAGCTTAAGATCCGCCAGGAAATCGCCTTGATGGAGCAACTTGACGTGATGTTGTGTGTTGATTCCGCCAACATGCACCTTGCCGCACTCGCAGGTGTGCCGGTGCTTTCGATTTGGGGTGGCACACATCCGGATATCGGCTTTGCGCCATTCAAAAAGGGCCAGGATAGCATAATCCAAATCAACCGGTCGGAACTTCCGTGCCGGCCATGTTCGGTATACGGTCGTGAAAGCTGTTACGTCGGAGGCTTCCCCTGTTTAACCCGTATCACTTCGGAGTCGATTGCCGAAAAGATCCTTCAAAAAATCAGCACCAAAGAGGGGCTGTTTCAAAAATGAGGCGCGCTCATACGTGGCGAAACACCGTTCGTTTTTCTAAATATTCGAAGCAAAGCATCCGGTGATGATGAGTGAAAATCAATTTTTTTAATCCCCAATATGTCTTCAACCAATACCATAATCTTTGATCTTGGCGGTGTCCTCATCGACTGGAATCCAAAATACCTTTACCGGAAAATTTTTAAGACCGAGGAGGAGGTTGATTGGTTTCTCTGCAACATTTGCACCAGTGAATGGAACGATCAACAGGACGGAGGCAGATCCTTCGAAGAAGCAACCCGTCAGCTGATCAGTCAGCACCCCGACTGGGCCGATCCGATCAACGCGTGGTACGCGCGCTGGCAGGAAACAATCAGCGGCCCAATCCCGGAGACTGTTGAATTGCTGCGTCTCGTTAAAGACTCGGGACGGTTCCGGTTATTTGCCTTGACGAACTGGTCGGCCGAAACGTTTCCCTGGGCGTATGAGAATTTTCTTTTTCTTCAATGGTTCGATGGCATTGTGGTATCAGGCATTGAAAATACCCGGAAACCATTCCCTGAATTTTACCACATCTTGTTTAATCGCTTCAACGTCGACCCCCGCGAAGCCATTTTTATCGACGACAACATCAAAAATGTGAACGGAGCAAAAGCGGTCGGTCTCGACGCCATCCACTTTCAATCGCCGTCGCAGCTGCGGGAGGAGTTTGGCAAGAGAGGGATTCTGGTATTTGACACGAGTACTTCGAGATAATCGGCGCTGATTTCGTAACCGGTGACCGGTGATGCCGGGCATTGAATACTGAATATCGACCCGTGTGCGATCAATAAACCGGCGGCCGGTCACTGCTAGCTATACTGTTGCTCCCTCTGGTAACTGCGGTACGTTTTCATCCAGTTATAGAGCGCAAACGCAGCAATAAGGAAATATGCAAAATACAAGAGCGCATAAAGTCTGATATCCCGCATGAAATAAAGATACGTCGCCAGAAGATCGACAATGAGCCATATGATCCAGCATTCAATTTTTTTCTGGATCGCGTAAAAAGTACCGATGATGCTCATCACTGTTACAAACGAGTCGAGATAAGGGTAAGCGCTGGGGAGCGCAAAAAATTTTGGCAGGATCTCGTGCAGGTTTCCCGCGAACGTTCCTAAGACAAGCGTTCCTGCAAGGCCAGCGACGCAACCGCCGACAAGCTGCCGGCCCGTCAGTGTACCGATCTTCAGTTCATGCTTTGAATCTTCTTCACCGGCTTTCGGGTGCGTCCATCGCCACCAGCCCAGGATGTTCGTAACAAGGAAAAATATCATCAGGAACATGTCCGGATATAATTGGACCTGGTAAAAAAGAACAAAAGACAGCACGACGTTCACGATGCCGATGATCCAGTTCCATGTATGGGCAAAGGCTGATAACATGATTGCGATAACACCGCTGAGCATGCCGAAAAATTCGAGGTAGCTGACCGGGTACTCCCAAACGTAAAAAAAAATATTCTGGTGATCGAAAAAGTCCATGATCTGACTATGTCGGAATTATTCCTGGATTTTTAATTATTTTTGCTGCAAGCTAGCCGCTTTTATGAAACTTGCCATAACGATTTTATTTTCCCTGACAACGCTGCTGCTCACCGCCCAGGAGAAAAAAAAACTGAGGGATGAAATATTTTCGGAAAGCATACCGTGGCATGAAGGCAGCATGATGCTAAGCGACGGCACAGAACTTAAAGGATTGTTGAAATACAATGACAAGACCGGGATTCTGAATTATCAGAATGGTAACGACAGCCGATCGCTTTTGCCGAGAAGTCTCGTGGCCTTTGAGTATTACGATGAAGCCATTGCCAGGCAAAGGGTATTTTATTCGCTCGAGGAAAAAGACCCGGAAGCGGAGGTCAAGCGTTTCTATATCTTCGAGGTCATGAAAGAATTCAGGGATTTTGCAGTCCTGTCCAAGTCGGAACGCCTGGAGATACGACAAAAGCAGAATCCAGGCTGGGTGGATGCGAACAACGTGACCACACAGTCAGTACGGATTGAATATGAACAAACAGAAACAATTTATTTCATGACGAGGGAAGGAAAGCTTCAACCTTATCTTCAAATCGTCGAGAAAGACATTGACGACGGATGGTTTGACTGGTCACGGACAAAAAATAAATTTGTCAAAGAGGAAGCATTCGCTGAATTCACCGGAAGCGCATGGCAAAAGCTTGTCGAGTTCGCGTCGGAAAAAAAACTGAGCTTTAAAAGAAAGAAAGACATATTACAAGTCCTCGCCTATTACGAGACGATCGTTTCCGATTAGGTCACAGCTTAATGCAGATGTTTTTCGCCTCGGTAAAAAACTTCAATGCTTCCCATCCGCCTTCCCGTCCAACCCCCGATTGCTTCATGCCTCCGAACGGAGTTCTCAGATCACGGAACAGCCAGCAATTCACCCAAATGATTCCCGATTTTACCTCTGCGGATACCCGGTGCGCCCGTTTAAGGTTTTCAGTCCAGATCGTGGCCGATAAACCGTAACCAGTGCTGTTGGCATAATCTATAACCTCTTTTTCATCATCGAATGGCATGATCGTTACTACTGGGCCGAAAATCTCTTCCTGGTTCGTCCTGCAATGGCAATCCAGACCCGTGATTACCGTAGGCGCAACGAAATAACCACTTGAGCATCGTCCGCTGAGCTTCACCTGTTGCCCCCCGGTGAGAATTTTTCCTCCCTCGGTCTTTGCCAGCTCAATATACGAGAGCACTTTTTTCATGTGGGCCTCGCTGACAAGGGCCCCGACTTTTGTGCTTTCCTCCAAAGGGTCCCCGATGGTCAGTGTTTTTACTTTTTCAACAAAAGCTGAGAGAAATTTTTCATAAAGAGGCCGCTCGACAAATATCCTTGATCCGCACAGGCAAATTTCTCCCTGGTTCGAAAATGACGACTGCAGGGAGACGTTAACGGCTTGCTCAAAATCGCAGTCCGCAAAAATGATATTGGGGTTTTTACCACCTAATTCCAGTGATAATTTTTTAAACATCGGCGCAGCCGTGCCGGCGATCTTCCTGCCTGTTACAGTCCCTCCGGTAAAAGATATGGCTGCTATCTCGGGATGTTCGACGATTGCCTGGCCGGCTTTCGGACCAAGCCCGTGAACAATATTCAACACACCTTTCGGGAGGCCTGCTTCGATACACAGTTTCGAAAACAAAAATGCGGTCATCGGTGTCAGCTCCGAGGGTTTGGCGATAACGGTACATCCCGCCGCCAACGCCGGGGCTATTTTCCATGTGAAGAGATAAAGCGGCAGGTTCCATGGCGAAATACATCCTGCGATACCAACGGGATGCCGGACGGTATAATTCACGGCTTCGGAACCGGTAATATGGGCCTCCGCATCGAAATGGATCGCGGCGGTCGCGTAAAAACGCATGTTCGCAGACGCGCGCGGGATATCCACCACGGTTGCAAGTTGTACCGGCTTCCCGTTGTCGATGCTTTCCGCACTTGCCAGTTTTTCAAGGTTGCCGTCAATCAGGTCTGCGATGCGAAGGAGAATGGATGACCTTTTTTCCACAGGCATTCCTGACCATTCAGGGAACGCCTGTTTTGCGGACTCAACGGCGCGTTGCACGTCACGCTGATCCGAATCTGCTATCAAACTGTAGATCCTTCCTTCGGCAGGATTCACATTCTCCAGATAATTGCCAGATACAGCAGGCAGCAACTCACCATTGATATAGTTGTTAATTTTTTCCATTGTGCTGAGGGCAAATATAAACTTAAATCCAAAGCCAGGAATGCCGCGTTGTGATCAACGGGGCTGACGTTCCAATCAGGGGGGTAGACACTTACTTTTTCGTGATCTTGAATTCAACTCTTCTGTTCAATTGGCGATTAATTTCCGTATCACTCGGTGCCACGGGCCGAGAGCCGCCGTATCCTTTTCCTGTTATCCGCGATCCCTGAATGCCCTTTTTTGTGAGGTATTCTTTAACCGCCTGGACCCGTTTCTCGGACAACAGGAGGTTTGCATCGGCTCTTCCAAGATTGTCCGTGTGCCCTTCGAGCTGTATTTCAATGGTAGGATTGTCGCGCATAATATCAACCAGTCTGTCGAGTTCGGGATATGACTCAGGCTTCAGCTCAGGTTTGCTTTGCACGAAAAATACATTCTTTAGCTGGATCGACTCGCCAACCTGAATCGGCACGAGATACAGGTCTTTCTTTAATTCATGGTATTCCGTAAGCGTGATCAGCTCGAGATTCTCATTTACGGAAAGATATCCGGGTGCCGCAGCATGGTAACCGTACCGTTTTCCAACGGGAAGGGCTATGCGATAATCACCGGTAGAAGGATTCGATCGTGCTTCACCGATTTCCTTTCCTGTGGTGAGGTCATCAAACCGGATTACCGCCTCCAGGGGAGCCTGCGTTTTTGCGTTTAAGACCTTGCCCGAAATCAACATCACCGGGTCGGGTCGTAAATTCAGCGGTATTTTAAACCGGATGATATCGGCAAGTCCGAAACTTTTAATATTGCTCACCATATACCCATATTCACCTGACGCCGGCAACGTGTAATAGGCGTCGAAACCAACGGTGTTAATACCCAATCCGAGGTTGACCGGTTCGGACCATTGCGTCCAGCCCTCGCCGGATCTTTTAGCCATAAAAATATCGACATCACCGTATCCCGGCCGGCCGTCTGTTGCGAAGAAAAGTGTTTTTCCATCCGCGGACAGAACCGGCGAATATTCATCACCTGCAGTATTCAGCATTCGGCCCGTATGGATTGGCGCACTCCACGTTCCATTGGCTTTCTTTTCGCAGACATAGATGTCGCGCTCATCGACATCTTCACGGTAAAAGATATTAGCCTTGAGTTTGGCGACAAAAAGTATTGCTTTGCCATCCGGCGAGAGCGATCCCTCCAGGTATTCGGATTCGTTTTTGAAATAAATGCCGAGATCCTTCATGGAAGACCATCCGGCGGTGACACGGTTCATGACCCCAAATCCATTGGTCGTATGAAACAGCAGGGTATTATCGTCGGTGCTGACAGACAAAAGGTTGTTCGTGCTGGAAGTATTCACAGGCTGACCCATGTTGACGCTCCTGGACCACTGGCCGCCCGCATTGAGATGTGACATCCAAATATCTTCCTTGTCGTCAGAGCCGCCGATATTTTGCGGGCTATGCTTTCGACCGAAATATAAGGTCTTTCCATCGGCGGAGATCTTTGGGCTCACTTCATCGTATTCTGAATTTATATTAGCCCCGAGGTTTTCTTTTTCCACAGCTTTTTCGCTGGGTTTGAATAGATTCAGCCTCATATCGTGGCCGAAAATAAAATTGTCGATCGCCACTTCCATTTGGGTGTAGGCCACGAAGCCCATATTTTTCCCATACCACGGTAAGGCTACCGTTGTCGTTAAAAGCTTGCCGTTGAGATAATAGTACATGGTCCGCTGTTTCTGTTCCACCCTGAGAATATTTTCCTTTCCCTTGGGATTGACCAGCGAGGTTTCTCTCCACTCGTCCGAAATATTAATGGTACGGTCTGCGCACCATATGCGGAAGTAGCCATTGGTGGTAAACGTGAAATTGTTCATATCTTCCTTGCCGTCGTAGCCCCAGATGAAACCGATGCCGTTGTCATCGAGGCCATTCAGCTGCGTGAAAGTTGCCTGAAAGAAAAAATCTTTCGATGGGTCAATGTAAGGCGCCACATAAGTCATCCAGCCGCCTTCCGGGGCCTGGAGAAAATACTTGCCGTCGCGTACCGCGACCTTGTGATTTTCCTCATTGCTTTCATACCATCCGTAAGTATTCTTCTCGAACGTTTCATTGAGAATAACCGGAACCTGAGCTTCCAGAAAAGAACTTACCAGTAAGAAAAGAAATGATAACTTTTTCATAACCGTTTGACATCTATAGGCTTCCGGTGCGGCCTCCATCTACCGGAATATTCGTCCCGTTAATATACGCCGCGGCAGGCGATGCGAGAAATGCCACCGCTGCAGCAATTTCATGTGGCTCGCAAATTCGTCCTGCCGGGATCTCTTCGATCAGAGCAGCCTTTGCTTCATCAAAAGACCTGCCAGTGTTGGCAGCGTTCCGTTCCATAATATCGGATAACCGTTTGGTCATCGTTGCACCCGGCAATACGTTATTGACGGTTATGCCAAATGGTCCAAGCTCCAGAGAAAGAGTTTTAGCCCAGTTTGCTACGGCGGCCCTTATCGTATTTGAGACACCGAGCCCTTTAATTGGTATTTTGACGGAGGTTGAGATGATATTGATGATCCTGCCAAACCCTTCTCTTTTCATTCCTGGCACCGTTGCCTGCGCGAGAATATGATTGCATAACAGGTGCGATGCGAACGCATTCTTAAAATCATCCAGGCTCGCGCCGAAAGCAGGTCCTGCGGATGGTCCACCGGTATTGTTTACCAAAATGTGAATCGACCGCTGTGATACAAAAGCTCCAATTTTTTCCTGAAGTCCAGCCGGGTCAGTAAAATCTGCAACCAGAAAGTCATGGACCTGCCCTTTCGATGTATCCAGCTCTTTTACCGTCGCTCTTAGCGCTTCATAGTTACGGGCAATTAACGTCACACTGGCCCCCAGCAGTGCGATCTCGCGGGCAGACGCCTTGCCTATTCCCTGCGTACTTCCGCATACAATTGCCCGTTTTTGTGTGAGGTTCAGGTCCATCGGCGAAAAGGTTATCGTCTGTCTATTGATATTTCAGCCATATCGAAAGGCATAAATATAGTAAAGCGGTAATAAAAAATTGTTTTTGCTGGCAATCGCTGTAATACCTCGCTAATTTTATGCGGAATCGCTAAAACAGAAATATGGCTATCCGCAGACCATTCAATCTCAAACAGTGGATCAATGACAACCGCCATCTGCTTAAACCACCGGTAGGAAATAAGAACCTGTATGCCGACGCGGGTGATTATATCGTGATGATTGTCGCTGGTCCAAATGCCCGGAAAGACTATCACTTCAATGAAACCGAGGAATTATATTATCAGCTTGAGGGCGATATTACCGTGAAGATCCAGGAAGATGGAAAGGCTGTCGAAATTCCGGTTAAGGAAGGCGATATGTTTCTCCTTCCGGGACGCGTTCCTCATTCACCGATCCGGCCGGCAAACACCATTGGACTGGTCATTGAAACAAAACGGAACGCGGCAGAGGATGATGGGTTGTTGTGGTTCTGCGAAAAATGCAACCACAAGCTTCACGAATACAGGTTCCACCTCGAAAATATCGAAAAGGATTTTATCCCGCGATTCCGCGAGTTCTACGGTTCGAAAGAACTTAGAACGTGTAAAAATTGTGGGACAGTTATGGAAGCCGACCCAAGGTTCGCTTGATGACAGGACGCGGTTACTACAGTTCTCCGGTTGGAGATTTGATTATCGAGTCTGAAGGTGACCGGATCACAACGATCGGTTTTTTGAACACCGAAAAAATTGAAACACTCTCATCTCCGGCCGTCGAGCAATGTATCATTGAGCTGGAAGAATATTTTTTCAAGGGGCGAAAGTTTTTTACTCTTGAACCCGATTTCACCGGAACAGAATTTCAGATAAGGGTTTGGAATGAACTGTTGAACATTCCCTACGGGAAGACCATTTCATACCAGGAGCTTGCAATCCGGCTCGGGGACCCGAATCTCGTACGGGCGGTCGGGATGGCGAATGGCGAAAATCCTGTGGCCATTCTCGTCCCATGCCACAGGGTTATCGGAAGCAATGGCGATTTGATCGGATATGGCGGAGGACTGGATCGAAAGGAATGGCTCCTAAATCACGAAGGAGCTTTTGCGCGACAGCTCAAACTTTTTTAGGGAAAATCAAAGATTAGCGGTTGACAGGAGTTGCTGAATGTTTTTTTAATACGGGTCAGGCAGGCCGTTACTTAATTTGCATTTTTGGATGATGAAATTCGAGAATACGCTGAAGTTTGCCAAAGAACTAGACAAAGCAGATCCCTTAAAATCATTCCGGCAGGAGTTTCATTTGCCGCGGATCGGAGGCAAGAAATCGATCTACTTCACAGGAAACTCACTCGGATTGCAGCCAAAAACAACAAAAAAAATCGTCGGTGAGGAACTGGACGACTGGGCGAAGCTGGGTGTTGAAGGGCATCTGCATTCGCGACGGCCCTGGCTTTATTACCAAAAATTTTCGAAGAAGGCGCTTGCACGGCTCGCTGGAGCAAAACCTTCCGAAGTAGTGGCGATGAATCAGCTGACCGTGAATCTTCACCTGCTGATGATCTCGTTCTACCGTCCAACAGCGCAACGATTCAAAATCATCACTGAAGCTGGAGCTTTTTCTTCCGATCAGTATGCGTTCGAATCACAGATCCGTTTTCACCGTTTGAATCCGGAGAATACCCTGATCGAACTGAAGCCACGCGACGGCGAGTCTTGCCTGAGAACCGAAGACATTCTAACATCGATCCAGGACAATCGCGCGCAACTCGCCCTGGTTATTTTAGGGGGCGTGCAATACTATACGGGACAATTTTTCGACCTTAAAAGCATAACGCAGGCGGGCCACAATGCCGGAGCGGTGGTTGGTTTTGACCTGGCGCACGCAATAGGAAATGTGCCGTTGAATCTTCATGATGATGATGTGGATTTTGCAGTCTGGTGCAGCTACAAGTACCTGAATTCGGGACCCGGGTCTATTGCGGGTGTTTTTGTGCACGAACGACACGCGAAAAATTTTTCCCTTCCCAGGTTCGCCGGTTGGTGGGGACACCACGAAGGAGAACGCTTCGAGATGAAAAAGGGGTTTAAGCCGATTGAGGGTGTGGATGGCTGGCAGGTGTCCAACCACCCGATCCTGGTCAGCGCAGCACACCTTGCCTCCCTGAAAATCTTCGACGCGGCTGGAATGAAAGCCCTCCGGAAAAAAAGCATCATGCTTACGGGATTTCTTGAATTTATACTGAAGGACATTGATCGACCGGAAGAATTGTTTCAGATCCTGACTCCCTCTAATCCGGAGGAACGTGGATGTCAGCTTTCCATCTTTATGAGAGAAAATGGACATAAAGTATTCAAAGCTCTTTCGAAGGCCGGCATTGTTGCGGACTGGCGGGAGCCAAACGTGATCAGGGTGGCACCTGTTCCGTTGTACAACAGTTTTGAGGAAGTGTTCCGCTTCGGCGAAGTTTTCAAATGCGCTGTAAAATGAGAATTATAGGTGCGGATGATGTGATAAATTCATGATTTCTCAACGGAAACATATTGCAATTGTCGGAGCGGGCCTGGTCGGGTCCCTGCTTTCAATTTACCTGGCCAAACGCGGTTATAAAGTGTCGGTGTTTGAGCGACGTCAGGACATGCGAAAGGGAAAGACGGAAGCGGGACGTTCGATTAATCTCGCCCTGAGCAACCGGGGTTTACGGGCGCTCGCTGAAATGGGTCTGGCCGATACGTTGAAACAAATAGCCATTCCGATGCATGGCCGGATGATACATCCTCTTGCTGGCAATCTATCGCTCCTTCCGTATGGGAAAGAAGGCGAGTACATAAATTCGATATCGCGAACAGATCTGAACATCGTACTGATGGATGAAGCTGAAAAAAACGGAGTCAATCTGTTCTTTAACCACCGTTGCATAAACGTCGATTTCGACAAAACAAGCCTGACACTTCAGGCAATTGGTGCCGCGAGCTCGCAAACCGTTGATTTTGACATCATCATTGGAGCTGACGGGGCTTTCTCGGCCGTGCGTTCTGCGATGCAAATCACCGATCGTTTCAACTACACGCAACATTACATCGAACATGGATATAAGGAACTTCACATTCCTGCAGGCCCAGGAGGTGAATTTTTATTAGACAAGCAGGCGCTGCATATCTGGCCACGTGAAAGTTTTATGATGATCGCTCTGCCAAATCCCGATGGCAGCTTCACATGTACCTTATTTTTTCCGTTCGAGGGCGAGTTGTCCTTTGCATCTTTAAATAGTGACGATGCCGTAAGGAAATTCTTTCGAGAGAACTTTCCGGACGCCATGAACCTGATGCAAGACCCGTGCGAGGATTTCAACACAAATCCCACAGGCTCCCTTGTAACGATCAAATGTTTTCCATGGCGGAAAAACAAGACGTTTCTCATCGGCGACGCCGCACATGCGATCGTGCCTTTTTATGGGCAGGGCATGAACGCTGGATTTGAAGACTGCCGGATTCTCAACGACATACTTTCTTCCAACCAGGATGACTGGGAAAAATCGTTAGTGGATTTTCAGACTTTGCGCAAACCCGATGCCGACGCCATTGCGCAGCTGGCATTTGATAATTTTATAGAAATGCGCGACCTGGTCGATGACCCCGAATTTTTGTTACGGAAAAAAATTGAAGCGCGCCTGCATGCACTGTACCCCGCGCGCTGGATCCCGCTTTACTCGATGGTGACATTCAAAGATAACATCCGTTATTCAGACGCATATTCGATCGGGCAAAAGCAATTGCGGATCATGAAAGAGGTGATGCGAACGCCCGGGATAGCAGAAAACTGGCAGCACCTGGATTTCGAAGGCATCGTCAGCAGACTCTAGCCGGCAATGTGAAGCTTGTATTCGTTGTACCGCTCAAGAATGTCCCGAACATAATTTACAGGTTCCTCGCACTTGCAATACCCTGCTGTCACAAGAGGATCACGATAGAATTTCGGATCGGACTTTTTAAGTAAAAAACGTTCGACCTGATCATCCCAGCGGGAAGATTCATAACCGTATTTCGCGGCAAGCTTTCTGGCATCAATGATATGCGACAACCCGGCGTTGTACGAGGCGAGAATGAATTTTACACGTTCATTCGGGTCGGGGACGAACTTCAACCAGTATGTGTCAAGGTATTGAAGGTATCCCACACCGGCTGTCAGGCTTTGGTTCGGATCATCCAGATTTGCCGCTCCAAATCGCCGCGCGGTGGCGGGCATCAACTGCATAAGCCCACGGGCACCAGCCCACGATTCGCCGGTGGGCGAAAAATGGGATTCCTGGTAAACAAGAGACGCAAGCAGCCGCCAGTCCCAACCAAGTTTTCCCGCCCCCTGTTTGATCAGCGTATCGTACGGCGACAACTTATTACCTCCCAGAGACGAATAGTCGCTCTTCATTCGCAGCAGGGAAGTACGCGGGTTTTTATAATACCTGTTGTATACGACCATGAACGTTGCCTCTTTTTTAACTTTTGCAATCCACTCGTTGATGGCAGCAAGCAGCGCGGGTGAATTCTGGCGTGTAGCCCACGCGATCTGCTGTGAAACACTCAGCGGTACCGAGACATCGAGGTTGGGATAATACGAAGCATTGACATTGGCGATCATATGGTCCGTGACCGTGTAGTCAATTTCGCCCATGGCAACCTTGCGGATCAGCGATTCACTTTCGGCAATCGACGTATCCTTCCGGATGATAATGTCACCGCCAATTTCTTCGGAAAGATTCGCCAGTCTTTTTTCCGGAGTTGTACCGGGAAGAACGTAAACTTCCTTGCCTATCAACTCCACCGGTTCACGCACGAGCTGATCGTTGATCTGTTCAATTCCCATTTTTCGCCAATTGTCCGGCTTGCGCTGAACGAGAACCTGGTGGGATAAGAAATGAGGATTTGTAAACGAAATAAATTCTTTTCTATCTTTAGTAATTGTGAGTGGAAACGCAAGCAGGTCGCCTTCGCCGTTATTTAATTGATCAATCGCGCGTTCGACGCCGGTTGTAATTGTGATCTTCAGCGCGACACCAAGCTCTTTGGCGAACATATTGAGCAGTTCATATTCATAACCCATCGACTGCCCCTTGTAAATAAAATAGCTGATGGAATTGTTGTCGACCAGCGCGTTGATGTAACCGCGCTTTTTGATTTCTTCAAGGTCAATTCTGACTTCAGGACTTGTTGAAAATTTGGCCTGCTGGGTTTCACTGCAGGAAACGCTAAGCAGCAAAATGGCTGCGAACTGCCGGAAAATGCATTTTCCAAGGGTCATAACAAATCAAGTTACTGATTCGGTGGAAAAATAAAAAGAGGCTCGCGCGAGCCTCTTTTTCTAAGTTTAGAATTTGATTTGAGAGAATCAGAATTTGATTTTCAAACCTGCATTCCAGGTCCTTCCAAAACCGTAGAAAACAACATTACGCGTGCTCCCATTATCTCCGATTTTGCTTGTCTCTGAATTAGGATTGAAAAGGATGTTTGTCTCAGATTCTGAAATATATTCAGCATCGAACACGTTGTTCACATTTACTCTAACGGAGAGGTCAAGTTTTCCAACTTTGAATCCATATGATGCTCCGGCATCCACAAGATCATAAGAAGGAATCTTCCACGCCTGGTTTCCTGCGGTCAGGAACGAAGCATCAGTAGCCACATTGAAATCTGCATAAAGATCGTCTGCATGATAATAGTTTGCATACACCTTCATTCCTTTCATTACTTCAAAATCAGCTCCAATGCTGTAAGTTGTCTGTGCTGCATCCGGGATTTTTACATCTTCCATGAACAGATCAAGGGTTCCGATCAATTCTTGATCCGTGTTGTAGACGCTGGCTTCAAAATTCTCGGTGTAGCGCCAGTTTCCAACTGAGGCCATACCTGTAATATTCAGTTTTTGAATTGGCGAAAATGTAAAGTCCATTTCGATTCCCTGGTGCAATTGGCCAACCCCAAAGAAATTCGCTGTTCCGTCCTGCCCGTTTGCCTGTGTAGTTCTTGAGATCTGGCGATCCGTCCATTCCGTATTGTACGCGTTAAGATTTACGGCGGCATAACGCCCTCTGTAACCATAGCCGACTTCAAGGGCATAGACCTTCTGATTTTCGGCGTTTGCATTTACAGTATTGGTGTTGTTCAGGAACACATTATCGAATATCGGCTGCTGCGAAAAGAACCCGCCATTTACAAACACATTATGGTTTGACGTTAGGTTAAAATTTACCCCAGCCTTGACCGTTCCTCCAAGAAAATTCTCCCAATCAGACTCCTGCTCGGCGGGTTCATAAAGAAAATAGTCAATTCTTTTGAACGATTGACTGGAGATCGAGCCTGCCGCAAATGCTGAAAGCTGATCCTTGCTGTACTCAAGCTGACTAAACAAACCTCCCCATTTGACCAGGCCGTCATTGTAGTAGTCAATTTTTCCGCCGTCTTTCCCTTCGCCCGTCACGTACTTTACCGGATCATTGATGTCATCATCGTCATAAAAAGCAGCAAGTCCGAGAAGATCTTCGACACGTCTGTAGTGTATTCCCTTGTAATATCTCACATCGATACCTCCGATCACCGACAGGTTATTATTGATTTCGTGGTTAACCGTAGACAGAACGCCATACCAGTTATGAGAATTCATCGATGACCTTCTGATAAAACCGGTCCCCGGGTTTGCATTGGTTCCAACATATTGGCCATCGAAACCACCCCCTTGATTCCACGCTGTATTATTTGCGCCGAAGAGTGGAACATTGCCTCCCTGATTCCAGCTGACAATTTCGTCCCAGCGAACAGTACCATCGCCACCTGGCGTAAGCTCTTTGAACCGGCGGTCTGTCCTGAAACGACCGTTGATCCTTCCCAGGTCACCAGTTCCACCACCACGCCCGATCGAGATATAGGCAGACGTCGCAATTTCAGTTTTTGGCGATACCGTCCAGTAGTGATTGATAAACGCTTTTGGCTTGTGATAAAAATTCTTCACCCATGAAAATTCCTCGCCATCTTTGAGACCCCACTGTGGATTGTAACGAATGCCCCGGTTCTGAAGTGTATCGTATGTAACTCCGTCAAACGAGCCAAGATTCCGCTGGTTGTGCCATTGTGGTGCACCTAATACTGTCATGTGCAGGGAATGTCTATCGTTGAGCTGTTTGGCAAGTGAAGCGAAATATGAATACGCACGAAATTCAGTGCCATCCACATATCCGTCTCCTCGTGTGTGCGTCGCTTGCAATGTAAAAGCCCAACCTTTCTCCGACAGCCCGGTCGAATACACAGCGCCAAACTTAAAATATCCATCGTTTCCTACGGTAGAACTTACGGACCCTCCCTTTTCCATCTGCGCAGCGTTGGTAATAATATTAATGGTGCCGCCAACTGACGACACAGCAAGTTTGGAGGCACTCAGGCCCCGCTGCACCTGCATCGTGCTTGTCACATCACTTAGTCCCGCCCAATTCGACCAGTAAACCCATCCATTTTCCATGTCGTTTACAGGTATGCCGTTAATCATCACGGCTGTATTTCGCTGATCAAAACCGCGAACATTAATGCGCGAATCACCAAATCCGCCTCCTTGCTTTGTCACATAAATGGAAGGTGTATTCCGTAATATCTCCGGAAATTCCTGATTGCCAATTTTTGACTCAATCGTGGCACCTTTAACCGTAGAGACGGCAATTGGGGTTTTCCTGTCAATAGCTACAGATGCAATAATGCTTACTTCCTGAAGACCGATCGCCTCAGCACTGATGCTAATACTCCCAAGGTCAACGACACCAGAAGACACCGATACGGCAACTTCCCGTGTGCTAAAACCGACAAATGAAATAACGATCCTATGCGATCCGGAAGACAGACCGCCGATTTCAAATTTGCCATCAGCGTCTGTTTGAGAACCTGTCGTAGTTCCCTTCAGAACAACACTGGCACCAGCTACAGGCTCGCTGGTTTCTTCGTCGATAATTGTGCCTTTTACTGATCCACCCTGAGCATATGTTGCCGAACACGCAATCAACGCAAAACAGCATGCTAAAATACAGCGTAGAATTTTTTTCATAAATAATGTTTAAGTTAGATATAGGTTTTCTGAGCTCCACAAAATTATCCCTTTCCGCAGACAATACCTTTAGCGCTTCTTTAAATATTTGCACAAATTGTTTACAGTTTCTTAACATTCGCTCATGCACCACTCATGTAAAACTCAACCTAAGCATTTGGCTTATACTGTGTTATTTTTTTCCTTGAAAATCCACTAACGAAAACTACAGGATGACAAAATTTTCAGCATGTTTCTTTTTGGTTGTTTTTCTGATTGGCCCGCATGCGATTGCGCAACCGGATCTCAGTTACTACCTTCCAGAACAGATTACATACGATTCCCTTATTCCAACTCCAAAATCCGTCATTGGTCATGAAGTAGGCGAATTCCATATTACCCACGACAGGCTCGTAAGCTACATGCGCGCCCTGGATTTGGCGTCGGATAGAATCTCCCTTGAGATCACCGGATATACACACGAGGCGCGACCGTTGCTGCTGTTAACGGTCACGTCGCCTGGAAACCATCAACGCATCGAAGAAATAAAATCAGAACATGTTCAGTTAACCGATCCTTCAAAATCCACGGCTTTGAATACAGGTCGCATGCCCGCAGTTTTTTACCTGGGATGCAGCATCCACGGCAACGAGCCGAGTGGAAGTAACGCGGCATTGCTTATCGCCTATTACCTGGCTGCGGCCCAGGGAAAGGAAATAGAAGAACAATTAAAAAATACAGTCATACTGCTGGATCCGAGTTTTAATCCGGATGGATTACAACGATTCTCCTCCTGGGTGAATTCCCGGAAAAGCAAAGTGATTTCCGTCGACGCAAATGACATGGAGCATAATGAAGTCTGGCCTGGCGGAAGAACAAATCACTATTGGTTTGATCTGAATCGGGATTGGCTCGTTGCCCAGCAGCCCGAGTCGCAGGCAAGAATAAAAATTTTTCACGAGTGGAAACCGAACCTCCTGACAGATCATCATGAGATGGGCACAAATTCAACATTCTTTTTCCAGCCCGGCGTACCCTCGCGTATGCATCCGATCACACCCCTTGCGAATCTCGAACTCACAAGAAAGATCGGCACGTATCACGCAAAAGCACTCGACGCCATCGGGTCACTTTATTACACGCAGGAAGGGTTCGATGATTTTTATTACGGGAAAGGATCAACTTTCCCCGACGCGCAGGGAGCTATTGGAATTCTGTTTGAACAAGCGAGCTCCCGCGGACACGCGCAGGAAAGCAGCAACGGGATACTGCGGTTCCCGTTCACGATCAGAAATCAATTCACGACAGCCTTGAGCAGTTTACAGGCGGTACATGCACTCAGGTCAGACCTCCTCAACTATCAGCGGCAATTCTTTAAAGATGCCCAGTCGGAGGCAGCGAGGGATGTTGTCAAATCAATGGTGTTCGGATCCGCGAAAGACAGAGCACGCGTTTTTCACCTCGCCGAAATTGTCTCACAGCACAAGATCAATATTTACAAACCGGCCTCTCTGCTTACCATTAACGGAAAGACTTTCGATCCAGAATCAAGTTTCATCGTCCCGATGAATCAAAGTCAGTACAAACTGATCAAGGGTATGTTCGAACGCCGTACCAGTTTTTCCGACAGCCTGTTTTATGACATTTCTGCATGGACGTTGTCGCTGGCTGCGGGAATTGAGTATGAGGAAATGAAGACGGTCCCCGCACTGGGTGAAAAAATCAGTGCTCCAAAAATACCCGCCGGAAAATTCATCAACGAAAAAACACAATACGCCTATGTGTTCGAGTCCTATGGATATTATGCACCTCGGGCCATCTACAGATTGCTCTCCCACGGCATCCGGATCAAAGTTGCCTCGGCGCCGTTTCACGATCAGAACGGAAAAAAATTTGATCGCGGCTCAATTCTTATTCCGCTGGGAGGCCAGGAAAAATCCCCATCCCTGGTCAACTTTGTCCTCGAGCAGATCGTTAGGGCTGACGGTATTGATGTGCACGCGTTCAATTCAGGTCTTGATTACAACGGAGCAAGTCTTGGCAGCAATGCGTTTCTCACTGTTCGCAAACCTGAAATCGCGATGCTGGTCGAGGGCGGCATTTCCTCCAGCGACGCAGGTGAAATGTGGCATCTGCTGGATTCCCGCTTCAATGTCCCTGTAACGATGATGCCTGTCACCATTTTTAATACGGCTAACATTCAAAAATATAACACGCTGATTTTTCCGCCAGGCACTTACAATGTCATCACCGACGCCGCGAAAGAAAAATTGAAAACCTGGATACAAAATGGCGGGGTTGTCATCGGCATTGAAAACGCGTTGACATGGTTTCATTCCAACGGCCTGGGTAAATTTGAAATGAAAAAGGCCCAGACCGGAAAGGATTCGCTCCATTCCCGCAAATACGCACAGATTGAATCTTATCAGGGCGCGCAGGAGACCAGCGGCGCAATTTTTGAAACAACGGTCGACCTAACGCACCCATTGCTCTATGGCTACTACAACCCGACCCTCGCCGTTTTCAAATCCACAAACCTCTACATGGAAAGATCGAAAAATGCCTATGGGAATCCGGTGGTGTATACAAATTCGCCACTCCTGAGCGGCTACATTTCAAAGGAAAATTATTCAAAGATCCGCGGAGCATCGTTCGCCGGCGTGTCTGCGATGGGGAAAGGCCGGATCATCGGCTTTACCGAGAACCTGACCTTTCGCGCATTCTGGTTCAGCACCAACAAGATGTTGATGAACGCAATTTTTTACGGGTCAGCGATCAATGAAAACGCTTCGAGGTAGAGGAGTTTAAAGTTTGATGTTATTTGGTGTTCAATGTTTGAAACCTGCTGCGTATGGAAAGGGGCTTGCGTTTTCATTTTATAAGGTATTGTGCTTCGAATCGAGTTTCCGAACGTTGGCGGTTGCCAGTTTCCGGCAGGCCGTTATATTCGAGTGCTCCCTTTACCTGGAGTTTTTTCAAATGGGAAGACGTTCGTTTCCGAAACAGTGAAAGTGCGGTGTGTCCTTCAGGATTGACTGCAGTGTGAATTAGAATTGACGTAAAATCATATCAGATGATAAGTTTCCGGTTTGAAATTGGCGATGTTGGTGAGCGGGGTGAAACGAACAGGGTGGCTGAAGCGGGACGCTTTTTGAGGCAGCGCGCACAAGCGGGACGCTTGCGTGAGCGGGCAACGACTTTTTTTATTCGATTCAACAGGTAATTTTGTCTCTTAAATCAATTTCCACTCATTCATCCATTCAATAAATGATCAACAGGCGAAGACCGCGAAGAAACCGAAAGAGCCAGGCCATCCGTTCCATGGTTGAAGAAACGCACGTGACGGCCGCTGACCTGATATTCCCGTTGTTCCTGATCGACGGCACCAATAAAAAAATTGAAGTTGCCTCCATGCCGGGAATTTTCCGGTTGTCGTGCGACCTGATGTTAAAAGAAATTGAAGAATGCCTTCAGGCAGGCGTTGTCGCGTTCGATGTCTTCCCGGCCGTTGAAGACAAGTTCAAGGATAAGACAGCGACCAAAAGTTATGATCCCGATTTTTTTTATCTCAAGGCGCTGCGCGAGATCAAGAAACGTTTTCCGGAGGCGTGTATAATGACCGATGTCGCGATGGATCCATACAGTTCGGATGGTCATGATGGACTTGTCGAAGATGGAAAGATCGTCAATGATGCGACACTCGAAATACTGGGACGAATGGCCGTCGCGCAGGCGGAAACTGGAATCGATATCATCGGGCCCTCCGACATGATGGATGGCCGCGTCGGGTTTATCCGGCAACATCTCGATGCAAACGGATTTACCGATGTTTCGATCATGAGCTATACGGCCAAATATGCGAGCGGATTTTACAATCCGTTCCGGGACGCCCTTGACTCTGCTCCGAAATTCGGTGATAAGAAAACGTATCAGATGAATCCCGCCAATCGAAGGGAAGCGTTGGTTGAAGCCCGCCTTGATACCGAGGAGGGCGCCGATTTTCTGATGGTGAAACCAGCCCTTGCATACCTGGATGTGATCCGCCTATTGAAAGACAATTCCGCCCTGCCCATTGCCGCGTACAATGTCAGCGGCGAATATTCAATGATCAAAGCCGCCGCGCAAAAGGGCTGGCTTGACGGCGACCGGGTGATGCGGGAGACATTGTTGAGCATCAAACGCGCGGGTGCCGACATAATCCTGACATACTTTGCAAAAGAGTTTGCGCTGGGACGCCAAGCCTAAATCTGCCTTCTGGAGGGCAGCCGTTTTTGGAGAAATTTATTTCACGGTTGGATTCGCATCACACCATCAGCTTATCAATGATCTCATCCACACTGATGCCTTCCGCTTCGGCTTTGAAATTCCGGACAATGCGATGACGTAATACGGGTTTAGCGATGGTCTGAACATCCTCAATATCGGGAGAGTATTTTCCATTTATTAGGGCGTTACATTTCGCCCCGAGAACCAGGTACTGCGAGGCACGCGGTCCTGCCCCCCATTCGAGATAATCCTTCGCCAAACCGGAGCCGCCGGTGATGCCGGGGCGGGTCTTGTTTGCAAGGCCCACTGCGTACTCGATCACATTGTCTGCAATTGGCACCCTGCGTACCAGGTGCTGGTAAGCCAGGATATCGTCAGCCGATAATATTTTGTTGATGGTTTTCGGATCGTCTGTGGTTGTTGTCTTGACCACTTCGACTTCATCCTTAAACGACGGATAGGTAAGAAGAATATTAAACATAAAACGGTCAAGCTGCGCTTCGGGAAGCGGGTAAGTTCCTTCCTGCTCGATCGGGTTTTGAGTTGCAAGAACAAAGAAAGGCCTTGGCAAATCATACCGCTGCCCGGCAATCGTCACAGCATACTCCTGCATCGACTCCAAAAGAGCGGCCTGAGTCTTTGGGGGGGTCCGGTTGATCTCGTCGGCAAGAACGATATTTGCAAAAACAGGGCCCTTGACAAATTTGAAATTGCGTTCCTTATCCATTGTTTCGGCACCGACAATATCTGAAGGCATCAGGTCCGGTGTAAACTGAATTCTTTTAAAAGCAAGTTCAAGGGAAGTCGCGATGGTATGAACAAGCAGCGTTTTAGCCAATCCCGGCACGCCGATCAGCAGCGTATGGCCCTGGCAAAAGATCGCTGTAAGAACCTGCCGGACGACTTCATCCTGGCCGATCACGATCTTTGAAATTTCGCTTTTGAGGGATTTATAGGAAGCGGCCAGCGCATCGGCTGCTTCAACATCAGAAGAAAATTTTACCATGTGTTCTTATTTTCCGTCGCGGTTGATTTGTTGCTTGTTCAACGAATGAATATGTACTAGGGTTGGGCATGCACCCTTTCCACTTTTGTAATGAAATATTTTGTATCCCCTCTCCATGGAAACCTTGCATAGCGCTTCACATAATGCAGATTTACCCGCTCTCCACTCAAAGCCACTTCCTGGAGGGCCTGCACTACTTCCTGATTACCGCTTTCAACGGAGAAATCGAAGGATTCCATGATGGGGTTTGCACCTTTTAACGCGCCGAAGGTCTGCAAATTGAGCTGTCCTTCGTAAGTTTTAAACAGCATCCCCTTTTTGCTGATCCGCAGCACATTTCCGGCGCGGATACCCTCATCGTAAACACCCCAGTAATAAAAACTGAAAACACCAAGGCCGATGACCAGAACGGAAATCACAATAATTTTCACGACTTTCCGCGTGGTCGATCGGAGACGAGCTCCAAAGGTGTTTGTTTCCATAGATGTGGTTAATCGGCTTCGAAATTAGCAAACCGGCTCAAATTCTTAAACCCAATTAAAATACAAAAAGCCGGAACATTGCCGGCCCGACTATTTTCATACCCCGTTATTTAAACGGTCATAATCTCCGATTCTTTCTTTTTCATCAACGCGTCGATCTTATGAATATGGTCGTCAGTAAGTTTCTGCACCGTTTCTTCCGCAATTTTGACATCGTCTTCCGAAACCCCTTTGATCTTTTTCAGATGCTCATTCGTTTCTTTACGGATGTTTCTTACACTGACTTTACCGTGCTCGCATTCCTGGCCGACCTGTTTTACAAGCTGACGCCGCCGTTCTTCCGTCAGCATCGGCACATTAATGATCACCTGCTGGCCATCGTTCTGGGGATTGAGTCCAAGGTTTGCGTTTTGGATGGCTTTCTCGATTTCGTGGATCATGCCCTTCTCCCACGGCTTAATAAAAATTGTCCGGGCATCCGGAGTGGTGATTGACGACACCTGATTCAGGGGCGACATCGTTCCATAATAAGAGACCTGAAGTCCATCGAGCATCGCAGGGTTCGCTTTCCCCGCACGGATCTTTGTCAGCTCGTGAGACAGATGGTTGATGGCTTTGGTCATCAGGTCTTTGGCTTCGTCAAGGTATAAATCGATTTCCTCCATAAGGTCAGGATTTGGTATTTACAACTCGGCTAAATGGTTTAACTAATCAACGTTCCAGCATCTTCTCCCTGTGCAATCTTAAGCAAATTTCCTTTTTTATTCATGTCGAATACGATGATCGGAAGCTTGTTTTCCATGCAAAGTGTAAAGGCTGTCATGTCCATTATATTCAACCCCTTTTCGTAGGCCTCCTGGAAAGAAAGGGTTGCAAAACGGGTAGCACTGGGATTTTTTTCCGGATCCGCGCTGTAGACGCCGTCTACCCTGGTGCCCTTCAGGACGACATTACACTGGGTTTCAATCGCTCGGAGGCTTGCCGTGGAATCGGTGGTAAAATAAGGATTGCCGATGCCGGCGCCAAAAATCACAATGCGACCTTTTTCAAGGTGCCGGATCGCGCGCCGCCGGATGAACGGCTCACAGACCTGTTCCATTTTAATACCCGCCATCAGTCGTGTGTACATTCCGTGCCGTTCCAGTGCGCTTTGCAGGGCCATGGCATTGATCACGGTTGCCAGCATACCCATGTAGTCGCCCTGAACGCGGTCAATTCCCAGGGTTTCCGCCTGTCCTCCGCGAAAAATATTGCCGCCTCCTATAACAATCGCGATCTCCACCCCTTGTTCTTTCACAGCCCGGATCTCTTCACAATATTGTTCAAGCACCGTTGGATTGATATTGGTAGTTTTCGTCGATCCCTGCAGCGCTTCGCCGCTTAGCTTAAGAAGAATGCGTTTGTATTTCATTGAGCTATGAGTTATCAGTTCCGGTTTCAGGTTACCCGAGCCAACAAATTGGACGAGAACCGGCGAACGGACCTGCATTTTCCAGATTGCCCTTTACAGGCAGGTGCAAATATAGGGAAGTAATAAAATACCGGAGAGTTAAAATTCTATGAGTATCTGATTTTTTTCAACGCTGTCGCCTTTTTTAATCTTCACTGATTTAACAACCGCTTCTCCCGGGCACTTGATTATATTTTCCATTTTCATGGCTTCCAGTATCACCAACGGATCACCGCTTTTCACCTGATCGCCTGCTTTCACTTTCAGGTCGATGATCAGTCCAGGCATCGGCGCCTTGATATTATTCAATTTGCCGGATCCCGCAGCGTTCATTCCCATTTTATCCAAAAGCAGGTCAAACCGGTCCTTTACATCGACGGTGTAGATGCTGCCATTGATTTTGATCGAAAACGTCTTGGAGACATGATCGGCTTTCACCACCTCGGCCCGGTAGCTTTTATTGTTATAAAGAATGTGAAAATAACCGACGCCGATCTTTTCAAGATCCCAAACGAGGGGCACCGTGTTTACGATGAGACCATTGTGATCTGACTCAATTGCAAACGATTTTTTGTTCACCAACGCCTTATACATGGTCTCAAAAGTAAGGAATGACGACAATCAAACTAGAAATAATAAATCAAATTTGGTAAAAGACAGGGGCTACCATACCTTTGCCACGTCAAAAGACAGGGGTGCCTTAATAATTCGGGCTGAGATTATACCCATAGAACCTGATGCCGGTAATGCGGCCGAAGGGAGGCAATCCGCTACCGACAGCTGCGGTACGGAAGGTTAAACATAAGCGATTCATTCCCCGGTGGATTGCGGTTTAAACTATTAAAAGCAATGTTAAAATTTCTATTTTCGATGTGTGGTGTAGCATTTTCAGTTTTCGGCTACTCCCAGTTTTCATTATCCGGAGAAGTGCGGGATGCTGAAACGAATCAAATCCTTTCCGGCGCGACGATCAGGCTTGAGCCATCAAACCTTTTCACAATCTCGGATCAGTTCGGACAATACCGTTTTGACAAAGTTCCTGCCGGTGAATACTCAATCACCGTGACCTACATTGGTTATCAACAGCCTGAGGTTACAAAAATCAACCTGACCATGAATTCCGAAGTTCCGGTGAAGCTGAATCCGTCTGCGATTCTTACGGATGCCGTTGTCGTAAGCGCAACCCGGCCGTCAGAAAAAACCCCGACAACCTTTACAACGGTCACGAAAGAAACGCTTCAACAACAGAATTTCGGACAGGACGTTCCTTTCCTGATAAACTGGACACCTTCGGTTGTGACGACTTCCGATGCCGGAACAGGAATTGGCTATACGGGTATCAGGATTCGCGGAAGTGATCCGACGAGGGTAAACGTCACGATCAACGGTATCCCGTACAATGACAGCGAATCACTTGGCACTTTCTGGGTTGATATCCCGGATATTGCGTCATCTTCTCAAAGCATCCAGATCCAGCGCGGTGTTGGAACTTCCACGAACGGCGCCGGAGCTTTCGGGGGCAGCATCAATCTTCAAACCAATACCAGAAACGATAAGCAATACGCAGAGATCACGAATTCCGGTGGATCATTTGATACACGAAGGCACACGTTCTCTTTTGGGACCGGATTGATCAGTGACCGGTGGATCATGGAGGGGCGTGTTTCCAAGATCAATTCCGATGGATTCATTGACCGGGCATCGGCCGACCTGTCATCATACTATTTCTCCGCGGGTTACTATGCTGATAATACGATATTGAAGGCAGTTGTTTTTGGCGGAAAGGAACGCACCTATCAGTCATGGTACGGTGTACCGGAATCACGTCTCAACAATGATCAGGAAGCGATGGAAGCTACCGTTGCCAACGAGATGTGGAATGAAATCCAGGCCCAGCATCTTTTTGATTCCGACACCCGGACTTTCAATCCATATACGTATAAGAATCAGGTTGATGATTACCAGCAGGACCATTACCAGCTGCATTGGTCGCAGAGACTCAGTCAATTTGTAAATGCAAATGCCGCGCTTCACTTTACACCCGGCAAGGGGTTTTATGAGGAATTTAAGTACGACCAGGCATTTGCCGATTACGGCCTGTCCGATTTCATTGTCGATGATGATGGTGATCCCTCGGATAACGATACGATTTTTACGACGGATCTGGTCAGAAGAAGATGGCTTGACAACGTCTTTTATGGAATGACATATTCGCTGAATTATGACCTCAACAAATGGAACATTGTATGGGGCGGCGGATGGAACAGGTACGAGGGAGATCATTTTGGCGAGCTGATCTGGGCGGAGATTTCCCCGGTTCCGACAGAATACGAATACTATTTCAATACAGGTGATAAAAAGGATTTCAATACATTCGTCAAGGCAAACTACGATGTAGCCCCTTCATTAAACCTTTTTGTTGATCTTCAGTACCGCGCGATCAACTACCGGGCCGGGGGTATCGAAAATGACCAGAGCGATTTCCTTTTTGATGAAGAATTCAAATTTTTTAACCCGAAAGCAGGCGCAACGTACCGGCTGAGCGAAAAACAGGACATCTACGCATCCTATGCAGTTGCCAATCGTGAACCACTCCGGGATGATTTTATCTCGACTCCGAATGTAGAACACGAAACGCTTCAAAACCTGGAGATCGGGTATAGAAGGACCGGTAAAAATCACCAGATCCACGCAAACTATTACCTGATGCGTTATAAGAACCAGCTTGTCCTGACGGGCGAGATCAACGATGTGGGTGCGCCTGTTCGCGCGAATGTCGGTGAAAGTTTTCGCTCGGGAATAGAGCTTGAAGGCGCCGTTAAACTTTCCAGGAAAGTACAATGGAATGCAAACGTGACCTTGAGCAGAAATAAAATCGATTCCTATGTTGAGGCGCTCATTGATTATGGGGATGGCAGCGTTGTTTATAATACTTATAAAGATGCTGATATTTCATTTTCGCCCAATATGATTGCCGGCTCGCAATTGTCTTTCCGGCCAGTGTCGGGCACGGAAATCGCTTTACTCACCAAGTACGTCGGGCAGCAATATCTTGACAACACCAGTAATTCGAACCGCACGATCGACGCATATCTCGTCAATGACATCAGGATCAGCTATGCGTGGAAACCAGGCCTTTTAAAAGAAATCGATTTCAGCTTGCTGGTAAACAATGTTTTAGACCAGGAATATGAATCGAATGGCTATACCTGGGGCTTCCTGTACGCCGGCGAGTCGTACCGCGAAAATTATTATTATCCGCAGGCGGGGCGCAACATCATGGCCATGATCGCCGTGAAATTCTAACGGAAGAAAAAAAAGGCGAATTGAGGAAACAAACTTCCTCCGACTGATTATATATAACGGGGGCTCATTATTTTTGTATCGAATATGATGATGAGCCCCCCTTTGCAAAGCCGGTTTCTCGTTGCCTTCCTGCGACTCACCAGGGCTGGGAACCTTTTTATTATTGCATTATCGCAATTTCTGACCGCGGGGTTGCTCATCGGCCGCCATACACTTTTTGACTGGCGATTATTCGTCCTTACAGCTTCGACCGTCATGATCGCCGCGGGGGGTTATATCATCAACGACTATTATGACGTCAAGATCGATCTGGTAAACAAACCTGACCGTGTCGTGATCGGCAAGGGCATCACGCGCAGATACGCGCTGCTTTTCCATACTGTTCTTTCCCTCATGGGAATTTTTTTAGGCCTCATCCTGAACTGGAGAATTGGTGTAATTAATTTCGGTTCGGTTTTCCTGTTATGGTGGTATTCCAACGATCTGAAAAGGCACCCGGTGATCGGTAATGTGGTCGTCGCACTGCTTGCGGCGATCGCCGTTCTCATGGTGGACGCTTTGTTTACAACGGGGAACATACTGATCGTCAGTTACGCGACTTTTGCGTTCTTCATGACATTGATCCGTGAGATCATCAAAGACATGGAAGACCTGAAGGGGGATGATACTTTTGGTTGCAAAACCCTGCCGATCGTTTGGGGACTGCGCAAAACAAAATTCGTTTTATATGGATTACTTTTTGTTTTTGCATCCGTCGTCTTTGTTCTCAATTATTATTTTATCAAACTGCCGGTAGCATATTTTGTGATCTTTCTCCTGCCTCCCCTGCTTTGGCTCCTGTACAGATTAATCCGCGCGGATACGCGAAAAGATTTTTCGTGGCTCAGCAATTTTTGCAAAGTAATCATGTTGCTGGGGATTCTGAGCATTGTTTTTATCCGATGAAATCCGATCGCTCCGTTGCTGCGCGGCCATGCCTGTTTACGGCTCTATCAGGTCAACGACAAAACCAAAATTGGCCCGTGCCAGCCAGCACTCAAGATCTTTTTCATAAATAATTTTCCGAACCAAAATTGTTTTTGTTCTTTGCCTGCTGATTCAGCAAGATGAAAAAGTTTCGGATTGCCGTTGTTGCTTCCGGCAGCGGTACCAATGCAGAAAATATCATACGGTACTTCAGGGGCCACGACGCTATTGAAGTTGCAATGGTGTTATCGAACAATCCGAATGCTTTTGTGCTGCAAAGAGCATCGAATTTCCAGATACCCTCGACGGTTTTTTCCAGGGATGATTTCCGATCACCCCAGGCATTTCTTGGCCTGCTCGCGGAAAACAAAATCACGCATATTGTCCTTGCGGGTTTCTTGTGGTTGATCCCCGATTACCTTATACAGGCTTTTCCCGACAGGATCATCAATATCCATCCGGCGTTATTGCCAAAGTTTGGCGGAAAAGGAATGTACGGTTCAAAAGTGCATGAGGCGGTCAAAGCGGCGGGCGAGACCGAGACAGGAATTACCATTCATCTGGTAAACGAAAAATACGACGAAGGAACAGTGCTCTTCCAGAAAAGCTGCCCCCTTGACGCAGGTTATACCCCGGAACAAATAGCGGAATGCGTTCATGTCCTTGAATATCAGTATTACCCGAAAGTGATTGAAAAGTGGGTAATGGAAAATAGTTAATCTTTTATTTGAGCGTATGCCCGCACGGGAAAAGTGCCCACTCCTTTGAATTTTGGAGGGACTGCATGGAAGCAGAATCCAGCGTCCGGCAGCGACGACAGATTGCACATGTGTTCGACGATGAGGATCTCCGCCTGTAAAAGAGTCGAGTGAACCGGCCTGCTCTTACCCCGGGTGTCGTCAATGTTGTGAGAATCAATCCCGACCATAACGGCCCCCTGATCGCGCAGCCAAACCGCTGCCTCCCCGGTAAGAAACGAGTGGTTCTCAAAATATGCATCACTTCTCCAGAACTCACTCCAATTTGTATTCACAAGAACCGCTTTACCCCTGACGTTGATTTTTTCGAAGTATTTTTTCCCAATCTCAATTCCATGATGGTGATGGGCGCGTACCACAACTGCCTCGACATTGGCAAAACGTTCCAATGAAACCTGGCTTAGATCCTTGCCATCGGCGTAACGGTGGAACGGACAATCGATATAGGTGCCGGTGTTGGCCACCATGTCTATTCTTCCGATCTGGAATTCGGTGCCTGGCTCGTAAAGTGTCCTGGACTGTTCCCGGCTCAGGTAATCACAGATCACGGGGGCCGGCAATCCCTTGTAAGTGATCATACCGTTCTCGATTTCGTGACTCAGGTCGATCAGGCGGCTCATACAGCTTTCTTTTCAGGAACGATCCATTGGAAATCGGGGGCTTTGGGAAATTCCGCGAAGATCTGTTTGACAAAATCATTCGCCGCAGCCAGCCTGCGCTTGTTCAGATCGATCCATGCACCGTCGATATTCAATATCGCAGCAACCATCTCTCCTTTCATGAAATGATGTCTCAGGCTCCACCGGCCGAAATCCTCCGTGGTTTTTACCAATTCCATGGTCAGTGTGATCTGGTCTTCGTAAACTATCTCCCTTTTGAAAATTGCTTCTTCCCTGAAAAGCACAGGGCCGATCATAAACTCCTCGAGCTTTTTGATGGTCAATCCCCGTTCGCCGAGAACCTGCATCCGCATGGCGGCGCCGTAATCATAATACACTGAATGGCGAAGATGCCGGTTTGCATCGATATCGGCCCAACGGATCTGGATGGGTTGGGAAAGTGTGATCATTTTGGAAACGCTTAAGCCTGCAATTTAGACCTTTTACTGACTTTTATAAGGCCAGGTCGATCATTCGCGATACCTGAAAATACAAGCAAAAAAAAAGCACTGACCGTATGGACCGGTCAGCGCCTTTAACCCAACAATTAATACGCGACAATCTTGTCTGTATATACAAATGAGTTGTTGCGCGTAACAAAAACAATGGTATAAACGCCGGGAGCCAGCCCCTGTGCTTTATAGGTACTCTGCCCCCCGGCGATATTCACTTCCTTTATTACCTGGCCAGAATTTGCTTCGATGATTTTCAACAATCCACCCGCCTGTGACTGCACATCTATTGTCATCTCATGCTGCGCAGGATTCGGATATGCCATGAGTTTCTCGGGTGTATAATCCGAGTTGGCCTGCTCCGATACGATTGCAGCGCCCGGCACAAGGTTGTTCAGGGAAATCGTATGCGTAAACAGCACATTATTTGAGGCGCCAAATGCGCTCATTTTTAGCGTTTTGTTCGACCAGTCAATCTCAAAAAATCCGACGCTCTGGTTGTATGTTGCGGGTACACCAGCCACCCGGTATTTATTTGGCTCGATGGCGCGCCACTCTCTGTTTATTCCACTTGAGGTAAAATCATACAGCGTATAAATCCCAGATGTCGCGGCAGATGTATAGGCGGAAAGTTCCGAATAATGTACGTCACCACTGATGAAGACAACGCCGTTTGCTCCTGTTGATTTGATCAGGTTGGTCAATTTATCGCGTTGGAGCGGAAAGTTCGCCCAGGTTTCCCACCCGTTGTATTCTGTACCAAATGGAATGCTGCTGGCGATGATACGCAAATCAGCGGAAACTCTTAGCTGATCTTCGAGCCATTTCCACTGCGCACTACCGAGGATTGTGGCGTCGGGATTATTCGTTGGACAGTAGTTGTTTTTGCCGCATCCGTTGTTGATGACGCGGTTGTCCAGGAAATATCGCGTATCCAGCAAAATTACCTGTACCTTTTTTCCCACCTCTGTTCCATACAGATACGAGGTGTAAATTCCTTCACGACGTCTCCTGGGGGAATTCGCAGCTTCTCCCCAGAAATCACAAAATATGTTCTGCGACTCGGCTTTGATCGGGTAATCCTTATCCTCGTCGTTATTTCCATAGTCGTGATCATCCCAGGTTGCGATCAAGGGCACCGTGTTTTTTAACCGGCAAAATTCCGGTCGACCATAAATAGCCTGATAGTATTGCCGCAGTCTGCCCGCATGATAAGTATCGGCATACATGTTATCGCCCAGGTAAATAAAAAGATCCGGGTTCTTTGTTATAGCAACATCGAGGGTGGGCTGGGCAAGGGTTTGTGACGCGCATGATCCGAATGCGATTTTCGTAATGACGGCAGGAACGGCCGGGGTGGATGTAATGGAGCAGGTGCCCGTACCGGGAGTAACTGTAAATTCAACGGAAGTGCTGAGAATATTGTAACCGTCGCAGCATAGCAAATAGGCTACAAATGGCCCCCCGGTCAACAGGTTTTCGAAATCAACAGTACCCTGGGCGTTAGAAATGTATTTCCACTGGAGCGAGGGATTTGAACCAGGGTTTTCACCCTTGAAGTATATTCCAATCCAGTCTGTCTTTGCACCTGTACCACCGGAATAGGTGAATGTAATCGTCTCACCGGATCCATAAGAAGTTTTATTGGCAACGATGCTCGCGGCCCCTGACGAACTGGCGACTTCAAAAACCGTGGAAGTCGACTTGATCCTGTACCCGTCACAGCAAAGTAGTATTGCGACATACCGGCCTGCAGGAAGGGACGTCAAATTGGTCTTTCGCCCCGGGAATACAAGCGTGCCTGAAATTCCTGTGACATAGTCCCAATCGAGGGCCGGGCTGGCGGATGAGGGAACCTGTCCTTCCCTGTAAATACCAATCCAATCTTTAACGCCGGCTTTTGCGCCAGTCCAGGAAACACTCACTGGCTCGCCAGCGGAATAAACGGACTTATCTGTTGTTACGGTGGCGGCCATGCCCCATGTACCCAGGAGCATGAACATAATAAAAGAGAAACATTTCATATGGCAAGAGTTTAAGGTTAGTCTTCAGAGAAGCCGCGAAGCCGAGAGGAGTCGCCCGTGGCGTTCATTAAAATTGATTGAATACTTATTCAATATTTAAAGCTGTTTGTTTTTTCAGAAAAAATCAAATGGTCAACATTAATTTTGGGTAACGCCTGAATTAAATAGCGGAAGATGACACCCGGCCGCATGCAAATTTTGGCCAGCAGGGCTAGTACATCGATTGATTAAAAAAAGCGCCGCTGAATGGGCAAATAGACGTAAGGCTAAACATCAATCGCGCCTGGTGGACCAAAAAACCCAAAATCGGTCAGTCGCAAACGCGGTGGGGTCGGTGCTATCGTTTTGATAAATGTTGTTTTTTCGAATATGGAGATACAACCGGAATCTCAACGCGATTATGGCGTGTTGATCTCATTAAAAGGTGCGCTTCCATCTTCAGTCCAACTCATCGGGTATTTCTTGTCCAGAAACTCCAGGCTGTCCGTGGTAAGGTGCAGCGGTCTGAAAGTGTCAATCATAACTGCAAGCTCATGAGTTTCTTTTGCGCCAATGCTTTTCTCTACGGTGCCGGGATGTGGTCCGTGGGGAAGGCCTCCCGGATGAAGGGTAAACGAACCCCTTTCAATACCCCTGCGGCTCATGAAATTTCCTTCGGCATAATAAAGTACCTCGTCGCTGTCGATGTTGCTGTGATTGTAGGGAGCGGGGATCGCAAGTGGATGATAGTCAAACAACCTTGGCACAAAAGAGCAAATGACGAAGTTATGCGCCTGAAAAGTCTGGTGCACCGGAGGCGGCTGGTGAATGCGTCCAGTGATCGGCTCGAAATCGTGAATCGAAAATGCGTAGGGCCACAGGAATCCATCCCATCCGACGAGATCGAGCGGACTGTGGTCGTATATATATTGATGAAGGTACCCCTGCTTTTTTATTTTGACCAGGTAGTCGCCCTTTTCGGACTCAGTTATCAGTTGATGCGGAGGACGGATATCCCGTTCACAATAAGGTGAATGTTCCAGTAGCTGACCTAACTGGTTCCGGTAACGTTTCACTGTTTCAACGGGAGATGCCGATTCAACGATCAGCAAACGCAGCGGCCCCTCTTCGAATTCAAGTTTGTAAATAACGGTCCTCGGAATGACCACATAGTCGCCTTGCCGGATATCAAGCCTTCCAAACTGCGACAAGAGAACACCCTTGCCATCATGAACATAAAGGACCTCGTCGCCTTCCGCATTCTTGTAGTAGTAGTCCATCTTGCGTTCCTTCGGAGAACAAATAGCAATGCTGCAATCATTATTCATCAGCACAACTTTCCTCGCTGATAAATAGTCCTGCCCGGTAGTGGTGACCTTTGAAGTATTTAAATGAGTCTGACGCAAACCATACTCCTCTACCATCCTGGGGCCGTACTTCACCGGATCTTTGAGCGTTTTGATGCGCGTTGGCGCATGGGTATGGTACAGAATGGAGTAAATCCCTGAAAACCCTTCCGAACTCACAAGTTCTTCTTTGTATAAGCTCCCGTCGGGCTGTCGAAATTGCGTATGCCTCTTCACAGGAATTTGTCCAAGCCGGTAATAGTACATATCAGGTTGTTTAGGATTCAAAATTAATAATTCCAGCCGGCATGCGTTGCCCGACGGACGGGTGAAATAAAATAAAAAAATCCCGGTGGTCGGCCGGGATTTCACAGTTGAATCACATTTTGTTGCGGTTAATCTCCGGTATTTTATCAACGAGCTTAATGGCTTGCAGGAACGATTCGTTCGTTTCATTAAAGACCGGGTAAAATCCCTTGTTGCCCCAAATCTTCCTTGCAATTTGTGCCTTGATGTGGATCTGAAAAAGTCGTTTCTTTTGATTCATTTCCTTCTTATCAGCTTTGACATTGTTTCGTTCACCGACCCTCGCGAGTTCATTTAACATTGCGTCTGTCACCTGGAACCCTTTCAGGAAGGAATCAAAACCGGCAGCCTCCAGCCTCTCTTTATTTCTCTCTGCAAAATTAAAGGTGTATTCCTGAATCGCCGTTGAGGTGTAAAGCTCATTCAAATAGTGGCTGTTCAGGCTTGTATCGAGTGGCACAAAATAATCCGGCATGATTCCGCCGCCGCCATAGACCGTACGGCCGTTTAGCGTCAGATATTTGAGCGAGTCATTGAATTTGATACTATCGGCGTGAAAAAATTCTCCGTGATTATAGCGGCTGATGATATCACGCGAATATTCTTCACCGTCTTCATAGGGTTTCTGGATCGACCTGCCGCTCGGTGTATAGTAGCGGGAAATCGTGAGGCGCAGCTCAGAGCCATCGCTGAGTTCAAATGGGGATTGAACCAGGCCTTTGCCAAAGCTGCGTCTGCCCACTACCAGGGCGCGGTCATTGTCCTGCAAGGCCCCGGCGAGAATTTCCGAAGCGGAAGCGCTTCCCTCGTTAACAAGGACGATGAGGTCACCGGCTTCGAACTCACCGCGGTCTGTAGCAAATGCTTCGGCGTTATATTTCCTTTCTTTTCCTTTTTGCGAAACGATTTTATTGCCTGTCGGTAGAAATTCATCCGCCATATCGATGGCCATGTTCATGTATCCGCCGGGATTTCCCTGAAGGTCCAGGATCAGCTTCTTCATCCCCTTTTCCTTGAGCTCTTTCATAGAAGATTGAAACTCTTCAAAGGTGGTTGCGGAAAAGCGATTGACTTTGATATAACCGGTCTCAGCGTCGACCATATAAGCGACGTCCACGGAGTACTGCGGTATCTTGTCGCGGATGATGTTATACTCGATCTGCCTGGAGCCTCTGAGAATCGTTACTTTCACTTCAGTTCCCTTGGGACCTTTTAGCACCCGCGTTACATCGGCGGTAGAAATTCCGATTCCGGCTACATTTTTTTCATCCACCTTGATGATCTTATCGCCGGAGATAATTCCAAGCGCTTCCGATGGTCCACCGCTGAGGGGGGTGACGACTACGATCGTGTCGTTGAAAATATTGAATTCAATTCCGATCCCGTCAAAATTTCCGCGCAGCTCTTCATTGGCAACCAGCCGGTCGGTAGCGGGGATATACGATGAATGAGGATCGAGCTTATTGAGTAAATGCTGGATCGCATCATCCACAAGCCCCGCGGTATTTACGGTATCGACATATTCTTCTTTTATTTGCGTCAGCACATCCCTTAACTTTTGAACGTCCTGGTTGACATCCGAAGACCGTTTGCCTGTATTCAGGGTCGCGCCGACAAAAATTCCTGCCGCCAGGCCTAAACAAAGGACAATGGGTAACCGGACATTATATTTCGTATTCTCACTCATAATTTTCGTTGATAATCGTTATTAACGAAGCGCTAAAATAATTGTTGGCTCATAAATATTGGTAAATTTTAAAGGGTTTAGACAGTTGACCAATCGATAGTTTCATTGAATCGCCAAATCAGCTCAATTTTCCTAAAATAGGAACTGCATTGACTGGTTAATTTATATTTTTTGCAACCGGTTCTGCCTATATTTACGATAACAAAAAAATGAGCAAACTTGGTTTAAAGGACACTAGAATCGCGGAGCTGGTCGACCAGAACTATGTCCATGCCTATATTCTGTTCTTTTTCGGGATCCGGTTTTACGAGTACTCGGAATTGACGCTTGAGGAAGTCTGCAAGGCAAAGGGTTTGAAAACCGAGCAGGTACTTAAGGAACTGGAAACACCGACCCATGTGCAGGAAGCAGATCTCCCCCTGATAACCTACCCGGTTGACCTGATCATCGAGTACCTGAAACACTCACATTTTATTTTCATCAAACATAAGTTGCCATACATTGCAAGGTTGGTGGAAAATTTCAAAGCGAAGCATAACGATTATGTAACAATAGAACGCGACCTGAAACTGGTCTTTCCTCTTTTTGTTGAAGATTTTATCGAACACATATACGAAGAAGAGGATACGCTGTTTAATTACATTCAGGTTCTTGAACGCGCCATGAAGGGTGACTATTCCCCATCGAAACTATATTACCTGATGGAGAAGAATTCCGTGAGAAAGTTCGCGATGGATCACGAGGCGCACGATGACGAAATGGAGGGCATCAGAAAGATCACGGGAGACTACCACCTCGTCTCCAATACCCCGCTTCACATACGTGTGATGTACCACGAGCTGAAGGATTTTGAAAAAAGTCTTATTACACACGCGCGAATTGAAAATGAAATTCTCTTTCCCAAGGCCATGAGTCTGGAGAACAAGGTCCGGGCGGCATTTTTTGAAAAAGCCAAGTTAAACTGATTGAACTCTTTTCCGGGCAATGGGTCGAATTCTCGCAATAGATTACGGTAAAAAACGTACGGGAATTGCCGTAACAGATCCGTTGCGAATCATAGCAACTCCTCTCGAAACTGTTGCCACCGACGAACTTCTCACTTTTCTCAAAAATTACCTTTTACGTGAGCCGGTTGATGAATTTGTCGTAGGCATGCCAAAGACGCTTAAAAACGAGGACTCGGAAATCGCCCCCCTTGTCAGAAAGTTCGTCATCGAATTGGAGAAGTCGTTTCCCGACAGGCAAATTCACCTGGTGGACGAACGATTTACAAGTTCAATTGCCCAAAAGGCGTTGATCACCGGTGGCATGAAAAAGAAAGACCGACAGATCAGGGGAAACGTTGATAAAGTAAGCGCGACCATCATTCTCCAGGATTTTATGAGCGCGCGTCGACGGTAACACGTTGCGGCAACCGGAAGAGACCGTAGTTGAATTGCAGGTTGGTGCTTGCCGGCAGATGCGTGAAATTTCAAGTTTATAGTCTAAAGTCTAAAGTTTAAAGTGTTTAAAGTCTAAAGTTTAAAGTCTAAAGTTGATGTTTGATGTTTGATGTTGTTTGAAAATTCAAAATTCAAGAAGTTGAAAGTTGGGCATTAGACGAGTTGAAACTGCTTTTTCGAAGTTCAAACGCCTGAAGGCAGCGAATTTCGATTTTTTGCAATTAAACTTCCTCCGGCATATTAAATTAGCGCAATGATTTATCCGATTATAATGTATGGGGACCCGGTTCTCAGGCAGCGAGCGAAAGAAATTGAAAGGGGAACGGACCTAAAACCGTTAATTGCCGACATGATCGATACAATGCATGCGGCGAGCGGTATTGGTCTGGCCGCTCCTCAGATAGGTAAAAGTATCCGCCTCTTTGTTGTTGACGGTTCAGGGCTGGAGGACGAACCCGGGATGCAGGATTTCAAAAAAGCTTTCATCAATCCCGTGCTGTTAAAAGAGGACGGGAACCCCTGGGAGTTCGAAGAGGGATGTCTCAGCATCCCCAACATTCGCGAAAAGATCACCCGTAAAGAAAATTTGACAATCAGATATTACGATGAGGACTGGAATGTCCATGAGGAGGCCTATGATGGAATGAAAGCACGGATCATCCAGCATGAATATGATCATATTGAAGGAAAACTCTTTGTGGATTATCTCACACCACTGAAGCGTCGACTGTTAAAGGGCAAACTCGCCGATATTTCGAAAGGAAAAGTAGATACCGAATACAGGATTGCCGCGCCGGGCAGGTAATAAGGGCCCTTCTCCCCTTCTTAAACACTCATTACGATATTCATCATTGCGGGATTGATTTCAGCTTTCGGCAGGGCAACAGATTTTTCTCTTTTGTCCGGATAAAAATTTCCCGCCGGATGACTTATTTCTATATTTCGTATCGATGGTACCCAAAATTGAATCTCGCCTGCCAGATACAGGCACCTCTATTTTTGCCCTGATGTCGAAAATGGCATTGGAGAGTGGTGCGATCAACCTGTCACAAGGGTTTCCGGACTTTCGTATTGACGAAAACCTGATCAACCTGGTTTACAAATACATGCTTGAGGGGCACAATCAGTATGCGCCCATGCCGGGAGTGCTCTCACTTCGGGAGGCAATTGCCGATGTCGTCTTAAAAACGTATAACCGCACCGTTAATCCGGAAACCGAAGTGACCATAACGGCTGGTGCAACAGAAGCAATTTTCGCCGCGATCGCCGCCTTCGTAAAACCGGGTGAAGAAGTGATCGTCTTCGACCCATCTTACGACTCATATGAACCTGCCATCAGATTAAACGGCGGAATTCCGGTCCATATCAATCTTACGTACCCGGGGTTTTCCGTCGACTGGAAGCTGGTGGAAAGTAGGATCAACAACCGCACAAGGGTGATCATCGTGAATACGCCGCACAATCCCAGCGGAAGTATTTTTTCAGAAACTGACATCCGGCAGCTCGAAACGTTGGCAATCAGACATAACCTGCTTGTGATCAGCGACGAGGTATATGAAAGACTGGTGTACGACCAGGTGACTCACCGGAGCGTTCTAAGCTCGCCAGGTTTGGCATCGCGCAGCATTGCGATATTTTCCTTTGGTAAAACCTTTCATGCAACCGGTTGGAAGTGCGGATACGCCATCGCGCCGCCCTTGCTTTCCCACGAGATCCGGAAAACTCATCAGTTTATTGTATTTAGTGTCAATACACCCTTGCAATGGGCATTATCGGAATATATGAGAGAATCTACTCATTTTTCGGGTCTCGCTGCCTTCTTCCAAAAGAAGCGGGATTTTTTCCTTAATAATCTGAAGGGCTCATCATTCGAAGCGCTGCCCTGTCATGGCTCTTATTTTCAGGTATTGTCGTATTCGAATATTTCGAAAAAAACCGACATGGAAATGGCGGAAGAACTGACCAAAAAGGCCAAGGTGGCGTCTATTCCACTTTCGGTCTTTTACAAGGACAAAACCGACAATCGGTTGCTGCGTTTCTGTTTTGCTAAAAAAGAAGAAACCCTGGAACGGGCCTGTGAAATTCTGCGAAAAATGTGATTTTTATTTGAATTTCCGGCCTGCTGTTGACAAGTCTAATTTTTCTTAGACAATCTGCCCCTCATTGCGTTTCTTTGCGTTCCCGTGGCCACCCTTTTTCGGGACACGGAAAACCACTACAGCACTATGCAGGACTTAAAAATCACGCTTGTCCAATCGGACTTGCATTGGGAGGATATCGAGGCTAACCTGGCGATGTTTGAGGAAAAGATCTGGCAGATTGGAAGTACAACCGATGTAATTGTGCTGCCGGAAATGTTCACCACGGGTTTTTCCATGTCGGCACAACGTCTTGCCGAGCACATGAACATGCGTACTTTCAAGTGGATGAGGCAAATGGCCGATCAAACGGGTGCGTTGATCCTGGGAAGCTACATTGTAGCTGTTCACGAGCGGTATTACAACCGGCTGTTGTGGATGGAGCCTGGTGGAACCTTCAAAACCTACGACAAACGGCACCTCTTTCGCCTGTCGGGGGAACATAAAACGTTTGCGCCGGGCGAGAGTTTGCTGATCGGCACATGGAAGGGCTGGAGGATTTGCCCCCAGATTTGTTACGACCTCCGCTTCCCGGTTTGGAGCCGCAATAAATGGGATTTCGTCAACAAGAAACTGTCGTATGATGTGATGGTATATGTCGCCAATTGGCCAACTGCCCGTATCGATGCCTGGAACACCTTGTTGAAAGCGCGGGCCATTGAAAATCTAAGCTATGTGATCGGTGTAAACCGCATTGGTCAGGACGGGAACGGAATCGAATACAACGGCAATTCGGCCGTGATCAGTCCGAAAGGCGAAGCAATCTACAGCAACGAAGGTATGGATCTGCATCGCAGCGTCGAACTAAACGCCAATTCACTTCAGGCTTTCCGCGATCGCTTCCCGGCCTACATGGATGCCGACGATTTCACCATTGAATTTGAACAGTTTGAGGAGAGCGATTCGGTGAGCGGCCAGGGCTGATCTGATTTTAATCCCACTTGATATATATACGAACACATGGCAAACCGCAAGATCTCCCGCGCTCTGATTTCCGTTTTTAACAAAGACAACCTCGAACCGATCATTCACACACTTGGGAAAGCCGGGGTCGAGTTCATCTCCACCGGAGGAACGCAAGAGTTCATTGAAAAGCTCGGATATAAGGTAACAGCCGTAGAACAGCTGACCGGATATCCTTCAATATTCGGTGGTAGAGTCAAGACCCTCCATCCGACGATTTTCGGAGGCATTCTTTACCGTCGCGAAGATTCCGGCGACCAAAAGCAGGCAGGTGAATATAAAATCGCGGCAATCGACCTCGTTATAGTGGACCTTTATCCCTTTGAAGAAACCGTCGCCAAAGGTGGAAGTGAACACGAAATCATTGAGAAAATAGACATCGGCGGTATTTCGCTTATCCGTGGGGCAGCAAAAAATTTCAATGACGTTCTCATTGTTGCTTCACGACATCAATACTCCGAGTTGCTCGGGTTACTGCAGCGCCAGGATTGCAGCTCATATATTACCGACCGGAAAAAGTTTGCCTCCAGTGCTTTTGATGTAACTTCTCATTACGATACAGCGATCTTTAATTACTTCAACCGGGAATTTGGGATTCCAACCTTCAAAAAAAGTTATCAAAGTGGCAGGGTCCTCCGGTATGGAGAGAATCCGCATCAGCGCGCGACATACTATGGAGATCTTGACGGACTGTTTGAACAGCTGAACGGCAAAGAGCTTTCCTATAACAATCTGGTGGATGTCGATGCTGCTCTCAACCTGGTAAAGGAATTTGGAAAGGAAACAGCTTTTGTCATCATCAAGCATACAAACGCCTGCGGAGCTGCGACCGGTGTTACAGTAAAGGAGGCGTATTTAAAAGCGTTTGCCGCCGATACGGTATCCGCTTTCGGCGGTGTTCTTGCAACAAACAAACCCCTTGACGTTTCGGCGGCCGCGGAGATCAATAAGTTGTTCTTCGAAATTCTGATCGCACCGGCTTATGACCAGGAGGCGCTGGAGCTACTCCGTTCGAAAAAGAACCGTATGATCCTGCTTCAAAAGGATACCCTGAAAGAAACGATGCAGTTCAAAAGTATTCTCAATGGTGTCATCGAGCAGGACCTGGACCTGAAGACCGACACCGGGGAGGATTTGCGAGTTGTAACACAAAAGGTTCCATCCGACGGGCAGATTGAAGCCTTGTTATTTGCCAGCAAGATTTGTAAACATACAAAGTCCAATACCATCGTGCTTGCCGTCAACGGGCAGTTACTGGCAAGTGGGGTCGGCCAGACCTCCCGGGTTGATTCCCTGAAGCAAGCGATTGAAAAAGCAGCGACTTTTGGTTTCAGCCTCAAGGGCGCGGTGATGGCCTCGGATGCATTTTTCCCTTTCCCCGATTGTGTAGAGATCGCCCACCAGCAAGGCATTGCAGCAGTCATCCAGCCAGGCGGATCCGTGAAGGATCAGGAATCGATAAACTTTTGTGATAAACACGACATGGCAATGGTCTTTACCGGCATCAGACATTTCAAACATTGAGCGGTCAATAGACAAAAGTCAACCCGTGTACGACTTTCTGTATTAACAGTCGATGAATCCCCCGGAAGGCGCGCCATTCCCTTCCTTAAAATCCCGCCGGGAACTTGTAAGTTTTTCAGTCAATTAGCGCACTGAATGAATACAATATTTATGTAATTTCGTGCGATCAAAATTTAACTCACTCTTATCCTCCTTACTCAATGGGATTTTTTGACTTCTTCACAAGCGATATTGCCATGGACCTCGGAACGGCAAATACGCTGATCATCTATCGTGATAAAATTGTTGTTGACGAGCCGTCGATCATCGCCATTGATAAAGCAAATAACAAAGTACTGGCTATTGGTCGCGAGGCCATGCAGATGCATGAAAAGACTCACGAGCATATCAAGACGATCCGGCCTTTAAAGGAAGGTGTGATCGCCGACTTTCAGGCTGCCGAGATGATGATCCGGGGACTGATCAAACTGATCGACTCCGGCAAGAGAATGTTCCCGCCGTCGTACAGGATGGTGATCTGCATTCCTTCCGGCATTACGGAAGTTGAAAAACGGGCCGTACGTGATTCGGCAGAACACGCCGGTGCCAAGGAGGTATATATGGTGTACGAGCCAATTGCCGCAGCGATCGGAACGGGTATTGATATCGAGATGCCTGTTGGCAATATGATCGTTGACATCGGGGGTGGGACGACTGATATCGCTGTGATCGCCCTGTCAGGGATTGTATGTGATCAATCGATCCGCGTTGCAGGTGACACCTTCAATCGCGATATACTCGACTACATGAGGCGCCAGCACAACCTGCTGATCGGCGAGCGGTCGGCTGAAAAAGTTAAAATAGAAGTCGGCTCAGCTTTAACAGAACTGGACGACGGGCCGGATGACTACGAGATCCGCGGCCGCGACCTGATGACAGGTATTCCCAAGACGATCAAGATATCTTATTCAGAAGTTGCTTTTGCGTTGGACAAATCGGTCTCCAAACTTGAAGAGGCTGTTTTGAAGGCGCTTGAAACATCTCCGCCCGAGTTGTCAGCCGACATTTACGAACGCGGCATTTACCTGACGGGGGGTGGCGCTCTGCTTCGCGGCCTTGATAAGCGGCTTGCCCTCAAAACCAAACTGCCCATCCACGTTGCGGAAGATCCGCTCAGGGCGGTCGTTCGCGGAACCGGCGCTGTACTTAAAAACCTTGATAAGTATCGGGCGGTATTGATGACGTGATTACATGGAACGGCTCTTTATATTCTTTTACCAGTACCGGGCCTTCTTTACCTTTCTGATCTTGGAATTAGCATGTGCCTGGCTGATCATTGAAAACAATCAATACCAGGGAGCGCGCTTTTTCAATTCCTCAAACAGCTTTGTCGCCAACCTTAACAACTTTTCGCAGGGTGTCCGGGAATATTTCCTTCTCCGGAAGATCAACAATACCCTGGCCGAAGAAAATGCCATGCTGCGAACCAAACTCGAACAATACCATCAGTCAAAGTATCTATTGGCCACAGATTCGATGTCGCTGGACTCGGCCATTGTAAAACAATTCGATTTTATCAGCGCCAAAGTTGTGGCCAACACAGTGCACCGTAACACCAACTATCTGACCATCAATAAAGGCTCTGCAGACGGAGTCGAATTTGGCATGGCGGTGATCAGTCCGTTGGGAATTGTCGGCAAAGTGAAAACCACATCAAAACATTTCAGTGTCGTTACTTCCATCCTTCATATCGACGTTTATGTTTCCGTGGTCATTAAAAGCAACGGTTATTTCGGAACAGCCCATTGGGACGGAAGGGATCCCGACAGGATAAAACTGGAACATATCCCGCGTCACATCACACCGGAGAAAGGTGATACCATTGTCACCTCCGGGTACAACGCCGTTTATCCGGAAGGATTAATGGTCGGCATCATCGAAGCGGTCGAACAGGATGAAGCCCTGAATTATGATCTGACCGTAAAGCTTTCACAGGATTTCAGAAAGCTTTCTTATGTTGAAGTGATTAAAAGCTCGCTTCGACACGAACGCGATTCACTGGAAGCACCCTTTGTTGAAACCTCGAAATGACCCGTCTTAATATCATACAACTGGTTTCTTTTTTCATTTATCTGTTCTACCAGGTTCTGATCCTGAAGAATATTGTCTTATTCAACACCGCCTTTTGTTTTTTATACGTCGCATATCTTTTTTTTCTTCCGGTGGAATCGAATATCCTCGTATTGATGCTGATGGGTTTTGCCATGGGCTTTTCAATCGACATTTTCTATGACAGTCTCGGCCTGCACGCATTTGCCTGCGTGCTGGTGATGTACCTGAGGAATTATTACCTGTCCGCGATCACACCCCAGGGCGGATATGACAACAGCGCGACACCATCGATCGCAACCAACGGGATGCAATGGTTTCTGGTCTATACCATACCCCTGGTCTTCATCCACCATGCAGCATTGTTTTATATAGAAGCCGGTGGCTTCGGAATGTTTTGGTTCACCCTCTGGAAGATAATAACCAGCACGATCTTTACCACTCTTGTAACAGTGATCGTGCAGTATCTATTCCCGAGTGGAAGATACCGATAGATTGTGTAAATTATTTTCAAACCAGGGAACGACCCGGGAATGATCCAGGTTGAGGTTAAACCCAAATGAACGAAGGAAGACGAGAGATAATCCAGATAGCGATCCTTACCGTCGCTATTCTATTCCTGATAAAACTATTTTTTATCCAGGTGGTTGACCGTCGCTATGCGGAGCTTGCGGATGCGAATGCGATACGTCCTATTATTGACTACCCGGACCGGGGTCTGATCAAAGACCGGAATGGAAAAGTACTTGTTTACAATACGCCAGAATTTGACATCCAGATCATTTCAAAAGAAGTAAAGAATCTGGATTCCCTCAGGTTTTGCAAGGTCTTCTCGATGACGATGGAGCAATTGCGGCAGTCTTTCAAAGAAGTGAGGGCAAAAAAGGAATATTCCCGTGCGAAGCCTACCGTTTTTATCAAGGGGCTTTCCGTGAAGGATTTCGCCCGCATTCAGGATAACATTGATGAGTTCAAGGGATTCTATATCCAGCCACGCACGACGCGCGCATACACCAGCCAGGTAATGGCCAATGCGCTCGGGTACGTCAGTGAAATATCAAAAGGGCGATTGGAGCGGGACACTTCCAATTTCTATCAGCAGGGTGACTATATTGGACAAAGCGGGATCGAAGCGTATTATGAAAAGTACCTGAGAGGAACCCGCGGGGTGCGACACAAGCTTTTTGATGTGGAAGGGGTGGAACAGGGTTCATTCCGAGAGGGAAAGTGGGACACCCTCGCCACTCCCGGACAGGATCTCGTCTGCACGGTCGACATTGATCTCCAGGAATACGGTGAATATCTGTTCAAAGGTAAAGCCGGGAGCATCATAGCGATCGAGCCTGCGACAGGTGAGATCCTCGCCATGGTTTCGGGTCCCTCTTACAATCCCGAGCTTTTAACAGGAAGAAATTATAGCTCCAACTACAAGCTGATCAGCAACGATACCAACAAGCCATTGTTCAACCGGCCATTGATGGCACAATACCGTCCCGGCTCAATTTTCAAGATTGCGCAGGCCATGGTGGCCCTTCAGCAAGGAGTGATCTCACCGGAGACAAGGATCCGTTGTGACAGGTCGATTATCGGTTGCCATGGTCCCCATTCAAATGAGGATTTGCGCGGTGCCATCACCAACTCCTGCAACCCATACTTCCACAATGTGCTGAGAAGGATGGTAAACAGAGGAAAATCGGACAATCCTTTCGATGACACCCGTATCGGACTCGAAGAGTGGCATCGGCATATTTCGAGTTTTGGTTTCGGAAAGCCATTGGGGATTGATCTGCCAAACGAAAAAGGCGGCCTTGTGCCAGGGCCGGCTTTTTACGACAGGGCATACCGTGGGAGGCCGTGGAAGTTCTCAAATATCTATTCGATCTCCATCGGCGAAGGAGAGAACCTGGTGGTGCCGTTGCAGATGGCCAATTTTGCGGCGACGGTTGCAAACCGGGGCTATTACATTACGCCACACCTGATCAAGTCGATTGGAGAAAATGGTAAGCCCCTCCCGGCATACCTTGAAAAGCACTACACGACAATCTCTCCGGAAAATTTTACAATTGCCATCGACGCAATGCAAAACGTTGTTGAATCGGGAACCGGTCAATACCGTGCCAAGCTCAAGGACGTCATTGTTTGCGGCAAGACAGGATCTGTTCAAAATGAACCGCGGCCCGACCATTCAGTATTTATAGCCTTTGCTCCGAAGGAGAACCCGAAGATCGCGGTATCGGTATATGTTGAGTACTCAGGGCAGGGCGCCCGTGCCGCCGCATCCATTGCAAGCCTGATGATCGAGAAGTACCTGTACGGTGGCACGAAGAGGCCACAGGTTGAAGAATATGTTTTACGAGGTAAGTTTTTAGACTAATGACGTTAAGAAGGGAAGATCCGATAAAGACACTGAGTATCGACTGGCTTACGGTGGGCCTATACTTCGCCATCGTATTCCTCGGCCTGCTGAACATTTTTGCGGTGACTTATGAAGAGGGCCAGTCGATCTTTAATGTCAACCTCAACTCCTTCAGGCAATTAATCTTCATTGCCGCTTCCTGTCTTGTTATTTTTGTCATTCTGATCATCGACCGGCAGTTTTACGAAACCGTTGCCTACATTATTTATGGGCTAATGCTGTTTGTTCTTTTGCTTGTGCCTCTGTTTGGAAAAGAAGTTGGCGGGAACAGGGCATGGCTGGAAATGGGTCCGTTCAGTCTTCAACCTTCCGAGTTTGCCAAATTTGCAACCGCCCTCGCCGTCGGCAAGTTTATCGGCACCATCGGGTTTAAGATGGATAACATGAAAAATCAGGCTATTCTTTTTATCCTGATCGGGGCGCCCATGATCCTCATCCTGTTGCAAAAGGACACGGGTACCGCGCTGGTATTTACCGTTTTTGTCGTCGTATTTTTCCGCGAAGGGATGTCGCCGTTTCTGATCCTTGTCGGCATTGGCGCGGCGGTGATCTTCGTGTTGACTTTACTCGTTGAAAACCACATTTATCTTTACACGGGTATTGTCGCGTTATGGCTGGCCGCCATCCTCATGGGCAGAAAAAAAGTGAAACGCATTGTCTTACTGACCCTGGGCGCGATTACGATTGCCGGGGTTATTTTAAGCGTCGATTACATCGTCACGGAGGTATTGAGACCGCATCAGCAAAATCGGGTCAAAGCCCTGATCAATCCCGATGCGGATCCGAAGGGGTTCGGCTGGAATGTCACGCAATCGAAAATTGCGATCGGCAGCGGACGATTTCTTGGTAAAGGATTTCTGCAGGGCACGCAAACCAAATACGATTTCGTTCCTGAACAGAGCACGGACTTTATCTTCTGTACGATCGGCGAGGAACACGGATGGATCGGAAGCTTTTTTACGATCAGCTTGTTCGTGGCCCTGATGTTGCGTGTGATCTTTCTGGCAGAACGACAGAAGCACAGATTCGCCCGGGTATACGGCTATTCCGTGGCGTGTATATTTTTCTTTCACTTTGCCGTCAATATCGGTATGACCATCGGACTATTTCCAGTGATCGGAATCCCGTTGCCATTTTTCAGCTATGGCGGCTCATCACTGCTAGGCTTCACCGTTCTCCTGTTCATACTGATCAAACTCGACTCGCACCGGATGCAGGTACTGCAAAGGCTTTGAGGCGGGCAGTTCAAGTTTAAAGTCTAAAATTTAAAGTCTAAAGTTGTCTAAAGTTTCAAGTTGTTGGAAAGGTTGGAAGGTTGGAAGACTTTGGATTTCCTATTGACGAAGGAACAGTGCCCGGTTAAATCTAAGGTTGAGTTTCACCTAATATGTCACTCACGAAGCTGATATATTACGAAAAACGTTTCTCTACCATTTCCATAAATTCATGGAATTCCTTGCTGTCGCGGTCCCAGTCGGACGAATGACGTTCAAGATAAGTCAAGGCAGTTTTCATATCCGGAAGCTGGTCAATTTCATCAATGGCCCGGCTGAACGAATCGAAGTCGCCATAAAACAAAACTTTTGTAAACATAAACTTCTGATTGATCGTCAGACTGTCTTTGATCTTCGAAATCCTGCGCAGATTATCCATCACCGCAGGCTGCTGAACAGCGGTAAGCTGATCATTCAGGGATGGCTCGTGTTTTTTTGATTCCTGTTTTTCCAGTCGGGGACTTGTCCGTTCCGTCGTCTGAGCTACATAAAATTTTTCCGGGTTTAACGGAAGCACTTCGGAGAATTTGCCGATGTAGCCCTCGAGATCTTCGGGATTGAAATTTACTTCCTCCAGGATCTGATCGAGAATGGCAAATGCTTCATTTCCCGGCATCTCCCGAACGCCCTGTTCTTCCAGTTTTTGCAGCATCCGTTCGAGCGGCGCCTTGTTGATCTTCAGGTATTTTATTTCTTCCCGGAAGGACGAAACGTCGAGCTTGTTATTTTTCCCCGTGATCAGCATCGAAAAAAAATCGTACGGATTAAAAATTACCAGCAGCGTCTGGCTTACCGATTTTTTCAACAACGGGGCGAAATACACCTGATCAACCCGGATGTGATTGGACACCACGGTCATGTAATTATTCAATGCTTCCCTGACCTCCGGATCCTCATTGTCAAAGTATATACTCTTATGCCTGCGTGTTTCTTCTTTCCAGCTTTTAAAGATCTCTTTGATGATAAAGAGATTGATCTGTGGCAAATTGCACAAGGATAAGATCTCTTTTCCTGTAATGTGATCCCTGCCGGAGAAAAAGCTTTTCAGCACTTTTTCCGCATAAGCGTCTCCGTACAGTGCAATTGCCTCTAGACTAATCTTTTCATCCATATTATTTATATGCTGTTAAATTGCTTAATTGGTAATCCTAAAGTTAATGGATATTGCTTCAAAGTAAATATCCAAATTCCCTTATCGATGGCCAAGATTGAAATTGACAACCTTTTCAATAAAGTACTCGTGGTGACCGATCTTTCAAAAACCCTGTTACAGCATTTTCACGACCACCGGGTAGACTGGATGCAGTCGTGCGGCGGAAAAGGACGATGCACAACGTGCAAAGTCATCATCCGGTCGGGTTCCCGGCACTTTTCACAACTTACGGAAGCAGAGCAAAAGTACATCGACCAGCGGGCTCTGGCGCGGGGTGAACGCTTGTCGTGCCAGGTGAGAATTGGCGGCGATGTGGTCATATCCGCCCCATCGGTATATAAATTACCCCACGTAAAATACAGCGATGACCAATCTGATTAATCGTTTCGGGAATAGGTCGGTTTGAGCCTGACTGTTAAATTGCACCATGTTTATTGAACCGGATTTTGGGAGCAAAAGGCACGACCGGATGGGTTGGATCGAGGTGATCTGCGGCTGCATGTTCTCGGGTAAGACGGAGGAATTGATCCGCAGGCTGAATCGTGCCCTGATCGCCCGGCAAAAAGTCGAAATTTTCAAACCGGCTATTGACAAACGTTACGACGCCAAAGACATCGTATCACATAACTATAACAAGATCCGTTCGACCCCGGTAAATTTTGCAAACGATATTCTCCTGCTGTCCGGCGAAAGTGAGGTTGTTGGTATCGATGAAGCTCAATTTTTTGATGATGCCATCGTGGAAGTCTGCAATACATTGGCCAACAGCGGAAAAAGGGTCATTGTCGCAGGCCTCGATATGGATTTCGAGGGAAAACCTTTTGGATCAATGCCGAACCTGCTCGCAGTTGCAGAGTTTGTAACAAAAGTTCACGCCATCTGCGCACAAACGGGCGAACTCGCGTCGTTTTCTTACCGCCTGTCGGACCACGACAGACAAGTGATGCTGGGCGAATCCGGGCAATACGAAGCACGCAGCCGGAAAGCATTTGTCGAGGGGATGAAACGTCGGAAGAAAGCATGATTCGGGGAACACAAAAAAAGATCTTGTGGCAATTTTGTCTTTGGCTTTGCCTTCTGGCAACCGGGTGTCCTGCGCAGAACAGCGCCGACATTCCGATCGGGACCTGGAGGATGCATGTCTCCTACCGTAACATTGTATCGCTAGCCATCGCACCCGACGAAATTTATGCGGCCAGCCAAATGGGAATTCTGGTCTTTGACCGCAGCGACCATACCTCATCGACCTACACAAAACTGTCGGGGCTCACCAGCAGCGGAATCACTTTTATCGCATTTGACCCGGCCAGCGGCCAACTGGCTGTTGCGTACAGTGATGGCGTTATAGATTTCATCAAGGATAACGTGGTAACCAATTTTTCCAGACTAAAGGACCTGAATACCATTGTTACCAGCAAAAGGATCAACCATATCAGTTTCCATAACCAGATCGCGTACATCGCGACCGATTATGGGTTGGTGTTGTACGACATTGTCGCCGGGGAAGTGAAGGAGACCTGGCGCGACCTCGGATCCAATGGCGAAAATCTCGGTATCAATGAAAGTGTTTTGGCTGGTGACAGCATCTTCGTTGCGTCGGACAATGGAGTTCTCGCAGGAAGTCTCGATGATAATTTGCTGGATTACACGAAATGGAAACGATTTAACCAAAATGACATGGCCGGGGAGATCGGATCGGTCGCGATATTCGACGGAAAACCCTTCGCCACGGTGGATCAGAAAGGAATATTTGTCAGGGAAGGAAATTCTTTTACAAAAACGGCCTTCGCCTCAGACCAGGATTTTAACCGCTTGTCATCTTCCGGCACCAGGTTGCTGATCACGACAACGAAAGGTTTATGGTCTTTAAATGGGTCTGGCGAATTTGTGGCGATTTCCGACGATGTTATACAAATGCCCCGCGTCGCGATGGAAGATGAAACGGGAGCGCTTTGGGTTGGCGATGCAGAGAACGGGTTGCTGTCAAATGTCACCGGCGAATTCCGGTCCTATGTTCCAAATGGTCCTGCGTTCGAAAAAACTTTCCGGCTTATTGCTACGGCAGGCAAAATCGTGGCGGTGGAAGGTGGTTATTCTGCAACGCGCCTTCCTGTCGGGAATGAGGGTCACTATAGCGTTTTTGAGGACGGGCAATGGTCAACCGCGAATACGGCGCTGACTGACATCACGGAGGTGGCATTCTACGGTGGCAACCAATTCATATCGTCATTCGGGCACGGTCTGTTAAAAGCAAATGCAGACGGAAGCACGATCGCGATTTACGACGAAACAACGAGTCCCCTGGGCGATGGAAATCCTTCAGACAATCAGGTTTATATTACCGATCTTCTTTCCTCGGAATCAGGCTTGTGGCTCACGAATTACGATGCGTTTGAAAGCCTCTTCAAATTCAACGGCGAATCCTGGGAAGCGTTCAGCTTCAGCTACACCCAGGCGCAATACCCCCATAAAATCCAAAACGACGCAGCCGGAAACATCTGGATCGCGATTGATCCTGCCAGCGGTGGTGGTCTTGTTGTCCTTGACCCCATCACAAAAGAAACCAGGTTGCTCAATGAGAATCCCAATACAGGCGGGTTACCACACAGGAATGTCAGGTCCCTGGCCGCGGACCGCGATGGCAATGTTTGGGTTGGCACAGATGGCGGGGTTGGTTTTTTTTACGCGGCTGACGAAGACGCCGTAAAACCAATTTTCGAAAACCGATTTTTGCTTAAGGATGAAAGGATCACCGACATCGAAGTCGATGGCGGGAACCGGAAGTGGATGGGAACGCAACGGGGCGTTTGGCTCTTCAATCCGTCGGGGGATGCCCTGGTCTATAATTTCACGGCGGAAAACAGCCCCTTATTATCCAATATCATTCACGACATCGCCATTGATCCTAAAACAGGGGAAGTATTTTTTGCGACTGAGAATGGAATGGTGTCGTTCCGCGCCGGCGCTACGACAAGCGATGGATTTGCCGGGCAGGTAAAAATATTTCCGAATCCCGTCACAAGCCAATTTTCCGGGTTGGTCGGCATTTCAGGGTTAGGAACCGATGCCATTGTCAAGATCACGGACGTCAATGGAAAATTGATTTCCGAATTCCAGGCGAACGGCGGCACGGCGATCTGGAATGTTCGGGACTTCAGGGGCAAACGCCCCGGCACGGGCATTTATCTTGTTTTTGGTGCGTTGCCGGACGGAACCGAAACGATCGTCGGAAAGATCGCGATCATCGACTAGACAAATCAGGAATAAATAAAAGTGGTCCGGTGATATACAAAACCCGCGGGATAGTTTTCAGGTTTACAAAATTCCGGGAGACATCCATCATTGTTACGATCTTTACCGATCAGTTCGGACTGCAGACTTATATTGTCAATGGTGTCCGCAGCAAGAATTCGAAAAACAAGATCGCGCTGTATCAGCCGCTGACGCTTTTGAACCTGGTTGTCTATCATCGTGAGAATGCCAATATTGAACGGATCAAAGAGATACAGTGTCTGCATCCGTACACGACGCTCCTCAGCGATATGCGGAAATCCGCGATCGCCATGTTCATCAACGAGCTTCTTAATAAAACGGTAAAGGAAGAAAGTCACGCCAAAGAAATTTTCGATTTCATATTTGATTCGCTGGTCACCCTGGACGGACTGCGGGAGTTTGAAAATTTTCACATGGTGTTCATGGTGAAGTTAAGTCAATATTTGGGCTTCGGCATTCAACATAGCAATCAGGTCATTGGTGGCCACCTGGTGGATGCTGCAACGGAGTCGTTACTTGCCCAGTTGATTGCCGCCGGATATGACGATAAAATCAAAATGATGAACAGCGAACGTCGGGTGCTCATAGACCTGCTCGTGGATTTTTACACGTCACATTTCGAAAACCTCAAGGGCATGAAATCGCTTCAGGTTTTAAGGGAAGTTCTGTCGTGATCAGTTTACAATGTCGTCGGTGATGATCACGTCGGTGCCTGAGAGGGTCGTTCTGTATTGCCGGAGTGGCCGCCATGCGGGACCTGAAGAAGGCTCTCCGTTCGACAGGTTAAAAGAGGAGTTGCAGCAAGCGTCAAAGATGTACAGGTTCGAAACGTGCATTTCGACTGTGGCACAAGCATCATTCGGCTGAAATGAACAATTTCTTTCGTAGGAAACGTACGTGGTCGAATTTAGGCGATGCAGAAGGATTCCGCGAACACCACCGTCAATATACACATATCCCGAAGTCTTCAGGCTCTGGTATGCCGGCAGGTTGAGGTTCACATAAATCGTTGCGAAAGGAACAAATGGTATGGGGTCGTCGGAAATTTCCGGGCTGCATGCGCTCAGCAAAATCAAGAGCATCGGCAGAATGCTGATTTGCTGAAAAAATTTTTGCTTTCTCATCGCCAGGTTTTTTCCACTACAAACCTCCACCTGTGAATAACGGACCATGCACCTCAGTCGTCAATATGTATAAAATCCTTTCCCCGTTTTTCTTCCGAAGTGACCCGCGTCAACTTTTTGTTGCTGGATCCTGCTCGGCCGGAATTTCGGGTCCTGGTGAAACGCGTTGTAGATCGATGTTGTCACCGAGAAATTCGTGTCGACGCCAATCAGGTCCATCAACTCAAATGGACCCATTTTAAACCCGGCAGACCTCATCAGTAAATCGATCGACTTGAAATCGGCGACATTTTCCTCAAGCAGCTTCAGGGACTCCACATAAAAATGTCGGGCTACACGGTTAACGATAAAGCCGGGAGAATCTTGTGCAATTACCGAGGTCTTGTTCAATTTCACACAGAACTGATTCAGCAGTTCAATGGTCTCACCGCTTGTCGCCGCTGCCCTGATGATTTCAACGAGTTTCATGACTGGCGCCGGATTGAAAAAATGAAGTCCGGCAAAACGATCCTGATACTTTAGTGCGGCGGCAATTTGTGTTATCGGGATGGATGAAGTATTGCTGACGAATACACAATCCTTCGCATTGTTTTTTTCAAGCTCGGCAAAAATCTTTTGTTTGATGTCGAGTTTTTCAACAACAGCTTCAATTGCGAGGTCCACCTGCAGGTGCCGGAAGTCTGAGACCGACTGAATATTATTCTGGATCGTTTCCCTTTCCCCTGCCGTTAGTTTGCCTTTTTCGACGAGTGCCTCAACACTTTTCTTGATCGAAGAGATACCTTTGATCACGACCTCTGCCTGAACATCGTAGATCAGCACCTTATACCCAGCTGCCGCACAAATATGCGCAATACCCTGGCCCATCGTGCCTGCGCCGATCACGGCGATGGTTTTAATGGCATCCAGTTTCATGCAACGCCCTCGGTATTGAACTGTTTAAGGAAACGAATATCATTTTCTGAATAAAGTCGCAGGTCATTCACCTGATACCTGAGCTGGGTGACACGTTCGATCCCCATACCGAAGGCAAAGCCAGTGAACTCTTCCGGATCGATGCCGCAATTTCTCAGCACGTTGGGGTGCACCATTCCGGAGCCCGCAATCTCGACCCATCCGCTGTGCTTACAAACCACGCAGCCAGCGCCCTTGCAGATAAGGCAGGTGACATCAATTTCCGCACTCGGCTCAGTGAACGGAAAAAACGAAGGGCGGAGGCGCAATTTGACATCCTTGCCATACATTTCCTTTGCAAAATGGAAAAGGGTTTGTTTCAGGTCGGCAAAACTCACATTGCGATCCACGTACAGTCCCTCAACCTGGTGAAAAAAACAATGAGCACGCGCCGAAATCGCTTCGTTCCGGTAAACTCTTCCAGGCATAATGGCACGGACCGGAGGTTCTTGTTTTTGCAGTAAACGGATCTGAACATTGGAGGTGTGGGTTCTCAAAAGAATGTCGCCGCCTTCCTTCGTCCCCTTTTCTATAAAGAAAGTATCCTGCATCTCGCGGGCCGGATGGTTTTCAGGAAAATTCAGTGCCGAGAAGTTATGCCAATCGTCCTCGATCTCCGGACCATCGGCCACGTTGAATCCGAGTCTTTCAAAAATTTCGATGATCCTTAGCTTCGTAAGTGTTAACGGGTGAAGATTCCCTACTTTATTGGGAACCGGGGGAAGCGTGAGATCGATATCGGGTTTGGCCGTTTGTGTTTCAGTCAGTTTTTGAGATAAGTCCGAAAATTTGGTTTCAGCCGCCTGTTTGAGGTCGTTCAGACTTTTGCCAACTTGCTTCTTGACGTCAGCCGGCATTTTTTTCAAATCTTCGAATAACTCAGCGATCTGTCCTTTTTTACTAAGGAATTTTAGCCGGAAGTTTTCAATCTCCTGTTTGCTTGACGCTTTGAACTGGGAAACTTCTGTTATCAGGTTTTTTATTTTCTCCTCCATGGGATGCCTTTCGAATACAAATTTAAACAACCGCCCAAATTAACGGAATCGGTCTATTGTTGGTAAAAAGCCCGGATTTTTTCTCCGACGTAAGTTATCTGTTCCCTGGTCAGCTCCGGATATATCGGCAAAGACAAAACTTCTTTTTCCAATGCATTTGCTACCGGAAACTGGCCCGGATCCAGGTTCAAATGGCCATAAGCCGGCAAATTTGTTAGTGCCTGTGGGTAATGGATCAGTGTTTGAATCCCATGCTGATGCAGGTATGTTTTCAAATCATCCCTGCGCGGGCAACGTATGACATACAAGTGGAACGAATGGACGGTGTTCTCACGCGTTTTCGGTACTTCTATTCCCTGAATATCGCCGAGCAGCTGCCGGTAAAGTTCCGCGTTTTTGATCCGCCTGGCGGTCCACGCCTTCAAAAATGGAAGCTTAGCCAGAAGAATCGCGGCTTGCAACGTATCCATCCTGCTATTGGTACCCTCGATGAGGTGGTCATGCTTCTGAATAGCTCCGTGATTGGCGAGGCGTGTGACCTTTTCGGCAAGTATTTCGTCGTTTGTCACAATACCCCCTGCGTCGCCATAGGCTCCGAGGTTTTTGGTTGGATAGAAGCTGAACGCTGCCAGATCGCCAACGGACCCAGCATACGATGAGCCGGCAGATGTCAAATGGGCCTGTGCGCAATCTTCGATAAGGCGGAGATTATATTGTTCGCATAAACGTTTGAGCTCGATAACCGGGGCGGCCTGGCCATAGAGGTGAACTGCAATGACCGCCCTTGTGCTGGAGGTTATACGCTTTTGGACCTCGCCAGGATCAAGCGTATAATAATGTGTGTCGACATCGGCAAAGACCGGTGTTGCGCCACATAAGGAGATTGTCTCAGAACTTGAGATCCAGCTCCAGGCCGGGGTGATGACCTCGTCACCTGGCCGGATGTTGATAGCTTTCAAGGAAAGGAAGAGCGCATCGGTGCCATTGGCAACTCCAACGGAATGTTTTACGCCGATAAGCCTGCCGAATGCCAGTTCAAATTCGGCTGTCTGATGTCCCTTGAGAAAATCGAATTCTCCGATCGCGCTGGTGATAGCGAGGTCTAACTGAGGTCTGATTGATTCATATTGCGCCTTCAGATCAATAAATGGAACCTGCATGGAAGTGCTTGGTTTTCCCGAATTCTGATTACAACTTTTTAAGAATCAATCGATCGAGGAAAACGCTTAAAGCTATCGATAAGAGAATGACGCCCGACAACACGATTGATTCTGCCAGATTCTTGAAGATGATAGCAATAAAAACGAAAAAGGCCTGTGTTACCCCCAGGATAATGGTTGTTTGGCTATGTGATTTTCCAAGGCGCATGATCGCGTGATGTATATGGCTTTTATCCGGTTTGAACGGCGATTGTCGCTTCATCAGGCGAAGAATGATGATGCGTGAAGTATCGACCAGCGGCGTCATGATAAAACAGGCTGCCGTTGCAATGGATGCGTTGAACTTATAGACATTTTCCGTTGGCAGATTATAATTCGTTTCAATAAAATGCACGACAAGAATGGCCAGGGTCATGCCAATGACCAACGCGCCGGTGTCGCCCATGAATACTTCGGAAGGTTCCCAATTAAAGATCAGAAACGCAAGGATGGCGCCGAGCATCGTAAACGAGAAGATGGCGAAAATCTGGTCGCCAACGAAAAAAAACCATGCGCCGAAACACGTGAGTGCTATGCATGCGATGGTCCCGGCAAGGCCATCCAGACCATCGATGAGGTTGAAGGAATTTGTAATTGCAATTACAGTAACGATGGTTAAGACATAACTAACTACGTCTGAGAGATCGTAGATTCCAAACAGGCCGTATAACGACTTAAACCGAAGGTCGAAAAGAAAGATCAAAAGGCATGTCGCCATGATCTGGCCGAGCAATTTTACCAGGGCCCGTAAAGGCACGAGATCATCCCTGACACCGATAAAAAAGATAACGAAAAGGGCTACGAGGATAAATTTGATTTCACCCCAATATTGCAGGTCCAACCAGATCAGGGAGGAGATAAAGAAGCCACAGAAAATGGCGATTCCTCCCATGGATGGGGTGACTTTCTTGTGGATTTTGCGTCTGCCCGGGATATCAACCAGGTTTCTCTTTAACGAGTATTTAATGATGACCGGAACGATCAGGAAGGAAATTACAAATGACGTTATAGCTGCTGCTAGGTGAATGGCCATAGTTGCGGTCAAGGGCCAAAATTAATGAATCAATTCAAATTTGGCCTGTTTTTGAAAAAAAGCTTTGATTATTTCGGCGATCGCCGACTTAATTCAGGGGCGGGTCCAATCGCCGTTCCGGGGCGTCAATCAGGGCTTCCCCTTTGCGCGGATGACATCCGCCTTAGGAAATTTCCGGCCGGATTCTAAAAGTTCGTTAAACAATTTTTCATGGTCGCCGATGACCTTATCCCAATCATAATATTCTTTGATCCTGTTTAGATTGTTTTGCCTGAATTTCCCATGATGCTCCCGCGTCGGATCAAAAGCTTCAAATATGTTGGTGAGCTCACCGGCATCGTTGAAGTAGACCGCATTTTCTGTAAGCACCGAGCTATTAAACGAATTCTTGTGGGCGATAATATTGCATTGGCACGCCATGGCTTCCAGCAAGGATGGATTTGTGCCGCCAACTGAATGGCCATGCAAATAGCCTTTTGAAAAATACCGCAGGGAATCAAGGTGGCGCTTGTCGTAAATCCCTCCTGAAAATTTTATCCTGGGATGATTGAATTGACGAGTCATTTTTTTGCCGTAGGCATTCGCGACATTTCCAATCAGCACAAGCTGTTCGGCTACAGGAGCGTTAACAAATGCATCGAGAATAACCTCTATGTTATTTTCCGGTTCCATCCGGGCAATAACCAGGTAGTAGCTTTTCTGACTCAGCTGGTACAGGTCGAGCACCGCTGGGTCGAAAGTATTCACGACGGTGGCTCCGTATGGAAGATAAAATGAATCTTTCCGGAATTCTTTCTTATAATACGCCTGTATACCGATGTTGTCAGAAATGATGTAATCGGATCTTTTAACGGCGATCCTTTCGGCATATCGTGTAACACGCTGGATCACCTTGTTCCATTTGGCACGTTTCCATTCCAGGCCGTCCATATTGGTCAGGATCAGCGAACGTTGGAGCGGAAGAAGAAGGTATGAAACGGCGACGCTTCCATAACCTGCCTCGTAAATGATATCGTAATTACAATTCAGGGCATGCCGCAGGCAAAGAAAATCGTAAATGTAATTTGCGGCAGCACCGATGACTTTTTCCGGACTGAATACACGTTCGATTTTTACGCCTGCATATTCTGTACCCTGGAACTGATGGAAATGTGGATTGTAAACCGTTACTTCATGACCTCGTTCTACCAAACCTTTTGACAGGTACTCAGCGAATTGTTCAAATCCTCCATACTGGTTCGGTATCCCTTTTGTACCGAGAATTGCAAGTCTCAAGAAACAGGAATTAGATGGACTTAATTATTGATTTTTCGCCGTGCCACTTCCAAGAATCCGGTTTTTCAATTTCACGATGCCGCCCATATTTTTGGCAATGGTTTTCTTTAACCAGGATGAATTATTATTTGGCCTCCAGTCAGTCAACCGGGGAACCTCAACATGCATCTGGTGCGGCGTATACGCGTAGGTTGCAATAGAAGTCCTATAGTTTCCTTGCGGAAAGTTGGTCATATCATAACCATGAAGCGTATAAGAACTTGTGCGTTGAATAATGAGTCTGTTAAAAGGGACGTCAAGTTGCTTTTTCTCACCCGATCTCAGATCCTCAAGCTTCAAGTGCCCACCGAAACCCTGATTCCAGTTTTTGTTCATGTAGTATAAGAGATTCATATTACGATACCAATTCTTGTGGATTGGATGGTAATTGAAATCCAGATGCATATCCAGGAAGCTGTTTTTTTTGCCCTGATGCAAGCCTCCGCCGTGATTCTTAGGATCTACAAACACTTCTTCGTTGGCTATGAAGCTCAGAAAAGCGTTCATTCTCGGCGAGCTGATCTCATTGTAGAACTCGTCAAATTCGGGGCCGAGCTCTTTATAGTTCGATTTTTCAAATTTATTGCCAGCAAAAATGTAATCCCTGCTCTTGTTATCCAGGTCAGGAATTTTACTATACATTGTCTCGGCCTTGGCAGAATCACAAAAATTGTCGATAATTAAATATTGAAACGGCCTTGCGAGCAGGTAATCCATCCTCAGCTTCTCCTTGTTCTTCTCGAGATAGTCAAAATTAATCATATAAATTTTTTTGCGAATTTAGGGTTTTTTCAGAGAAAAACAGAACCGAATTCATCAAGTTGAAGAAGACGATTCCTTTTTGTACTTCAAGTGTTGATTCAGTCAGCGAAAATATAAAAAAAATACCGAGCATAAAGAAGTAGACTACGTCCCTGTTCACGATTGCCCTCCGGAACGACAACAGAAAAATCGCCGCTATGCACAAAAACCCTGTAATGCCAAATGACCCGAATGATTGCAAGAACTGATTATGGCTGTTGTACCGCTGCCCAGCGGGTTCTAACCAACCGTTCCTGGTGTATTCTGCTACAAGCGTGTCCATAAAATCACCAGGCGCCACGCCAATCCAGGGATGCTGGGCGATGACTGCAAACGTTGCTTTCCATTCCAAAAGCCTAACGCCAAACGTGCCCCATTGACCATCCGACGCGTGAACGCTCTGAAAAATGGCCGTCATTCGTTGCCGTGATATATCATTTAAAAACAGAACAACCCCAATCAATATGAAAGCGGCGGCGATTGCCCACACATAATTGTATTTTCTGAATCGAATTATTCCGTAAACCGCTATGAGGAAGCAAGCGCCAAGGGTTGAAAAAAGAACCGTCCGTGCCGCCAGCATGGTCATGAAAGTCACGAAATAGATGATCAGAAAAATGTAAAGGCGATTTGTTTTTTCCTGGCGAAATGATTCCCAGATCAGAAAAATAATAACAACGCCAAGGTAACACGACAGGTACGAAGGGTGAATGCCAATGTTAAAAGAGAGCAATTTGTATGAATAGAACCATTTGTTAAAGAAGAATACGGGATAATTGAAATGGTGATTTTCGGCCAGGTTGTTTTTCACGGCGATCCCCAGACAAACAACAGTTGCCCCAAACAGCGAAGCACAAAAAGACATAAAAACTTTTTTTCTCGCTTCTGGAAAACGCATGCATACTAACCAGACACTGAAGGGCACCAAAGCAAAACTCCATTTTTTATCAAGGTGAAAAATGCCCTCTTTCATATTTTCGGTATAAAGAAGGCTTATGACGTGCAGAAGGAAATAGAACGCTGACAACATAACCAGGATCCTGCCGTCGCGGTCTTTTAGATCCGATCCTTTTAGCAGCAGCAGCATGCAGAGCGTCGTCAGTGTGATCAGCAGAAAACCATTCATGCCTGTGGCCCATGGCAGGGACGCAGTTGCCACTCCCAGCGCCACCAAGAATATGACATGCGGTTTTGAGTGATTGGTGTTTAACAATGGCTATTGCGTTCGGCTTCCGTTGTGGCTATACTTTTTCAAAATACTCAGCATGATCGCCCCGAAAGCAAGTGTTGCAAATATCGAATATTTGTATATCCCCGCGTTCGAGATATCAGCAATGGACATCGTGATGTTAATAATGAAAAAATATTTAATGACTGTTGGTTCGAGAATCTTGTTAAAAGCAAAAAACGGAAAAAAATAGATGAAGTACAGGAAAAATATACCTGTCAGGCCCAACTGGCTAATGGTATTCAGATAACCGTTATGTGCGTCTATGAGTGTGTTCTCATTAAATCCATAATCATTTTTTACGTAATTAAAAGTGCCATAACCCGTGCCAAATACTGGATTATCGGCAATGATCCGTGCGGAAGTCTTATACAGCTTCAGGCGCGAGTAAATACTATTGGTTTCCTCGCTCCGTTCGACCGTGACCATATCAAGCGGGCTGTCGGCCTTGAAGTTGAAATGGATTTTCGACGAAATGTGTTTCAGCGAATACCGCTTCGGTAAATCGACCGTCGCCACAAAAATGATTCCGGCAATCGCAACAACGCAAACAACAATAAAAGATCTGATGAAACTGTAATAGTACAATTGTATGAGCATGAAGGAAAGCAATGCCGCTATGATGGCAATCCTGGTTTCACTCAGCACGATGATTAGGCACGAAACAACAATCAATGGCCAGAATATAAAAGGTGGAAACCGATATTTCAGCCGTCTTAAATAAACAAAAAACACGAGCAATGAACTGACGATGTTCGCAAAAGTATTTGCCCCCAATGAACCACTCGCCAGGAAATGGGTGCCCGTCATGTATGTGTTGAGGAGGGCTTCGACGAATAAAAAGAAAACAGAAACGATGAAGCCCGTTACTATTTCCTTTTCGTACAGCCGAAAGTCTACATTTGACAAAAGGATCAGCAGCATGAAAAGGTAACGCAGGGGATACCCACCCGCGAGGATCAGACACACATGGTGAACGTCCCCCGCGTTAGCAACAATATTGATAAAGGATGATAAAAAGAAAAATAGAAAGACGCCCGCAATGAGCCACGTCGAATGCACCGACAGCGTGTTTTTTTTCCAAAAGAGCCTGACGAGACCGGCTACCAGAAATAAATCAATATGGTTGATAAAGGGGAATGCCGCTGCCCCGATCTCGCCACGGGACCCGAGATAAACGGCCGGAAAAAAATCATTGACGGCAGTCGGAAAGGCGAGCAAGACAAACGGAAGGAAAAAGAAATAGATTTTATTAGAGGCAAGTGACAAAACCGTGATCGAAATAAAAACGATCACAGAGGCGACGTTGATCAACCCCGGCTTTTCGAATTCGGTCAGGCCGGCCAGAGCAGCCACCGCTATGCCTGCGAGCGGAAGCAACAATGACATCAGTCCGAAGAATATGACACTCGCGGGTTTTAAATAATCGTTTATATTGATCGAGCCAGTTGCTGCCTGCACAAAATTGTTCTGTTTAGAATATCAATAAGGGAGTTCAATATGACCCTCGCTCACCGAAGCGAGATCAATTTCCTTTGCGTCATCTACAAGGTTCAGCACCTTCAAACCAACGCGATGTCCCTGTGCGACGAGCTCAGGCGTAATCTCCATATTGCGCCAGCGTTCGATGGCGTACTTCCTGTTCTTCAGGTAGGTAATGTACCGTTCCAGATGGGGCCCTTCAGCGCCGTAGGATAAAAATAAAGCCATCCGGTTGTCGGGCGCCGGCTTAAAAAGGAAATTTGGGAGCACTTTGCATAAATAAGGATTCAAGTCCAGACCGGGACTGGCCTTTAACCTTTTTGCGTTGCCTGAGTGTGTCGTGCGCAGGTTCCACACAACCAAATCGCCTGGTTTGGTCTGTACATTGATGATTTTCCCTTTCCACCGCGTTGGATACAGATGCGATTTGTCGCGAAGGATAAGACCTCCCGAATCCTCGGTATAATCCTGGAGGTAGATACCCATTCTCAGCACGTTATAAGCCGACCGCCAGTCCGGAGCATTGGCATCAAACCTGTCGGGGTTATCCTTATGCAGCGACATTGTGAGTTCGTTAAAGGAGATACTGCTGTCACCAATGTATACAGGTTTCGCATTGAGCAGCTTTGCAACCAATGATATTATTTTTTCATTCAGTACGGTCAAATCTCTCAAATAGGGATTGCATAGTAAGTCCTTCTTGAGATTCTCTTTCAGACTTTTTTCTGTGCCCTGCCGGATGAGTTGTATCTCCTGAGGCGTAAAAAAACCCTTTAATATAACCCAACCATTGCGCTGAAATTGCTCCGAGACATTTGTTTCCATATCGTTTGACGCTTAATACTGTAATTCTTGACAAATAAATCCAATATTTTGTTAATTGTAAAAAACCATCATGCTGAATGTTGCGGGCGCACCTGTTTAAGAAAATTCCTAACATACAGGGCCTTCATCAACCACACAGAGCCAAAACTTAAAAATGCTGCAAAAGCCGCTCCTGTGATCCCGTACAGCGGAATCAGCAATATATTCAACAGGAGGTTCACAGCCGCTCCTGAAATGGTTGTGGCAAGCAAAACTACATCCTTCTTGAAAGCATACAGGCAATAATGGGGAATAAAAGACAGGTTCATCACGATATTCGCGAGCAGCAGGATATAAAACGTTTTGACCTGCACGTTGAATGCCTCTTTTCCCAGCAGCTTGAGCAGATAGTGTATCAGTACGACTTCACCGACAGCAATAGAGACCCCAATCAAGACTACCCTCAAATACATCTTGTTTTTTATCGTCACGAAGGCGTTTATATCCCCCTGCATAAAATTCTCGATCAGCCGCGGATATAAAACCAAAATAACCACAACATTGATCACCGTATTGATCAGGTTCGCGATCTGGCTAAAGAATACATATATTCCAAGCTCAGCCGTACCGAGTTTCAGCTCGATAATATAGCGATCGGTAAATTCAATGAACTTATAAGATAAGGTTGCAAGAAAAAAAAGCAGCGAGACGGAAATGCCTGATCTGATCCATTTCCAATCAATTGCATCCACCCCGGTCCGGAACATCCTTCTGAGATTGTAGTATGCAAACAAATTCGCAACCAGGCTGCCAAACATCCAGATCACCAGGATATCCTCAACTCCCTGGATATTGGATGGGTCGATGAACCATGCCGCAAAAACAAATATGATCCATGCTCCCTGCGTAAAGAACAAAATCAGGTTGGAGATGATCGACTTCTGAAGAATTGTGTACAACGCGAAGAAGGTTTGTGCCATGGTCTCCAGAAACAGCAACCCTACAAAGAAAAGCAGGTACTCAATTTTGATTATATCCAGGTAAAATATGACCCCCACCGCCGGAATAAAAATGAGGAACGTGATAAAGTAAAAGACAAACAGGTTCCTGACGTAAGACAGTCTGCTATCATGAGGTTTAGATATAATCTCGCGAAGGGCAAAGCTGTCGAAGCTGAGGGTGAGAATAAAATAACAAAGCAGGATCGTGGTCGAAAATATGCCGTACTCGCCAAGAAATGACGAAGGATATTGTTTGCCCAGAAAAAATGTGAATGCAAATTTCGCCAGAATCGTTACTCCCCTGATGGAAAGATTAACGCCGTAGTTCGTCAGTGACAACCAGTTGATCCGCAGGTTCCTCATCGGAATGATATGATTTCGATACCATTATCCTTTGCGAACTTCAGATTGTCAGCCCCGGAAAAAGCGATAGAGCTTTCGTTAATGATACAAATCACATGAATCTCTTCACGGTACATGAATTTCAGGTTGATAAGACCGGATGACAAATACGGGCAAACGACGAATTCCGGGTTGTATTCGGAAATAATCTCTTCAATACAATAGCTGCTGGTGATGGGCTGATACGTAAACGCTTTTTGTTCCGCGACCCTCTCAAATACATTTTGCTTGTCGGATGGATGCGGTTTAAAGTATACTTTGTGAATATCCTGCCTCCCCATCACGAAGTCCAGCACGTGGGCATTCAGCTGTTCGATCTCGGGGGCTTCGTTCAGCCCCATGATCATGCATACGCCTTTCTCGACATGGTATCTTGATCTTGGAAACTCAATCTTGACCATCTTGCTCGCCGGGCCGGGCGTGAGTGCCGGTTCCGGAGTGAAGATCTTGCTGATCCTTTTGTCTTCCAGAGGAAGAATATCTTTATGAATGCGGAATACATAGCCGATCATGAAGCTCAGCGCGAATTTTATTCCAAAATTCCGGGAATACTCGCGGTCGGCACGGGTAGCATCCAATAAAGCAATTCCCTCATAGAAGAAATGAACCTTAATTCCATGGCGCCTCAGAAAAGGTGAATGGAAGACATAGTTGCCGAGCACTCCATCAATGTGCGGAAGGAATATTTCGACACCCCGACCATGCGTCCGAACGGTGTCCTTGATGAACTTCCTGGCACGGCGCAATCCTTTGATTTTCCCTGCAAACGAATTTGGAATGATCAATGGAGTGCCAGTATAATCCGGATGATAAGGCACCGAGCTGATGATATAATTTGAATCAGCCTGAAAGTCGGCGTTACAAAGAACGTTGATTATAAAATTGTGAAACGGAGTTACACTTATAAAAATATTGATTTTTTGCATCGGTGTGTCATTGGGTGCTAATCGGCGGTTCAGATCAAATCATCCAGCAGCAGCGGTTTGCCTTTTTTCAATGCCTTCCCTGACGCTCTGCCGAGAAGCCCCTCGTAAAACTTCGGCTCCAGCCCGTCGCCCGGACGAATGACCCGAATATTTTGCTTCGTAAATACCTCACCGGCCTGAATATCGGCGGCAACGTAAATTGAACGTTTGAATTTCTTGCTATTCTGTTCCGCGTTTAAGACGCCAAATTCCGCGTGACCGAGCGACAGGAAAGCCCGCTCGCTCTCCACAACGAGTGAACTCAGTTCTTCCGGCTCAAGAGAAAATGCACTGTCAACGCCCCCATCGGCACGGCGAAGCGTAAAATGTTTTTCGATAACGCGCGCTCCCAACGCCACCGATGCAACCGCAGCGCCGACACCCATCGTGTGATCCGACAAACCGATGATGCAATCGGGAAAAATCTGCCCGAGCACCGGAATTGTCAACAGATTTGTATTCTCCGGTGTTGAAGGGTAAGTACTGGTGCATTTGAGCAGCACCAGCTCTTTACAGCCGTTTTCCCTGAGCACCTGCACCGATTCATATACATCCGACAGCGTGCTCACACCGGTTGACATGATTACCGGCTTTCCGGTCCGGGCAACTTTCTTGAGTAATGGATAGTCGGTATTTTCAAAGGAAGCTATCTTATACAAAGGCACATTCAACTCTTCCAGAAAATCAACCGCCGTTTCATCAAAGGGCGAACTGAAACCGATCAAACCCCGTTCGTTAGCGTAGTCAAAAATCTGCTTGTGCCATTCCCATGGTGTATAGGCTTCCTTGTAAAGATCGAAAAGCTCCCGCCCTTTCCACAGGGATTTTTCATCCTTGATGGTGTAGGCACCGGGAATGGTCATTGTTTCGGCTGTATACGTCTGTAGCTTGATTGCGTGCGCACCTGCTTTTGCCGCCGCATCCACAATGGCCAAGGCGCGTTGTATGGACTGGTTGTGATTGCCCGACATTTCAGCAATGATAAACGGCTTGTTATTCTGTTGAATAGAGATGTTTCCTATTTTAATCGTTTTCATATCAGGTTAAGAGCTAATTCAAATTTATACGAATTGGGATATTTATCCTGTTCCCGTTTTTTGAAACCGGCATTGATGAAGGCCTTCACCGAGCCAAGATTTTCCTTCATAACATAGCCAGTGATTTTAAAATTTCCGGACTGCCCGGCGGTTAATTTCTGGATTCCCCGGATGATCAGCGAGGATGCCAGTCCTTTGCCCCGCCAGCTGCTGTCGAGCAAATAACTGATCAGGTATTCGGAATTGTTCCCGGTCCAGTCGAAACGAATTTGTCCGGCAGCTTCCTCACCGATCATGGCAATAAAGTAAAAGACTCCTTCCGATGAAATTTTTCCCGGGTACCAGGATTGATGTGTCTCCCAGGGGATTGGATCGGGTGTATATGCAAATCTTCTCACGTCCGGATCGTTCGCCCAACGAAATGTAAGCTCGATATCTTTGGGAGCGGCCCTTCGCAATACCATTTTCGTGCTGAGGTCGAGGGTATGGAAAATCGCTCGCAGACGCTCTCCGGAGTTTCCATCAAAAGCAGCCCGGTGTTTTTCATAAGACGTGTAGAACGAATTCTCAACGTCACGCAGGGCAACCTCATCAAAACTTGAGAAATCAAACGCCATGCCTTCCCTGATCAGGTATTCTTTCAGGAGCGATTGATTCTCCGCAGTCTGGAGCACAAACAGCAGTCCACCCGTGCTGATGAATTCATATGCCACGGTACTCGGGGGAACGATTGCGATGCTGCACGACATCATTGCCTCGCGCATTTGTGGAGCGTCGAGATTCGATTTAATCGTTGCGGATGGGAATTTATTCAGATGCGCTTCCAGTGAATCCTTGAATTGGTAGCCGGGCCCGGTAACAATCGTTATATCACCATCGAATCCGGATCCGATTATTTTATCCACGACCCATCGTGTGTGGTTATGTATATCCGCCCCTCCCATATTGATAAAAACAGATCCGTTGAATTTCTTTTCCTTCTGAATCTTTTGCTGAAACGGGCTTCTGAGCAGGACATAACCGATCCCTCCATAAACCCTGGTGTAAAATTCCTTGTCGTAGACGTTATCGGGAAGGGCGGCGCTGAAATTAAATATCACATCCGCGGTATAATGTTTATCGGGAATGTCATCAATACAGATGAGCGCCCCGGCAGATTGTTTTGCCTGCTCTTGATAAGCGGCAGAAAATCTGTAGCCGTCAACTACTACAATTTCGCCCCCTCGAAGCTGTGGTTTAAGTTCGGATGCAAAATCCGGGGGATCAGTTACGGGCAGACCGACAACGCGATCAAATTTTTTTTCAAATGCGCTTATGTTGTCGGTAGGTGAACGCTGGGTGACAAGAAGCAGCTCATAGTCGGCCGATAAACATTCGGCCAATGCCATGCAGCGCGACAGGTGTCCAAAACCAATCCGGCTGCTGCCATCGGCCCGAAATACGATTGTATTTTTTTTCAAAACTCAACTATTTCCTGACGGGTATTCCCTTCGACTTCAGGTAGGCCTTCGCTTCGAGTGGGGTCTGTTCGGTAAAATGAAAGATACTTGCCGCAGCGACAGCAGACGCCTTTCCATCGGTCAGTGCCCTGTACATGTCCGCATACTCCTTGGCTCCTCCGGAAGCGATCACTGGTATGTTTACGGCTTCACTGACCTGCTTCACCAATTCAAGATCGTATCCACACATCGCCCCGTCATTCGTGATACTGGTCAGCAGTATCTCACCGGCACCTCTTTTTTCCATTTCGACCGCCCACTCCACGGGATGTTTGCCTGTCGGCAATTTCCCACTCATTCTGTAGTTCTCGTACTTACCGTTGGGATGTTTCAGTACGTCAATGCTCACCACAATGCATTGGGTGCCGAACAAGTCGGCGCCTCTTGACACAAGTTCCGGATTGGTGTAGCAGCCCGAGTTGATGGCAACCTTATCGGCGCCGGATCTTAAAAGCTTCTTGATATGGTTAATCTCGCTCACGCCACCTCCTACGGTTAATGGAACGAAGCACTCGTCCGAGATTTCATCGATTACCTCGTAATCCGGTTCTCTTTTTTGCTCTGTGGCGGTAATGTCTACAATGATGAGTTCATCGACCTGTCTGGTATTGTAAACTTTGATTGCCGGAAGCAGAGAACCGACCCTGCGCCAGCTGTTAAAAGCTACGCCCTTTACGATCCCGATATCCTTCCACAGTATCGTGGGAATAACTCTCGCTTTAAGCATCTACTTAAGTGTTAGAAAATTTTTAATGATCTGAAATCCGGCGCGCGAACTTTTCTCGGGATGAAACTGAACCCCCATGATATTGTCTTTTCCCACCACCGACGGAAACTTTATACCGTAGTTCGTGGTCGCTAAAACGTGATGCGGGGTCGCCGCATTGAAGAAGTAGCTGTGAACAAAATAAAAATCAGTACTGTCTTCTGTGGCTTGCAACAGTCCGTGGTCATTCTTTTTTTCGATCTCGTTCCACCCGATATGCGGAACCCGGAATTGTTCGACCGGATTATTATTGTATATTTTTATGACTTCTCCGGGAATGAGTCCGAGACCTGCATGCTCACCTCCTTCGAACCCCTTGTCCGCCAGCAGTTGCATTCCCAGGCAAATGCCGAGCAGCGGAACATTTTGTTCAAGTGAATTCTTTTTAATCGCTTCATCCCATCCAGCGTCCCGGAGGTTCTTAATAGCGTCACCGAATGCGCCGACACCCGGCAATACCAGGTGGGAAACATCATTTGCGTCTCTTGGGTTATCGGAAATGAATGCGGTAGCACCACATTCCTCGAATGCGCGTTTTACCGAGCCGAGGTTGCACAAACCGTAGTCAATGATTAAGACGCTCATTCTATTCGGCCGATTTTATTTTCGTCAGGTTGCCCGATTTGTCCTTGATCAGGTTACCGCGTGCGTCAGTCTTGAAGATCTTCTTGTTGGTAAACCGGTCGCAAATCTTTACAAATTCATCAACCGTAAGGTCGAGCGGACCGATGATTTCTTCCAGGGGCTTATCGAGATAGCTCCATGGGAATTTGCCATCGTGTTTTCTCACAAACTCAACAGCAAATTCGCGGGTGATCCGGCCTCTTCGCAAATGAAGACACGTAATATCAGTGGCACGGCCGAATCCGAATTTAAGGAACTTGAAATAATCATGGATACCGGTCTGGTGATTGTCGAGGTTTTCGTAATTAACGATCGACCCTTCCACAACGGTTTCTTTTGTAACGAAGCCATTGGCCTGGGCAATCAGTGCGTTGCTGTACCCATCCCACGGAAAATAGTATCCCAGAAAAATTCCCGTTACCCCCACATTGGCCAATTCCTGATCCGTCGGATAGGTGTATGGGATCAGGTTTCTTTTTTCGATCCCTTCGAGTCCGATCAGATCGGAAACCCTCAAACCCAGCAACCCTCCGAATTCCTCCAGCCACCTGCGATTGAGAACGTTGTTTTCGCTTGCAGCGGCAGGGCCACCGTATTCGTTCTGTGAGTTTTCTCCCCAAACGATCATGGGGACATTGAATTCAACTGCGGCCCGTACGGGGATTGTAAAGATCCCCACGTGCTCCGGCCACGAAATATCACCAACCTGCGTCAATCCGATGCGATTCAATTTTCTTCTGACAACAATATTTGGCGAGAATTCGATATAGTCTACGCCAAAGCTTTTGATATTCTCGATGTTCTTCCTTCCTATGTCCGATAGGTGGCAAGTGGTGGCGGTCACGCACAAGGGGTTGAGCCCGAGCTGCAGGACTTTCAACACCTGATAAGTGCTGTCCTTGCCACCGCTAACCGGGATGATACAATCCCAGTTTGAGCTATCCTTCGATCGATACTTATCGATCACCTGAAAAAACTCTTTCTTTCTCGTGTCCCAATCGATTGCCTTTCTGCTTTCAAAACTCCGGCATGCATTGCAGATACCTTCTTCATCCAGGAACAAATCCGGTTTAGTATCCGGCATTACACAACGCTTACAATAATTCATAGTTAAATTTCCTTCTGTTTAATATGCTGATTTAAATTTTCGAGTTCGGGATGCGCTTTTACAATCTGTACGATTTCCTCGAAACTCTTTTTTTCAACTTTGAAATCGGTAAATAATTTATTGATCAGGGCCCAGTCGTCGCTCGTATCGAGGGTCCATCTCAGGTTACTCAGGTCTTCCCGGTAGGTAAAGTGCTTCAGCTTAACCTTGCCCGACCGGTTTCTGTTGATGTAGGGAGTGACGTGCTCCTTTTCAAACAATTCCTGTGCATGTAAGTATGCATCCTTCAATAGCTCAAAGGAAAAAATCTCAAAGTCCAACCCGCGTGGAAATGTGCGTTCCAGGCAGTTCGAATAATAAATGTTCGGATCGTTGAAGCCAATATAGTCTTCGAGACATTTACCGATCATTGCACCATCGATCAACGGACAATCAGAAGTGACCCTCACAATGACATCAAGCTGAAACTCAGTAGCGCATCCATAAAATCTACCAAGCACATCCTGTTCATCGCCTCTGAAAACTCCCGCGCCACAGTCTTCTGCAATTGAGACAATCGGATCATCCGAACCGTTGACAGTCGTTGCAACAAACACCGGTTTTCGGCTCCAGGTCAACCGCTCAAGGTGGTGTTGAAGCACGGTCTTGCCATTGGCCCTGAGCAATACCTTCTCTGGTAGCCGGGTACTGGTAGTTCTTGCCTGCGTTATGATTCCGACGCGTTTATCCATTCTTTTTTAAAAGGTACATGTAGTCCACGTTCCCTTTTTCATTTTCGGTGATGTATGGATAATGTTCCTTCATTACAAGCTTGAGGTCGGGAAACTGGTCACGCATCAATTGCTGGTAGTCCGCCTTCCAAAGAAACCCCTCGTTGCCGCGATAATTGATCGACGTGACTTTATCTGCATAGTATTCAAACCCCCAGATATGGCTGTTGGTACACCTGTGCATTTCCGCAAAAACTCTTGGCAGGTTTGTCGGGTCGATATGGATTAACACACCACTGGTGAATACCAGATCAAAAAAATTATCCTTGAAAGGTATGTCAAACGCGGAGCCCTGAATGATGTTAACACCCTGGGTAAATTCCTTGGCTTTCTGGACGGCGTAGCTTTGAAGTTCAATGCCGTAAAGATTGGTAAATCCCATCGATTGCAGGCACGCCAGTTGCATGCCGGTGTTACAGCCTACTTCAAGAATTTTAATATCCCTCGAAAACGAATTCAAAAATTTCTCATTCATTTGAAGCCGGGTGTGGCCGTACCAGACCTTGTAGATCTCATTCAGTTCACTATTGGCGCGGCTGTTGCGATCGGTATATTCTTTTCCGAATTCACTTGACCAGAATTTTTCTTGTTCGTTTTTCATGTTAATCGTTAATGGAATTTAGAATTGAGCTGATGACGTATTCCTGTTCATCTGCAGTTAAGGTCGGGTACATTGGAAGACTGAGGCACTCTTCGTAATACTTTTCAGCATGCACGCAGCTGGTCGATGCAAAGCCATTCGCCCGGTAATAAGGCATCGTATGCACTGGAATGTAATGTACCTGGGTAAATATTTTCAGATCGCGAAGCTTGTTGTAAAGCTCGAGGCGTTGGGCCGTGCGGATCACATATAGATGGTAGGCGTGAAGGATCCCGCGCTCCCCCAGTGTTGTATTGTTGACCAAAGGCCTGATTGGTGTATTTTCAAATGCCTGATCATACCGGTTGGCGATCCGGATTCTTTCGCGCAACCGTTCGTTCGCTTTTTTGAGCTGTGAAAGCCCGAGGGCGCATAACATATCGGGTATACGGTAATTGTAACCGAGTTCCTGCATTTCATAGTACCAGCCCCCATCGTTGCCCAACAACTGGTCGGGTGCCTTTGTAATGCCGTGTGTTCGCAGCTTCAAAAGTTTTTTATACAGGCGTTCGTCATTGGTTGTGATCATTCCGCCTTCTCCGGTTGCGATGTGTTTCACCGGGTGAAATGAGAATATGCTCAAATCAGAAAAATAATTATCACCGCATTTCCTGACCTGCCCTGTCGAATCCGTGAAGTGTGCCCCGGGTGCATGGCAGGCGTCCTCGATGATCCAGAGGTTGTGTTCTTTTGCAAGCGCACCCAGCGACTCCAAATTCACGGGGCAGCCGGCAAAATCAACCGGCACAATTCCGTGGTAATAGCCTTTCGGCTTCGACTCCAGCATCCGGCGAACGACTTTCAGATCCATCAAGCCAGTAGCCGGGTCGATGTCTGCGAACTCAACTTTTCCGCCGCAGTACAGGATGCAATTCGCCGAAGCTGCAAATGTGATCGGGGTTGTAATGACCCTTGTATCCGGGTTAACGCCAAGCGCAAGAGCGGATAAATGCAAGGCGGCGGTTCCGTTTGACACGGCAACCGCATATTTCGAATTTACATATTGTGCAAAGGCCTCCTCAAATTCACCAACCTTGGGACCCTGCGTGAGAAAATCCGATTCAAGTACTTCGGCAACGGCACGGATATCCTCTTCGGTAATGTGCTGCTTTCCGTAAGGAATAGCTTTCATGTCAAACTGAGAAGGTTTTATCAACATATTGGGAAATAAGGGTTCGCAATTCATCGACCTTAAGCCATTCTTCATTGGTTCCGGAATTGTACTGGAAGCCAACCGGAACGCGTTTTGCGCCTTTGGATTGAATATATTCTTCAATGCTCCACGACGGATTCTGAGGGAGAATCACATAGTAGGCACCCACATCGGCGGTGAAGAAAGAGTCTGATTGTGTGATCATTTCTTCATGAATCTTTTCTCCAGGACGAATGCCGACAACTTCTTTCTTGCATTTCGGGCCGATGGCTTCCGCGAGTTCTGTAATACGATACGACGGGATCTTGGGAACAAAAATTTCACCGCCCCATGCATGCGCATGTGCGAACAATACAAGGTCCACGCCTTCCTCGAGTGAAATATTGAACCGCGTCATGTCAGTATGGGTGATTGGCAGTACGCCACTTTTTCTTTTTTCAAGAAAAAACGGAATCACCGAGCCCCTTGAGCCCATTACGTTACCATATCGCACTACCGAAAATTTCAAATTTCGCGAACCTTTAAAGTTGTTGGCCGCTACGAACAGTTTATCCGAACACAATTTAGTCGCACCGTAAAGGTTGATTGGCGCCGCTGCTTTATCGGTAGACAGTGCAACCACATCGGTCACACCACAGTCCATCGCCGCATTGATCACATTTTCCGCTCCGATTATATTGGTTTTGATGCACTCCATCGGGTTATATTCGGCCGCAGGTACCTGCTTTAAAGCCGCAGCATGAATGATCACATCAACCCCCTCACAGGCGCGCTTCAAACGTTCAGCATCTCTGATATCGCCAATGAAGTATCGCATCGCCGGATATTTTTGTTCGTTGAATACCTGGCTCATTTCAAACTGCTTCAATTCATCGCGGGAAAAAACGATCAGCTTCCTCACATCCGGGTATTTCTTCAGAACCATCTCTACGAACTTCTTCCCAAATGACCCTGTTCCGCCCGTAATTAGTATTGTTTTGCCGTTTAGCATTAAATTAGATTTTTAAGGGTGCGAATTTACGAAAAAAAAATTATTATGGAATGATGGCAATAACTATGGCGACAAGGACTATTCACCACACATAGCTAAAATGGGTCAAAAAAAGGCAGGCGTTGATCCGATCAATGGATCAGAAATTTTTTAGTGAACGTTTTTCCCGTTCCTGAAATCAGAATGGTATAAAAACCTTTGATGCCAAGTCTCTCAATGTTTACCGGCAAAGAAGACCCATTTTCATCTACAATCACCGAATCCTCGAACACGATTTGTCCAACGGTATTTAATATGCGCAATTGAACCTCCCCATCCAGATCCTTCACCCATGCCGTGAAGATACCCGCGTTGGGATTCGGGAACACCAGCATACTACCCTCACCTTCGCCGAAGTCATACCTAAATGGAGCCGACAGCTCTGTTATGCAACCGGACTGATCGTGCACTTTCACCTCATACTCGCCCAGCTTAACCGGCTTTATCGTCTGCACGGAGTCGATCAACAGTTCACCGTTGAGATACCATTCATACCGGACCCCTTCAAGATCCGCCATCAGTCCCGGGTAACCAACGTTTGAAATCACGGGTTTGTCCAATTCCGGTCGCACGATTTGTAATTCCGGAGATTCAAATTCACAGTGGTTTTCAGTGATGATATTTACAGTGTAGGTACCTGTTTCGTTGATAGTAATGCTATTTGTAGTCGCACCCGTTGACCAGTAATACGCGGCAGCATCCTCGGCAAGACTCAATGTTATCTCGCTGTTATCCTCACACAAAGCAGCCAACGGACTGGCGATAATTTCCATTTTGGGCTTTTTGTGAACAACGATATTTTTGACTGAGCTCCAAGTCTTGGAAGCACTGCCGTAAGTTCTGCTTCGTGAGTATGAGAGCTTAACCGATGTATTCTGCATTTGTTCTGTCGGTGTAAACTGTCCGTCCGCGCTTACGCCAACTCCTGACCACTTGCCTCCGTCGGGGTATGCGCCGCTCAGCCTGAAGGGCAGGACGTTTGGACATACCTGATCATCCGCACCGGCAAAGATGACCGGGCTGTAACGGATCGTCTGGGCGTCAAAGCTGTTATTTCCATTTTGTGAGCGATCGACAATCATTCCACCATTGCCTTCATCAAACGACCAAAATGCCTGAGCTTCCACCGGGCCATTGCTGATCAATGACTCAATCTGTCTTTTTGTTAAAGCCGCATTCCAAATACCGAGGTCGTTCAGAAAACCGTCATACCCGGCGTTGTTCGCCCCATCGACTTTGCCAAGCGAAATATTTGCATCGTCGGAGATCATCGGACTTTCGTCGTCGTAAATTCTGTAATTATTAAGTACTCCGTCCAGATAAAGCTTGATGACCTTTCCGTCGTAGGTGGCCGCGATGTGATGCCACTCGTTGTCGGCGAGCGGTGTTTTTTCCTTCAGTGAAATCGATCGTAGCCCAGCAGCCGTTCCAACCTTGAATGTCACCAACTGTAACATTGACCCGAAAGAGCTCGACGAACGGTTGTATTCGAGTGCATAATCCAGCTGACCGGTCGATGCCGTGTTGTAACGCGGGATTTTACCATGTGGTTTGGAGAAATTCATCGGCAGAAAGTAAACGTACTGCCCGTCAAACACGGACCCTTCGAATCCCCTGAGGTCGCCATCAAGGTGGTAACTCATATCAAAGTATCTCCATGAAGTCAGATCATTGAAGTCTTTTTGCGTATCATAAATAATGGCTTTACCCGACCGTCCCTCAGCACTATACATTGGCGGAAAATAGACAAACCGTCCATCGAATACCGGCCCTACGCCACCGAGGACATCGTTTTGACCATCGAGGTTGGCAACGGCTGTTAAGTCCCAGCTGTCTTTATCCTTGAAATCGCCGTGCGTGTCGTATCGAACAATTGTTCCCTGGTTGATTGGCGAAAAATATACAAAGCGACCGTCAAATGCCGCTCCCGCAAAATTGTACCTGAAATAATACGGGAAGATTTCAGGAAAAGTGACGGTGGTCCAGGCGGATTCGCTGAAGAAATCCTTTCCAGTATCGAGTCTCAAGATCGCCCCGTCGTTGACAAACGGAACGAAATAGATGTATTTTCCGTCGAACACCGCGCCGAAAAATCCTTTTCCTGAATAATTGTGTTGCTGAAGCGTGGATAAATCGAATATGCTCCAGGAAGATTCCGAATTGAAATCCAGCCGCGTATCATATCGCAGCATTTTAGCATGCGGCTTGAACGGGTTGGGCACAAAATAAATATAGTTGCCATCGTATACCGCTCCCACGAACCCTTTCAGTCGCCCTGCGGGGTCAAGCGGCTCGGCGTCAAAGACCTCCCAACTTGATTGATCGCCAAACGGTTTTTGTGAATCATACCGCAGGACCTGACCAAAATAGATTCCTTCATAGTGCAAGGGCACAAAATAGATGTATCGCCCATCAAATACTGCACCTTCGAGTCCGCGGATATTCCCGTTTCCGAATTGATTTTCCGCGTCGTAAACTTCCCAACTGTCAGTTGTGCCAAATTCGCTTTGCGTATCGTATCGCAAGATTTTTCCGGAAGTTTCCTGCTCGCCGCCTTTCCACCACGGGCTACCATATATATACCTGCCATCAAAGACCCCGCCGACAAAACCGCGTACGTCATTTGCGCCACTTTCATTGGTCGCGTCATAGACCTCCCAGTTGGCCTTATTTGTGAAATCATCGAGCTCCGAAAATTTCTGTTTCGAGACAAACGTTTCCGGCCTGTTGCTTCCGTTGTTGTGTTTCGGCTTGACCCAACCAGCTATTGTTATTGCTTTCGACGGGGAAAGTGATGCAGAGTTCTGGATAACAGCGCCGCTGCCGGTACCATCCAGGAACAGTGCGTGATCCTGCTGCTGGGAGAACGAATTAACCCAAACTGAATTTAAGGTAACAGCTAAGAGTATTTTGTAAAAAAAACGTAAAAAAAATGGTTTCATCAGTAGTGGGATATCCGGAACGCTCTTGCCGGTCGTCTGAATTGCAAAAATAAAAAATTAATGTGTTCAAAAGGCGTCTCAAGCTCTGAAATAATCCAGGCCTGTCACCTATGTACCATTTACGGAAAAGTAATCCCGCCGCAGGCAGAGGATGATTATTGTGCTTCTCGAAGATTGTAAATGAGTTCGATTGAAGGACGCGCCTCGGTAATACCGAACCCATTTCCGCCCAGAATTTGCTTGTAGCTTTCGGTGTGAAGGTCTGTAAAACCTTCGCTGAATTCCAGCGCATCTCCATTCACCGTCAGTGTACGATACGTTCTTTTGCCTTTCTCTCTGACATCCGGCGGGATGTCGTTATAATCTATGCTTAGAAACCATGTCACTTCGGCGTTCTTAAATCGCAGCATGCCGCTCGCACGACGATCGGTGTAATCCGTCACTTCATAACCCTGCACATTTCCAAAAATCCAGATCAGCATATCGAAGAAATGTACGCCAATGTTTGTTGCAACCCCACCGGACTTTGAATCATCGCCTTTCCAGCTTGCATGATACCAATTTCCCCGTGAAGTGATATACTTCAAATCAACCTTATGAAATTTATCTTTTGGAGCAGCCAATATGTTTTCACGAAAGGCGATGATGGCAGGATGAAGCCGCAACTGGAGTATGGTAAAGATCTTTCTGCCTGTTTCTTTTTCGATCTCGTCCAGGGCATCAACGTTCCAGGGATTAAGCACTAATGGTTTTTCACAGATCGCATCGGCCCCATAACGCAGGGTATACCGTATGTGCGAATCATGCAGGTAGTTTGGTGAACAAATGGAAATGAAATCAACTTTTTCACCTTTCCTTTTTAATTTGTCCAGGTGTCGGTCAAAACGTTCGAACTCTGTAAAGAAATATGCATTTGGAAAATACGAATCGAGTATCCCTACATTGTCGTGCTTGTCCAATGCCGCTATCAGTTGATTGCCCGTTTCCTTGATGGCCTTCATATGTCGCGGCGCCACAAATCCCGCAGCGCCAATCAGTCCAAAGTATTTCATGCTATCTTTTTTACCAAACCGTTGTCAAGAAGATACCGTGCCTTCGATTCAGGGCATACCGCCACGCCCGCCGCGTCAAAACTCAGCTTATGACCATACTCACTAACCCAACCGTTGTGCCGGCCGGGGTTTCCGAAAACGAGGGCATAATCAGGCACATCCCTCGTTACGACGGCTCCCGCTCCGACCAGGGAATAGCTGCCGATCGTGTTTCCACAAATGATCGTTGCGTTTGCCCCGATTGAAGCGCCCTTTTTTACGAGCGTTTGCAGATATTGGTTCTTCCGGACAATGGCACTTCTTGGGTTTATGACGTTTGTAAAAACCATGGACGGGCCAAGAAAAACGTCGTCCTCACAAATGACACCGGTGTAGATGGAGACGTTGTTCTGGACCTTGACGTTCCTGCCAAGCACCACCTCCGGAGACACGACTACATTCTGGCCCAGGTTGCAATCCTCGCCGATAACCGATCCACTCATGATGTGGCTAAAGTGCCAGATCTTTGTGCCCTTGCCGATCTGGCAATTCTCATCGATCACTGCAGTCGGATGAGCAAAGTAGTCGGTAGCCATAATCAGAATTTTTTGATCGTTTCACAAATCAACGCCAGATCCTCCACGGTCATTTCCGTATGAATCGGCAGTGAAATTACAGTTTTTGAAAGTTTTTCAGTCACAGGAAAAGATCCGGCGCCGTGTTTCTTGCTTTGATACGCCTTCTGCATATGCAGCGGTACCGGATAATAGATCATCGTGGGAATGCCATGACTGCTCAGAAACCGCTGCAATTCATCGCGGTCCCTTCCAAGTACCTTGCACGTATACTGGTGAAAAACATGGGAAGAATTTACTGACCGGAAAGGAGTTTGCAACAGTGCCTTCGGCAGCGATTTGTCATAATAGGCCGCGACCTCATTGCGCTTTCGTTCATATTCCGCCAGGTATTTGAGTTTTACGGAAAGTATAGCTGCCTGCAGTGTATCAAGTCTGCTGTTTACGCCGATCAAATCGTGATGATACTTCACTTTTTGTCCATGGTTGGCAATCATTTTTACCTTTTCCGCCACCTGGCTGTCTTTTGTAAAGATCGCTCCTCCGTCTCCATAGCATCCCAGGTTCTTCGAGGGAAAAAACGATGTTGTGCCGATGATTCCCATCGTGCCAGCACCCTCTGTAGTTCCATCCTCAAAACGGTACGTCGCGCCAAGCGCCTGGGCAGCGTCTTCAATTACATGCAACCCATATTCTTCGGCTGTATTCAGGATTGGTTCCATATCCGCACACTGGCCATAGAGATGAACCGGGACAATGGCTTTTGTTTTCCTGGAGATCTTATTCTGTATCTGGTTGATGTCAATATTAAACGTATCCTCGTCAACGTCTACAAATACCGGTTTGAGTCTCAACAGTGCAATGACTTCGGCCGTAGCTACGTAAGTATGAACCGGGAGGATCACTTCGTCCCCAGGCTGAAGATCAAGCGCCATCATTGCGATTTGGAGTGCGTCGGTACCATTGGCGCACGGGATGACATTTTCCGCTTTAACGTACCGGCCAAGGTCAGCGGCAAATTGGTGCACTTCCGCGCCTTGAATGAATGCCGTCGATGTCAGCACTTTTTGAATCGCGAGATCGATCTCCTCCTTGATCCGGAGGTACTGTGTATGCAGATCGACCATTTTTATTTTTTCCATGAAATGATTACGGTAAAAAAGCAAATCTAAACTGACCGGATCTTTTTTTCCCATTGCCACGCGTGGAGCAAACCATCCGAAAACGTATAATTTGTTTTCCAGCCGAATGCTTTGTTTAATTTGGATGGATCAGCAAAGACTTTTTCAACATCGCCCGGTCGTCTCGGGCCGATCTCATAAGGGAGGTCAACGCCCGTTACGATCTTAAACTGCTCAACCAGTTGCAATACGGAAACACCGACGCCAGTGCCAAGATTAAACGCCTCGAAGAGATTGCTGCCGGAAAGATTCTCGAGATATTCCATGGCCCTTACGTGGGCAACGGCCACATCAACAACGTGAATGAAGTCTCGGATGCATGTTCCGTCTGGAGTGTTATAGTCGTTGCCGAAAATAATAAGTTTCTTGCGAACACCGGCGGCCGTTTGTGTGATATAAGGAACCAGGTTGTTTGGCACGCCGACCGGCAATTCACCGATCTCTGCACTCGGATGCGCACCAATTGGATTAAAGTATCGCAAAGACACGATGCGGAATCCAGTTTGATGAGCGTCTTCCAGGATTCGTTCGCACATCTGCTTGGTGGCGCCGTACGGCGACTCCGCGCGTTTGAAGGGTGCCGTTTCATCCACCGGTATCCGGTCTGGCTGGCCGTATACCGTACAGGAGGAAGAAAATATAATGTCTCGTACATCATGCTCCTTCATGACGTCCAGCAAGGTCAGCAGCGAATCAATATTATTCCGGTAATACATTAACGGATGAGAGACCGATTCTCCAACGGATTTGTAGGCAGCAAAATGCAGAACGGCATCGAACGGTCCATAGGTCTTGAATATGTGATCGACAAATTTTCGGTCGGCGCAATCACCCTCATGAAAATCCGGTTTGAACTTCAGAATTTTTTCCATTCCGGAAAGGAGTGTGCGGTCACTCTTCGAGAAGTTATCAATTAATACAGCGTCATGTCCGGCCTTTATCAATTCGACCGCGGTGTGTGCGCCGATGAATCCGGCAGCGCCGGTAACAAGGACCTTTTTTCTTTTCATTATAAACGGGCGGTGATTAGTGACTTGTCGAGAAAACCTTTTACGTCGTAAATTATCGTTTTATCATGGCGCAGTTTGTCCCAGTCAAGCGACAGAAACTCCTTGTGGCTGACTGCCAAAATGATACCATCGTATTTTTTATTGGCTTCGGCAACCGTCTCAAGCCCGTATTCATGCTTCACCTCCTGCGCGGATGCGTACGGGTCATAGATGTCAACGTGCGACCCGTAGCTTACGAGCTCGTGAATCACATCTACAACTTTACTGTTCCGGATGTCGGGACAGTTTTCTTTGAACGTTATGCCGAGAACAAGTAGCCGGGCCTCGTTTACCGCAATGCCTTGTTTCGCGATCAGTTTGATAACCGTAGTAGCGATGTGGGTACCCATGTTGTCATTGATCCGTCTGCCCGAAAGAATTACTTCCGGCCGATAGCCAAGACTTTCCGCTTTGTGTGTTAAATAATACGGGTCAACGCCAATACAGTGTCCACCTACAAGACCGGGTTTGAACGACAAAAAATTCCATTTCGTGCCGGCTGCTTCCAATACCTCTGTCGTATCAATTCCAATTCTCTCAAAGATCAGGGCCAGCTCATTGACAAAAGCAATATTGATATCCCGCTGGGAGTTTTCAATCACTTTGGCAGCTTCGGCCACCTTGATAGAGGAGACCCTGTAAGTTCCGGCCATGATGATCTTGCGATACAATGCGTCAACTTTTTCTGCAGCTTCGGGGGTACTTCCGCTGGTTATTTTTTTAATGGTGGTCAAGCGGTGCAGCTTATCACCGGGGTTGATACGCTCAGGTGAATATCCACAAAAGAAATCGACATTAAATTTCAAGCCGCTCAAAGCTTCAAGGATGGGAACGCAAACTTCTTCGGTGCAACCAGGGTAAACGGTGGATTCATAAATCACGATGTCACCCTTCTTGATCACACTGGCAGCTGTTCGCGTAGCGTTTTCAAGTGGTCTCAAATCCGGTTTTTTGGCCTGGTCGACGGGTGTCGGAACCGTTACAATAAAACAATTTGCTTCGGCTAATTCCGCCGCATCATTCGAAAACCGTAAGCGGGAAGCGGAGGACAATTCGCCTTTTTCAACTTCGCATGTGCGATCAAATCCCTTTCTCAGTTCAGCGATTCTCTCCAGGTTGATATCAAAACCGATGGTATCGACCACTTTTCCAAATTCAACTGCCAGGGGTAATCCGACATATCCGAGGCCAATGATTCCAATTGTGTCCATTTTTACTGGATGTTTTTGCTATTGATCTGGTCGCGAGTACGGCCTGCGAATTGTTTTTCCGGTACAGGAAGATGTTGCAATCTCAGATACGCTGTAATGTCATGCGTTGATCGTGTCAACCAAAACCAAGTCCTTATTGTCACCTTAAAAAGAAATTAAAATTTAGACCAAACCGACTGTTCGAAGGATCGCCTTTTAGGTTACACCCCATAATTACCTTATATATAAGATTGCAATAAGGATTGCAAAAATAGAAAGATTAATAATATTCTGTATTAAATTGCGGCCTCGTTTAAAAGAACATGGAAAATCAACAGACAAAAGGCGAACGGACTGACGAAGTAAGTATCACAGAAGTATTCCGATGGGTAGGAAGGGGATTCAGGCGGATAGGGGATGGTTTAATAGGTGGTGTCGCGGGGCTGCGCTCGACTTTTATTCGAAATCGAATTTTCTTCAGCATTTTGATCGTGATGGGCCTGATTGCCGGCGCTTTATATTCTGAAATCCTGAGAAAGGAGAATTATAAAGCGTCCATGATTATCAGCTGTGCTTACCTTAATAACGAGTTGCTGGAAAAGTCAATTGACAAATTGAACCTGCTGACGGAGGAGGGAGACCGGGAGGGTCTGGCGCGGGAATTAAAAATAGACGTGGATTTGGCAAAGAATATTCATGAATTTGAATTCAATCCCTTTATGGCCACCGAGCAGGTTATCGAAATGGAACTCCTGAAAGAACAACTTGGCAATATCGAAGCTGAAAACATTGGCCTGGTCGAAAAGATCATGGACAAGTTGCAGGTGGTAAACCAGACTGCCTTCGAAATCAACGTTTTCGTTTATGACCCTGAGTCAATCAAAGACCTTGAAAAATCGGTCTTTACCTATTTCCAATCCAACGATTATATCAAACGAAGACTGGAGATCAGTAAGATCATCATGAATAACCGGAAAATAAAGCTCCTGAAGGAATCAAAAACCCTCGACAGTCTTGAAGTGGTGCTGCTGCAGAATTACATCCAAATGACTCAGCGTACCCGGGGTTCGAACAACGTTATACTCGGGGAGGAAAAGCTGACAAACCCGCTTGAAATATTAGCAAAAGATCTTGAATTGTTCCAGGCAGTCCTTGACATCGACGAATACCTGTACGTCAATCCTGATTTCGAGTTGGTCGATGGATTTACCACGATCAAGGTTCCGGCGACGCTCACCCTTGCGCAGATCCTGTTTTTATCTGTGTTGATTTCCATATTCGCAGGCTATGTTATACTTGCACTGATAGAATTTAACAGGACCCTCGCAGCGCTATCTACCAGAATGTGATATTCATTTTAAGAACGCTCGTCGCCAAAGAATTCAGACTTGAACTAAGACGGCAATCTATTATCTCCGGTATCGGAGTCTATCTGATCAGTCTTATATTCATCTGTTATATCACGTTCAATCTTCAACACAACACCATCGCTCCATCTACCTGGTCGGCGCTTTACTGGCTGACGATCCTGTTCTCTGTTGTCAATAGCGTAGCCAAAAGCTTTATTGGCGAAAAGAAAGGATTAACAACCTATTATTACTACATCGCGAGCCCCCAGCAAATCATTATTGCAAAGATTGTTTACAATACGTTATTGTCTTTACTGCTGTCGTTGGCTGGATACTTGTTATTTGCCGTGCTGATCAGTCAACCGATCAACAGCCATTGGATCTTTTTTCTTACGCTGATACTGACTTCTGCCGGCTTCTCCTCATCCATGACGCTCATATCCGGAATCGCCGCTAAAACCAATCACAGTAACGTGCTGATGGCAGTAATGAGCTTTCCGGTGGTCATTGGTATATTGCTGATGGCGGTCCGTCTCACGAAAAATGCCATCGATGGACTGGACAGCGCATCCAGCTATGACGAGCTGCTGAATTTGTTTGCAATAAATTGTATTTCATCTGCGCTGGCATACCTGCTGTTCCCTTATATTTGGCGCAGCTAACGGCCAATAAGTCTTTGCACTGGCTTTTCGTTCCGATGATGAAATTCCTTAAGATCCTTGCGATAATTCTGCTCCTTTATGTTCATATCGGCGGTCTTCTGTTCAGCGTGCCTCGACTCGATATTTTAAATGAAACCATCCGTGCGCTTTATTTCCATGTGCCGATGTGGTTTGGAATGGTGTTGCTTTTTCTGATATCCGTTTTTTATGCCGTTAATTACCTGGTGGAACCGAATGCCGGAAACGATCGCAAAAGTGTTGAGTTCGCCAACGTCGGGTTTATTTTCGGCATCCTGGGAATGATCACAGGTATGTTGTGGGCGAATTACGCATGGGGATCACCCTGGCACGGTGATCCCAAACAAAACGGCGCAGCGATTGCCCTCCTTGTCTATATGGCCTATTTCGTTTTGCGCGGGTCCGTCCAGAACATGGAGCAGCGGGCCCGGCTCAGCGCGGTTTATAATATTTTTGCGTTTGCGGCAATGATCCCGTTGATTTTTATCATTCCCCGCATGCAGGACTCCCTGCACCCGGGAAGTGGCGGAAATCCCGGTTTCAATATTTATGACCTCGACAACCGCATGCGACTGGTATTTTATCCGGCCGTTATTGCCTGGGTTCTCGTGGGAATCTGGATCGCCGTTTTAAGGATCAGAATAAAACTCGTAGAGGAAAAAATCAATGATTGGGAAGATGAAAGCAACCGTTAAATATTTGTTTGTGCTTTTACTGAGCGCCGTGGCGGCCGCCGCTGATGCCCAAACCCCGGAAATGGCCGACCGGATGCGCGCAGAGGGCAAGATCTTCGTGGTAGTTGCAATTATTTTGATCATTCTGGCCGGCCTGATCGCGTACCTGTTTGCAATGGACCGGAAAGTGAAGAAGCTGGAGGATTTCATAAAAGAAAAAACCGGCACACCGAAATAGCCTTCCCATTTTTTTTCAGGCAACGGTGCACAAAAAAGCCTAATTTTGTATTGAATCCATCGGGATATTCGTATGAAAAAAACACATATAGTCTTACTGGTCGTGATTGCAGCCGCCATCGCCATCCTGATCTCAACGGCGGGTGATGCAAGCACTTACGTCGGCTTCGGAGAAGCTTACCAGATGGCGACAGCGGGTAACACAAAAGACATCCACGTTGTGGGTGAGCTGAAGAAGGACAAGGCAGGCAAAGTCATCGGTATAGAACCGGGAAGGGACCTTGTTTCATTTTCATTTATAATGATCGACGATAAAGGAAAAGAACAGCAGGTCTTTTATAATCAGCCAATGCCCCAGGATTTTACAAAATCCGAAAAAGTCGTTGTTATTGGCGGCTACAACGGAAATGTTTTCGAAGCGAAGAAGATCTTGCTGAAATGCCCGTCCAAATATCAGGAGCAGAAGGTGAATGTATAGCAGGATAAATTTATCCTGTTCCCGTTTGTTATTAGAAATTGTTTATGGTTCATTATTTCGTTGGTGACCTCGGTCACTTTTTTGTTATCACTTCGTTTGTTACGGCCCTGGTCTCGGCTTTCGCTTATTTCAAGGCGACCACAAGCAAGAGTCTCGATCGCCAGCTATTCTGGAAACAAAATGGAGCGGCCGGCTTTTACATTCACGCCGTTTCCGTAGTGGGTATATGCATAACTCTTTTTTCCATCATTGCCAATCATTATTTCGAATACCATTATGCGTATAGCTATTCCGATACAAAACTGCCGGGATACTACCTGATATCTACCTTCTGGAATGGCCAGGAGGGGAGCTTTTTGCTTTGGATGTTCTGGCACGCGATCCTGGGCATCATTCTCATTCTTACCAACAAATTCTGGGAATCGTCGGTGATGACTGTTTTTTCACTTGTGCAGGCATTCCTGGCTTCGATGATCATGGGCGTGGTGCTGCCGGTGATCGAAGTCAAGATCGGCAGCTCGCCGTTTATTTTGCTCAGGGATGTGATGCAAAATGCCACCGCGTTTAAAATGGATCCGGAATTTATCCCGCGCGATGGAAACGGGCTGAACCCGCTGCTGCAAAACTATTGGATGGTGATCCACCCCCCGACACTGTTTCTGGGTTTCGCCACGACCCTGGTGCCTTTTTCATTTTGCATTGCCGGACTCTGGCTGAGGAAATATACCGACTGGGTAAGACCTGCGCTGCCATGGGCTTTATTTGGCGGGGCGGTGCTGGGACTGGGAATTCTCATGGGAGGTTACTGGGCATATGAGACGCTCAACTTTGGCGGTTACTGGAACTGGGATCCGGTTGAAAATGCGGTCTATGTACCCTGGCTTGTTCTGGTTGCTGCGATTCACACGATGATCACATACAAGAGCAGCGAAACTGCATTGAAGGTCTCGATTATTCTTGTCATCACCGTTTTTATCCTTATCCTGTATTCGACATTCCTTACCCGCAGCGGGATTCTAGGCGATTCATCGGTGCACTCCTTTACGGATCTGGGATTATCGGGACAACTGCTGGTTTATCTCGGTTTCTTTTCTTTGGTGGCGTTTGTCCTTTGCGTTGTCCGGTGGTCTGAGATCCCATCGACAGAGAAGGAAGTGTCGGCCTATTCGCGTGAGTTTTGGGTATTTGTCGGAGTACTGGTCCTCAGCCTGATGGGATTTCAGGTTTTACTTCCGACATCCATCCCTGTGTGGAACAAAATTGTCAGTTTGTTCGGTGGCTCTTCGAACCTTGCTCCACCCCCGGATCAAATCGGGTTTTATACGAAATTTCAGCTGGGTTTCGCAGTTGGGGTCGCGATGCTTTCGGGTGTCGGGCAATACTTCTGGTGGAAAAAGGCTGATCCAAAAGAGCTGTGGAAGGAATTGCAGTTTCCTTTCTTGCTGACTGTATTGTTGTTCCTGGTCATTGTACAATTCATTTTCTTCCAGTATTCAAGCGAAATTTTCAAACGGCCAGGATTTCTTTTCATTCTTTTCAGTGGCATTCTCACCATATGCCTGAACGCCAAGATCCTGTTGTCGCTGCTGAAATCCAGTCCCGGATTATCGGGAGGATCTGTCGCGCATATCGGAATCGGTATGATGTTGCTGGGGATCCTTTTTTCATCCGGATTTTCGAAAGTAGTTTCCCTGAACAATACAGGGCTGATCTACAGTCGCGAGGCAAGCGACGAATTCAATAGAGAAAACCTCCTGCTGTTTCTCAATGAGCCGCGAACGATGGCTGGCTACCGCATCGAGTACAAAGGCGAACGTCTGGAGCCGCGCGACAAATCCGGTTATATCAATCAGAACGACGTTGAATTCACGGATGATCCATTCCTTGTTGTTGCAAAACGCGATGTCCTTTATCACGGCGATACATTGTATCACGCCGGCGATACTTTCGAGATCATGAACGAAAATCGATACTACGAAGTAGAACTCACTTCGTCCAAAGGCAAAAACCACACGCTTTACCCGCGCATCCAGGATAACCCAACGATGGGGATGGCTGCATCTCCTGACATCAAGCGGGATCTATCACGGGATCTATATGCGCATGTTATTCTGCGAAGCGAAGCCGAAGATTCGCAATGGAGCGAGATGGAGGAAGTGAAGGTCGCGGCGAAGGAACAATTTTTCGCCAATGATTATGTATGTTCCCTGGAAAATGTTCAACGGATCGACCGCATAGGCGGTACGCTGCTTGACTCGGCTGACATCGCCGTCCAGGCCTCGATCCGCATCATGGGCGAATACCAGGAATATATCGCTGACCCGATCTTTATCATACGGAACAGAATGATCGGCCGGATCCCGGCAGAAGTGCGTGACCTCGGCGTTCAACTTACCCTGAACAATATCCATCCTGAAACGAGTCAATTCACCGTTGGCATCAAGACACGGCAAAAAGATTACATCGTGTTGAAAGCCCTTGAAAAACCCTGGATCAATGTGTTATGGGTTGGAACGGTTCTCCTGTTGACAGGATTTACCATCGCGATAACCAGACGTTATAAAGAGTTTAAAAAAATGAAAGAAAAAGGGCTCGAATAGGAGCCCTTTCTTATTTCGTGAATATCCTGATCTGGTTATTTCTTCCGCAGATAGCTATGTGATTTGCTATAGGTGAAATAGATCACCAGTCCAACCAGCATCCAGATCACCGCCACTTTAATGGTGTTAGGATCCAGAAGAACGATCATCGCAGTACAAACAAGAATTCCAAGGATCGGTATTAATGGAACCAACGGAGTTTTAAAGGCCCTTGGAATTTCCGGGTTTTTAACACGCATAACCCAGACTCCGACACAAACGAGCACGAAGGCAAAGAGGGTTCCGATGCTCGTCAGATCGCCGGCGACACTTCCTGGAATGAATCCTCCAAAGATCCCGACAAACACAAGCAATATCAGGTTTGATTTCCATGGTGTTCTGAAGCTGGGATGCAAATCGGAAAAGACCTTGGGGATCAGCCCGTCTTTCGACATTGAAAAGAATACACGCGACTGACCGAACAACATGGCCAGGATCACGGAGGAAAAGCCCGCCAGGATGGCAACGCTGATCAACTTCGAAAGCCATCCGTAATCTTTCATATATGTGTCAATGGCATAAGCCACCGAAGCTTCTTTTCCAACAGTTTTGAACTCCTGCCAGTTGGCGATGCCCGTCAATACGTAGGAAAAGAGGACATATAGAATCGTACAGATGAGAAGAGAACCAAGAATGCCCACCGGCATATCTTTCTTTGGATTTTTCGCTTCCTGCGCGGCCGTAGAAACCGCATCAAATCCAATAAAGGCAAAGAACACGATTCCAGCTCCTCCCAATACCCCGCCCCATCCATATTGGCGAATGGATTCGTGGCCTGGCATTCCTTCGGGGATCATAAACGGTGTGTAATTTTCGGGTCTGATAAATGACCACCCCAATGCAATGAACAGCAACACGATCGAAACTTTGACCACGACGATCACTGCGTTCAACCCGGCGGATTCGGAAGTACCCTTGATGAGTACAAGCGTAATGATCAGCAGGATCAACAGCGCAGGGCCGTTGACAATCCCCTGCGAGATAATGGTATCTCCGGGCAGGATATGCCGTGCCTCCCCGGTAACGAGGGCCTCTTTCCCGTCTATTATCCGGCTGATGAGATATTCAAAAGGCGAATGGCTCCATTGGAACGGTATCGCATTATCGAGTAGTTTATTTAAATATTCACTCCACGCGATGGACACGGTGGCTGCGCCGAGCGCGTATTCAAGCACCAATGCCCATCCGATGATCCATGCAACAAGCTCGCCCATGGTGGCATATGCATACGTATATGCACTTCCGGCAATAGGTATCATCGAGGCAAATTCGGCGTAGCATAATCCTGCAAAAGCACAGCCTATGGCAGCGATGATGAAAGAAATAACAACTGCAGGTCCTGCAGCTTCACCTGCCGCGGCCGCGGTACGCACAAATAAGCCAGCGCCAATGATAGCACCAATTCCAAGTGCAACCAGGTTGCTTGCGCCAAGGGTACGTTTGAGTCCCTTGTCAGAATCTCCTGCTTGAGCAAGCAATTGCGCGAGAGGCTTTTTAATGAACAAACTCATGTATATTCTCAGGGTTTAAGGTTTAATTAATCCCCAAAAGTAACAAGATTATTGAATATGGCTAACGACCGTTATGTGCCGGATGAAAATTTCCCTTTCAAAAGGAATAAAAGAAGTTTTTATGGTTTCGGCTCCTCGGACTGCTCTGCGTAACCCGGGGTTGTGTCGGGCGTTACCTGAGATTGAGGCGACACCTGACTGTTGATTGTCCCATTAACCTCAGCGGCATGGCTTGTGGAGGGATGTCTTTCGTCGTCTGAGAAATGATCTTTGAAAAACCTCCGCTGAAAAAGCAAAATCACCACTACTCCGATAAAGATCGAAGAGTCTGCAATATTAAAAACAGGACTAAAGAACAGGAAATTATCTCCTCCCAGGAACGGCACCCAATAGGGCCAGTTGAATTCAAAGAGTGGAAAAAACAACATGTCGATTACCTGGCCATGAAACCATGGGGTCGGGGAATCCGGAAGATGGTTATTTAAAAGCACACCGTAAAAAGTGCTGTCGATGACATTGCCAACAGCACCTCCCAGGATCAATGCCATGCACCACAGGAACCCTGAATGTGTTTCCTTGTGTGCCATTTTCCAGAGATAATACCCGATCCCGAACATCGCCCCAATGCGAAAGACAGTCAGCGCCAGCTTTCCGAATTCGTTTTCCCATCTTATACCGAACGCCATTCCCGGGTTGAGCAGATAATGCAACCGGAACCACTCACCGATCACCTTGATCTCGTCTCCCTTTTCCATGTAGAGATAAACCAGGAGCTTTGACGTCTGATCGATCAGGATTATCACAAAGGCCAGAATAAAATATTTGTAAATCTTCATTACACGTAGTTGAGACAATAATCTATTTTTTAACGCTGATTTTCACTTTAAGCATGAAGTCGTCCATGTCAACTTCCGAGGCATCACTGACCTTGTCTTTCAATTCCAGCGTGAGCGCCTGTGTTTCCGAGCTGATGTAATCCTTAAAAGAAGTGAGCGCCGACGTGACCGTCTCGCCATCACGTTCAACTTCAATATTGATCTTGTCCAAAACTTCCAGGCCCATGTCCTTACGCAGGTTCTGCACGCGGTTGACAAAATCGCGCGCGATCCCTTCTTTCCGGAGATCCTCGGTCACATTGATATCGAGCGCGACGGTCACTCCCCCCTCGGCCGCGACGGCCCAGCCTGGAATATCTTCGGATGTGATCAGAACGTCCTCAAGCACCAGGTCAAACCCCTGCCGCGAAATGTTGCCGGTTTTTTCTATTTGCGCAATGTCATCTTTTGTAAAAGCGTTGATCACTGCGGAAACTTCCTTCATTTTCGGGCCGTACTGTTTTCCCAGCCTGGCAAAATTCGGTTTTACGCGCTTCACAACAATACCCGATGTGTCATGTATATATTCTATGCTCTTCACATTCACTTCGGCCAGGATGATTTCCTCCACGGTTTTAATCCGTTTTGCAAATGAATCATCGAGGACCGGCAGCAGGATTTTTTGCAACGGTGTTCTCACTTTGATCTTGCTATTCTTTCTGATGGAATGAACGAGGGAACAGATACGTTGCGCATATTCCATGGAAAGTTCCAGGGCCGGATCAATCAGGTCTGTTTCCGGCCGGGTGAGATCGGTGAGATGGATCGAACTATGCCGCAGGGGCGTGCCGTTGGCGATCGCCTTATCGCGGATGTTTTCGGTCAGATTCCTGTACAACCACTCGCTGAAGAACGGTGCTATCGGCGCCATCAGCTGCGCCGTAACCAGAATGCATTCGTAGAGTGTTTCGTAGGCGGCTTTTTTGTCTTCCGACAATTCACCTTTCCAAAAGCGCTTTCTGTTCAGGCGAACGTACCAGTTGGACAGGTGGTTGTTGACAAATTCCTGGATGGCCCTGGCGGCGCGTGTGGGCTCGTACTCGTCGTACGCTTTCGAAACATCAATGATCAGTGATTGAAGTTTCGACAAGATCCACCGGTCAAGATTCGTACGCGCCGAAACATTCACGTTCATTTCATCCTTGACAAAGCCATCGATGTTGGCGTACAATGCAAAGAAGGCGTAGGTATTTTGAAGTGTTCCGAAAAATCTGCGTTGCACTTCTACAATGCCGTTGAAGTCAAATTTCAGATTGTCCCATGGCGGGGCGTTCTCAATCATATACCACCGCACGACATCCGGGCCATATTTTTCGAGCGCTTCAAACGGATTGACGACGTTGCCCAGCCTTTTCGACATTTTGTTGCCGAGCTTATCAAGCACCAGGCCGGTGGAGATAACGTTTCTGAATGCAACTCCGCCATTGCCAACCTGCTCGTTTATTTTTTGTATTTCCGGACTGCATTCGCTGATCATCACTGCGATTGCATGCAGTGTAAAAAACCAGCCACGGGTCTGATCGACGCCTTCCGAGATAAAGTCGGCCGGGTAATTCTTTTCAAAAATTGTTTTGTTTTCAAATGGGTAATGCCACTGGGCGTAAGGCATTGCACCGGAATCAAACCAAACATCAATCAGGTCAGCCTCGCGGTACATGGGCTGTCCGGATGGACTAACCAGAATCACATCATCCACATAAGGCCGGTGAAGATCCCCTTTTTCGAGGGGGTCGTTTTTCATCAGGCCTTTGCTGATCGACTTTTTGATTTCCTCATTCAACTCGGCCAGAGACCCGATACAGTGCTCTTCCTTTCCATCGATTGTCCGCCAGATCGGAAGGGGCGTTCCCCAGTAACGCGACCGTGATAAATTCCAATCGACAAGATTCTCGAGCCAATTCCCAAAGCGGCCGGTGCCGGTTGATTCCGGTTTCCAGTTGATGGTCTTGTTCAGGTCAACCATCTTATTTTTCAAAGCGGTTGTGCGTATGAACCATGAATCGAGTGGATAGTACAGCACAGGTTTATCCGTTCGCCAGCAGTGCGGATATGTGTGCTCGTATTTCTCGACCTTAAATGCCTTGTTCTCTTCCTTCAGGATGATGGAAATGATAACATCGGTCGTTTTATAATCCCCGTGTGACTCATCCTCACCTGTATAATTCTTTACATAAAAATCATCTTTGCCGAGGGGCCTGTGTGTTTTAATGCCGAACTTTTGAACGCCTGCCAGAAGCCTCTCACCAATCGCCGTAATAAATTTTCCTTTTTTATCGACCGTTGGCACTTCATTGTCCAACTCGTCTTTTACGGTCAATGGAGGAATACCATACTGTTTTGCAATCCTGAAGTCGTCCGCGCCAAACGTTGGAGAAGTATGCACGACCCCTGTGCCATCTTCGGTGGTAACAAAATCGCCCGCGACAACCTGGAACGCTTTGTCTGCGTCATAAAAGGGTTTGAGGTAGGGCATCAGCTGATCATACCTAAGGCCAATCAGTGACTTCCCGGAAAATTCCTGTACAACGGCAAAGGGGATCGCCTTGTCGCCGGGCTTGTAATCTGCAAGTTTCAATTCCCGGTTCTTTTCAGGAAAATATTTTCCGACCAGATCTTTGGCGAGGACAACGCTGATCGGCTGATACGTGTACTGGTTAAAGGTATTTACCTGAACGTAGTTTATTTTCTCACCAATGGCGAGCGCGGTGTTGGAAGGCAGTGTCCATGGCGTTGTTGTCCAGGCAAGAATGTAAACATTTTTCCAGGGCGTATTTTTCAGCGGACTAAACAGGAATTCAGATTTGCCATCCGCCGTAACATTGAACTGCGCCACCACGGAAGTATCTTTCACCTCCTTATAACAACCCGGAAGATTCAATTCATGAGAGCTCAGGCCAGTTCCGGCCCCAGGAGAATAGGGCTGGATCGTATAACCTTTATATAGCAGCTTTTTTTCGTAGAACTGTTTGAGCAGCCACCACAGCGATTCGATATACTCTTTTTCGTAGGTTATGTACGGGTTCTTCAGATCGACCCAATAGCCCATCTTTCGCGTCAGATCATCCCACTGATCCTTGTACATCATCACCGTTTCGCGGCACTTCCGGTTATAGTCCTCGACCGAGATTTTTCTTCCGATATCGTCCTTGGTGATGCCAAGCTGTTTTTCTACCTGCAATTCGACAGGCAAACCATGGGTATCCCAGCCACCTTTGCGTTTTACCTGGAAACCAGCCAGCGTTTTGTACCGGCAGAAAATGTCTTTAATGGTGCGGGCCATCACATGGTGGATGCCGGGCGTTCCATTTGCCGAAGGGGGCCCCTCGTAAAATGTGAAACTTGCCGCGCCTTCCCGGTTCCCTACCGATTTTTCGAAAATTTTCTCCCGATGCCAGAATTCAAGCACTTCGTCGGCGATTTTCGCAAAACTCAGTTCTTTATCTTCATTATATTTTCCTGCCATGACCTGAAAAACAGCGATTTTCTATTGGAATAAGACCGCAAAGATATTTGAATAATTATGAATTACGAAGCCCGAACCCGACCCGGGACAGTGAAAAAAGCGGCTTGAATACATTTTCCGGAAATTATTCTGCAGCAGAATGGCGGTTATGGATCTTGATCTTGCTCAGATCAATTTCCTCATCTTCATGCTCCCCGTAAAAATTCGAGTCTACCTCGTCGATCAGCATGTGCTCCTGCTTTTTCTTTTGCGGTTTATCAAACGACAAAATCAGGGCCGGAAGCAGGATCAGGTTGGTGAACATTGAGATCACCAGGGTTGTAGATGTCAGCACACCCAGCGCAATCGTACCACCGAAATCCGAAAAGGCAAAAATTATAAACCCGGCAAACAGCACCACCGAAGTATAAATAATGCTTTTCCCGGTCTCCAATATACTGTCGGTGACGGCCAACGGAATGTTGAAATTGTTTGAAAGAATCTCCTGCCGGTATTTTGCGAGAAAGCGAATTGAGTTGTCCACTGAAATGCCAAAGGTGATGCTGAAGATCAGCGCAGTGCTTGGCTTTAATGGAATGTTAAAATATCCCATCAAACCCGCCGTGATCATCAATGCCAGCAAATTGGGTAAGAGGGATATTACGATCATTCTCACATTTGCGAACAGGGCGGCCATAGACAGGGTGATCAGCAAAAATGCCAGCAAAAGGCTTTCCTTGAGGTTCGCTATCAAAAATTTGTTTCCCTTGATGAAAATCTTTGTTGATCCGGTGATAGCCGTGTACACGGAATCTCTCTGGGTCGATACAAAAATCGACTTCATTTTCGGCTCAATGGAATATTGGATAAGTGAGTCCAGCCGAACCGAACCGATGTCAGCGATCTGGCACTTGATCCGCATTTTACTAAAGGTGGAGTCGACGAAGGAGTTCAGCAATCCACTGTTGTCGCTTTGCCCTTTCATATATCGCAGGATGAATGCAGCCTCAAATTTATTGGGGAGGGAAAACCTTTCCGGGTTATTGTTGTAAAAGGCTTGTTTGGATGCCTTCACAAAACTGACCAGCGATACAGGTTTGGAAACCTCCGGAAGCGAGTCGAGATAGCTCTCAAACGTCTCGATTTTTTTGAGATTTGCCACGTCAAGCACCGGCCGGGGTTTTTTCCCTTTGAACTCTACAACTATTTCCAATGGCATTATGCCGCTGAAATTTTTTTCAAAAAACTTCAGGTCCTGTTTTACAGCGCTGTCTTCCGGCACATCGTCGACCATGTAAGAAAGCGACCGCAGCTGTAAAAGTCCATAAGTCGAAACAACGGCAATGGCGATGGAGACCATGTAAATGATCAGTCGGTGTCTGCTAACCAGCCCGTCAATATCCTTCAAAAAACCGCCGAGCATTTTGAAGTTCAGGTGTCTCAGGTGCCTGGGTGTCGGTGTCGGCAACCATGAGAAGATGCTGGGGATCATCACAAGGCTGACAAAAAACAGCACCATGATATTGATACCGGCAACAACGCCAAACTCCCTTAGCACAAGAATGTCGGTTGCAAGCAAGGTAAGGAATCCAATGGCAACGGTCAGGTTGGTAAGAAATGTTGCAAGGCCCATTTTTCGCACCACATTGGCAATGGCCTCTGCCTTGTTCTGATTTTTTGTGAATTCAAGATGATACTTGTTCAGCAGGTAGATGGCGTTGGTGATGCCGATCGTTACGATGACGGGAGGGATCAGGCCGCTGAGCAGGGTGATCTTGTAGCCAAACAATGCAAGTGTCCCCAGCGTCCATATCACGACGATGGCAATAATGATCATTGAAAAAAGTACCGCCCGTGCCGAGCGGAAAAAGAAAAACATGATTAATCCGGTGATGATGGCGGCCGCATAAAGAAATACCTGCATCTCCCGGCGCACGGAGTTTGCGACGACCGTTCTGACAAAGGGCAGACCTGCGTAATGCAACTTGATGCTCGTCGCTTTTTCAAATTTGTTTCCTTCGCTGACAAGCGCCTCGGTGAGTTCCTCCCTTCGTGAAGAGTTCATCACATCTTTCTGCAGTGAGATCAGCATGGCTGTGGCCCCGTTCTCTTCATTGACGAGCTGCCCCATATAAATGCGCTGATCTCTGGCCATTGCCAGCAGACTGTCGAACGTCTTCTGATCGTCGAGCTTTTCCGGAAAGATGTTCGCAAGATAGAAGCGCGCGTTCGCTGTATCTTTCAGGATCATTTTCAACAGCGGCAGCGAGATCACATCGTTGACGCCGCTGATCTGCTTGGCGGCGCGGCCGAATTCACGAAACGCATCGAAGTTTCCCAACTCATAAATCGAACTGTCTTTAATGCCAACGGCGATGATGTTTCCGTCTTCGCCGAATTGTTGGCGGAATTGCTGAAGCATCACCATGTCGGGATCATTCAGCGGCACCGTCCGCGCAAAATCATAACTCATCTGAACTTTGGAGGCGAAATACCCCATGATCATGGTGATCAGCGCGATGGCGAGAATGAGAACAACCCGAAATTTAATGATCCAGACAGCCAGTCTATTCCACATGTTCGTTTATAACGATAAGGTTAAAGAGTCTATCAAAGCTAAGAGGCAAAACTAACGATTTTACGGTTCCAAGTCGTTCCAAGTCCCAAGTTTCTGCTTTCAAATTGACAGCCGATCTTTGGGTATCGGAAGACCGGTTTACAACGGGTTACGACTGGTCCATTTGAAGGACGCTCCGGTGCCTTGAAAAATTCCTATTTTTTGAAATACAGCAGGAATGTGCTGCCTTTGTCGGGGGTGCTTTCCACATCAACCCTGCCGCCAAGCGCGATCATTTGCGTTTTAACCAGGTACAGCCCAAGTCCGCGGCCTTCCATGTGCAGGTGGAAACGCTTGTACAAATTAAACATATTGTGCTTGTGGCGCGCCAGGTCGATGCCAATTCCATTGTCTGAAACCGAGAGGCAAACAAAATCATTCTCGACCGCGGTCTTTATACCGATAACCGGATCACGGTCGGGATGCCGGTATTTGATCGCATTGCTTAAAAGATTGTACAGTATGCTTTCGACATATGGCGCAACCGCATAGATCTTGTCGATTGCAAAGTCAGTGCTGATTTTTGCGTTGGTTTCTTCGTACAGTTTTTCGAGCGTTTTATTGACAAGGTCAAGTGCATTCCGCAGGTTTACCTCGATCATATTGCCGGTATGTTTGCGGATATCCAGTATGGAATTGAGATCTTTTATCACGGTATCGAGCTCCTTGGTGGAAGCGACAAGTTTTTTAAGGATGTTTTCCTTCTCGTGCTGATCAGCCGCCAGCTCCATGATATGGGCCAGTCCCATGATCCGTGTCAGGGGCGCGCGGAGGCTATGCGCCGAAATGAAAGCAAACTGCTCAAGCTGGTTATTTTGTTCGATTAATTCCTGGTTTGCATATTGAAGTTCACTTGTCCGGGCGTTCACTTCCACTTCCAGGTGCTCGTTCTTGCGCTGGATCTCCCTGTTCTGTTTTTCAATGATCACATGCGCTTCGTGCAACTCTTTATTTTGAGATGCCAACACATCGCGTTGGGCGGCGATTTCTTCGCTTTGGGAATGGAGCTCCTCATTTTGCGTTACAATTTCTTTTGTTCGTTCGCCAACGGTCATCTCCAATAACGTATTCTGTTCTGTCAGCATTTTATTCTTGTCCTCTTCCGCTTTCCGCAACAGCTCGACAAACCGCATCGTCCGTTTGGTGTGAAACGCGGTGTACAGCAGCGTGGGGAAGCAGATAACGAATAATACGATCTGCAAAATATAATTCCCTTTCAGGGCAGCCTGGTATTTTTCCTGCGCTTCCCGATTGATGCGGTCTTCAAACGCCGCGATGTTTTTCTGACAGTTCAGGTACTGAAGCCAAAGGTAAAGTCCCTTGTCACCTGAAAAATGTTTTAAAAACTCTGCCGTGCGATTTTCAACAAGCAACTTTTTTAAGTGAAAGCAGAATTGAAAATAGTTATTCAGTGAATCCCTGAGCGTATAGAATTCAGCCATTTGCGGATAGCCCTGCCGTATAAGGCGCCTTTCAATATTCGAAAGAATGGAGTCTTTGCGCATGTAAGCACTGTCCACCGGCGTGAAAAACCGTTCTTCGCGCTGAATTGCAAACCCCCTCAGACCGATGTCGATGCCGTGAATCGTGGACTTGCCGATCTGCTCAACAAAAAGTTTGATGGTTTCAGCTTCGTGCTGGAGCGCTCTGTTCCGTTCAATGATCGTATTGTTGAAATAGGTCAGCAAAATATCCCCGAGCAAAAGGAAACTGATAACGGCAACGGTAATATTTAAATAATTCTTTTTCAAGAATGCTGACAGGGAAAACCAACTTCATTCAATGAGGGTTTGAATGGCTATTTAATATAAGAATTTTACAGCAAAAAAAAGCGTTGCAAACGATTTAGTCGGGCAATCCGGGAAACTGTCCGGATGATGGATATTTGCAGAAAAGGGTGGGAATACGATATATGAATCAAATAAAATTCCGCTTTTTTCAGGAATTCGATTTGATTGACGGCCTAAAAACGATCAACGATCGGATCGTGAGGACCCCGGCGATGAATTTTCAGCCGATTCCCTTGATCTTACGGAACAGGGAAAGTGCATGCCGGTCGGTCAACCCTGAAATAAAATCAACCACCTGCCTCAGCATGTTATAAGTATTGGCCGGATGCTCCGCGATAGATCCGGCGACGTCAGGGGGAAGCAGCAGTTTCAGGTTGTCATACTTCCTGGAATCACCACGTCGCATGAGGTTGAGCCCGGTTTTTACAAATTCGTCGAGAAGGCCCGGGAGAACTTCGTGGCCCGACGCTTCGATTTCCACGACATTGCGCGACCTGTATATTTTTTCAACGGAGATTTCAATGATCTTCCTGAGCGCTTGTTTGCGGCTGCAGAAGTCGACAAGGGGAGCATCAAATTTTCCATGAAGGATGTCGGCTTCATGATCCAAAAAAACCCCAGTGCATTCTGCCGTGAGATCGCCGATCGCCAGCGCGCGCAGGAAACCGATTTTTTCTTCCCTGCTTGAAAGCTGATCGAGTTTCCCAAGTTTCGTTTTACCGGTAGTGATGACCTCTTCAAACAGCTCTTTTGCTTCCGCATAGCTAACCAGTCCCAGGCTGCATCCATCTTCGAGATCGATGATGCTGTAACAAATGTCGTCCGCGGCTTCCACAAGAAAAGCGAGCGGATGACGTAACCATGTTTCGTCGGTTGTCTTTTTCAATCCGAGTTCGGCGGCGATGTCAGCGAAGACGTTTTTTTCTGTTTGAAAAAATCCGAATTTTTTCTGGCTTCGTTTAGACCGATCTCTTGCGGGAAAGAATGCGGGACACGGATATTTTGTAAAGGCGCCCAATGTTGCCGCCGTGAGTTTGAGGCCGTACCGGTTCTTATTCAGTATCCTGAAACCCTGGGCGTTGCCTTCGAATTTTTTAAGGTCTTCCCATTCTGCTTCGCTGACCATTTGCCGGACGCTTTGGCCAACAGGGTGCTGAATGAAAAAATCGGAGATCGCATTCTCGCCCGCATGCCCGAACGGAGGGTTGCCCAGATCATGCGCCAGCGACGCCGCCGCAACAATTGCACCGAGATCGACCAGGGAAAATCTTTTGGCCAGGTCAGGATTGCGCTGCAGGATCACCTCTCCGGTTTTGCGGCCAAGGGATCTCCCGACACTTGAAACCTCAAGGCTATGGGTCAGACGCGTATGAACAAAATCGTGTTCCGGCAGGGGGTGTACCTGGGTTTTATCCTGCAGCCTGCGAAAGGGATGCGAAAAAATGATCCGGTCGTAATCCTGCTCAAAGGCACTTCGTGATTGCTCCGGAAACAAATCCCGCTTCTGACCGATGCGCTGTGTCGATAATAACTGATTCCACTCCACGTTCATGCGAATTAAGCGCGCAAGTTCAGAATTATTCCTTCAATACAAAATCGATACACATCACGGCGGCCACAATGAGCTGCCGAAGCGGATGATTGTCGGGCACTTCGTTGCTAATTTGCAGAACATAGTTATCTGCTGATGTAAACAACTCTTTGCCCATGCCGGCCCATTTCTTTGTTACGATGGCAAATTCTTTATTGTCCGACGAAATAAATTTGAAGTCCCAGCCGGTCCACTTGCCTTTCAACATGCAGAGCGGACGGTCGTTGGCGTCCAGTACTTCGAATTTTCCACCAATGGTGAGAAGTCTTTGCCGGAACCTTCCGATAACGATGCCATTGGAGTCAAGGACTTCCACGGTAGACCTCAAAAAAGTCACGCCGCGTTTTACGGTAAGCACCGTCACTCCGCCGGGAATCCGGATATCAATCTCGAATGGCGTCATTCTTTTGTAATCGGTAAACCGGAACAGCTTCGTAAAAAATCCGAGGTTTTCCTCCCTGCATTCCATCACGATCGCTTTCGTTTGCGGATCATAGATGTCGAAATTGCTGGCGGCTTTGAAAATGCCCGCGTGTTCTTTTACGAGAAAAACGTTTTTGTTTAGAACTTCATTCATAGTTGATAGCTGTTTATAGATGGGGATTTATTGTTTGCGATGTAATTTGACAAACATTTAATCGAGGCTTGCCAATTTTGTAACCACAATTATATCACTATTTTTTAACCGAATGCCGTTCGCAATATATATCATCGCAACGGGTCGAACCGGAACAGCCTGGCAATATATTCATACATTACCGGCGCCTGAGCGCGGAATTCGGCGGGACGTTCGAAAAAATTCTCCACGGCAACGGCAAAAAACTCCGCTTCGTTGGCAAACGCATACTTCCTGAAAAAGTGGGTCTGATCCTGCCTGTGCCTTTCTATCTCGGTTGAGATCAGGCGTTGTACTGCCTGGAAACCCCTGGGTTCGAAGACGTTGTATTCGCGATGCATGAGCAGCTGTTCAAGCCACAGGGCGTGGGCAAATTCATGGAGTAACACATTCAGCCCGTCGTCCTTTTTTTGAATTGATTCGTAAATCGCGCGCACAGAAAACACAATGACCTTTAATCCCGGGTTTACTTCCGCCTTGTGATATTTCTTGGTGAACCGTGAAAGATAATAATCCTTATAAACGATGATTTTCTCGTAGAAGTCATAGGCGTTTTCTGACAACCTGAAAGACAACTGCACGGCGTGGGCGGCGATCATGACCTTCAGTGGAAGTTTTATCGTCAGATCTTCCCGGGCGATGAATTCGTTTTCGCGAATAAACTGCCACACCATCCTCTTAAATTCGGCGCGGTTCTCACGCAGGTTCACATAGTAGCTGCTGTATTTTCTCAGGTAAGGTTCAAGTTTACGCCGAATGAAAACCTCATAGTACAGCTCATAAAGTCCCTGGAAGATCGCTACGACAATGTGGATGATGATATCGCCCTTCATCTGAATTACCTGCTTTGCAACGGATCCTGGTTCAACATGCGTGACAAAATGCGATACAGCTCAGGCAGCTCGCGTTGAAATTCCGTTGGCCTTTCAAAAAAATTCTCCACCGCGACGGAAAAAAACTCATGCGCATTTACACAGGCGTACGGGCGAAAAAAAGTCTGGCCCTCGCTGCACACACGCATGCCCCAACGGTCAAATTCAGCAAGATCGGCGTCTTTGATGTATCGTGTTCCTTTTTCGCGCAAGAGGTTTTCCAGCCGCAGGGCGTGCGCCATTTCGTGAAGACCGAGGTTGACCGAATCTGTCTGATCGATGTATCCATCGACAAAAGCCTGCCATGAAAGAACGATGATCCTGAACCTGGGGTTGACCTCCCCTTTATGAAAGCGCTTTGTGATGCCGGAATAATAATTATTCGGGTACACGAGGATTCGGCTAAAATGTCGCAGATAAACATGGGGCAACCCGAATGTCAGCTGAACTGCGGAGGCGGCAATCAATACTTTTGCTTCAATCGTCACCTGGTCGATATTGCGGGGGATGAATTGTTTGCCATAAATGAAGTTGCAAACCTTCAGCTCAAACTTTCCCCTGTCATTTTTGGATAAACGCTGATAGTAGGGGAAGTATTTTAACAGGATATCACGATACTGCTGAGGTACGGGGAGCAAGAATGTTTTTAACGGAGCAGAAGCCTGACTGGCATATCGGTAACCTCCTTTGATGCTGTTTCGCTGAACGAAGATCAGGAGAATAGCAATCCCAATAAATATGCCATAAGAAAACATTTGTTACATCAGATCTTCCGCAAAAGGTTGTTAACCGAACACGCGTCGATCAATTTACGTTTTATTTCGTTGATATTCACCCGTTCCTGTTTCATACTGTCACGGTCGCGAATGGTAACCGTGTCATCCTGAAGCGTCTGATGATCAATGGTGACACAGTACGGAGTGCCTATGGCGTCCTGGCGACGGTAACGTCTGCCGATTGCATCCTTCTCCTCATAGTAGCAGCGCAGGTCATATTTCAGATCATTCATGATCGCCTCTGCCTTTTCGGGTAAACCGTCCTTTTTCAGCAGTGGCAAAATGGCCACTTTATGCGGGGCAAGCGCGGGGGGCAATCGCAAGACCACCCTGTCGCTTCCATCTTCAAGTTTTTCTTCCCTATATGATTTCGACAACACGGAAAGGAAGCAACGATCAAGTCCAACGGACGTTTCCACCACGTACGGAATAAAACTCTGATTCGTTTCCGGATCAAAATACTGGAGCTTCTTGCCAGAATATTTTTCGTGATTTTTCAAATCGAAATCAGTACGCGAATGGATGCCTTCCAGCTCCTTAAACCCCATGGGAAAATTGAACTGGATATCGCAGGCAGCGTTGGCATAGTGCGCGAGGTTCAGGTGGTCGTGGAAACGGTAGTTTTCATCGCCAAGGCCCAGGTTCTTGTGCCATCGCATCCTTTTTTCTTTCCAGAACTCATACCATTTCATCTCCTCCCCTGGCTTGATAAAGAACTGCATTTCCATTTGTTCAAACTCACGCATCCGGAAAATAAACTGGCGTGCAACGATTTCATTTCTGAAAGCTTTCCCGATCTGCGCGATACCGAAGGGGATCTTCATTCTGCCCGTTTTTTGGACATTGAGGAAGTTCACGAAAATACCTTGTGCAGTTTCCGGCCTGAGGTAGATCTTGTTGGCATCATCGGCCAGGGAGCCCATTTCTGTAGAGAACATCAGATTGAACTGGCGAACATCAGTCCAGTTTTTTGTTCCCGAAACCGGATCCACGATCTCAAGGTCATCGATAATTTGTTTCATGGCGGTCATGTTGCCCGATCCCATCGCCTCCTTTAGCCGTCCGTTCGTTTCGTCAATTTTCTTCTGATACTCCAGTACGCGCGGATTGGTTGAGACAAACTGTTCCCGGCTGAATGCATCACCAAACCGTTTGGAAGCCTTCTCGATTTCCTTATCGATCTTCTCCTCGATTTTGGCAACTGCATCCTCGATCAGCACATCCGCGCGGTAACGTTTTTTGGAATCTTTGTTGTCCAGCATCGGATCGTTGAATGCGTCCACATGCCCGGAAGCTTTCCACGTGGTGGGATGCATAAAGATCGCCGCATCAATTCCCACAATGTTATCGTGAAGAAGGGTCATGAACTTCCACCAATATTCCTTGATATTATTTTTCAGTTCAGCCCCATTCTGGCCGTAATCATATACGGCACTGAGACCGTCATAAATTTCGCTGGAGGGAAAAATAAAACCATACTCCTTTGCGTGGGAGATGACATTCTTGAAAAGATCGTCTTGATTCGCCATAAGGGGCAAAGATAAATCTTAGTTCATACGCAGATGTGAACCGCAATATTTTTTTTGAACTTTGTTTTTAACGCTTGTTAGGATTGGACCCGATCTTCCGGCTTCAGGATCAGAACGGTGGGGGTGTAAGCCAGCCACGGGTTTTTCGATCTATTGAGATGTTTCCAGCTGGAATAGCTGATCAGCAATAAATTGAAACGGTTAAAAAATTCCTCGGTGTGTGCGTGACTTTCATGTACCTCGATACTTTTGGGAATCTCGTTGTTTATTTTCTCCACCGCCATTCTAAAGATCGTGTTCATTTTAACGAGCCTGTTCGGGTCTGATAACACTACTTTTGCATTATTATTCTGGATAAACCGCTCCGCGAACGAGATCAGAAACAGGTCGCTGAAGTCCTGAAGCATCAGCACAATCCTGTCAGCAACTTCGAAATCCTTGTCCACCAGTACTCCCACCTGGCAATGGGTGTCTTCCAGGTAGTTTTTGACTTTTCCTCCGACGACATCTGCGCTGAAGACGGAACGCGACCCGCCAACCAGCAACAGGTCAAATTTCGAGCGGTTCGCCAGGCCGGTGATCTCTTTGTTAATGTCATTCGTGGCTTTATAGAGTGTTTTGACCTTGATGCCGAGGTTTTCGGCCTCATGTCTGACAAACCTGAAGCTCTCGCGTTCATAGTCCTTGGCATTTTTCGGATTGATATCAGCGCTTGGTGTGAGGTGCAGGGCGGTGATGCGTGCTTCGGAATTTTTTTTGTGTGTCAGTTGATCCGCGAGCCGCAGCAGTTTTTTTCCTTTGATCGCAGGTCCGAACGATATCAGGATCTTGTAAATCTTATCATGCGGGACTTCGGGTTCTCGTTCTGGCCTGAAAAAATTTATGAGGTCGAGCGCCGGTCCCGTCATGAATGTTGTGACAAGGGCCATGATCACCATCATGGAAAAAACCTCCGGTGTCAGAACCCCCAGGTCATAACCGATGTTGAGGACGATCAGCTCCATCAGTCCACGGGTGTTCATCAATGCACCAATGCTGAGGCTTTCTCTCCAGGACTGTCCGACGAAACGGGCAGCCAGCATACTTCCACCGAACTTTCCCGCCACGGCGGTGAGGATAATCCATCCACACACGGCCCACAGGTGAGGCTCGTTGAGCAGCCCGATCTGTGTTCGCAGTCCGGTGAAAACAAAAAACAGCGGCAACAGCAGGACGAGGCTCACGTCTTCCACTTTTTCCATGAGAACCCGTCTGAAGTTAAAATTAGGGGGCATGATCACGCCAGCGAGGAATGCCCCGAAAAGCGCGTGGATGCCAATCACCTCCGCTACAAACGCTGACGAAAGCAGCACGAGGAAAGCGATGGCCACAATCGGTTTGTTGATCGTCTCCCTTTCAGAGTAAACATTGCCGATCCGGCGCAGTACCGGGTGAACGGCAAAGACCATCAAGAGCACGTAGATCAACGCAAGGCCTATTGTATATAATGCGCTGACAAATGTTCCAGCTTTTACGATCGCGATCACGGCCGCAAGAATGCACCACGCCGTTACATCATCGGCCGCCGCGCACGTAATGGCGATGCTTCCGAGCTTGGTTTTTGTAAGATCACGCTCCTGGATCACCCGGGCGAGCACGGGAAAGGCGGTGATGCTCATGGCGATACCCATGAACAGCGCAAACGGAAGAAATTCAATATTGTCCGGGGAATACTCGTCGTACAGATAATAGGCGAGTCCCATGCCGAGAAAATAAGGTATGATGATGCTCGCGTGGCTGATAACGACCGCATCATGGGCCTGATGACGGAGAACCTTCACATCGAGCTCCATCCCGATCACGAACATAAAAAGAATCAGACCAACCTGACTGAGAAACTGGAGGTTGGGCAGCGATTCAGGAGGAAAAAGAAAAGCGCCTGCCTCAGGGAAAAATAAACCAACCAGTGAAGGACCCAGAATAATCCCCGCAACAATCTCACCGATGACCGTAGGCTGTCCGATCTTGTTAAATATGAAGCCAAAGAATCGTGAGATCAGAATGATCGTGATGATCTGGAGAATAAGTATCGCGAGCGGGTGATAGAGATTTTGACGGAACACCTCCTGGAACAGCAGAAACGGACGTGTAAAAGTCTCGTCGCCGACATTTTCTTCGGGGGCTAGTTTGCCGATCTCAAGCAGTTGGCCCTCCCGCGTTATCCAGAACATCAACGCACCGAAAATGACGAGCATCAACAGATAAAAAACCAGGTTCCGGTTCCTGCGCATTATTCGTGAAAATTATTTAATAATAGTAATTTGAACGGCCACCTGAAAGACGAAACCGAATAAACGCGGCAAGCTACAATAATTTGGCCCTGTCCCAATATTCGTCCATCTCCTTCAAAGTCATTTCACCAAGCTTTTTACCGTCCCTTGCAGACGCCTGCTCCAGATATTGAAACCGTTTTATGAATTTCTTGTTGGTGCGCTCGAGCGCTTCTTCGGGATCGATGTCGATAAACCGGGCATAATTAACCAGCGAAAACAACAGATCACCAAATTCCCCCATCGCCTTCTGCTTGTCAACCGGATGATCGGATTCGACATTGAATTCTTTTTTAAACTCCTGCATTTCTTCTTCAACTTTTTCCCAAACCTGCTCCTTGCGTTCCCAGTCGAATCCAACGCCGCGCGCCTTATCCTGTATTCGCATTGCTTTGACCAGTGCTGGCAGCGAAACCGGAACACCTTCAAGCACGGATTTATTGCCGTGTTTGAGCTTCAGCTTTTCCCAGTTTGACTTAACGGTTTGTTCATCATTGGCCACAACGTCGCCATAAATATGCGGGTGCCGCTCGATGAGCTTGTCAGAGATGCTGTTCAAAACGTCGGCGATGTCAAACGCTTTTGATTCGGAGCCGATGCGGGCATAGAAAACAATATGCAGTATAAGGTCACCGAGTTCCTTTTTAATTTCAGTCATGTCGCCCTCAAGGATGGCATCGGAAAGCTCGTACGTTTCTTCGACGGTAAGGTGCCTCAGGCTTTCCAACGTTTGTTTTTTGTCCCACGGGCAATTTTCCCGCAATTCGTCCATAATTGTAAGCAATCGGTCGAAAGCCTGGAGTTTAATTTGGCGATTCGGATCGGGAATGGAATTTATTTTTCTCATAGTTGTTAGCTTGCCCGGGGAATAATATTCATGGGCTGAAAGTTACACGGTATGGAATAATTCATTCACATTCCATATTCTTTTTAAATTTGCGGTCCAATTAACTAACTCAACTTCTGTGGCCTTAATAAAGTCAATTTCCGGAATACGCGGCACAATCGGTGGTAAAACAAACGATAACCTCACACCGCTGGATGTGGTCAGGTTTACGGCCGCTTACGGTTCGTGGATCAAGAAAAACAATCCTTCACCCCGGGTTATCGTCGGACGGGACGCGCGCCCATCGGGTGAAATGGTCAACAGCCTCGTTTGCTCCACATTGCAGGGATTGGGAATCGACGTGATTGACCTTGGACTTTCAACCACACCGACCGTTGAAATTGCCGTGACCGAAGAAAAAGCGGCTGGGGGAATCATCATTACGGCTAGCCATAATCCGGTCCAGTGGAATGCCCTGAAACTTCTCAACAGCAGAGGTGAATTCATTTCAGGAAAAGACGGAGAAGAAGTTTTGTCCATCGCCGCAAAAGAGGATTTCGATTTTGCCGTTGTAACAAGACTCGGAAAATACGAGAAAAAGGACGACTATATATGGAAGCATATCCAGCAAATCCTCAAACTTCCGCTGGTAGACGTTCAGGCAATACGCAAACGCGGATTTTCGATTGCAGTGGATGCCGTCAACAGTTCCGGAGGAATTGCTGTTCCGATGTTGTTGAAAGAACTCGGCGTTTCCGTGAAAGAGCTTCACTGTGAACCCAACGGACATTTTCCCCACAATCCTGAACCATTGCCAGAACATCTCACCGATATTATCAGAGAAATTGTAAAAGGCAAGCATGACCTGGGAATCGTGGTTGACCCCGATGTCGACAGGCTTGCATTCGTTTGTGAAGACGGATCTCCTTTCGGTGAAGAGTACACGGTCGTTGCTGTTGCGGATTACGTGCTTAACCATGGGCCGAAAAGAAACGGAAATACGGTTTCGAATCTTTCTTCAACAAGGGCATTGTGCGATGTCACGGAAAAAGCCGGCGGAAAATATTTTGCATCGGCTGTCGGCGAAGTGAATGTAGTGGAAGTGATGAAAGCCCAAAATGCCGTGATCGGCGGAGAGGGCAACGGCGGGGTGATTTATCCGGACCTCCACTATGGAAGAGATGCGCTTGTCGGCATCGCGTTGTTTTTGACCCACCTTGCAAAATCTGAAACAACCGCGCGCAAACTGCGGATGAAATATCCCAATTATTTTATTTCCAAGAACAAGATTGAGCTCACACGTGACATCAACGTCGACAAGATCCTGGATGCTGTAAAGAAAAAATACAAGAAACAACCGATCAATACAGCGGATGGCGTGCGAATCGAATTTGACATGGAATGGGTTCACCTGCGCAAGTCAAACACTGAACCGATCATCCGGATCTATGCGGAGTCGGATATGGAAACGAAAGCCGAAAATCTTGCGAAGAAGATCATGGGCGATATTAAGGAGATCATTTCAGAAAAAATGCTTGCGAGTTAGGACGCTTCGAATAAAAGTTCCTGCTAACTTTGCGGTAACTCATTAACCAGACATGCGAATCTATCTAGATAATGCAGCAACCACCCCTTTAGACCCTGAGGTGTTTGAGGCCATGAAGCCATTTATGCTGGAGGATTTTGGAAACCCATCCTCTACCCACGCCCACGGCCGGAAAGTGCGGGCAGCCATTGAATCCTGCCGCAAAAAGATCGCGGAGTTGTTGAACGCGAGTCCGGGCGAAATCATCTTCACCTCCGGCGGCACAGAGGCTGACAATGCGATCCTTCGTTCGGCGGTTACAACCTATGGTCTGAAAAATATTATTTCGGCACCGATTGAGCACCACGCAGTAACTCATACCGTAGGGCATTTGCAAAAGGCCGGTTTGAAAGCACATATGGTTCGCCTGGATGAGAAGGGACACGTCGACCTGGATGACCTTCAGCACCTCCTCAAACAACACAAAGATTCCGTTGTTTCTCTCATGCACGCAAATAATGAGATCGGCAACCTGCTGGATATTAAACGTGTTGGCGAATTGTGTCAGGAACACCACGCATTTTTTCATTCAGATACCGTACAGACTGTTGGCCATTACAAACACGACATGAAAACACTTCGTGTATGCGGAATGACCGCCGCAGCGCATAAATTTCACGGCCCAAAAGGGATCGGCTTCATGTACATCCGCAAAGACCGTAAGATCAATTCCTTTATTCATGGAGGGGCACAGGAACGCAACATGCGCGGCGGAACAGAAAACGTATATGGAATCGTTGGCCTGTCAAAAGCGCTGGAGATCGCTTACAGGGAAATGGAATCTCATCAACGTTACATTCAGGGGCTCAAAACCAGGATGATCGAGAAGTTAAGGCTTCAGATCCCCGGTGTCAGCTTCAACGGAGACTCGGCAAACGAAGAACGCAGTTTATATACTGTTTTAAATGTAAGCCTGCCGGAATCGGATGAGAATGAAATGCTTTTATTCAATCTTGACTTGCAGGGGATCTCAGCATCCGGTGGGAGCGCGTGTTCCAGCGGAGCAACCACGGGCTCCCATGTCCTGGCGGCCTTATATCCAAATTCCAAAAGAGGCGCGGTAAGATTTTCATTCAGCAAATACAACAAACCGGAAGAGATCGACTTCGCTGTGAATAAGCTGGCGGAGCTGTTCAAGGTTGCTGTTTAGCTGTCGTTATCTGATTCAGCGTATTCAGAGCATTGCTGTCCGGGAAAATCCAACACCTTCCCTCACGATTTGAATCCTGAGCACGGCATTGAGCGCCGGCGAGCAGCGAGCGAAGGATCTGGCGTTCCCTGCAAAAAGTCCGGAAAATCTGATTGTTGACCCAAGGCTGTATCATGCTTTCGGTTATGATTGCTGTTGCCTGGGTCTGCATAATGACCAACCGGTCTCGGTCTTCTCCATGTGGATTTTACCACGGATCGTCCAACGAGAGCATGGGAGCATGCCACCAAATAAGACCCGAAGGCATTTACTGCCCGATACACAGTTGACAGGTTGATCTATTATCAAGGGTTCCTATCGGGGGCTGAGGCGGAAAAGGCTGAGAAATTAATGAAGGGTAAAAACCTCAGGCATGGAAAATAACTTTGATCAGCAAACACAATCCGACATGGAACGATTTAACTGCTGAACTAAAGGATCTCTTTCGATAAACACACCCAAGATCCTTCGCTCGCTGCTCGCCACTACACATCCTATGCTCAGGATTCCAGGGTATCCCCCTGACTGGGAATGGGATTTTCCACTAAGGATGACACACGACTAACGATTTACGAAGGGTTGGACGATTTCTCGAAGTGGATTTTGATGCAAAATCAAACTCTCAAATAACTGTAAATCAAATTCTGAAATCGATTAAATCAGAAATCCTTTTAGATGTTGATTTGGGATTGTTCACTGAGATGATTTTCGATGCCGTTTCAGGTTTATTCAGAGTCTCGATTCTCACCCGATTTCGATCATAAACTCAGGCAATTTCCTGGAGATTCTTAACCAATAGTTTCATTTCATCAACTGTTCCAATACTGATCCTGTTCCATTGCTTCCCCTGGTAATCCCACACACGAATGCCAATGCCCCGATCCGCCAGGCTCTTCATGAACTTTTCGGCGTCTCCCTTTGGATCGAAAAATACAAAATTCGTATACGACTTACCGTAGAAGTATCCCTTGTTATCCAGATAGTCTGTCAGGATCTTGCGGGCTTCCGCATTCTTTTTCCGTGTTAGTTCCATGAAATTCTCATCTCCCAAAGTGACTTTTGCCGCAGCGATCGCCGTTTGATTTACCGTAAAGCCAACCTGGTACCGGGTGATTTTTTTGATGACATCCGGCCGGGCGACAACATAACCGACCCGCAAACCGGCAAGACCGTAGATCTTCGAAAAGGTGCGGGACACGATAACATTGCGGTCATTTTTAATCATGTCGACCATCGAAACCTGTTGTGAAGGCTCCAGGAATTCCAAATAAGCCTCGTCGGCAAATACCGGAAGTCTTTTTGATACTTCCTCACAGAACGCCCTGACGATGGCGTGGTCCACCAGCGTCCCCGTTGGGTTATTCGGATTGCATATAAATACCAGCTTCGTGTCGTCCTTTACTGCCGCGGCCAACGCTGTATAGTCAATCTCAAGTTTATCATTCAGATTCACTTTATCCCATCGCGTGTTAAAAACTTCGCCATATGCCATCATCAGCGGAAATGTGGGAAACGGAGACAGTATGGAGCCCCCTTCAACACCGAATGCCACCCCGGTAGCGCATAACAACTCGCCGGAACCCGCACCGATCGCAATGTGCTCCGCAGAGACGCCTTCCTTTGCCGCAAGCCGTTCTTTCAATTCAGTCACGACTTTGAAGGCATAACGGTTGCCTTCGGACAGAATTTCGTTCACCGCCTTGCGGGCTTTTTCAGAAGGACCATACGGATTCTCGTTGGCATTCAGACGTACGCGAATTTCCGGCGGTGCGCTTTTCAAAAACCGCCTTTCCGCTTCGCTCACCGGCGTACCCATCAGTTGATTCACTAGCGCGGGAGTGATCATTATCCCGGAGGCTAAACCCATCGAGGATTTAAGCCAATTGCGGCGATTGAAAGTCTTTGGCATTGTATGTTTTAAATGGTGACTCAAATCCAAAACGAAACTGGTGTTGTTAATTTAACGCAATCGGCGAAATAAACTAACACTTAACATGGTGGCGGTTATAGCAGGTTCCGAACGGCCATCTCTCACAGTCATCATCACATCACAAGTTTCGGATGATCGACTTTTGAAAGCTGGTGAGACTCGTCCCCCTGCGTGGGTGATTGATAAAAAAATCCGGTCACACTTACCATCAGCGCGGAGAATCTAATTTAAGAATTTCAGGGCGAAATTCTAATTTGGATGGCCTGTCGCGATTGACGTTATTTTATTATGGAACTGGGATAATCCCCATTTTTTTCATCAGGAAAGTAGCGTTCATCTTTTGGGCCACACCGCGTTTTAATTTGTAGTCAAAGAAAAGCTGATCATTGATTATCGAAGCCTCAAAACAATAATTGCCGATCCGCGAAGGATAAGTATTTTCAAGGTCACCGAGCGCCAGATCGTGTGTCGCAACGAGCACCAGCGCAGGATATTCAATCAGTTGTTTTACCAGCGCAATCGACCCAGCCTGTTTATCAGTTGAATTCGTGCCTTTCAAAATTTCATCCAATAGGATCAGCAGCTGTTTGCCACTTTTCAGGTCCTCAATAATTGACTGAAGGCGGTTGAGCTCCGCATAGAAATACGACTGATGGTCTCGCAGGGAATCCGCCGTGCGCATACCAGACCTCATTTCAATCAATGGACAATCAAATTTTTTCGCACAGACGGGAGCCCCATTCAGGGCGAGGACAACATTAATTCCAATGGTTCGCAGAAATGTGCTTTTGCCCGCCATATTGGCGCCGGTAATGATCATCACCGATCGCTCCTGGTCAATTGTCACATCGTTTGGAACCCGCTCATTGGCATCGATGAGGGGATGTCCCAAGCCTTCGGCAACCAGTCTACGTTGTTCGTTGACGGCGGGAAAAATAAATTCGGGATTATTAAAAGTAAAAGTCCCAAACGCGCAAACCACTTCGGTTTCCTCGATCGTATCGATCCATCCTTCCAGTTTCAGAGCGTTTTCTTCTTTCCATTTTTCAAGCCGGTAAACAAATTGCAGATCGTATAGTAAAAGCCCATTGACAAAAAGATTCATCAGGCTGTTGAGTCTCGCGTCAAGTGCTCCGGCCAGCGATGCAAGCGACGAAAGTTTATTGTCTGCATCATTTGCTTTCGCCGAAAGGCCCTTCATGAGCAACGAGGTGAATTCTCCCGCCTCAATGGCTTTGAGCATACGCGCATACTTGACAAGCAGGTTTTTTTTGCGGCTGATGTACTGATGGAATTCGTTGATCCGTTTCAAATGAAATGCAACGAAAGCCCATTGAAGTCCCACGGCAATCCAGAAAAAGCTCGCAATCCCGTCGAAGAAAATGGTCACACCAAGAAGGGAGATTGTCAAAACAGGAAATATCAGCAATGAGATCCTGTAAAAATTTTTTCCATACAGAAAGGACGGGTGGCTGATCCATTCGCGTAACTGTTGTTTGTCGTCTGCACTTTCCTCTACCTCCATTCCAGAAGCCTGGATTTCATGGCGGAATTCAGTTTTGGCTGCGACTTCGGCGATTGCATCCTGGTTCGCGGCGATTTTCGCGGAATCGGAAAACAGTGATGAGAACCGACGCGCCAGCAATTCCTTTCCTCCAATGGTATTGCAGCGGTTGACAGCCTGAAACAGGGATCCATCACCGAATACATCGAGATCGTGCGTAAATGCATGGCGCCCGTCGATGAATCTGTTGCCCGCATCAAACCGGGAGTAGTTGCCGTCCAGCGCCTGAATTTCATTCTTGTGGATCGCGACAAGATTTTCCAGGTGCACCTTTCTGTCAAACATCAGGCTGTGTCGCTGGATGAGGATGACAAAAACAATTGCCAAAACAGGTAAAAGGTAAAGGAGAGAATTATTGGAAAAACCGAGATACACCAGCAGAGTAAATAGCAAGGCGACGGTCAGCCGGATATTGGAAATGATATTGATCCGGCGTCTTACCAGCGTCAGCGACGACTCGAAACCGGTCGTTCTTTTTTCATAGAACAGCTTCAACTCAGATCGGGTCATGAAGCTTTACAATAAATCGCTGACTACTTTCATCAATTCTTCCAACGCATCCCTGTCGGCTTCATCGAAATCATTGAGCTTATCGCTATCTACATCCAACACCATGAAAACGTCATTTCCTTTAAATGCCGGAATGACGATTTCAGAGCGGGATGCACTGCTGCATACGATATGGCCCGGAAATTTATCGACATCCGGAACGACGATTGTTTTCTTTTCTTTCCAGGATGTGCCGCAAACACCCTTGGCGAAATCAATCCGCGTGCAGGCGATGGGACCCTGGAAAGGCCCTAAAACCAGTTGATCATTTTTCACGAGGTAAAATCCCACCCAATAAAAATTCATTGTTTGATGCAACGCCGCGGCAATATTCGCGAGGTTTGCAATCAAATCGGTTTCGCCGGCTACAAGTGCCTTGATCTGCGGAATCAGGGTCCTGTAGCGCTCTCTTTTATCGGTCGATTCAGCAATAATAAGTTCTTCGGCCATGATGACGTAAATAATCGCTCAGTCTAAATTCTTTCCAGATGTTTCCGGGTTCTCTCATTTTCAATATTGCCGGTATTTAAAGTCGAGGCCGGTTCGAAAAGCAGAATCTCAACCTCCTGTTCAGCCACGGGGCGGTGTTCGACCTTTCGGGGAACAATAATAAATTCTCCCGGTCGTATTTCGACAGTTTTATCGCGGAATTCCATTTTTAGCATCCCGTTGATGACAAGAAACAACTCATCTTCCAGGTCGTGGTGATGCCAAACGAACTCACCTTGCAGCTTCACCGCCTTTACGTGCTGACCATTCAGTTCACCAATAATCCTGGGGTTCCAGTGATCGCTGAACTGATTCAGTTTTTCGCGGATATTGACCTTTTCCATTGTTTTTGACTATGTTGGATTTCAATCGAAATATATGGAGAAACGGATACAAATTGGATTGATTGGCGACTTTGATGAAAAGATGTATACGCACATTGCCCTTACGCAATCCATTGAGCATTGCAAACCGCGATTACATTTTACCGTCGACGCGATTTGGATCCCGACTGAAAAAATTACCGGCGATTTCCTGGCGGTTAATAAGTTCGAGGGCTTCTGGCTTGCTCCCGGATCACCGTACCGCAACGATGCCGGAGTATACAAACTTATTCAATGGTCGCGCGAAAACGACTTTCCACTCTTCGGCACCTGCGGAGGCTTTCAATACATGCTTGTAGAATATGCCAGAAATGTTTTGAAGATTACACAGGCAGGTCACGAAGAAAGTGAACCGGCGAGCGAACACCTGATCATATCCAAACTAACGTGTTCATTGAAGGGCCAGACGGAAAGTGTGTCGATCACTGACAAGAGTTCTTGGATCTATGACACGTTGAAAACCAATAAGATCACTGCATATTATAATTGCAATTATGGGCTCAACCCCCGCTACGTAACTATTCTCAACCAGTATCCGCTCACCTTTACGGCATTTTCAAACAATGAACCCAGGGCATTCGAGCTGAAATCACACCGGTTTTATGCGGGCACTTTGTTCCAACCACCCCTTGATTCAACAATCGAAAACCCCAATCCGCTTGTTCTCAGTTACCTTAACAAATGTGCCCTGCCCTGATATTTACGGTTGATAGATCCGCAGCGTATCACCGCCGATAGATTGATGCTGAACAGGTTTTCCATCCATTTTCGGAGCTGCAATGCCCTTGCCAAACATTGCGGATGAATAAAATACACGGGCTTCATCCCAACACCGCGCATCGAGAAATGCATGGAGCAGCTGAGTGCCACCCTCAACAATCAGGGATTGAATTTTACGCTGGTAAAGATCTTTAAGCATTTCTTCAATAAAATTTTCTATTGGAAGCTTTACAAATTCAACACCTGACGACATTTGGTTTTTTTTCAGATTATAACAAATAGTCGTGGACGACCCGTCAAAAACTTTGAGATTCGCGGGCAGTTTCAGGGACCGGTCAACAACGATGCGGACCGGATTTCTTCCGGACCAATCGCGTACGTTCAGTTGAGGGTCATCCTGCAAGGCGGTCCGGGTTCCAACCATGATACCGTCTTCCTCGCTACGCCACCTATGAACGAGCATGCGGGAATAGGCGTTGCTGATCCATTTTGAATCGAAATTTTCCCGCGCAATAAACCCATCGGAGGTTTGAGCCCACTTTAGAATAATGTAGGGACGCTTTTGCTCCATGAAAACAAAAAAACGCCTGTTGAGATCGCGGCCTTCAGCGCGAAATATTCCTTCTGTTACGTCGATACCGGCAGCCCGCAACCGCGCGATGCCATTTCCTGCGACAATCGGATTGGGATCAACATTTGCGACCACCACTCTCCGGACGCGATATTTTATAAGCAGGTCGGCACATGGCGGGGTCTTTCCGAAATGCGAGCACGGTTCGAGTGAAACGTAAACGGTACTTTGCTGCAGCAAGTCCTTGTTAGCAACTTCCGCTATTGCGTTGACTTCCGCGTGCGGCCCTCCATATTTGCGATGCCAGCCTTCGCCGATGATCATATCCCCGTGAACAATCACGCACCCGACCATTGGATTGGGACTGACCGATCCCCGGCCGAGACCGGCAAGCTGCAGTGCGCGCTGCATAAATTTTTCATCTTGCAACTGCTGATCCGTTCGCATTTCTTGCTTTATTGTGTCCGATAGGAGCGTTACTGTTCTACGATTTTCGATGCCAAAGCTAATGAAGAATTCCAAAACATTGTTTCAAGAGCTAACGTCGAAGCTGCTTCCGGGTGAAAGCAGGGAGGAAGTCAACACGATGGCTTACATTATCCTTGAAGAATTCTTTCAGTTGTCGAAAACGGATATTCTCTCGGAGAAACCCTTCCAGGTGAATCAGGATGATTCGAAAAAGTTACAGGAAATTGTTGAGCGCCTCAACCGTCACGAACCACTGCAATATATTTTAGGCAAGGCTTTTTTTTATGGGCGAAGTTTTAAAGTAAGTCCTGCAGTCTTGATTCCCCGGCCGGAAACTGAAATTCTGGTCAGTATCGCAAAAAAGTGGTTGACAAATCCGGAAAACCGAAAGAAAAAACTCCTCGACATCGGCAGCGGAAGCGGGTGCATCGCAGTCACACTTGCCCTGGAGTTACCCCATGTGGAAGTCTATGCTTCCGACATCAGTCCAGATGCGCTCGGGATAACCAAAGAAAACGCGGCATATCACAAAACGGAAGTTCATCTGATGCATCACAGCATTTTAAAACAGGACCTGCCGTTCAGCATGTTTGACGTTATTGTCAGCAACCCGCCTTACATCAGAGAAAATGAAAAAGCTGAAATGGGTAAGAACGTGGTGGAGTATGAGCCGCCCTCGGCGTTATTTGTTCCCGACAATGAACCTCTGATCTTTTATCAGGCGATCGCAAAAAAAGCCGCATTTTCCCTCCTCCCAAATGGTTTGCTGGGCGTGGAAATAAATGAGACCTTTGGCCGGGAAGTGAGATCGTTGTTTGAAAGCGAGGGCTTCTCCAACGTGGAAATTATCAGGGATCTTTCCTCCAAAGACAGGATTGTCACCGGAAGAAAATCCTGATATTTAGATCGGGACTGTAACAGTATCATTCATGAATGTGTCATTTATCGGTGCGGGAAATGTTGCGTGGCATCTCGCCCCCGCACTGGACAATACGGATTTCTCCGTCAGGGAGATATACAGCCGGAACATCCACAACGCATCCGCACTCACGGAGAAGTTATACCAGGCATCACCCCGCGCATCGCTGGATTTTTCGCAAAGCCCTTCCCGGATATTTATTATTGCAACCTCAGACGACGCGGTACAACAAATAGCATCCGAAATTATGCTTCCGGAAAATGCCATTCTGGTTCATACCAGCGGCAGCCTGCCCTTGAGCGTGTTGGGCTATTCGAGCACACCAAATATCGGGGTGTTTTATCCATTGCAGACATTTACAAAAAACAAGCGCATCGACTGGAAAGAAATACCTTTGTTTATCGAAAGTGAAAACGGAGATACGGAACGCGTTCTGATCTCCATGGCAAAGGCCGTGACAAAAAAAGTACACCGCATTTCCTCCGGGGAAAGGAAAGCCCTTCATGTTGCCGCAGTATTTGCTTCGAATTTCACCAATCACATGCTCGCCCTGTCAAAGCAGATCATGTCAGAACATAAGCTGTCGTTCGAACATCTCAAGCCGCTGATCACCGAAACGATCACCAAGGCTTTGGCGATTGGGCCGGAAAATTCGCAGACTGGTCCCGCAAAACGCGGAGATCTCGAGACCCTGGATCATCATATGGAGTTCCTTCAGGATGATGAAGAGGTGGCAGAAATTTACAGGGTGATCAGTCAGAGTATTGTAGACAGGTATTCTGAGGATTCAGTTTAATGATCCGAGCCAATTCGATTCTTTCAGCGTTTTGAATATTTCCTCCGTAAAACCTTTAACGTCCCTTCGCGTATTGCAAAGGATCACAAATGCGATATCCTTTTCCGGCACGGTGACATAGTTGCAGAGAAAGCCACCCTGATCGCCATTGTGGCCAATGATCTCGAGGCCGTCAGCTTTGGTGATGAACCAGGACCACCCGATAAAGGGCTCCGTCGATAACGCCCACGTTTCAAATTTCTTTACGGTGCGTGAGTCCCGGATCGTCTCCGGTTTGAGAAACACGGCGTTCTTCAATGCCAACTCATATTTTGCAAGCTCCTGCACCGAACTCCAGATCCCACCGTTGCCCGAAGCCGCAAAAGTTGGTTCTTCACCATAATCGTCTTCTACCCATCCATTGTTTCCCCTGATATATGCATGCGCAACACCCGTTTCGGGATGAGGTCCATCGGTGATCGTGCTCGACGTCATTCCTGACGGTTTCAGAATTTTATCCTCGACGTACTTTTGCCATTTGATGCCACTTACTTTTTCAACGATAAGTGCAAGCGCATTAAATGCCGGGTTAGAATATTCATACCGGCTTCCGGGAGGAAAGTTCAACACATCGGTCTTCATTACGGGAGCCCAGTTCTCCTCATCTTTGGCGGTGAGGTAAAATATCGTGTCAGCACTCACATTCCGGTTGTCGGGCAAACCCGACGTATGCGTGAGCAGATGTTTGATTTTTATTTGTGAACCGATTTGCCGGTTTGAGAATCCCGGAAAATACTGCAGCAACGGATCTTCGAGGGAAAGTTTTTGCTCTTCGTGAAGTTTCAGGATTGCATTTGCAACAAATGTTTTGGATATCGATCCCAGATTAAAAAGAGTCTGCGGCGTAATAGGTTCTTTTGACTCAACGTCGGCAACACCAAAACCCTTCGAAAAGACGATACGGTCATTTTTCATGATCAGTATTGCTCCGCCAGGCTCATCCGCGGGCATACGTGCTGAAAAAAATTTCGTCAGCTGCTCGAACTCGCCACCGCCATAGTCCTTTGCGGGCGAACACCCCAGGATCAGGTTGATCGTAACGATGGAACCAATAAAAATTTGATAGCGGATTTGGCGCATGCATTTGAAGTCTGCATGTCAATTTAGGAATAATCAGCGGACTTCAAGCCGAAATCCAACGCCGTGATAATTGACGATCTGGATTGCAGGGTCATCTTTGAGATATTTACGCAGCTTGGAAATAAAGACATCCATGCTCCGTCCCATAAAGTAATCGTCATTGCCCCAAACCTCGTTCAGTATTTCCTCACGCTTCAGCACACGGTCGCGATTCTTGTACAGCAGCTTCAGCACGTCAGCCTCTTTTTGGGTAAGCGTCTTTTCGGTAGCGTGGTTTTTCAGGACCAGGTTGAAAGGATCGAATTCATATTTTCCAACCTGAAAAACCGTGTCAGCAGACGTGGAAACACCTTTGGCCCTCCGGAGGAAAACTTCAATCCGGCACAGCAATTCTTCGAGGCTAAACGGTTTTGTAATATAATCATCCGCCCCGGTCTGGAATCCGGCAAGTTTATCCTCAATCATCGACTTGGCAGTAAGAAAAAGGATTGGCACTTCGCGGTTTTTTTCCCGCACGCTCCGCGCCAAAGCAAATCCATCCTTTTTTGGCAACATGACATCGAAAATACAAATGTCGAACTCGCCAGCGCGGAAGGTATCTTCCCCTTCGGCGCCGTCGGAACAAAGCGTCACGTGATAACCATGAACCGTAAGGGTGTCTTTGATCACAAATCCAAGACTTGGATCGTCTTCAACCAGCAATATTTTTTTCAGAGGTTCCATAACTATCGCATCAGTGGCAGGGCGATGATGAATGTGCTGCCATGTCCTAACGTACTTTCAAGCCTAATGTTTCCTTTGTGAGCCTCGACAATGGTTTTGACGTAACTTAAACCAAGCCCAAAACCTTTTACGTCATGAACGTTGCCCGTTGAAACACGGTAAAACTTCTGAAATACCCGCTTTTGATTTTCCGAACCGATGCCGATGCCGTTGTCTTTGATTTCAACCTGAAAATGGTTGTTCGTGGTTTTTGTTTTCACCTCGATATGGGGCTGGCCTTTGCAGTACTTGATCGCATTATCGAACAGGTTCTGGAATACATTCGTCAGGTGAAGCCGGTCAGCCTCGAAATGCGAATTACCGGCCGGGAGATCGAGGGTTATTGTTCCGTCCTTGTCCCTGAGGGTGTGGGAAATATTTTTGACTGCATCCTGGAGCACCTGGTGAATGTCGACGATCTCTTTTTTCAGCCCGATATCCTCCTTGTCGAGCCTCGCCATCTGCAAAACGCGTTCCACCTGCTGTTTCAGCCGGTTATTTTCCTTTTCAATGATCGTGGTATAGTTCAGCAGCCTTTCCGGTTGATGGACTATGTGTGGATCCTTCAGGACCTCGGTGGAAACTGCGATAGTCGATATCGGCGTTTTAAACTCATGGGTCATGTTGTTGATAAAATCCTTCTGGATCTCTGACAGTCGCTTCTGCTTCAGGATAATGAACAGCGTGTAGGCGAAGAACACGATCACCACCAGTAACACAAAGGAAGAAAATGACCAGATCCCCATCTGGTTGATCAGGTGAGCTTCGCGATTGGGGAACTGCACTCCAAAGTAGTAAGCGTAATTACTCCACGCCGGCAATTTCTTGTTGGTCACCGGCTCTTTCGTCGTCTGCAGGGGTACATAATCGCCATACCGCATCTTTTCGCTCGAGCAGTCATAGACACCATACTCAAAATCCACCTTAATACTTCTCTTTTCGAACTCCGATCTCAATAAGAACTCGAGCAGGCTTGCGTCAACATCGCCGTTAACCATCACAATAAAGTAATTGGTCGAAACCTGCTTTACGGGATTTGCTGCCGGCGACGGTGTGTTATTGATATCAAAAATCTGGTAAGCGACATTGAACAAGGCGGCGTTAACGGTTCTTTCGAATTCCGCTTCCTTCAAATCGAAAGCTCTCCGCAACCAATAGAGCTGCGTAAACGTGATGCCGAAAATGCACACGGTGCCAAGGATAACGATAAAGCGGATGGTAGAGCTTTTCACGAAGGTAAAATTAAGCGAAACAAGGGAACACTTCCGAATCTTTAACAACTCATTAACAACCGGCAGCGCGACATGGTTTCAGCGGCAACGAAATTATATGTTCAACGTTGCAAAAAATCTTTAACATCCGGTTAACAAGATTTAAAACTTCATTAACAAGTGATTGCGGGATGATCCGCGACTTTTGATCTGTTCGAACAACAGTAACATTTTTAACTTCAACTTAAACATCTATGAAAAAAATCACTTTGACATTATTTGGTCTTGCCCTCGTTGCATTTTCGATCGCGCAGGAATTTGCGGTGAATTCACCTTCAATGGCACAGATGACCGGGAGTGCTGCATTCAAATGGGACGTGACAATCTACAACTTTGGAAAGATCAAAGTGGGAGTTCCCGTAACATATGAGTTCCTGTTCACCAACACCGGTGATGTACCACTGGTGATCAGCTCTGTTCAAACGCCATGCGGCTGCACCGTAACAGAATATTCGAAGGAGCCGATCGAGCCGGGCGGACAGGGTTACGTAAAGGCAACATACAATGCGGCGAAACCGGGCCAGTTCTCCAAAACCGTCACAGTCAATGCCAACACGAATGAGAACCTGGTGCAGCTGACCTTGAAGGGCGAAGTTCTTGAAACCGTGCTTTAGCAGATAATTCGTGGTCCGGTGTGAGGGCCCATGCATCGGACCACGGATTAAATCGTGACTAAGGACTGTTAGGTTTTCTGAGAATAGAAAATCGTAATCGTTTCCATTAAAATTATTTCAATAAGATCCGGGAAAGTGAACGGCCAAGCCTTTCTATTGGTAACTTTGGAAGACGTCCTTACCCAGACATGACTACAAACTACAACCAGGCTGTCTCAACACGCTATCACATTTACAACAGCCTTTTTCTCAATCTCCCCTACACCGGCATCTACCGGACGGGAACACTGCTTCCATTGCTTCAACAGGCCTGCGAGACCGGTTTTGAGAACGGGAAGGACCCAAAGTCAATCATCAAAAAGTTCTTTGACGATTTCACGCCAAACGCTTCCGATCAGGAGCGATTCAACTTGCTGTTTAACTTTATTCAGTACACCGAACGCCAGGTCGTTTTATTCGACTCAATCGAAGACGCGGCATTCGCTCAGATCAATGATGTAAATGGAAAGGGCACCATCGCCGCGTTGCTCCTGAGAGCTTCGTCCGAAGGACTGATGGAACAGCTCAGAAAGAAACTTGAGGACTTCAGCGTCAGGGTTGTGCTAACAGCGCATCCCACCCAGTTTTATCCTGGTAACGTCCTGGCGATCATTAATGACCTGGAGGAAGCGATCCGGGAGGGCCACCTGGAGCATATCAATCTGTTATTGAGGCAACTTGGGAAAACCGCGTTCATCAACCGCGCTAAACCGACTCCCTTTGACGAAGCTGCAAGTTTATCCTGGTTCCTGGAAAACGTCTTTTATGAAGTTGTCCCTGAGATATTCCAGAAGCTGATGAATGGCCTGGGCATCGATCCGGAAGAATGGAAAAATTATGATCTGATCAAAATAGGCTTCTGGCCCGGCGGGGACCGGGATGGAAATCCATTTGTGACGCACGAGATCACCTTACGGGTAGCCCAACATCTCCAGAAAACGCTCATGCGATGCTATTACCGCGATGCGCGATTCCTCAAAAGACGATTAACCTTCAAAGGTGTCGACCACATCATCGCCCAGGTTGAACGCAAGATCTATCCGTTGGCCTATGGGTCGGGTGAAGGCGGATATACCCATGCGAACGAGCTGCTCAGCGACCTTCTTGCCGCCCGCAAATCGCTGATCGAAGAACACCGCGGCCTTTTCCTCGATTTGCTCGATGAGGTCATTCTCAAGGTCAGAATCTTTTGCTTCAACTTTGCGAGCATGGACATTCGCCAGGATAGTCGAAAGCACGGCGAAGTCTGGGAGGCGATCCTGAAACAACTGCAGTCGAAGGACAAGCGGCTGAAAAATTTCGGCGAACTAGATATGCAAGGTCAGATCAACACAATACTGAATCTGAAATTCAAGCCACAGCGCATGAAGTTCGACGATCCGTTTATTGCGGAGCTTATTGAAAGTATCAAAGTGATCGGTGAGATCCAGAAGCTGAACGGAAGGGAAGGATGCCATAGATATGTTATCAGCAACTGCCAGTCGGCATTGGATGTGGTGCGGGTCTATAAGCTGGCGGAACTTTTATTGTCTGATGATGGAAAGCTTCCCCTGGATATTGTTCCCCTGTTCGAGACCATCGAAGACCTCGCCCAGGCGCGGGAAGTGATGAGCGCTTTGTACAAAATTCCCGCCTATCGGGAGCATCTGAAAAGACGTGGTGATAAACAAACGATCATGCTCGGGTTTTCAGATGGGACCAAGGACGGTGGATATTTGCGGGCAAACTGGTCGATCTTCAGGGCCAAGGAAAATCTTACCGCGCTATCACGCGAATTTGGAATTACCGCCGTCTTTTTTGATGGACGTGGCGGCCCGCCTGCGCGTGGCGGAGGAAATACGCACGATTTCTATGCCTCGCTTGGCGAAACGATCGAAGATCAGGAAGTGCAGATCACCATCCAGGGCCAGACGATCAGCTCTAATTTCGGTAAGCCGGTATCATGTCTGTTCAACCTCGAACAATTGTTATCGGCCGGGATTGAGAATGATGTTTTTGCCAGCAAAAAGATCCACCTGACAAGTAAGGAAAAAGCGTTGCTTGAAGCGCTGGCAGATGCGGGTCACAAAGCTTACCTTGAATTGAAGCATCATCCGAAATTTGTTCCCTATCTTGAAAAGATCACGCCGCTGAAATTTTTTGGCGAATCGAACATCGGATCGAGGCCGGTTAAAAGGAATCAGGGCGACAGTCTCAAGTTTGAGGACCTTCGCGCAATTCCCTTCGTTGGTGCATGGGCTCAGATGAAGCAAAATATTCCTGGCTTTTACGGCGTTGGCAGTGCGTTGAAACAACTCAAGAAGGAGGGGAAGATGAAAGAGTTGAAAAACCTTTATGGACAATCTCTCTTCTTCCGCACATTGCTTGCCAACAGCATGATGTCGTTAACGAAGTCATATTATCCCGCGACGGAGTATCTATCGAAGGATAAGGATTTTGGCGAATTCTGGAAAATCATGTACAAGGAGTACAAGATCTCGGTAGAGATGATTCTCGAGGTCTCGGGCCTGACCGAGCTAATGGAAAATAATCCGGTCAACCGCGATTCGGTGAAACTTCGCGAAAGGATGATACTCCCGTTGATCACGATACAGCAGGCGGCGCTTCAGAGCCTGCGTTCCAAAGATCCAGCCGATAAAAAGAACGAAAAGGAATACAACAAGCTGGCCATGCGGTGTATGTTTGGAATTATCAACGCAGCGAGGAATTCAGCTTAAGACTTAAAAATGGAGGCCATAGACTGCGGCCATGACATTCGTGAGGGGTCTCAAACAGGAAACCAGCGGCTGAGCCAAAGGCCAACGGCTAAAGACCAACAGCCAAACTCCCGCTTGCCAGCATTGGCGGAGGTAGGTACAACCTCGTATCGTACCTCTGCCCTATCATTCCCGGCTAAAGAAAAAACCTTTTCTCCGTCCCTGCTCTTCCAGGATCTTTTTTATCGAATCATCGATGGTCAGGCCTTTCTTTGCAGGTCCAAGGTATTTCATCAGCCTCTCATATCGCATCCGGATCGCGTCTTGATAGTCATTCCGACGGTGTTGGGTATCACGAATGAATTCCAATAACTGCGCAGGGGCGAGATTCCGGATTGTTTTCGGCAATGCCAGTGTGTCGATTTTTTCTAAAAAGGAACTGTCCATGTCCACGGCATCGATGAGGTCCCAGGCCGGATTACGGAATGCGGGTGAAACTTTGTAATAGATCCTGTCCCTGAAAAATGAAATTCCGAGAAGTTTGGTGCTACGATCCTGCTTTAACATCCGCTCAAAATAAATTTTTCCGTCGTCACCGTAGGGAATATAAGTTCCGTTCAGTTTGTCATTGAATTCGATCAATTTAGAATCCATGTCTGTTTCTTTGGATCTTATTGTATCCTGAATATCGATCATCGAAAACTCACCGCTGAAAAGCTTCGCGGCATTCGACCAGCTGAGATATTCTGCGTCGTCTTTACGACTGCAAAAGATCGTGTTGATCATCACATTTTCTTTCTTCGCCTTTTGAATGATCCTGTCCGGATCAAATCTACCCTGGTTAAATGATTCATTTCCTGCAATGACGATGAGTTTGAGATCATTTTTTTGAGATGACCAGTTGAACTTATCGAGTGCGTGATCGATGGCGCCCCAGCAGAATTCATAAGAGCCGCCGATTTTGATTCGGTCCAGATGTTCCGCCACTGAATCCAGATCAGCTGTCAGGTCCGTCAAAACACGGCAATGCTGGCTTGCAGAATCAAGCGCGCCGCCATAGGTAATCAAGGCGATCTCAACGACCGGTTTTTCGCCTTGCTTCGCGGCGCTGCTCAGGTAGTTGGCGGTGTTCCAGAATTGTGATTTGGTCTGATTTAAAAGAGCATCCATGCTTCCGCTGATATCCACCAGCAACGCAAGCTGAATTTTTGGTTGTTGCCTTTTGCGATCCGGTACCTGTGCCGACCCGCAAAGGGTTAGAAACAGGATCAGGATGCCAAAACACAACCGTAAGGGGACCATGCGAGCGGTTTATGAATTCTGCACTACCCCCTCAACCTTTGGTGGGTGTGTAAAAAAGATCACGGCAAACACCGCGCCGAAAATCACATAGACAATCGCTGGTGCGATCAGAAAAGAAAGCCCGGTTGTCAGTGCAGTCATTACAAGTTTAGTATTCATTCGGGTTTGTATGTTAGTTTAACATGAACCGATCAACAAGAAAGTCGGCGCGAACGCAAATTCTTAACGTAATGCGGCAAAATAATAAATCCTAAAATACAGGATCCCATCGCAAGTCAACTCCCGGAAGCCTGCAGCAAGTAAATCGTGCGTTGTAAATTATCCACCGACGCCCGCGTTGAATCTGCTACCGTTTTTTCTTTTTAGGCAGCGCTTCTTTATACGCCAGGCCCAGTGCATCCCTAAACATATCCTTCCTTACTTTACTGAGCTCCACCATCGTCGCGCCCATCCTGCCCCATCCCCCGGGTACGCGAAAAAAGATATCATTATCATAATCGCAAAACACCGATTGGTCTACCAGGCTGAGCTTGAGCATCGCGCGGTTCTCAGGAACCCAAATTGTTGCGAATATTTTGTTTCTGATTCTGAAGGAAGGTTTTTCAAAATGAAGTTTTTCTTCCGTCTCGGGGAATGACAACGCAAATTTCCGCACTTCTTCCAGCGTGACCAAAGGACCGGCTTTTTATGATCAGCAAAGATGTTAATTTTAGCGCATCGTGCCAAAACCCGTGAAGTGAAAACCAGAAACGAAAGGTTTGTATTTTACATTATTGTGACTGCACAGTTCTGCGGAACGTCGCTGTGGTTTGCAGGGAATGCCGTCTTGCCCCAGCTTCAGTTGGAATTCCACTGGCCGCAAAATTACCTCGGATATCTCACCTCATCGATTCAGGGAGGCTTTATTGCTGGAACACTCTGTTTCGCCGTGCTCGGGCTTGCCGACAGATTTTCACCGTCAAAACTATTTCTGATCAGTTCACTCATCGCCGCGGGCACCAATGCCGTCGCCCTTGCAGATTTATCATCCTTTCCACTCGTACTTACGAGCCGGTTTTTGACTGGCTTTTTTCTGGCCGGAATTTATCCGGTCGGAATGAAGATCGCATCCGATTGGCGAAAGGAGGGCTTGGGCATGTGGCTGGGAGGACTAGTCGGCGCGCTGGTGCTCGGAACATCATTTCCGCATCTGTTAAAAGAATTTCCGCTGGTGAATCGTGCTGGAACCGTCGTGACAATCGTTACAGGATTGGCGGTGTTCGGAGGAGTATTTTTATATCTGCTGGTACCCAATGGACCATACCGAAAACCGCCGACAAAATTTTCATTTGCCGCGGTGGGCAAGGCATTCCGCTTTCCTTCTTTCAGAAATGCAGCACTGGGTTACTTCGGTCATATGTGGGAATTGTATGCCATGTGGGCATTTGTTCCTTATTTCATTTTTGAATATCAAAAATTCAATCAGTCATCGCTGTCCGTTCCATTGCTTTCCTTTATTGTGATCGGCGCCGGAGCGCTGGGTTGCGTGACAGGCGGACACCTCTCCCGCGCTGTCGGCAGCGAAGTTGTCGCGCGTTATATGCTGATCAGTTCCGGCCTGTGTTGTATTCTCTCGTGTTTTGTATTCAGCAGCGTGACATGGTTATTCATCACGTTTATGCTTTTTTGGGGATTTACGGTTGCAGGCGATTCTCCGCAGTTCTCGGCGCTCGTGGCGAATTACGCCAGGCCGGAGGTGAGAGGCTCGGCTATTACAATGGTCATCTGTATTGGCTTTTTTATCAGCATCATCAGCATTCAGCTTTTAAATTTCGTTCAGGACATCATTGCCGTTAAATACCTCTTTGTGTTACTCCTTCCAGGGCCCGTCTTCGGCGTAATCACGATGGGTTCGCGACCTTTCACATCTCCCCTATGACATTTTTAACCACTTTTCAAGGGCAACCGCCACGCCATCGTTAAGGCTGCTCAGCGTGATGTCATCAGCGATGGCCTTAACCTCGTTTCTCGCATTATCAACAGCAACTCCAAGCCCCGCAATCTGTAGCATGTCGATATCGTTGTAATTATCGCCAAACGCGATGGCTTCGGTAACAGGAATATTGAATTGTTTTTCCAGGATCAGTCTCAGTGCAGTGCCTTTGGAAATAGTTTTGGGGGCAAGTTCCAGATATGTGGGTCGGGAAAGGTAAACATGAATGTCGCCGCCATGTTTTTCATTCAGACGTTTATGCATTTCGCCAATCTGATCGGCCGGACCCATGCACATGATCTTATGAGCCCCGGCATTGCCAGGTCGCCAGCGATCCAGCACCGTATCGGGATCCTGAATACGGGCCGTCACCTTTGTAATTTTTTCTTCTCTTTCCGTCCATTGATCCCGTTGCGGAGCAAACCAATCATCATGCTGATAAAGGCTGATATGTATATCATTGTCATCCCCCAATCTGACTATTGAACGGCAAATATTCTCAGGGATCGTCACGGATTCAAATACGCGCACCGGTCTTTCCGGTGAATATGAGATCACGTATCCGCCGTTATAGCAGATCAGCGGATAACGGCTAATTCCCAACTCATGCTGCAGGTGGGTCATGGCTGAGGGCATACGAGAGGAAGCCAGGATCACCGGGATCGCAGGCGAAATTTTTCGAATGGTCGAAATGGTTTTTGGTGACAGCTGCTTGTTTTGATTCAGGAGCGTTCCATCAATATCGGTGCAAACCGCGCGGATTATCATAACGGAAATTCTAAATTGAGGGACGAATTTATCAAAAACATAATCGCATCCGACATGACTTTCATCCGCGTTGCCGATATTAAACCAAAACAGGTTGTTCCGGGCTTTTATGGCAGGTTCGTCCACTCGGCGAGCATGACAGTCGCGTATTGGGAAATAAAGGCCGGCGCCACAATTCCCGTCCACCACCATGTTCATGAAATGATCGTGAATGTAATCGAGGGAAAATTGGAACTGACCGTAGCGAGTGAGACACAGGTCCTTGAGGCGGGAATGGCGGCTGTTATTCCGTCACTGGTCCCGCATACAGCGAAGGGGATTACTGATTGCAGGGTTATCGATGTGTTTCATCCTACCCGGCCAGAGTATACCAATCAATAGTATCAATAAGACCCAGAAACCAGCAGATTTTCCAGCTCCTCTTTTTCTTTCATATTGACGCCAACGGCCTCAGGTTGCTGCCTCACAACTGAAAACGTCTTTTGCTCCACCGGTGGCTTGATATACCGGTAAACGAACTTAGTAACGTATACCGTGTCCGTTGGCTGGTGAATAAATAGGGTATCAGTTTTCACAATGACATTGGATGAAATTCCGGCAGGCATGACACGTGCCCGGGTCGCGAGCGTAAGCAACACAGCGGCCAGCAATAATCCCACGACGATGTATGCAGGCATGCGAAAAGACAGCACAGAAACAAAAACATTGGCATGTTGGTGCTGATTCCGGATTTTCTCCCGCAGCAGTTTCAAAACCACCGGCGCGGGAGAAATTTCAGTCTTTGGCATCGCAGCCAGCCGGGTCCCGATGTTCCTTAAGGCCTCGTATTGTTCTTCAGACCCTATCTCCGACGTGACGAATATTCTTTCTTCATCCGTTAATTCTTTCCATCCTTTGGAATGAATCAGATATTCCAGCCTTTCTTCCATATCAGTTATTTAATGTCGTTTGGAATCCGTGAAATTGGAGCGCCAAAGCTTTACGTAGGTAAAACCAACGGGATTTAACAGTGCCCTCCGGAAGAGACAAGACCGCTGCAATCTCCGGAACGCTCATTTCCAGTTCCTGCCTGAGGACAAACAATGTCCGGTCGTCTTCGTTCCACCCTTCCATGGCTTTGTCGATCGTTTTGCGGAACAACGCATGATCGATTTCCCGGTCGATCGCGTGCTCAAATACCCCATTGGATTGAAATTTGTGCGCAACGGACGCCCGGAAATTCTCTTTTCTGTATTCGTTCTTGCACATATTGTGCGCAACCGAATAGATCCATGTTGAAAATTTCCTTTCCGGGTTAAAGGTCTCCGGCCGTTCGATGATGCGCACAAAAAGATCGTGAAGAAAATCCTGCGCTTTGTTATCATCTTTCCACAGCATACGGTAAAAATACCTGATCATCGATTTATTGTAACGCAGATATAATTCAGTCAAAGCTTTCCCTTCACCCTGTGAAATCAGTCGCATCAAATCTTCATCCGATCTTTTTCTGAAGCTGCTTGTGAACATCCGTCAGTTATTGTTCGATGACTTCCATAAAAGGCCGGAATCCTATCGATGAATCGGGACCTTTATATTCATTGATGCTGAGTATCGTCGACTCCTCCGGCGGGTGGTTCCAGCTTCCGCCACAAGCCTTGCCTTTTTCCAGCGTCATTTCCGCTACGTTACCGACGACGTCATAAAGACCCATCCCGTTAGGAAAATAAGCCTGAACCGGTGACATGAGCGTCCATCCATCCGGCGTTGGCATTTGGGGCTTGCAGACAGGATGATTCTCAGGGAACTTAAAATTACCCAGCGCGCACCCGCGGCTATTCAGCGCCTTGTTCCGGTAGTTATAGGACATATACCAGGGATACAAGATACCACTCTCTTTAAAAGAAACCTTTTTTACATCACAACCTTTGCAAATCTCATCGGTTGAATTTTTTGGAGTGGTCATTTCAACGGTGTTTTCTTCAATCTTCCAGGATTGGAATCCTTTATAGCCGAGCGCCGCGATCTGCCATTCGTTGACCGACGGCAAACGGAACCTCACGTTTTTGTATTTCCGCTCCGGAAGATTGTTGTATTGTTCCGTGAGCCAATCACAATATGCCTGGGCGCCCTCGTAGGAAATGTTAACCACCGGGTAAGTGGTAAAATATTTATTCTTTTTGGTGACAATGGTATTGGCATGGTACGTCCTCATGTACGTGTACGCCGGTTCCGTATACTGGGAGAGATCAAACTTGCTGCGTTCATAAATATCATCGCGTTTATTTTCCCGCAAGAAATTCAGAAAAATGTTGTAATCGGCGTTGGTGATCTCCGATTCGTAGGCATATATGTTCCCCTTCACCTGTCTTACGTGCCCCTCAATATTTTTGGCATTCAGATCGGCGGCGACAAAAGGCATGTCCGCTGCCTTCTCGCGGCTGAGAAAATTTTTAACAAGCACGGATTTTCCTTTTTCGTTGGCAAGTTTGGTGATCAGCACATCCCACCGTTTGATTTTTTCGGTCTGGCCCGTTTGTAAGTAATGCTCATAAAGCAATAACATGGGAACAAGGTAGTTCGCGCTCAAAACTTTACCGGAAGCGTGTTCGCTTTCGCCTGTAAAATCGACGGTAAGATTATCCAGCAGGAAGCGGTTCTCAAGATTTTCACGGATGAGCGAAATGTTATCGACTCTCTCTTTACTGATTTGTGACGCCAGGCCTACCACATATAGCTGATCCTTGATGCCCGAGATATTCTGCTGACCAATGGTAAGCGAGTAGTAAAACTTTCGGGCGGGATTTTCCACTGGCAATAATTCGCACAGGGAACGTTTCGCGTCGACGTCCACCTTTCCGTCGTCAAACCCCTGAAGCTTTAATCCCGCCTGTTTCAGCTTTCTCATCCGATACGAATCTTCCATCAGCAGCTCGAGATTCAGCACCGTTACGTCTTTGCGAACATGGAATACATCCTGAAGCAAAAACATCGGTAAGGTGGTATTCTCGCCCTCAGTAAAAAGAATCGCATCCGGTTCAACTGACATCAGGACATTATAGCTGTACGTAAGCAACGAGGTGGACATGCCGTTGTTTTGCCATAAGTCCATGATTGCTGCAGACCGGCGTTCTGATTCAAGATTGTATTCAAAATGGATCGCCAACAACGCGTTCACATAGGGATGTTGCGGATCCAATTGCTTTGCCTTCAACAAGAGGTCGAACGCTTCGGATGTAAATCCGCGGTTCCAACTGCTGATCAGCATGGAAGGCAGTGAGTTTGGAAATGCGGCGGTAATGCCCTTTTCAACTGACCAAAGGATCTCTTTATCCATGTGCGCGTAACGGGCGGCCACATAATAGTTCAGCCATCCCTCAGGGGTTGAATTTGACCCAAGTTCTTCTTTCCACAATTGAAACTGCTTTGAATACCATTCGTGACTTTGAATGATTTTTGTCCTCAGCTGGATTGCCTTCGGATCTTCTTTCGAAAAAACGTTAAAAGAGAGGGTCGTAAGAACTGTTATCAATAAAAGCGCTGATAATCGTTTCATAGTTTGTTTTTACAGCACGGTACACATGGAAACGGGTATGGTTCAAAAAAATTTGTATTTTTTTAGAAAATGTCAGCCCCTCGACAACTTTCGGCCAGCTCCGTGCGCATTTTTGTCGGAAATAAACACCACATGAAGCACCTCGTTTTTGTATTCGCGATTGTCACCGCATGCACCCGGGCAACGGAAGTAAAGGAAGTATTTGTTGATTCAGGAGAGGCAATCCGCGGATACGATCCGGTTGCATATTTTAAGGAGGGCAAACCGGTCGAGGGCAGGGATGAGCTTTCGTTTGAGTGGAAGAATGCAAGCTGGAAATTTTCCAGTCCTGAAAACCTTAAGGATTTCCAAAATGCTCCGGAAAAATATGCGCCTCAGTTTGGGGGCTATTGTGCGTATGGCGTTGCTGACGCCCACAAGGCACCGACTTCACCCGATGCCTGGACAATTGTTGATGGCAAACTCTACCTTAATTACAACACCGAAGTTCGCGATCTCTGGAGGGAAAACCAGGCGGAATTTATTGACACGGCGATCAGGAACTGGCCGACGGTGAAACTGGAAAAAGACTAGGGCTGAGAGGGGATGAGGTACGAGGTATGAGGTATGAGGTACGAGGACACTATCAAACATCGGCTAACGGCCAAAGGCCAACAGCTCTATTTCACCTGGATCCGAACCGGATTCTCCGCCACCAATTTCCCAAACGGTGTCAGATCATGTCCATTTTTACCACACAACTCCTCAAACTCCAATTGATTCGATTTATCCACTGCGATCAATAATCCGCCACTGGTTTGTGGATCAGCCAAGACTGCTTTCTGAAAATCATTCAGAGGACTGATCCTGGCCCCATAGCTGTCCCAGTTACGCGTCGTTCCACCGGGGATACTTTGCTGATCGATGTATTCTTTAAGGAAATCGAATTGCGGAACACGGTCAAAAATAATGTCGGCAGAAAGACCGCTTCCTTCGCATACCTCGTTCAAATGTCCAAGCAGTCCAAAGCCGGTAACATCGGTCAGGGCAGAAACATAATCAAGCTCTCCCAGCAGAACTCCGAGTTTGTTCAACTTCAGCATTGATTGAATCGCTTTTTGGAGATGGTGATCTTTGACAATCCCTTTTTTCTCGGCAGTCGTGACAATGCCGACGCCCAGGGGTTTGGTGAGGTAGAGCAGACTGCCGGCGCGTGCGGTATTATTTTTTTTGAGGTTCGATCCGTTTAAGATCCCCGTCACAGCCAAACCAAAGACTGGTTCGGGGCAGTCGATGCTGTGGCCGCCAGCCAATGGAATTCCCGCTTCTTCACATACGCTCCGGCTTCCGTCAAGCACATGTTTCGCAACTTCCGCCGGAATTTTATTGATCGGCCATCCCAGAATTGCAATTGCCATGACAGGGGTACCACCCATCGCGTATACATCGCTGATCGCGTTTACGGAAGCAATTCCGCCGAATGTGAATGGATCATCAACGATCGGCATAAAAAAATCCGTGGTGCTGACAATGCATTTTCCACCGCCGATATCATAAACTGCGGCATCATCCCTGGATTCGTTTCCGACCAGCAGTGAGGGAAATGACCCTTTAGGGAGTTCTGTTTTCAGGATTTTCTCCAACAATGCGGGGGAAATCTTGCAACCACATCCTGCTCCGTGACTAAATTGCGTAAGTTTGAACGGTTCCATCCGGCAAATTTATTAACAATAAGACAAGATCGGTCATGAAGAAAAAAAATATCCCGGGTATCCATAATTACTGTGACAGATGGTGTGAGCGTTGTCCCTTCACAGATCGATGTGCAGTTTTTGAAAGTGAGAAAGACCTGACTGCCGAACAGCAGGATATGCAGCATGAAGCGTTTTGGGAGAGACTGAAGGAGAACTTTGCAAAAGCCCGCGTCATGCTGGAGCAGGCTGCAAAATCCCACGGCCTGGACTTTCAGGCCATTGAAGCCGATATGGAAGAGGCTGGCAAACAAGAAGAAGACCGCCGCAAGAATAGTGAAGCGCATACCCTCGCGCAATTAAGCCGGGATTATGGTAAGGCAACGGATCAATGGTTGAAAACTCAACCAGGCATGTTGAGCAAGCTCGAAAAGCTGAAGGAAGAAGTTGGTGCGGGCGTTGAGGAAACTGCCAGTGCGAGACATCAGATTGAAACAATCAAAGACTCACTTGCGGTTATTCAATGGTATTCGAATTTTATTTACGCGAAGTTCATGCGGGCCCTTATGGGTAAGGCGGATTTTGGGGAAGGCAAGGAGAGCTACCCGCGTGACTTTGATGGCTCCGCAAAAATTGCGTTGATCAGCGTAGAACGTTCCATGCAAGCGTGGAAATTGCTTTTCGAATTGTTGCCCGAAGAGGAAGATCATTTCCTTACCATTCTTGCATTGCTGGAGCGAATCAGGAAAGAGGCTCTTCAGGAATTTCCACACGCGATGGCCTTCGTCCGTCCCGGCCTGGATGAAGTATCACCGTGAATGACGTATCAACAATTCCGAGAGCTCATCAGCATCTTTGCCATTCCATTGAACTTTCGCCCGTATGCGCGCCTGCTTCTTTGACAGCCCCGTACCGTAAGCCTTATCATAATAGCCCAGGAGTATCTCAATGGTGGATGCCATATCACCGGACAACAATTTTTCCTTCGCCGATTGAAAATGCTGGCCTCCCAACTTTTTAACAATACTGGACATCGCTTTCATGAATTGCCCGGTATCAGCCGGCCCGTATTCATTTACAAGGCGCTGAACTCGTATTTCCCGGTCAACATCCATTTCGACAATTGGACTTACAGACATTCTTTTCCAGAAGGGGTCAGGCAAGACTATTTTTCCAATGGTGATGGATTCATCTTCCACCCAGACCGGTTTATTAAGATCGAGCTTAAGCAACTCTTCGAATAATTCGTTTTGAAATTGTTCCGTCGAAGGCTGCGGCGGCATCATGAGCCCTCCGAACACCGACCCTTTGTGACGAGCCAGTTTTTCAAGATCAAGCACTTGTTCACCTTTGCGCGCCAGAGCCCGAAGGATTTCGCTTTTACCACTCCCGGTGAAACCGCCGAGGATGACATATTGAAAAGGCAACCCGAATGATTCCAGCGCACGTGCCCTGTACGCCTTATACCCACCCAGAAGCTGGTGCGTTTTGATCTTCGCCATTCCAACAAACTGGCAAAAATTCGCTGACCGCATTCCACCGCGCCAACAATGAACGAGCAGTTCTTTGGTCGTGGCGACTTTCTCTGCCGCGTTTACGATATCGAGGATTCGCGGACCAACCAGCCGAAAGCCAGTTTTAATCGCCTCAAGCTGACCCTTCTGTTTATAGTCGGTTCCAACGGCCACCCGTTCTGAATTATTCAGTATTGGAATATTCACAGCACCGCGGATATGACCCTCGGCAAACTCACTTTCCGACCGGACATCAACGGTCGGTAGGAAGTCACGAAGCTTCAGAAAATCTGGGATGGTGATGATCACCCGACAAAGATAACCGATATTACCATTCCAATTCCAGCACTGGGGATAACTATCTCAATGCATAGGTCGCCTGATCAGCAAAATCAAACGCGGTAAAAAGCATTTCATTGTTCTAAAAAGATCTGACAAGATCACGCTCGCATACCAAATTCAAAAAAAAGGAAACTCGTATTTCATCGATCAGGCAACACTCAGATCTCTCAACAGCGAAGCCTGGCCTGGTGATCGAATCCGCACGCAGGAATCCAGCTGCAAAGTTGGCTGGTTTGTTTATCGATGGTTAAAATCCGCATTGCACCCGGAACCCATTCACATGACATTTTCCGCGTAATTCTTCTGTAAGCGAAACAGCGCCAATCCCTTTTCCGCTTTAGTTCACGATCTGTGCACATTGTTCGTCAAATTAACGAAGGCATACGAAAACACTTTAATAAATCCGTTGAATTTGCAGCGGCATAACATTAGTCGGATGCGAATCCTTAAACAATCCAACTCTTATGAAAAAACCGCTATCCACAATTCATGTTGTAGTGCTTCTCCTGTTATCTTTTACGGTAATAGCCGGTAGTGTGCCCGTGACGGAAACAAAGCCATCACCGGCCGCTTCGCCAACCCGACCCATGCTGTTTGAAAATCCGGAACTTACAGCAACCGTGATCAACGAAGTCGGTATTGGACTTACTTTTATTGACCACAGCGCCGAAGACAGATTCTATGATATACGCCGGACGTCACCCGGCGACCCCGTTGTCACCTATCAGAAAACGCTATTCACACCCGGCAGCGGCGGTCTGTATGTCTTTTTTGACTATACCGTACAACCGAATACCACTTATACTTATACAGTGACAGTAACCATCGACGCCGAAGGTTACCCAGAATATCCGGACGTCGCCAGTGCCACGGTGAATACCGCCGACCGGAATCCCCTGGAATATCCAACATTTGACAGTTACGATGGAATTCAGTTAACCGAAACCAGTTTCACTTTCCGATACAACAATCCCACGGCAGGGGCGCTGACAGAAATCTATCACGCGCTGGAGAAAGACGGACCCTATACATTGTTGGCTACAGCCACCGATCAGCGGGGAACATATACCGATTCGAACCTCGAACCTGGAACAACGTATCACTATACGTTGAGATCTGTTTTTGATGGCGCCGTTTCTGCATTCGCGGGACAACCACAAATCACGACCTTTAAAGATTTTAAACTCCCCGATTTCAGCGCTGTCGCTCACCCCGACACGAGCGTTCAGATCACAATTCATGATCGCGGGCTAAGCGATGTCCGGTATGAACTTATCCGTGAAGATCTTAGCACCATGAACGGCGAACTGATCCAAACCTTCGAAATCCCTGACTCAGGTACCACGGTCACGTATTTTGATGAAGGGGTTTTCCCCGGCCGGACTTACCGGTATATTCTGGATGTTTTTCTTGAGCAAGGCAATGGAGGAACTGTTGGACTGGCGACGGTACAAACTGACGGGTCCCTGCAGACACCCTATTTTGATTTTTCGTTTCCGCCATCAAGCTTTCCATGCGGATCAGAGATCGCATTAACTTATCAGAATACGAATTTTCCTTCCGAAACGGAGATCTGGCGCTCCCTGACGGCAGACGGCACGTACACATTGATCGCCACAACTGTCTCCAACTATGATTTCATGGATACGGAAGTGCTGCCGCACCGGACGTATTACTACAAACTTCGCGCGAGTCAGGAGGGAACTTATTCCGAATTCTCTGAATCGCACGCATTTGAAAGCGGATCTGATTTCTTCCCCCCGGCGCTCACCGCGACATTGTTGCCGGATAATACCGTTCAGTTTTCGCTACAGGACAATTCGTTTGGCGAAATAAGTTATGACGTATATGGATTCGATCGGACGACAGGTTACTTGAATGGTTTTTTTGCCACCATCGCCGATCCGGATTCGGGTGCGGTCCATTCCAGAATTGATCCTTTCATTGAACCGGGACACGAATATTTTTACGGCGTATCCGCGACCCTGGATTGTGATGGCCAGCCTCAGGTGGGGGAATTTGGTGTTTCGATCACGATACCGGACGGAGCACATGTGTTTAATTTTATACTCGTGGAACCCCAAACCGACCAGGATGCCGGCCAGCTCAGTGACGGCGCAACTATTACGGATCGTACGCTCAACCTGCGGGTGAACACCAACTCACTTACAAAAAGTATCGTATATTTTCTCGATGGCAAGAAATACATCGATAACAGCGCACCGTTTACGCTTTTTGACGAATCAAAAGGGAACTATAAAAACGGACATTTCAAGAATGGCACACATACCCTGATTGCCACCGCCTATTCCGACGAGGCTGGCAACGGAATTGCCGGTAATACCATATCGGTGACATTTCATGTAGACGCATCAGGGAATCAGCAGCGAGCAGTGAATTTTTATCCAAATCCTGTTGTGAGCCAGTCAACACTCGAAATTAACGGCAAGGCTGGTGACAAAGCCCGAATAGATGTATTCGATCATCAGGGAAATTATATACGGTCTGTTTTTTCGGGCAACCTGAATAGCGATGGGAAACTTGCCGCCATGATCCGGGCAAGTGATTACATAAAGGGTACATACATTCTATCGATAGAACAGCATGGCTCAGTCGAAACCATTCGATTTTCAGTAGAGTAGCGTTATCTTAAAAAACTCTGGTACAAAAAAGCCATGGCCCGCCGCCGTGGTTTTTTTTGTGCGACCTGCGTGTGATCAATCATTGAATTCGAGCGTGATGGTGGTCGCAATTCCGATACGAAATCCATAATCGCGCTGGTTTCCATCTTCAAATGAAATTGCACCTTCGAGCCTGAACATTCTCAGAATTCCGTCTATCGAATACCCGAGTTCAGTATAATGCGGCGATTCAGACGTTTTCAGATAATTCAAAAAAATGTTTTCCCGGATTCCGGCCAGCCTGACATAGGGAATCGTCGTAACGAGAAATTTTCGAAACTGATAATGAACATTCGCCAACACGTATCTGTCAGCCGAGCTGTAAAGATAGTAGTCGAGCAAGCGAAAGCTTCCAATCGGATCGTTTGTAATAAATGGCGTTTGATTACCAAGGAAATGCTTGTAATCCATGAAGTACATGCTTTTATCGTTGAGGAATTTTCCTGCAGCAACAGAAAAATCCACGGAACCGCGTGCGCCAACGTCAAACCCGTACTTTGCACCAAGCTCAATACGATCATAATCGACATCACTGCCAAAGATCCCGTCGAAACCCTTCACGTACTCCAGTGTAAACGAAGGCGAAGAGTTATGGACCGGATACTTGTATCCGTTATGGCTTCGGAATTTTAGCCACGGTCGCGCGACTAATCTGAAACTTCCGACAAAAGCCTGATGTTGCGGGAACGACGTATCGGTTAATGAAATATTCAAAGGCTCGTTCGGCGAATAATCTTCGATCGTCTTTCTGTCGACTATCTTGAAATCTGAAACATTGCTCAATTGGTGCCGGTCTGTCCAGGTGAAATTTGTGAACATTGTCCACCGGTAATCAATCACTTTTCGAAACCTCGCTGTTAGGAAATCATGCTCATAAATTTTCATCAGGTTTTTTTCCAGAAACAACGTTGTCAACGTGTTGACAAGGGGCAGAATCGGTGTCTCCGGGTTGAATTGCGCAACATAACGACCCGCCTCTGTTTCGAACCTGAATTTTGAGTTTCCGGTCATAAAATTCAAATAGCCGGACAGGGACTCCCGTCCAAAAGAATAACGGAAGACCGGTGTCAAACGCACTCTCGTCTTATTCGTATCCTGAAGGATGGTGCCGAAAGCAAATTTATAAATCAGGTTAAAACCTTCTGCTGTGTTAAAGCCACCCCTTAGCGGATACAGTCTGAAATTCGAGTGCTTCCTGATCTTATAACTGTCGCCAATTACGAGGTCCCATGGCTGGAAGCCCTTGTGTTTTGATCTCTTCAGCGTATCACCTTCGTCTTTGGCACGCTGGATCGCTGCAAGGCTGTCGGCTTTTTCGTAACCTTCCACTTCGTCGCGCGTCAGCGGAATTGGTCTCACGGACTCCCAATAGGAGGAGTCATTATGATAGGCTGTGCTGTCTTCATCAAAAGTAAAATCAGAGATCACTTCAGGCCCTTCTATTTCCTTGCGCTCCTCCTTTTCATACTCCTTGATGATGGTCTTCAACTCTTTTCGGGTGATCTCCTCGCCCGAGGCAAGTCTCTCCTGCAGTTTATTTACATCCTGAGCGTGTTTATTCTTTTTGGCGACCGCTTGTTTTTTTGCCACTTCCTTTGCCTGCGCTTTTTCGACTGTTTCATCGATCACCTTGATCTTCTCGACATAAATTGCAGGGTTTAGCCGCACCTTGTATTCCGAGACCGATGAGAGGTAATGCGCTTCAAATTCAAATCCGAAGACTTTGTCATCAACTTTAAACTGGTGGGATACCGGCAACCAGACTTTGTCATCGATGGGTGCGAACGTAACTTTCATCTGAAAGGTGATGCCGAGTTTACTGGTTTGGAGATCGAGGGTGTGAATGCTCCACCAGTCTTCAACGATATAGATCGTTCCCTCGACAACATTCTCTCCCTTGGACCGCGGTGTAACCTTGATCCGGCTGACGTCAAAGTCCCTGTCCTTAAATGTTCCGAGGTATTCAAATTTGTAATACGAGAAAGCTTTTGGCGAAAGCGGCGTCACAGTTTCTGCGATTTCAGGTTCATAGAAGCTGCCGAATATGTAGGAACCGGGGTTGGCATTTTCCTTCCTGTCACTGCGAACAGAAATCACTTTTTGTTCAAACTTGTTCGGCCTTGTGAACCGGATCTCACTTAATGATTCGGACAGATATACCCGGCCCTTTTCGATACCGTCCTTTTCAAGTGCCTTCTTTGCCAGCCAGGGGTAATCTTTCAGTTTCGCGGATCCTTTGATATAAACACGGGCGCTGTATTGATCCACGACATTGCGATGGTAGTCGGCCTTCGCGATAGCCTTTCGCATGATCGTATATGCCGGATCCTCATCATCGCTGCCAATGGTAATTTCCTTCAGAAGAATGTCCTGTGGCACCATGACAATCCGCAGCTGCTCAAATCCGTCTTTGACGTGAATGTTCCTGACGACGGTTTTCCTTCCGAGGTGCTGAAAAACAAGGTCATAAACTCCTGGTTGCAGGGGAATCTCGAAATTTCCGTCGATGTTGGCGGTTGTACCGGATCCTACCTGTTTCACAAAGATCGTGGCGAACGACAACGGAGCGCCGTCAGCATCGACAATCGAACCTTTCACTCCGGATTTCTGCGCGAAGGTTATCGTCGCCAAAAAAAGAAAAATATGAAGAAATAAAAATTTCACAAATCGTGTGTTCAAGAGAAGCGGTTTAGCGCTGGTAAAAACCTTTTGACCGGATCATTTGCTCAACGGCGTCAGGTACGAGATAACGTACTGACTGGTTGTTTCTGATACAGTTACGGATAAATGTCGCCGAGATATCGAACATCGGGGCCTCAACGAACTTTACATGAGGATGCATTTTCAGCTGCGAAGGTTGCGCGCCCGGTCGGGGATAAACGTAAAGTCCGTAATTTTCCAGGATCATTTCATAGTTCTTCCAATTGGTGAAGCTATGCAGATTATCCTCGCCGATGATGAGCCTGAATTCCTTGTCGGGATGTTTTTCAGTCAGGTGAACAAGTGTATGAATGGTGTAATTCGGCTTTGGCAAATGGAACTCGATATCGCTGACTTCGAGGTTATAACTATCAAATACGGCTGCCCGCACCATATCGTAACGGTCAAATTCGTGAAGAAGGCCCTTGCTCGGTTTGAATGGATTTTGGGGAGAGACAACGAACCACACTTTTTTCAGATCAGTGGTTTCGGCCATAATATTTGCAATGATCAGGTGGCCGATATGGATCGGGTTAAAGGAGCCAAAAAAAAGTCCGATTTTCATGAATCTGATGCCAGCGGTTACGCAAAGACGATTACGCCGGCCGAAAGTTTCACAAAATAATCCGCTTTATTCCAGGTTTTATTATCGGAACGTCAAAATTTATAGTGATGTGTGGATTTAACGGCCGCGCTCACGATTTCTTCCGGTTAACTCTTCCCCCTTGTAAGTTTACATGGGCCCATCACACCGAATTCTACGTGACCCAAAATGCCTCAAAATGCTTTGTTGACAAAATTGAATTCGGGAGACCTTTGACGAAAAGCAATCCGAAAACGATTTGCGGTCAGGTCTTTTTAAAATTATCGTACAGCCGCTGGGCTTCGGCGAGGGAGGTTTCGAGGTTTTCGTTGACGAGTACGACGTCGAATTGATCCTGGAAAGTCATTTCGAACTGGGCTTTGAATAATCGGCGTGAGAGGCTTTCTTCGGTTTCGGTGCCACGGTCATGCAGTCGCTCCTTGAGAACTTCGATGGAAGGTACTTGTACAAAAATTGCCAGGCCTCTTTCTCCAAAATATTTCTTGAGATTCAACCCGCCCTTGACGTCGACGTCGAAGATCACATTTTTGCCTTCATTCCAGATCCTTTGAATTTCAGATTTAAGGGTGCCGTAAAAATTTCCTTCATAGACCTCTTCCCATTCCACGAACTCGTCGGTGTCGATCTTATTCTTGAATTCCAGTGGCGTAAGGAAATAATAGTCCTGACCGTCCTTTTCAGTGCGGCCCCGTTTGTCGCGGGTGGATGCAGATATGGAGAAACCGAGATCGGGGTTATTTTTCAAAAGGTGCCTGACGATGGTTGTCTTTCCGGATCCTGAAGGGGCAGAAAAGATCAGTGCTTTACCGGCCATCTCAGCGGGCGAGATTTTCTATTACTTTTTTACGAATATCATCAACAAGTTCTTTGGGTGCCTCATTGGTACATTTTGTTCTGAGCAGCTGGCGAATGGCCACTTCGAGGTGATAGTTTTTGTAGCAGGGCATGCACTCTTCAAGGTGCTGTTTCAGGAATTGGTCCTTTTGTTCAGGGGAGGCTTCGCCATCTAAAATCAATTGAAGCATTTCAAAACATTCTCGCTGATTCTGACAATTCTGCTTCATGCGGGTAAGGTCGGGGGTGCTCATATCTTAAGTAGTTTTATAACCCATTTTTTTCGCGTATTCGCTCAATTTCTCTTTCAAAAGGTTACGCGCACGATGCAAGCGGCTTCTCACGGTTCCGATCGGGATATCTAATATTTTCGCCATCTCCTCGTACTTGAATCCTTCCAAATCACACAATATTATCACAGTTCTGAAATCGACATCCAGTGAGTTGAGGGCTGTTGAAATCTCATCACCGATCATATCCTGAAGCGCCTCCACGCGCAGATCGGGAGTTATCTGACGATCAACATCCTCGGAGTTATAAAAAGTTTCTACTTCCTGATAATCGACCTTGGAAGGCTCTTTGCTCTTCTTCCGGTAATCATTGATGAAGCTGTTTTTCAAAATTCTGAACAGCCAGGCCTTCGCATTAGTTCCTTGTTGAAAGGAATCAATGAATCGAAACGCTTTCAGATAAGTGTCCTGCAACAGGTCCTTGGAGTCATCCGGGTCAAGCGTCAGGCGGTAAGCAAAATTGTACATGGAGTTGATATGAGGCATAAACTCCTGATTAAAAATGCTTTGCTTCTCGTCTTCTGAATACTGCGGGCGAATGACCTCTTCCATAAGTTGTAAAAATAAAATAAATTTTCAACGAAAATAACCTGCCGGTTCAACAATAAAATAATTCACGAATTGTATTTTGCCGCGTTTTCCACCCGAAAAGGGACAAAAACAATACCCATGCGCATATCTGGCTTCACGATGATCAAGAATGCTACCAAGCTGTACTACCCGATCAGGGCAGCTATTGAATCCGTATTGCCGATTTGCGATGAGTTCGTGGTAGCACTCGGTGACTGCGATCCCGATGACAAAACTTACGAGGAAATTCAAAGTATCGGATCGGACAAGATCCGGATCATTGATACGGTTTGGAACCTGGAGAAGTTTCCGCGTGGTACAGAGAACGCACACCAGACCGATATAGCAAAACAAGCCTGTACAGGTGACTGGTGCTTTTATGTTCAGGCCGATGAAGTTGTCCACGAGAAGTTTCTGCCGGTTATTAAAAAACGCTGCGAGGAATTGCTGGAGCATAAAGAAGTCGACGGATTACTGTTCAAGTACCTCCATTTTTGGGGCGACTATAACCATTATAATGATGCTCATACCTGGTATACCGACGAGATCCGTATCGTTCGAAATGACCCGACAATCCATTCCTGGTGGTCGGCACAGTCGTTCCGGAGAATAAGAGAATTCGATGGCGTCAGCTACCGGCATAAACCGGGCACCGAGAAACTGAGGGTCGCTCCCGTGGATGCCTACATTTATCATTACGGTTTTGTGCGGCCTCCCCAATACATGCAAAGTAAACGCAAAGCCCTCCACACAATTCATTGGGGTAAAGGGAAAATGGAAAGTGACTTCAGGGACCAGACAAATGAGTTTGATTATGGCAACCTGAGCAAAACCAAAGTTTTTAAAGGAACGCACCCTGCCGTGATGAAGGATTTTATCTCCCGCTTTAACTGGGCCGACAAGTTGCGTTTCGATGACAAGGGCGGAAAAAATAAATCAAACCTTAAACACGAGACCCTCAAGAACCGGATCATCACTTTCATCGAACAAAACTTTTTTGGTGGCCGGCAGCCATTTGCGTATAAAAACTACAAAGTCATTCATCCCAAAGTCAGGAAATAGCTTCGCCCGTGACTTGATTAGGCCGGCGTATCTCCTTAACCATCGGTCGTCAGCGGCCGTATTACGAGAAACTTACCGGCTGCTCAGAGATCCGTACTCCTTTACAAGGTCAATGAACTCAGTCCGGTAGCCCTCGCGGTCATCGCCTTTGGCATTTTCAGCAACCTGGATCACCTGATCGAATGAAAATCCGCGGATATTCGGAGAGTTGCGCAGCAGCATCCCGAATCCGGCGACAGCGCACGCCCACTGAAAATTCCCGGAGGCTTCGGCAAACACGGCGGGCGGTCCGGCGAGTGTCCTAACGGTAAGGTTGGATGCATCTTCAGATGGCTTTTTATATCTCAATTTGACGGTCATGATCTCGTCAGAATGTTTTGATAACGGTTTTACATTGCTTTGGTATTTCAAGGTGTCAATGTCGTAAAAGGTACTCTTAACATCCGCTGGAATTATTTCGTACAACGCGGTAACTGTGTGGCCCGATCCGAGCTCTCCTGCATCCTTTTTATCATTGTTGAAATCCTGATCCTGCATCACCCGGTTTTCGTAGCCGATCAGCCGGTAGGCGACAACCTTTGCGGGATTGAACTCAACCTGGATCTTGACGTCTTTGGCGATCGTGAACAGCGTGCCGCCAAATTCATTTACCAAAACCTTCCGCGCTTCGGAAATATCATCGATGTATGCATAGTTGCCATTGCCTTTATCGGCGAGGATCTCAAGTTTTGAGTCTTTGTAATTACCCATTCCATACCCGAGAACCGTAAGATAAACACCTTCTTTTCTTTTCTGTTCGATCAGCTTTTCCATCGCCTCATCGCTCGACTCGCCAACGTTAAAATCGCCATCGGTAGCGATGATCACACGATTATTTCCCCCGACCTTGAAATGTTGGGCTGCCAATGCATAGGCCAGTCGCAGTCCTTCACCACCCGCAGTAGAACCTCCCGCCTCAAGATTGGCAATGGCCTGGCCTATCGTTGTTTTTTTGGAGCCGGATATGGGCTCAAGCACAGTTCCGGCGGCGCCAGCGTATACGACAATCCCAACGTGATCCTCTTCCCGCAACTGATCGATAAGCAGATTGAAGGATTCTTTAACCAATGGCAACTTATTTGGGGAATTCATAGAGCCTGAGACATCGATCAGGAACACAAGATTTGAAGGGGGTAGATTTTCTGTTGGTAGAATTTTTCCCTGCAATCCAATCTGTACAATTTGGTGACCTTTGTTCCACGGCGATGATGCCAATTCCATGTTGATTGAAAAAGGATCTTCCGCAGGTGGCTGCGGATAATCGTAGGTGAAGTAGTTGATCAGTTCTTCAATGCGAATAGCTTCTGCGGGTGGCTGTTCACCCATTTCAATAAATCTCCGCATGTTGCTGTAGGATGCCCGGTCGACGTCGATCGAAAAGGTTGACAAGGGTGCCTTGTTTACGCCGCGAAATACATTCTCGACAAGATGTTTGTAGGATTCGGAGTTTTCTGGCAAATCGAAAAAAACTTCATCTTTGGTTTCCGTCATCTCCATTTCTGGTTGATTCATTGTCGGCGGAGGAGCCAATGCCACAGGAGGTGGTACCTTTAGCATGAAGTAACGGCTATCCTGAGTGTTCCTCGAATCTCTGTTCACGGCACAATAAAGGCAGACAAAGAATATGACGAGGCTCAATGAAATAAACACATACTTTCTCATACGATTGTAGATTGATTTATGAAATGATGCCATACGCCGGGGCAATCCATAAAGTTGTCGGCGAAAAATGAAACGTCTGTTGCCAGAAAAAAAAAGAAGACGCGCGAATGGCGTCTCCTGAGGGTCTATTAAAATATTCGGAGCGTTTTTTTACCGTTTGCTGAGCAGTCCAAAAGATTTTGCCATCGATACAAATTCAGCCCTGTAACCTTCTTCATCCTTGCCTCTCGCCGATTGCGCAAGTCCGACCAGTTCATCGAACGAAAAGTTCTTTACGTAGCCCGAGTCCCGCAGCAACATGCCAAATGCCGCCACAGACGCCGCCCACCTGAAATTATCAGAGGTTTTTTCGAGCTCTTTTCCGCCATCGCGCAGCGGCTGAACAATCAGTTTGCTATCATCCTCATTGGGTTTCTTGTAACGCACCTTGATGGTGAGCAGCTCGTCGGAGAATTGATTTTTCTCTTTCATTTCGGCCGATTGATATTTGAGCGGATCCACGTCAAAGAATTCGCTCCTGATCCCTGCCGGAATTATTTCATACAGGGCAGTAACGGTATGACCAGAGCCGATCTCGCCTGCATCTTTATTGTCATTGTTGAAGTCTTCGCGATTCAACAACCGGTTCTCATATCCGATCAGCCGATATGCCCTGACCGTTGCGGGATTAAATTCCAACTGTAGTTTCACATCCTTGGCAATTGTAAACAGGGTGCCTCCGAATTCCGAGACCAGTGTTTTTCTCGCCTCCGTGATGTTGTCGATGTATGCATAATTCCCGTTCCCCTTATCAGCAAGTATTTCCAGCTTCGAATCCTTGTAATTGCCCATTCCATAACCGAGGACCGTTAGAAAAATCCCTTCCTTCCGTTTTTCAGTGATCAGTTTCTCCATCGCGGTGTTGCTCGATTCGCCGACATTGAAGTCGCCATCCGTTGCTATAATGACCCGGTTGTTGCCGTTCGGCCGGAAGTTTTCTGAAGCAAGTGCATACGCCAGTTTCAACCCCTCGCCCCCGGCTGTCGAGCCCCCTGCCTGAAGGCGCTCGAGCGCATTGATGATCTTTCTCTTTTCGCTTCCTGATGTAGGCTCCAGAACCGCGCCAGCCGCCCCTGCATACACGACAATGGAAATTTTATCCTCAGCCCTGAGTTGATCGACCAGCATGGCGAAGGATTGTTTTACAAGCGGAAGTTTGTTGGGCTGATTCATCGAACCTGAAACGTCGATCAGAAAGACTAGGTTCGAAGGAGGAAGATTCGCAGTTGGGATGGTCTTGCCCTGGATCCCGATCTGCACAAGTTTGTGTTTTGGATTCCACGGCGCGTCGGAGATCTCGGCAGATATACTAAATGGATGTTCTCCATGCGGCTGCGGATAGTCGTAATCAAAATAATTCACAAGCTCTTCGACCCGGACCGCATCGACAGGCGGACGCTGACCATTGTTGATAAACCTGCGTATGTTGCTGTAGGATGCCCGGTCTACATCGATCGAAAAAGTTGAAAGCGGTTCTTTCACGGCATCACGAAAAATATTTTCGGTGATCCCTGCATAGTCCTCGGTGTTTTCCTCGGGTGGCGGATAGGGCCCGGATAAAGAAAAATATCCAACCGCTTCGGCAGATCTCTGCGGACTTGCTATTAATCCCGACACCTTGCCCTGGGTTTTCTGAGACTCCTGTTCGGAATTGACCTGATCTACTTTGTTATCGACCAGCGCCGAGTCTTTCGCCACCATCGCCAACCCGACATCGATCACATTTTTATCGCCAACCATTATTTCCTTGGTCTGAAATCCGGTCATCGAAAAAACAAGGATGGCGTTATTGCCGTGCACCTTGATCCTGTAATTTCCCTGGGTGTCGGTCCTGGTGGTTATCTTTGTTCCTTTGACACCAACATTAGCAGCCACGATGGCCGATCCGTCGCCAATTGCAGTCACACGTCCTGAAATGATCCTTTCTTCTGGCGGATTAAAGCTTAAAAGTGAAAAAGTGATCACAAGAAAGAACCATATTTTTCTCATAGCAGTTATTTTTACTACACTTGTGATGCTGGCCACCTGATGAATCCATAAAAGGCGACGGTATTTTTTTAAATTAAGTCCATGTTTCCCGACGGACAATACAGAAATTTGAGCGATGAGGACCTGATCGGGCTTTACAAGCAGTCAGAAGAGCTCACCATTGTTGGGGAACTCTATAACCGGTATACCGCTCTTGTGTATGGTGTTTGCCTGAAATACCTCAAGGACCGTGAGGAAAGCAAGGACGCGGTTATGCAGATCTTCGAGCGGCTGATCGTTACGCTCAGGGAGCATGAGATCAATGTTTTCAAGCCGTGGCTGTATGTGACGGCACGAAATCACTGCCTGATGCAGTTGCGGGCAAGAAAAGGCAAAAATTTTGAAGAATTATCCCCTTTTCTTATGGAAAACGGGAGCAATGGACATCAGGAGCATGGGCCGGAAATTGAAACAAATCTTCATAAATTAGAGAAGTGCATTCAACAGCTGGGAAATGAACAAAAACAGTGCGTACAACTGTTTTACCTGGAACAGAAATGTTACAAGGAAATCACCGAATCTACCGGTTTCGACCTCAATAAGGTGAAGAGTTATATTCAGAATGGCAAAAGGAACCTGAAAATCTGCATGGAACGAAATGGCATATCGGAATAACGATATTGAACGATATTTGCGAGGTGAGCTTACCCCGGCGGAAATGCATGCGCTCGAACAAAAGGCCTTGCGCGACCCTTTTCTGGCGGAAGCGCTTGAAGGAGCTGAGCACGCGGGTCCGAAGCATTTTACAATGGACCTCAATCTGCTCCAACGTTCCATTCATGAAAAAACCCGTAAGAAACCAAAAATACTCAGCCTAAACGGGTGGCCTCTTTACCTTGGTATCGCAGCCGGATTGCTGATCCTGGCGGTTTCGTCGTTTGTCATTCTCACCATGATCAAGCAACAGGATCGCGCGAATGAAATCGCTGTTTTGGAGAAAAGGATCGCGACCGACACGGTGTCAACTGTCAAGGACTCTGCAGCACCTGAAACCACCGCTGCTGAGACGGAGGAAAAAGCGGAGGAAACCAAACCGGCTGTCTCAAAAGAACAATCCCGTGTTTCGCAACGCGCTGAAAACCCAAATACGACGGCACAGGTGACAAGTCCGGTGGCTGACAGCAGCGTCGCAGCTTTTCATTATGCTGATGCCGCCGAGAGCGACATCGCTGTTGCTGAGGCTGAGCTTCGCGATACGGTGGGAACGCTTAATCAGGGCGTTGTCGCCGGTGTTGAAACCAGAAGAGCCAAGGTTAACGATGAAATCAGAGGCGGGGAAATCCGGTCCACCCGCGAAGCAAAGATTCACCTGAATCTTGACCGCGCTGTCAAAGGAAAAGTTGTTGCGGCCGAGGATGGGAGTCCCCTGGCAGGTGTCAACGTCCTGATCAAGGGCACCAACAAGGGCACCATTACGGGGACGGATGGATTCTTCTCACTCGAACTTCCTACCGGTAACGATTCACTCGTATTTTCATTTATCGGTCTCGCAAGCAAGGAGGTCAAAGCAAATCAGGAGCAGATCCAGGTGGCAATGGAATCCGACGTTTCCCAGCTTAGCGAAATGGTGGTGGCCGGCGAGGGTGCCGACGACGAGGCGGATAAAGCTTCGGGTGTGATCGAGATGGCGGAACCGCAGGGCGGCCGGAATGCCTTCAAAAGATACCTCGAAGAGCAACTTCAATATCCGGAACAGGCGTTGGAAAACCAGGTGCGCGGAAAAGTAACTGTACAATTTACCGTACAGCCCAATGGCCAGCTAAGTGATTTTCAGATTCTGAAAGGACTTGGATATGGTTGCGATGAAGAAGTGATCAGGCTTATCAAGGAAGGTCCTTCCTGGGTGCCTTCAAAAAAGAACAATCGACCCGTTAAAGAGAAGGTAAAGATCCGGCTGAACTTCAATCTGCCCGAGAAAAAGTAATCTGAGATTTGTTAAAAGTTTAAGATTCACCCTAGCAATGGAACGTGAATCCGAGCACGGCATGTGTTCCGACGAGCAGCGAGCGAATCCTGCGGCCTTGTCAAATTAACTCAATTTTTTTTCGAATCGCCAGCGGTCTGAGAAACCAATTGAACGTTCCGGTTTATCGCCGTGCACGAAAAAGCTTCGCCTTAGCACGCAGGCAGGCTTTAAACGACCTTCCTTCTGATGAGCTTGGCGTACGTTCGGCTCACCGGGAAACTCTTTCCGTTCTGCATTTTGACAACCATTCCCCCGTTGAAATGTTTTTCAATTTCCTTCAGACTATTGATGTTGATGATGGTGCTGCGATGTACGCGGATAAACATTTCAGGATTGAGGATCTCTTCGAGCTTTCCGATACCCGATGAACTGACGAACTGATCATTCTTGGTGGTGAGTATCGTGTAGTCACCGGAAGCTTCAAGGTAAACAATTTCTTCAACCGGAAGGTTGAGCAGTTTCTCTGATTTCTGAACGAATATATGCGAGTCGTAAGAGGATTTATTTTCGGTTTTTATGCTGCGAAGCAATTCACCGACGTTGTTCTGCTCCAGTTTCATGCGCGCAATCGCTCTTTCGACTGCAAGTTTGAAGCGTTCCTGATCGAGGGGTTTCAACAGATAATCAACGGCGTTCTTTTCAAATGCTTTGATCGCATATTGGTCGTAAGCCGTACAAAATATCACGAACGGATCGTGCGTAATTTCGTCAAGCACATCAAAGCCGGTCATGCCGGGCATTTGAACATCAAGGAATACAAGATCCGGTTTTAATTTATCGATGATATCAACAGCTTCTTTTCCTTTGCCGGCTTCTCCCACAATCTGGATGTTCGGCATCTGTTGCAGATACTCCGACAACAGTTCACGGGCGAGTTTCTCGTCATCAACAATAACGCAGGTTATGTTCATTGTGTCTTTATATAGTTAAATTTAAAATTACGCGAAATTAGTACAGATTTGCTAAACGGCCCTACTTTTTAACGGTTCCGGGACAGGGTTTGCATCCTCGGCGGAATCTTCAAACGGAATAAAGAAACTGACAGAATAACCCCATTCATTGGATCGGATACGTAATCCCGACCCGGGCCCGAAGATGTTTTTAAGCCGTTCATCCGTGTTGTTCAAGCCCACCCCGCTGGAGCTTCCGTCCATGACCTTTTTGGCATTTGATCCGAGTCCATCATCTTTCACTTCGAAAAAAATCATGTTGTTGAAACGTTTCACAGTCAAAACAATTGTACCCCCTTCATCTTTTGGAGCAATGCCATACTTCACGGAGTTCTCCACCAACGGCTGCAGGATCATGGGTGGGATCTGAACATTGAGACAGGAAAAATCGACTTGTTTCACAAACTTTAGGCGGTCACCGAAGCGCACCTGTTGGATCCGGATGTAATTGTCGATAAAGTCAAGCTCATGGATCAAACGCACCATCTGATCACCATGCGAATCCAGCGCATAGCGGAAGATATCCGATAGCTGGGTGATCACACGCCTCGCCTGTTCCTTGCTCGACCCGATGAGCATGTTAATGGAGTTGAGCGTATTGAAAAGAAAATGCGGATTGATCTGCGATTTCAGCAACGATATCTGCATCTCGCGGTTCTTGATATTAAGCTCGCTCTTCTCCTGCTCCTTGTGCTGAACATTCTGGAAATAACGGATCACATAGTACACGCCCACGGTAATGATATACTGATCATGAAAGTGCAGCCCTTCCCACTTTAACAGTTGCACGAGGTGATCTTTCCAGTTGAAAAACTGATCAAATCCCTCGACGTAATCCTCCAGGTACCATGAAAGAGTACCCATAATGAGAAAATACAACGTTACCCCGATGGCGTGTCCCGCTACCTGGATGTATATATTATATTTAAACAGGAGATTGCAGTAAAAAAATATCGCAATGATCAGCAGACACAGTGCCTCAAAAATGTAGAGGGATCTCCAAAAAATGTACGTATTGGGATTTTCGAGCCTCCACTCGAGGATCGTTCCTACCGCGTAATTAATAGCATACCAGAAACAAAGCAGTAAATATGCCCGTTTCCATATACGCGGTATGTCTTCGATGAAATTCAAGGGCTGCGAATTTCGTAAATAAATTTACAGAATTGAACGCAAAAGCGATTAATGGCGATTAAACGGCGGTAAAAATTCGAAAATGGGGATAATCCTACATCACATTTGAAAGGAGCTGTTTATTCGGGATATTGGAAACCAAAGTAAAAGTGAAAAAAGCTGTTTTTATACTTGTGCTGGCCGTATTGCCGCTTTCCCTGTGGGCCCAGCGGATGACAGTTTCCGCCAAAATCCGCGATCGGGAAACCGGGGAGCCACTGGCATTCGCGTCCGTAGGTATCAAAGGGCAGCCCATCGGAACTATTTCGAACGCCAATGGTGAGTTTGACTTTCACTTTCCCGTCGATCTGAGAAATGACACCATCGTAATCAGCATGCTGGGATACAGGAATTTTGAAGCTCCGATATGGACCCTTGTTGAAAAACCAGATCAGATCCTTACCCTTGAAAAGTCGCTAATCGTTCTGCAGGAGATTGTTGTTTCGGATACGATCACGGGCGGAGAAGTCTTGCGAATTGCGCTGTCGCGGATCGAAGAGAACTATCCCATGCAGCCCTTTTTGCTGGATGGTTTCTACCGCGATGTAAAAAAGGTCGGTGGCACCTACATCTCCCTGCTGGAGGCCGCTGTTAAGATCTATGATGAAAATTATTCCGAACCGAGAAATAAGCATAAGCTGCGCGAACGTGTCCGACTTGTTGAAGTCAGGAAAAGCGTAGGGTATGAAAGCAAGTTTACAACCTATTTCGATCAGGCGAACCTGCTTGAGGACCTGCTTTTGCAAAATAGTGTCCGGTACAGGCATATTCAAATGACCGATGAAGAATTCGCGAGTCTGGGGCGGGAACCCAATACGATATTCGATAATCATGAGATCTATGTTGTAAAAAGTACGATTGATTCAACCTTGCGGGTTTTCGTGGACAAGACAGACTTCTCCATCATCCACATTGAATTCCAGTACATGCCCAACGACACGTATCTAAAAAAGAAGAACCTGATCAGTAAGTTTGTCGGCACAAAAACATCGCTGGATTTCAGAAGATACAAGGGTAAAATGTATCCAAGCTTTTTCGAGATGACCACCAAAATCAACTGGTACGATTTTTCAACGGGCGATCTGAAATTCGAAACCGAGCTTTTCCAGCAGCTGCTGATCAACAACGTAGAGGCTAATGCGGAGGAGAAGATCGCGGGCACCGAAAGAATGCGCAACTACGGGCTTCAATATCAGGACCTGCCGTATAATAAGGAGTTCTGGGATAATTATAATGTGATCAAAGAGACCCCGCTGGATAAGAAAATCCTTGTCGACCTCGAAAAGGTCGGACCCCTTGAAAAGCAATTTGCCGACTACTAGAAATTCCCTTCAGGCGTTCTGTTCACTTCAATTTCGCGAGTGCATCCTTCATGCGCTTCATCGCTTCACGAAGATCGGTCTCTGAAGCCGCGTACGAAAGCCTCACACAGTTTTCGTCTCCAAAAGCTCCACCGGGGACCATCGATACATGTGCTTTTTCAAGCATGTAAAATGCAAAGTCATCAGAATTCCTGACGGTCATGTTTCCATCCGACTTTCCGAAATATGAACTCACATCGGGAAAGAAATAAAAGGCGCCCTGGGGAAGATTGGCTTTTACGCCCGGAATTTCCCTGAGCAGGTTGTAGACGATTTCCCTGCGCTTTTTATATTCAGTGACCATCTTATTTGTTGGCTCAAGGTCGCCGGTGATCGCTGCAAGGGCGGCGCGTTGTGCAATCGAGCAATTGGCTGATGTCACCTGGCCCTGAACTTTGTTGCAGCCGTCGGCAATCCATTTCGGCGCGGCAATGTACCCAACCCTCCAGCCTGTCATGGCAAAACCCTTGGCAAACCCATTGACTGTAATCGTCCTTTCCAACATACCCGGAAAAGTGGCAATGCTTACTTGCTCACCGGTATAGTTTATGTGTTCGTAGATTTCATCCGCTATTGCGATAAGGTTGTGTTTAACAACAACCGCTGCGATCTCCCCGAGTTCTTTTCCGGAAAAAACAGAACCCGTCGGATTGCACGGAGAAGAAAAAATGATCGCCTTTGTTTTCGGCGTGATCGCCTCTTCAAGCTGTTTGGCTGTAACCTTGAAATCCGTTTCGATACCGCCCCTGATCATGACGGGAGTTCCTTCCGCCAGGCGGACGAGCGCATCGTAGCTCACCCAGAACGGAGAAAATACAATAACCTCATCGCCGGGATTGATCAATGCGATCATGGCATTGGCAATGGATTGTTTAGCGCCATTGGACACGACGATATTTTCGGCCTTGTACGGCACCTTGTTTTCTTTTTGATATTTAGCGGCAAGCGCTTCACGCAGGTCCTGGTATCCAGCTACCGGGGGATATGCAAAGTATTTCCCCTCATCGATTGCTTTCTTAGCCGCCTCGCAGATATGGACCGGTGTTTTGAAGTCGGGTTCTCCCAGGCTCAGACTGATCACATCAATGCCTTTGCTCTTGAATTCACGCGCCTTGGCTGCCATTGCCAGTGTAGCAGATTCTTCAATAGCTTCGATGCGGTTAGAAAGTTTATTCATATGGTTGGAATTAATGCGGGCCAAAGAAAGGAATTTATGGTTGAAGATGGAAGGATGAGCAGCGGGTAAATTTGGAAATTGTTCTACTAACGAGTGTTCAGTAAACAGGTCATCGGCTTTTAGCTTTTGGCTCCCGCTATCGGGATGGTCTTTCGACACCTTCGAATTGAATGGAACTTCCGACGAAAGACAATGCTACCCATTCAGAAGTTCTTCTCGCAAATAGCCAACACCCAACACCCAATAGCCAATACCCAATAGCCAACACCCAACAGCCAATACCCAAAATGTGCGTTTGCTAAAAAATTGTCCTACCGATAATACTCCGTCCCAAAGTAATCTCATCTGCGTATTCAAGGTCTCCGCCAACGGGCACGCCGCGGGCAATGACACTCACCCTGACTGAGAGGTCTTTGATTCGTTTGTTGATATAAAAGGCAGTGGTATCGCCTTCCATGGTTGGACTTAGCGCGAGGATCACTTCGCTGATACTGGATCCGGGTTCTGATAGGCGGGCAACCAGCGATTCGATCTTCAGATCGGCTGGTCCGATGCCATTGATGGGAGAAATCACTCCTCCGAGCACATGGTACAGGCCGCTGTATTGGGCGGTATTTTCAATGGCAAGCACGTCCCGGGTATCTTCAACAACACACAGGATCGACTTTTCGCGTTTGTGGCTGATACAAATGCTGCAGACGTCCGCGTCGGAAATATTATGGCAGTGTTTGCAGAATTTTATTTGTGAGCGGAGATTATTAAGCGCCTCAGTCAGTGCAAAGGTGTTTTCTTCTCGGTCCCTGATCAGGTGCAGAACCAGGCGCAACGCCGTCTTTTTGCCAATACCGGGCAACTTGGAAATCTGTTTGACAGCTTCCTCTATCAGTTTTGAAGGATACTCCACTTGCTTTACCGAAAATTATAAGATCCTCGCGTCAATACCTGCTTCACAGATCGCCTCCCGCATCGGTTTGAGGAAATCGAAAGTACCCGACTTCACCGCGCATTTGCCTTTGAAATGAATGAGCATCGTGCATTGCTCGGCCTGTTCAGCGGTATGTTTACAGACCCGGATCAGGGTATCGATCACATGGTCAAAAGTGTTCACATCGTCATTGAAAACAATGAGATCCATGAGATCCACGGTCTCAATCGCTTCAAGAACATCAACTGATTCGTCTTCCTGATAAGCGGCTTTCATAACGTTATTCCTTAAACTAGGCTACAAAAGTAATCATTTTCAATTTTATAAAGTTCTTCCCAGTCAAAATTCCTTCGATAATAGGGATAAAACGCATTACGGTCGGTTGAATTTGGAATTCTGTCAAATTCATTCATTCTTTTGTGAAAATATTATTCGCATGACTCCAGGACTCGTCCTAACCATTATCGTCGGCTATTTCGCGGTCCTGATCCTGATCGCATATCTCACCTCAAGGGGAGCGGATACTACGACTTTTTTTACGGGCAACCGGCAGTCACCGTGGTATCTTGTCGCCTTCGGAATGATTGGCGCTTCGCTTTCGGGGGTAACTTTTATTTCCGTGCCAGGCAACGTTGGAAACGGAGGCTTTACGTATTTCCAGGTGGTGTTGGGATACCTGCTTGGTTACTGGACAATTATTCTGGTACTCATGCCGCTGTACTACCGGCTAAACCTTATTTCGATTTACACATACTTCGAGCACCGCTTCGGTTTCTGGTCACACAAAACGGGTGCCTTCTTTTTTCTCATATCGCGAACGCTCGGTTCTGCCATCCGGCTTTTTCTAACGGCCGCCGTATTGCAATTCCTGCTTTTTGATGAATGGGGAGTGCCGTTTTTTGTCACCGTGACGATAACACTGGCCCTGATCTGGGTGTACACATTCAAGGGGGGAATAAAGACCATCGTTTATACGGACACTTTCCAGACTGTCTTCCTGATCGCCGCCGTTGTTATCGCCGTATGGCAGGTAGCCGACCAGCTTGGACTCTCGTTTTCTGAAATGGTCAACACGATCAAAGCCAGCAGCTATTCGCGGATGTTTTCTTTCGAAGATGCGCGTTCTGCCGGATTTTTTCCGAAGCAGTTTTTCGGCGGGGCCTTCATCGCCCTGACCATGACTGGTATGGATCAGGAGATCATGCAAAAGAATCTGACTTGCAAGACGCTTCAGGACGCGCAAAAAAACATGTTCTGGTTCAGTATCATCCTTGTGATCGTCAATTTGCTTTTTCTGACACTGGGCGCCTTGCTTTATATCTATTCCGCGAAAAATAACCTGACATTGCCTGCTTCCAGCGATCTGCTTTTTCCCATGCTGGCCCGCGACAATTTCGGTCTTTTGGTGGGAGTCTTTTTTCTGCTCGGCATAATCGCCTCGTCTTATGCCAGCGCCGATTCCGCGCTTGCGGGGCTGACAACCTCGTTCTGCATCGACTTTCTGAATTTTAACAGTAAACCGGAAGACGTGCGTAAACGGCAAAAATTTCTTGTTCACGTTTCGTTTTCCATCGCGTTCCTTTTGATCATTGTGGTCTTCCGGGAGATCAATGAGAAATCGGTAATCGATGCAGTACTCCAGATCGCCGGTTATACGTACGGGCCACTGCTTGGACTTTTTTCCTTCGGTGTGTTGTCAAAACGCAAGGTTCGAGATGGATTCGTGCCACTGATCTGTTTGGTTTCGCCTGTGTTGTCGTATTTGATCAGCAGTAATTCCGCCGCGCTTCTTGATGGTTATCGATTCGGGTTCGAACTATTGATTCTGAACGGTCTGATAACTTTTATGGGATTGCTTCTCATCTCGCGCAGCACGGAAGGACAATTGATGTATAGCCACGAGGTTATGAAAAAGTAAAAGGTCGTCCCTGGAGAAGACGACCCTAAACCGATTAGCCAACCCCTCGTTCATTTCTTATGAGCGAAAAGCGCTCTCTTATTTTTTGTTGAAGGCGAATTCCTGTACCAGGTCGCCTTTGGAAATTCTTACGATGTAAGAGCCGGATTTCATATTTTGAAAATCCATAAAAAGTTTTCTTTTCTCGAGTGTTTGTTCAGCGATACGCGCACCGTTCGCATGGAGAATTTCAACACGTCCGCCAACCAATTTGCGACTGGCTTTATATACGATGAAATTCTTGTTTTTAGATCCTGCCGGTTCCCACTTTTTTGCCGGTTCGTGAGCCATAGCGGCTATTGAAAGCAACACAGTAAGGACACCAAGGAAAATAATTTTGATAATGGTTTTCATACAATCACACTTCTTTCTTTCACTGCAGCTATTTGCTAAAGGCGTGCCGGATTTGGCAATTCCCGTATTTAACCAGAAATACTTGTCTGTGGTTCCTATTTGCTCTCTTTTTGGGAAAGATATTTCTCAGAGTGAGGTCAATCATGTTAATTCCGTCGACGGATTCCAGAATTTGACGTTAAAGTCCACGATTTTGTCGTTCAAAACCTTAACGCCTTCGCGCTTTAATAATTTTTCCATGGTGTCGGCAGTTTTGAAATGATGTTTTCCTGTCAGGAGTCCCTGGCTGTTAACAACCCTGTGTGCCGGAACCCCTTTTGGACATCCATGCATTGCCCAACCAACCATACGCGCGCCGGAACGCAGTCCGAGGTAATGAGCCACAGCGCCATAACTTGACACTCTGCCTTTCGGGATCAGCTTTACGACTTCGTACACATCATTAAAGAAGTTATTTTCGTGCTTCCGTTTTTTAGCAGTGGTCATTTCGGATTGTTCGTTGTTATTTAAATTTGAGCCCATTTTATAAAAGAGACGTGATACGATTAGCTTTTTTTACATTTTTTATTGTCAAAACGCTTTATTCCTTCGGACAGCAACACACGGCGGAGCTCGTTTTCCCTGACTCAAGCGGCTGGAATGTTCTCAACGAAAACGAGGATCTGAGTTTTACGGTACGCACAACCGGACATGTGCAACCTCATTTTTCCGTCGAAGGTGCCAACGACCTTGGGATCCACTTTGATACGCTCGGTTATTTTCACTGGAAGCCTTCCTATGATCTTGTCGACCGAGTGGAAAAGACCAAAGAGTTCACCGTGATTTTTTCCGCCAGCTGGTCGGACGGAAAACGCGCAAGGAAAGCAATCACGTTTACCGTATCCCATGCAAACAGACCGCCGGTTGTCGAAGAGCTGCCGCCGTTTTATGTAAAGCAGGCAAGCCAAAACAGCTATCCGATATCCGGTGATTACGTTTATGATCCCGATGGCGACCCACTTGTTTTTAAAGGTGTCCAGTCACAAATGCCGGAAGGGTCGACATTATCCTCACAAGGCGTCCTCAGCTGGAGTCCTTCGCGAAGCCAGTTCATGGGTTTGAAAACGAATCCTGTCACGCTCGATTTTATTGTCCAGGATCAGCCAGAGAAAGCGGAAACCAGGGGCAAATTGAAAATGCTTCAGACGCAACTGGACCTTCCGCCTGAGATTCTGATTGTCCCCGGCGACACGCTCATTACGATCAAAGAAGACGAAACAATAAATCTCAAACTGTATCTCTCCGATCCTAACGGCGATGATAATATTCGCAATTCCGGTTTTCTTTCAACCGATACACGCATCAGTGCATCATCATTAAAAGAAAACACACAACTGCAATACGAGTTCACGTGGACACCAGGCTACGAATTTACTGACGACGTGCGAAAGACTTCCACGGCAGACCTCACATTTTTCACCATTGATAAATCCAATAACAGGACCGTGCGGAAGATCCGGATTCGCGTAAATGATGCCGAAAATTTGCTGAAGAAAGATGCGCACCTCTTTCAAAAATACCGCGGCAACCTGGTCGACGCATACCTGCTCATCCAGCAGCTTGATGCGAATCAGAAAAAATTGAATCAGGATTACAAAAAAGCACGGAAAGGAAAGAAACATCGGTCCATACTAAACGCATCGCTCGGCGCGGTGACGGGATTGTCGCCTGTGGTGATCGAACAACCGGACCAATCGAAGATCGTATCGGGTGTCGGCGGAACTACCGTCCTTACCCTGGGTACGCTCGAAGCGACGGAAGTTATCGGAAGATCAAAAGAACGTATCATGGAGCAGATCAAAAATAGTATTGAGATCCGGAATAAAGTTCAGTCTGCAGGAGACGAGTTTGCGCGCAAGTATGTTTTGAAGTCGGCACGCCGGAACACTGAATTTGACAAGGACATTGAAAAGTTAAGGGCGACATTAAATGATCAGCGGATTGTCCTGCTCGAGCTCGACAGCTATTCCCGTAATCCGGCAAGGGTCGATGACAAGGAGCTGAAGAAATCCTTTGTTGACTTTAGTGAGGAGAGTCGGTGATGGTTTAAACTCTAAAGTTTAAAGTTTAAAGTTTGATGGTTGATGGCTGATGGTTAGCTTCAAATTCGGAAGTGCCTGCTTCGGTTATGCCAACTCCTTTAACAGTCTCGCCTTTAAGTCGATCAATAGCTTTCGCTATCCGGCTCAGTCCCGTTTGAATCGTTTTGAACCCAATTAAATTTCCAAAGCGTTGGAATAAACATGAACTTTTAAATAATACCGGCCGTTTTGTTGTCATCTTTCTCAATCGAACAAAACCTATGGAAACAACAACATCCAACCCAACCGCACAACGCGAGCTCTTCGTCACGATGGTCCTCAGTTCCTGGGACACCTATAATGACCGGGTAGCCAAATTAGTTGATTCACTCAGCGAGGATCAACTCATGACTGAAACGGCTCCCGGAAGGAACCGCGGAATTTACCTTCTGGGGCACCTTGTGGCGGTAAATGACAGGCTGATCTCCTTGCTGGGATTTGGTGAAAGACTTTATCCGCAGCTCGACGCTATATTCGTAACGAATCCGGACAGATCCGCCGACAAGATGCCTGCGATCGACGAATTGAGAAAATTCTGGAAGGTTGTTAACGAAAAGCTTTCAGCATATTTTCAAAAGATGACCGCGGAGGATTGGTTCGAAAGACACACCGCCGTTAGCGCAGAAGAATTCAATAAAGAGCCACACAGAAACAAACTTAATGTGGTGATCAATCGCACCAATCATACAAGCTACCACCTTGGCCAGTTAATGTATCTGAAGAGCCGGTAGTACCTCATAAACGGTGGTTCGGAAACTTTTGAGGTTTAAAGTTTTTTGCGGTGCCGGGGTTATTGTTGTAGAAGAACACTGGCAGCAACATCAGTCATGGAATACGACGCCCGTTGAAGGGTGAAGTGCGCGAAATAATCCCAGAGCACCTCCGTTGATATTGCCGGGCGGAGTTGCGGGAGTCGGTCTAAAGGCTCCCCCATCGTTATTGAATTGATCGAGCAACGCCTTGTAGAATTCATAAGTTTCTACCGGGACAGAATACATAGTCACTTTGGCCCCAATGCCCGGTTGTACAGGCGGGTAAAAGTCAGCATACCTTGCAACTGTGGCGCCGTCATCAATAGACAGTCCGTTGACAAAGGCCGGCAAAAAATCATCGCGGATAACCGAATAGCTCCACACGCGTGAATGTCCGCAATACGTCACAGAAGCATCAGCCTGCGTCTCGCACAAATAAAATAGATAGAAATTCTTTTGATCTTGCGGCTCGTTGAAATACAGCAGCGGAACAAACGAATCTTCCTTGCCCACATCGCCTTTCCGTATTTCGTAACCGATATCGACAATTTCGGGAGTCGGCAGCATCACCGTTTCTGCATGATAAGACATGGTTTCATTGTTAAACCTGATGTCGACGTCTAATGAAAATTGTTCTCCGGGTATCCCCACGATGTCCGGAGTGATGGTTATGTAATTCTTGCGGTCGGCCATCTGCACCGGGTATTCATAAATGTCATTCTCTCCTCTGGTTACCCTCACCATCCCGGTGACTTTATACGGTCCAGTCGAAGTGTCCTCCGGACACGGGAAAGGATAATTATTGTCGGGACCGAGGGTGCAGTGTGACCCGGTAGGATACGACCACCCGATTTTGATAAATGAAAGGCCCTCCTGACTGCTGATGAGTCCATCCACGACAAGCCGCGGTTCGTCAAACGGCACCTCAATTTCCAACTGGTCAATGCACCCCAACGTCATCAATAAAAGCGGCAGGCAGATTTTCGAAACGGTCCTCATAGTCAAAATGTAAAATTGTAGGTGATGGAGGGCACCAGACCGAAGAGGTAAAATGCCTTTACTTCGGTTGCGAAAAATCCGTCATCCAACTGCTGCGAATAAACCGTAAATGGATTTTTACGCCGGTAAACATTATAAACCTCGAATGACCAATGGCTTTTGTACTGGCGATGATCATTCTTTCGCGGACTATATTTCCACGAGATGTCAAATCTGTGGTAATCCGGCAACCGGAAATTATTGCGTGCTGTATAGTAGTTAAAAGTAACGCCATCGAATGTGAAGTTGCCCGCCGGAACAGTTAATGCCCCTCCCGTTGTGTATACATAATTAAAAGAAGTTTTCCACCGCCGCGAGTGTTTCAGCAGTCCATTCAGTGAGATATTGTTTCTTTTATCATAACGGCTTGGGAAGGCCTGACCATCATTTACTCCGGCAATTGTATTCATCGCTTTGGACCATGTATAACTCAACGATCCGCTGAATTCTCCGAATTGCTTCTGAAGAAAGAATTCAATTCCATATGATTCGCCGGTTCCCTGTAAAAGTTGTGATTCGACGTACCGGTTGACAAACAGGTTGGCATTGTCTCTGAAATCAAGAAGATTTTTTGTCCGCTTATAGAATCCGCCGAAACTGCCCTCCGCGTCCCTGCCGAGCGCGCGCTGGTAAGTCAAAGCATAAATATCCGCGCGTTGTGGCTCGATGCTGCCGCCCGATGGCATCCATATATCGGTGGGCAGTCCGACTGAAGAATTGGCCAGCAAATGAAAGAACTGGTTGGTGCGATCGTATGAAGCGCTGATCGTATGCTTTCCCCTTGTCACGATGAAAGCAATTCTCGGATCCAGACGGTGGAAGACTTCTTCAATTTCTCCTTTCGAAAAGGTTACAGAATCATAAGGACGCGCAGCTTTGTCCAAAAACCGGTAACGGATCCCCGGGCCTGGCAAAATAAAATTCGAGTACCTGACTCCATATACAACCCTGGATCTGCCGCTGATCGTTTGTTCATTTCCCAAATAAAGGTATGTTCCGACCGGCTGTTGATCCTGAAGGACATAGGTGCGGGTTACGGCGGTTTGATCCCTCGGGGCTACCTGCCCGGGTTTGATCCTGTACGATTCAATTCCCCCGCCAAAAGTAATGTGATGGTTCGTTCCAGGATAAAAATCATAATCCTGTTTCAGACCTAATTCCTTAAACCCGGCGCTCCATAAAAAATACTGCGTATTGTTCAGGAGCTGGTACTGGTAGTTGTAATTGCTGAATACCGCAGTTGTATTTGAAAAGAGCTTCGCGGAGTGAAGGTAGTTCCACCGCATGGTTGCGGTTTTGTTTCCCCATTCCAATGAATATCCGCTGGTGATGTGATTGAAGTAAAAGTTGTCATGACCGGAATACACCGAGAAATAAAAATGGCTTTTATCGTTTCGGCGGTAATTTATTTTTGCATTGAAATCATAAAAATCGATGTTGTTATCGGTTGTTGACTGGTTTGCCGTTGGATCGTTGAATATATGCGCGCCTGCGAGGTATATCCCATTGACAATTTGGCCTGCGTAGCTGTAGCGGCCCGAAAGCATATACGACAGTTTATCATTGTCTTTTGACAACGGGCCTTCAACGGTAAGTCTGGATGCAATCGTGCCAATTGACCCGCTATACGACTGTTTTATACGGTTTCCTTCCTTCATCCGGACATTTACCACCGAAGACAGCCTGCCACCGTACGAGACGGGAATAGCGCTTTTAAATAACGTAATGGACTGCAACGCGTCCGGATTAAATATTGAAAAAAAACTCAAAGCATGTGAAGGATTGTAAACCGGCGCATCATCGAGCAAAAAAAGATTCTGGTCGAAGGATCCGCCGCGAACCGAAAGGTTACACGTGCCCTCATTTCCACTTTGAACTCCGGGAAGAAATTGCAGTGTTTTCAACGCATCCGGTTCGCCGGCAAAAGTCATCGTTTCTTTTACTTTTGTGGCCGTAATCGTGTAGTTGCCGATTCCTTGTGAAATATCACTTCTCCGTGATGAGTCTGCGGTAACGGTAATGCTTTCCAGGAGAAACGGCGATGGCTTCAGGGAAATGTTGAGCAGGGAATCCTGCCGTTGGATAAAGTCCACAACAACGGGAATGTACCCGAGGAACCCTACACGAATTTTAATGGCTTCGTCTTCCGGTATAGTTAAAGAGTAAAACCCATACTGATTTGAAACCGTTCCCGATCCGCTTTCTGGCACCTCTACGTTTGCTCCCGGCAAAGTTTCGCCCGTTTCAACATCGGTGACAATACCGCGGATCGTCTTCTGATTCTTTTTTCTGGATTTTTGAAGAATAACGACGTTACCCTGTTTTGTATACAGAAGCCCATAAGAATCAACAAGCCTGTCGAGAACTTCCTTCAGCGTAAGATTCACTTTGGGAAACTTCATCTTCATTTCAGTTGGAAGTGTCTCCGGGTCATATGAAAAATGAACAGCGACTTGTTTTTCGACCTCGGTCAGTAATTCATTGAGGGTTATTTCATTTTTACTGATGGTCAACCGTTTCGACATCATGTCGTTCTGGGCATGCAGGTTTTGGTGAAAAACAAATGCCGAAGCTATCACCAGGCTGAGAATATTGAAAAGAAATTTTGTCCTCACTGTGATAGATAAATGGTTGAGTCACGTCTTGTAATTTTCAGATCCAGCGTCGCAGATAAAATGGAAAGAGCTTCATCGACGTTCACATGATCGAATACGGTTGTGACTTTCTTTTGCGCAAGCGCGGAATCGACAAGCCGTACATCGGCTTTATAGTGGCGGCGTAGAAATGCACAGACCTCTTTCAATGACTCGGCCCTAAACCTGATAATCCCGGTCTGCCACGCAAGGAAGTTCAGATCTTCATTCTCGTCCTTGCGAAGCGTTTCCGATACCACGTCGTACACTGCGATTTCGCCCGTCTCAAGCAACACAGACGACAGACCGGCCCTGGCAACCAGAACTTTTCCTTCCGTTACGGTCACATTTACCGATTCACCCATTTGATGTGACACTTGAAATGAAGTTCCTACAACGCGCGTGGTTATTTCACCGCTCGTGATGATGAAGGGATTGTTTTTATCTTTTGAAACTTCGAAATAAGCTTCCCCGGACAACGCAATTTTTCTTTCGCCCTCGCCGAAATCCCCGTCGACCGATATGGTCGTATTGCTGTTCATCCAGACATCCGTTCCGTCCGGAAGCGTGATATGCTTGACGGTATCTGCAGACACTATTTCGTGGCTGGTGTCACTCAGGTTTTTAACCGTGTACCATGAACCAAGCCCCGCGACAATAAAGATCAGCGCAGAAGCCGCGATCTTCAGCCATGCCGGCGTTGATCTTTCGACAGTCTCCCGTGTTTGACGTTGTTGAATTCGTCCCTGCAAAGACAGCCAGTCCACCTCAAGAGTCTCCTTAAAATCCATCTTTGAATACTCCGGGCGCATCGCTTTCTTCAGATTCGACAGCGTGGTCCGATTTGCCGGATCGGCGTCAAGCCACCGTTCGACCTCGTTCTTTTCGGTCTCGCTGGCTTCTCCTGCCAGGTATTTTGCAATGAGGTCCGGATTAATCATCGGGTTGACTAAAATTTCTCCCTTCTTAAAGTATACTCGTGAAAGGAGTCTTCTTCTTTAATGTCTTCCGTGAGAATCAATATGTCTTCAGATGGTGACGACAGGGCCCAACGCCGGCTATAGGTTTTTTCACCGTCATCGTATACATAGTCAACCGTGATCGTCCTGGCAGGCAGATCAAAGTTGTGATTGAATTTTTCATAATATCCGTCAAAGTTTTTATCAAAGCAGGAACCTTTAAAAGCGAGCATTACTTCATTCAATCCAAAGATCCAAAACTCCTGATAATCCTTGCATTCGGGCCTGGTGCTTGCAAGGTCCAGGTAGTCCTCATCCCATTCTTTTTTATAATCTCCGTCCCAATATGAAGCTTTATACCGTACGACTCTCCACGAGTCTCCGAGATTTGTGCCGTCAACGGTAAACTGATCCTCCTTTGCGCTGCTTATAAAATCAGTGATGTCGTCGGAGGTATTTTTCTTTGATACATCCTGATCCTCGCATGCCGCGAGAAAGATCAATATTAAGACTCGGGTCATCGATCCGTGAAACGTTTTCATGTTTTTCATTTAAGGGTTCAAAATTGTAAACATTCAGGCGCCTTCATTAACAAAGACAAAGCCGGGCGCCACCACCCTCAAAACAAAAATTTATTTATTTCCGGAATTTACCCCGACCAATGAGCATCCAGGTGATTTCTAAGCTTTTCCAGCGCGATACCCATCTGGCGTTCCACCGTCTTTATTGATAACTGCAAATGATCGGCGATCTCCTGGTAAGTCATATCCCCTTCGCGTTTCAGCAAAAAAATTTCTCTGCAGCGGTCAGGCAGGGCTTCGATGCCACTGATGATTGTCAGCCGAAGCTCTTCAGTTTCCAGATCTGCGTGGCCGGCTGTGGTTTCCGGCATAGCATCCAGTGAAACAAAACGCTTTCGGGTCTTGATCAGATTTAAGGATCGGTTATAAACGGCAACGTAGAGGTACGCTTTAACAGAATTAAGGCGATGCCAGTTCTGTTTGTCCCACAGATCCAGAAAAACCTGCTGAACAATCTCGCGTGCATTTTCCTTCTCAAGGAGGATATTAAAGGATGCGCGACACAAGTCATTATAATGTGTTTCATAAAGCACACGAAATTCTTTTTGCCGCGAAAACAAATCCATAGTTGTGAATTTAATAAGTTACAACGAATCGTGCGGGGTCCGCGTAATCGCGATCATTTCATCATGTGGCTTCCCGTGGCCCATCAAAGTAAATGATATAAAAAAAACGAATCATCGTTCAAAAGTTGTATAAAAGCATGATTAATCGCTGATGGCGATTGTGTTTCACGGCAATCGCGCCTACGGCCTGGAAATCCCGTCCCAGATGGTGCGCGAATGGCGTTTTGTTTTTGATTTAATTTTTCCACATCTTCAGAAAAAACCCCACATGAATCGCCTCAGGCAATCCGCTTTCCCTGTTTCTGTTATTTTTATCCTGACCGCTATTTTGTCATCCTGTTCTGACAAGAAGCCAAAGCCGCAGGGTGAACATATCCGGCTGGAGAAAGAAATCGATAGTATGAATCAGGACACGCTCAATGCTGTTCGCGGCAATGTCACTTTTTCGCAAATCCAAACATTTCCCAGCCAGGTTATTCTCACAGGTATTCCGCAGCACCGGTTGGTGACGATTTATAAAACCCGAACCGAGATCAAGGACAGATCGTTTTCGGGGGAGATCTATTATTATAAGAGTTATGATGAGGACGAAGATGAAGACCGGTATTCGCATTTTATGCCCGGAATTGATTTGCTTTATGGTTACAACCTGCTCCGCATTGCGCATTACGATCTTAAAACGGAAGAACTTAATTTTCTTTTTGACCACCCCGTCCTTGTGAAGTCATTGTATTACCCCTCTTTCATCCAGGACTCATTGAACAGGAAGCCCATTAACCGCGACTATTATCTCGTCTCCGCGTATGATGAAGACACCAACCGGGACACCCTGATAAACAAAAGCGACCTGAGAAGGTTCTATCATTTCGATTCATCGGGTAAGGAAAGAACACAGATCATTCCAGCTGATTACTCGGTCGAGCGTTCACAATATGATTCGATGAACGACGTTATGTTCATTTTTGCGAGGCACGATTCGGATCATAACGGACAGGCCGACAAAAAAGAGCCGGTTCATATTTACTGGATCGATCTCAAAAAGCCCGACAAAGGGAAAAGGCTATACTAGCGGCGTTTGACCTGCTTACCTGTGGGCTGGATGAAGGATTAAATTTCAAAAAGACGCCATGAATCTCAGACATTTTCGCGCCAGTTATGTCATTTGGACGATCGGTTTAGTGGCAATGCTGGTGTTGTATTCCATTGTTGTTTTTCTTTTCGGATCCGGCGTTGTGCAACACCAGCCCCCGCCTGTACCTCATGCAGATGTGTTTTTCATTTTGTCCATCGGTTTCATTCTTACCGGCTTTTCGAATCTATTGATATTTTATATTTCGATCACTTCACATCAGCGGAATTACTCCAGATCCCTGAATGCTACATCTGTCATGACTGCATTGTTCATCACAGCCCTGGTCTGTTTTCATGGATTTATTCAAGGCCTTTCGAAACCGACAACCATGATGATGATATTGCTCGCACTCCATCTTTTCGTTTCCTGGAATCAAAGAAAACAAATCGCCGAAATACGGCAAAGCAAAACGATCTCAACAATGAACACCAATGTCATTGACCAGTTTCTGGAAAATTGACCGGCGTCGGCGATGTGACTCGTTCCATTCTTAAATTGGGCTCAATTCCCGCGCCGTTTGTTGTTTAGGGACTTAAATGTAATTTGCGGAACGGAATCTAATTTTACTAAAAACATCATCCGCATGAAAAGCAAATTCAATCAATCAATCATAATCTTTTGTTTATCCGCGCTGATCTGTTTGATCAATGCAGGCCGGAGTTTTGGCGCGGTGGATTCACTGGGTCTGGAGGGGCGGTGGGATTTGACCATACAGATGTCGGGCAGCGAAAATCCTTCCTGGCTTGAGATCCGGCATTCCGGTCACAGTACACTGGTCGGGCACTTTGTGGGTGTATCAGGAAGCTCCCGGCCAATCTCGAAGATAAATGTTAATGGCAATAAATTTACTTTTTCCATTCCGCCCCAGTGGGAAGACGGAAAGAATGATATGAGTTTTGAAGGCAGCAAAGATGGGGATCGTTTGTCTGGTTCAGTCGTATTCCCGGATGGCAAAAGTTATGTGTGGACGGGGGTTCGTGCGCCGGCGTTGCGTGATAAGAAACAAAAAACACCCGGAGAACCTGTGTCGCTGATTCAAGCCAATAGCCTGAAGGGTTGGCGGGCTCTGGGTGAAAACCAATGGGTTGTTGAACAAGGCATACTCCGAAGCCCAAAGTCAGGGGCCAATCTGCGTTCGGAGGAAACATTCATGGACTTCAAACTTCACGTTGAGTTTCGCTATCCGAAAGGCAGTAACAGCGGCGTGTACTTGCGTGGCCGTTACGAAGTTCAAATCGCTGACAGCAAAGGTAAGGAACCGCTTCCCGGTGAACTCGGTGGCGTTTATGGTTTTATTTCTCCCAGCGAGCAGGTGGCAAAAGATCCAGGCGAATGGCAAACCTACGATATAACGCTGATTGGCCGGATGATCACAGTCATCGCCAACGGAGTTCCAATTATTTCGAACCAGGAAATCCCCGGCATCACGGGCGGGGCGCTCGATTCCAAAGAAGGCGAACCAGGGCCGCTTTTACTTCAGGGTGACCATGGCCCGATAGAGTACCGGAATATTGTGCTGACGCCGATGAAGTAAGTTCACGTGCCGGGATTATACCCCATGCCTTTGATTTTTTAAATCACCCGACTTCGTCAACGGTGGTTTTGATCGTGGGCCCTGTACTTTTTTGGACCCGTTGCAATTTCTTGATAACTTCCTGCTCAAAGAATGTGTTCAGTAACGAAGTTCATATGGAGGAGTTTGCAATACATGAAGAAGGTGTTAAAAAGTTGTTGACCAGGATTCGCATGATGCAGGCCGCCTTGTTCGCGTTCCTTCTGATCATTTTCAATATCCTGTTCCCGATATTTCCGGACGGCGAGACCGATACCAGCAGCGCGATCGTTGTAGGGCTCGTGTTGTTGGTGGCAGGAGTTCAAATGTTGCATGGAAGTAAGAAGTACAAGGCCAGGCTGCAAAGTTATAAGCTTACGATTACTCCAGACACCATCATCCGGGAAGTAGCAAATACACCGGCGATTGCGATTCCGAAACATCAGGTGCAACGAATCGATAAAAATACGGATGGAAGTTTTGTAATCATCGGTAACAGCAAACTGAACAGTATCGGAGTTCCTGCATTCATGGGTAGAAGTGATTGCATGGAACAGCTATTGCGCGAAATAAAACCAATTACAATAAAAAATCCTCCACGCCCCGTGGTAATGCTTTTAATGGGATTCGTTGTGGTCGCAGCTTCGTTTTACGCATTTAGCTCTGAAGACATCATTATTTCCTCATTGGGCGGAGTCGCGATGTCGGGGATCATATTTGCCGGAGTGATCGCCGCGGCCTTCAGCAAAAACATTGACCGGCGAACGAAGCGATTGGCTTATATCGGACTTCTTCCAGCCTTCATGATATTGCTTTCTGTAATAATGAGGGTCTTCGCTTAGTTCTTTTTGTCTATCAGGTTGGACAACCTTTTAAGATTTGCAGAATAAGGCGCGCAGAAACTGGTCAGGGGACAAATCCTAAAACGCTGATTCGTGAATCTCTTCGGGATTTAACCTGAAAAATACCCGGAAGGTAGTGCCCTGGTCGATTTCACTATCCACCTCAATTCTGCCTCCCATCGCTGTGATCTGTGTCTTGATGAGATAAAGTCCCATTCCTTTTCCATCCACATGTAAATGAAAACGGCTATAAAGCACAAAAAGTTTGTCACGGATGGCGGAAAGGTCTATGCCGGAACCGTTGTCGTTTACGGTTAAGCAGACATGTTCATCCGTCACACTGGTGGAGATCCTGATTATGGGGGACCGGTTTTCATGACGGTATTTGATCGCGTTGCTGACCAGGTTCGTCAGAATGCTGTTGAGATAAGGTTTTACAGTTTTTACATCGCGGGCCGCGGAGAAATCCTCGATGAGCATTGCGCCGGATTCCTGAATCTCCTTTTCGAGCGCGCCTTTCACCAGCATAAGCTCGGATTCAAAGTCCACATGCTGGAATGTCAGTGCATTGTCTTTCCGGACTTCAAGGATCGTGTTCAGGTCGCGCACGACCCGGTCAAGCTCCCGTGTTGTGGATACGATCTTGTCTGAAATATCGCTTGTGTCGTGACCACCTTTACTTGAAAGCTCCAGCAATTGGCCGAGGCCGAGTATGCGGGCCACAGGTGCGCGAAGGTTGTGGGCTGAAATAAATGCGAACTGCTCCAATTGCTGATTATATTCGCTCAGCGTCTTTGTTCTTTTCGCGACCTCTTTTTCAAGGGTTTCATTTCTTAGCTGGATCTTTTGGTTCTGGGCTTCGATGATTGCCCGCGCGGCCTGAAGTTCCTGGTTTTGCAAGGCGACGAGATCACGCTGCGCCGAAATCTCTTCCTGGCTTCCGATCAGTTCTTCATTCTGCGTCACAAGCTCGTTCCGTTGCAGTACGAGCTGTACATTTTGCTTTTTAATTTCTTCTTCCCGAATGAGCAATTCATTGGTCCGTTCAGCCACCAATTGCTTAAGTCTTTGATTACGGCGCTCGATGTTGCGGACGCGGAGTTTGTAAAAAGCGAACGCTGCGCCTGCTAATGCCACAAAGGCTGTCGTCCGGAACCACACCGTTGCCGACCATGGTGGCAGGACATGAATCGTCAGCGAAGCTCCAGCTTCGTTCCAGTACCCATCGTTGTTGCTGGCGATAACCTGGAACACATACGTACCGGGGTCGAGATTGGTAAATGTTGCCGACCGCTGATTCTTAACGTCGGTCCAGTTGTCGTTAAAGCCCTTCAACCTGTAAGCATATTGATTCTTGTGACTGGCTGTAAAATTTAACGCGACGTAATTCAGCGTCAACAGATTGTAGTCATGGGGAAGGCGGATCTCTTTTGTTTTGCTGATGTGCTGCGAGAGGATATTATCTTTATCGCCGACCGGGACGGATTCGTTGAAAAGTTTCAGGTCCGTGATAAAAACATTGGGCACATGAGGATTGCTGTTCAGGCTATCGGGATGAAAGACAATCACGCCCGTGCCTCCAAAAAACAGGTAACCATCCTGGCTCTTGAAACAGGCGTTCGGCTTGAACTCGTTTCCCAGGAGGCCATCACTTACGTCATAGTTTTTAAACGTTTCCCGCCGCGGATCGAACATTGACAGGCCCTGCGTGGTGCTTAGCCACAGATTTCCGTGACCATCCTCGAGGATGCCGCGAATAATGTTATTCGGCAGCCCGTTCTTGGTGGTGTAGCGCGTCACATAGACTTTATCTTTTAACATGTGAAGCCCGTTGCTCGCGCCGATCCACAACCTGCCCTGGGTGTCTTCCAGTATACAATTGATATAGCCGCCGATGGTCGTAGAGTCATTCAGACTGCCAACGTAATAACGCGTCCGCTTTCTCGTCTCAATATCATAGAGGTTGAGTTCCGCATTGGTACCGAGCCATACGTTGCCCTGACTGTCTTCATAGATGACCGTGACGTTGTTGTTTAAAACATGACGATCATCGTGGTGTCTTTCGAAGGTACCTTTGTCCTTATCCACCATTACATTCAATCCACGAAAACTGCTCACCAGGAGTTCTTTTGTTTTGGCGCGCTCTCTGATGGAAAAAACATTGGGTGAGGCGATGCTATGTTCGTCGTCTTCGCGGAAGTTGTGGTGAATGAACCTGTCGTTCACCTCGTCGTAACGTTCGAGGCCTGAGGACCAGGTTCCAAACCAAAGGGTGTTGTCACTGTCTTCGTAAATTGACAGCACCGGATTGCTGCCGAGGCTGCCTTTGATTTCAGGATCATGTTTGTAAGAGCGTACTTTATTATTACGATCCTTTACAACGAGGCCGCCTTCTGTCCCGATCCACATACGGCCCTTTGAATCTTTATAAATGGCGTTGACGATGTCATTTTCCAGCGGGACGTTCAGCTCTGAAAATTTTTCTTTCATGTTATCCAGCACAGAAACGCCTTTTGAAAAAGTACCGATCCATATACGTCCCTGCCGGTCTTTATAAACAGACCAGATGGAGTTATCACTCAGCGACGAAGGCTCATTTTTATCCGGATGAAAATTCCGGAACGCAGCCGTTCGGGTATCCATGCGAATCAGACCACCGTTTTCAGTGCCGATCCATACATAGTCGTCATCATGACAAATGTCCAGAACGACATTCAGGGCTGGCTGGTCTTTGGTGTTGCTTGTTGTATAGTTGGTAAACTTTTCACTGGGAATGTTGAATCGGGTCAGCCCTGCCGATGTCACCATCCATAAATTTTGACTGCCATCTGACACTGCTTTCAAAAATCCGGGACTGATCGCCTCCGGATTCTTATCGTCCGGAGAATATTTTTGAGCAATGTTAGTCTGAGCATTCCATTTATAAAAACCTGTTCTTCTTACGCCGATCCAGAATTCGTTGTCGGCATGATGCTTCAGAAAAGTGACGGGCTCGATGGAAGGGAATATTTCGTGGTATTTCCAGCGCATTGTTGACCGGTCAAGTTGTGCAGCAAAGGCCTGGCCTTTCCGGATGCCGGCAATCCACAGGTTTTTATTCTTGTCCTCCGAAATGTGGGCTATCACACAGTAGGAGGAGAATTCGTTGATCCGGACAAAGCGGTCGGAAAGACTGTCGTAGTAATGGAAGCCTCCACCCCGGGTCGAGATCCATATCGTGCCGCGGACGTCCTGGTAGAGATAATAAATATTATTCTTGAGCAGGGTCGTCGTGTCCTCCTGGTCATTGCGATAGACCTTGAAGTCGTAGCCGTCGTATTTATTTAGTCCGTCGCGGGTTCCGATCCAGAGAAAGCCGTTCGAATCCTGCAGGAAGCAGGTAATGTTGGAGTTTGAAAGTCCCGAATTGACCTCAATTTTTGAGAATTTGAATTTTTCCAATGCAGGCTGGCCACACAGAAATTGGGATGCACCCAACATGAGCGCAAGCAGAATACCGTTCTGTAGCCTGTTTTTTTTCATGGCCGGAATCGTAAATGAGCACCTGGCTAAAGTATCCTTGCTAAGATAACCAAAATGGTGGGTAATGAATGACGAAGGTGGACGTTGATCTTGTCATGTAAGATTATGACAGGATTTTGCATCTGATCGGGAAATTTTTTGATGTTTCCATGAACGCCTGTATACAGCGGTCGAAACGGGAAATTTGTTTTCATAAACAGCTTTATAGGCTGTAGAAATCCTCGTCTTCAACATACGGAACACGTGACAGCAACTTCAAAAACGGTTCATGGTTATTCTCCCGAGAGATTGTTTTTTACGCGCCACATTTTGCTTCATTTTTTTTGTAAATACTGGATTATTCTTGCGGGCAATCAAAAGAAAAAAATAAGTGTCAACGGATGATTCGCGATGGCGGCATATTAACTTGCGTTAAAAACCAATAGGCCAATGGTGAAGAACAGCCGCTTTAGCGAAAAATTCCAACAACGGGTTGACGAGAAGATCCAGGAGATTGCCGCGGTCGCGGACAGCATGCCGGGGGTCATCGTCATACACGATCTTCCTGACTTCAGTTTGCGGTATATGTCGCCGCTTGGATTGAAACTGTTGGATAAAAATTGGGATGATATTAGGGGTCTGTCAAATGAAGAGTATCACAAACGATTCTTCAACGAGGAACATGCCCAGTATTATGTACCCAAGATCGTGGATATGATCACGCGGAATCACGACGAAGTAGTTTCTTATTTTCAACAGGTTCGCACATCGAAAGACCGTGCATGGGATTGGTACATGAGCATGACTAAAATCCTTATGCGGGATGAACATAGCAGCCCGGCGCTTTCGATCACGATCGCAATGAAGATCGATCCAAATCACTACTTCACAGCGAAAGCGGCAAGGCTGCTCGAAGAAAATGTTTTCCTTAGAGAGAATTTCGATAAATTCGCCCGGCTCACGAAACGTGAAAAGGAAATCCTCAAGTTACTTGCCGTCGGAAAAAGTTCTTTGGTAGTTTCAAGGCTCTTGAATATCTCCGTCACCACAGCGGAAACCCATCGCAAGAACATCAAACAAAAACTCAAGGCAACTTCCAGCTACGACCTGGCGAGGTATGCGCATGCATTCGATTTGATTTAGTGTGTGGAAAGCGTTAAACCATGCCAAACCTCATCTAAAAAACAGGAGGACTCGACGTATACATTTGTTGTGGATCACAGATTCAATCAGATAAAAAGATCCTCCACGTGATAACAACTCATTCCCTGACAAACTTCGCTCAATCGAAACGGTCTCACACGTTTGCTGAGGCGATTATCGTCACGGTTCGCGAAAACTCCACTGGACAGCAAAGTCCAAAACACGTCGAAGTCGGTTCGAAACTAATCCCCAAATCAAAAATTTTTTGAAGCGGCTTAAATTTCATGCGGCTTTTTTGCAACATGTTTTTATGTATTTTTTTTAATCATGCAAAATTTTGGGTCTGTAAAAAACCGTGCCTGAAAGATTTGTAATGTCTTTGCCCAAATACCTGAAGGTCTCGGTGGAAATATTTAATTTTAGATGTAACTCGATATTGTTTTTCAAACTTCGAATGAAAGTTGCAAAACTCAAGTCGCCATCGAAAGCTGTGACCCCTGCGGTCAAAGATGACCATTACATTGTTTGCATCGGCGCTTCTGCCGGGGGCATGGAAGCGATTCATGACCTGTTCGACCAGATGCCGCAGGACACGGGATTTTCTTTCATTGTGATTCAGCATCTTTCTTCGGATTACAAAAGCCTCATGGCCGAGTTGCTTTCAAAACATACCGCGATGAATGTTGTCGAGGCCAGGGACAACATCAAGGTCGAACCGAACTCCGTCTATGTGATTCCGAATAACCGGAATATCACGATTCGTGACAGGAAATTGATTTTAACCGAAAAGGAAGAAGGGCGTTCGCCCAATATGGCGATTGACATCTTCCTGCACTCGCTTGCGAAAGACGCGGGTAAAAAATCGATCGCGATCATCCTGTCGGGAACAGGTTCCGATGGGACCAAGGGAATCTCAGCGATCAAAAAAGCCGGAGGGCTCGTGTTCGTCCAGGATCCTGCTACCGCAAAATTTGATGGCATGCCACACAGCGCCATTGCTTCCGGTAAAATAGATTTCATATTGTCACCCGAATCGATTGCGGAAGAGCTCTTGATGCAATACAAGGTGGCACCTCCAACCGTGATCGTAGATTCGCTTCCTGCGGAAGAAGAGCCGATACTGATGGAGATCCTTGACCTGATCAACGCAAAAACCTCGTGCGATTTTAAAGCCTATAAGCGTCCCACCCTTGTCAGGCGTCTCACCCGCCGCATCGCCGTATTGAATTATAAGAGTCTGGAATCGTACCTGAAATTTTTGAAATCAGATAAGGAAGAGGTCAATTTATTGTGCAAAGAGTTTCTGATCGGTGTTACGCGATTCTTCAGAGATCCCGAGGCATTTGAAGAGCTGAAGCTGAAAGTGATCCCGGAGATCATCAAGTCGAAGACCGGACCGGAGATGATCAAGGTTTGGGTAGCGGGTTGCAGCACCGGCGAAGAAGTATATTCGATCGCCATTTTATTTAGAGAACATTTCAACCGGATAAAAGCGAATCCTGACATCAAGATATTTGCCTCGGACGTCAATAAGGAATCAACCGAATTCGCTTCCAAGGGTGTTTATCCGGAGACGATCGCAGCCGACGTGCCGAAGGAATTACTGGAAAAATATTTTATCAGGGATGAAAAAAAATACCGGATTATTCCGGAGTTAAGAAAAATGATCGTTTTCTCCCATCACGATCTGCTGAGGGACGCGCCTTTCGGACGACTTGACCTGGTCTGCTGCCGGAACATGCTGATTTATGTATCGTCGGAGCTGCAGAAAAGAGTCATGAGCATTTTTCATTTCTCACTGAACCTCGGGGGGTATTTGTTCCTTGGTTCAAGTGAAAATATCGGCGAGCTGAAAAACAGCGTCATCGAAATCAGTAAAAAATGGAAGATCTACAAGAACACGCGCCTGGCCAAAGCAATGGGGCTGGACACTTTGTCCTATTCGGATGCGTTAACGAGAAAATACAGCCCGGCATTAAAGGTCCAGAAAGAAGTTTCGCGAAAAGCCGTCGTCGAAACGCTCGTTAGCATTATGATGGACGAGTATTCTTCGGCGGGCGTGCTGGTGGACAAAAACTGCAACATCATCGAAACGTTCGGCGACTACCGAAAATACCTTCAGCTGCCGGAGAAAAAATTTGATCGGAATCTCCTTAAAATGCTTCCGCCGAAGGCATCGATTGTCATTGGGTCGAACTTCAGGAAGGCGATTAGTGGCAATGAAAAATTCATTGTCAAAAACCTCACCCTCCGGGAACGAACCGATTCACAGACGAACATCACCATAAAACCGTTTGAAGATAGTTTTGACAATCCCCTGGTGTTTATACTGTTCAATGATGTCAAGAAAGACGGGTTGGTCAGAAAAATCAAAGAGAATGGGCGGGGCGGAAAAACCAAAAAGGTTGACGGGGCGGCGTCTCCGAATTTCCACGATTTCCTCCGGCTTGAAAATGAGCTCAGGGAGACCAGGGAAATATTGCAACGTGCCATGGAAGATTCGGAAACCACCAACGAGGAGCTGCAGTCATCCAACGAAGAGCTTATTTCTTCCAACGAAGAACTCCAAAGCACGAACGAAGAGCTCCAGTCCCTCAACGAGGAATTGCATACCGTCAACGCGGAGCACCAGCTTCGCATCAAAGAGATCAGCGAACTGAACGATGACCTCAACAATTATTTCCGCAGCACGGACATCGGTCAGATTTTCCTTGACAGCAGCTTAAACATCCGAAAATATACGCCGCCGGCAACGGCGCTGATCAATCTGATCGAAACCGACATTGGCCGGCCGATCACGCACATTTCAAACAACCTCAAGTACACCGGGCTATTCGACGATCTCACCAAAGTCCTGATTACGTCACAGCCTATCAGCAAGATTATTGAACTCTATGGCGACACATGGTATCAAATGAAGGTGCTCCCTTACGTAAGAGAAGGCAAGAAGGTCGATGGTGTTGTTCTGATGTTCGTCGATATCACGGCGATAAAAAATGCCCAGGCAGAAGCTACGGAAGAGTTCAAGGCGCGCCTCGCAGTCGAGGAGGCCAATGAAAAGCTGAATGCCTTAAACGAAGAATACAAGCGGCTGGCAAAAGAGCTCGAACGGCGTGTGGATGAACGGACAAGGGATCTCTCGGAGGTGAATGAAAAGCTCATGAAATCAAACCGCGAGCTCGAACAGTTCGCGTATATCACAAGCCATGACCTGCATGAGCCGCTCAGAAAGATCCAGACTTACGCCGAACTCATTGAAAGGAACTGGAGCGATGACGAGACCGCAAAAAAATATCTCGGCAGAATAGCAAACTCATCGTCGCGCATGACGACGCTGATCAATGATGTATTGAATTATTCGCGCGTGACGAGGTCCAATGAAAAACCGGTAAGAACCGATCTGAACGAAGTGCTCGCCAACGTTAAATCAGAATTTGAAAAAATAATCACGGAAAAGAAAGCGCTGATAAAAAGCTCGGTGCTTCCAGCCGTGCAGGGATTTCCGATGCAGCTGCGGCAACTTTTTGCAAACCTGATCAGCAACTCCCTGAAGTTCAGCAACGACAATGTGGAGATCGAGATCAGATCGCGCGAACTCCTGCCCGAAGAGCTCACCTCGATCGGGGATTTGAACACCGAACTGGATTATGTCGAATTGCTTTTCAGAGATAATGGAATCGGGTTTGATCAGCAATATGCGGCGCAGATCTTCACGATCTTTGAAAAACTAAACGCCAATAATTTGTATACCGGATCCGGGATCGGGCTCGCGTTATGTAAAAGGATCGTTGAAAACCATGGTGGTGCGATACTTGCATCTTCCAAATTGAACAATGGCGCAACCTTCAAAGTTTACCTGCCTGTCAATGGACCATGACCGTTACTGTTTCCGAATATATCTGAAAGTTTTTTTGCCAGCGTTGCCACCAGGGGAGGTTTGGTAATAAACGAGTTTGCACCCAGCCGTTTGGTTTCCTCTTTATCCTTTTCGGCTGACGAGGTGGAAAAAATGATGACGGGGACATGATCAAGCCGCCTTTGTTTCCGGATCTCCTTCAGGCACTCTTTACCATCCATCAGGGGCATGTTGAGGTCCAGAAAAATATAATCGGGCACAAGCGAGCCATTGTTCAGAAAATTCAATGCTTCACGCCCATCGCTTGCTGTAATGCAATCAATTGCGGGATCAACGGTCTCCAGGGCAAGACAGAAAATTTCCTTGTCGTCTTCATCGTCATCGACAAGGAGACACGTTTTTGATAGTTTGGTTTTTTGACTGGACAAATTATTTGTTTTTAGAAGGAAATGATAAAAAAAGGACGGTTGCGCCAATGAAAACAGATTGGTGAACCGGCTGGCATTACTTTTTTATAAAGAAGCAAAACGCAAAGTGACGACATCATATGGTTGCGTATGAACCGCGAGTTATACAAGCGGCTATAAGTAAAAAACTGTGCCAGTTAAAATTTCTCCATGTTGAGGTTAATTTGTGATTGATTGAGATGTAATCTCTACTTTTACAACTCTGAAACAGGGCAGTCTATTCAAAGCAATATTCGATAACGCAGATGGACAGTATTGAAACAATCGACTCGGCTCCTTACAAGATTGAGAAAGACATTGATCATCACATTGTGTGCATCGGGGCTTCTGCCGGCGGGATGGAAGCCATCCATGAGTTGTTCGACAACATGCCACAAAACACAGGCTTTTCATTTATCGTCATTCAACACCTTTCGTCGGATCACAAAAGTCTGATGGCCGAGCTTCTCGCCAAACACACGATGATGCATGTGGTCGAAGCGAAAGACAATACACCTGTAGCCCCCAATTGCATTTATGTTATCCCGAACAACAGGAATATCACGATCAGGGACAAACAATTATTCCTCACAGAAAAGGAAGAGGGCCGCACACCCAACATGGCAATCGATGTATTCCTGCATTCGCTTGCCTTCGATGCCGGATCGAAATCCATTGCCGTCATTTTGTCGGGTACAGGATCGGACGGCACCAAGGGGATTGCCGAAATAAAAAAGGCAGGCGGACTTGTTTTCGTGCAGGATCCGGCTACCGCGAAATTTGACGGGATGCCCCACAGCGCCATTGCATCCGGTCATATTGATTTTATCCTCTCTCCCGAATCGATTGCGGAAGAACTGTTGATGCACTACAAAGTCGCGCCACCCATCGTGATCGTGGATTCGCTGCCGGATGAGGATGAGCCGTTATTGCTGGAGATCTTTAATGTTATTCAGGCGAGAACCGCGTGCGACTTCCGATTATACAAACGGCCAACCATCGTGCGGCGTCTGACCCGGCGTATGGCATTTCTGAATTGCAAGAGTCTCGTGGATTACATCCGCCTGCTGAAAGAGGACGACGGCGAGATCGAATTGCTGCGCAAGGAATTTCTCGTCGGTGTCACCCGGTTTTTCCGCGATCGCGATGCATTCGAAGAACTCAGATTAAGGGTGATCCCGGAAATCATCAATTATAAGAATACCGGGGACACGGTAAAGATATGGGTCGCGGCTTGCAGTACCGGTGAAGAAGTGTATTCCATCGCAATTTTGATCAAAGAACACTTTAACCGCGTAAACGCCGACCTCGATGTGAAAATATTCGGATCGGACATTAACAAGGAATCAACCGACTTCGCCTCCAAGGGCGCCTACCCGGAGACGATCGCAAACGATGTCCCGCCGGAGCTTCTTGAAAAATACTTTATCAGGGACGGCAAAAAATATAAGGTCGTCCCCCAGCTGAGAAAAATGATCGTTTTCTCGCAGCATGATCTCTTAAAAGATCCACCATTCGGGAAGCTCGATCTCATCTCATGCAGGAACATGCTGATCTATGTCTCCCCTCCATTGCAAAGACGGATCATGGCTGTGTTTCACTTTTCCTTAAACCTTGGCGGATATCTGTTCATGGGGCCGAGCGAAAATATCGGCGAGCTTAAAGATCAGATGATCGAGATCAACAAGAAATGGAAGATCTACAAGAATAACCGGGTCGCAAAATCGATCGGGCTTGATACCGTATCCTATTCGGATTCCATTGCCAAAAAATTTACGCCGTCATCCCTGCTTGTCAATAAGGAATTTTCGCGAAAAGGAATTATTGAGACAATTCTAAATAAAGTGTCGGATGAATGCGGCCTGGCAGGTGCTATGGTCGACACAAACTGCAACATCATCGAGACGTTTGGCGACTACCGAAAGTATCTTCATCTCCCGGAAAGGAAATTCGACCATAACTTATTAAAAATGCTTCCCGCCCGCACTTCGATCGTGATCGGTTCGAACTTCCGGAAAGCCCTCGTCGCCAATGAAAAACATGTGGTCAGGAATATCAGGCTGGGTCGACAGTCATCACCAGTGACAGTGACAATAAAGCCGGTCGAGGATAACTTTAACCATCAGGCGGTGCTCGTGTTGTTCCAGGAACTGAAAGGGAATGCCGAAACCGGAAATGTGAGAGACGTCTTGACCGGAAATGGCAAACAGGGCGATGAGCATATAACCCCGGATTTCCACGATTTTCTTACGCTTCAAAACGAATTGCGGGAAACGAAGGAAATACTGCAGAAGGCAATCGAGGATGCCGAAACCTCCAATGAAGAGTTACAGTCATCCAACGAGGAGCTGATCTCTTCCAACGAGGAATTGCAAAGTGCAAACGAGGAACTTCAATCACTGAACGAAGAGTTACACACCGTAAACGCGGAGAACCAGTTACGCATACGGGAGATCAGTGAGCTCAACGACGACCTCAACAATTATTTCCGAAGCTCGGATATCGGCCAGGTATTTCTCGATAAAAATCTTCTGATCAGAAAATATACGCCGGCTGCCACAGCGCTGGTAAATCTTATTGAAAGCGACATCGGACGACCCATTACCCATATTTCAAACAACATCCCGTATGCCGGGCTTTTGAACGATATCAGTCATGTGCTTCATTATGCGGAGGCTATTGAAAAAACGATCGAGGCCGACAACAGCCGGTGGTATCAGATGAAGGTTCTGCCCTACCTGCGTGAAGGAAAAACCATTGATGGCGTTGTGCTCATGTTCGTGGACATTACCGCCGTCAAGATCGCGGAAAAAGCCGTGGAGAAAGTCAACAAGGAACTGAAAGAATTGAACGAACATCTGCTGAGATCCAATAAAGAGCTCGAGCAATTTGCCTACATCACAAGCCATGACCTGCAGGAACCCCTGCGGAAGATCCAGACCTTCGCCGACCTCACCGACCAAAACCTGACCGACCTTCATGCTTCGAGAAAGTATCTGGATAAGATCAGCAAAGCTGCGGTGCGGATGTCGCTGCTCATAAAAGATGTTCTGAGTTACTCCCGGCTCACACAATCGGACTGCACATTCATCGATGTCGATCTCGAACAGCTGATCAGGTCCGTGCTCGACGATTTTGAGCTGATGATCGAGCAGAAAAAAGCAAAAGTCACGCTTGCAAAACTGTTGCCCGTGAAGGGAATTCCTTTGCAGCTCCAGCAACTTTTTTCAAACCTCCTGAGCAACTCGCTCAAATTCAGTGAACGTGAGCCCGTGATATCCGTCAAATGCGATGTGGTGACGGAAAAACAGGCGCAGCGAATTCGCGAGCTGGATGAAGACCTGACATACATTAGGATCACGTTTTCCGATAACGGTATTGGATTTGACCAACAGTACGCTGATAAGATATTCACCATCTTTCAACGGCTCAACCACCGGAAACTTTACGCCGGAACAGGCATAGGCCTGGCATTGTGCAAACGAATTGTGGAAAACCACCACGGCGCCATCTTCGCATCATCGGAGGTCGATTGTGGAGCGACGTTCGAAATCTATCTACCCTCGGCGTAACCCGGGTCGGCTGAGCATTCCCGCCACTGCATCGCAAAGCTCCTGGAAATGATTGTGTTTTTTTAGGAAATAATCCGCCCCCATTTTTTTATATTCCTCGATTTCTATTGGATCCATCGTTGTCGAGTACATGACCACAGGAATCTCATTGAATTTTTTATCCTTCCTGATCTCGGCAAGTATAACCCTTCCGTTGATCACCGGCATATTAATGTCAAGGAATATCATGTCTGGCAACAGGTCGGAGTGCAGGATATCCATTGCTTTTTTCCCATTCTCCGCAACCATGCACTGGATTGTGCCATCAAACTCTTTTACAGCCTCGGCGAAAATTTCAATGTCTTCGACGTCGTCGTCAACGTAAAGTATTACCATTCTGCAACTTAGAAAATAAGCTGCGTACCAGCAATACCTCCACAAAGTTTGTAGATCGAAAATCAAATCCTGATCACATAAAATCATCAACTGATAAAACGTTTTCAGGAAGCCGTTGCGAAACCAGGTGGGGGATGTTAAATTGAATTAATCAATAAAGAGTCGGACCTTGCCTTTGTGACCGGATTCAGATCCGACTTGATTCCCGAAGGAATCCGGCAAAACGCGCACCTCACGCCTCGCTTCCGTGCCGAAGCTTTTGGCGCAGCGGATACCTTGAATTACTTAATCCAGCCGTCCCCCTGCTACATGCAGGAGTTAACCACCATTTTACAACGGGGTAGCTGGATATATGAGTCAGTGGTGGGATTCGAACCCACGAACCTCAGTTTTGCAAACTGATCCATTAAGCCGCTCTGGCACACTGACAGTTTTTCACAAAAGAATATCATCCGCTGGATCCCCACGAACCAGCGACCCGAAAACAAAAAGCCCCGGACAATTTGCCCGGGGCTTCCTGTTACTATGATCTTTGCTTCTATTATATCATAATATTTCTGTCCGGGCATAAACACACCATCGCGTTGTGACGCATCTGTTTACAGGCTTTTTCAATCGACGTGTTATGACAGGATTTCATTTTCTCTTTTGTTATCACAAAGATAAAATAACTTTTTTTAACCAATCAACGTATTCCTTAAAAACTTAAATTATTTTCGTGTCATGATGATGCAACAACATATTCATTCAAAAGGATTCATGAGGTTTGCTGCTGAAGCAAATTCTTTGTTGCCGGGTTGTATCAGTAAATCCTAGGATAAAACAATAATCGATACAGCGCCCGGCCTAAACGCCGGGCTTTTTTATTTTCAGGTTATGAGTATTCAAATAGTATTGACGACGATCCGAAAGGAACTCGCCGATGTAAAACGTTCACTGCGCCCCTGGTTTGCTGAGGGGAAGGACTGTTTAGCATATCGGCCCGCCGATGGTGGATGGAGTGCATTGCAAATTCTCGAGCACATCATGCTGACAAGCCATTTTCTGTTGCTGCTCATCGACAAGGCAAGCCTGAAGGCCGTGCAGCGCGCGCAACGCATGGACGTGAAAGCAGATTGGACAAAATATGTGCTCGCACCAGCAGCGCTTGATGCAATCGGCATCCACAAATCATTTTCGTGGATACGGCCCAGACACATGGAGCCGTCAGGCAATGTATCGGTGGCGGAAATCCGTGAAAGGATCGATGATCAGTTCACTCATTGTGATGAACTGTTGAGGAAGCTCAGCAACGGCGAAGGAACATTGTGCCACATTACGATGACCGTAAATGATATCGGCAAACTCGATGTATACCAGTACATTTATTTCCTGGCGCTGCATGCGAGAAGACACTTGAAGCAGCTGGAAGAAAATAAAATAGAATTTGCCCGTACGGCGATTCAGTAATTGCCATGGAGCTGATGAGGCTCCTCATTACGAGGCAAATCCGTTCACAATGGATCAGCCTTTTTGCTTCTTACAAGGCGAGGGTAAACCTCGTTTACATTGAAATTCCGCATAAAGAATGATTGAAGCAAAATAACAACCGTGAACATCCGGTTCCGCATAACATCGTCGGCCGTTTGCTGGCAAAGCTTGAAGTTCCAACGGCGGGAGAAGCACATCAGGTGGAGAACGTGATTCGATCTTGAACGGCAGCAGACAAATCCACCTTACCGGGAATCGGATGTTCAACGTTGTTGACAACATCTATTTCGAATGCGTATATTTATTTTCCCGAAAGAACAATTCCTGATTACGGATATGTTTAAAGAACTCCTTCTCACCAAGCTTTTACTTTTAACGGCATTTGTGAATTTTGCGCAACAAGCCTCCCCTCCGCAACTATCATCGGTAATGTCCAGGGAAGCATACAGCGTGTTACAAAGGCATATCGAAAAACACCGTTTATATCCTGAGGACGCAAGGAAAAATTTCATTCAGGGCGTGGTATATCTTCAGTTGCAGACCGATGAATCAGGGAAGATCATACCGGCTTCGGTGCAACCCTACAGGAAATTATTTCCGTCATGCGACGAGGAGGCTGCGCGGGTTCTAAAGTTATTTACAGAGAAACTCGATGTAGGAACAACCGGAAATCTCGCAGGGAATTTCATTGTACCGATCAGATTTACGCGTAGCGCTATCGGCGCAGCATTCCCTTCTCACTCACTTCCCAACCCCGTGCAAACTGTTGTTGTACCCAAACCAAAAATTGTCAATGATCCCGATTGGGCTGTTTACGGTGAAAGAGGGCTGGAAGGTAAAATCGGAAGCGTTTCTCCCGGTGACTCGGTCCAGGTAAAAGGATGGGCTGCATGGTCTTACTATATTGAGTCACAACACACCAAGGGATATGTGTCATACAGGGCGTTGCTGGTAAATCCTGCCATGGATAGTATATCAAAAGTTCTTAACCAGTTATCCCATGAAGAGGAAGAGGTCGAGAGGAACCTCAATAATTTAGTGCCCGATTCAATTGTCGTGGCCGAACCCCGGGCGCATTTGTCATTGAACACAAACAAAAAAAGTGTTTTTATCGGAGAATGCGCGACGATCACCCTTGCATTCAACGTGTCAGAACAGAACCAGGCGCGGCTCCAATTTTATGATTTGGAAACTCAAGTCCTTACGATTGGCGCCTCACTCGCAGCTCAAAATTGTTATATCGTCAGTTCGCGCATAGAAGAAGTCACAGGACAGGAGATCTCCATTGAAAAAGAGAACTATACGAGTTACAAGATCTATCAGGGCAGTTACTGTCCCACGACCAGCACGCTTTTGGAATTCGATTCTATCAGCCTGAAGATGGCCATCCTCCCTGCCGGTAAAATTGTGCCGGCACGATTTATTGATTTCCGCGCGAGGCCAGTGAGCATTCGCGTGAAACCCTTGCCAAAGGATCCCGAGGTTTATTCCGTGGACAATTACAAAATGGTCGGACGTTTTTTCATGAAAGAGGAATTGCGCGAAAAAGAGATCGCGGCAGGGAAAATTTTTCACTACGTATTAACGGTTCACGGAGCCGGACTGACATTTCCTCTCCAGCCACCAAGAATTTCCACGCCCGGATTTCGGACCCAGCTCGTTGACGTGATGCATTCAGATACTATCATCCGGCAAGAGATCAAATCGGAAAAAACTTTTGTCTATGCAATGATGGCAGACAAGGAAGGCATTTACAGTTTCCGGGATAAATACGATTTCAAATTTTTCAATCCAGCCACAGGTAAAACAGAAATACTGTCACCTAAAATGAACATTGTGGTAGGGCCGGCAAAGGCAAATGAAAAATCAGATCTTAACAGCTTATTCAACCAACGTGACGCTTTTATCGCAATGGACTTTTCGCGATCCATGGAAATAGCGGACTATCACCCGAACCGGCTTGAGGTCGTAAAGAACGCGGTTAAGGATTTCTATCGTCAAGGTGTATGCGATGTTGGCTTGGTAATTTTTGGAGCAAATGTGAGACATTATCCATCCGCAAAAAATACGGCATGTTATTCCTCGTCTTCCCTTGATAGCATATCAACCCGCATGGTAAAGAATGGAACCGCGATTGGCGATGCAATCTGGTGGGCGAACATCTCTAAGAAGGACGCCGTTGCTGCGAAGCTGGTGATCATCGGGGACGGCGATAATACGGCCGGGTTTTACACCCCTGAGTCTGCTGCGCAGCTTGCATTAAAGAACAATTTGAAGGTTTACGCAATCGGGATTGGTCACACCGGCCTTGTCCCCTATGGAAAGGATGAGCACGGTAAACCGTATATGATCGACAACACATTTTCGGATATGGATTTTAAAAAAGTTGCCTCGATCACAGGTGGAAAGTATTATTGGGCCAAAGACGCGGCCGAGATCACGCGGATCTTATCGGAAATTTTTGCCGGTAACGGACAGGAATAAGCCAAAGTTCAAATCCCTTTTTCGGATTTACCGGCAGGCCGGGATCACAAACTTGTCCATCATTTCCATGCTGAATTTTGTCGGGTCTGTCGACCAGTTTGTGCCCGTTAAAACGACGACCAGCTCTAACTCCGGAACCACGAAGATATATTGTCCGCCATATCCCCACGCAAAATAACCCGGTATCGTTCTTCCGTTCAAATGAAAATCACGCGTCCACCAGAAGTATCCATATCCCAGCCAGGGGCCCGATGCGATTTTAGGCGCGGTTGATTTTTCAACCCAGTCACGCGGAACGATCTGCCTGCCGTTCCATTCACCGCGATTGAGGTACATCAGTCCAAACTTTAGCATGTCCCTGGGGCGCAGAAAGATGTCGCCAATAACGCCAGCCTTCATTTCACCAAGATCGTATTCAGTGATCCCGAGTGGGTCAAGTAATCGTTCTTTGATTTCCCGGCTGTTGTCCAATTTCGTGGACTCTTTAAGGACGTGATTCATCAGCGTGTGGTTCAACGAATTGTATGCGAAAACGTCGCTGGTGCTTCGCGGCCGCGTCAACAAATACCGCAACTCATCGCCGGAATTCGCCGCGATCATGCTGCTATTTTTGTCATGCCCGTATTCGTAGGTAATCTCGTCCCATTCTAACCCGGTCGACATGGTCAATAGATTGTGCAGGGTGATTTCCTTATTTTGTCCGTTGCACAAAAGCTCGCGGTATTGCGGAAGATAATTGCAAACCGGAACCCCGACACCTGGAATTTCATTTTTAGAAATCGCTATGCCGGTGAGCGCGGAGACAAAGCTTTTCGTGACCGACTGAATCCCGAAATGCGCTTCGCGGGGGAAATCATAAAAGTATTCCTCCATCACAAGTTTGTCATTACGCGCAATCAATATACTGTGAACATATTCAAATTCTTTTCGCATGACTGCTAAGACCAAACCGTCAAGAAGGGCCTGGTCCACTCGGTGCTCGCTGCGGTCAGCCACGTCAAGCTGGTCATTCGCTTTCGGAGGAATCTCATAGTGGTATTCTTTTGTCCTTCGCGGATTGAGCCCTTTGATCGTGTCAGGGGCCACTGCACCAAAAGTTAATACATGTGACACGCTGTCTTCGGTTATCCACCGCCCCTTGATCTGGTTCGTCGCCGCATCATATAAACCGGTAAACGACGAATACCCATCCTGCCGGATGAACTTCACCGAATCGCTGCCGGACTCGACGCTCCTGACCGGCACGCCATAACCACGAAATCCGACAACGGTCAACGCAGGCTTGCCATTGTCATACTGGAGATACAGGCGATAGGTGCTATCTTTCCCTTTTAAAACTCCGTAATAATCACCATCAATCCTTGCAGGCGGTTTCATACAAGCCATTAAAAACAACAACGAGAAAAACAGCGATGGTTTCATATTTAAAGGTATTCATTCAAATGGTCTTGTAAAACGAGAACGTGTTCCGTTTTATTAGACGCCGGCCCTGAAACAATCGATAATTCATTTTCACGATTGTAAAAAATCTTCTTTTCAGTGATTATATTGGTGACCGATGAACAAAATACCAATCATAGAAATCAGAGACTTAAGCAAATCGTTCAAAGAAATCAAGGCTGTAGATAATCTCAGCCTTACCATTTTCGAAGGCGAATACGTGGCGTTGCTCGGCCCAAACGGCGCGGGCAAAACAACGCTGATCGAAATGATCGAAGGGATCCAGACTCCCGACACCGGCAGCATCCGCGTCCTTGGCATGAACTGGAAGGAGCATAAACAGCAGCTCCACTACGTCATTGGATTATCGCTGCAGGAGACCAAATTCATCGACAAGATCACCACCGAGGAAACCTTAAACCTTTTCGGGAGTTTTTACGGTTTGACAAAAGACAAGACCGAAGAAATTCTCAATCTCATAAACCTCACCGAAAAAAGAAAAGCATATACCGTGAATCTTTCGGGAGGCCAGCGTCAAAGATTGGCAATAGGGATTGCGTTGCTGAACAACCCGAAAATTCTGTTGCTGGATGAGCCTACTACCGGCCTGGATCCCGGCGCGAGACGGGAGATCTGGAAGATCCTGGAAAGGCTTCGTCAGGACTTCAACACCACGATGATCCTGACCACGCATTACATGGAAGAAGCGGAAGTGTTATGTGAAAGGATCCTGATCATGGACAAGGGTCAGTTTATCGCCGCGGGAACTTTGTCAGAGCTCAACGCCAAACACGGTCAGGGCGACCTCATTGAAATTACTTTCGGGTCTGAATTTGACATTGATGCGTTGAGATTGCCCGGGATAAAAAGAGTGAATTGGATCCTGCCCCACACGAAAGTCCAGATCTTTGTCAACAATGTCGCCGAAGCGCTGCCCTCGGTCATCGAGGCAACCAAGAAAGGTAACGTTCAGATCACTGAGCTCACTTCGAGAAAAGTAACGCTGGATGATCTGTTCATTTCAATGACGGGCCGACACCTGACAGATTCCTAGTTTAGCTTCAACTTTAGAATACCGAACGTTTAATCTCCGGTGCTACGATGAAAAGCCTTCAGCAATTAATAAACATTCACTTTAAAACATTTTTTCGGGAGCCCGCGATTCTGTTTTGGGCCATTTTGTTCCCCATCATCATGGCCTGGGTTCTGGGGATCGCCTTTTCAAATAAAGCTGAATCCCTAAAAACTGTTTTTGTAACCGGAAACTCGCTGGTGCCGGAGCAGATCACCGGTGAAAAAATTTTAGGAAGCGGTACGGGAAATGTTTTCAGAATTACTTTCCAGCGGGCCTCCGAAACCGAAGCAGTGAACGCGATCAAACGCGGCGTCGCTGCAATCTATATTGAAGTGAAGGATGATTCCTTGATCTATCATTTTGATCCGCTTAACCCCGACGCGCAGTTAACTCACCTGATTCTCGAAAGGGAAATGAATGGTGTTAAGGAAGGTTCAGCGCCATCGTCCGTTCAGGAGCTTCAGACCATTGGAACGCGGTATATTGATTTCCTCATCCCCGGTCTGATAGCGCTTGGGATCATGAACTCGTGCATCTGGGGCATCGGGTGGACTTTAATCGAGACCCGGATGAAAAAGCTGATGCGCAGGATGGTTGCGACACCCATGAAGAAATCTGTTTTCTTTTCATCGCATGTTCTTACACGGATTGTTCTTGGCGGTGTCGAAACGGCGCTGTTATTGTTGTTTTCCTTCTTTTATTTCAAAACGGAAATCACCGGCGGTTTTGTCGCGTTCATCACGGTGTTCCTGGCGGGCATTTTCGCCTTTTCCGGTATTGCGATTCTCATCGCATCCCGTACCGCGAAAACCGAAGTGGCCAATGGTCTTGTCAACGCGATCACCCTTCCAATGATGATCCTGTCAGGGATATTCTTCAACTATCACAACTTCCCCGACTGGGCCATCCCGATCATACAGGCGTTGCCACTGACAGTAGTAGCTGATTCGTTAAGATCCATCTTCATTGAAGCCGCCGGACTTGCGGATGTCATTAAGCCTGTTCTGATTCTAGCCGCAACGGGGCTGGTGACTTTTGCTGTGGGGATGAAAATGTTTAAATGGTATTGAGGAGCGGAAAGGTTTCATAGGATCATACTCCGTTAGCGAGTTCACTGCAAAGGCGCAGGGGCGCCAGGGTGCGCAAAGTACTGGGTACGTGCCACAAACATCACCTTTGATTCGGGAATTCTTTTTCGAATTAGGTGTTGTAGTCGATGAGTATGTAAACAATGAGTTTGAGTTGGCTATGTTACCACGGTGGCACGGGGACACGGAGAAATGCGTTCGAAGAGGAGCTTCTATGTAAGCGCAGGAATTAGTGTCCGTTGGCGAGTTCACTGCAAAGGCACAAGGGCGCGAGGGTGCGCAAAGTATTACGTGCGACAAAACATCATCTCTGATTCGAGATATTTTTTAGCTGATTGGGTGTTGTAGCCGATTGGAGTAACCCATGAGCTCAGGTTGGCGATGTTACCACGGTGGCACGGAGGTATTATGTTTGAAAAGTGCATAAGCTAAAATTCTTTAGTAGGTTAATAGAGTTTACCAAAATCATTCAACCTATAAGAACCTAGCTTATGCGAACAAAAGTTAATCACAATTTATTT